>VFQR01000100.1_pt1 | contig 210831 bp, 204 predicted proteins | sample 3512321 | NCBI WGS metagenome assembly VFQR01 (sample SAMN10412374, study PRJNA504923) | tailings metagenome | isolation source: Relicate 3 Philex TSF1 revegetated site | place: Philippines: Tuba, Benguet | collected 2017-08-29
CTCTCCTTGGGCCGGACTCTAGCATCAGATGGACGAATTATCGGGGGTCACAGCAGAAGATTACCAGACAGCGCTCAAGATGATCCGGGACGTCCAAGAGCCGATTTTGGCGAAGCTATCAGAATCAATCAGCCAGACCGTCGCATCTTTCTTACCCTCAGTGAAGTCTGTTAAGATTATGCTCCCTAGGGAAGAACGAATTCGGGCAATGCGTCGAGGTGTGTTGATCGAAGTGGATGACGGGGAGGCGACACCACTTGAACGAAAGGGTGAAGGAGTAAAAAGCCTCGTTGCCCTCGCCTTAATGCGCTACGCCTCAGATAACGTCGGTCGCTCTTCCTCCAACATCATTGCAGTCGAAGAACCAGAAGCACATCTACACCCTCACGCCATTCATGAACTTCGGAACGTTCTTCTTGGCTTGTGCGAAGACAATCAAGTTATCATTACAAGTCATTCTCCGTTGTTCGTTAACTCTACCAACCTCGAGAGCACCATCGTCGTCAAGGGGAGTAAGGCTGCGGTTGCGCGCGACATAGCCGAAGTGCGTGATGTACTAGGCGTGCGACTTTCTGACAATCTTCAAAGTGCAAGACTAATAGTAATTGTGGCGGGCGATGAGGACATTGTTATACTAAAGAGCGCCTTGAGTCGCTTGTATCCTGAGTTGGGCCGGGCATTAGCGTCTGGGGACCTAGTCTTTGATGCGCTAGGCGGCGCAACCAATCTATCCTATAAGATTCGCACATATAGGAGTGCTGCAACATCCGTTCACTGCTTTCTCGATTCAGATAACGCTGGAATCGACAGTGTTAAAAAAGCTATATCAGAGTCTCTTATAAAAGATTCAGATTACAACCTTGCGTATGTTTCAGGAAAAAAAGAGTCAGAGCTGGAGGATCTTCTAAGCGTTGACGTTTATGCAACCCACTTTATGGAAGAGTTCAACGTAGATCCAAGGGTCTCCCCACCCGGAAGCAAAGACCTAAAGTGGTCCGATGCATTGGGAAGAAAATTCAAGGTGCACGGAAAGATCTGGGACTCGCAGGTCGAAATGCGTGCCAAGTACTGGTTAGCGAACTATGCAAAGGAAAACATCGACGGTGTCTTTATGAAGCAGCACTTTCCTGCCATCGATGCCCTTGCTCAATCGCTTATTCGAAAACTTGGAGCTGATCACTCTGCACGTTGAAACAACGCAGTATCGGTAAGTAAAGGCGATGACGCAATAAGACGTTCGCCCTACTACCGATGACCACTCAATCTACATTATTATTCGACGCCATTGGCGCCGTATTAATAGATGAACCGCACGGGAGCGATGGAATCTTGAATATCCAGAAGTCAAGGCTCTGACTAACATTCGCGACACTTAGTATTGCCGCAGCAGAACTGGCCTTGCCTCTCTCTCCTAACAACCATAATTTCCTACCAAGTAACTCCCGGAAGCGCTGTCGCTGCGCTTTCTTCACTTTTCCTGCTTCAGCCAAGTGAGCGGCCAGAGTACGTTACCTAGATAATTGGACGCACGCTTGACGCAGACTTCTTGACCGCTGTCTTCGCTGATGTCTTCGCATTTTAAGGAGACTAGCTCATGCCTTGGATCGGCTCGAGACTTGTGCTTTCTGTTTTTTGATGGCAACCGCAATCCTGATCGTTACCGCCAAGATTGACAACATACGTCGCCAGACCGCCCCACCCGTTGCCCCACCGGCCAACGGCCCCCGCAGAGGACCCTTGGCGGTATCCATAGGTCATCGAATCCTAGCGCCCCAGCCAAACCTGCACCCTTTTCATTACGATGATCGCGGGCACTGTTCCGGTTTGCGATACGCTTGGGTTCCCTGCTTCACGGTCGTCCTTTGGCCCTGCCCTGTCTCGGACTATCCGCACGAGAGGAGGCACACCGCGAGGTTCGGTCGCGATGATTATTCAGGCCGACACCCGTAATTCGTCTTCCGGCAGGCGTCACGCCCTCACATTCCCCGATTGCAATCCGTCAAACAAACGTAATTGGCGCGGAACGGTCAAAAACCTGTTGCTTTGACATCGGGATGATGCCTGCGATGGTAATGTGAGTTAACGACAGGGGGTGGCATCGACGATGAACAAGGGGCGGTCGCTGTCGGATCGACTTCGCGAGGAGATGGATCTCCTGCGGCCCATCGACATGCGCGACCTTGGAAAACGCCTGGCGATGTCGGGCTGCTTTCTGGTCATCATCGCGGTCATCGGAGAGGTTCAGGCGGCCCTGTTCTGCCTTGTCAGCATCGTCGTGCTGGAGACCGTGTCCAAATACCTCTACGGGCAGGAAATGGCCTGGCCGACCGAACTGCCGGTCTGGCGGATCGTGGGACATTGGGGGATCAACGCCAGCCTCTGCTTCATCTACATGATTCCCGGCATCGTCATGGCGCGAAACACGGATCTTGCCGTCGTGGCGCTCAGCCTGATCTGGGTTTGCGGTGTCTTCATCCACATCACCAACGCCTTCGGCAGGCTGCCCTACTACACCGGCACGTTGCTCTTTCCGGTGATCGCAGCGACCGCAATCATCATCTGGTTCGTGGCGCAGAATTCCGTTCAGCCTGCCGGTCCCTACGGATTGGCGCTGCTGACCTTTGCCTTCATTCTCTACGCCTACAATATCGGCGAGAACCTGATAAAGCAGGCGCGCGCGGACTCCGCGCTTCGGGCCGCGCTTGCGGAATCCAATGAACGGCTGCACGCGCTGGAGGACATCCGCCGGCAATTGGTGAATGCGGTGGAAGGCCTGAATGACGGGTTTGTCTATTTCGACAGCGAAGATCGCCTTGTCCTTGCCAATCACCGGTTCCGCGAACTCTATGACCGATGCACGGAGATGATCGTACCCGGCGCCCGCATCGAGGAAATCCTGCGCTGCGGGCTGGAACGCCAGCAATTCGTCGATGCGATCGGCCGCGAAGAGGCATGGCTTCAGGAACAGCTTGCCGTCCTGGATGCGCCCACGATGGTGCGGCAGATCCTGCCCGACGGGACCGTCCTGCAAGTGATGGAACGGCGCACCTCGGATGGCGGCCGGGTCGGCCTGCGTGTCGATGTGACCGAGATCACCCAGGCCCGCGAGGCGGCCGAGGCCGCGAACCGTGCCAAGTCCGAGTTCCTGGCAAACATGAGCCACGAGATCCGCACCCCCCTGAATGGCGTGCTTGGCATGGCCGACCTCCTGGCCGAGACGGACCTTGACCCGCAGCAGAAATCCATGCTGTCGGTCATCCGCAATTCCGGGTGGAGCCTGCTGACCCTGCTCAATGACATTCTCGATCTTGCGCGGGTGGAAGCGGGCAAGATGGTGCTGGAAAGACGCGCCTTCGATCTGCAATCCGCGATCTCGCGGCTTGAGGGGTTGCATGGCATGACGGCACAGGCAAAGGGCATCGCGTTTGAAATCCTGTACACGTCTGGCGGAAAGTATCAGCGGCTGGGGGACGAAACCCGCATCATCCAGATCCTGCACAACCTCGTTGGCAATTCCATCAAGTTCACCGAGAATGGGTCGGTCCGTCTGAAGATCCGCGCCAATCGCCCGGACTGGCTGAGCTTCGAGGTTGTCGATACAGGGATCGGCATGACCGAGGAACAGGTCCGGCGGATCTTTGAAACCTTCGAACAGGCCGATGCCAGCACCGCCCGCCGTTTCGGCGGCAGCGGGCTGGGCATGACCATCGTGCGCAGGCTGGTCGATCTCATGCAAGGTGAGATCGAGATCCACAGCGAACCGGGGAAAGGCACGCGCATCCTGATCCGTTTGCCGGTCGAGGTTGAGGAAACGGCCGATGAGCCCGAACAGGAAAAGGTTCATGGCGCGGCCGGGGGGTGACACCCATTGCTCCACCATACATGACCGGCCTTGATCTGCGCGGGATCGACCAGAAGGGAAGTGCTGCGCATGGGCATGATTGACCGCCCCCCCGCGACGGGCCGATGCGGACATGTTTTTCGCTTGGCTTCGCTTCTGGGCTGTGGTGACAGTCGTCCTGTCGGGACATGACCGACGATCGGTGCCAGTGCTGTGCTGCTGCGGGATGTCGGCCCGCGTTTTGGCGGATAACCGTCCAAGCATGAGGATGCGCCCGGAATGCACTCTTTTTCACATGTGCTGTCGCATTGGCGCAGCGTTTTCCGGTGCTGCCTGCCCTTGCTGATCGGCCTGTCCACCGCGGCGCCGGCTGCTGCGCGGGACATGAACATCTCGCAATTCGTGTTCCGGGACATCAACCGCAACGGCCAGTATGACAGGGGCGAGCCGCCCTTTGCCGGAGTGGGGGTCCGGCTGGAGCAGGACGGGCGGACGCCGATCCTGCGCCGGTCCAACCTGGCGGGATTTGCCAACTTTCCGATGTCGGATGATGACGCGAGCCAGGACATCACCTCTGCCGGTCCTGTCACCTTTGCGGTGGAACTGCCCGAGGGCATGGTCCTGACCACCGGTAATCCTGCACAATCGGCGCGGATCCTGCCGTTGCCCGTGGCGCCGGGCGGGTTTGTGATGGAACCGGTGAATCCGTTCATGGGGATCGCGCCCGACCTGGTGATCGCCACCCACGCCGAAGGGGTTGCAGCAATGACCTGCACCTCGGGAGAGGCAAGGGTAACGGCAGAAGCGCGTGGCAGGGAACTGGTCTGCACCGTCGCGCCGGGGGCATGGACCGTGACCTGGGACATGGCGGATGGAAGCACCGTCACCCGGGTGGCAGAGGTGGCGGAGTGGCCGCTGCATTTGCCTGCAACGCCCGCATCGGGCGGAAATCTGCCCCCGCTGAAGCTGACCTTCGATGATCTGATCACAAGCCAGAACATCGTAGAACTGCCGTCGTTCGACGGGTTCCGCTTCCACAATTTCGTCGTGGCGCATCACAAGTTCTATAATGGCTGGGGCTATGTGAACGCCACCGTTTCGGGCGAATTCGCGGCCTATAACTCATCGGGCCATCCGGCGCGGATCACATCGGATCGGCCCTTCGGCCTCGCACGGGTCTTTCTGGCGGCAGCCTGGCCGGACGGTGCGGCCTATCCCGTGGAAATCACCGCCCTTCGCGATGGCGCGGTCGTGGCGACAGAACTTGTCACGATCTCGCATCTGTCACCGGTCCTGTTCGAGCCACGATGGGCCGATATCGACACGCTGGTGATCCGCCATTCCGCCTATTGGCAGGTTGTCATGGATGACATGGAACTGACGCGCTGAAGCGGGGATGCGTCAGTCGCGCTGACAGTGCATCGGCAGATCGACCCAGAACCGCGTGGCTTCGTCTGTGCTGGAAAAGTCGATCCGCGCGCCCAGGCGATCCACCAGATGCTTGGCGATGGACAGGCCCAGCCCGCTGCCCTGCCTGCGGCGCACGCCGGTATCTTCGCCCTGAACGAAGGGCTGGAACAGATAGGGGTGCATCGCTTCTGGGATCGGGCGACCGCCATTGGTGACGGTCAGACGAATGGAAACTGGGCCTTCGGCGGCATCGACCCGCACCGTTCCGCCGGCATCGGAATACTTGATCGCGTTGCCAATCAGGATGCGCAGAACCCGGTTCAGTTTGTCGGGATCGGTGTCGCAGTTCAGGGGATGATCGGGCAAGGCATCGTCGATCCGGACCGAGAACGCCTCGGCCTTTTCGGCAAGGGTGGCCAGCGTGCCCCGCGCAATCGCCGTGACATCCGCCTTGTCCATCAAGGGTTCATCCCCCCGCGCATCCATCACGTCCATCTCGAGGATGTCGTCGAGCAGGGATTTCAGCCGGGCCGCGTTCTTCAGCGCAACCGAGAGCAGTTGCCGGTCTCGGGCCGGGGCATCGGCAGGGCTGAGCTTTTCCAGAAGGGCCAGAGCCCCCATCACGCCCGTCAGGGGGGTGCGCAGTTCATGGTTCACGGTGGTGATGAATTCGCTTTTCAGACGGTCAAGCTGGCGCGCGGCCGTGATGTCCACGATCTGCGAGATATACATGATCGGCCTGTCATCAGGATCACGCACCACGGTCAGGCTGAGTTGGCCGGTCAGGATCGCGCCGCTGGCATGGATATATCGCTTTTCCAGCGTGACGCTTTTCTGATGCGTGGCCACCATGCGGCGGGCCATCTGGACGGTTGCCTCGCGGTCCTCGGGCAGGGTCACGGCCTTGAAGCCCGCGGCCATCAGTTCCGGCTTGCTGAAGCCGAGAAACTTGCACAGCGCCGGGTTCACGTCGATCCAGGTGCCGTCCATCCGGGTCAGCGCCATGCCGATGGGCGAATGTTCCATCGAGGCGCGAAAACGCCTTTCGCTTTCTGCCAGAGCGGACAGAACCCGATCCGCCCCTTGGGCGGGCTGTGCCGTATCGCTTTCGCCGGAGGGCTGGCGGTCGGGCAGCGGAACGATGGCAACCATGTCAAGAACCGTCCGAAAGACAACCGCAGATCAGGGACAAGTGTAGCGCAGGCTGCGTCCCGCCAAAGACATAACGGCACAGGCAGCATCCCGCTTAGCTGTATCCCTTCACGGTTGTGCCGGCAGGGGCACATGATCCCGGCAAGGGGCGGATGGGCAGGTTCCCGCGCAAAACGGGCGCCCGGCGTTGGTTGGTCGGCAAGGGGCTGCTAACTTGGCCGACCGGATGAATTTTCATCTACGCAAACGGAGAATGTTATGGGAATTGAAAGTCTTTTGGTCATGCTCCTCATCGGTGCCGTGGCCGGCTGGCTGGCGGGCAAGATCGTGGCCGGCTTCGGCTATGGCCTTCTGGGCAATATCGTCATCGGCATTCTGGGCGCGGTCGTGGCCAGTTTCCTTCTGCCGCAGATCGGCCTTGGTCTGGGCGGCGGCATCCTGCCGGCCATCGTTCATTCCACGATCGGCGCCGTGATCCTGCTGTTCGTGATCCGGCTGATCAAACGGGCGTGATTTTCGCCCATCGTTGAATAAGGAGCGACCCTCGCCTTTCGGCGAGGGTCGTTTTCGTTTCAGCCCACGCGCGCGGCGATCAGCTGCACCCGCTCGTGCCGCCGCAGGTGTTGCACTTCATGCAGGTGCCGTTGCGCACCAGCGTGTAGTTGCCGCACTCGCCGCAGGGGTCGCCCTCATAGCCCTGCATCTTGGCCTTGGTGCGCGCGTCCATGCTGACCGTTCCGGTCCCCAGCGCGGTGGCCGCGCCGCCGCCCATGGTTTCGGGCACCAGCGTATTCAGCGCCATCACCGGATCGGTGCCGGTGGCCAGCGCGGTGGCCCCTGCCCCCATGCCGCCCTGAAACACCACCAGTTCCTGCGGCAGACGCTTGCGCAGGTACCCGGTCGAGCTGATCGAACGCAGCAGTTCCACCGATTTCGACGCCGCCGCATCGCTGACTTCGCCGAAGTTGCGCTTGCCTTCGTCATCGCCGCGGCCAAGGTCATCGAAGGCCGCGCCTTGCGGTTTGACATGGGCCAGATCGGTGCGGTCCAGATAGCTGATCGCCAGTTCGCGGAAGATGTAATCAAGGATCGAGGTCGCGTTCTTGATCGAGTCGTTGCCCTGCACCATCCCCGCCGGTTCAAAGCGGGTGAAGGTGAAGGCTTCCACGAATTCCTCCAGCGGCACGCCGTATTGCAGGCCGACCGACACGGCGATGGCGAAGTTGTTCATCATCGCCCGGAAGCCCGCGCCTTCCTTGTGCATGTCGATGAAGATCTCGCCCAGCCGCCCGTCGCCGTATTCGCCGGTGCGGAGATAGACCTTGTGGCCGCCGACGATGGCCTTCTGGGTATAGCCCTTGCGACGCTCGGGGAGTTTCTCGCGGTTGGTGCGGATGATCTCTTTCACCACGATCTTCTCGACGATCTTTTCGGCCAGAACGGCGGCCTTTTCCTGCGCCGATCCGGTGGCCAGGATTTCCTCGGCCTCTTCGTCATCCTCGACCAGGGCCGCCGCCAGCGGTTGGCTGAGCTTCGATCCGTCGCGGTAAAGCGCGTTGGCCTTGATGCCGAGCGAATGCGACAGTTCATAGGCCGCCAGCGTTTCGGCGATGGTGGCCGAGTTCGGCATATTGATCGTTTTCGAGATCGCGCCCGAGATGAAGGACTGCGCCGCCGCCATCATGTGGATGTGGGATTCCACCGACAGGAAGCGTTTGCCCGTCTTGCCGCAGGGGTTGGCGCAATCGAAGACCGGGTAGTGTTCCGGCTTCAGGAAGGGCGCACCTTCCAGCGTCATCGTCCCGCAGACATGGTCATTCGCGGCGTCGATCTGGGCCTTGGTGAAGCCAAGGTGGCGCAGCAGATCAAATGTGGGATCGGCCAGCTTTTCCGCCGGGATGCCCAGCGTGCCCTTGCAGAACTCTTCCCCCAGCGTCCACTGGTTGAACACGAAGCGGATGTCAAAGGCCGACGGCAGCGCCGCGTCGATCTTTTCCAATTCGCGCGGGCCGAAGCCGTGGCCGATCAGCGCGGTGTGGTTGATGCCGGGGCAATTTCCAAGGCTGCCATGACCCACGGCATGGGCCACGATTTCGGCCACCTGCGAGGAGGAGTAGCCAAGCGCCTCAAGCGCGGCGGGGACCGACTGGTTGATGATCTTGAAATACCCGCCACCGGCCAGCTTCTTGAACTTCACCAGCGCGAAGTCCGGCTCGATGCCCGTGGTGTCGCAATCCATCACAAGGCCGATGGTGCCGGTGGGGGCGATCACGGTCGTCTGGGCGTTGCGATAGCCGTGCTTTTCACCCAGGGACAGTGCCTCGTCCCAGGCGGATTTCGCAAGGGAAACAAGGGTCTGGTCGGGGCAATTCGCACTGTCCAGCGGCACGGGATTGACGTTCACCGCCTCATAGCCCGTGGTCGCGCCATGCGCCGCGCGGCGGTGGTTGCGGATCACGCGCAGCATGTGATCGGCATTGCGCTGGTAGCCCGAGAAGGCCCCGAGCTCCGCCGCCATTTCGGCCGAGGTGGCATAGGAGATGCCGGTCATCAGCGCGGTCAGCGCCCCGCACAGTGCGCGGCCTTCGACCGAGTCGTAGCCCAGACCCATGTTCATCAACAGGCCGCCGATATTGGCATAGCCAAGGCCCAGGGTGCGGAAATCATAGGACAGTTGCGCGATTTCCTTGGACGGGAACTGCGCCATCATCACGCTGATTTCCAGCGTCACGGTCCACAGACGGGTGGCATGCATATAGGCCGCCGCGTCAAACGTGCCGTCCTTGTAGAAGGTCAGCAGGTTCATCGAGGCCAGGTTGCAGGCCGTATCGTCAAGGAACATGTATTCCGAGCAAGGGTTCGATCCCCGGATCGGCCCGTCTTCCGGGCAGGTGTGCCAGGCGTTTACGGTGTCGTGGAACTGGATGCCGGGGTCGGCGCAGGCCCAGGCCGCGTGGCCGATCTGATCCCACAGCTCGCGCGCCTTTACCGTCTTGGCAACTTTGCCATCGGTGCGGCGGATCAGCGCCCAATCCTCGTCATTTCTGACCGCGTTCAGGAAGGAATCCGTCACGCGGACCGAGTTGTTCGAATTCTGGCCCGACACGGTGATGTAGGCCTCGGAGTCCCAGTCGGTGTCGTAGGTCGGGAATTCGATCGAGGTGAAACCCTGACGCGCATATTGCAGGATACGGTTGGTGTAGGTGTCGGGGATCATCGCTTTCTTGGCCGACCGGATCGCCGCTTTCAGGGCCGGGTTCTTCGCCGGATCGACAGAATCCTCGGCCGAGCCGTCCCATTGGCGGATGGCGGCAAAGATTTCGTTCAGCTTCTGCTCATGCGCCTTGGAGCCGGCCACCAGCGAGGCGACCTTCTGCTCTTCGATGACCTTCCAGTTGATGAACTGCTCGATATCCGGGTGATCCATGTCGCAGATCACCATCTTGGCCGCGCGGCGCGTGGTGCCGCCCGATTTGATCGCGCCCGCTGCACGGTCGCCGATCTTGAGGAAGCCCATCAGCCCCGATGATTTGCCGCCGCCCGACAGCTTTTCCCCCTCGCCCCGGAGGGACGAGAAGTTGGTGCCGGTGCCCGAGCCGTATTTGAACAGGCGCGCCTCGCGCACCCACAGGTCCATGATCCCGCCTTCGTTCACCAGATCGTCGCTGACGGACTGGATGAAGCAGGCATGCGGCTGTGGATGTTCATAGGCACTGTCGGACTTCGTCAGCTTGCCGGTCTGATAATCCACATAGAAATGCCCCTGCGACGGGCCGTCGATACCATAGGCCCAGTGCAGGCCGGTGTTGAACCACTGGGGCGAGTTCGGGGCCGCCATCTGACGGGCCAGCATGAAGCGCATCTCATCGAAATAGGCGCGGGCATCCGCTTCGGTCGAGAAGTAGCCGCCCTTCCAGCCCCAGTAGGCCCAGGCCCCTGCCAGACGATCGAACACCTGCTTGGCCGAAGTTTCGCCCGTGAAACGCTCGCCTTCCGGCAGTTCGGCCAAGGCCGCCTCATCCGGGACGGACCGCCACAGGAATTCCGGCACCCCCTTTTCCTTGACGCGCTTGAGTCGCGCGGGAATGCCAGCCTTGCGGAAATACTTTTGTGCCAGCACGTCGGAGGCGACCTGGCTCCAGCCTTCCGGAATTTCGACCGCGTCGTTGCGGAACACGACCTTGCCATCGGGATTGCGGATTTCCGAGGTCGTGGTCGCAAAGGACATGGCACCATAGGCGCCTGTCGCTTCGGTCGTGAATTTGCGTTCGATCTTCATCTCTGCCCCGTCTCCAATGCTGGCGGGGCCTGCGCCCCGTCCGTGTTGAACCCTTGCGGTTGACAACGCTCCGCCGCCCCCTGCCGCATGGACACAGGATCAGGGCATCGCTTACGCTGCCCTTTCTTTGGGGGGTTTGGACCTGATTGTTACTGACCACTACATATTGTGGCCCGACCGCTTACTTCGTCAAACTGTCGTAAACTTTGGGTGTGATCAACGACAATTTTGGGGTCTTGCGGGCGATTTTTCGCTTGACGGTTTTCCTGCAACAGGGGCCTTGCCGGACCCGCCGCTGTGGACCAACCGGGGGAAAACCGCGGGAGAAAACCCAACGGTCGCAGCGATTTCCACGTCCTGACGCAGGGTTGGCACGGGGCGTTGAACGGTTTTGTTAATGCCGCTCCGCAGACTCCGGCCCAAGGGGCGGCGATTCTTTCACAGGTTGCACGCGCCGATTGATCAGAACGATTCCCGCCGCAACCAGCGCCGCTGCCCACATAAGTGGCGGCGTGACCGACTCATCGAAGAACGCCCACCCAAGAAACACGGCAAGGATGGGGGTCAGGAAGGAAAAGCTGGCCACCGTCGCCGCCGGATAGACGGACAGAAGCCAGAGCCAGCCGATGAATCCCCCCGCCACGACAACGGAGGATTGGAAGATCAGCCCCACTATATGTAGGGGTGTCACCTCACGCAGCAGAGGGCCGAAGAGGGGTGCTGCCAGAATCAGGATCGGGGCGGAGACCAGCACCATCCAGAACAGTTGCATCTCGGGGCCTGCCGCCCGCAGGCGCGACGCGCGCGCCACGACGGCGGTGCCGGCCCATCCAATTGCACCGCCAAGTGCCAGCAGATCGCCTGCAAGGCTGCCCTCCGTATCGGGGCTGCGCGACAGGATTGCCCAGGCCGTGCCGCAGAAGGCGAGTGCCAGACCGGCCACGCGGGTCAGGGTCAGCCTTTCCCCCGGAAGCAGGACATGCGCCATCAGCGCGAACCAGACCGGCATCGAATAGAAGATGACCGAAGCGCGGCTGACCGCCGTCAGGTCGAGTGCCAGGAAAAGACAAAGGAATTCGGCAGCGAAAACCGTGCCGATCAGCAGCCCGGGCCAGAGGTCCGCCCGCGTCAACCGGGGCGGGCGGCCCCGCCAGACCAGCCAAATCCCGACAAACACCACCGCCAGCGCCGAGCGCAGCCCGGCAAAGAACACCGGCTGCAACCCCGTATTCACCCATTTCACGAGAATCTGGTTGAAGGCCAGAAGCAGCGTCACCGCCAGCAGCGCCGTGGCGCCGAAGGCATCCAGCCTGTCCTTGCGTTGCATTCCACCCTGCCCCCATCCCGTGCCGGCGCAGCCTTCCGAGGGACAGCGGACAGAGTCAACTTGCGAATCGATCTCACTGGCCCCACAGGGGCGGATCACTTACATCCCCTAAGGGGACCGCGAATGAGGCAGGAGATGGCGGATATCATCGCCCGCTGCGAGGCGAAGGGGCTTCGCATGACAGACCAGCGCCGGGTCGTGGCCCGTGTCATCGGCGATGCCGACGATCATCCGGATGTCGAAGAGCTTTATGCGCGCGCGGCCAGGGTGGACCCGAAGATCTCCATCGCGACCGTTTATCGCACCGTGAAGCTGTTCGAAGAGGCCGGGATCCTTGACAAGCTGGAATTCGGCGATGGCCGTGCGCGGTATGAGGATGCCGAGCGCGACCACCACGACCATCTGATCGACGTCAATTCCGGCGATGTGATCGAATTCGTCGATCCCGAGATCGAGGCGTTGCAGGAGCGCATCGCCGCGCGGCTGGGCTACAAGCTGGTGGGGCATCGGCTGGAACTGCTGGGCGTTCCGATCAAGAAATCCTGATCTTGGACAGTCGCACCGATCCATCCACCGCCAACCTGCGGGGCATTCTGCTGATGGTTGCCTCTATGGCGCTGTTTGCGGTCGAGGACATGTTCCTGAAATGGGCCGCCGCCGATCTGCCGGTGGGGATGGTCATTTTTGTCGCCGGGGCCTTCGGAGCGCCGGTCTTTGCGGTGATGGCCCGCGCCGCGGGTCAGCCCATCCTGACACGCGCCGCGCTGCACCCTTGGGTGATGCTGCGCAATCTGGGCGAGATGGTGGGAACCTTTGCCTATATCACCGCGCTGGCGGTGGTGCCGCTGTCCACTGTTTCGGCCGTCTTGCAGGCCTTGCCGCTGGCCGTCACCCTGGGTGCGGCGTTGTTCATGGGCGAAACCGTGGGCTGGCGGCGGTGGACAGCCATCGCCGTGGGCTTTGCCGGCGTGCTTGTCGTCGTGCGTCCGGGCCTGGACGGGTTCCGGCCCGAGGCGCTCTGGGTGCTGGTCACGGTGGCGGGGCTGGCGTTGCGCGATCTGGCCACGCGCCTTCTACCGGCCACTTGCAGCACGGCGCAGGTGTCCTGCTGGGGGCTTTTGTCGGTGGCTCTGCTCGGGGCCGTGATGATGATGCAGGGTGGCGCGGTGCGGCCGGATGCGGGCGATGTCGGCGTGCTGTTTGGCGCGCTGGTCTTTGGCACTGCCGGATATTGGGCGGTGGTCGCAGCAAGCCGCACGGGCGAGGTATCGGTGGTTTCACCCTTTCGTTACGCCCGCCTGCTATTCGCCATCGCCATCGGGGCCTTCGTCTTTGACGAAATCCCTGATGCGCTGACGCTGATCGGTGCCGCTCTCATCATCGGATCGGGACTTTACGCGCTGGCCCGCGAACGGGCGCGCAAACGCGCCCTTTCCTTGCAAGGCGGCAGCGTTTAAGCACGGGCGCGAGAGCACCACGTTTGCGTCACGGAGGCCATACCGCCCATGAGCACGATCATCGACATCCACGCCCGCGAAATCCTCGACAGCCGCGGCAACCCCACCGTCGAGGTGGACGTCACCCTTGAAAGCGGCGCGATGGGCCGCGCGGCGGTGCCGTCGGGCGCATCCACCGGGGCGCATGAGGCGGTGGAACGCCGCGATGGCGACAAGAACCGCTACAAGGGCAAGGGTGTGCTGGAGGCGGTTGCCGCCGTGAACGGCGAGATCGCGGAAGAAATCGTCGGCTTCGATGCGCTGGAACAGGTCGGTATTGACCGCACCATGATCGAGATGGACGGCACGCCGAACAAGGGGCGTCTGGGAGCGAATGCCATCCTCGGCGTGTCGCTGGCCGTCGCCAAGGCCGCGGCAGAACATACCGGCCAGCCGCTTTTCCGTTATGTGGGCGGCACTTCCGCCCGCATCCTGCCGGTTCCGATGATGAACATCATCAACGGCGGCGAACATGCCGACAACCCGATCGACATTCAGGAATTCATGATCATGCCGGTCGGCGCGAACGATATCCGCGATGCAGTGCGGATGGGGTCAGAGGTGTTCCACACCCTGAAGAAGGAACTTCAGGCCGCAGGCCACAACACCGGCATCGGCGATGAGGGCGGGTTCGCACCGAATCTGAACTCTGCCCGTGACGCGCTTGATTTCATTCTGAAATCCATCGAAAAGGCCGGCTACACCCCGGGCGATGACATCTGCCTTGCGCTGGATTGCGCGGCGACGGAATACTTCAAGGGTGCCCGCTATGAGATGAAGGGGGAAGGAAAATCCCTGTCCATCGAGGAAAACGTGGCCTTCCTTGCCGCCCTTGCCGCCGACTATCCGATCATCAGCATCGAGGATGGCTGTTCCGAGGATGACTGGGAGGGCTGGAAGCTGTTGACCGATACGCTGGGCGGCAAGGTGCAGCTTGTGGGCGACGATCTTTTCGTGACCAACCCCAAGCGGCTTTCCGAAGGGATTGCAAGGGGTTGCGCCAACTCCATGCTGGTGAAGGTGAACCAGATCGGCACCCTTACCGAAACCCTGCAGGCGGTCGAGATGGCGCATCGCGCGCGCTATACCAATGTGATGTCGCACCGGTCGGGCGAGACGGAGGATGCCACCATCGCCGATCTGGCGGTGGCCACGAATTGCGGGCAGATCAAGACCGGGTCGCTGTCGCGGTCGGATCGTCTGGCAAAATACAACCAGCTGATCCGCATCGAAGAGATGCTTGGCGAGACTGCCGAATATGCCGGCCGGTCCATCCTGAAGGGCTGATTTGCGGCGCAGCCCCTTGCACCGGAAGATGTGCAGGCGCGCGTGCAGACAGAGGTGCATACCGGAACGGCGCGCGGGCAACCGCGCGCCGTTTCCCTATGCGAAGAACCGCGCAGGCCGGAACGGGGTGAGCAACGCCTGATCGCCCTGCCCGCTTACCTCCCGCGCAAGAAGTTCGGCCACCAGAGGTGCCAAGGTTGCCCCGGAATGCATCACCGCCATCGACAACCCCGGCAGGACCGCGCCGATGGCGGGCAGGCCATCCCCGGGAACCGGGCGTCCGGCCAGGATCAGGCGATCCGGCCGGATGTCGGCTTGCGGGAACAGGCCGCGCAGGCGCGTGAGGGTTGCGTCCATCAGATCGACTGGATCGGCCAAGTTTTCGGCGCTGTCTGTCTGGTGATGCGCGGCGGCGGGCGCGATCAGGCGGCCGGAGGCATCCTGCCGCACCTCCTGTTCGGGGGTGGCGAGGATATGATGCACAAGGCGCGGCAGCGCCTGGCTGTGCAGGATCGCGCCGGGACGGCGCAGCATGGGGAAAGTCAGGCCGAGCGGGCCCAGCAATGCGGGCGTGCCGGTGCCGGTGGCAAGGATCACATGATCGGCGGCGATGGGGCCATGGGCGGTGTCTATCCCCGTCACCCTGCCCTGCGCAGTGACCAAACCCTCGGCCCGCAGGCCGCAGATCAGCCGCGCCCCGCGCGCGGTGGTGGCAGCGAGAAGCCGGTCGGTCAACGTGGCAAGGTCCACCGCACGTTCGGTGGGAAAGAGCAGCGCCCGTTCCGGCGGGTGCGCCAAATGCGGCTCCAGCCGCGTGATTTCCTCCCGCTCCAGCAGGCGCAGGGGATAGCCCAGGCGGCGCAGGGCATCGTGCTGTTGATCGAAATCCGCGCCCGTCGCCTCGGCCCAGATGCAGGCCTGCGGCTGCGGGTCCAGCCCCAGTTCCACGGCCAGCGACCGGTGCGCCTCTATCGCGGCGTGGCGCAGGTGGAAATGCGGCTCGGATAGGAAGAAGCTGGCATTGACCCAACCAAAACTGCCCCCCGACGCGCCCCCGGCAGGGAGGCCTGCATCGAGGACCGTGACCGTCACGCCCGACAGGGCCAGGCGATGGGCCAAGGCGGCCCCGGTGATGCCCGCGCCAAGGATCAGGATATGGGGTTGCATGGGGCCTCCTTTCGCGCAGAGTGGCACCGAGACGCGGCAGAGGGAAGTATGGATCAGGCGGATCGGATCATCGCGGAACTGGGCCTTGCCCCCCATCCCGAAGGTGGCTGGTATCGTGAGACGTGGAAAGGGCCCGAGGTGGCGGGGCGCGCGGTGGGAACCGCGATCTATTTCCTGCTGAAGGCCGAGGAACGGTCACATTGGCACCGGGTGGATGCGGGCGAGGTCTGGCTGTGGCATGGCGGTTCGGCGCTGGACCTGCTGATGGCGGAGAACGAGGTCGCACCCTTGATGACACATCGGCTGGGGCCGGATGTGCTGGCGGGCGAACGGCCACAGGCGGTGGTGCCTGCCGGGTGGTGGCAGGCGGCCGAGGCGCGGAACGGCTGGGCGCTGGTCAGTTGCTGCGTGGCACCGGGGTTCCGGTTCGAGGGGTTTGAACTGGCGGCGCCGGGGTTCACCATCGGCGGGCGGTAAAGCGAAATCTGACGCAGATTTCGCGGCGGTTTCTGACGCAGAAACCGGTTGATCGGTATTCGTCGGTGGTGACGGGCGGCGGAATTTGCGTCAAATTCCGCTTCGGCTTCTGCGTCAGAAGCCGTTCTGCGGGGGGCGGCATGGATCACAAGGCATGGCTGGCCGCGCTGCCGCCCGAGGTGAAGGCAGAGTTCGCGGCGCGGTCAGATGCGGCGGGGCTGCGCCATCTGGCGCTGCATCTGGGGCTGATCCTCGGCACCGGCGCGGCCATCGCGCTGGGCGTGCCGGGGTGGTGGCTCTTGTTGCCGGTGCAGGGCGTGCTGATCGTCTTTCTGTTCACGCTGGAACATGAGGCGACGCATCAGACACCCTTTGCGCAAGGCTGGCTGAATGAGGCCGTGGGCTATGCTTGCGGGTTTCTTCTGCTGCTGCCCTTCCTGTGGTTTCGCTATTTCCATCTGGCGCATCACCGTTGGACGAATATCGAAGGGCGCGACCCGGAACTGGATGGGCCCAAGCCCGAAACGCGGCGCGCATGGGCCTGGCATGTGTCGGGCATCCCCTATTGGCTGGCGCAGGCGCGGTTGCTGCCGGGGTTGGCGCGGGGGCGTGTGCGTGCGCCCTACCTGCCCGAGAGCGCCCTGCCCCGGATGGCGCGCGAGGCACGAGCGATGCTGGCGGGCTATGGGCTGGTGGCGCTGTCTCTGGTTTGGACCGACCTGATACTGTGGGTCTGGTTGATCCCGGTTCTGCTGGGCCAGCCCTTCCTGCGGCTGTATCTTCTGGCGGAACATGGCGATTGCCCGCATGTGGCCGACATGTTCCTGAACACGCGGACGACCCTTACGAACCGGATCGTACGGTTTCTGGCGTGGAACATGCCCTTTCATGCCGAACATCACGTGGCCCCGACCGTGCCGTTCCATCGCCTGCCTGCCCTGCATCGCCTGATGCGCGACCGGCTGGCGGTCACAGCAGATGGCTATGCCGCCTTTACCCGTGACTATCTGGCGCGGCGGAAGTGATGAGTTGAACAAAAAGTCATAATTCTGAACTATTGCTACCGTCACAATTCTGCATTGGCGCTTGCTGCGCGTCTTCGCTAGCAGGGGCGCATGACCGACCCCGTTCCGACCCCGACTAAATCCGAGGATAGCCCGAAGGGCCTGTTCCTTGCCATTTCCGCCTATCTCTTGTGGGGGTTCCTGCCGATCTACATGAAGGCGCTGGCGGATGTTCCGGTGCTGGAGGTGCTGGCGCATCGGGTGATCTGGTCAGTGCCGGTGGCCGGGGCCGTGCTGATCTGGCTGGGACGGACGGCGGATTTGCGGAGCGCGCTGAAAAGCCCGAGGATGATCGGGATGGCGGCACTGACAGCGGCGCTGATTTCGGTCAACTGGGCGATCTATGTCTGGTCGATCCAGTCCGGGCAGGCGCTGGAGGCGGCGCTGGGCTATTACATCAACCCGCTGTTTTCGGTCTTTCTGGGGGCCGTCCTGCTGAAGGAACGCCTGAGCCGCGCGCAATGGGCGGCGATCGGGCTGGCCGCGCTGGCGGTCTTGGTCCTGACCTATGAGGCGGGGCGCGTGCCCTTTGTGGCGCTGGCCTTGACGGTGAGCTGGGGTTTTTACGCCTATCTGAAGAAGCGCCTGCCGCTGGGGCCGAACCAGGGATTCATGCTGGAGGTGCTGATCCTGTCGCCCTTCGCGCTGGGCTGGGTGGCCTGGATCGCAGCGCGGGGCGAGATGGTGTTTCTGGCCGAGACGCGGGAGACGGTTCTGTTGTTGCTGGCGGGGGTGGTGACGGCGGTGCCGCTGATGCTTTATGCCAATGGGGCCAAGCTGTTGCGGCTGACGACCTTCGCGATCCTGCAATATATCGCGCCGACGATGATCTTCCTGACGGCGGTCTTTGTCTTTGGCGAGCCATTCGGCACCGCCCGCGCGGTGGCCTTCCCGATGATCTGGGCGGCGCTGGTGATCTATACCGGGTCGATGCTGCGGCGGTGATCGGGGATTTGGGTATTTTTGCCAAGGTGAAAACGCAAGCGGTGAAACACAGGCGGTGCGTCGTCACTCCGGGCGGCTGACCTTGCCCCCGCCCACAAGGGCCGCGACACCCGTGGTTGCGGGGCCGGAAGTGGCCATGCCGCGCGCGACGCGAACGGCGAGGAAGGCGAAGGCCTGCGCCTCGAGCATGTCGCCGTCCAGCCCCGCCGCCTCGACCGGTTCGACATCGGCGCGCAGGCGGTTGGCAAGTTCCGACATCAGGCGCGCATTGTGCCGCCCGCCCCCGGTGACGAGAATGCGGCTGACCGCGACGGGAAAATGTTCCGCGCCCCGTGCCACGGCAGCGGCGGCGGCGGCGGTGAGGGTGGCGGCGGCATCCTCCAGCGCGAGGTTGCCCATATCGAGGCTGCTGTGGAAATCGTTCCGGTCCAGCGATTTCGGCGGCATCTTGTGAAACCAGGGATGGGCGAGGAAAGCGGCGATGCGATCTTCGTCCACGCGGCCCCTCATGGCGGTTTCGCCCTGCGGATCCATCGCCTGGCCGGTCCGGGCCTGCATCAGATCGTTCAGGGGCGCATTGGCGGGACCGGTGTCAAAGGCCAGAAGCGCGCCATGGGATTCGGGGGCCGGATGACGCGGGTCGATCCAGGTGACATTGCCGACACCGCCGAGGTTGAGCATCGCGAGGGGCTTTGTCGCCCCGATATGGCGGGCGCAGGCAAAGTGGAAGAAGGGGGCCAGCGGCGCGCCCTGCCCCCCCAGCGCCACATCGGCAGAGCGGAACTCCCACACCACGGGCAGGCCCAGAACACGCGCCAGCAGCGCGCCGTCGCCTGCCTGATGGGTGCCGCGCCCGCCCGGATCATGGGCCAGTGTCTGGCCATGGAACCCGATCATCTCGGCCCCAGAAAAACGCGAAAGAAGCCCGGCATGGGCGGCCTCTACCACCTCGGCCGCTGCCTCAACGCCCGGGTCGCCGGGCCAGCGGCCAAGGGCCGCGCGCAGAGTGGCCTGTTCGGCGGGTGTATAGGGGCGAAAGGCGGTGGGGCCGAATTCAAGGATCCGCTCCCCATCGGTCAGAACCATCGCCGCATCCACGCCATCCATCGAGGTCCCCGACATCGCCCCGAGCGCCCAGATCGCGCCGCCGCTTCGCATCTTCCCCTTGCCCCCTGCGCCCGCTATACCGCAGCCCGAGTTTAAGCACGGGTGACCCATGACCTACCATCCGAAATCCGATTTCATGCGCGTGATGATCGAGCGCGGCTATCTGGCCGATTGCACCGATTATCAGGGGCTGGACGAGGCTTTGGTAAAGGGGGTGTTGCCCGCCTATATCGGCTATGATGCCACGGCGGCGAGCCTGCATGTGGGCCATCTGCTGAACATCATGATGCTGCGCTGGTTGCAGAAAACCGGGCATAAGCCGATCACCCTGATGGGGGGCGGCACCACCAAGGTGGGTGATCCGTCTTTCCGGTCGGAAGAGCGGCCGCTGCTGACGCCCGCGCAGATCGACGCGAATATCGCGGGGATGCAGAAGGTCTTTGCCCGCTATCTTGCCTATGGGACGGGCGCGACGGATGCGATCATGCTGAACAATGCCGAATGGCTGGACAGCCTGAATTACCTCGATTTCCTGCGCGATATCGGGCGGCATTTCAGCGTGAACCGGATGCTGTCTTTCGAGAGCGTGAAATCGCGGCTGGACCGGGAGCAATCCCTGTCCTTCCTCGAATTCAATTACATGATTCTGCAAGCCTATGATTTCCTTGAGCTGCATCGGCGCTATGGCTGCCGGTTGCAGATGGGCGGTTCGGATCAGTGGGGCAATATCATCAACGGGATCGACCTGACCCGCCGCGTGCTGGATGCCGAGATTTTCGGGCTGACCTCGCCGCTGCTGACCACCAGCGACGGACGCAAGATGGGCAAGTCGCAGGGTGGCGCGGTCTGGCTGGATGGGGGCATGCTGAGCCCTTATGAATTCTGGCAATTCTGGCGCAACACGACCGATGCGGATGTCGGCCGGTTCCTGAAGCTCTATACCGAACTGCCGGTCGAGGAATGCGACCGGCTGGGGGCGCTGGCGGGATCGGAGATCAACGCGGCGAAGATCATCCTTGCCAATGAGGTGACGACGCTGCTGCACGGCGCCGAGGCGGCTGCGGCCGCCGAGGCCACGGCGCGCGACGTGTTCGAAAAGGGCGGGATCGGCGAGGATCTGCCGCGCGTGGCGCTGGCGCCCGAGGAAGTGGCCGATGGCGTGGGCATCGTGCAGTTGTTCGTGCGGGCGGGGCTGGCGGCTTCGGGCAAGGATGCCAAGCGGTTGATCGCGGAAGGCGGGGCAAGGGTGAATGACGAGATCGTCACCGATGTCGCGCTGCGACTTGGCGCGGGCGATCTGGCCGAACCGGTCAAGCTGACTGCGGGCAAGAAGCGCCATGCGCTGGTGACGCTCGGCTGAGCCAGGGTGGGCGTCACCGCCCACCCTGCCGGGTTCACTCCTGCACCGTGACCTTCGTCATCACGTCGGGCTTGGCGGGCGGTTCGCCGCGCTGGATGGCATCGACGACATCCATCCCCGAGACGACATTGCCGATGACCGTGTACTGGCCCTTGAGCACGTCGTCATAGGAACGGCGCTGTCCGTTCACATCCACACCATCGGTAAACATGATGAAGAACTGGCTGTTGGCCGAATTCGGATCGCGCGACCGCGCCATTCCAACGACGCCGCGGGTATAGGAAAGATCAGAGAATTCGGCCGGAAGATCAGGCCGCGCCGAACCGCCCATCCCGGCCATGGACAGATCGCCCCCGGCCTTGCCGAACTGCACATCGCCCGTCTGGGCCATGAACCCCTCGATCACGCGATGAAAGACCACGCCGTCATAGGCGCCCTCAGTGGCAAGCGCCGTGATTTGGGCCACATGCTGCGGGGCGACGTCCGGCAGCAGGTCGATCACGATGGTGCCGTTGGCAGCGCCCGCGACCTCGATCACCAGATTGGGACCGGGGCCATCGGTGGCTTGCGCAAAGACCGGCGCGGCAAGCGCCGCAACGGCAGCGGCAAGGACAAGCTTACGCGACATCGGCAGCCACCCGGACGGTGATCATGCGGTCGGGGTTCATCGGCGGCTCGCCCCGGGTGATCTTGTCCACATGTTCCATCCCGGAAATCACGCGCCCATAGACGGTGTACTGGCCGTTCAGGAAATGGTTGTCGGTGAAGTTGATGAAGAACTGGCTGTTGGCCGAATTCGGATTGGCCGACCGCGCCGCGCCAAGGGTGCCGCGGTCATGCGGGATACGGCTGAATTCGGCGGGCAGATCGGGATGGGACGAACCGCCCGTCCCTGCGCGGCGCAGGTTGAAGTTGTTCTCCATATTGCCGTTTTCCACATCGCCCGTCTGGGCCATGAAGCCGTCGATCACACGATGGAAGGCCACGTTGTCATAGGCTTTCTCGCGCGCCAGCACCTTCATGCGTTCGGCGTGTTTCGGGGCGATGTCGGTAAGAAGTTCAATCACCACCTCGCCATCCTTCAGCGTCAGGATGATGGTGTTTTCGGGGTCTTTGATCTCGGCCATGGGAATCCTCCGGTTGTCCGGGGGGAACCTAATGGGGCCTGTCGGCCATGGAAAGGGTGAAAGGCTGCGGCATGGGGTGCAGCGGCGGGTGACGGCCAAGGTTGACGGCTGCCCCATCGGCGCGGCAAGAGGGGCCAAGGGTTCCTGTGATGGAGGCGAGGATGGGCTGGAAAACGCTCGACGATGTGGCACTGGCGGGCAAGACGGTGCTGGTGCGGGTGGATATCAACGTGCCGATGGAGGCGGGCCGCGTCACCGATGCCACCCGGATCGAGAAGATCGCCCCCACGGTCGAGGACATCATCGCCCGCGGCGGCAAGGTCGTGCTGCTGGCCCATTTCGACCGGCCGAAGGGCAAGGTGGTGCCGGAGATGAGCCTGCGCCATGTGGTGCCCGCGCTGGAGGCGGCGCTGGGCCGCAAGGTCGTGTTCGGGGCGGATAGCGTGGGCGAGGCCGCGGCGGCGGCCATCGCGGCGGCGGGTTCGGGCGATGTGGTGCTCTTGGAGAACACCCGCTTTCATCCGGGCGAGGAGAAGAACGATGCGGCCCTTGCGCAGGGCATGGCGGCACTGGGCGACGTCTTTGTGAACGACGCCTTTTCCGCAGCACACCGGGCGCATGCCTCCACCGCCGCCATCGCGGGGCTTCTGCCTACGGCAGCGGGCCGGTTGATGGAGGCGGAGTTGCGCGCGCTTGAAGCCGCGCTGGGCAACCCGGTGCGCCCCGTGACCGCCGTTGTTGGCGGCGCCAAGGTTTCGACCAAGCTCGATCTGCTGGGCAACCTTGTCACCAAGGTCGATCATCTGGTGATCGGCGGCGGCATGGCGAACACCTTTCTTGTGGCGCAGGGGGTGGAGGTCGGCAAATCGCTGGCCGAGCGTGACATGGCCGATACCGCGCGTGAGATTTTGAGGAAGGCAAAAGACGCGGGCTGCACCATCCACCTGCCGGTGGATGTGGTCGTGGCGCGTGAGTTCAAGGCGGGCGCAGACAACCAGACTGTGCCGGTCACTGACTGCCCGGCAGATGCGATGATCCTGGATGCGGGGCCTGCCACTGTCGCGGCTCTGGTCAAGGTGTTCGAGGGATCGAAGACGCTGATCTGGAACGGCCCGCTTGGCGCCTTCGAGATCAAGCCTTTCGATACGGCGACCAATGCCGCCGCGCTGGCGGCGGCGCGGCTGACCAAGGCCGGGGCGCTGGTGTCTGTCGCCGGGGGCGGGGACACGGTCGCCGCGCTGAACGCGGCCGGGGCGGCGGCGGATTTCACCTTCATCTCCACCGCAGGCGGGGCCTTCCTCGAATGGATGGAGGGCAAGGAATTGCCGGGTGTCGCGGCGCTCATGCGGTAATACCGTGATTCCGCCGAACCGTTGGCGCTAACTGGATTGCGGGCTGTGCGCGGCGTGGGATATGTCCCGAAGCAGCATGATTTACAGGGAGAAATGCCATGAACACCGCCGCGATGACCGCGAAAATGCGCGAAGGGCGGGGGTTCATCGCCGCGCTAGACCAGTCGGGCGGGTCCACGCCCAAGGCCTTGCGCCAATATGGCATTGCCGAGGATGCCTGGACGGATGAAGCCGGCATGTTCGACCTGATGCATGCGATGCGCGCGCGGATCATGACATCGCCCGCCTTCACCGGGGATCGCGTGATCGGGGCAATCCTGTTCGAACAGACCATGGACCGCATGGTCGAAGGCATCCCGACAGCGACCTTCCTGTGGGAAAGGCGCGGCGTCGTGCCGTTCCTCAAGATCGACAAGGGGCTGGAGGCCGAAGCCGACGGCGTGCAGTTGATGAAACCCATTTCGGGGCTGGACGAGCTTTTGGCGCGCGCCGTGGCTGCGGGGATTTACGGCACCAAGGAACGGTCGGTCATCAACGCGGCCAATGCAAAGGGCATCGAGGCCGCCATCGCCCAGCAATTTGCGCTGGGCCAGCAGGTCATTGCCGCCGGGTTGATGCCGATCCTCGAGCCCGAGATCAACATCGCCATCCCCGACAAGGCCGAGGCCGAGGCGCTGTTGCGCGATGCGACGCTGGCCGAACTGGACCGGGTGCCCAAGGATCAGCAGGTGATGCTGAAACTGAGCCTGCCCAGCGTGGACAACTTCTATCTCCCGCTGGTCGAACATCCGCGTGTGCTGCGGGTGGTGGCCCTGTCCGGCGGCCACGCCCGCGACGCGGCAAATGCCATCCTCGCGCGCAACAAGGGCGTGATCGCAAGCTTCAGCCGCGCGCTGACCGAAGGGCTGAGCGCGCAGCAATCCGATGCCGAATTCGACGCCGTGCTGGGCAAGGCGATCGAAAGCATCTGGGCCGCATCCATCGCGGGCTAAGGCGGGGCCGTACCGCAGGCAGCCGTTTGTGCAGGGGCCGCGCATCGTTGCGGCCCCTTTCCTTTGCGCCGCTGTGGCACGGATGCCCCAGATTTCCGCCAGTTGTGCCGCGCGGCGACCCTGCCCCTTGGTCCGCCCTGCGCTTTGTGATTCATTAAAGGAAAGCGTCCCCGGCAGAGGGATGACATATGGCGAGAGCAGATGAACCAGACCTCCACCCGCCCCTCTCTTGGCGCCATGGCCTATTTCCTGATGGCCTTCACGCTGGGCAGCTACTTCACCTTTGCCGCCGTGCAGGGTGATTATGGCGTGTTCCGGCAGGTGGAAATCGCCGCCGAGGCCGAGGTGTTGCGCAGTGAGCGGGATCGTCTTGCCGCAGAATTGGCCGAGATGGAAAACCGCACCCGTCGTCTGTCGGATGATTACCTCGACATTGATCTTCTGGACGAACAGGCCCGCGAAGTTCTGGGCTATGCCCGCGCCGATGAGATCCTGATACAGTAGGCCCGTCCGACCACCGCCTGTGCCAGGCCCCGATATTCGGGCGTCATCAGCCGGTTGACCATGTGGCACCGGGGAATTGCTTGGCCACGCCATGGTCGTCGGCAGGCCAGCCACCGGCACCCCCGGTTTCAGACACCCCTTCCCCTGCTGCATGGCAGCCATGCGCCGGTCCGCATTGCGGGCCGGTTTTTTGTTTTGACCCAAGAAACCCCGATACAGTATAGGTCGTTTAACGTTGAACTAGTTTTGCCGCCGACCAAGGGGAGGACACCGCCGATGGCCGCGAAGAAGCCAGCCGATCGACCGAACGTGTCGAAGGATGAATTGCTGAAATATTACCGCGAGATGCTGCTCATCCGCCGGTTCGAGGAAAAGGCCGGCCAGCTTTACGGCATGGGCCTGATCGGTGGCTTCTGCCATCTGTATATCGGGCAGGAAGCCGTGGTCGTGGGGTTGGAAGCTGCCACCAAGGACGGCGACAAGCGCATCACAAGCTATCGCGACCATGGCCATATGCTGGCCTGCGGGATGGATGCGAAGGGCGTGATGGCGGAACTCACGGGCCGCATCGGGGGCTATTCCAAGGGCAAGGGCGGGAGCATGCACATGTTCTCGAAAGAGCGTCACTTCTATGGCGGCCACGGGATCGTGGGCGCGCAGGTGCCGCTTGGTGCGGGGCTGGCCTTTGCCGACAAGTATCTTGGCAATGACAACGTCACCTTCGCCTATTTCGGCGACGGCGCCGCCAACCAGGGCCAGGTCTATGAAACCTACAACATGGCGGAGCTCTGGTCGCTGCCGGTGATCTTTGTGATCGAGAACAACCAATATGCGATGGGCACCAGCGTGAAGCGGTCCACCAAATCCACCACGCTGTTCGGGCGGGGTCTCGCCTATGGCATCCCCGGCGAGCAGGTGGATGGCATGGACGTGCTGGCGGTGAAGGCTGCGGGCGAAAAGGCTGTCGCGCACTGCCGCGCGGGCAACGGTCCCTATATCCTTGAAATGATGACCTACCGCTATCGCGGCCACTCCATGTCGGATCCGGCCAAGTATCGGACCCGCGAAGAGGTGGAAAAGATGCGCAGCGAAAAGGACGCCATCGAACATGTGCGCGACCTGCTGTTGCAGGGCGGCCTTGCCTCGGATGATGACCTGAAGGCCATCGACAAGGAGATCAAGGCGATGGTGAACGAAAGCGCCGAATTCGCCAAGGAAAGCCCGGAGCCCCCGCTGGAGGAGCTCTGGACGGATATCTACGCGTAAGGGGGGATACGACATGGCAACGCAAGTATTGATGCCCGCACTTTCCCCGACGATGGAGGAAGGCACGCTGGCCAAATGGCTGGTGAAAGAGGGCGACACGGTGAAATCCGGCCAGATCATCGCAGAAATCGAAACCGACAAGGCCACGATGGAATTCGAGGCCGTGGATGAGGGGATCGTCGGCAAGCTGCTGGTCGCCGAAGGAACCGCATCGGTAAAGGTGAACACCCCCATCGCCGTGCTGGTGGAAGAGGGGGAAGCGGCCGACGCCGCCCCTGCCCCGGCCGCCAGTGCCGCGCCTGCGGCACCTGCCGCTGCCCCCGCTGCGGCCCCCGCAAAGGTCCCTGCGCAAGCCGCTGCCCCCGCCCCGGTGGCGGCCGCTGGCTGGCCGCATAGCGACCTGCCCGAAGGCGTGCCCACCAAGACGATGACCGTGCGCGAGGCCCTGCGCGAAGCGATGGCCGAAGAAATGCGCGCCGATCCGAACGTCTTTCTGATGGGGGAAGAGGTCGGCGAATATCAGGGCGCCTACAAGATTTCCCAAGGTTTGCTGGATGAATTCGGCGCCAAGCGCGTGGTGGACACGCCGATCACCGAACACGGCTTTGCCGGGATTGCCGTGGGCGCAAGCTGGGGCGGTCTGCGGCCCATCGTCGAATTCATGACCTTCAACTTCGCCATGCAGGCGATCGACCACATCATCAACTCGGCCGCCAAGACGCTGTATATGTCGGGCGGCCAGATGGGCAGCCCGATGGTGTTCCGCGGCCCGAATGGCGCCGCAGCCCGCGTGGCGGCCCAGCACAGCCAGGATTATGCCGCGTGGTATGCGGCGATCCCCGGCCTGAAGGTCGCGATGCCCTATTCGGCGGCGGATGCGAAGGGCCTGCTCAAGACCGCGATCCGCGATCCGAACCCGGTCATCTTCCTGGAAAACGAAATCCTCTACGGGCGGTCCTTCGAGGTGCCGGCAGAGGGCGATTTCACCATCCCCTTTGGCAAGGCGTCGATCCTGCGGGCGGGCACGGATGTGACTGTCGTCTCCTTCGGCATTGGGCTGACCTATGCCCTGCAGGCAGCGGACGAACTGGCGAAGGAAGGGATAAGCGCCGAGGTGATCAACCTGCGCACCCTGCGCCCCATCGACTATGACACGGTGCTGGCCTCGGTGATGAAGACCAACCGCTGCGTGACGGTCGAGGAAGGCTTCCCCGTAGGCTCCATCGGCAACCACATCGCAGCGACGATCATGCAGAAGGCCTTCGATCATCTGGATGCGCCGGTGCTGAACTGCACGGGCAAGGACGTGCCGATGCCCTATGCCGCGAACCTTGAAAAGCTCGCGCTCACGACGACCGCCGAAGTGGTCGCCGCCGTCAAATCCGTCTGCTACCGGTGAGGGAGGGGAACATGGCAACCGAAATCCTGATGCCCGCCCTTTCGCCGACGATGGAGGAAGGCACGCTGGCCAAATGGCTGGTGAAAGAGGGTGATGCGGTCAAATCCGGCCAGATCATCGCAGAAATCGAAACCGACAAGGCCACGATGGAATTCGAGGCGGTGGATGAAGGCATCATGGGCCGCATCCTGATCGCCGCGGGGACCGCGGGCGTGAAGGTGAACACCCCCATCGCCGTGCTGGTGGAAGAAGGCGAAAGCGCGGATGCCGCCCCGGCCAAGTCGGCCCCTGCCGCCGCGCCTGCGGCACCGGCAGCGGCAACCGCCGCCCCGGCAGCCGCGGCTGTGGCACCCGCCCCAGCCGCGCCCAAGGCCGCAGGCGCCCGCGTCTTCGCCTCGCCCCTTGCCCGGCGCATCGCGGCGGAAAAAGGCCTTGATCTGACGCAGGTGCAGGGCTCTGGCCCCCATGGCCGCATCGTCAAGGCAGATGTGGAGGGGGCGAAACCCGCCGCCGCCGCCCCTGTCGCAGCCCCTGCCACGGCAGCCCCCGTGGCCGCTGCCGCACCTGTGGCCGCGACCATGCCCACCGGACCTGCGACAGAAACCGTCCTCAAGATGTATCAGGGCCGCGCCTTCACCGAGGTGCCGCTGGATGGCATGCGCCGGACCATCGCGGCGCGGCTGACCGAGGCGAAGCAGACCATCCCGCATTTCTACCTGCGGCGCGAGGTGCGGCTGGATGCGCTGATGGCCTTCCGCGAGCAGTTGAACAAGCAACTTGAATCGCGCGGCGTGAAGCTGTCGGTCAACGATTTCATCATCAAGGCCTGCGCCCTGGCCTTGCAGGCGGTGCCGGATGCCAATGCCGTCTGGGCGGGCGACCGGATGCTGAAGCTGAAACCCTCGGACGTGGCCGTTGCGGTGGCGGTCGAGGGTGGCCTCTTCACCCCCGTGCTGAAGGATGCAGACCAGAAATCCCTCTCGGCCCTGTCGGCCGAAATGAAGGATCTGGCGACGCGGGCCAAGACCAAGAAGCTTGCCCCGCACGAATATCAGGGCGGCAGTTTCGCCATCTCCAACCTCGGGATGATGGGGATCGAGAATTTCGATGCCGTCATCAACCCGCCGCACGGCGCGATCCTTGCGGTGGGCGCGGGCATCAAGAAGCCGGTGGTGATGAAGGATGGCAGCCTTGGCGTGGCCACGGTCATGTCCATGACCCTGTCGGTCGATCACCGCGTCATCGACGGCGCGCTCGGCGCGCAACTGATGCAGGCCATCGTGGACAATCTGGAAAATCCGATGGCGATGCTGGCTTGACTGACGCAAAAGAAAAAGGCCCCGGAAGCAAACGCTTCCGGGGCCTTTTTCATGCATCACATCAATCGCAATCGACGCAACCCGTCAGCTTGTGGTCCATCGACACGGCGGGTTGCGAACAGCCCGCCTCGCCCACGATCCTGGCCGGCACCCCGGCCACGGTCTTCATCGGCGGGATGTCCTGCAATACAACCGAACCGGCGGCAATGCGCGAGCAATGGCCGATGGTGATGTTGCCCAGAACCTTCGCCCCGGCGCCGATCAACACGCCATTGCCGATCTTCGGATGCCGGTCGCCATCCTCTTTCCCCGTGCCGCCCAGCGTCACGGAATGCAGCATCGACACATTGTCGCCCACCACCGCCGTCTCGCCGATCACGATGGAATGGGCGTGGTCGATCATCAGCCCCTTGCCCACCCGTGCTGCCGGGTGGATATCCACCCCGAACACCTCGGACACGCGCATCTGCACGAAATAGGCCAGATCCTTGCGCCCCTGTTCCCACAGCCAATGGCCGATACGATAGGCCTGCACGGCCTGATAGCCCTTGAAGAACAGGATCGGCTGGATGAACCGGTGGCAGGCCGGATCGCGGTCATAGACCGCCATCAGATCGGCCCGCGCCGCCGCCCCCAGTTCTGCATCGCTGTCATAGGCCTGATCGGCGATCTCGCGCAGGATCTGTTCGCTCATCTCGCCCGAAGCGAGTTTAAGAGAAAACCGATAGGCCAGCGCGCGCTCCATGCTTGCGTGATGCAGCAGGCTGGAATGAATCAGCCCCCCCAGCAGAGGTTCCGCCCGGATCGCCTCCTGCGCCTCGTCGCAGACACGGGTCCAGACCGGATCGACGGTTGTCACTTTCGGTTTGATTTCGGCCATGCCGCGCCCTCCATGCAGGAACCTTCTTCTAGCATATAGGGACGGCGCAGGACAGACCAACCATCGCTGCAACTTCCAGTCGATCAGCGCATCACAGGCCGCGGCCAGCGCAGCAAGCGCAGGCGGCGCAAGCGCCAGCCCCAGCCGCCCGCCATCCGGCCCCAGGCGCGACATCACACTGCCATTGCCCCAGTGCGGATGCAGTCGTCCTTTGCGCTGCATGTAGCGATGTGCGGCATGCGCCTCGGCCAGAGGCGCGCCCGCCGCCGCATCCGGGCATTCGGTCAGATGCGCCGCAAGCGCCAGAACATCCCCCAGCAAGACCCGCCGCATCAGGGCAGCACCAGATGCCGATAGGGCCCCGCCCCGAATCGCGCAGACACTTGCGCCACCTCTACCGTCACCGGACCCGGGCCATCCGCCTGCCGCAGCGCCGCGCCATAGGTCCATTCGGGCTGCGCCACCTCGACATCCCGCACCACAACGCCGCCGCGCCGCAGGCGAAGGTGATAGGCCTCGCGTTCCTCGCCCAGCGGCACCTCGATCGAGGCCCAGTTGTCGCCGTCGATCCGCGTCCGCCGCACCCAATGCAGACGCATGCCGCCTGATCCCGGCACCGCCCGCAGATGCGCCACCGACAGCGGGCGCAGGCCGATCCCGGAAAAGGCAATGCGCCGTTCCACCACATCCGGATCATCGAACCCCCGATCGGCCGCGCCGATGCGCCAGGTCCGTTCCAGGCCACGCACCGAACCCGGCAGGTCGATCTGCGACACGCCCGCATTGATCAGCACCACAAGACTTCCCGCAGGCCAGAAGGCCGGTATGCCCGCCTCTGTCCCCGCCTGCCCGCGCAGACGCATCGAAAGATCCCAGGTGTTCACCCCGGTCAGGCTGGCCCCCGCGAACTGGAACAGCTCCCAACCCTCCGCGCTCCCGTCGCCGATGGCGGCCAGGTTGGCTCCGTTCAGCACCGCCCCCTCGGCCGCCGCCGCAACCGCGCCGCTGGCAAAGCGCACGCGCAGGGCAGGCCCCCGGTCCCACATACCGGGTCTTGCGACGGGCAAGGCGTTCTCCGTTTCGCCGATCACTGCCGGGATCGTCCGCACCCCGTTCAGCGTGAACCCATCCGCCCCATCCGCCCCCCAAAGCGCCACCCGCCCCGGCCAGGGCGTCGCCGTCACCGCCAGATGCGGCGCATGCGGCACTTCCTGTCCGGTCATCAGGGGCAGGTCCAGAAACAGCGGAAACACCGGCACCGTTGGCAGGAACGCCGCGATGCTGCCCCGTTCGGCCCCGTCCGGCCCGGGCAGATAGATCCCCGGTTCAACCCGCGACGCCTCGACCCGCTGCACGCCCGCCTGTTCCACTCGGTCGATCCGCCAGCGTTGCCCCGCCAGCATCACCACATCCCCGACGGCAAGGCCCAAAGCAGAAGGCGGCAGCGCAAATGTCGCCACATCCCGCCCCACCCGCGCCTCGGAAAGCCAGCGTTCCGCCATGTGCCGCGCCTCTTGCGGCAAAAGCGCCAGCGGCACCTCCTGGTCCAGCGCCGCTGCCCCCGCCTGATCGGGGCGCAGCACATCGGCCACCAGCCGCCGATACTCCCCCTCGCCGTCCAGATAGGCCACCCGCAACCGCCCTGCCGCCTCAGCCTCTGCCGCGCGCTGGATCACCAACGCTGGCTCCTCTCCCTCAACCGCCAGCGCGTCCTCCTCCACCACGCCCGCCACCCGCGCCATGCGGCGGCGAAAGGCCAACCGCCCCCCGCGCTCTGCCGCATCGAACCCGCAAGCCATCATCAGGGGCTGGATCGCCGCCCGCCCCGTCGAAAGGCTGTCCAGCGCATAGCCCCGCACCACGCCCTGCACGCCGTCCAGATCGGGCAGGTCCAGCCCGGCGCGACCCGCAATCTCAGCCAGCACTGCTTCCACCGGTTGCGCCGTTGCCCGCCCGTTCAGCCAGTGCCCACGCGCATGGTTCGGCCCATCCGACCAGACATCCTCGCGCAAGGGAAAGGCAGGCCAGGGCCGCGCGTCCCAGGCCCAGGCATGAGCATGTCCCATATCCACCATTGCCCCGCCATAGAGGGGCGAGATCGGGTTCGCCTCCGCCTGCTCCCAATAGGCATTCATGGCACGGAAATACTGCATCTGGATCAGATCGTCGCGCATGCCACCCGAAGCGCGCGGCAAGGCGGCCTCGGAAGAAGCGGCATCGAGGAACAGGTTGGGCTGGTTAGTCCCCTTGTCCACGGCCGGACAGCCGTATTCATCCGCCCAGGCCGCGTCAAACTGCGGCCCCCGCAGGCTTTCGGGATCATGGGCGGAAACCACCTGCGCCACCGCGCCGTTCGGCCAGACCAACCGCTTGCGCCCACCCTCCCAGACCGGGCGGCGGTCAGGCGGCGCGCAGGCCATGATCCCGCTTTCGCCAAAGATCATCACCTCACGGACCTGATCCACCGTCTCGCCCACCAGCGCCACCCGCCGCGCGCGGCCCCGGTCCGTGGGCCCCGCCCCCTCGACCAGCCCGCGCACCCATTCCGCCCCGGCCCGCGTCTTGCCTGCGCCGCGCCCGCCCATGATCACCCATGTTCGCCACGCCCCGTCCGGCGCGATCTGATGCGGCAGCGCCCAGAATTCGAACAGCCAGGGCAGGGCCAGAAAGGCGCCCTCGCTCAGACCATGCAGGAACTCAGTCACCACCTCCGGCGTCGCGGAGGCGAGCCAGACGGCGCCCGATCTCATCGCGCGCTGCGTCAAGGTCGAGCGTCCGTCCCCCGACAACGCCGGCCACTTGGTTGCGAAGCCTGTCAATTTTCACCCTTTCATCCATCAAGACGGCCAGCGCCGCCTGAAGATCCCGCACCGCCTGCAAGGTGCGGTGCGATCCATCGCCACCGCTCCGCCGCACACCCACCAGCGCCGCCGCCACATCCGCCGCTGCCGCGTCAAACACACGCAGCGCGTGGTCCAGCAGTTCCGCCCCCGTCAGGGGCGCTCCGCCCCCGCTTGCATCCTGCATCTGCCACTTCGCCCTCTGCCGGCCCTCCGGCGGAAAAGGAAAAGCGGCGCCGGGTTGCCCCGTGCCGCTTGCCCACCTGTCTCATCATGTCCAAAGGCATAGCCCGGACCGGACGCAAAAGTCAAGGAAATTCGCGCGCCTTTTCAATCACTTGGCGCACGCAGCCTTTACCCTTTCTTCATCAGTCCTGCACCCCCGTCGCCGCCTGCTCGCCGCGCTCCCGCTCGATCGCGCGCCAGCGCGCGACATTCTCGTTATGCTCGGCCAGCGTGCGGGCAAAGGCATGGCCCCCGGTGCCATCGGCCACGAAATACAGGTAATCCGTCGTATCCGGGTTCAACGCCGCCTCGATCGACAACCGCCCCGGATTGGCAATCGGCGTCGGCGGCAGACCGTCGATCACATAGGTGTTCCAGGGCGTCGCCCGGCGCAACTCACTCTGCCGCAGCCCGCGCCCCAGCACGCCTTCGCCCCGCGTCACGCCATAGATCACCGTGGGATCGGTCTGCAGCCGCATCCCTTGCCGAATCCGGTTCACGAAGACGCTCGCCACCTGGCGGCGCTCTTGCGCGATCCCGGTCTCCTTCTCCACGATCGAGGCCATGATCAGCGCCTCTTCCGGTGTCTCATACGGCAGGCCATCGGCCCGCGCCGCCCAAAGCTCGGCCAGCGTCGCCGCCTGCCGCGCCGCCATCTGCGCCAGCAGCGCCGCCCGATCCGCGCCGCGCTCCACCTCATAGCTGTCGGGCGCCAGCGTTCCCTCGGGCGGCACCTCGGCCACCTCACCGCTCAGGAACTCGGCCCGCTTCAGCGAATCCACCACCTGCCAGCTTGTCACCCCTTCGGCCAGCGTGATGCGCCAGCGGATGTCATCGGCCTCGGCAACATCGACATAGGCCGCAGGCGCGGCCTCGGTCGCCGGGTTGAACTTCGCCACCTCGACATAGCGGTTCGTCGCCGGGTCCAGCTCACGCAGCACCACCTCGGCGCTGGCGACCGAGATCCGGTAATTCACCTCGCGCCCGCAGGTCGATTGCCCCCCTATGGTCAGACTGTCCAGGATCTGCGCCATCGACTGCCCCGGCAGCACCAGATAAGAGCCGAATTTCAGCGCATCCGCCTTGTCCGAATAATCCGCCCCGATCCGAAAGATGCGCGCGTCACTGACCGCGCCCTGCTCTTCCAGCGCGCGGCTCACCGCCGAAAGCGATGCCCCCCGCTCCACCCGGAAACAGATCGACTGCTCCAAAGGCCCCGGCCCGGTGAACTGCTCCCGCCCCCAAGCCAGCAAGCCCGCCGCGGCAACCAGCAGAACGATGAACAGCGTCAGCGCGTTCGACGCGATGGACCGCCACATCAGCCCGCAACCTTACCCAGCACGAGGCTGGCATTCGTGCCACCAAAACCGAAGGAGTTTGACAGCGCCACGTCAATCTTGCGCTTCACCGCCTTGTTCGGCGCAAGGTCCAGCTTTGGCGTCACCGCCGGATTGTCCAGATTGATCGTCGGCGGCGCCACCTGATCGCGGATCGCCAGCACGCAGAAGATCGCCTCCACCGCGCCCGCCGCCCCCAGAAGATGCCCGATGCTGGACTTCGTCGAACTCATCGTGGCGCCCGCCGCCGCATCGCCCATCAACCGCTCCACCGCGCCCAATTCGATGGTATCGGCCATCGTGCTGGTGCCATGGGCGTTGATGTAATCCACCCGGTCCGGCGTGATCCCCGCCCGCTTCAACGCCGCCGCCATGGACCGATAGCCGCCATCGCCATCCTCGGATGGCGCCGTGATGTGATAGGCGTCACCCGACAGCCCGTATCCCAACACCTCGGCATAGATCTTCGCGCCGCGCGCTTTCGCGTGCTCGTATTCCTCCAGCACCACCACGCCCGCACCTTCGCCCATCACGAACCCGTCGCGATCCGCGTCATAGGGGCGGGAGGCCTTGGTCGGATCATCCGCCCGCTTGGTGGACAGCGCCTTGCAGGCGTTGAAACCCGCAATCCCGATCTCGCTGATGGGGCTTTCCGCCCCGCCTGCGATCATCACATCCGCATCGCCCCACTGGATCAGCCGCGCCGCATCGCCGATGGCATGGGCGCCGGTGGAACAGGCCGTCACCACCGCATGGTTCGGTCCCTTGAAGCCGAAGCGAATGGACACCTGACCAGAGATCAGGTTGATCAGCGCGCCGGGGATGAAGAAGGGCGACACGCGCTTCGGCCCCTTTTCCTTGATCAGCACCGCCGTTTCGGCGATCGAGGTCAGCCCCCCGATCCCCGACCCGATCATCACGCCCGTGCGCAACCGGCTTTCCTCATCCTCCGGCTCCCAACCCGCATCGCGCACGGCTTGCGTCGCCGCCGCCATGCCATAAAGGATGAAGTCATCCACCTTGCGGCGGTCCTTCGGTTCCATCCAGTCATCGGGGTTGAACGTCCCGTCGCTGCCATCACCGAAGGGGATCTCGCAGGCATATTGCGTCACCACGTTCGACGCATCGAAGCGCGTGATCGGCCCCGCCCCGGACTGCCCCGCCAGAAGCCGGCTCCAGGTCTCTTCCACCCCGCAAGCCAGCGGCGTGACCAAACCCAGACCCGTGATGACAACCCGACGCATTCCGCTCTCCCGCCAAGCTTTACCCTTGGGGCGGTGATACACGCGCCCATTGCCCCACGCAACCGGCCCCCGGTGCACCGCCCGCATTCCGGCAAGGACCGCCCCTCTGGCGTGGCACCCGGACCAAAGGGAAGGGGGCTGTCTGCCCCCTCTTGCCCCGCGCAAGGGGCGCGGGGCAATTCACCCCCGAGGATATTTTTTCAGAGAAGAATTTGCAGAAGGGCTGTTTTTCCCTGCCACCCGTAACCTTCCCGAGGCATCCCCTGCCCTGCCTCGAAGGCCATGAAGGCCCGCGCGCCTCTTCCCTACAGCTTCGAGGACCGTGCATTCCGACCGCGACCGCGCCAAGGCCGTACCGAGACCGCACCGGGGCCTCATTGGGGCCACCCTGCCATTTCCCTGCCGCGCGCGTTAACCTTAATGGCGGATAACCACGCCGATGCATGGCCACCGCAACAGCAGGCGGCACCGGGCGCGGCGCTGCCTGCGGGGGATCCAATCCTCGACCGCCGATCCTTGACCGAGACGCCGCATCACAAGCCGCCCCCCGTCCATGAACGCCGCTCCCCGGCGCCATCCCCCGTTTCCGATGCGTTAACCTTAACGCCTTCTGACCCAAGCGCGCGTATGCACGCCCGTCTGCATGCCCATCTGCACCCGTCCCTGCATGCCCGCCTCTGGCGCGGTCCCCGAATAAACCCAGCGCCCGCAGCCCCTTAGCCCTGCCGCGCGATCACGCCCAAGGCCCCCGCCAGAAGCTGCGCCGCCACCATCGCCCCCAACCCGTCAAGGTCGCGCTCGGGCATGAACTCGACCATGTCAAAGGCCACGATCCGCCCCTTCTCGGCCACCGCGGCGACCAGTTCCATCACCTGCCAATAGCTCAATCCCCCCGCCGTCCGCCCGATCACCGCCGGCATCACCGACGGGTCCAGCGCATCGACATCAAGGCAGATCACCACCTCCGCCCCTTCGGGGATCAGGTCCACCGCCCGCCAGACGCCCGCCCGCGCCACCTCGCCCGCGGGCACGAATTCCACCCCCCAGGCCAGGGCGGCGGCCAGATCTCCCGCACGCGCGGAACCGATACCGCGTTGACCCACCTGGATAATCCGCTCCACATGCCCCATCTCGCTGGCCCGCCGCATGGTCGAGGACAGCCCCGAGCCTTCCCCCTGAACCTCGTCGCGCCAGTCGATATGCGCGTCGATCTGCAGAATCGTCACCCGCCGCCCGACCTCGCCCGCCACATCTCCCAATGCCTGCAACATCGGGATGGGCAGCGAGTCATCGCCCCCGATCAGCACCGGCACCGCGCCCGCCGCCAGCACCTGCGCCACCGCGCCCCGCAACCGCGCCCGATTGCCCTCGGGATCCGTCTCCGAAACCGGGATGTCACCGGCATCCAGCACGACCACGCCCTCGGGCAGCATCGGCGCGCCCAGGTCGAAATTCACATGTGACAGGTTCGCCGCATAGGCCGCCCCCGCCGCCCGGATCGCCGCAGGCCCCCCCGCGCAATAGAACCCGACCGAAGGATAGGGCGTGCACCCCGCCGCCCCCATCAGCACCGCCCGAACCCCCGCCGTCTCGCCGATCCGTGCCAGATCGCCGCAGGCAGGCAAGCCCATGAAGGTCTTCGCCTCGCCTGCCCCGAACATCGCCCCCAAGGTCGCCATCGCCCTCTCTCCTCGCCGAACCATGCCGGCATGGTCGCCTACATCCACTTGCGCCTGCATGTCCTTTCGCGACAGATCGGCAAACGGAAACGGGCGCCCGCAGGGGGCGCCCGTTCCGCATCGGCCTTGATCGCGAAACGATCAGGCGGCTTCCGAGATGAACTTCACCGCGTCGCCAAAGGTCTGGATGGTTTCTGCGGCATCATCCGGGATCTCGATCCCGAACTCTTCCTCGAAAGCCATGACCAGTTCGACCGTGTCGAGCGAGTCCGCGCCCAGATCGTCGATGAACGAGGCGTTCTCGGTCACCTTGTCCTCTTCGACGCCCAGATGCTCCACGACGATCTTCTTCACGCGTGCGGCGATGTCGCTCATGTCATTCCTCTTTCCGTTGCGGGATCGCTTCCCGTCCCTTGTCCCTGCCCCGAAAGGCACATTCCCCGCACCATCATGCGGGACGGCCGGGTTTCATCCCGGCCCGGTCGCCGCGCCTATAGCAAGGGCGTTCCGCCAAGGCAAACGCTTTCCATGGCCACTGGCGCACGGCGATGCTCAGACCATGTCCATCCCGCCATTCACATGCAAGGTGGCACCTGTCACATAAGCCGCTTCCGGCGCAGAAAGATACAGGACCGCTGCCGCAATCTCTGCCGCCTCGCCCATCCGGCCGGCCGGAACGGCAGTCAGGATGCGGGCCTTCTGTTCCTCGTTCAGCTTGTCGGTCATCGCCGTCGCGATGAAGCCGGGGGCCACCACATTCACCGTGATCCCGCGGCTTGCCACTTCTGCCGCCAGCGATTTCGACAGGCCCAGCAGCCCGGCCTTGGCGGCCGAGTAATTCACCTGCCCCCCATTGCCCGTGGTCCCCACGACGGACCCGATATTCACGATCCGCCCCCAGCGTGCCTTCATCATCCCCCGGATCGCCGCACGGCACAGCCGGAAGGTGGCGGTCAGGTTCACGTCGATCACGCTCGCCCAATCCTCATCCGACATGCGCATCACCAGACCATCGCGCGTGATTCCGGCATTGTTCACAAGGATATCGACCGAACCCATCGCCTCGGCGGCGCGCTTCACCAAGCCTTCCACCTCTTCCGCAACGGAAAGGTTGCACGGCAGCACATGCGCGCGGTCGCCCAACTCGGCCGCCAGCGACTCCAGCGGCTCCACCCGCGTGCCCGACAGCCCGACCGTGGCACCCGCCTTGTGCAATGCCCGCGCAATCTCGGCGCCGATCCCACCCGACGCCCCGGTGATCAGCGCCGCCTTCCCTGTCAGATCGAACATGCGTCCGCTCCCCTTGATCCAGAAACTGACGGTTTCCCTAGCAGCATCAATACCGGCGTGCCAGCCATTGCGCGACACGCCCCATTTCCTGCACAGTGATAGCGGGGGCTTATGGCCGAAAGGCAAAAGCCATGTGGAACGACATTTCCGCCAGCGATGCGCTGGCCATCCTTGCCATAGCGGCCATCGTCGCCCACGCCCTCTACCTGCGCCTGCGCCCGCGTCGTCGCCGTCGGTCGCGCAAGGGCCGCGACCAGTTCAGCCATTGGGAAGGCAAGGCGCAACCACGCCCCCGTCCGCTGCCCACATCCACACCCGCGCCCCCCGATCTGCGCGATCCCGCCCAGCAACTGCACGCCATCGCGCGGGTGGATTTCGAACCCACGCCCCTTCTGAACCGGCAGGAGGCCCGCCTTTTGCCCCTGCTCGAGTCCATCGCCCGCGACCTGCGCGACGGTCATCGCGTCATGGCCCAGACCAGCCTTGGCGAATTGATCCGCCCGAAACCCGACAGCGCCACCGAAGACGACCGCAGCGCCGCCTTCGCCTCGATCAATTCCGAGCGGCTCGACTTCGCGATCATCGACCGGGCCGGCCGCCTTGCCGTCGCCGTGGAATATCAGGGAGGCGGCCATCATCAGGGCCAGGCCTTCATGCGCGATGCCGTCAAGCGCGAGGTGATCCGCCGCGCGGGCATCCCCTTCATCGAGGTAGAGCCGGATTTCGACGCAGGCCTTCTGCGCAGCCGCATCCTCGGTCTGCTCGCCCCATCAGTCCCCGCCGCCAGCGTCACCACACTGGGCAGCCGCCGAACCTAGCCCCGCGCGGCAAGCATCGCCCGCGCCTCGGCCACTTCCGCCGCCACATGGTCGGGGGCAGCGGCCGCAAGCGCCGTATCAATCGCCGCGACCAGACGGAACTCCTCCCACCACAGCCACATGCTGCGATCGAAACCGCCCGTCCTGCCGAAATACTCCTCATGTGCCAGTTGCCAGAAGCGCAGGCTGCCGTCCCCTTCCCCCTCCAGCGCGGCAAAGGCGTCGTCGATCTCGTCGAACCGCCGCCGCCCCACGGCCACGGTCTCGATCACCGCCACAACCCTGGTTCCCGCCATCACCGCCCAACGCATCCCCGGCACGGTGGGGTTCTCCTCCCGCCCGTCCCAGACCGTCGCCCGTTTGCGCCCGGCAATCACCAGCGCCGCCAGCCGTTCCTGCAAGTCCGGTCGCGATCCATAGGCACAGCAGGGCAGCCTCCCGAAACCCGGCACCTCGACATATTCCTGCGCCATGCTGCCTCTTCTCTGTTCAAATATCCTGCGGGGGAGGAGCCGCTTGCGGCGACGAGGGGCCGCACAGGCCCCCCTCCTTCGCGCCCCGCTTCAGCCCTTCGCCGCCGCCACATCCTCCGGCGTGCCGATCGCGCGCGTCACCACCTCGCCCGACACGATCCGCTTGACCATGCCCGACAGCGCCTTCCCCGCCCCGATCTCCCAGAACGCGGTCACGCCCGCGCCTTCCATCCACAAGACCGACTCGCGCCAGCGCACCGCCCCCGTCACCTGCGCCACCAGCAGATCGCGGATGCGGTCCGGCTCCGTCACCGCTTCGGCCCGGACGTTCACCACCACCGGCACCACCGGCTTTTCGATCACCACAGCGGCCAAGGCCTCGGCCATCACCCGCGCGGCAGGCTGCATCAGCGCGCAATGGAAGGGCGCGCTGACAGGCAGGATCAGCGCCCGCTTCGCCCCCCGCGCCTTGGCGATCTCCACCGCGCGTTCCACCGCCGCCTTGTGGCCCGATACCACCACCTGCGCGGGGTCATTGTCATTGGCCGCCTGACAGACCTCACCCTGCGCCGCTTCCGCCGCCACGGCCGAGGCCGCCTCGTAGTCCAACCCCAGCAGCGCCGCCATCGCGCCAAGGCCGACCGGCGTCGCCTCCTGCATGGCCTTGCCGCGAATCCGCAACAGCCGCGCCGTATCCGACAGCCCCAACGCCCCCGCCGCACAGAGCGCCGAATATTCGCCCAGCGAATGGCCCGCGACAAAGGCCACATCCCCGGCCACCGTGATCCCTTCGGCCTCCAGTGCCCGCAGCGCAGCGATGGATGTCGCCATTAGCGCAGGCTGGGCATTCTGCGTCAGCGTCAGTTCCGCGATGTCACCCTCCCAGATCAGGGCCGACAGCTTCTCACCCAAGGCCGCATCCACCTCGTCGAACACCGCCCGCGCGGCCGGATAGGCCTCGGCCAGCGCCCTGCCCATGCCGATGGTCTGCGCGCCCTGCCCCGGAAATACGAATGCTCGGCTCATCGCCCGCCCTCCTGCCTGTGTCATGGGTCCGTCCCGCGACCCGCATATCCCATCGCACCTGCCACGCGCAATCGCCGCCGCCTACCCCCGGCCTTTCGCACAACCGCCGGTAAACACCCCGGCCCGGTCGTCGTTACTGCACCCAGAGAACCGGCCCAGCCGGCCCAGGCCCGACCCTCGCGATCCAATCCCTGACAGGTGCCCATGAAAGATCTTCTCGACCCCGCCGCCGCATCCGCCCTGTCCGGCCCGTCGCCCCACCCCGGCGACCCGGATCTCGGCGTCATCCGCGACATCGCCGAAGAGATCGGAACCCTCTCCGTCTCGCTCGCCGATGTCTCGGGCGCGGTCGAGGATGTCGATGCCCTGATGCATCGCCAGGTGGGCACGCTGACCGAGATGCGCGCCCTTTCGGAACAGCTTGCCCGGGGCAATGACGCCATCCGCGATGCGGCGGGTGAGGCGTTGGGGGCCACGACACAGGCCCGCAAGACCGTGGCCGACGGGCAGAAGCGCATCGACACCGCCCTCGCCGATGTGGCGGCGCTGGCCCATCATGTGGGCCTCTTCGGCGAACGGATCGACCAGTTGACCGCCGCCCTCACCCGCGTCGCCCGTGCAGCGGGCGATATCGAAACCATCGCCCGCACCACCAACCTCCTCGCCCTCAACGCCTCGATCGAGGCGGCGCGCGCCGGGGCAGCCGGGCGCGGCTTCATGGTCGTCGCGCAAGAGGTGAAACAGCTGTCCGGCCGCACCCAGGACGCGACGCAGCACATCCAGGCCAACCTCTCCGACCTCACCCGCGAAATCACCGCCATCGCCGATCTGGGCCGCGCCGCCGCCGACCGCGCCGCACAGGTCCGGCGCGAAACCGATCAGGTCTCGCAGGTGATGACCACCATAGACAGCGCCGTTCTGGCCATCGCCGACCGACAGGATCAGATCACCCGCAGCACCGAAACCGCCACCACCCTCGTCACCTCGGCCGAAGATGCCTGCCATGGCCTCAGCGCGGGCGTCTCGCAATCGGCCGACCGGCTGTCGGCTGCCCGCGCCAGCCTGTCCGATCTGGTGGGCGCAAGCGAAAGGCTCGTCGCCAATACCGCGCGCCTCGGCGTGGAAACGGTGGATACGCCCTTCATCACCGCCGTGCGCGACACCGCCGCCGCCATCTCTGCCGCCCTGACGGCCGAGGTGAATGCAGGCCGCATCCGCCTGTCCGATCTGTTCGACCACAGCTACCAGCCCATCCCCGGCACCGATCCCCAGCAGGTCATGGCCGCCTTCACCCCCCTGACCGACCGCCTGCTGCCCGCGTTTCAGGAACCGCTCCTCGATCTGTCGCCCCGCGTGGTGTTCTGCGCGGCGGTGGATGTGAATGGCTACCTGCCCACCCATAACCGGAAATTCTCGCAGTCACAGCGTCCGGGCGATCCCACATGGAACGCCGCCAACTGCCGCAACCGCCGCATCTTTGCCGACCGCGTGGGTCTGGCGGCAGGCCGCAACACCGAACCCTTCCTCCTGCAATCCTATCGCCGCGACATGGGCGGCGGCAGCTTCGCGCTGATGAAGGATGTCTCCGCCCCGATCACCGTGCAGGGCCGGCACTGGGGCGGCCTGCGCCTGGCCTACCGCGTCTGACGGGCGCGCAGCCTCCCACCCGCCATCCCGTCCCCCGTCATCCCTGTCTTGCCCGCCCGGGTCACGCCATGCCATCCACGCGGCATGCCCGCATCCACCCGCGGAAGCGTTTTCTGACGCAGATTTCGGGTCCAACGCTTCCCGCCCCAAAATTCTGCGTCAGAATTTCCCGCGGTTTGTGCGTCACAAATCACCCGGCACCCCGCCCCGCTTGCATCCCTGCCGGCTTTCTGTATAAGGCCGCATCCTTTCCGCACTCACGTGAACCGGTGCAGCCTCTCGTGGACGGGCCGCGGAAGGGCCGAACGCCCGCCCTATGAAATGCACCCTGACAAGAACTGGAGTGAACATGGCTCTTTACGAGCATGTCTTCATCGCGCGCCAGGACCTTTCCAACGCGCAGGCCGAAGGGCTGATCGAACATTTCTCCACCGTTCTCGCAGACAACGGCGGCAAGGTCGTTGAATCCGAGTACTGGGGCGTCAAGACGATGGCCTACAAGATCAACAAGAACCGCAAGGGCCACTACGCCTTTCTGAAATCGGATGCCCCCTCGGCCGCCGTTCAGGAAATGGAACGCCTGATGCGCCTGCATGATGACGTGATGCGTGTCCTCACCATCAAGGTCGATGCCCATGGCGAAGGCCCGTCCGTGCAGATGCAGAAGCGCGATGATCGCGAGCGTGGCGAACGCTCCGAAGGCGGCTTCGGCGGTGGCGAACGTCGCGAGCGCAGCTTTGGCGACCGTCCTGACCGCGGTGCCGATCGTGGCGGCGACCGCGGTGGCGACCGCGGCGGCTTCCGTCGTTGATCCGGGCATAGGAAAGGACCATAAATCATGGCAAACAAACCGTTTTTCCGTCGCCGCAAGGTCTGCCCCTTCTCGGGCGACAATGCCCCCGCGATCGACTACAAGGACGTCCGTCTGCTGCAGCGTTACATCTCGGAACGCGGCAAGATCGTCCCCTCGCGCATTACCGCAGTCTCGGCAAAAAAGCAGCGTGAACTGGCGCAAGCCATCAAGCGCGCCCGCTTCCTCGCCCTGCTGCCCTACGCCGTGAAATAAGGAAGACAGATATGCAAGTCATCCTCCTTCAGCGCGTGGCCAAGCTTGGCCAGATGGGTGAAGTCGTCAACGTCAAGGACGGCTACGCCCGCAACTTCCTCCTGCCGCAGGGCAAGGCGCTCCGCGCCAACGAGGCGAACATCAAATCCTTCGAGACCCGGAAAGCGCAGCTTGAAGCGCAGAACCTGGAAACGAAGAAAGAGGCCGAAGCCGTGGGCGCCAAGCTCGACGGTCAGACCTTCATCGTGATTCGCTCCGCTTCCGATTCGGGCGCCCTCTACGGCTCCGTCACCACCCGTGACGCCGCCGAAGCCGCGACCGAGGCCGGGTTCACCGTGAACCGCGCCCAGGTCGTGCTGGACCGCCCGATCAAGGATCTGGGCCTGCACTCCGTCTCGGTCGTGCTGCACCCGGAGGTGTCGGTCCGCATCACGCTGAACGTCGCCCGTTCGCCGGAAGAAGCCGAACTGCAAGCCTCGGGCAAGTCCATCCAGGACCTCGCCGCCGAAGCCGAAGCCGCAGCCGATTTCGAAATCGCCGAACTGTTCGACGATATCGGCGGCGCGGCGTCGGAAGACGCATAAGCGACCGCCAAAAGGCGCAAATCCTGAACCGCGCGGGCATCCCCCGCGCGGTTTGCTTTTGCACATCGCCACGTGGACCACGCTTTCAAATTCTGTAGCCCATGACGCATGTACAACAACCAATCCTGTTTGTTGTACAAATCGCTTCACCCGCAGCATAGGTTCATGTACAACACTCAAAATCGATTGTTGTACATAAGCCCATGGATCGCCACAGCAACCTCGCCTTCGCCGCCTATACCGACCTGATCTCGTCCCTGCGCGATGAACAGGTGGCTGCCATAATCGGCACCCCCCGCCTCGAAGAGCGGAACGGTCGGCGTTATTGGTATGACGTCCACCGCATCGGCAGCAGCGTCAAGAAACGCTACATCGGCGAAGATGACGCCCAGACCCGCAACCGCATCGAACATCACGCCGAACTTGCCGCACGGCAATCCAACGCCGCCCGAGACCGTCAGCGCCTTGTCCGCCTGCTCCGCGCCGAAGGGTTTCAATCCATCGACCCCTCAACCGGCGCCTTGCTGTCCGCCCTTGCCCGCGCGGGTACCTTCCGGCTGGGCGGCACCCTTGTCGGCACCGTCGCCTTCCGCCACTACGAAGGCGAACTCGGCATCTGCCTTCGCCAGACCGATAGGCTGAACACCGGTGATATCGACATCGCCCGGTTCGAACGCCTCAGCCTCACCCTTGGCGACACTGTCGCCGAACCGCTTGCCACCGCCTTTGGCGATCTCGACTTTGCCCCTGTCCCCACCTTGGACAGCAAGACCGTCTGGCGCTGGCGACAAAGCCGCTCCAACCTCCAGATCGAATTCCTCACCCCCTCCTTCCGCCCGGAAGAAGACATCCGCGACCTGCCCGCCCTCGGCGTCTCGGCGCAGTCGCTGCATTACCTCAACTACCTGATCGCCGAGCCGATCAAGGCCGCCGCCCTCTACCGCTCCGGCGTGCTGATCCAGATCCCCCGCCCCGAACGCTTTGCCATCCACAAGCTCATCGTCGCCGACCGCCGCCGGGGCGGGCCGGATCAGATCAAATCCCGCAAGGACCGCGCGCAGGCCGCGCTCCTCATCCGCATCCTCGCCGAGGACCGCCCCGAAGACCTGCGCGAGGCGTGGGAGGATGCCCGCGCCCGCGGCCCTGGCTGGCAGGCCCGGCTTGATGCCAGTCTTGCCCGGATGCCCGACACCGCCACCCTCCTCGCCGCACTCTGACCCCCAGCCGCGACATGCCCATGTCGCCGCCGCGCCAGCCTGCACCCCGCAGGCCCCCTAGCGTGGCAGACAGAGGACCGGCATGACCATCACCACCACCCCCTTGCCCGGACAGACCGCGAAAGGCATCGCCCTGCTTGTCGCCGGGGTCGCCGTGTTTTCGATCCAGGACCTGATCCTGAAACTTCTCTCCGGCGCCTACCCGCTGCATCAGGCGATGCTCCTGCGCTCGCTCACCGCGATTCCCTTCCTGCTGTTGCTCGTCCGATGGGAAGGCGGCCTGCGCAGCCTTTTCACCCTCGGCACCCGGGCGATGATCCTGCGCGGCATCGTGATGTTCGCGGCCTATACCTGCTACTACCTCGCCCTGGCCGCCCTGCCCATGGCCACAACCGTGGCGCTCTACTTCTCGGCCCCCCTCTTCATCACCATCCTGTCGGTATTCTTCCTGGCCGAGAAAGTCGGCCCCCGCCGCTGGTTCGCGCTCTTGGCCGGTTTCGCGGGCGTCCTCATCATGGTCCGTCCCGGCGGCGATCTTTTTGACTGGGCCGCCCTGCTGCCGGTGATCTCTGGCCTCACCTATGCCATCTCCATGATCGCCGCCCGCCGTCTTGGCACAACCGAAACCGCCTCGGCGCTCGCCTTCTGGGGCAATGCCGTGTTCCTCGCCGGGGCAATCGTTCTGTCGCTGATCTTCGGCTCCGGCGCATGGGAAGGCGACGCCCACCCGTCCCTCGCCTTCCTGCTGCGCGGCTGGGTCATGCCCACATCGTTCGATCTGATGCTGATGATGGCCTGCGGCGTCATCGCCGCCATCGGCCTGACGCTCCTGACACAGGCCTATCGCGTGGCCGAGGCCTCGGTCGTGACGCCCTTCGAATATACCGGCCTGATCTGGTCGGTCCTCTATGGCTGGGTCTTCTGGCGCGACTGGCCCAACGGCACCGACTGGACCGGCATCGCCATCATCGTGGGCGCGGGGCTTTACATCCTCTGGCGCGAGTCCCGCACCCGCGCATGAAAAAGGGCCGGGAAACCCCCGGCCCTCTGGCTCTCCCCGACAGGGGAAAAGGCTTACATCTCGTCCAGCGCCTCGATGGCCTTCTGCAACTCGTCCTTGCCGACTTCCTTCTCGGTCACCTTGGCCCCGGCCACGATGTGATCCACGACCTTGTCCTCAAAGATCGGCGCGCGCAGTTGCTGCTGCACCTGCTGGTTCTTCTGGACGAACTCGAAATAGGCCCGCTCCTGCCCCGGATAATTCCGGGCCTGCGCCAGCACGGCTTGGGTCATTTCCGCATCCGTCACCGTCACCTCGGCCTTGCGGCCAACCTCGGCCAGAAGCAGCCCCAGACGCACCCGCCGTTCGGCCAGCGCCTTGTGCTCGTCGGTCGGCTCGATATTGCCATGGTCATGGCCGTGCTCATGGGGGTTTTCCTCATGCCACAGCTGATGGGCGATCTGCGCGGCTTCCGCCTCCACCAGACGCGCCGGCAGGTCGAACTTGACCAGCGCATCCAGCTGGTCCAGCAGCGCCCGCTTCAGCACCGCACGCGAGGCGCCCTTGTATTCCGCCTCCAGCCGCTCGGCGATCTGGTCCTTCAGCGCCGCCAGGTCCTCCGCGCCGTATTTCTTGGCAAGCTCATCGTCGATCTCGGCCGGCTTCGGCTCCTTGACCGCCTTGATGGTGCAGGCAAAGACAGCGACCTTCCCGGCCAGATGCTTGGCACCGTACTCCTCGGGGAAGGTCACATTGACCGAAACCTCGTCGCCGACCTTGGCCCCGATCAGCTGATCCTCGAAACCGGGGATGAAGGATTTCGACCCCAGCACCAGCGCATAGTCATCCGCCGAGCCGCCCTCGAACAGTTCCCCATCGACCGACCCCTTGAAGTCGATCACGACCTGATCGCCGTCCTTGGCCTTGGCGCCCTTCTTGCGGTCCTCGAAATTCTGCGCGGTGGCGGCGAGGTTCTTCAGCGCCTCGTCCACATCCGCATCCGCCGCCTTCACGACCAGCTTTTCCAGTGTGATCTTGCCCGCATCCACATCCGGGATCGGCGGCAGCGCCTCGTAGGACATCTCGACCACGACGTCCTTGCCTTCCGACCAGGACTCGCCATCCACCATCTTCACTTCAGGCTGCAGGGCAGGACGGTCGCCCGTCTTGTCGAAATGGTCCTTCATCGCCCCGTCGATGGCATCCTGCATGGCATCGCCCAACAGACGCTGGCCGAACTGCTTCTTCAGGATCGCCAGCGGCACCTTGCCTTTGCGGAAACCCTTCATCTCGATCTCGGGCTGCGCCTCGACCAGCTTTTCCTGCACCTTCGCGTCCAGCTCGGCCGCCGTCACCGTGATGGTGTAGGCGCGCTTCAGACCTTCGTTCAGGGTCTCGGTGACCTGCATTCTTTCGTCCTTCTCATCTCATCCCTGGTGCGGGCGAAGGGACTTGAACCCCCACGCCGTAAGGCGCCGGAACCTAAATCCGGTGCGTCTGCCAATTCCGCCACGCCCGCAAATTGCCCAAAGCCCGCCTGTCCGTCCCCTCAGGTCCGGCCCAGACGCGCCCTGAAAATTCCGCGCCCTTCTAGCAAAGCGCCAAGGGGGATGCGAGAGGAAAATGCCAAGTGCAGCACCCGCCCCCGAGACCCAAATTCCTTCGAAGGAATTTGCAATTTTCTTCGAAGAAAATTACCTCACACCCCCAACCGCCGGAACACCGCAGGCAGCATCTCGGGCAGGTCCTCCGCAATCAGCCCCGGCCCGAACTCCCGCGCGCATTCCACATGCAGCCAAGCCCCCGTGCAGGCCGCATCGAAAGGAGAAAACCCCCGCGCCATCAGCCCCGCAATGAACCCCGCCAGCACATCGCCAGACCCGGCTGTCGCCAACCACGGCGCCGCCCGCTCGTACTGCGCCGAATTCACCGCACAACGCCCGTCCGGCGCCGCAATCACCGTATCCGCCCCCTTGAACAGCACCACGCACCCCGCCCGAACGGCAGCCTCCCGCGTCGCATCCACCTTGGAATAGGCAGGCCCCGTCACCGCAGGTGCCACCAACTTCGCCGCAATATCCGGAAACAGCCGCGCAAACTCCCCGCCATGCGGCGTCAGCACGCAGCCCGCATGCAAGGCCCCAAACAACGCCGCATCCTGCGAGAGCAGGGTCAACGCATCCGCATCCAGAACAAGGGCACGACCTGCCGCCAGAGCCGCCGCCACCAACTCCGCCTCCCGCGCCCCCGTGCCCAGCCCCGGCCCCAGACAGACAACTCCGATCCGCCCATCCTCCAGCACGGCTTCCAGCGCCGCCCCATCCTCCACCACCCGCAGCATCACCGCATCCAGCCGCGCCGCATTCTCGACAAACGCCTCCGCAGGACAGCCCACCGTCACCAGCCCCGCGCCCATGCGCAAAGCCCCCCGCGCAGCAAGCCGCGCCGCACCACCCCGACCGGACGGCCCGCACATCACGAAAGCATGACCGTTTGTAAATTTATTCGCCCTATGCAGCTTCCGCAGCTTCGCCGGGGAGACCGATACAAGCTTCACCCGTCGAAGAAAGCCAGTTTCCCGGCCATCTCGCTTCTCCACAGCGGCGGATACACCGATATCGACGCATTTCAATCGCCCACAGGCGTGCGGTCCCTCGGCGATAAAATGGCCGATCTTCAGAAACTGAAAGGTCACTGTCAGGTCGACCGGGAAAACATCCGAAACAAGGACACCTGTATCCGCCGACAATCCCGATGGTACATCAACCGCCACGATCCGGGGACCATCAGGCTCATCTTCATTCAGCCAAGCATCCCTCAAGGGACGAAGCGCAGCGTCAGGCACACCCCGCGTGAGGCCAATCCCAAAGACACTGTCAACAACAACGGCGCAGCTTCTGTAGAAGTCGAGGGGAATATCCTCGATCGCCCCCACATCCCCCATCCCCCGCCACCGCTCATAATTCACCCTCGCATCCGCAGGCATCCGCTCCGGGTCGCCATAGAGGAAGACCTCCACCTCCCACCCCCACTCCTTCAACAACCGCGCCACAACAAACCCGTCGCCGCCATTGTTCCCTGGCCCGCACAGCACCACCGCCCGGAACGACCCTGCCCGCAACTCTGGCCATTCCTCGAAAATCGCCTCCACCACGCCCCGCCCGGCGCGCTCCATCAACTCCAGCCCCGTCACCGCGCCGCTCTCGATGGCCGCCGCCTCGATGGCGCGCATTTGTGCAGAGGTCAGCAATTCGGTCATTTTCCCGCCCAATCCGTTCGCAAACCGCCCACGATAAAGGCTATCTGCCTATTATTTAATCACGCCAAACGGAAACCCACCGCAGACCGTGCGCCCCGCCCCGTCACCGATTGTGGCCCCCAGTCAGAAATGATCAGACCACCAATGACAAGGCACTTGGGGGGAGAGTCGGCCCATGAAAAAGATCGAGGCGATCATCAAGCCGTTCAAGCTGGACGAGGTGAAGGAAGCCCTTCAGGAAGCCGGCATCCAAGGCCTCTCCGTCACCGAAGTCAAAGGCTTCGGTCGCCAGAAGGGCCATACCGAACTCTATCGCGGCGCCGAATACGTCGTGGACTTCCTGCCCAAGGTGAAGATCGAGGTCGTCCTCACCGATGACATGGTCGACAGCGCCAGCGCCGCCATCGGCTCGGCCGCGCGCACCGACAAGATCGGCGACGGCAAGATCTTCGTCACGCCCATCGAACAGGCCATCCGCATCCGCACCGGCGAAACCGGCGACGACGCGGTCTGATCCACACGCGCCCGCACCATCGGGCGCGACAAGAACTGCAACACCCAAACCGAAAGGCATCATGATGAGCGCAGTAAAGAATGCTCTGAAGCTGATGAAGGACGAGGAAGTCGAATATGTCGACATCCGCTTCACCGACCCGAAGGGCAAGCTTCAGCACGTCACCCTGGTGGCGGACCTCGTGGATGAGGACTTCTTCGAAGAAGGCTTCATGTTCGATGGCTCCTCCATCGCCGGCTGGAAGTCGATCGACCAGTCCGACATGAAGCTCATCCCCGACGCTTCCTCGGTCTATATCGACCCGTTCTACGCCGAAAAGACGATGTGCGTGCATTGCAACGTCGTCGAACCCGACACCGGCGAAGCCTATTCCCGCGATCCGCGCGGAACGGCCTACAAGGCCGAGGCCTACCTGAAATCCTCCGGCATCGGTGACGCCGCCTACTTTGGCCCTGAGGCCGAATTCTTCATCTTCGACGATGTCCGCTACTCGGTCGCGCCGAACAAGGTGGCCTACCAGATCGACGCCGAAGCCGCCGCCTGGAACACCGACACCGTGATGGAAGGGGGCAACCTCGCCCACCGCGCCAATTACAAGGGCGGCTACTTCCCGGTGAACCCCGTGGACGAAGCGCAGGATCTGCGCGGCGAGATGCTCTCCACCATGAAACGCATGGGTATCAAGGTGGACAAGCATCACCATGAAGTGGCCACCTGCCAGCACGAACTGGGCATGATCTTCGGCACGCTGACCGCCCAGGCCGACAACATCCAGAAATACAAATACGTCATCCACAACGTCGCGGCCGCCTATGGCAAGACCGTGACCTTCATGCCCAAGCCCATGAAGGGCGACAACGGGTCGGGGATGCACGTGAACATGTCGATCTGGAAGGACGGCAAGCCGCTCTTCGCGGGCGACAAATATGCCGACCTCAGCCAGGAAGCCCTGTGGTTCATCGGCGGCATCCTGAAGCATGCCAAGGCGCTGAACGCGATCACCAACCCCTCGACCAACAGCTACAAGCGCCTGATCCCCGGCTTCGAGGCGCCCGTTCTGCGCGCCTACTCGGCCCGCAACCGGTCGGGCTGCGTCCGTATTCCGTGGACCGAATCGCCGAAAGCCAAGCGCGTCGAGGCCCGCTTCCCCGATCCGTCGGCCAACCCCTACCTCGCCTTCTCGGCCCTGCTGATGGCAGGCCTTGATGGCATCAAGAACAAGATCGACCCCGGCCCCGCCTCGGACAAGGATCTCTACGATCTGCCGCCCGAAGAACTGGCCGCCATCCCCACCGTCTGCGGCAGCCTGCGCGAGGCGCTGGAGGAACTGGAAAAGGATCACGACTTCCTACTTGCAGGCGACGTGTTCACCAAGGACCAGCTCGAAGGCTACATCGCCCTGAAATGGGAAGAGGTCTATGCCTTCGAACACACGCCGCACCCGGTGGAATACCAGCTCTACTATTCCTGCTGAGTGCAGCACGGCATGACCAACGGAAAGGGCCGCCCCAATCGGGCGGCCCTTTTCCCATTCCTGCCACAGGTTTCCGGCAGCGGCGGGGCAGGCGCGGGTCACGCCCTGAAAAGCACCCACAAGATTTGCAGGCGATCCCCATGGGTCCGCCACAGAAAGCGCAAAATCTGGTCACGATTCGGTGGTTCGCTTAACAAAACCTAAAGGAGATGCCGCCATGCTGGATAGTGACGCTTCCTTCTTCCTCGTGCCCGAATTCCAATCCTCCCGCGGGGCGCGCCGCAGCCGCAGCGCACCCTCGACGAACCTCCCCTTCGGCGCGGCAACCGGCGCCGATCTGTTCCTCTCCCCGATGCCCGATCCCGGCATTCGGGGCGTTGCAGCCGAAGCCACCTCCGGCCTCTCCCTTGCAAGCTTCATGCCAGGGGCGGCCCGGATCGCAGCAGGTTCCGCAGATTCCGTCGGTTCCGTCGAAACGCAGGTTTCCGACACCCTGCTCGTTCCCGCCGAGCCACCCATCCCTTCAGATGAGTCGCTGCCACAGTTTATCATGCTTGCGCCCGCTGACAGCCTTTTCCTGGCACCTGACGCGCCGCCTGCCGAAATTGCCCCCGCCGTCGCCGAGGACGCGGCGACCGCTCCCACGCCCCCGGCCCCGGATGGCCGCGCGATCACGCCGCGCCGTCCCATGCGCTTCACCTTCGCCCGCGACACCGCCGAACCCGGCCGCGTCACCCTGCCGACCCTGAACCTGTTCGACGGCGCTTTCGTGAAGGACAGCCTCGACAGCCCCGACATCGACCCGCGCCTTCGGCGCAGCCGTGCCCGCGCGCTGGCCCGTCTCGCCGCGCATGAGGCCACCCTCCCGCCCGAGGCGCGCAACCTCTGGTTCGACGACGGCCTTGATGCCGAAGCGATGTCAGAGGTCCCCGCCGCGCCGCAACCGGCCACGCCCGCACCGCAGACCGTCGCCGCCGATACTGCCGAGGGCGCTCCCCCGCGCCGTGCGGTGCGGCACCTCTCCGTCACCCGCCGCACGCCGAAGGCCAGCCTTGCCCCTGCGGCCATCCACGATCCGCTGCAAGACCACCTCCACAGCGTGCGTGACGCACTCTACGCCCCCCTGCCCGAAGAAGACCCCGCAACCGAGGCCGAAGCCGCCGCAGCCCGCGCCGCGCTGCCGACCCGCCTCCTCGCGCTGCTTCTGGGCTTTGTCCTGCTCTGCGTCTTTGCGCCGATGCGGGCGGCGCTCGCCCGCAAGGCGACACCGGCCCCGAACCGCCTCCGCAAGGTGCTCGATCACGCCCGCCAGACAGCGCGCAACGCGCCGCTTGCGGCCCTCTTTGCCAATCCCCTGCGGATGCCCGCCCGCGCCGCGGCGATCACCGCACTGGTCCTTGTCCTCGCCCAGACCGTCCCGCGCGACCTGATGTAGCGCCCCCCGGCACAACCACAGGGCAGGCGCGCCCACCGCCTCCCTGTTCACGTTCTGGCGACAACACCGCAAGGATGGGCGGTTTCCCGCCAAAACCCCCGCAAATCTGGCAACAATCGGGCAAAACACGGCACCGAACCGGCCAAGTTCCAAAAACTGACCCGAAATTCGGCACAATTCACCCTCAACCTGAAGGCGTTAAGGCTTGGGGCATCTGGCGTGAGTCAAAGGGGCAAAGACATGGCATTCGATGACAGCACCATCGCGCAGTTCGTCTTCGATCGCGACCCTGCGCTGAACCTACCCCTCCTCGTGCGCGAACTCGATGACGCGCTCGAACGCTCCGGCGCGGGCGACCGCCATATCAAATGGGATTGCGAAGACCTCGTCTTCGTCGATCTGCACGGCGTGCGCTTCACCCTCTCCTACACCGGCGAACCCGCCCTGGGCCTGCCCTCCAGCCTGATGATCTCGGTCGGCCCCGGTCCGCATGGCCGCGACGATCCGCGCGACCGCCGCCGCTACGAAGACCTTTGCCACCTGATCGCCGACCGGCTGCGCGCCCGCTTCGCCCCGCGCGAAACCCTCTGGCATCAGGTCGCCGGTCCCGTCACCGCCGATCTGGTGGACGATCTCTTCGACCGCCTGCCCGATTTCCACGGTCAGGCCGCAACCATCCCCCTCACCCGCCGCTCCCCCCCGGCCGAGGCCCTCCGCGCCTTCCCCGAGGTCGAGGACGGGATGCCCGTCTCCTTTGTCGAAAAGGCCCTCGCCATCAAGGCGGCCAAGGCCGAACGTGCCCGCGCCGCCATGACCCGCCTTTCTGCAGCCCCCATCACCCCCACAGCGGCGGCCAACAGCCAGCCCGACCTGCCGCGCCGCAAGACCGGGGCCAAACCGGCCGATCTCGACCAGGTCCGTAATGCCCTCTACCCTGCGGAACCGGAAACCCAGGGCCAGAATGTCCGCATGCGGCTTGCGGCCTCCACCGTCGATGTCACGCTGATGATGGTCTATCTGCCGATGGGCGCGGCGATGCTCACCTGCTCGCTCCTGCGCGGCGGCGATGTCACCGCCTCCAGCCGCGTCATGGCGCTGACCTGCACGCTTCTCGCCTTCAGCCATGTCGCGGGGCTTGACGCGGTTCTCTCGGTCCTCTGACGGGGCGCTGCGGGGCGCTACAGCCCCGCCGCCACCATCCCGGCGCGCTCTTCCTCGGTGAACCGCGCCATCGGCACCAGATAGGTATGGATGGAAAACACAACCGCCCCGCTCTGCGGCAGCCGCAGGATGCATTGCCGCTCGGATCGCATGTACAGCCGCTCCACCGCATAGGGCCGCGTGTCGAACTCCAGCCGCGGGTTGTGCAACGCCGGATCGTCATAGACCAGCGCATTATACCGCTCCAGCGGTTGCCCCACGCGCACCATGTCGAACAATCGCTGCACCCGCCGCGCGATCTCTGCGTCGTAATGATGCACCGGCTTGTGGATGCCCGTCATCGGACGCCCGATCTTCTGCGCCAGCGTCCAGCTTGCCGGAAAGCACAGGATCGCGCCGGTCAGCACCGACTCCTCGCCCTGCTTCTCCATCAGGCACAGATCCTCCTGTACCAGCCGCCCCAGCGTGATCAGGGGATAGGCCGCGTCGATCCGCACCACCACCCCATCCGGCCGCGTCACCTGCCCCCCAGCCACCACATAGCCCGGCCGCCGCGAAAGCAGCTCCAGCACCACCTCCAGCAGTTCCGCCGCCGCCGCCCGCCCCTCGGGCAGCAGCGCATGCACCAGCGGCTGCCGCGTGGCGATCAGCCAGTCCCGCTCGGCCATCTGGCCTACAAAGGCCTCATCCTGCCGGATCCAGTCCTGCGCCCCGCAGGGCAGCATCCCCGGCAGCCGCCATGTGCGTGCATCCGTCCATGGCATATGGGGCAAGGCATCGTGAAAAACCGGCTCTCTCATGCCCCCTGCCTACAATCCCCGCCCCCGCCCATCAACCCTGCCCAGGGCCCCTGGCCGAATCCGACGCGCGCCACGTCGCCCGCAGGCAACCACCACGCCCCCACCTGCCCGACGATCCCCTTATCCAGCAGGGGGCCACGCCATGAACCAGCACCACGCCGACCGCCGCAAGATCGACCCGACCCGCGGCCCCCGCCTCGCCGATGGCACCCCAAATGACAATGACCGCGTGGAAATCGGCCCCACCCAGCTTGCCTTCGCCGAATGGCAGGCCGCCGGCCTCACCCCGCCCGACCTCGCCGCCATGCGCCACTACCGCTGGGATCGTCTGGTCAAGGCGCTCCACGCCCGCGATTACGGCGGCCTCCTGATGTTCGATCCGCTGAACATCCGCTACGCGACCGACACGACGAACATGCAGCTCTGGAACACCCATAACCCCTTCCGCGCCTGCCTTCTGTTGGCCGATGGGCATATGGTGATGTGGGAATACAAGAACTCCCCCTTCCTCGTGACCTTCAACCCGCTGGTAAAGGAACTCCGCTCCGGCGCCACCTTCTTTTACAACTCCACCGGCGACCGGGGCGAAGCTGCCGCAAAAGCCTTTGCCGCGCAGGTGGACGAACTGATGCGCGAACACGCCGGCACCAACCGCCGCCTCGCCGTGGACAAGATCATGGTCCACGGCCTGCGCGCGCTGGAGGCGATCGGGTTTCAGGTGATGGAGGGCGAGGAAGTGACCGAACGCACCCGCGCCATCAAGGGCCCCGATGACATGCTGGCCATGCGCTGTGCCGCCCATGCTTGTGAGACCGCCGTCGCGGCGATGGAGGCCTTCACCCGCGAAAACGTGCCAAAGGGCGGCATCTCGGAAGATGACATCTGGTCCGTCCTCCATGCCGAAAACATCCGCCGTGGCGGCGAATGGATCGAAACCCGCCTCCTCGCCTCCGGCCCCCGCACCAATCCGTGGTTTCAGGAATGCGGGCCAAGGATCGTGCAGAACAACGAAATCGTCGCCTTTGATACCGACCTGATCGGCGCCTACGGCTTCTGCATCGACATCAGCCGCACCTGGTGGGTGGGCGACGAACGCCCAACCAATGCGATGATTTCCGCCTACGCCCACGCGCTCGACCACATCCGCGACCACCAATCCCGCCTGAAACCTGGCGTCTCGATCCGCGAGCTTACCTTCGGCGGCCACCAGTTGGATGATCAGTATTGGAAGCAGAAATACTCCTGCAAGATGCACGGCGTGGGCCTCTGCGATGAATGGCCCTACGTCACTTATCCCGACGGCTGGATGGAAGGCGCCTTCGACGCCGTCCTCGAACCCGGCATGACGATATGTGTCGAGGCACTGGTCAGTCCGGAAGGCGGTGATTTCTCGATCAAGCTGGAAGATCAGGTGCTTATTACCGAAACCGGATGCGAAAACTTAACGCGCTACCCTTTCGACCGCGCCCTGATGGGCCTGTAGGGCGGGGTTCACCCCGCCATGCGCCAAAAAGGCACATGAAACAAGAGTAAATTCTCTAAAACCGACCTTTACATCGGCTTCTTAAAGATTCTTCTCAAGCTCTGCGCCCAGTGGCCCTGCGTCGTCCGCGCAGGGCGGGGTTCACCCCGCCTCACGCCCCGCTCACTCTGCGACAAACCCCGCCGCCTTATGGCTCCCGTCGCAATAAGGCTTGTTCTTCGACGCCCCGCAGCGGCACAGCCAGGCTTGTGTCACCCGGTTCACCGTCCGCCCCGTGCCCGACACGATTTCCAGATTGCCCACCACCTTCAGCGGCCCGTCCTTCTGCGGCGTCACCTCCACCGCCCCGTCCCGCACCTCCAGCGGCCCGCTCTCCTTCACCGCAGGCTCGCCCGTCGCGGCAAATCCCGCCGCCCCATGGCTGCCATCGCAATAGGGCTTCTTCGCCGACGCCCCGCAGCGGCACAGCGTTGCCCGCACCCCCGCCTCTGCCCCGGCAATCACCAGCGGAGCCTCGATCGCATAGGGCCCGTTCTCCCGCACCCGCAGCGTGTTCACCACCGGCGCCTCCTCGGACGATCCCGCCCCGTCATTCCGCGCGACCCGGATCGCGCCCGACGGGCAGTTGAACCCGATCCGCAACACCGCCTCGGCCGGTGCCGCATCGGGGAATATCCACGCGCCCTTCACATTCGGCACAAACACCCGCGGGTTCCCCAGCACGCAATTGCGCGAATGTACGCATTTCGCGCCATCGAACGTCACCGTCACCTCGCGCCCCTTCACAACCTCGACCATTCCAGCCCCCTTCTGCACGACCCCCACCAGACTGCCACGCCCCACGCCAACCGCCAAAGCCTTTCGCCATCTCCCCCCGGACCTATCGCCCCCCGAACCAAACGCCCCTTGTTCCGCCCCCGCTCCCGGCGTAAGGCGTCCGCGCATCCCGCGACGCAGCGCAAGGACAGACCCGCCATGATCCCCCGCTATTCCCGCCCCGACATGGTCGCCCTCTGGGAACCGCAAACCCGCTTCCGCATCTGGTTCGAGATCGAGGCCCATGCCTGCGACGCCCAGGCCGCCCTCGGCGTCATCCCCAAGGCCAATGCCGAAGCCGTCTGGAAGGCGCGCGACGTCACTTTCGACGTGGCAAGGATCGACGAGATCGAAGCCGTCACCAAACACGACGTCATCGCCTTCCTCACCCACCTCGCCGAAATCATCGGCAATGACGAAGCCCGCTTCGTCCATCAGGGCATGACTTCGTCAGATGTCCTCGACACCACGCTGAACATCCAGCTCGCCCGCGCCGCCGATCTGCTGCTCGCAGGGCTCGACCGCGTCCTCGCCGCGCTCAAGACCCGCGCCCATGAACACAAGGACACCGTCCGCATCGGGCGCAGCCACGGCATCCACGCCGAACCCACGACCATGGGCCTCACCTTCGCGCGCTTCTACGCCGAAATGGCCCGCAACCGCGCCCGCCTTGTGAACGCCCGGGCCGAAATCGCCACCGGCGCCATCTCCGGCGCGGTCGGCACCTTCGCCAATATCGACCCCCGCGTGGAAGAACATGTCTGCAAGATGATGGGCCTCACCCCCGAACCCATCTCCACGCAAGTCATCCCCCGCGACCGCCACGCCATGTTCTTCGCCACCCTCGGCGTCATCGCCAGCAGCATCGAAAACATCGCGATCGAGATCCGCCACATGCAGCGCACCGAAGTGCTCGAGGCCGAGGAATTCTTCGCCCCCGGCCAAAAGGGCAGCAGCGCCATGCCGCACAAAAGAAACCCAGTGCTGACCGAAAACCTCACCGGCCTTGCCCGTCTGGTGCGCATGTCCGTGACGCCCGCGCTGGAAAACGTGGCGCTCTGGCACGAACGCGACATCTCGCACTCCTCCGTCGAACGTGCCATCGGCCCCGACACAACGATCACCCTCGATTTCGCGCTTCACCGTCTTGCGGGCGTGATCGAAAAGCTGGTGATCTACCCCGAAAACATGCTCAAGAACCTCAACAAGTTCAAAGGCCTCATCATGTCGCAGCGCGTCCTCCTCGCGCTGACGCAGGCCGGGGTCAGCCGCGAAGACAGCTACCGCCTCGTCCAGCGCAACGCGATGAAGGTCTGGGAACAGGGCGCCGACTTCAAGACGGAACTGCTGGCCGACCCCGAGGTCACCGCGGCCCTGTCGCCGGCCGAAATCGAGGAAAAATTCGACCTCGGCTATCACACCAAACACGTGGACACGATCTTCGCCCGCGTTTTCGGCAGCTGACACCCGATCACGCAGGCGTGAGCGGCGCTTCCCCGCGGGGGCGGAAATTTCCGCCCTTGCTCCCCGCGAATCCGTGCTACCCTATTGTTACGTACCGGATGCGGATTTTCCGACCGCCGGTCGCCCTTCTGACAGTCACATGCCAAACAAAAGGACGACCCATGAAGATCAAGACCACATTCATTGCGCTGACCCTCACCCTCGCCCCGACCTTCGCCCTCGCAGGCGGCGGCTGCAACTGGGAAAAGACCCGTCAATCCGCCTCTTCCTGCGCCGAAGGCACCGTCTATGATGCGGCCTCGGGCACCTGCATCCCGCAAACCACGTCCTGAGGCGGTAAGGGCCGATTAACCCGCATCCCGTAGCCTTCCCGAAGTCACATTCGGGAAGGACACCGATGCAGGATGAAAGCCCCCTCGCCCTCGCGCGCCTCGCACCCGCCTCGGCGGTGCCTGCCGCTCTGGTGCCTCGCGCGACCACGCCTGCGGAAAAAGCTGCCATCATCGTGCGCCTTCTTCTGGCCGAAGGCACGGCTCTCCCGCTGTCCAATCTTCCCGAACACCACCAGACACGCCTCGCCGAACAGATGGCCAGCATGGGTCTTGTGGATCGCGCCACCGTTGCCGCCGTGGTGAACGATTTTCTTGCCGCGCTCGATGCGACCGGCCTCACCTTCCCCGACGGGATCGACGACGCGCTGAAACTGGTCGATGGCCATATCTCGCCCAACGCCGCCAGCCGCCTGCGCCGCATGGCCGCCGCCGCCGCCAAGTCCGATCCCTGGGACAGGATCGCCGCCCTTCCGCCCGAAGATCTGCTGCCCCTCATCGCGGATGAGGCGGCCGAGACCGCCGCCGTCGCCCTGTCCCGGCTCCCCGTTGCCCGCGCCGCCGATCTTCTCGCCCAGATGCCGGGCGACCGCGCGCGTCGCGTGGCCCTTGCCATGGCGCGCACCAGCGCCACCGCGCCCGAAACCCTCCGCCGCATCGGCGCGGCTCTCCTTGCCCAGCTCGATGCCCGCCCGCCCCGCGCCTTCCCCTCCGGCCCGGTGGACCGTATCGGCGCCATCCTCAACATCTCCCCCAGCACCACCCGCGAAGAGGTGCTGTCCGGGCTGGATCAGACCGATGCCGCCTTCGCCGAACAGGTCCGCCGCGCGATCTTCACTTTCGCCCATATCCCCGCCCGCATCGCCCCGCGCGACCTGCCCCGCCTCCTGCGCGCCGTCGATCCCGCCCAGATCACCACGGCCTTCGCCGCCGCCAGCGCCGATCCGGCCCTCGCCCCGGTGGTCGAAGCGATCCTCGCCGCCCTCTCCCCCCGCATGGTGCAGCAGATCCGCGACGACATCGCCGCCCGTGGCACGGTTCCCGCGAAAGAGGCCGATGCCGCCTTCACCGCCATCACCACCGCCGTCCGGCAGCTTGAGGCAGCGGGAGAACTCACCCTGAAACAGAATGAAACCTGACCCTTCACCGCGACCGGCCTGCCCTTGCCACTCGACCGCAAGATGCCATGCCGGCCCACCTGCCAACCCGCCCCCCCCCCCGCCGCATCATCCCTTCATCTTGGCCCCAAATACCCGCAGGGGGTGAATGGCCGCGCGGGCACCGCGCGGCCAGAGGGGGCGGCACGCCCCCCACCGGAGGAGGCGCGCAGGCGCCGACGACAGGAAGGGCGCGCGGCGGCACGCCGCTCCGCCAGATCACCGCAGGCCGCGATGACCCACCCCCACCTTGCCCCCGCCCGCCACCCCGCCTAGGGTCCGGCCCAGCAAGGGAACCATGATGCAGCACCCGACCGAAGCCTCCACCCGCCAGGGCATCCTGCTGATGCTCCTGTCGCTCCTCCTCTTCACCGCCATGGATGCACTCGCCAAGGGCCTCGTCCAGCACTACCCCACAGCACAGGTCGTCTGGGCGCGCTTTGCCGGGCAGTTGTTCCTCGTCATCCTGATCCTGAACGTCCGCCTCGGCCCTGCGCTGCGCACCCGCCACCCGCGCCTGCACGCGCTGCGCTCGCTCACCCAGCTTGGCGCCACCGGCTTCTTCTTCGCCTCGCTCACCCATATCGGCCTGGCCGAGGCGACGGCCCTTGCCGACATCAACCCCGTCCTCATCACCCTCGGCGCGGCCCTCTTCCTCGGCGAAAGGCTCGGCCCACGGCGAATCGCGGGCGTCCTCGCCGCCATGATCGGCGCGCTCATCATCATCCGCCCCGGCGCGGATGTGTTCACCCCCGCAGCCCTTCTCCCCCTCGCCTGCGCCGTCTGCTATGCGGCCTCCGCGCTCCTCACCCGCAAGGTCGGCATGACGGAAAGCCCCTGGACCGCCATGTTCTACGGCGCACTCCTCGGCACAGTGGCGACCTCGGCCCTCATGCCCGCCCTCTGGCAGCCCATCGCCGCCGCCGATCTCTGGCTCTTCGCCATCGTGGGCATCCTCGGCACCGCCGCCCAGATCTGCCTGATCCGCGCCTTTTCGGTAGCCGAAGCAGGCGCCATCGCGCCTTTCGGCTATGGCGGCATCCTGCTCGCCACGCTCTGGGGTGTCCTGTTCTACGATGAATGGCCCGACGCCCTCACCTTCCTCGGCGCAGGCATCATCGTGGCCTCGGGTCTCTACATTTGGCACCGCGAAACCCGTGCCAGACGGCAGGCCTGACCTGCCTGTCCGTCTGGGCCTTGCCACACGCACCGCCACGCGAAATAGTGTCCACCAGTCTGGAGAATGGCACCGTGAGAGGAGAGAACGAGATTTCGGCAACCATCCCGGACTGGGCCCGCGAAAGACCCACCCGGTTCTGGGATCCGGGCCGCCGCCTGCTGGCGGCCCTCCGCCGCCATCAGCATGCGCGATCCGTCGTCGGGCGCAAGCTTGCCGTGCTGCAACATCGGTTCTGGTCGGTTGTCACCGGGGCTGACATTCCGCTCGGCAGCCGCATCGGCGGCGGCCTCCTGATCCCGCATCCGAACGGGATCGTCATCCACCCCGAAGCTGACATCGGCCCCAACTGCCTGATCTTTCAGCAGGTCACCATCGGCATGGGCAAAGGGGGCGTGCCACGCATCGGCGGCCATGTCGATATCGGTGCGGGGGCTAAGATCATTGGCAGCATAACCGTGGGCAATCACTCCCTGATCGGCGCGAACGCGGTCGTGCTATGCGACGTGCCGCCCTACGCCACCGCCGTGGGCAATCCCGCGCGCATCATCGTGAAACGCTGATTCCGCCTCACCGCAGCCGCGCCGCCGCCAGCACCGCCGCCGGCCCGGGTTCCTGCACGATCACCACCACCGGCGCGTCACCCGGCGCGGCCGCCTCGATCTCCAGCGGCGCTTGCCCCGGCCAGTCCGTCACCTTCGTCCATTCCGTGACGATGTTGTGATAGGTCACGACGCGGCCCGCATTCTCGCCACGTTCGATCGTCACTTCCGACCGCGGCATGTAACGCACAAGCTGCACCTCCGCCCCCGCCGTCAGCGGCGGGTCGGCCTCGGCCCGGATCAACACCCGCTCGCCCAGGCGTTCCAGAGTCACCCGCACCGCACGGTTCAGCGCCTTGTGCCGCCCGATCGCATTCACCACCCTGTCCGGCGTGTTGCCTTCCACCCGCTCCACCCCGCCCACGATCATTTGCGGCGTATAGATCATCCGGCTCTTCACCGCGCGGGCATACCGCTTCTGCCGCTCGGTAAAGGCGGCCTGGGCAAAACTGTCCTTCCAGCCGATGTAATCCCAGTAATCCACATGCAGCGCCAAGGGGATCACCTCGTCATGCGCCGCAAGTTCCGCCAGAAACTCATCCGCAGGCGGGCAGGAGGCGCAGCCCTGGCTCGTGTACAGCTCCACCACCACGCCATCGGTGGATTGCGCCGTCACCGGCGCAGCAAGACACAGGACCAACCCGCAAGCGGCGCTGACGATATGTCGCATATGGTCCTTCCTGATCTTTCCGTCTCTGTCCCCGCGCGCATCGGAACGCCGATCCGCGGCCTGTCCGGGTGTATCAAAAAGCGCACCCACGCGGCCAATCAAGGTTTTGCGAGTGCCCGCCCCAGCATTTTCACAGGGGCTTGTGACCTGTAACACGCACCCTGCCCGCCCCGATCACGCGAAATCTCTGCCAAATCCCTCTTCGGCGGGGCTGGATTTTCGGCATACAATTGCATACAACATCGCAGACGCCTTGCCCGACAGGATTCTTTCGGGCATCCCGGATGTCGTATCCGCCCCGCCCTCGGGGCAGCCCGCCAACGCCAGCCACAGCCAGGAGGCACGCATGACCGTCACCGTCGGACATGACAGCGCAAAGACCCGCCAGACGCTCACCGCAGGCGGCAAGACCGTCGCCTATTACTCGATCCCGGCCGCGCAGGCCGCAGGACTGGGCGATTTCGCCCGCCTGCCCGCCGCGCTCAAGGTCGTGCTGGAAAACATGCTGCGCTTCGAGGATGGCAAGACCGTCACCGTCGATGACATCCGCGCCTTCGGCGACTGGGCGAAAATGGGCGGCCAGAACCCGCGCGAAATCGCCTATCGCCCCGCCCGCGTGCTCATGCAGGATTTCACCGGCGTCCCCGCCGTGGTGGACCTTGCCGCCATGCGTGACGGCATCCTCGGGCTGAAGGGATCGGCCGCCAAGATCAACCCGCTCGTCCCCGTCGATCTGGTCATCGACCATTCCGTGATGATCGACGAATTCGGCACCCCCCGCGCCTTCCAGGCCAATGTGGACCGCGAATACGAACGCAACATGGAACGCTACGTGTTCCTGAAATGGGGCCAGAACGCGTTCAACAACTTCCGCGTCGTGCCCCCGGGCACCGGCATCTGCCACCAGGTCAACCTCGAATACCTCGCACAGACCGTCTGGACGGATACCGACCAGACCGGCGCCGAAGTGGCCTACCCCGACACCCTCGTCGGCACCGACAGCCACACCACCATGGTCAACGGCCTGGCCGTCCTCGGCTGGGGCGTGGGTGGCATCGAGGCCGAGGCCGCGATGCTGGGCCAACCCGTCTCCATGCTGATCCCCGAGGTTGTGGGCTTCAAGCTGACCGGCACCATGCGCGAAGGCACCACCGCAACCGACCTCGTCCTCAAGGTCGTGCAGATGCTGCGCAAGCATGGCGTGGTGAACAAGTTCGTCGAATTCTACGGCCCCGGCCTCGACCATCTCCCCCTGGCCGACCGCGCCACAATCGCCAACATGGCCCCCGAATACGGCGCCACCTGCGGCTTCTTTCCGGTCGATGACGAAACCCTGCGCTACCTGCGCCAGACCGGCCGCGACGAATCCCGCATCGCCCTTGTCGAAGCCTATGCCAAGGCCAACGGCATGTGGCGCGGCCCGGATTACGATCCGGTCTATACCTCCACCCTGCACCTCGACATGGGCGAGATCGTTCCCGCCATCTCGGGGCCGAAGCGCCCGCAGGACTACCTGCCGCTCACCGATGCCAAGGCCTCCTTCGCGCGCGAGATGGACACCTCCTTCAAGCGCCCGCCGGGCAAGGAGGTTCCGGTCGAAGGGCAGGATTACACCATGTCCTCGGGCAAGGTGGTGATCGCCTCGATCACCTCCTGCACCAACACCTCGAACCCCTATGTTCTCATCGGGGCCGGTCTGGTGGCCCGCAAGGCGCGTGCCCTGGGCCTGAATCGCAAACCTTGGGTGAAAACCTCGCTCGCCCCGGGATCGCAGGTCGTGTCGGAATATCTCAACGCCGCCGGCCTTCAGGAAGACCTCGATGCCGTGGGCTTCAACCTCGTGGGCTATGGCTGCACCACCTGCATCGGCAATTCCGGCCCGCTGGCGCCGGAAATCTCCAAGGCGATCAACGAAGGCGATCTTGTCGCCGCCGCCGTCCTGTCGGGCAACCGCAACTTCGAAGGCCGCATCTCGCCGGATGTGCGGGCGAATTACCTCGCCTCGCCGCCCCTTGTCGTGGCCTATGCGCTGGCGGGCGACATGAACATCGACCTGACCAGCGAACCGCTGGGCACCTCCAGCGATGGCAAGCCGGTCTATCTGCGCGACATCTGGCCGACGAACAAGGAAATCGCCGACATCGTCCACGCCGTCGTCACGCGCGAGGCGTTCCAGAAGAAATATGCCGACGTGTTCAAGGGCGATGCCAAATGGCAGGGCGTCAAGGTCACGGATGCCGAAACCTATGACTGGCCGCCGACCTCCACCTATATCCAGAACCCGCCCTATTTCCGGGGCATGGCGGCCAGGCCGGGCACCATCAAGAACATCACCGGCGCCCGCGTCCTTGCGCTTCTGGGCGACATGATCACCACCGACCACATCTCCCCGGCGGGCAGCTTCAAGGCGACCACCCCGGCCGGCCAGTATCTGGTCGAACGGCAGGTTCCGGTCAGCGAGTTCAACTCCTACGGCGCACGTCGCGGCAACCACGAGGTGATGATGCGCGGCACCTTCGCCAATATCCGCATCAAGAACGAGATGCTGGCCAATCCTGACGGAACCGGCGTCGAAGGCGGCTACACCAAGGGGCCGGACGGCACCCAGACCTCGATCTTCGATGCCGCCATGGCCTATCAGGCACAGGGCACACCGCTGGTGATCTTCGGCGGCATCGAATACGGCGCCGGCTCCAGCCGCGACTGGGCCGCCAAGGGCACCGCCCTTCTGGGCGTCAAGGCCGTGATCGCCGAGTCGTTCGAACGCATCCACCGCTCCAACCTCGTCGGCATGGGCGTGATCCCCTTCGAATTCACGAATGGCGACACGCGCAAATCGCTGGGGCTCAAGGGCGATGAGATCGTCTCGATCGAAGGGCTGGAGGGCGATCTGAAACCGCTCTCGCTGGTGCCTTGCCACATCACCTATGCCGATGGCACCACCCGGACCATCCAGATCAAGTGCCGCATAGATACGGAAATCGAGATCGAATACGTCGAACATGGCGGCGTGCTGCATTACGTGCTGCGCGACCTCGCCGCCGCCTGATCGGGCACAGGACTTGCACAAGGATACGCCCCGCGGTTGAAATGCCGCGGGGCGTTCGCCTTTCTGCCAAAGTGCTGCCGCATTTCCCCACGATACCGCAGATGTTTAGCGGACATGCGGCCCCGGCCCATGCCGCTTTCTGCCTGTGGCAGAAACCGACTGTTTCCAACAAACCGGCCTGATTCCCGCGCGGAATCGGTCTATCCTCATCCTGTCGCGTATGAGTGTCCCCTCACGCCAGGATAGCCAGATGATCGTTCTCACCCCCCCTCCCCCGGCGGCAAGCCGATCCCTGCTTTCCGGCACCAGCCTGCCCTTGGGCGAGGGGCTGTTTCTCTTCGCCGTTCTTGTGTTCGTTCTGACCAGTCTGTGACGTCTCCGCCCGTGTGACCGAGCGCGTATGAGTATCCCGATGACCGCTTACCCTTGGGCGGAAATCGAAAGGGGGGGCCCGCTCAGCCCCCCCGTTTCTGGTCTCACGATCCAGAACCCGCCTCAGCCCGCCTCCGCCAGCGCCGCTTCCAGCGCGGGCACGAATCGCGCCTCGTAATCCGTCCCGACGAGCGGCCCGATGAAGCGGAACGCCACCGTCCCGTCCCCCCGGATGATGAAGGTCTCGGGCGGCGCCGTTACCCCCCATTCCACCCGGTCCCGCCCGCGCGGATCAAAGCCCACCGCAAAGAAGGGGTTGCCCTCCTCCGTCAGATATTTCAGCGCCGCGCCCTCGTCATCCATCATGTTCACACCCGCCACCCGGATGCCCCGCGCGGCCATCTCCAGCAGCACCGGATGCTCCGCCCGGCAGGGCGGGCACCAGCTCGCCCAGAAATTCACCACCGTCACCTCGCCCGACCGCAGATCGGCCGCCGTCAGCCCCGGTATCCCCGGCAGGGCCTGCGCCGGCACCGCCGGCGCCTCCCGCCCGATGAACACCGACGGCAGGTCATCGGGATTGTCCCGCTGCATCCCCGCATAGAACATCCCCGCGATCCCCAGAAACAGGACCGGCGGCAAGGCCATCAACCATCTAGCCATCCTTGCGCTCCTGCCGCGCCTCGATCTCGCGCAACTGCCCCTTCACCCGCGCCCCGCGCCAGAAGCTCAGCCCCACGATCGCCACCAGCAGCACCAGCGACGCCCCGTAAGAGGCCAGCACCGCAAAGGCGTATTTCCCCAGATCCGGCATCATGCCAGCCGCTCCCGCGCCATCAGCGCCTGCACCCGCCGCGCCCGGATCTCCGTCCGCGTCCGCATCAGGACCAGCGCCACGAACAACAGCACGAACCCCGCGATGCAGACCAGAAGCGGAAACCAGAACACATCGGAAATGTTCTCCTGCTTGTCCAGGGACAGCGACGCCCCCTGATGCAGCCCCTGGTTCCAGAACAGCACCGCATAACGGCTCAAGAGCGCGAACACCGATCCCACCAGACACAGCACCGCCGTAAGGTCGGCCGCCGTGTCGGGATTCTCCACCGCCTGCCACAGCGCGATATAGCCCAGATAGAACAGCGTCAGGATCAGGAACGATGTCAGCCGCGGGTCCCAGGCCCACCACGTCCCCCACATCGGCTGCCCCCAGAAGGCCCCCGTCACCAGCGCGATCACGGTGAAGGTCAACCCCACCGGCGCCGCCGCCTTGGCCGCCAGCGCGCTCACATGATGCCGCCGCACCAGCCAGATCAGGCTCGCCACAAGCATCATCACCCAGGCATTGATCGCCATCATCGCGGCGGGCACATGCAGATAGATGATCTTCACCGTGGACCCTTGCCGGAAATCATCCGGCGTGAAGAAGAACCCCCAGATCAGCCCCGCCACCAGGCACAGCCCGGCCAGCGCCCAGACCCAGGGCAAGGCCCAGCCCGTGCTGGTCATGAACTTCTTCGGATTGGCATATTCCCAGATCGACATGTGCCTTCCTTACGTCCTTGCGCCCCCGGCCTCAATTCCCTACCACAGCCCGCTCATCGCAAGTTGATGCGAATGGCCGCAGCCGCCGCAAAAGGCAGCATCGCCCCCGCGCCCAGCGTGATCCCCGCAAGCAGCAGAAGCGGCACCGAAACCGCCATCCCCTCTGCCCCGCGCGACACCACCTCCGCCCCGAAGATCAGTGTCGGCACATAAAGCGGCAGCACCAGCAGGCTCAACAAAAGCCCCCCCCGCTTCACGCCCACCACCAGCGCCGCGCCAAAGGCCCCGATCACCGACAGCGCCGGTGTCCCGATCAGCAGCGACAGAACCAGCCAGCCATACCCCGCCACCGGCAGGTTCAAGAGCACCCCCAGAACCGGCGCCGCCAGCGTCAGGGGCACCCCCGTCACCACCCAATGCGCCAGCGCCTTGATCGCCACCACCCCCTCCAGCGGGATCGGCGCCGTCGCCAGCAGGTCCAGCGACCCATCCTCGAAATCCAGCGCAAAGATCCGGTCCAGGCTCAACAGACAGGCCAAAAGCGCCCCCACCCACAGGATACCCGGCGCAATCCGCCCCAGCACATCGCCCTCCGGCCCCACGCCCAAAGGCACCAGCACGGCCACCAGCAGGAAAAACGCCAGCCCCAGCCCGAAGCCACCGCCCGACCGCACCGCCAGACGCAGATCGCGGATCATCAGCGCGCCCATAACCCCGCCCCCCGCCTGCCCTGCACAAGGCCCGCTCCCCCCAGAACCGCCAGGCCCCCTCTTCTCTGCGAAAAATATCCTCGGGGGACGAGGCCGCAGGCCGAGGGGGGCAGACAGCCCCCAGCCCCCTCCAACACCCCGCGCCCCGGCCCGCTCATCCGAAAGCCTCGTCGAAGGCCCCGATCCGCCCGCCCGCCCCCGGCGCCCGCGCCTTGAACGGCGTCAGGTCCAGAACCTCCGCCTCCGTCAGGCCAAGGTCGATATGCGTCGCCATCAGCGCCGACCCGCCGCCCGCCAGATGCGCCCGCACCATGCCCGCGAACAAGGCAACCGATGCCGCGTCCAGCGAAACCGTCGGTTCATCCAGCACCCAGATCGGCCGCCCCGTCACCAGGATCCGCGCCAGGCCCAGCCGCCGCTTCTGCCCCGCCGAAAGATTGGCCGCCCGCCTGTCGCGCAAACCCTCAAGGTCCATCGCCGCCATCGCCGCCGCCACATCGCCGGTGCCATTCACCGCCGCCCAGAATTCCAGATTCTCGGCCACGGTCAGCACGGCCTTCAACCCGTCCGCATGGGCCGCATAGGCCAGGCTCTCGGGCGCCACCGACATCTCGCCCGCCAGCGCGGGCTGCAATCCGGCGAGGGTGCGCAAAAGCGTGGTCTTGCCGATCCCGTTCGGCCCCCGCAGGATCAGCGCCCTGCCCGCCTCCAGCCGGAAGGACAAACCCTCCAGCACGGCAATCCCGCCGCGCGCCACCGTCAGACCGGACACCGTCAGCGCCACAGCCAAATTCCTTCCAAGGAATTTGCAAAACTTTTGAAGAAAAAGTTTTGGCCCGCGCCCGTCACGGCCCGCCCACCCCCGGGGCCACAGGCAACAGCGCCGCCGCAATGCGGCGGCCCTCGCTCAGCAGCACGTTATAGGTCCGGCAGGCTGCGGGTGACGACATCACCTCCACCCCGATGCCGGCTGCCTCCAGCACCTCGCGAAATTCGCGCGGCGCATGGGCGATCTCCGCCCCCATGCCCAGAAACAGCACGTCGATCCGCCCGGCCAGCGAAAGCGGCGTCTCCGGATCCGCCAGCCCGCCCCAAAGCCCCGCGTCCCAGGGCGTGATCAGGCAGGCCCCGCGCAGCACATGGCCGCCCACGCGGAAAAAGCCGGGTCCGTAGCCCTCTATCGGCTGCGCCGTGCCATAGCTGATCTCGGTCAGGCGCATCCGCCCTCCTCAGGCCCGCTCACGCATCCACATTGGCAAAATCATCCGGCGTGCCGCGATTTTTCGGCTTTTCGCTCCGGTCCAGCCCGATCATCAGCACGATGTTCTTTGCGACATAGACCGAAGAGTATGTGCCAAGAATCACCCCCACGAAGATCGCGAAACAGAAGCCGCGGATCACGTCACCCCCGAACACCATCATCGACCCCACCGCGATCAGCGTCGTTGTCGATGTCATCAGCGTCCGGCTCAGGGTTTCGTTCACCGACAGGTTCATCACGTCGCGCAGCGGCATGGTCTTGTACTTCTGCAAATTCTCCCGCAGCCGGTCGAACACGACCACCGTATCGTTGATCGAATAGCCCAGGATCGTCAGCAGCCCCGCGATGATCGTCAGATCGAACTTGATCTGCAACAGCGCGAACAGCCCGATCGTGATGAACACGTCATGCAGCAGCGCCAGCACGCCGCCCAGGGCAAACTGCCATTCGAAGCGCATCCAGATGTACAGAAGAACACAGATCGACGTCAGCGATACGGCGATGATCGACCCCCAGACCAATTCGCCCGACACTTTCGGCCCCACGCTTTCCACACTGGGAAAGGTCATGTTCGGGTCAATCGTCCGCAGGGCAGCCTCGACGGCCGCAATCTCTTCCGGCGTGACCGATGCCGTCGCATCCAGTGCCGCGATCCGCACCATCGCCACATTCTGCTCCGGCCCGAACGTCGGATCGAACACTTCGGTGATGGCGACATCGCCCAACGGAAGCCCTGACAGCGCCGCGCGATAGGCCCCGACATCCACCGGCTGCGCGCTTTCCGTCCGGATCGTCGTCCCGCCCTTGAAGTCGATCCCGAAGTTCAACCCCATCACCGCCCAGGCCACAAAGGCGAACACCATCAGCAGCATGGAGCCGCCAAAAGTCACCCACTGCCAGCGGAAGAAGTCGAAATTCGTGGTTTCCGGCGCCAGCCGCAACCGCCAAGCCATGCGCTGCCCTCCTTATACCACAACCGTCTTGGGACGGCGTAGGCCGTACCAGGTCTCGACCATCTGCCGCGTCACGAACAGCGCGGTAAAGACCGAGGTGATGATCCCGACCGCCAGCGTCACGGCAAAACCGCGCACCGGCCCCGACCCCATGGTGAACAGCACCATCGACGTGATCAGCGTCGTCAGGTTCGCGTCCATGATGGCCGACAATGCCCGCTCATAGCCGATCTCGATGGCCCGCGCCGGGGATTTGGCGTTTCTCAACTCTTCCCGGATGCGTTCGAACACAAGCACATTGGCATCCACCGCCATCCCGATGATCAGCACAATCCCCGCAATCCCCGGCAGGGTCAGCGTGGCCCCGATCATCGACAGGATGCCAAAGATCAGCGCCATGTTCAGCGCCAGCGACACCACGGCGAACACCCCGAACAGCCCGTAGCTGGCGATCATGAACAGGCTCACCGCCACCATCCCGATCACCGCCGCCACCTTGCCCGCGTCCACGCTGTCCTGCCCCAGCTCCGGCCCGATGGTCCGCTCTTCCAGGAAGGTCATCGTCGCAGGCAGCGCCCCGGCCGACAAGAGCACCGCCAGCCGGTTCGCCTCTTCCACGGTGAAATTCCCCGTGATGATCCCCGACCCGCCCGGAATATGGCTCTGGATCACTGGGGCCGAAATCACCTCGCCATCCAGCACGATGGCAAAGGGTGCCCCGATGTTCCGCGCTGTATAATCGCCAAAGGCCCGCGCGCCCCGCGCATCGAACTGGAACGAAACCGCAGGCCGCCCGTTCTGGTCGAAATCGCCCTTGGCATTGGTCAGGTCCTCGCCCGACACCACCGGCACTTCCTCGACCGTGTACCACACGCCCTGCTCATCCATCGACGGCAGGCTCACATTGCCCGCCCCCGGCGTCTGGTCCTCGCTCGTGCCGCGCCGTACCACCGGGTTGAAGGTCAGCTTCGCCGTCGTCCCGATCAGCGCCTTCAACTCCGACGCCGACCCGATCCCTGGCACCTGGATCAGGATGCGGTCCGCGCCCTGCCGCTGGATCGTGGGTTCCCGCGTTCCGGCCGTATCCACCCGCGTGCGGATGATCTCCAGCGATTGCTGAAGCGTCCGCTGGTCCACCTGTGCCCGTTCGGCCTCGGACAACTGCACGATCAGCACATTGCCCTGGGCCGTCACGTCGATATCCGTCTGCCCCACGCCGGTCAGCGTGATCACGTTGCTGGCAAGCGCCCGCACCGCCTGCACGGCGGTCGCCATGTTTGCAGCGTTCTCGATCTCCACCCGCAATTCATGCGCCACCTGGGCGGGTTGCCGCCGCACGCTGCCCACCTCCGCCCGCACATCGCGCAGCGCATCGCGCACCTGGGGCCAAAGCCCATCCATCCGCGCCTTGTACACATCCGTGACCTGCACCTCGGCCAGAAGATGCGCGCCCCCGCGCAGATCGAGCCCAAGGTTCACCAGACCCGAAGGCATCCAGCCCGGCCACGCGTCCAGCGCCGCCTGCTGCTCGGCGGTGGCGAAACCCGTCTCCTCGACCGCCAGCGCAGCATCGTTATGGGCTTCAACCCGGGCGTAGAACAGGTTCGGCGAGGACAGAACGATCCCCAGCGCGACCGTCGCCCAGATCAGGATGCGCTTCCAGAGTGGCGTCTGCAACATCGGTCAGGTCCGGCTCAGGCCGCGGCCGGTTCGGTCTTGTTCATGACCTGCGCGATGGTGCCCTTCACGACCTTCACTTTCACGCCCTCGGCGATTTCCACCTCGACCATGCCGTCTTCCTGCACCTTCGTCACCTTGCCGACGATGCCGCCCTGCGTCACCACCTGATCGCCGCGCCGCAGCGCCTCGATCATCGCCTTGTGTTCCTTCAGCTTCTTCTGCTGCGGACGGATCAGCAGAAAATACATGATCGCAAAGATCAGGATCAGCGGAATGAACGAAGCAAAGGCAGAACCGGCACCGGCACCGGCGGCCTGCGCATAGGCGGGGGTTGCGAACATGGGCGTCCTCTCACTGTCTCAAGGGGCCGGGCACCCCCGGCGATTTGGCGCGCACCCTATATTCGGGGGCATGGGAAGGCAAGAAGCCGCCCGCAGCCGCGCGGATACCTCGCTTTCCCGGCCCATATATGAACGCCCCAGCGATTTACCAGCCCGCCCAGACACCCGCCCGGACACCCGCCCATTCGGCCAGGGCGCAGCCATGCGCGCCCCGCGCCGCACATGCCTGCGCACATGCCTGCGCTCAGGCCGCCCTCGCCCCCCGGCAGCGGCACATCGCTTCCGTCACAGCCCCAGCCGCCGCATCACCCGCGCCATCTGGCGGGCCACGATCGGCGGCATGATGTCGTTCAACAATTCATATCGGGCTGTCTGGCGATCCTTCTGGTCCGCCGTTCCCGGACGCGGCTTGAACAGCGTGGTGTGCGACTTCCGCGTCGCGTCCCATGTGGCGGTGTAGTAATACAGCGCGATGGATTGCCGCGGCACCCCGTCGGGATGGTTCACCTTTTCAGGGTTCCCGTGCCAGCTGTCCGACGTGGTCGAAAAACAGACCATGCGGTTGAAGGTCGGCACGAAGGACGCAACCTTGTTCTTCATGTCCTTGTCCCACAACTCGAACGACCCGCCATATTCGGCCTTCCAGTCGTGGTTCAGATAGATCAGCACATTCAGCCGCCGCTCAAGGTTCAGCTTGGAATGGTGGTTGAAATCGGCATGAATATCGAGATGCCCGCCCGTCTCGATCCGGTGAATCCCGCCGCCTGAGAAATAGGGGTCGGGGATCAGGCCCGAAATGCCGGTCAATTCCTCAAGAAACATGATGAAGGGCTTGGAATTCAGCGCATAGAACAGGTTCTTGGTATAGGTGCCCAGACGTTCGGGCGTGTAGCTGGACTTGAGCCGCTCCTGCGCCCGATCAAAGCTCGTCTCCGATTCCGGCAGGTTCTTCAGATCCTCGATCACGCGCTCCAGGATTTCGGGCGGCAGGAAATCGTCGAAACCGGCATGCGGATAGGGCTGTGCCGATCTATAGGCCTCGGCATGGGCCTTCCCCGCAGCGCGGGCCGCCTCTGGTGCAAGCAGCAGGGTTTCGGGATCGAATGGCAGGAAAGCGGTCATCTTATACTCCGTGAAATTACCGGTCTGGCCGTGTGTCGGCGCGCCTGTGAACATGTGCGATTAACATAGTTTAACGCAGCCACGGCGATGGCAACGCCTTTTTGCCCGACCCGAAGTGTTCAAGCCGCACCGCTTTCCACCCCGGCGTGCGCAGCATCGACCTTCGCATTCCGATAATCCTTGCCACTGGCGGCGCGAAGCTCTGTGCACGGCAACACCCTTAACCATTTTTACAGCCAGATTTCTCTCCGATTTTGTATGCACGCCCGTCTGCACAGGTTCCTGCACCCGTTCCGGCACAGCCGCCGAAAATCTTTCCCCGCAATTCCAGCACCTTGCCTCCCCCTTTCCCTTCGCCGCCAAAACAGGCATACCTCCCCCGTTGACCGCCAGAGGACAGGGCCATGCACGACATCCGCGCCATCCGCGAAAACCCCGCCGCCTTCGATGAAGGCCTGCGCCGCCGCGGCCTGCCCCCCGCCTCGCCCGAAATCCTCGCACTCGATGCCGACCGTCGCGCCCGCATCGCCGCCGCCGAATCCGCCACCGCCGAACAGAACCGCGCCTCCAAGGATGTGGGGGCCGCCAAGGCGCGCGGCGACGATGCCGAATTCGAACGCCTCCGCGCGCTTGTTGCTGAAAAGAAAGCGGAAATCGCCCGCCTCACAGCCGAGGCCGAGGCCCAGGATACCGCGCTGCGCGACATGCTCATGCGCATTCCGAACCTGCCCCTGGCCGATGTGCCCGACGGCCGCGACGAAGACGACAATGTCGAAATCCGCCGCTGGGGCACCCCGCGCAGCTTCGATTTCAAACCGCTCGAGCATTTTGACATCCCCGCCGTAAAGCCGGGGATGGATTTCGAAACCGCCGCCAAACTCTCCGGCTCGCGCTTCGTCGTCCTGCGCGGCGCGGTGATCCGCGTCCACCGCGCGCTTGCGCAGATGATGCTCGACACCCATGTGAACGACCATGCGTTAACCGAAACCTGGACCCCGGTCCTGGTCAAGGAAGACGCCATGTACGGCACCAACCAGCTCCCCAAATTCGCTGAAGACAGCTATCAGACAACCGATGGCTACTGGCTTGTGCCGACCTCCGAAGTCACCCTGACCAATACCGTCGCGGGCGATATTCTCGAAGAAAATCAGCTTCCTATCCGCATGACCGCCCATACCCAATGCTTCCGCTCCGAGGCAGGGTCGGCCGGCAAGGACACCACCGGCATGCTCCGCCAGCACCAGTTCGAAAAGGTAGAGATGGTGTCGATCACCACCTCCGACACCTCCCTCGCCGAACACGAACGGATGACGCGCTGCGCCGAAAATATCCTTGAAAAACTGGGGCTTCCCTATCGCACCATCGTCCTTTGCACCGGCGACATGGGCTTTGGCGCGCAAAAGACCCATGACCTCGAGGTCTGGCTTCCGGGCCAGAACCGCTACCGCGAGATCAGCTCCGTCTCCGTCTGCGGCGATTTCCAGGCCCGCCGCATGAACGCCCGCTTCCGGCCCGCAGGCGGCGGAAAACCTGAATTCGTCCATACGCTTAACGGCTCCGGCCTTGCCGTCGGCCGCACCCTGATCGCGGTGCTGGAGAATGGCCAGCAGGCCGACGGCTCCGTCGATCTGCCCGCCGCACTCCACCCCTATCTCGGCGGCAAGACCCGCATCGCCCCCGACGGCAGCCTCGCATGACAGCCCGCGCCGCGCTGCTCCTCGTCGTCACCCTCGCCTTCGGCGCGGCCCCCCTCATCACCCCGCCCTTCACGGGCTACGATCCGGGCCTCTTCCCGGTCCGGATCGACACCCCGTCGATCCAGCCCGCAGGATATGCCTTCTCGATCTGGGGCTTAATCTATCTCTGGCTGCTGGCCCATGCCGGCTTCGGCCTCGCGCAACGCCGCCAGAACCCCACCTGGAACAGCCCGCGCGAGCCCCTGATCCTGTCGATCGCCCTCGGCGCGGCCTGGCTTTCCATCGCACCGGTCGCCCCGATCCTTGCCACCATCACAATCTGGATCATGGCGCTGGCCGCCATCGCCGCCTTCCTGCGCGCCGATACGGAAACCGACCGCTGGCTCCTTTCCGCCCCCATCGCCATCCTCGCAGGCTGGCTGACCGCCGCCGCCTCTGTCTCGACCGGGGTCGTGACCGCAGGCTACGGGCTCCTCTCCGACACGGCAGCCGCGACCCTGATGCTCGTCGTGACCCTCGGTCTCGCCGTCTGGACCCAAAGGCAAAAGCCCCGCATGCCCGTCTATGGCCTGACCGTGATCTGGGCCCTCATCGGCATTGTCGTAAAGAATGCAGGCACCAACCCGACCGTGTCCATCGGCGCGGGGCTCGGGATCGCGCTGATTGCCTTCGCTTTGCGCCCCGCCCGGGCCTAGGGCGCTCCCCTGCCCCCTTCATCCTGGCCCAAATACCCGAAAGACCCCACCACCGCCCCTCCCCCGCTTGGGGGCCGGGGGTGCTGGCGATCAGGCCTTCCGCCCTTCCTTGTGCTTGCGCAGCCGCGACGGGGTATGGAACTTGCGTTCCTTGAACGGGTTCTTGTCCCCCTGTGACCGGAACATGATCCGGATGGGCACGCCCGGCATCTCGAAATGGTCGCGCAAGCCATTCACCAGATAGCGTTTATAGCTGTCGGGCATCTCGTCGGGTCGTGAACACATGACCACGAACCCAGGCGGACGCGCCTTCACCTGCGTCATGTAGCGCAGCTTGATCCGGTGGCCCCCGGGCGCGGGCGGCGGATGCGCCTCGGTCATGGCCCCCAGCCAGGAATTCAGCCGCGCCGTCGTGATCCGCTTGTTCCAGATGTCATGCGCGCGGCGGATCGCATCATGCAACCGGTCCAGCCCCCGCCCCGTCTTGGCCGATACCGTCACCAGCGGCGCGCCCCGCAACTGCGGCAGCAGCCGCTCGAACATTTCCTTCAGCTCGGCCAGCTTTTCCTGCTTCTCGTCTTCCAGATCCCACTTGTTGACGGCAATCACCACCGCCCGCCCTTCGCTTTCCGCATAATCCGCGATCCGCAGATCCTGCACCTCGAAGGGGATCTCCACATCCAGAAGCACCACCACCACCTCGGCAAAGCGCACCGCGCGCAGCCCATCGGCCACCGACAGCTTTTCCAGCTTTTCGGTCACCCGCGCCTTCTTGCGCATCCCCGCCGTGTCGAAAATCCGGATCGGCGTGCCCATCCAGTCCGACCGGACCGAAATCGCATCCCGCGTGATCCCCGCCTCCGGCCCCGTCAGCAGCCGGTCCTCACCGATGATCTTGTTGATCAGCGTGGATTTCCCCGCATTCGGCCGCCCGATCACGGCAATCTGCAAGGGTTTCTTCGCCGTCGGCTCGTGCGCCCGCGCCTCGGCCTCGTCCTCGCCCATGTCCTCGGGCACGTCGATATCTGTCTCAGGCGTGTTCGCGGCCTCGCGTTCGGCAAACTCCTCGCGGAAGGGCAGCAGGATGCGGTACAGGTCATCCATCCCCTCGCCATGTTCCGCCGACATCCGCACAGGTTCCCCAAGGCCAAGGCTCCACGCCTCCAAAGCCCCGGAATCCCCCGCCGCCCCTTCAGCCTTGTTCACCCCCAGGATGACTCGGGCATTCTTCTTGCGCAGGATATCGGCAAAAACCTCATCCGTGGGCATCACACCCGCCCGCCCGTCGATCAGGAACAGGCAGACATCGGCCATCTCGACCGCCCGCTCGGTCAGCCGCCGCATGCGGCCCTGCAGGCTGTCATCGGTCACATCCTCCAGCCCCGCCGTATCGATCACGGTAAAGCGCAGGTCATGGATGCGGGCATCCCCCTCGCGCAGGTCGCGCGTCACGCCGGGCTGGTCATCGACCAGCGCCAGCTTGCGCCCGACCAGGCGGTTGAACAGCGTGGATTTGCCCACATTGGGGCGACCCACGATCGCAAGGGTGAAGCTCATCTTCCACTCCGGACGTCCGAAAGAGGCACCCCTTACACGGGGATGCTGTCAACGGAAAGCGTGAAGTTGCCCATTCCCGCTGACCACATAAAGCGTGCCGCCCGCAAGCGCAGGCGGGGCCGATGCGCCACCGGGGATTTCCGCCCCCCCGACCAGCGCCCCATCCACCGGGTTGAACAGCCGCAACTGCCCGTCACCCGACACGATGGCCAGCCGGCCACCCGCCAGCACAGGGCCGAAATGCGGCACGATGGCAATGCGGCGCTTGGGCTTTTCCTTGGTGAAATAGGGCATGTCCACCGCCCAGATCACGTTGCCCGTGGCCGCATCCAGCCGCACCAGGCGGTTCTCGTCATTCACGACAAAAACCGAACCACCGACCACAAGGGGCGGGTTCAGCGCGCCCTCGACCGCAGTCCAGATCCGTTCCCCCGACGAGGTATCCAGCGCCGCCGTCCGCCCCGAGGCGGTGCCGACAAAGGTCCGGTCCCCGATCACCACCGCATCGCCGGTGATGTCGGTGACACCCGCATAGGCGCGGCCCACGCGCTGCCCCGTCACAGGGGCCTGCCAGACCTGCACGCCCGACACTTTCAGCGCCGCCGTGATCGACCCGTTGGCAAAGGGGAACAGCACCAGATTTTCGCCCACCGAAGGGCCCGCCGCGCCAAGCATGCCCGTCGTGCCCGCAGCCCCCGGCACGGTCCAGCGCACCCGGCCCGTATCAGTGGAAAGTGCCCAGCCCGATCCGTCGCGGCCCGACACGAACACCGTCCCGCCCGACACCGTGGGTGCGCCCGTCACCGGGCTGTCCAGCCGCTGCCGCCAGACCACACCGCCGCTCGCCGCATCCAGCGCCACCAGTTCGCCATAGGCCGTCGCCGCATAGACCCGGCCATTGCCGGCCGCCAGCCCGCCGCCCGACACGCCACCGCCACGATCGAATTCCGCCGTCAGGTCAGCCCGCCACAGCGCGGCACCATTGGTGCCGGTGGCCTGCACCACCGCGGCGGCATCCATCGTGTAGATGCGCCCGTCGGCCACCACCGGCGACGCACTCACGCGGTTCTTCCGGCTGTTGCCCGTGCCGATATTCGCCGTCCAGACCAGCGCAGGGGCCGCCGACAGCGCGCCATGCGGCTGGGCGTGGTTCGCAGCTCCCGCCCGTTGCGACCATTCCGCATTCGCCACGGCGACGGGCAAGGAGATCGGAGCCGACTGGTTTTCAGGCCGGATCGGCGGGGCCACCGGGGCAGGCTGCCCCTCGACCGGGATCGAATCCGCCAGATCGGCCCGCACAGGGAACCGCTCGCCCGGAAGGATCAGTTCCCGCTCGCAGCCGGCAAGGGCCAACGTCATGGCAAGCCCCGAGATCGTCACCCAAAATCTGCGCTTCACCGTCCGGGCCCCCATGTTGCCTTGCGTCCGTTCCTCGTCGGTGCCGTCCTGCCCCGCCGTCCTGTCTCGTCAGCCCGCATCATCATCCGCCGCTGCCTCCGGCATGACGGCCTCCGGGGCCGCCGGCGCCAGCGTGCCGCCCAGCGCCACGATCATCTCCTGCGCACGGGCCCGCACGCCGCCGGGTGCTTCCTGATCGCTGATCAGCGCCGTCAGGGCGGCAATGGCCTCTTCCGTGCGGCCCTCTTCCACCAGAAGATAGGCCATCTGCTCCAGCGCCATGGTCCGATAGGGCCGCCCGGGTGCCGCGATCGGGTCCAGCGCCGCGCGCCGGTCTGCCAGCGGCATCTCGGCCCCCGCCACGACCACGCGCCGCAAGACGGCCAGATCTCGATAGCTTGCAGGCTGGCTCGCATCATTCGACAACCGTTCCAGCGCCGCCAGCGTCGCCGCACGGTCGCCCACCGGATCTGACGCCAGCAAAAGCTGCAACACCGCCGTCCGCGCACCATCTGTCGGGATCTGCGCCAGCGCCTCCACCCGATCGTCCGGCGCCCCCATGTCCAGCGCATCCAGCACGGCATCGCCAAAGGCTTCGGCCTTGGCCTCGGCCTGGGCGCGCTGCCATTCGGTCCAGGCCGCACCGCCGACGATGGCCAGCACCACGACAACGCCGATCCAGCCATATTTGCGCATCAGCGCAAAAAGACGGTCACGGCGGACCTCTTCGGTCACTTCATCAATGAAGCTGTCAGGATTGCTCACGCGCCTCTCCAGTCCTTTTCCCCCGTCTTACACGCAAGCGGGAACCCTTGCCAAGCCCCGCCCCGGTCGCGCTTGCGCCACAGGCGCGCGTCCACCTGCCCAACCGCCACCGCCAAGCGGACAAAATTCCTCCACAACCGCGCGGCAACCTGCCATTCCTGTGTGCAGTAACCAGTATCGGATCGCGTGTTATGGGTATCGAATTCCTGATGTGGCCACTCCTCCTTGTGGGGCTTCTGGGCTATGATCTGATCGCGGGCGGGGACGAGGATGACGATGCCCCCGAGCCCCCGGCCGGCCCGGACGCCGATTACACCCCCACCTCCGATACCGATGGCGCCAAAAGCGAAACCGGCGATCCCGATGCCCGCGCCCTGTTCGATGCCGCAGATTACGCCGATACCGTGACCGGAACCACCGGCGACGATACCCTTTCCCCTGCCTCCGCCGAGACCGGCACCGCCTTTTTCGGCGGTGCGGGAAATGACCTCATCACCGGCGCGCCGGGGGCCGACTGGTCCATCGGCGGCAGCGGCAACGACACCGCCTCGCTGGGCGATGGCGACGATTTCGCCTTCGGCGGGATCGGCAATGACAACCTCCTTGGCGGCTCCGGCGCCGATTTCCTGCATGGCGGGCTTGGCGAGGACGCCCTCAGCGGCGGCTCCGGCGCCGACAGCCTGCATGGCGGCGGCGGCAATGACAGCCTCTCCGGCGATGCGAGCGACGATGTCGCCTATGGCGGCAGCGGCAATGACCGGCTCGATGGCGGCGCCGACCATGACACGCTTTTCGGCGGGGCGGGAAATGACGCCCTCTTCGGCGGCGACGGGAATGACAGCCTGTCGGGCGACGATGGCGACGACCTTCTCCTCGGCGGCAGCGGCAATGACACGGTCTCTGGCGGCAATGGCAGCGATACCCTGATCGGCGGCGCCGGAAATGACATGCTGACCGGTGGCGCCGGGAATGACACCTTCATCCTCGAAACTGCGGCCCGTCCGGAAGGCGTGACCACCGTCACCGATTACCTTCCCGGCGACCGCCTGATCGTCGAATGGTCCGGCCCCATGCCACCCATCGTGACCGTTACCTCGGATGCGGCCGGCAATCAGTCGCTGATCTTTCTCGATGGCACACTGGCGGCACAGGTGCAGGGCACGCTCACCCTCACCCCCGATCAGATCTTCCTCCGTGGGCAGGTCTGACGCGCGCCTCCGGACGGCCTACTCCGCCGCCAGAGGTTCATCCTCTTCCGCCGACTGCCGCGCCCACATCGCCGCATAGCGCCCGTTTCTGGACAACAGTTCCTCATGCGTGCCGCGCTCGACGATCTCGCCTGCCTCCAGCACCACGATCTGATCGGCGTCCGCAATGGTGGACAGGCGGTGCGCAATCGTGATCACCGTCCGCCCCTGCCCCATCTCGCGCAAGCTGTCCTGAATGTCGCGCTCCGTCTGGGTGTCCAGCGCACTCGTCGCCTCATCCAGAATCAGGATCGGCGGGTTCTTCAACAGCGTGCGCGCAATCCCCACCCGCTGCTTCTCGCCACCAGAAAGCTTCAGCCCCCGCTCCCCCACCGTCGTGTCATAGCCATCAGGCAGCGACACGATGAAATCGTGGATCTTCGCGGCCTTCGCCGCCGCCATGATCTCGGCATCCGTGGCATCCGCCCGGCCATAGGCGATGTTGTACCGCACGGTATCGTTGAACAGCACCGTATCCTGCGGCACCACCCCGATCTGCGCATGCAGGGACCCTTGCGTCACATCGCGCAGATCCTGCCCGTCAATCCGGATCGCGCCCCCGTTCACGTCATAGAACCGAAACATCAGCCGCCCGATGGTCGATTTCCCCGAACCCGACGGCCCGACCAGCGCCACCCGATGCCCCGCGGGCACCGTCAGGCTGATCCCCTTCAGGATCGGCCGCGCCGCATCATAACCGAACTCCACCCGGTCGAATTCCACAGCCCCGCCCGAAACCTTCAGCGCAGGCGCACCGGGCTTGTCCACCACCTCCGCAGGCTGGCCCAACAGACCGAACATCTCGCCCATATCCACCAGCGCCTGCCGGATTTCGCGGTAAACCGTGCCCAGAAAGTTCAAGGGCATGGTGATCTGGATCATGTAGGCGTTGACCATCACGAAATCGCCCACCGTCAGCGTGCCGCGCTGCACCCCCAGCGCCGCCATCGACATCACGATGACCAGCCCCGAGGTGATCAGGAAAGCCTGCCCCGCATTCAGAAAGGAAAGGCTCTGCCCCGTCTTGACCGCCGCCACCTCATAGTGCTGCATCGCGCGGTCATAGCGCGCCGCTTCCCGCTCTTCGGCGTTGAAATACTTCACCGTTTCATAATTCAGCAGGCTGTCGATGGCCTTCTGGTTGGCGTCCGTGTCCTGATCGTTCATCTCGCGGCGCAGCTTCACGCGCCATTCCGTGACCTTGAAGGTGAACATCACATAAAGCGTGATCACCACCACCACGACCGCCATGTAGGAAAAGCCGAAGACCACCGCAAAGATCACCGCGACCATGGCCAGTTCAAGGATCAGGGGCCCGATCGAAAACAGCATGAAACGCAGAAGGAAATCCACGCCCTTCACGCCCCGTTCGATGATCCGGCTCAGGCCGCCCGTCTTGCGCGTGATGTGATAGCGCAGGGAGAGGCGGTGGATATGGGTAAAGGTCTCCAGCGCGAGGCGGCGCAGCGCCCGCTGCCCCACCCGCACAAAGACCGCGTCGCGCAATTCCTGAAACGCCACCGTCCCCAGCCGCGCCAGCCCATAGGCCACCGTCAGACCCACCGCCGTCAGCCCCAGCAGCGTGCCGGTATCAGGGCTTTCACCCGCTAGGGCATCGACCGCCTGCTTGTAGATGAACGGGGTCGAGACCGAGATGATCTTCGCTGCCACCAAGAGCAGAAGCGCCCCGACGACCCGCCGCTTCACCCAGCCTTCGCCGGGGGGCCACAGGTAGGGCAGCACCCGACGGATGGTCGCCCATCCGCTTGCGGGGCGGTCCTGCGGGTTGTCAACAACGGTGGCTTTGCTCTGGCGCATCGGTCGGTCCTCTTCGCCCCCTACCTAAGCGCCCTCGCGGCAAAGCACCAGAGCGCCCGCCGCAACCCTGCCTGTGCAGCCCTGCAGGGGCTACTGCCGCTCGGGGATGGCAAAGACTTGCCCGGGATAGATCAGGTCGGGGTCGCGGATCTGGTCGCGATTGGCCTCAAAGACCTGAACATACAGGATACCAGCCCCCAATTGCTCGGTCGCGATCTGCCACAGCGTGAACCCGGGCTGCACCGTCACGGTGACAGGCGCCACCGGTTCGGCGACGGCCGCCTCCGTGGCGGCCTCGCCCTCGTCCGTAACGGCCGCCTCTGCCTCAGGCACCCCGGCCAGTGCCTCCGCCGCAGAAGCCCCCGCAGCAGCCCCCGCCGAGGCCGCCGCAAGGGCCTCCACCGTCTCACGCTTGAAGGGCGTCTCGAACCGGCTCGTCACCGCGCCGGTCTCGTCCACCTGATCGGCGCGCAGCGTGTAAATCCCCGGCGCCACCTCGGGCAGCGTCACCGCCCAATCGCCCGCCGCCGAGATACCCGCCTCGGACAGGGGCGCATTGTCCAGATACAGCCGCACCAACCGCTCAGGCGTGCCCCGGCCCGCCAGTTGCACCGCCCCTTCCGGCGTATAGGTGATCGTGTCGATGGTCACATTGGCCACCAGTTCGGGTGACATGGTGGAAGCCGATTGCAGCACCCGCGCGCCCTCATCCGTCACCAGAAGCGCCGCAGGCGGCGCCAATTCCGCCACCGGTTCTGGCACCGGGTCCGATTCCGCCCCCGATGCCACCTCCGTCGCCACTCCGGGCGTTCCCACCTCCGCCATCGCCGCCTCGCGCGGCTCCTCTGCGGCCGCCACCATTACCGGGGCCACTGTGGGTGCGATGACCACTGTGCCTTCGGCGGGAACCTCCCTCCCATCCACCGTCCGCATCACCAGCGACAGCACCCGCGGTGCCGGGCTGGGCGCAAGATTGAACATGGCGACAAACTTGCCCTGACCATCGGCCGGCACGGCAACAATCTCCTCGCCCGTCACCCGCAAGGACAGGGTCGCCCCCGGTATCGCCGATCCCGCCACCAGCGCCGATCCGTCCCTCTCCACCCGGACCAGATCGAAACGGGGCGGCGCCACAGGCATGGGCGCAGGCTCTGCCACCGCTGTTTCCGCCCCTTCCACCACCGCTTCCGCGGGCCCGGCCTCTGCCTCTTCCGGCGCGGCCTCTTCCACCTCCAGCACGGCCGCCGTCCCGATCTCCGGCTCCGGTGCAAGGTCCGGGGCAACAACCGCCGCGTCCTCCTCCTGCGCTTCCGCCGCGGTTTCGGATGCAGCCTCCGCCGCCGTCTCCGCCCCGTCCTCTTCCGCCGCCGTCTCCGCCGCGTCCTCGGCCGCGTCCTCGGCCGGAGCTTCAGCCTCCACCTCGGGCAGGGCCTCTCCTTCCGGCGCCGTCACCGCCACGCCTGGGGCCACCTCGGCCATCTGCGGGCGGCTCACCGTCCAGGCCCCATAGAACAGCGCCGCGACCACCGCCGCCACGCCGCCCAGAACGCCACCGCGTCCCGCCGCCGACATCTCTGCCCAAGGCTTCATTCCGTATCCCCATCTCCCTGCGGTCACATGGGCGGAATTCTGCACCCCGCCTGCGACCGGGGCCTGTTCCCGGCCCCTTCTTCCCTTACATACAGAAGCCCGATAACACGCGATCAGGCAACCTCCCAACCCCCGAAAGCCCCTTCATGACCCCGCTTCGTTCCGTCTGTGTCTTCTGTGGCTCACGTCCCGGCCTCCGCCCCGCCTATGTTCAGGCCGCCCGCAGCTTCGGCACGGCCATCGCGGCCGAGGGCTGGCGTCTGGTCTATGGCGCTGGCGATGTCGGCCTGATGGGCGAGGTGGCCCGCGCCGCCGAATTCGCCGGGGCCACCACCATGGGCGTCATCCCCACCCATCTTATGACGCGCGAACGCGGCCGCCGCGACCTGTCGCAACTCGTGATCACCGAAGACATGCACGAGCGCAAGAAGGTGATGTTCATGAATTCCGACGCCATCGTCGTCCTGCCCGGGGGCGCGGGCAGCCTCGACGAATTCTTCGAAGTGCTCACCTGGCGCCAGATCGGCCTGCACCGCAAGCCGATCTTCCTTCTGGATACCGATGGCTACTGGCAACCCCTCGTCGCCCTGACACGCCATGTCATCGACGAAGGCTTCGCCGAAGAAACGATGCAGGATTACTTCTCCACCATCCCCGATGTGCCCGGCCTCGTCCTGCGCCTGCGCGACGCGCTGTCCTGATCGGCACGACCGGACGCCCAGCCCCCTTGCGAAACACAACCGAAGGCTGCATACCGCCCTGACCATGCAAGTAAGGGGTATCCGCAGTGACAGATGAACAACTCGACCGCGCCCTGCGCTCCATCGGTATGGGCTGTTTTGTCACCCACCTGCCCCTGTTCTGCGATGGCAGGCGCAGCACCGCCGACATCGCCGCCGAACTCGGTCATCTCTACACCGCCAAGGCCGCAACCTCGCGCACGACCCATGCCCGCCGGATCATCGCAGCGGGCCGGATCAGCGACGCCCTGCATCGGGTGATGGCGTCCGACCGTGTCGATCCCGCCTGCCGCCAGGCCGCGCAAAAGGCGCTCCGCGACCACGTCACCTGACAGGGCGACCAGCCGCAAAGGCTCGGTCCGCAGGGGCGCGGCCCGATCTTCCGTCAAGCGCCGAACGCCCGACCAGACAGCCCTCTCCTGTCTGCCTGCATCTTCTCTGGAAAAATATCCTCCGGGGGTCCGGGGGTGGAAAACCCCCGGGTGCCGCCACCCCTCGCAAGCCCCGCCGCATCAAGACCCGCAAAAGGAAAGCCCGCCGCAGTCCCCCGCGACGGGCCTTGCCTCACGATGCCAGGGCGATCAGAGCTTCGCCGCCACCGCTTCCCAGTTCACCAGCTTCTCAAGGAAGTTGGTCAGATAGGCCGGCCGCTTGTTGCGGAAGTCGATGTAATAGGAATGTTCCCACACATCGCAGCCCAGAAGCGCGGTCTGACCAAAGCACAGCGGGTTCACGCCATTCTCGGTCTTTGTCACCTTCAGCGACCCGTCCTTGTCCTTCACCAGCCAGCACCAGCCGGAACCGAACTGCCCCGCACCGGCAGCGGCGAAATCTTCCTTGAACTTCCCGACCGACCCGAAGCTTTCGGCCAGCGCCAGTTCCAGCTCGCCCGGCATCTTCTTGTTCTCGCCCGGCCCCATGATCTCCCAGAACAGATTATGGTTCCAGTGCTGCGAGGCGTTGTTGAACAGCCCGCTCTGCGCCACCGCGCCCGCCTGATAGGTGCTGGTGATGATGTCTTCCAGGCTCATCGCCTCATATTCCGACGCGGCCAGCAGCTTGTTGCCGTTATCGACATAGGCCTTGTGGTGCAGGTCGTGGTGGTATTCCAGCGTCTCCTTCGACATGCCAAGCGACGCCAGCGCGTCATGGGCATAGGGAAGGTCGGGAAGCGTGAAAGCCATGGGAGTAACCTCTCTGTTCGCGTGTCACGGGATGGCGCAGATAAGAGGCCATGGGTCGCCAAGGTCAAGGCCCAATGCATTCCGAAACCGGCAAGACCATGCCTGTCCGCCGCACAAGCCCTGCGCGGCGCGGGGCATTTCACTCCGCGTCGCGCCGCCGCAGCACCGCCAGATTCAACGCCTCATCCGCCACCACCACCTCGAACGCCCGGTCGAAACCGCCCCGCGTTTCCTGCCCGAAGGCCGCCATGCCATACCAATCGGCCATCCAGCGGATCTGCGGCGTCCTGATGATGTAATCGAAGAAATGCCCCTCGTTCAGCAGGGCCGCCAGCGCCTCGGGGTTCACCTTGCCGTCAAGGTTGATCGTCCGGTCATGCCAGAAGCCAAGCGTCCCGGTCTGCACCGCCGATACCCACTCCTCTTCCGGCACATTGGCCTGCACCCACGCGACCACCTGAAAATGTCCCTGCGGATTCTGCCCCGGCAAGGCAAGCCGGACGGTCAGCGCCATTCCCAGAAGGATCGAGGCCACCAACCCCATCTCTGCCAGCCGCATCATCCGGAACCGCCCCGCCAGCCAGACAAGCTGCGCCACCGCCGCCGTCACCAGCAGCGGGCTCAGCGGGAACAGGTAGCGCGACAGGAAATGCGGCGCGCCGAAGAAGGTGCCGTAATAGAAGCATTGCATCACGGCAAACAGCGAATAGCCCAGCAGCGCCAGCCGGAACGGATGCCCCGCCTGCCAGACCCGCCACAGGAATGTGCCCCACACCCCCAGAACGATCACCGCCAGCACGATCTGCATGGCAAGCGACGTCTCGGCAAAGCCGGGAACCGGCAGCATCGGGAACATCGTCTCGAACAGCTTGGCAGGCAGGATGTCCCAGTTCCCGCCAATCGTCGCCGCATGCGATTGCGAGGTGCCGCTGATCGGCACGAAGGACCCGAAGTAGATCTTGTTGTGCAGCAGCCACGGCGATCCGACCAGCAGCGACACACACCCCGGCACCGCCCCTTCCCAGACCGCCCGCAGAAACCCGACCTCCGGCAGCCGCACGGCCATGACAAAGCGCACGAAGAACAGCGCCGCGATCAGAAAGACCGCGTCGTTGCGCGCCCAGAAGGCAAGTCCGGCCCAGCCCCCAAGCACCAGCATCTCGGTCATGGTCAGGCGCCGCGCCTGTCCGGCAATCCGCCCAAAGGCCAGAACGAACAGCATCACGACCAGCACATACAGTCCGGTCTCCAGCGCGTTCATGCTGTGGCGCACCGAAAGCGGCCCCACCGCCCAAAGCGCCGCCACCGCCCAGGCCAGCACACCCACCGAAACGCCGGCCCCCGAAACGCCACCCTGCCCGCCATCAAGCGGCCCCAGCACCACCTCGGCAAATCGCCGCAGCGCCAGCACCGCCCCGATCCAGAAGACCACCATCATCCCCAGAACGATGGCCACGCCGCCCACCTTGTCGCCATCGACCAGCCAGAAACCCAGCGAATAGATCAACGTGGCCAGCGGCTGCACCCCGTTCGAAGCAATCGTCCCCTCCGACACGCTCATCCCCAGCCCGATCGCCAGATTGCGCGCCAGCGTCAGCATCAGATAGCCGTCCTCGGTGATGAAGAACTGCGTGATCCGCTCTGCCCCCATCGCATAGGGGTGCAGCCGGAACAAAAGCCCGAACAGCAGGGCAAGGGCGGCCACTCCGCCCAGAACTCCGATACGCGCCATCGCACAACCTCGCCACCTTGATTAACCGGAGTTAAGGTTCACACCTCGCCTTTTGGCAACCCGCCATGGCCCCGCCGTCCGGCCCGCCCGCCACCGCCATGCTGCAGCGCCGCAATCTGTTGCCCCCACGCCACGGTTTCTGGCGGCAGGCCCGCGCCCCCCTGCCGCTTCATCTTGGCCCAAATACCCATCACTGCGCCACCATTCCGGTGCCCCGCCCGTCATGGGCACACTCTCCTCCCCCCGTCCTTCACGAGGGAGGGGCCGGGGGTGGGGGTGCGCGATCCGAGGCCGCACCCGGCGCACGCGCGGCCCCGCGCAGAACGGAAAAAAGGGGGGCCAAGCCCCCCTTCCTTCTCATCCACAAGCTCATCCACAAGGCAAGCGCAACCTCAGTCCAACTCCGACCCCGGCTTCGCCCCGGTCGCCAGCAGGTCGAAGACATAGCGCGCGACCGACCGGAAGCAGACGACGGTAAACCCATCCCCCTCGCGCCAGAAGGCCGCCGCCACCTGCGCCGCGCGCGTGCGGCGCAACTCTCCGGGGGCCAGCGTCGCGAAATCCACCGGCGAAAGCTTCGCCAGCACCTGCTCCGCCTTCGCGCCTTCCACCCGGAACACCGCCCGCGCGTCGGACACATCCACCGCCAGGTGATGCGCCCCTGCCATGGCCTTGCCCACCGCGTCCAGCGCCCCGGCCACCGCCGCATAGGGCATGACCAGCAGATATTCGTCCGGGCTCATCCAGCCGCAGGCGCGGTCGCCCTCGGTCACGATCCGGCGCTGCTCTGGCAGGCCGGTCCCCACCGCCGCCTTCACCGCCTTGGCCAGCCCCGCCGCATCGGGATTGGCCCGCAGCGTGATCATCCCCACCGGCCCGATCTCGCGGATCGTGGCAAATCCCTCCGACACCGCGCCACCCAGCGCGCTTCTGGGTTCAGACATTCTGCTTCTCCCCGTCCTTGTCGTAGAACACCTGATCCACCACCCGCGCCTTCACGGTGCCGCCGGTCACGGTGTTGAACTCCACCACCTCGCCCATCCGCTCCGGCCCGCGATGCAACAACCCCATCGCAATGCCGCGCTTCAGCGTGGGCGAATAATAGGTCGAGGTGACGCGCCCCTGCGTGTTCCCCTGCCCGTTCGCATTCACGCCCGGTGCCACGATATAGCTGCCATCGGGGATCACCGATCCGTCCAGCGTCTCGAACCCCACCAGCTTCCACCGGTCAGCCGAGGCAAGGAAATTCCGCGCCTGCCCCCGCTTGCCCAGGTAATCCGCCTTCTTCTTGGAAATCGCCCAGTCAAGGTTCAGATCCTGTGGAATCACCGTGCCATCGGTTTCATCCCCGATCATGATGAACCCCTTTTCGGCCCGCATCACATGCAGCGCCTCGGTGCCATAAGGCATCGCCCCGAATTCGGCCCCTGCCGCGTGCAGCGCCGCCCAGAAGGCCGCGCCGTGGCTTGCAGGCACCGCAATCTCATAGGACAACTCGCCCGAGAAGCTGATCCGGTACACCCGGCACGGGAACCCGCCCAAACGCCCATCCGCCCAGGTCATGAAGGGCAGCGCCTCTTTCGACACATCCATCCCGCCCAGGGCTTCCAGCACCTTGCGCGCATTCGGCCCCACCACGGCCACCTGGGCATATTGCTCGGTCACATTGGCGGTATAGACCTGCCAATCCCACCATTCGCATTGCAGCCAGTCCTCCATCCAGGCATGGATGCGGTCCGCCCCGCCCGATGTGGTGTGGCACAGCCACGTATCTTCGTCGATCCGCGCGACCACGCCGTCATCCGACAGGAACCCCTGCTCGTTGCACATCAGGCCATAGCGGCACTTGCCCACCGGCAGCGTGCTCATCACGCCGGTGTAGAGCATGTCGAGGAACTTCCCCGCATCCGGCCCCTTCACGATGATCTTGCCCAGGGTGGACGCATCCAGCAGACCCAGCGCGTTGCGGGTGTTGATCACCTCACGATGTACCGCCTGCTCGTGCGTCTCGCCGGCACGGGGGAAGCAATAGGGACGCCGCCACAACCCCACGGGTTCAAAATAGGCGCCGTTCTTCTCATGCCATTCATGCATCGGCGTGCGCCGCAGCGGCTGGAAGATCTCGTCCCGCGCCTCGCCCGCCAGCGCGCCCAGCGTGACCGGCACATAAGGCGGGCGGAAGGTCGTGGTCCCAACCTGGGGAATATCCGCGTTCAACGCGCCTGCCAGCACGGCCAGACCGTTGATATTGGACAGCTTGCCCTGATCCGTGGCCATCCCCAGCGTGGTGTAGCGCTTGGTATGCTCGACAGATTCATACCCTTCCCGCGCCGCCAACTGCACGTCGGACACTTTCACATCGTGCTGATAATCCAGCCACATCTTGGCCTTCAGCTCGATGGGCGCGCCCTGCGGCATGATCCAGACCGGCTCCATCGGTCCTTCCGCCACAGCCTCCGCCACCGGCGCCTTGGCACGCTTGGGCTTCAACCCCAGCGCCGCCACCGCCGCCTCGGCCTGCGCCACCGCATCGGGCAGCGCCTCTGCCGCCCTCAGCGCGCCATTGGCCGCGCCTGCGGCATAGACCATCGCACCGCCATCATGGTTCAGCGGCGCGCGGCCCGGATCGGGCCGGAAATGCGCGTTCGTCGCATCCCATGTCAGCTTCCCGCCGCAATGGCTCCACAGATGCACCACGGGCGACCAGCCGCCCGACATGGCCACCGCGTCGCAGGCGATCTCGTCGATCACCGCGCCCTCACCGGCTTGCAAGCAAATGGCGACCGAGGTGACACGCTTGCCACCCTTCACCTTGGCAATCCCGCGCCCCGCCTCGATCCGCAGGCCCATCGCCCGCGCCCGTGCCACAAGATCACCCTCCGGGTTCGATCGCGCATCCACAATCGCCGGCACCGCCAAACCGGCCTCGCGCAGCGCAATCGCCGTGCGATAGCCGTCATCGTTGTTCGTCACCACAACCGTGCGATCCCCCGGCGATACCGCCCAGTTTACCACATAGTCGCGCACCGATGCCGCCAGCATCACGCCCGGAATATCGTTCCCGGCAAAGGACAAGGGCCGCTCGATCGCCCCCGTCGCCGTCAGGATCTTGCCCGCCCGGATGCGCCACAGCCGGTGCTTCGGCCGCCCGTCGCCTGGCGTATGATCGGCCACCCGCTCATCGGCCAGCACATAGCCGTGGTCATAGACCCCCGCCGCCATGCAGCGCGCGCGCAGGGTGACGTTTTCCATCCCCTCCAGCGCGGCAACCGTGGCATCCACCCACGCGCACGCAGGCTTGCCGTCGATCACATCGCCATCCACCGGCGCGCGCCCGCCCCAATGCGGCGCCTGTTCCAGCACGATCACCCGCGCCCCGGCCTTGCCCGCCACCAGCGCCGCCTGCAAGCCCGCAATCCCGCCGCCTACGACCAGCAGGTCGCAGAATGCATAGGCCTGCTCGTAACGGTCGGCATCCCGGTCCTTGGGCGCTTTGCCCAGACCCGCCGATTGCCGGATGATCGGCTCGAACACATGTTTCCAGAACGGGCGCGGATGGATGAAGGTCTTGTAATAAAACCCCGCCGGCAGGAACCGCGCGGCAGCATCGTTCAACACGCCCACATCGAACTCCAGCGAAGGCCAGTGGTTCTGGCTCGTCGCCTCCAGCCCGTCGAACAGTTCCGTGATCGTGGTCCGCTGGTTCGGCTCCAGCCGCCCGCCCGACCCAAGGTTGACCAGCGCATTCGGTTCTTCCGGCCCCGCCGCCACGATCCCGCGCGGGCGGTGGTACTTGAACGACCGGCCCACCAGCATCTGGTCATTGGCCAAGAGCGCCGCCGCCAGCGTATCCCCGGCAAAGCCCTTCATGCGCTTGCCGTTGAAGGTGAACTCCATCGCCGCCGACCGGTCGATCAGACGGCCCCCTTTCGCAAGACGGGTGCTCATTTGTAACCCTTCCACTCCGGCCTGCGGGCCTTGATCTTCTCGATAATCTCGGCAGGCGGCTCCCCCACCTGCGCAGGATAAGTGCCGAACACCTCCAGCGTGGCCGTGCAGCGCGCGGCCAGAAACCACTTCCCGCAGCCATAGCTGTGCCGCCAGCGTTCGAAATGCACGCCCTTGGGGTTCTTGCGGGCAAACATATAGGCTTCGAACTCCTCGTCCGAAGACCCCGGCCCGAACCGCTTCAGATGCGCCTCATAGCCCGGAGAAAGCTCCGTCTCCTCGGCCTTCACGCCGCAATAGGGACATTCAAGCAGCAGCATTCAATTCACTCCGCCCTCGTGTAGTCCGCCGAGAAGAAAACGGGGACTGAGAATTTGATCTTGTGATTTGCCGCATCACTGGCCGCCATTTCACCGGCACCTGACGCCTTTACGCCTACGAGCTTAAGAGCGATGCCATCCGCTCCACCTTCTACTCTTCCAGATCTTGCCCGCGATATTGAAACGTTCAGTTCGAAATCGACTTCGTTTTGACCCAACGAAACCGGTTGACCGTTCACCATACCAACAGCAATCGGGATACCCTGGGTGGCCCTCGCATGCTTTTGCGCGGCCCTTATCCCGTCAGATATGCCAACTAGAACCTGCTCAACGAACTGGGCAATTTCATTATCATTCGTATCCATCAATGCGCCACCCCGGCCGCCACCGACTCGTCGATGAACCGCCCTTCCTTGAACCGCCACATGTCGAATTCCGCCGCCAGCGGCCCGGGTTCGCCCTTCGCCATCAACTCCGCCATCGCCCAGCCGGACCCGGGGATCGCCTTGAACCCCCCCGTCCCCCAGCCGCAGTTGATGAAGCAATTGCCGAGCGGCGTTTTCGAGATGATCGGCGACCGGTCCCCGGTCATATCCACGATCCCGCCCCACTGCCGCAGCATCTTCAGCCGCGAAATAATCGGGAAGGTCTCGATCAACGCGCGCAGCGTTTCCTCGATATGGTGGAACGACCCGCGCTGGGTATAGTTGTTGAACCCATCCGTCCCGCCGCCAATCACCATCTCGCCCTTGTCGGACTGGCTCATATAGCCATGCACGGTATTGGCCATCACCACGATGTCCATGCAGGGCTTGATGGGTTCCGACACCAGCGCCTGCAACGCCACCGCCTCCACCGGCAGGCGGAACCCGGCCATCTCGGCCACCTGCCCCGAATGCCCCGCCACCACGATGCCCAGTTTCTTGGTCCCGATATAGCCCTTGGTCGTCTCCACCCCGACCACCTTGCCGTCCTCGGACCGGACCCCTGTCACCTCGCATTGCTGGATGATGTCCATGCCCATGTCGGAACAGGCCCGCGCATAGCCCCAGGCCACCGCATCATGCCGCCCCGTGCCGCCGCGCGCCTGCCACAGCGCCCCCAGAACCGGATAGCGCGGCCCGTCGATGTTCAGGATCGGGCACAACTCCTTTACCCGCTGGGGCGTGATGAACTCCGTCTCCACCCCTTGCAGCTTGTTGGCATGCGCCGTCCGCAGATAGCCCCGCACCTCGTGATGCGTCTGCGCCAGCATCATCACGCCGCGCGGGGAAAACATCACGTTGTAGTTCAGATCCTGGCTCATCGTCTCGTACAGAGACCGCGCCTTCTCATAGATCGCCGCGCTCGAATCCTGCAGATAGTTCGACCGGATGATCGTCGTGTTCCGGCCCGTATTCCCGCCGCCCAGCCAGCCCTTCTCCAGGATCGCCACATTGGTGATCCCGTAATTCTTGCCCAGGTAATAGGCCGTGGCCAGCCCATGCCCCCCGGCCCCCACGATGATCGCGTCATAGGATGCCTTCGGCGCAGGGCTGCGCCACGCCCGCTCCCATCCGGTGTGATAGCGCAGCGCCTCGCGCGCAATCGCAAAGACCGAATAGCGTCTCATGGCCAAATCCCCGTTTCGCGCAACATGCCTTACCGCCGTCCTTGTCCTACGCCACGCGGACAATCCCCCACCCGCCAGCGGCACAATCGGGAAATTTGCGACACGCTCGCCCTGCGACAGCGTCGCAGGCGTCACTTTCGCGTTTGCGCCTTCCGCCAGCCCCATGGAAGCGTTACATCCCCCGAACCGGACCAGTGCGCAGACAAGGGAGCAGACCCGGAAGATGGAAATGACCGCATTCTGGATCGCCGCAGGCGGCATGGGTCTTGTGGTCCTTGCCCTTTTCCTCCTTGCCCTGCTGCGTGCCCGGTCCGAAATCGCCTCCGCCGCCGAGTTTGACCTCAAGGTCTATCGCGACCAACTGGCCGAGATTGACCGCGACCTCGCCCGCGGCACCCTGCCGCCCGATGAGGCCGACCGCCAGCGCACCGAAGTCTCGCGCCGCCTGCTCGACGCCGACCGCGCCCGCGCCTCCGCCAGCAGCAGCGCCAGCACCGGCGGCATCGCCCTGGCAGCCGCGCTGATCCTCGCCCTGATCGGGGGCGCCTACTGGGCCTATCTCCGCCTCGGCGCGCCGGGATACCCTGACCTGCCCCTCGCCGCCCGTCTTGCAATGTCGGAAGAGATCCGCGCCAATCGCGCCCCGCAGGCGCAGATGGAAGCCGAGGCCACCACCACCCGCCCCACCCCGGTGACACCCGACCCGGATTTCGCCCGGCTGATGGATCAACTGCGCGCCGCCGTCACGGAACGCCCCGATGATCCGCGCGGGCTGGAACTTCTGGCCGCGAACGAGGCCCGCCTTGGCAACCTGCCCGAAGCGCGCATCGCGCAGGAAAGCCTGATCCGGCTCAAAGGCGATCAGGCCACCGCCGATGACCACGCCGCGCTGGCCGAACTGATGATCATGGCCGCAGGCGGGCTCATCTCGGCCGAGGCCGAGGCCGAACTGACGCAGGCGCTGACGCTCGATCCGACGAATGGCACAGCGCGCTATTACTATGGCCTGATGGCGGCGCAGGTCGGCCGCTTCGACCGCACCTTCGGCCTGTGGGAACCGCTCCTGCGCGAAGGTCCGCCCGATGCGCCCTGGATCGCGCCGATCCGCGCCCAGATCACCGATATCGCCGCCCGCGCGGGCGTCAGATACACCCTGCCGCCCGACCCCACCCTTCCCGGCCCCGATGCCGATGCCCTCACCGCTGCGGGCGAGATGTCAGAAGCCGACCGTCAGGCGATGATCGAAGGCATGGTCGCCCAGCTCGGGCAAAGGCTCGCCTCCGAGGGCGGCACGGTCGAGGAATGGGCGCGCCTGATCTCGTCGCTCGCCGTGCTGAACCGCAGGGACGAGGCGCAGGAAATCTTTGCCGAGTCGCTGGAACGCTTTGCAGGCTCCCCCGCGCAGCAAAGCTTCCTGCGCGAAGCCGCGCTGAATGCTGGCCTCGATCTGGACCTCGCCCCATGATCTGCGACAGTTTCGAGGCCTTCGCCGCAACCCTTCCCCCCAACCGCGCCATCGCGGGCCTCGATTTCGGCGACAAGACCATCGGCATCGCCATCTCCGATCTGCGCCGCATGGTGGCGACCCCGGTGGAAACCCTGCGCCGCGTGAAGTTCACCGAAGATGCCACCCGCCTCTTGGCCCTTCTCGCCACGCGCGGCGCCCATGGCATCGTGCTGGGCCTGCCCCTGAACATGGACGGCTCCACCGGCCCGCGCGTGCAGGCGACGCAGGCCTTCGCCCGCAATCTGTCCCGCATGACCGACCTGCCGATCACCTTCTGGGATGAACGCCTCTCCACCGTTGCGGCAGAAAGGGCACTGCTGGAGGCGGATACGTCGCGAAAGCGTCGGAAAGAGGTGATCGACGCCGTGGCGGCGGGCTATATCTTGCAGGGTGCCCTCGATCGCATGGGCCATATGGGAAACGGGGTGCCTTCGTGAAGGATGATGTCTGGCAGCGGGACGAGGTGCAATCGCCCTGCGTCAAGCTTTGCACGATCCACCCGACCGAGCGCATCTGCGTCGGCTGCTACCGCACCATCGACGAAATCTCGTCCTGGTCGCGCCTGACGCATGAGGCGCGCAGCGCCATCATGGCCGAACTTCCCGCCCGCGCCCCCCGCCTCGCCAAACGGCGCGGCGGCCGTATGGGCCGGATGCAGGGCTGATCCGCCCAGGGCCGGCAGGCTGGCCGGACCCCGCCCCCCGCACCGCTTACCCCCAGCCAAGGCGCGGATGTCGCCGTCGGATTTGGGTATTTGGGCCAAGGTGAAGGGCATAGGGGCGTTTCCGCCCACACCCGTCGATCACGCGCGCCAAACTTTTCCATTCATCGCCGGCGCATCCCTTTGGCTGGCCCTGCGCGATGCGAACACTCGGCGCGCGTTAACCTTAACGACCGGATAACACGCCGCACGTGGCCACGCCTTGCTGCACCCGTTCCTGCACCCGTTCCGGCACCCGGAAAATGGCACGAGGTCGCCCATTGAGGCAGCGTCCGCAAGGGGTTAGCGATCCTCCCTCAACCAGTCTGCGACCGTGGGACAGAGCGGCCGGAAATAAGCCACCATCCGCCCCGGCGCCTCGGCAACCGCGCCCTCGGACCACGGCGCGACCCCATGGATCAGATGGCGATGCAGAATCACCGCCTCACCCGGCGTTCCCGGCAGTTCCACTCGGGGGCAGATCGCGAAAACCTCCTTTCGCGCCGCCTGATAAGCCTCCGTGATATCGACGTTTTCCAGATCCCTGTAGCGCCCGGCAAAGGCCGCGCGCAGGGCCTTGCCCATGATCAGGTGGCTGCCTTCCCACACCACTAGGGGCGACGCCCTGGTATCCGCCCGGTTCAGCGGCAGGCCAAGGATCCAGTCATGCGGTTCCCGCACCATCCGGCGCTTGTCCGGCCCGATGGGCAACAGGCCATCCAGATGCGCCGCATCGCGCAACCGTCGGAAAGAAAAGGATTTCTCGCTTTCGCCCTCATCCCGCGCCGGATAGCCGGGGCGTGTCACCGAAAGCTGCGCCGGATGCAGAGGAACGGGCGGCAAGCCTATGTCATTCCAAGGAAACTCCGCACCGGCGATACTGCCATCCGGCCCGTTCGGCAGGGCATCAAGTCCCACGAACCACGTCCCTCCGCAACGCCAGGGATCGGGGCTCTCCTCCACCGCCCGTCGCGCCACCGGTTCCGCCGCCGCCGCCCATCGCGCGGTCGCCACGGATGCCACCCGCCGCCATCCCCTGTCCACCATGCCGCCGCACCCCTTGCTGCCCGCGTCAGACCCTAGCGCATTCCCCGCCCGGAACCAGCCGCACCCCGCAACCGCACGCCACTGGACCTTGCCCCGGAAAAGGCGTATCCGCGCCGCATCCTTTGACACACAGGTCCTTTCATGTCTGACCGCATCCTGCGTCCGGCCCTCATTCTTGGGCTTCTGTCCTGCATCGGCCCCTTCGCCATCGACATGTACCTGCCCGCCCTGCCCGAAATCGGGGCGGCGCTTGGCACGTCGGTGCAGGCGATGCAGACAACGATCACCGCCTATTTCATCGCCTTCGGTCTGGCCCAACTGATCTATGGCCCCTGGGCCGATCAGGCCGGACGCAAGCCGCCGCTTTACGCAGGCATCGCGATTTTCCTTTTGGGTTCCGTGATTTGCACCATGGCCCCCAGCGTGGATTGGCTGATCGCCGGCCGCTTTGTGCAAGGATTGGGCGGGGCGGCGATGATGGTGGTGCCCCGCGCCATCATCCGCGACATGTACACCGGCCATGCTGCAACCCGCCTTATGGCGGCGGTGATGCTGGTCATCTCCGTCTCGCCCATGCTTGCGCCGCTTGCCGGATCGGGCCTGATGGCGGTGACGGGCTGGCGCGGCATCTTTGGGGCGCTGGTGGTGGCGGGGCTGGTCAGCCTTATGGTGCTGGCCTTCGCGCAACGGGAAACCCTGCACCCGGACCAGCGCCAATCCTTCAACCTTGCCGATACCCTGCGCGGCTGCCGCCTGCTTCTGTCCGACCGCAGCTTCATGGGCCTGACCTTCCTCGGCGGCTTCGGCATGGCGAGTTTCTTCGTCTTCATCGCCTCGGCAAGCTTTGTCTATACCGAAAGCTTCGGCCTTTCCCCCACCGGCTTTTCCATCGCCTTCGCCATCAACGCGATCGGCTTTTTCGCGGCATCGCAGGCTGCGGGTCCATTGGGTCTGCGCCTTGGCGCAAGGCGGGTCATGTCCCGGGCGACGCTCGGTTTTGCCGCCACAACGGCGGTGCTGCTGGCCCTGGCGCTGACGGGATTTGCCAGCCTTGTCGTCTGCGTGGCGGGGCTGTTCGTCGCCAATGCCTTCCTCGGCCTCATCATCCCCACCACCATGGTGATGGCGCTGGAAGATCACGGCGACATGGCGGGTCTCGCCTCCTCGCTGGGGGGAACGCTCCAGATGCTGGCCGGGGGGCTGATGATCGCGGCCACGGGTCCGTTCTTCGATGGTACGCCGACGCCGATGCTCGCCGCGATTGCCCTGTGCGGCCTGCTGGCCCTGATCCTGTCGCGGCTTGCCCTGGCACGGGCTCAGCCGACCATGGCCTGACCGGCCACCTCGGCCAGCGCCGCATCCAGCACGTCAAGCCCGGCGCCCGGGCGCGCGGCCCCTTCGGACAGCACGCGCCGCCACCCCCGCGCGCCGGGGCAACCGTGGAACAGGCCAAGCATGTGCCGGGTGATCTGGTGCAGCCGCCCGCCTGCCGCCAGATGCGCCGCGATATAGGGGCGCATCTCTGCAACCACAGCCTCCCGGTCACGCCCCGGCGCATCGCCCCACAGCCCATCGGCCCCGATCAGAACGGACGCCGGATCATGATAGGCAGTCCGCCCGATCATCACCCCGTCCAATCCCAGCACCAGCATCTGCCGCGCCTGATCAAGCGAGGTGATGCCCCCGTTGATGCAAATGGTCAGATGCGGAAACTCCGCCTTCATGCGTTGAACCAGACCATAATCAAGGGGCGGTATCTCACGGTTTTCCCTGGGGGAAAGACCCTGCAACCACGCCTTCCGCGCGTGGATCACGAAATGCCGCACACCCGCTGCCGACACGCGCTCCAGAAAATCCGGCAGCGCCGCTTCCGGGTTCTGATCATCCACCCCGATCCGGCATTTCACCGTCACCGGCACAGGGCTTGCGTCCTGCATGGCAGCCACGCAATCCGCCACCAGCTGCGGACGTTCCATCAGCACGGCTCCGAAACAGCCAGATTGCACCCGATCCGACGGGCAACCCACGTTCAGGTTGATCTCATCATAGCCATAGGGCGCGGCCAGACGCACGGCTTCCCGCAATTCGCCCGGATCGGACCCGCCCAGTTGCAGGGCCACCGGATGCTCTGCCCTGTGAAACCCGAGCAGCCTGTCGCGATCACCATGCACGACCGCGGGCGCCGTCACCATCTCGGTATAGAGCATGGCACGCCGCGTCATCAGGCGGTGAAAGTATCTGCAATGCCTGTCGGTCCAATCCATCATGGGCGCGACGGACAGTCGAAATGCCTTGTTGTTCAATGTACTGCCAGCCATCTCTCACAGGTCGTCGCAACAGTGGATCGTTGTTTCCTGCGCCGCGGTCGTTGCGGCAACCGGTGCCCGTGCCACGCTGCGCCGTTGAAACAGACGGCCTCCTTACCCTATCCCTGCCTGCTTGGCGAGGGTTGCTCTGGCGCGCGGCGCTATTGCTGGGCCATGTAGCGCAGGACGACCGGCCCGATGGTCACGATCAGAAGCGCGGGCATCATCAACCCGGCCATCACCGCCGACATCAGCACGGGCAGGCGGTTCGCCTTTTCCTGCGCCCGCAATTCGCGCCGCTGGCGCATCTCGGCGGAGTAGGTGAGAAGCGCGCTGCTCATGCTGGTGCCAAAGCGCATCGACTGCATGACCACATTCACGAAGCCATAGGCTTCGTCGATGCCCAGCCTGTCGGCCATGTCGCGATAGGTATGCTCACGGTCCCGTCCGGCAAGGATTTCCTGTTGAACCAGGTGGAATTCCGTGCAGACCTCCGGGGCCACATCAACCAGCTCGTCCCCGACGCGTGCCAGCGCCGCGTCAAAGGCAAGCCCCGCCTCCACGCCCACCTGCAGCAAATCCAGCGCATTGGGAAAGGACATCTCGATCCGCGTCCGCCGTTCCGCCGCACGCCCCGCCAGCCAGATGCTCGGGCCATAGAAGCCGACAACAAGGATCGTGGCGCACAGGAGCATGACCTGTTCGATCCCAAGCACCGGAAGCCGCATGGCAAGGGCCGATGGCAGTTGCACCTGCACCGGGAACAGATAGACGACCGCGATGACAAGGGGCAGCACAACACCCACGCCGAAGCGGATCAGGTTGAATGTCAGCGCCGCGTTCGGCGCGCGGAACCCCGCGTGGGCCAGGTCGCGCTTCAGCTTGCTGCGTTCCTGCGCCGAGGTTGGCACAAAGACGCGGTCCAGCATGCCATCGGCCGCCTCCACCTCCCGCAGCAGCCGGACCTGCGCGCCCTCCTGCCCCCGCAGCCTGCGCAGGACACGTGCGCGGTTGCGATCCCGCAGGATCATCAGCACCGCCAGCCCCAACAGCGCAACACCAATGGCAAAGGCCACACCGACAAGGATGATCGGGCGGATGCCGCTTTCCCGAACGAATGTCTCCAGCCAGATCATCATGACCTTTCCCGTTCAGATCTTGAACGACACAAGTTTTGCCATGACCAGTGCATTGGTCACGATCAGCCCGAGCGCCACGCCGGCAAGCGGCACGAACATCGGATCATTCACCACGCCGCCATAATATTCCGGCGTGATGACCGAATTCAGCCCGACCATCAGAAAGGGGATACAGGACAGGATCAGCGCCGAGATCCGCCCCTCGGCCGACATGGCCTTGATCTTGCGCCGCATCATCCCGCGCCCCCGGATCACCTGCGACAGCAGCGTCAGCACACGCCCCAGATTGCCGCCCGTGCCATGCTGGATCGCCACGCTCGCCGAAAGATAGCGGTAATCCTCCGTCGGCACGCGCTCGGCCAGCTTGCGCATCGCCACGACCAGTTCATCACCATAGGAAATCTGGTCCACCACGATGCCGAATTCGGTGGCAATCGGGTCTTGCATGGATTCAGCCACGGTCTTGATCGACGCGCTCAGCGGATAGCCGGACCGCAGGCTTCGCGCCATCAGGTCCAGCGCGTCGGGCAACTGTTCCACCAGTCGCTTGCGGCGGTTGTCGCGCACGCCCATCAGCACCAGAACCGGCCCGATGAAGCAGATGGCGAAGGCAAGCGGAAAGACCGCCTCGCGCGGCAGGAACTGCGCCGCCCCGATGGCAACCGGCAGGCAGGCAGTCCCCATCCCCGCCAGCCACAGCCCCGGCTGCACCGGCAACCCCGCTTCAGACAACAGGTTCTCCAGCTCGCGCCATCCCGGGATCGGCGATGCCTTGCGCTGCGGCGTCAGCAATTCCAGCCGCTCGCTCAACCCCTGCCCCGAGGCGATCATCCGCATCCGCCGCGACCGCGCCTCACCCGCCGTCTCGCGCCGCGACAAAAGCTGCCGCAGGCCTTCCAGCAACAGGACGACGCCCAGAAAGACGCCCACCATCAAAAGGATTTCCGGATTGATCTGCGACAGCATGGCTTGTCCCTACACCCCTTCGGCAAAGATTTCGGCCGCAAGGCTCAGACCTGCCGCCTCCAGCCGCTCGGCGAATTTCGGGCGGATGCCGGTGGCGGCAAAGGCCCCGAGGATCGTGCCATCCGCCGCCCGCCCCGTCTGGCGGAACCGATAGATGTCCTGCATGCTGATGACATCGCCCTCCATCCCGGTGATCTCGGACACCGAGATGACGCGCCGCGATCCGTCCGGCAGACGGGCAAGCTGCAACACCACGTCAATGCCCGACGCAACCTGCTGGCGCACCACCGAAAGGGGCATCTCGCCGCCCATCATCGACACCATCTGCTCCAGACGAGACAGCGAATCCCGCGCCGTATTGGCGTGGATCGTGGTCATCGAACCGTCATGGCCGGTGTTCATGGCCTGCAGCATGTCAAAGGCCTCGGCCCCGCGCACCTCGCCCACGATGATCCGGTCCGGCCGCATCCGCAAAGCGTTCCGCACCAGATCGCGCTGCGTCACCGCAGACGCGCCTTCAAGGTTCGCAGGCCGCGTCTCCAGCCGCACCACATGCTCCTGCCGCAACTGCAGTTCGGCCGCATCCTCGATGGTGACGATCCGCTGGCGCGGGTCGATGAAACTGGACAGCGCATTCAGCATCGTGGTCTTGCCCGACCCCGTGCCGCCCGAAATCAGGATGTTCAGCCGCGCCTCGACCAGCGCCGTCAGCACCCGGACCGCCTGTTCCGACAGTGCCCCGCGCTCCACCAGCCGGTCCAGCGTCAGGGGGTCGCGTGAAAACTTGCGGATCGACAGCGTCGGTCCGTCAATCGCGCAGGGCCGGATGATCGCGTTCACCCGGCTGCCATCCTCCAGCCGCGCATCCACCCAGGGCTGGCTTTCATCCACCCGGCGGCCGACCCGGCTCACGATCTTGTCGATGATCCGCAACAGGTGCCGCTCGTCGCGGAACTGCACCGGCACCCGCTCCAGCAGCCCATCGCGTTCGACATAGACATTGCGGTAGGAATTCACCAAGACATCCGCAATGCTCGGATCGGCCAGCAACGGCTCCAGCGGGCCCAGACCCATCACCTCGTCCAAAAGTTCATCCGTCAGCTTCTCGGCATCCTCCGCCCGCATCGGGCGGTTCTCCGTCGCCAGGAAATCCTGCACCAGCGCGCCGATCTCGGACTTCAACTCCGACCGCTCCACCCGATCCAGCACCGACAGGTTCAACCGGCTCAACAGCACCTCATGCAGCCGCGACTTGAGGTCCAGCCGCGCCCGCAGCGCGGCATCCACCTCGTTCAGGCGCTTTTGCGGCACGACGGGCACCTGCGCCGGAACCAGCCGAAGCGCCCCCGCTGCCGCCTCCTGACGCGATGCCTCGGCCTTGGCTTCAGCGCGCCTGCTCACGAAATCCCTGAACATCACATCATCTCCCGTTCTCGGTTGGATCGGCGCAAGTCCCGCATGGTCATTCCAGTCCCCCGGCAATGCGGCGGATCCCCCGCGACCAGGCGCCATGCGGTTGCGTCCGGAACAGCGGCTCGCCCCGGTCCAGCGCAAGCCGCGCCTTCTTCGGGTCAAACGGCAGCCAATGGCGCAGCGGCAGGTCCAGCGCGGCGGAAATCTCGCGGTGCAGCCGCCCGGCGAAGAACGGCTTCTTCTCGCCACCCACGATGATCTCCACCGGCAGATCGGGCGCATCCTCGTGGAACGTGTCCAGGATGCGCTTCGCACAATCAATCGAAGTGACCGCCAGATCCGTGACCATGAACAGCCGATCCGCGCGGCGCAAAAGCGGCTCCTGCCAATCCACCAGGGCAGGCGGCAGATCGACCACAACCGCATCATGGGTGGAAAGCAGGGCTTCCAGCATGGCGCGCACCAGCGATGCATCCAGCGCATCCAGCGGGACCGGATGGCGCGGCGCCGGCAGTACGGAAAGCCCGCTCTCATGCGCCTGCAGGGCCGCCGAAACCGCATGGATATCCGGTTCCCGGTCCAGTTGCGCAAGGGCGAGCATCCCCCCGCGATCCGGCAGATCAAGACTGCTGCCCACCGTGCCGAATTGCAGGTCCAGATCCACGATGGCCGCCCGCCGCCGTGCCTTTGCGCCGCCTTCACACAGACCCAGCGCAAGGTTCACCGCAAAGGTCGTGGCGCCCACCCCGCCGCGCGACCGCGCCACCAGATAAAGGCGCCCCCGCGGCCGCAGGGCAATCTCGGTGGATTGTGCACCGGCCCGCGCGGCCATCGGTTCGGCCAGCTCCTCCCGTGGGGGAATGGAGGCCGGTGGCGCCATCGGCGCCGGGTTCGGTGGCGCGACATCGGGTTCCGCGACATCGGGTTCGGCAACAGGCGGTGCCGGTGCCAGCTCTGCCGCAGCGCGGGCAAGCGCCAGCCCCGCCTCGGGCGGGTTGCGGTGCAGCGCCAGCGGGATCACCGCCTCGCCCATCCCGTCGCCCTCGCGCCGTGCGAGCGGCGTCCGTTCGACGCGGCTTGTCCTGAAGGTGATGGTCTCGGTCATTCCGTTCTCCCTTTTTCCGCCACCTAGCCTGCCGTCCCTTGCGCCAGGTCTTCCCCCGGCACCGAGACAGACATCCGGGGCAGCCGAATTCCGATCGGAGGCCGCGCATCCCCGACAGGGCACCCGACATGGCTGAGATCCTCGCTCAACCCGGTGATGATCGCGTCCAGCCGGGTCGCAAAGACAAAGTCCACGCAGTCCAGATCGACCGTGACCAAAGGCACATAAGGCCCGCCCAGAAATCCGAGGTTCGGATCGAACTGATAGCTGAAGCGCAGGTTCGCCTCGGTCGTGTTAGCGGGCAGCAGGGGGCGGATGCGCGCAAAGATCTCGGCCACGGTCGGATGCGCCGCCACACCTGCACAGGTCGCGGGCCCCGGATCACGGCAGACCCCCGCCCCTGCCCGGCACAGGGTGCCAAAGCTGGTCCCCGCACCCGCCACGCCCCGATCATGCATCTCCGGCACGCCTGCGCAAACCGGCGGACGGACAGCGGCAATACGGGCGGCAATCTGTGTCGCCTTCTGCGCGGCCGCCCAGCTATGGGCGAGCCGCCCTATGTCAATGCTCGCAAACAGCAGCGTCAGGAACAGCAGCACCACCAGCGCGAATTCCACCAGCGTCGCGCCGCTCTCGTCACGCGCAAAGCGACGAAGGCTCGGCATCCGGACATGGCAAGGGAGATGCGCGTTCATAGCCCGTACACCCTCGCCTGTTCCTCGATCCGGGTCGTGATGATGGCCGCATCGGTGCCGGACAGCCGCGAAAGCAACAGATGAAACGGCAGGAAAAGCCGCAGATCGGCCGATACCGTCACCACCGGCACCTGCGCCTGGCGCAGCCCCGCATCATCGACGCAGGTCAGGCTTGTCGTCACCGTCAAGAGTTCCGCATCCCGCCCAAAGACGCTCCCGCCACCGGCCGCACCCTCGACGATGCCGAACAGCGTCTCATCGAAATCGCTCAACGAAACCAACGTCTCGCAGACATCCCCCGGCGCCACCCGCGCCAGATAGCGCGTCGCCTCATGCACCCCTGCGGTCGCCGCCTGATAGGACCACATCAGCCGCAACCCGTCGAAACTGATATAGCTGACCAACAGCATCAGCGGCAGCGCCAGGGAGAACTCGACCAGCGCAGCCCCCGACCGGTCCTTTGCAAAGCGGTGGATATGGCGCAAATGCTTCATGCCCGTCACCGATACAGTTGCACGACTTCGCGATAGACGCCGGTGGTCGCCCCGGACCCCAGCCCACCGGCGCTGCGGATCACCTCGACCATGATCTCGGCGTCGTCGGTCCCTCCGGGCGCCTGGACAGGCTCCGTCATGAACAGTTGCACATATTCCGTGGGCACCACGTTGCTGGTGCTGCCCCGGATGTTGTTCGCCTCGCAGTCGATGGCGGCCGCGATCACCGTGCGACGCGCGGGATCGTCCGTGGGGCCAGAGGCATGGCATTGCGGCGCGCCGGTTTCCTGCTTGCCGGGAAGCGGCACATTGTTCGGTGCAGCCCGGGTGCGCGCCGCCGCGATCTCGGCCAGATACATCTGATAGCGCGTGCTGGTCGCACTGGTGCCTGCAGGATAGACGCCGTTGTGGTTCATCGCCACATAGGCACCGCGGTTCCAGTTGCCATCCCCGAACCGCCCGCAGGTGCCCGCCGTGATGCAACTGTCGCGCGGAAGGGGCATCGCGTCCGACACATCGACATTGTTTCCCCTGCAGGCAGGGCGCGCACCGTTTCCATTGCCCTGCTGCCGCGGCAGCGTGCCCTGCACCGTATTCGGTGCCGGGCGATAGGCGGGGTTGTTGCGCAGGCTCTGCATGTTGCCGCTGAAATGATCGAAGCGGGTGTTGAACGCCTCGGCCAGACCGACGCGCTGCCCGGTCAGCGTATCCACCCCCTGATCGGTGCGGATGCAGGCTGTCACCGCCCGCTCGGCGCCCACAAGGCAACGGTATAGCTGCGCACCGTTCAGACCGGCACAAGGACCATTCGCATCGGTCGGCAGGCTGGACGGATCAAGAAAGCCGAAATTCCCCGGCCCCCAGGCCGCCCCCTGCCCGCCGGCCCGCAGCACGATCTGATCGCCCCGGTTGGCATCGGCCCGCCACCCGGACGGCACGCAGAACATCAACGGCGTCACATCGCAGGCGTAAGTGGCAGGCCCCGCCGTCGCCGTCGCCCCCACATCCACATCCCGCGTGACGGCGCTGCGGTTCAGCGTCGTGGCCACCGCCGCAAAGGGCGTGGGCACGGTCGCGGTCGCCACCGCAACGGTCACATATCGCGCCTGCCGTCCGTCGGTCGTGGTCGCCGTCGCCGCCATGCTGTCATCCGGCGGCAGGGTGGTCAGGAAGGTCAGCGTGAAATCCCCCGCCCCGCCCAGGGCCCGGTCGCCCTGCGCAAAGGTCTGCCAATCCCGGATCAGCCGATCCGCCGCAACCCGTGCGCGGTCGATCGCATCGGCGCGACCGTCCAACTCGCCCGCCGCTGCCAGCGCCACCTGATCGGCATAGGATTGCAATTCGCTCTGGGTGCTCGCCACACGCCCGAAATCCACGGCCAGCGCCAGAAACCCGAAGGCCACCGCCAGAAACATGCCCCACAGCACCAGCACCGCCCCGCTTTCCGCCGCCACAAAGCGGCGCAGCGGGCTTGGTCGCGGGACAAGGGGGCAGCGGGGGCGGAACATGGCGGTTCACCTCGTTCGGATCAGGTATGCGGGGGCTGCGTCAGTTTCTCAGCGTCACTTCTTCCTCGGCCTCGGTGCCGCGCCGGATCAGCACCGTCCGGCGCGGCGGCGGCGGCGCGGGCTCGGCCACCACGGGGGCGGCTTCTGCAACAGGCTCGGGCGCGGGGGCGGCCGCATCGGGCACCAGATCGCTCAGCCGCAGCCGGTCGATCGGCGGGCCCTCGGCGGCATCGGGCGTGCGCAGCGCAAGGCTCAGCGCCCCGGCCCGCTGCGCCAGCGCGATGACCTGGCCCTCCTCCGGCGTCACCTCGACCGTGACGGTCGTCGCCACCTCGGGTGTCTCGTTGGTTTCGTCCGAGCTTTGGTCAACGGCCAGCACCTTGACCTTGCGCATGATCGTATCCGTCACCAGCGTGGCGTTGTCGCCGCGCGTCAGAAGGATGTCCACAAAATCGCCGGGCGTCACCAGGCCGCCCACCGCCGTCACCGCATCGACCTTGATCGACATGGCCCGCGACCCGGGGGTGATCGCCTGGGCGATCGTCACCTTCTCGCCGAAATCGGAAATCTTCGACGCCAGCACCACCTCGCCCGCCACCATCGACCGCAACGCCCGGCGCGGCTTGCCGTCCGGGGGCGGCAGCAGCGCGGCCAGTTCGGTGAAGGCATCCTGCGGCAGCGCCGTGCGCGGCCAGACCTGGGTGGTAAAATGCTGCGCCTGCAACACGTCGCCGCGCGCGATGTTCTTCGCGGCGGTGATGATGTTCACCAGTTCGGGCTTTTCCGCGCTGGCCGTCGCGGCCGGAGGCACCAGCAGATCCCGCGCCAACTGCGCCGATCCGGCAGCGACACCCAGGCCCACGAAGGCAACGATGATCGAGGTGATGCGCATGATGTTCTCCGTTCAATCCAATCGGAACGCTGAGCACTCGACCGTACTGGCGCGCGGTCGAGTGCAGCATGCTCATTAGGGCGGATCAGGGCGTTGTAGCTGCCGTACGAACGTTCGTCGTGGCGGTCGCTGCATCAGTGAACTGAGCGCCGGTGTTCCGTGCGACAGTGACAAGGGCTACCGTCCCCACAAGGATCACCACCAGCAGCGCCACGCCGTATTCCACGAGGGCCGCGCCGTCTTCGTCCTTCCAGAAAGTCTTGAGCAAGGTTTTCATGGTCCGTTTCCATATTCAGGTTGCAATGGAACGGCGCGTGCGGCGCCGCTACCCCGGCCAGGTCTGCGCCGGAATGAAGCCATGATAGGAAATGGAAACCGCCCCTTGGATCGTCCGAACCTGCGAGGAATGACGATCCAGGGTTGTGCCACGGCACGGAACTTTCATCCGCCGTCCGTCATCCATGCAGCAATAAGGGGGTTTGCTCAGCGCGCCAAGTCACATGATTCGGGCGCCATTCTTATCAACCTGCCCCCCAATCCTGTCAGAACTGTGGCATTTCCGTGGGAAATCCGGGGCGCGCGCGCCAGATTGATCGCCCGAAGATCGGACCAAGGTCGCACCAAGCGCAATTTTCTTTCTCTGCCGCCCGACTTCCCCTAATTCTATTAACATAAGTTAATTCATAGCCACGAACGATCGGGTACTGCCATGCCACGACCGCTCTCAGCCACCGCGATCCCGCATGCGGTCAGCCCGACCGAAGCCGCGATCCTCTGGACCGAATGCCTGCACGGCGCGGGCGACCTGCGTGGGACGATGATCTCGCTCTCGCGCTGCGTGCGTGCGGTGTCGGTCATGCTGATCCGCGCCACCCTGCAACCGCAGCGCCAGCGCATCATATCGTCCTTCGACAGCGCCGCCGCTTCGGGGGCCCTGCCCCTGACCCGCCCGCTTGGTCTGGACCTCATCACCATCCCGCCGCACCGCGCCCGCACAGGCAGCCTCTGGTCCCTGCGCGATCCGAACCTCGCACCACAGGACAGCCTGCATCCGCAACAGATCCACTGGCTGGCCCAGCGCGCCATCGCGGATGTCATCGTGCTGGTGCTGGGGCAGAACGGCAGTTCCATCGACCTGCTGGAATTCCACCTCGAACACCGCGCCAATACCCGCGATCTGGCGCAGATCGAAGATCTGGGCCAGGCCATCGCCTTCGCCTGGAACCGCCGCCCCACGGGCCGTGTCGCGCGGATGCTGTCCAATGCCCCCGGCACTGCCCGTCGCCTGCAACCGGACCAACCCGAAACCTCGGCCCCGCTGTCCAGCGCCAATCCCTGGCAACTCACACCCACGGAATTGCGCATCTGCGGGCTGATCCGCGACGGGCTGGCCGCCACCGACATCGTGGCAACCTTCGGCATTGCCGAATCCACCATCCGGTCGCACCTGCGCAGCATCTATGCCAAGGCGGGTGTCACCGGGCAGGTCGGCCTTGTGCACAAGCTGCTGGAAGGAACGGGCGGCCGCGCCGCGATGCACTGAGCCACCGCGCGCACCGCATCAGCCCAACATCTGCGTCCCCGCCCAGACCAGCCCGATCAGCACCGGCTGGTGCAGCAGATAGATGATCAGCGAATGCCGCCCTGGCCAGGCCAGCCGCTGCGCCCAAGGCCCGGGGCGCCAGCGCGCGGCCCGTTCCCGAAATCCCGTCGCCGTCGCCATCTTCGCAGCCCCCATCCCGGCCAGAAGTGCCCCCAGCCAGGGAAAGACAGGCACGAAATCCACCGAAAGCGGATGCGCTGTCGCCAACCCGGTCCAGGCCAGCCAGCGCGTATTCAGAACCTCGAACCCCGCCGCGCGGTCCACAAGGACGACCGCCGCGGCAAGCATCAGCAGCACCACAGCGGGAAGCCGGATCAGGGCCAACCCCAAAAGGCTGCACAGGGCGATGGAATGCAGGATGCCGAAATAGACGAAGGCCTGCGGAAAGGCGGCATAGGTCGCCCCGGACACCAGCAAGGCCGCCGCAACCAGCTTGCCAAGCCGCCGCCAGACAGACGGCCAGCGAATCGCCTCGCCATGCGCCAGCACCAGACTGACCCCGGCCAGGAACAGGAAAGACCCCGCCACCAGCCGCGCAAAGACAGCCCAACCTCCGGTCACGGATGTTCCGGGGGGCAGATGCCCGAACAGTTCCAGATCGAAGGTAAAGTGGAACACCGCCATCCCGATCAGCGCCGCCGTCCGCGCAAGGTCAACCAGAACCAGCCGTTCTCCCGATTTCCGCTCCACGCCGCCGCCCTGTCCTGCCTCACCGCGCCCCGTCTCTTTCTGCGTCCAATCCACGCCCCCCGCAACCCGTCAGGGCCACACGCGACCTTCGGTTCGCCCGATCCTCGCCCAAGCCCTAACCAATCCTTGATTGACTTGCCCCCCCACCTGTGCCCCCAATACGGACAGGGAACCGGAGAGGGGCGCATAGCCCCCGATAAACAAAATGACAGCGCAATACGACGACCAGAACCTGTCAAGGTCTCTGATGGAATTCGCCTTCGAACCCATGCGTCAGGGCGACATGCGCGGCAGCGTGACCACCCTTGCCAGCGAGGTGCTTCAGCGCGTCGCGCGGCGTGCAGTCGAACTGCGCGAGGCGCGCGACCGCACGGCCGCGCTGTCCACCGCCAAGACGCTCGCCACGGGCACCGAAGAGCAGGGCTTTGCCGCCCTTGAATCGCTGGACGATCCTCTGCGGGAACTGGACTGGTTTCTCGCCGAACGCCTGGGCCCGATCGCCCGGGAAACCGGCGCAATGTGGACGGCCGGCACGATCACCTGTCAGCAGGCCACAACCGCCGCGTCGCGCATCTATTCCTACCTTCGCTACCGTCACCGTCCACCAACGATGCCCGACCACGGCCTGCAGAAATCGGCCACATTCGCCCTCGTGCCGGGCGACATGCACACGCTTGCCATTTCGGCCGCCGCCGACGTCTTCCGCGCGCGGGGGTGGGACATCACCCTGTTGATCGGCTACAGCAACGAAGAGCTTTGCGAACACTTCAAGGGCTCGCAGGATCGCATTTTCGGCTTCGCCGCCGGTTCCTCTGAATCGCTGGAGCAACTGGGCCGTCTTGTCGTCGCCCTGTCCGACACAAGGCCCGAGGCTTCGGTTCTCGTCGCCGGACAGATCACCGACGATCCCTCGACGCTTCTGGTCCTGCCCGGCGCGGATTTCCGCGATGCCGAGCTTGAGGCCACCTGCAACTGGTTCGAGGCGCATACCCCACCCGCCCCGACCTGAACGCCGATCCGATCCCGCCTCAGAGCGGTGCCTCTTCCTCCTTGTGCAGGGCGTGCCCGCCATGGCGGCTCGACAGGCGCCTTGGCGACACGCCGTATTTCTGCCGAAAGGCCTTGGTGAAGGTGTTGGTCGCATTGAACCCGCAGCCATAGGCAATTTCCGCCACCGGCATGTCCGTCTCTGTCAGCAAGGCCCGCGCACGCTCCAGCCGCAATCCGTTCAGATATTGCTTGGGCGACATGCCCACATAGCGCTGGAACAACCGCTCCACCTGTCGCCGCGACACCCCCAGCGATGCCGCGAGGGCGTCGATCTCCACCCCTTGCTCGAGGTTCTCCTCGAACTGCCGGATCGCCGCCACCAGCACCGGATTGCGTATCCCCAGCGTCGAAGACAGCGACATCCGCTGCCGCAGGTCCGCCGGACGTTGCTGCCCGTGCAGGCACATCCGCAGCACGGCATCCGCCAGCCGGTCGCCATAGTTCTTCGCCACGATCTCGATGAACAGGTCGGTCGCCGCCGCCCCGCCTGCGCTGGTCATGATGCGCCCGTCGATGCAGTAAAGCTGCTCCAGCGGGCGCAGATGGCCATAGGTTTCCATGAAGGGCGGCAGGTTCTCCCAATGCAGGGTGAAGCTGCGCCCTTCCAGGATGCCCGCCCGCGCCAGCGCATAGGCGCCGGTGCACAGCCCGCCCACGGTGCGCCCCTGCCGCCACTGACCGCGCACCCAATCCGCCACCCGCCGACTGGCGGATTTCTCCGGCTCCACCCCGGCACAGACAAAGACCATCGCCTTCGGACGCGTCTCCCGCAGCGCCGCATCCACCTGCAATTTCACGCCGTTGGAACAGGCGACCGGCAAGCCGGTCTCCGACAGCACCTCCCATTCGAACAGCACCTGCCCGGCAAGCTGATTGGCAATCCGCAACGGTTCGATGGCCGACGAAAACGCGATCAGCGAGAAATTCGGCAAAAGCACAAAGGTCAGTCGCACCGGCTCGCCCACGGGCGGCACGGCCACATGCGCCACACCCTTGGGAATGAAATTCGCTGTCATCGACCGTTCCATCCTGCCTGTCCCGCCCCTTCCCCGCGCGCCGCAAAGGCCCAGTCGCGAAAGGCCTGCGCCGCCTGCATCCGGGCCGCATCCGCCAGACCGCCCGACACCAGATGATACCCCCAATCTTCCATGACCGACACCTCCGACAATTGCACAAGCCGCCCCGCCTCCAGATCGGGGCGGATCATCGCCAGCGGGCACAGCGCCACCCCCTGCCCCGCCAGCGCCGCCGCCCGCAGCAGGTTGAAATCCTCGAACACCGCCGCCCCCCTGCGACTGGCCTCCGTCATCGGCATCGGCACCCCCGCGCGCCGGAACCATGCCGCCCAACCCGACAGGTCGGTATCGTGCAACAGCCCCAGCGCCAGCAGCTCCGATGGCAGATACCGCGCCTTCCGCGCCCCGCCCAACAGCGCCGGGCTGCACACCGGCACGCTCAGCCCCGGCAGAAACGCCTCCGCCCCACCCTCCGGCCTGCCCTGCGCAAAGACAAAGGCCAGATGCACGTCCCGAAAATCCATGTCCCGCCCATGCATCGCATAGACCACCCGCAACTCCACCTCGGGATGCGCCGCCCGAAACCCGGCCAGACGCGGAATCAGCCAGCACACCGCCACCGAAGGGATCGCCGCAATCACCAAAGGCCCCACCTGCCGCGCCGCGCGCACCCGGCTGCACGCCGCCTCCATCTCCGCCAGCGACAGGCGCACCGCCCGTGCCAGTTCCGCCCCCTCGGGCCGCAACCGGGGCCGTCCCCCATCGCGGTCAAACAGCGGCCCGCCCAGCCATTCCTCCAGATGCCGAACCTGATGGCTGATCGCCGACTGCGTGACAAAAAGTAACTCTGCCGCCGCCTTGAACGACCCCGTCCGCGCCACAGCCTCGAACGCACGCAAGGAATTCAACGGAATCTGCATGAAACATTGCCCCCGGTCGAATGAGATTTCCTCATGCATTGCATGAGAAACCCTCCTTTGACAATCACCCCCGCACCCCCGACCCTGCGCCGCAACCCGCAGAGGAAAGGGACGACCCATGCAGCGCGAAAGACTTCAGGATTACACCGGCAACGGCACCCGCCCCACGCCGACATTCAGCGTCTCCGAGATGCAGCGCCGCCTCGATGCCATCCGCGCCGTCATGGCGGGGCTGGACATCGACGCCGCCCTCTTCACCAGCTATCACAACATCAACTACTACGCCGATTTCATGTTCTGCCAATTCGGCCGCCGCTATGGCCTTCTGGTGGATCACACCCTCTCCACCTCCATCTCGGCAGGCATCGACGGCGGCCAACCCTGGCGGCGCACCTTCGGCGGGCGCAACGTCACCTATACCGACTGGCAAAAGGACAACTACTTCCACGCCATCCGGCAACTGACCGGCGGCGTGAAACGCCTCGGCATCGAATACGATCACATCACCATCGACACGCTGGCGCTCCTGAAGCAGGAATTCCCCCATATGGAATTCGTCGATATCGCCGCCCCCGCCATGCGCCTGCGCATGATCAAATCGGCCGAGGAAATCGCCCATATCGAAAAGATGACCCGCATCGCCGACATCGGCGGCGCCGCCTGTGTCGAAGCCGCCCTCGTCGGCACCCCGGAACATGAGGTGGCGCTGCATTCCACCGCCACCATGATCCGCGAAATCGCAAAGATCTGGCCCGACGGCGAATTGATGGACACCTGGACATGGTTCCAGTCCGGCATCAACACCGACGGCGCGCATAACCCCGTCACCTCCCGCCGCATCCAGCGCGGTGACATCCTGTCGCTCAACTGTTTCCCGATGGTGGCGGGCTATTATGTGGCGCTGGAACGCACGCTCTTTGCCGAAACCGCCACCGACGAACACCTCCGCCTGTGGGACATCAACTGCAAGGTCCATGATCGCGGCAAGGAACTGCTGGTCCCCGGCAACCGCTGCTCGGATATCGCCAAGGAACTGAACGAACTCTACGCCGCCGAGAACCTCCTGCAATACCGCAGCTTCGGCTATGGCCACAGCTTTGGCGTGCTCTGCCACTACTATGGCCGCGAAGCGGGCCTCGAACTGCGCGAAGATTGCGACACCGTGCTGGAGCCCGGCATGGTCGTCAGCATGGAGCCGATGATCACCATCCCCGATCACCTTCCCGGCGCGGGCGGCTACCGCGAACACGACATTCTGGTGATCACCGAAGATGGCAACCGCAATATCACCGGCTTCCCCTACGGCCCCGATCACCTGATCGTCGGGAACCGCGCAAAGGCGGCGGAATAGACTGCAGGCGCCAAGGCAGGCGGGGGCCATGCACGACATGGCCCCCGCAAACTCATGGCTGGCTACAACAGGAAATCCGCCTCGGTCAGCACATGCAACCCGTTCAGGCGGATCACGGCCTCAACCGCCTGATCCCCGTCCGTGTCAATCTCGATCAGCGTGTGATCATTGGCGCGGCCTGCCAGATCGACCAGCCGGAATCGGACCTCGCCCGCCGTCGCATTGGCAAAAGCCGCGGTCCCCACGAAAAGGAAGGCATCCTTCACGGCGGTCGCGGCAAAGGCATCCATCCCGCGCAGGTCGATCCTGTCCTGACCCTTCACGAAATCCACGATCACATCCGCCGTGGCCGCAGTCGCCCCCGTGTCGCGATCGCCAAAGACGAACACATCCGCCCCGGCCCCGCCGATAAGGATGTCGCGGTCCCGCCCGCCGATCAGCGTATCCGCACCCGCGCCACCGTCCAGACTGTCCGCCCCGACACCGCCGATCAGGCGATCCCGCCCGCCTTCGCCCAGAAGCGTGTCATTGCCCGCACCTCCGGTCAGCGTATCGTTCCCCAGATGCCCGATCAGGCGGTCATTGCCCGAACCGGCCGTGATCCGGTCGTTCCCGGCAATCAGCAGATTGTAGAGCGCAACCGAATTCCCCTGGGCAAGCAGGTTGGAGAACTGGGTCGCCTGCACATCCAGACCGCTGCCATCCATCACCGTCTGCCCGGTACGCAGCACCACCTGCAAGCCGGTGATCCGTCCGGCCGTGATGCCCGCGACATCGCCCGAGGCATCAAAGACATAGGTCAGCCCGGTCCCGAGGAAGGCCACCGAAGCATCGCTGTAATTCAGGACAAACCGGGTGGGCAGCAACGTCTCGGAGAGGCTTTCGAAAATGGTGTCAACAAAGCTGTTCCGGTCCGACAGCATGTCGAGACGCTGCCACTGCGGCAGGCTCCCACCAGGGGTAAAGGTCAAACGAGCCATGATGATGTCCTCTCAAGGCATACCGCTGAAACACACAGGCAGACGCCCTGATCGGCGTCAGCCTGACGGTTGTGCCACATCTGCAAGTTGCAGAACAGCCGGAATCGCGTGTCGCGCCACAAGCCCGCCGATGCGCCCTGCGGCACTGCCAAGCCCACACCTCCCGAAGGATTGAAGCCCGATTTGCCCACCGCGCGTATGCACGCCCGTCTGCACGCGTTCCTGCACGCCTTCCTGCACGCCCCCACGCCGCGCAAACCCAAGTTTCCACAGCGCACGCAAGACCTTGGCCCGCCCTGACTCGGCAGCCTCATCCCGAAATTTCGACAAGGAAAATGGTGCCCCCAGAGGGAGAGGCCTAGGGAAATCAAACCCGCAAGACCCTCATGAAATCAACGGGTTAGGACAGCGTCGCTCCCGAGGTGTGGACCCGATGTGGCCCCATTTGTGGACCTAGGTCAAGTGGAGAGGCCGAGGACTTCACCCCTTCAACCTTTCATTTCCAATCCGCAGAACGGGCACACATTCGTCTTCAATCAACTTGACCTGCGCCGCAATGACCGTGTCCATTGAGTTCGGTCGACTATCACTCCCGCTGAACAAGTCCTCCCGGATTGACTTTTGAAATGCGCTGTCGTTGTCCTCCCAGCTATGTGCATCCGCTGCGATGCTGACGAGGTGGAACTGCTTGTTCAGTGTCTCTACCGCTGCCTCGACCTTTTCGCCAAACAGAGCGCGCGCCATCGGCAGACACTCATCCAATTCGCGACGATCTTCGAAAACTTTGTTCAATCGTTCGAGAGTTGCCTGACTGCTTATCAGTCGATCCTTCCTTTTTGGTGAGACGGTCAACCAAAAGTCTTGCTTCTCCAGAAACTCTTCCGCCACTTTCAATTCATGTGCCAGCACTAGAGGGCTGCGAACGTAGCCTAGGGCACGACGTGCCTTATACGTTGCTGTAAGCAACCGCTCAGCCTGTTCTATCCTTCGCTCAGATAGCTTCTGACGCCGCCAGCCCTCGAAGGTGTTTGATGCCAGCCAAGCCGCGACTAGGACAGAAATTGCACCTACGATGGTACCAACCCCCGACAGGAGCGACCCAACCGCCGACCACTCGGTGGAGGTCCAACTTAAGATGCCCATGAGAGACTCCTTCATAACCTTGGGCTGAGTATGAACACGCAAGTGGGCCGCCACCACCCCCCACCCGCTTCTCATCCTCGGTTGGCACTTCCAGCTTGGGCTTTGGCTTTGGCTGCGGCACCTGCGCCTCCTTCCACTTGGCATGGAGACCCCGCGCCGTGCGAACCTTGGGATGTAGGCGACGCATCTTGCGGGAGGCATCCCGGTTCCCGGCTGCCCACATGGCGGCGGCGCGGTCGAGGTCGTGTGGCCCACCAAGTTGGTGGTCCAGAACCCAAGCACCGTAATCCTTGTCGCCCTGACCATCTTTCGGGAACATCTTCCGCCCCTCGTTGAGGGCAGCCCCATACAGGAGCCACCCTCCGATCACCTTGTCTTCCCCCTCGGCCACCTGACGGAGACCCTCACGGGGTCGTCCTAGAGGGGCCAAACCCGCCAGACCACCGTGAAATCATCAGGCTGTGGCAAAAGGCGCAGCAACTTGATAGCGTCAAGCGAACTGCGGGAGGGATGCATTTTGGGTGAAGTTGATCCACGAACTCAGCGCTATGCTGCCAGCGCGGCAGCCCTGCTTGCAGTGGTTTGCCTTCCACTATCGGACCCGCTTACCAGCCCGGAATTAGCAGTGAGATGGGCCGCATTGGTGCTGCAGGTTATCGGCTTCGCCATCGTCATGCGCGACATCTTCAAGGCATCTAAAGCACTGGGCCGCCCCGGCTTTCGAGATTGGGTGAAGGGGTTGTTTTCTTCGCCTCCTGTGAACATCGTCACTGGAAAAGGGCATGGCGTTATTGCGTTAACTGGTAGCGCTTCGGCGGAGGTGGGACCCTCGCCCAACGCGACAGTTGAGGAGCGGCTCACACTCCTTGAGACAAAGCATACCAACCTTGTGAAAGACCTCGGCCAACTTCGTTCGCAGACAAAGCAAGATAAACAGGAAGTGGTCACGCTCGTTTATGAGGAGACCGCCAAGGTTGTGCGTACAGTTGAGGAGGTGAAGAGCAGTCTTCGGGAAGCCCAAGAAGGGACACTGCATGTGGAAACCCTGGGTGTGGTGTTCTTCGGCCTCGGCTCGATCTTATCGACAATCCCCGGTGAAGTGGCGGCTGTATTGTGGTGGGCGTGGGGCATAGCGTAGCCTACCCGTAAACACTCGGCCCCACAGTCTGGAGGTTCGTATGCGCGGTCTATCCCTTGTTGCCCTAGTGGTCTTGCTGGTCTGGACAAGTATCCGCCTAGCCGACGTAGAGCGCCAACGTTACGCACTCCTTATTGGCCTATGCCAGCCTGACCCGCAATCGGCCCGCGCCCTGATGGATTGCCTCCAAGCGGTCGAGCCAAGAACCTCGTGGCTCTGGGACCTTTGGTATGGACTTCGGGGCTGACGGCCCAGCCCTAACGTCAGTTAGACTGCCGATAGACCCCGGAATATTTCAGCGCACAAGTGCGAGACCCAGAGATAGTATCTGCGGCCACCGCGCTACCCCCGGTGGAGGGGGGGCCAGACCGCCTCAGGTCCATCCGCAGGAATGTCCCGTAAGTGTATGTTTTATATGGATTGGCAGGGATTCTGCGGGGACTCATCAAGGGGAAGCCGAGGGCACCCCTCGGTTCACCCTCAGGAGTTCATCCCATGACCATCAGCTTCACCGCCTCCCGTTCCTTCCTGTCCATCCGCCTTGGTCGGTTCGAGGTCTTCGCCCAGCGCGAGACCGCACCCGCTGCCCGCTATGGCATCACCCGCGAGGGCAAGGGGGCGGGCATCCTTGATCTCCCCGGCCTGTCCATCTCTTGGGTTTCGTGATGCACTGTTGCATGCACAACGTCCGTTGACATTTGCAACAAGCCCTGCCTAGAAGGGGAAACACCCAACCCAAGGCAGGGCAGCACCGCCATGCATCAGTTCGTCGTCTACCGCCGCGTCAGCACCGAAGAGCAAGGCAAGTCCGGCCTCGGCCTCGACGCCCAGACCCGCGACATTGACATGTTCCTGACCCACTATGCCGAGACGCCATTCGAGGTCGTGGCCGAGTTCACCGAGGTGCAGTCAGGCAAGGACAGCGACCGCCCCGAACTCGCCAAGGCCTTGGACCTCTGCCGCAAGCTGGGTGCCACCCTCTTGGTCGCGAAGCTGGACCGCCTGTCCCGCAGGGTCTCCCAGATCGCCACCTTGATGGAGGACCGCCGCATCCGCTTTCGGGTCGCCTCCATGCCCCATGCGGACAACTTCCAACTGCACATTTACGCGGCCCTCGCGGAACAAGAGCGGGAGTTCATCTCGCGGCGCACCAAAGCGGCACTGGCCGAGGCCGTCGCCAAGGGGAAGAAGCTGGGAGGCATCCGCCCGAAGACGGAGGCGCGGAACGTGGCCATGAGGGAGAAGGCCGAGGGGTATGCCCAGAAGGTGGCCGGGATGGTGCAACCCATGCGGCAAGCTGGGAAGACCCTGAGGGAGATTGCGGACTGCCTGAACGCCTCAGGGGTCCAGACTTCGAGGGGCGGGAAGTGGTCCGCGGCGCAGGTGATGAGGACGCTGGAGCGGCTGGAGACCCAGACCGCCGCCTAAGGCCTCGAAAGTCTTTCGTCGCGTGTCGGTGGCTGGGTGATCAGTTTAGCCGAGAACGGCCCCCTCCGATTAACCCTCATCTTAGAGGGAAGCTGGATTGAGGTTACCTTAAGGTGCACCTGAAGGTTCCAGCCTCAACTTCCCCTGAGAGGTGCACTGGGAGAGGTTGACGACCTCGGCCATGCCGAGCCAAGAGACCCCCATTCCCGATACACCCTGAGGTCACCTGAGGCCCTGCCCCGGTGATCTATTGGCTTTTGCCGCCTCCATCTCCACCACTGCCTTCAAGGCCCTGTAGGCCTCCTCCAAACGCCCCTCCTCGCCCCCGTAGGCTTCCCCTATGGAGGTTGCAGCATGGCCTAGGACGATGTCCTGCGCGGCCTTCGTGACCCCCGCCTGCCTCAGTGCATCCTTCATGCCGTGGCGGAGAGAGTGGACCACATGTTTGGGGTCTGTCGTTACCTTCCGTAGACGTCTCATCAACTGGGTGGAGCAATTGTCAGTGCCCCTCGGCTTAGCGAAACGAGGGAACAGGTCGGGCAGTCCATCCGCCTCGGCCACCGCCGCCTTCGCCGCCTCTAGTGCATCGCCCACAAGAGGAACGTTCCGCCTTGAGGCCTTGGTCTTCAACCGTCGCCCCGCATGAGGGACAATTCGCAGATGCGGAATGGCGTGGGTCAGGTTCACATCCTCTGGCCTTAGACCCCTGACTTCGCCAAGGCGACAGCCTGTCCCTGCCAGAAGCCTCCAGATCAACCGAAGGTCACCCTGCAACTGGTCCCTTGTGGCATCCACCACGGGCTTGGGCAGGGAGTCCCTCAGGTAGGCATCAGGGGTGCGGTCGGACCCGTCGTCGCTGCCTCCGTCCACGGGGAGGTCATCGAAGGGACTCTTGATGTGGCCTAGGTCAAACTCGGTGAGACCATAGTTGATCACGGCAGAGAGGGTCTTAAGTTCTCGGCGGACGGTGGAGGGGGCAAGGGTTCCTCCGCCATTCTTTGGCAGCCGCAGGAGATATTCCCGCACCTTGCGGGCGTCCTCCCTGACCAGCTTGTTCAAGGGTCGGGCGAGGTATGAGGCACCCAAAGCAGAAGCGACGCGACCGAAGACCCTCTCCACCCGCGCCTTCTCTGCACGCACCTCCGCACCTTCTCCGCCCCTGAGCTTCTCCCTCACATACAGCTTTCGGGCATCCTCTATGGTCGCAGTGGGGAGAACCTCGTCAGGCAGCACAACGGCCCTGTAGAGCGCTGGAGAGGCCCCCTGTAGCTCCAAGGCGTGGGCAAGGATGTCCCTAGCCTCCTCCTCGTCAGATGCCCCGTGGACGCCCTCTAGCAGCCTTGCAGCCTCCTCGCGCGCAACCTCGGCTGCCTCCCTCTGGGTCAGCTTAGAGGGGTCCTGTAGCTTGCGCTGGACCTCGGCCACGATCTTCTCGAACTCCGCTGTAATGCGCGCATGTTCCCGCGCCAGTGCTGACGGGGATGATGCCGAGAAGACCCGCTTGAACTCGGACTTACCTAGTGCGGCCTTGACCGCCTCAGGCACCCGCCGTCTGTATTCGTAGCGCCCCGCGCCCAGTTCCTTGAGATACTTCAGCGTCAACGACAAACCCATTTGTGGACCTCCTGTGGACCAAGATGTGGACCTCGGAAGCGGATAACGTCCTGTTTTCGTTGATTTCTTGACCACCCGCAAGTGGTCTTGGTGCCTCCAGAGGGGCTCGAACCCCCGACCCCCTGATTACAAATCAGGTGCTCTACCAGCTGAGCTATAGAGGCGCTCATCCGCTCAGATAGCCCCTTTCATGGCCCCGCGCAAGGCCGCGCCGGCAGGGGTCAGGCCCGATTGGCCCGCGCCAGAAGGCCCACCGCCAAAAGCCCCACGGCCATCACGACCAGCGCCGCAGGTGCCGCTTCGCCCAATCGCTCAAGGCTCGCCAACTCATAGACCCGCGTCGCCAAGGTATTGAAATTGAAGGGCCGCAGCAGCAGCGTCGCGGGCAATTCCTTCACGCAATCCACGAACACGACCAGAAGCGCCGTCGCCACCGAACCGCGCATCATCGGCAGATAGACCGCCGTCAGGGTCCCCCCTGCCGTCCGCCCCAGCGACCGCGCCGCCATCGGCAGATTGGGCGACACCCGTCCAAAGGCCGCATCCGCCGCGCCCTGCGCAATTCCGAAGAACCGCACGACATAGGCCAGAACGATCGCCGCCGAAGTTCCCGTCAGCATCAGCCCCGGATCATGCCCCGTCACCGCCAGCACCGCATCCGCGACGCGATTGTCCAATGCAGCCAACGGGATAAGCAACCCCAAGGCCAGCACCGCCCCAGGCGCGGCATAGCCCAGCGTCGTCAGCGGCAAGACAACCCGGGCCACGCCACGCCCCGCCATCCGCACGGCATAGACCAGAAACAGCGCAGCTCCTACCGTCAGCACCGCTGCCGTTCCCCCGACAATCACCGTATTGACCAGCGCCGCCAACAGCCCCGGCGCGACCCAGACCCCGGGATTGGCCAGCGCATGATCCAGCATCACCCCCACCGGAAGCAGGAAACCCAGCGAAAAAGGCAAGAGGCACAGCCCCGTCGCCAGCCAACCCCGCCATCCGGTCAGCCTTGCGCGCTCCACCGGACGCGCAGACCGCCCCATGCGATGGAACCGCGCGTTCCGCCGCCCCGTCCGCTCCAGCGCGACCAGAAGCAGGATCAGCATCAGGATCACCCCGGCGATCTGCGCCGCCCCGCCGGCGTTGTTCCCGTTCAACCAGGTCGAGAACACACCCGTCGTCAGCGTCTGCACCCCGAAATAGGCCACCGTCCCGTAATCGGCCACCGTCTCCATCAGGGCCAGCGCCACGCCCGTCGCAATCGCGGGCCTTGCCAAGGGCAGTCCCACGCGCAGGAAAAGGCCCCAAGGCCCCGCACCGAGGGCGCGCGCCACCTCATAACCGCAGCCCGAGCTTTCGCGGAACGCTGCGCGCGCCAGCAGATAGACATAGGGATAAAGCGCCGATGACAGAACCAGCACCGCCATCTCGCGCGACCGCACCTGCGGAAACCAGTACTCCCGCGCACTCTGCCAGCCCATCATCGCCCGCAGGCCCGATTGCACCGGCCCCGCGTATTGCAGGAAATCCACCAATGCATAGGCCCCGACATAGGCCGGTATCGCCAGCGGAAACAGCAGCGCATGATCCAGCCAGCGCGATCCGGGAAAACGATACATCGTCACCAGCCATGCCGCGCCTGTTCCAACCATGGCCGTCAGCACCCCGACACCTGCCATCAGATAGACTGTCGTGCCGAAATAGCGTGGCAAGACCGTCGCCAGAAGATGCGGCCAGATATTCTCCGTCGGGTGAAAGGCGATCCATACCACCGCCACCATCGGCGCAAGAACCACAGCCGCAATCAGCAGCGCACCCAGCGACCAAAGGTCGGGCCGCAGTCCCCGGCGCATCACGGGTATCCGACTGTTTTGCTCGGTCATCATCGCAGCCGGACTATCCGAAAGCGGTTCCCCTGTCCAGAAAAGCCCGTATAGTCAGCCGGAAAAGACGGCAGAGAGCAGTTCGGTCCCCATGCGTATCGTTTACCACCTCGGCGCCCATTGCACGGATGACGAAAGGCTCATCCGCTGCCTTTGGAAGAACCGGGACATCCTGTCTGCCGAGGGCATCATCGTCCCGGCTCCCACGCGCTATCGCGCGCTCCTGCGCGATACCGCCGTCGCATTGAAGGGCCGCGCTGCCAGCCGTGATACCCAGGCCGTCGTGCTTGACCAGATCATGGAAGAGGAACGTGCCGACCGGCTGGTGCTGTCCTGGGACAATTTCCTCAGCTATCCGCAATGGGTTATCCGTTCGCACCGGCTCTACCCGGCCGCCGCCGAACGCATCCGCGCCTTCACCCAGATCTTCCCGGAAATCGAGGCCGAGTTTCACATGGCCATCCGCAACCCGGCCAGTTTTCTGCCTGCCCTTCACAGCAGCCTGCGCGACAAGTCGATGGAAGAGGTGATGGGCGGCGCCGATCCGCGCGATCTGAGCTGGTTCCGCCTGGTGGAAGAGGTCCGCACCCTCAATCCGGACGCCAGCCTAACCATCTGGTGCGACGAAGACACCCCTCTGATCTGGCCCGAAGTGCTGCAAGCCGTGTCGGGCCACGCACCCGGCACCGTGCTCGCCGATGCCGATGATCTGCTGGTGGATCTGATGTCGCCCGACGGCATGGAACGGATGCGCGCCTACATGACCGCGAACCCGCCCTCAGGCCCGACCCAGCGCCGCCGCATCGTCTCGGCCTTCCTCGACAAGTTCGCCCTCGCCGACAAGATCGACATGGAGCTTGATCTGCCCGGCTGGGACGAAGACCTGATCGACGCGCTGACAGCCAATTACCGCCGCGATCTGGCCCAGATACGGACCGTCCCGGGCGTCACCTTCATCGACCCGTGACGGTGATCACCCTGCGGCATCCCGGCGCGGTGGCAACCGGGATGCCGGGGATGGCTCAACTCATGCCAAGCGCGGCCTTGTACATCTCCAGCACCGCCTCTTCCTCGGCGATCTCGTCCGGCTTGCGCTTGCGCAGCGCCACAACCTTGCGCAACACCTTGGTGTCATAGCCGCGCCCCTTGGCCTCGGCCATCAACTCCTTCTGCTGCTCTGCCACATCCTTCTTCTCGGCCTCAAGCTGTTCATAGCGTTCGATGAACTGCCGCAATTCATCGGCGGTGACATTATAGGCATCGGTCGCGTCGTTCATCGTGGCCCCTCGGTGCAAACGGAAATTCGAGGCCCTTCCCTACCCCGGCTGCCCCCTCGGGTTCAAGCGGATGCACAGCCCCAAAGGCCCGGCCCATGCCCGCCGCTCTTGCTTGCCGCGCCCCGTCGCGCTAGGACGGCGCCCGCAGCAAAGGCGGGGCAGGCAAGATGGATTACGTGATCTGGGGCGGGGCCGCGCTGTCGATGATCGGCATTCTGGGGCTGGTCTGGTGCATCGTGCTGGCGCTCCGGGCCAAACGGTCCGGCTTGCCCGATGATCAGATCAAGGCACGCCTGCAACAGGTCGTGGCACTCAACCTCGGGGCGCTGGCCATTTCCGCCCTCGGGCTGATGCTGGTCATCGCCGGCATCATCCTCGCCTAGCGTCCGGCAATCCCGCGGCCTTCGGCAATCAACCGGTCGAAAAGCGGCGCTGGCGTGAAAAGCCCCGGCGCCTCATGCGCCCAAAGCCGCAGATCGCGCCGCAACACAATGAGCCCGCGCTGGTCGGCCTGATGCATCGGCCCGCCCGTCCACCGCGCCACGATCCCGGCGGCGATCGCCACCGCATCGACCGTATCGCCATCCCGCGCCGTCCCCGCTTCGATCAACCGCGCCCCGGCATTGGCCAGCGCCCCGAAACAGCGCCGCGCCACCGCCTCTTCCGCGGACCTCGCCGTTCCAGCCTGACCCTCGCCCGCAATGCCCGCCAAAGCCAGCGCCTGCGCGATCACGGGCCGTGGCACGCCCCGACCTTCCAGAAAAGTCACGGTATCCGCCAGCGCCGTGGCAAGCACGACAGCGACCGGCCCGCCTGCCCCCACCGGCACGACAGACCAGCCCAATCGCCGCCCCATCGCCACCGCCTGCGCAGCCCGCGCCGGGCTGGCACCCCCCTCCAGGACCATCTCGGCCAACGGGTCCACCTGCGCCACCAGCGACAGCCCCACCGCCCCTTCCGGCCCGGGAACGCCAAGCGCCAGCACAGTGCGCGGCGCGGCAAGTGCCAGATCGGGCCGCGTCGTCAGCACCACCTCGGCCTCACCGAGGCGTTCGCCGCCGACCACCGGCACCAGCCGCGCCCAATCAGCATCGCGCGCCTCGGGTGTCATCCGACCGGCCTGCACCTCGGCCTCCTGCTTGGCCGCAATCTCTTCCAGCCCCGCCACCAGCACCGCCTTGGCCGGATCGGCAAGCTGCACCGCCATCCCCGCCTGAAGGGCCTGCCGCGCAATCAGGGCCGCATCGCCAGCCGCGCCCCAAATCGCCAGCCGCTGTGGCATCGCCACCTTGCCCAGCGCGGCAAGCGCAGCAGGCAGTCGTCGCGCCGCACGTTCCGCCCGAAACGCATGGCGCAGGCCTGCAGATTCGGGCGTGGCCACCAGGTCCTCATGCGCAGCCGCCTCGAAGGCCAGCCCTTGCTCGAAAGGCAAGAGCAACGCCGCCTCAACACAATCCACGATCCGCCCCGGCGCGGGCAGACGCGATCCGCGCTGCGCCTTCCGCGCATCAGCCAGGGCGGCGCGATAGGCCGCCACATCCCGGAAACCGGACCGTTCGTCGCAACTGCGCCGCCATGTGCCGCGCTGTGCCCGCAACCCTGCCAGATCGCGCGCCGCCGCCCGCGCGACTGCCAGCACCTCGCCCTGCGCCACACGATCGACCAACCCGTTCGCCGCCGCCTCGGCCGCACCCAGAACACGCCCGCTGAGCACCAGATCCAGCGCCGCCGCCCCCCCGACGAGACGCGGCAAACGTTGCGTGGCCCCCGCCGCAGGCAACAGGCCCAAGATCACTTCCGGCAGGGCAAACTGCAACGTCTCATCCGCCACGCGCAGATGCGCGGCCAGTGCAATCTCGGCACCGGCCCCCAGCACCGGCCCTTGCATCAGCATAACCACGGGACAGGACAGATCCTCGATCCGCCCACAAAGGGCGCGCATTTCCCTTGCGGTTTCAACCGGATCTCCCCCGGGTTCGGCCAGCGAAACCCCGGCCGAGAAAACCCCGCCTTCCCCCCGGATCAGCACTGCACCGCAATCCGTGGCCTCGGCCAGGGTCAGCGCATCGACCAGAGCCGCGCGAAGGCCCGCATCCAGGGCATGCACGGGCGGATGGGTGAAAGCGATCTCCAGCACCGGGCCGATCCGCTCGATCCGCAGCAACTGCCCTGCCCCGTCTGCCATACCCGCCTGCGCCCTGATGCCCTGCGCATATTAAGCTTGCTGCACGTAGGCTTGGCAATGGTGCGCCTGCAATCGGAGCTACCGACTACACCGGCATATTGTCAAAGCCCGCCTCGCGCGCGGCCTCTTCTGCCTGTCGGCTGGCTTCGGCCGCGGCGGCATCCTCTTCTGCGCCGCCCGACGGGATCACCTGCGCCAAGGCCTCCATCTCCGCTTTCAGCAGCGCCAGCCCCATCGCCTGACCGGCCGCCATCGCCTCCACGGCCTCTCCCATAAGGGCAGCCATATCCGTCATGTTCTTCTTCTTCATCCGTCCCTCCTTCCTCCTGTGTCAGCCTCACATCGCGCAATCGCGGCAGAACGGCGTGTAGGGCAACGCATCCAGCCGCGCCGTCCCGATCTCGGCCCCGCATTTCGCGCAAAGGCCATATGTGCCGTCAGCGATGCGCTGAAGCGCCGCCGTAATCATGCGGCTTTCCTGCTGCGCGCTCAGCCCCATGCCTTCCAGCACCTCGTCACTCTCCCGCTCAGTGGCGAGGTCTTCCCAATCCGGCGCGTTGTGGGAATCCAGTTCTGCCTCGATCCCCGCCATCCGACCCTTGAGGTCGGCCAGACGCGCCTCCAGCTGCGTTTTCCGGGCCTTCAGCGATGTCATCCTGCTCTCTCCCCTGATGCACCGCCCCATCCTGCCGCTTTCGACGCAAGGGGCCTTGACCTCGATCAAGCCATGCCGGGATTTGATACATTCACAACTTGTGATACCTTCAACGGAACGCCATATGATGCCGCAACATGGGCAACAAAGGGACGCCGCGCCATGCAACCCAGAGTGCATGCCTTCTTTGACGAGGCAACGAATACCCTAACCTATATCGTGCAGGAGCCGGAGGGCCGTGCCTGTGCCGTGATCGATTCCGTTCTGGATTTCGATTATGCCTCGGGGCGGACGGATACCCGTTCCGCCGATGCCGTCATCGCCCATATCCGCGCGCATGACCTTGATCTGCAATGGATTCTGGAAACCCATGTCCATGCCGACCACCTTTCCGCGGCACCCTACATTCAGGAACGTCTGGGCGGGCAGATCGGGATTGGCGAGCGCATCACCCAGGTGCAGGAAACCTTTGGCAAGATCTTCAACGAAGGCACCCGCTTTCAGCGCGACGGATCGCAGTTCGACCGGCTGTTCCGGGATGGCGACAGCGTGATGGTCGGTCAGATGCGCGGCGATGTGATGCATACGCCCGGCCATACACCCGCCTGCCTGACCTATGTCTTCGGCGATGCGGCCTTTGTCGGGGATACGCTGTTCATGCCCGATTTCGGCACAGCGCGCTGCGATTTCCCGGGTGGCTCGGCTGCAGTGATGTTTGACAGCGTGCAGCGCATTCTTGCGCTGCCTGATGCGACACGCATTTTCGTCGGGCATGACTACAAGGCACCAGGACGCGAGGAATTCGCCTGGGAAACCACGGTTGGCATGCAAAAGGCGCGCAACGTGCATGTCGGCGCGGGGCGCAGCCGCGAGGAATTCGTCGCGATGCGCCAGGCCCGCGATGCCACCCTTGCGATGCCGCGCCTGATCATCCCTTCGCTTCAGGTCAACATGCGTGCAGGCCAGATGCCCGAAGCCGAAGACAACGGGACCAGCTACCTAAAGGTGCCGATCAACGGCCTCTGACCGCGCCGGAACCAGGGCCCAGCGAACACGCCAAGGGTCGTTCTCGCAACGGATGAAATTGCCGCTCCCTTTGCGGCCAACAGGCAGAATGCGATGGAATTTCAGATGGATTGGCTCTGGGGCCTGCTCGGCGGCCTGATGATCGGCGGCGCGGCGGCAACTTATTTGCTGGTGAATGGCCGCATCATGGGGGCCTCGGGCATTGTCGGCGGCCTCGTGGATGGCAGTGGCCGGGACAATTGGGCGGAACGGCTGTCCTTTCTGGCTGCGCTGATCGGCGTTCCGGCAGTGGTTGTCACCCTGACAGGCGGGGCGGACACGCATCTGACCGGCAATCTCGGCATCATCATCGCCAGCGGCCTTCTCGTGGGCCTGGGCACCCGCCTTGCCAATGGCTGCACCTCGGGCCACGGCGTCTGCGGCATCTCCCGGTTGTCACTGCGCAGCATTACCGCCACTGTCTTCTACCTGGTTGCCGGCGGTCTCGTCATGGCGCTTGCGCGCCACCTGCTCGGCTGGATCTGATCATGCGCAACAACTTGTTTGCCGCTCTGTCCGGCGCGATCTTCGGCCTGGGTCTGCTTCTGTCCGGCATGACGGACACGACGCGCGTGCAGGGCTGGCTTGACGTATTCGGCGACTGGGATCCGACGCTCGCCTTCGTTCTGGGCGGCGCCATCCTGCCCATGATCTTCGCCTGGCGCATCGCCGCCCACCGGCGGACGGCTGTCCTTGGCCGCGAAATCCCGATGCATCCGGGCGGCAGCACGGTCGATTCGCCCCTCGCCGTCGGCTCCGCCCTCTTCGGTGCAGGCTGGGCCCTTTCAGGGCTTTGCCCGGGTCCGGCCATGGCGTCTCTCGGCTGGGGCGGATGGGGCGGTCTGGTCTTTCTTCTCGCCATGCTCGCAGGTATGGTCGCCGCACCCGCCGCCCGCGTGCGGCTCGACCGACTGGCGGCCGCACCCTGACCGACAGCCCATCGCTGACCGAGGAGTTGACTATGGATATCCGCGCCCTGACGCCAACCTATGCCGTATCGCCCCAGATCGACCCCGCCGATCTGCCTGCGATCAAGGCGGCCGGATACACGACGATCATCGACAATCGCCCCGATGGCGAGATCCCGCCCGACCTGCACGCCAATGTGATGCGGGCCGCGGCCGAAGCGATCGGTTTGCAATTCGTCGTGAACCCGGTGATCGGCGGCGCGATGACCATGGACAATGTCACCGCCCAGCGTGCGGCCATCGACGCTGCGACCGGACCGGTCTTCGCCTACTGCGCCAGCGGCAACCGTTCCTCCGTCGTCTGGGCGCTGGCCCATGCCGGGCAGATGTCTGCGGATGATCTGATCGGCATTCCGGCGCGCTTCGGGTATCAGTTGGACCACCTTCGCCCGACGCTGCAAAGCCTCGCAAATCAGGGCTAGGACGCGCAGAACACTCCCGCGCCACCTCATTGCCGCCCCTCTGCACGTGCCGGCAGCATTACTGCAGGGACCGCAATCTCTGTCGCATCCGCGATCAGCCGCAATGCACGCTGCGCACCCTGTCGCCCGAGTTTTGCCGTGGCCACGCGGCGACCGTCCAGCCCTTCCACCATGATCCGCGCGATGTCGGCGCGTGGCAGCGCAACCTCCTCACCCACCTGCAATGCCATCACATGGCCCAAGGGCAGCGACAGGCGCAGCAGCACCGCTTCCAGCCGCGCTTCCGCCTCCCCCACCTGTGCTGCCAAGGCCTCGGTGAAGCGGAGGTCCGGCTCCGGCTTGTCCCGAGGGCCGCCAAGTGCCTGCCCTTCCGGCATCGCCAATAGGAACAGACCCCGGCGCGCGCCCGCAGAAATATCCACCTCGCCGGAAAGCAGCCGATAGGGGATATCTTCCAGCAGCAGGCTCAGGGCACGCCCGCCATCCACCGTTGCCGCAAAGCGAAAGCCGCGCGCAAGATCCGTCATCCCTGCCTCGCCGGCCCCGATCTCCAACCCGGCCAGCGCCCGGTCCAGCACCGGTGCCAGAAGCGCCGCATCCGTGCGCGTCGGGCGTCGTGTGCCGGATCCTTCGGCACCCCGCTCCACCGGCGTCACGACGCCGGTTGTCATCGCCTCCACCATTCCGGCCATCAGCGTGGCATCAAGGACGACAACGCCCGTCGCTTCCCCCGCGCCTTCGTCGAGCGCGCAGATCATGGCCGGTTCGGGCAGCATCTCCACCAGTTCCCCAAGGCTTCGCCGTTCGAGGCGAAAATCGTTCAGCCGAAGGGGCACCCCCAGTTCCTCCTGCACCGCCCGCGCCAGTGCCAGCGACCACAGCCGTTCCACCGCCTCGCCATCCTCTGCCGCCGGACTCCCCGCGCGCTTCATCCGAACCAAGGCCATCTGCCGATCCCGCACCTGTTTCCTGCAAGATTGCCAGCCAATCGCCAAGAAAGGGTTAAGCCGCCTTCTGTTCCAGCCGCAGCGGCAATGTCACCCGGAACGCCGCGCCCCCCTGCCCGGGCAAATAGCCGATGGTCCCGCCCAGATTGGCCATCACCTCGCGGCAGATCGCGAGGCCCAGCCCCGCCCCCCCGGCACGGGTCTGATCCGTCAGCCGCGCGAATTTCTCGAAAATGATCGCCTGACTGTCCTTCGGAATGCCAGACCCGTTGTCGACAAAATCCACCGACACCCGCCCCGCCCGCTGCCGCACGGTGATCTTCAATTCCGGCGCGGCCGCATCGCAATACTTCCGCGCGTTGGAAATCAGGTTGATGAACACCTGCACCAGCCGATCCGCGTCCGTGCGCACGAAGAGGTTCTCGGAAGGCAGGTCACGATGGATCACGAAGGTCCGTTCCGGCCTGGTATGGCTTGCCGCCGCCAGCGCGCGATCAATCAGCTGCTGCAGGTTCGCAAGCCCAAGGTTCAACTGCACCGAACCGTTCTCCAGCACGCTAAGGTCCAGAAGATCGTCCAGCAACCGTGTCAGGCGGATCGCCTCTTCATGGATGATCCGCCCGTAATGGGCCACCTGTTCCGGCGGCAGGTCGCCCTCCGTCAGAATCTCGGAAAACGCACGGATGGATGTCATCGGCGTGCGCAGTTCATGGCTGATCTGGCTCAGGAAGGCATCCTTCTGCACCGAAAGTTGGGTAAGTTTTTCATTCGCCTCGCGCAATTGCCGCGCAGTCCGCGTCAATTCCTCGCGCTGGCTCTCCAGCTCGGCCGAATATTCCATGATCTGCGCGGTCTCGTTCGCCACCGCCATCAGATCCTCGACGGACACCGTCGCCCGGCCGACGATCTGGCTGATCATCGCATGCGCCGTCGCTGCGCCCACCGATCCGGCCAGCCGCCGCTCCAGCCCGGCCACGAAATCCGGCGTGGCGTCCGGCAGGTATCCCTCCTTGCCCTGCCCCCGCGCCTCGGCGGCAAAGACCGCGAGCGCCGCCTCCTTGCCCAGAATGCGTTGGGTCATCACCAGAAGTGCCTCCGGCTCTGCCCGCCCACGCGCCCATCCCTGCGGCCCCGCCCGTTCCGTATCGAAGACATTGACAAAGGCCGCACCCTGCATCCGCTCCACCGGCCCCGGAAAGGTAAAGACCGACACGACACAGAAGGCCACGGTGTTCAGCACCAGCGACCAGATCAGCGCATGCAAGAGCGGGTCCAGTCCCAGCACGCCGAACAGCGCCTGCGGCCGGAGCCACCCGATACCCCAGGGCCCCTGCTCGAACACCGCCAACGAAAGCGCCGCCCCGGGGCCGAAGGACGGCAGGTAAAGCGTATAGGCCCAGACGACAAAGCCCATGACCAGTCCCGCCACCGCCCCCAGACGCGTTGCCCCCCGCCAATAAAGACCGCCCACCAGCACCGGCAAGACCTGCGCCACCCCGACAAAGGCAATCAACCCGATCGCCGCCAGCGCCGCCGAGCCGCCCGACAGCCGATAGTAGAGATAACCCAGCGTCAGCACCGCCACGATGGCCAGCCGCCGCGAAAGAATGACGATCCGGCGCACATCCCCCGACATTGCCGCCTGGGGCCGCAGCCGCAGCCAGATCGGCATGACGACATGGTTTGACACCATGGTCGCCAGAGCGATGCTTTCAACGATCACCATGGATGTGGCGCTCGAGAAGCCCCCCAGAAAGGCCAGCATCGCCAGGGCGCCCTGCCCCTCGGCCAGGGGCAGCGTCAGCATGAACATGTCGGGGTTAGAACCTTCGGGCATCCGTTCCAGCCCCATCACCGCGATGGGCACGATGAACAGGCTCATCAAGAGCAGATACAGCGGAAAGGCCCAGCTTGCCCGCGCCATGTGCCGTTCTTCGCCGTCCTCGACGATCATCACCTGAAACATCCGCGGCAGGCAGATCACCGCCGCCCCCGACACGAAGATCAATCCCGCCCAGCGCCCCGGCATCAGGTCCCAATCCGCGATGGGTGATGCGTCGATCCGTGCGAACAGGTCCGCAGGCCCTCCGGCCAACCCCCAGACGACAAAGACACCGACCGCCAGCAGCGCCACCAGCTTCACCACTGCCTCCACGGCGATGGCGAGCACCACACCGTGATGCTGTTCCTTGGCGTCCAGATTGCGCGTGCCGAACAGGATGGTGAACAGCGCCAGCCCCCCCGCCACCCAGATCGCCGTGCTGTCACGGTCCGGCAACGCCCAGCCTTCCGGCGTCTCGCTCGCGAAAACGCCAAAGGACAGCGTCACCGATTGCAGTTGAAGCGCGATATAGGGCGTCGCCGCAACCACCGCGATCAGCGTCACCACCACACCCAGAAGGTTCGACTTGCCAAAGCGGGATGAGATCAGGTCGGCAATCGACGTCACCCGCTGCTGCCGCCCGATCACCACCAGCTTGCGCAGCAGAAGCCACCAGCCCACGAAAACCAGCGTCGGCCCCAGATAGATGGTGACAAACTCCAGCCCCGACCGCGCCGCGTAGCCGACCGCGCCGTAAAACGTCCAGGCTGTGCAATAGATCGACAGCGACAGCGTGTAGATCAGCGGCGAGCGCAGCCATCCGATCCGCCCCATCGCCGCCCGCCGCTCTGCCAGAAAGGCCACGAGGAACAGAAAGGCCACATAGGCAAGGCAGGACAGGACCAGCAGATTGAACGGCATCGGCTAGCGCTCCTCGCCCTCGTCCTCGGCGCTTTCCTCTGCCAGCCCCGGCGCCATCAGCGCGGCCACCGCCACCAATCCGATCCAGACCGCAAAGAGATAGATCCCGTCCCGCGCCGTATCCGCCCGGGCCGTCTCGCCCGGGGACCACAGGATCGGCAGCAGAAACAGAAAGGCGCCCAGCACCGGCACCATCCGCGCCCCGTCGCGCAACCGCCGCTTGCGATAGCTGCCGCGCTTCAGAAACAAGGGCGCCTTCGGCCGTTTCATCGCCCGACCAACTCCCTGACCGAAGCGAGAATCTCGGCGTTCGAGAAGGGCTTGGTCATGAACCGGCTCACCCCTGCCCGCTCGGCCGCCTCCCGGTCGCGACCCTGCCCCTTGGCCGTCAGCATCAGCACCGGCACGCCTTCCGTTGCCGGATCCGCGCGGATCGCCTGCACCACATCCAATCCTGAACAGCCCGGCAGCATCAGATCAAGGATCACCAGATCCGGCCGATCCTCCCGAACCGCTTTCGCCGCCCCCAGGCCATCAGCCAGCATCGACACGCGCCAGCCGTCACGGCTCAGGATGAACCGGATCGCTTCGGCGATATTGGGTTCGTCCTCGATCAGCAGGACATGGCTCGCCATTCCGCTCTCCTCCCCCTGTCGGCCAGGGCGCATCTGACGTGCGCCCGTTCCCCCGGCTGTCCCGTCGTTCTCCGGCCTGTTCCGACGATGCGCAATTCCATCCCCGCTGTCAAAAGCCAATCACCCTGCGCCCCTCCCGAAACGCCCCGCTCATCCCCCTTCGGCCATGATCGACGGCTCACGCCGGGCCGGGCAATCGGCGCGTGGGCAGACCCGGCAACTCGTGCCCACCTGCACAACCTGCCCTCCCGCCGCGGCACCCGCCACCGCCCCGCCCAACGGCCAGACCAGCATCCCAGCCTCCCGCAACTCTACCCCGCCCGCCCCATCCGGATGCCGCAGGTCACACCAGGCAAGTGCCCGGAACCGCCGCGCCCCGCGCCCCGCTGTCACCAGATCGGCCAGCACGGGGCTTCCCGGCCGCGCCAGCGCCGCGAAGATCGGCCAGAGCGGGCAGGCCGCCCCAAAGCGCGGCACGGCAAACCCTTCCGCCGGCTTGCGAAAGATCAGCGTGCCAGAGGCATCGCACAGCACCAGCCCCGCCGTTGCCCCCGGCATCAGCGCCAGCCGTCTGAGCACCGCCACCACCGAGAGCCCCGACTGCCGCGCCAGAAGCAGCGGATCGGGCCGCCCGTCACCGGCAGCCGCCTGCGCTGCCTCCAGAACAGAGAGCGGCAGCGCTCGCGCCTCTTCTGCCGCGCGCAGCAACCAATCGCGCGCCAGGGCCCGCGCGGCCCCCGACACAAGCCCCCCGATTTCCGCCAGCACCACCCCGACCCCGGCCCCGTCCGGTTCAAGCTCCGGCAAATGCCATCCCCGACCGGCAAGCCAGGCCTCCAGTTCCTCAAGCGGTGCGGCGATCCCCTGCACGCCATCCTGAGCGAAGCCATCCAGATAGGCGACCAGCGCTTCCGATCCCACCGCCAGCCTTTCGCTGTCTGCAAAGAGATTGCGCAGGAAACGGTCGCGCCACTCCGGATCAATCTCCCCCGGCTCCGCCAGGATCTCGGCCGTCGAACGGACCGAAGACACCGCCGAAAGCATCTCGTGCAACGAGGCCGACAGATGCGGGTCATGGGTCATCCGGTCGTTCAGCGCCTCGACTGTCCGCTCCAGGCCCGCCACCCGCCGTTCCAGTGCGATCATGGCGGCCGCCCAACCCGGAAACCGCCCCGCAAATTCCTCGACCCGATCCAGTTCCGCGCCCGTGCCCTCCCCCGCAGCCGCCGCCGCCGCCCGCAGATCCTCAAGCAACGTGCCTTCCGCCCCTTCGCGCAAGGCGGCAACCGGCACGCCCAGCACCTGCGACAGCGCCACCAGAACCTCCGGGGTCACACGCCGGCGGTTATGTTCGATCAGGTTGAGGTATGAGGCCGAAACCCCGGCCGCCTGCGCCACATCGGCCTGCCGCAACCCCTGCGCCAGCCGACGCTCGCGCAACCGCGTTCCCGTCAAGGCCGACATCGGCATCGCGCGCCCTCCCGCACTCACTTGCAAGGCGCAGGTTTACAAAGCCCTGAAAACTTTACAACGCCCGTTTCACCTTGGCCCAAATACCCATGCGACCCCGTCATCCGCAGGCCTTGGCACGGAAAAGGGCGCGACCGGACCTCTCCGATCGCGCCCCCTGTCTCCCCTAAGGACGAGGCCACGCCTTATTGCAGCGCCTTGTCCGTGATCGCCGTGCTAAAGGCACCCGCATCCGGCGCCTTGGTGATGGCCGGGTTCTCCGGGCTCACCGCCGCAAGCAACGCCTCGACGGTGGCGTTGAAATCGGCCGGGTCCAGCGCTCCGTTCGATCCTGCCGTCAGCTTCGCCACCTCGCCCATCATGTAGGTCTGGTGTTCCAGCGACTGCAGACCGGTCTGGTCGGCATCGACCACGATCTGCGCCGCCTCGGCCGGGTTCTCCTCGGCATATTTCCAGCCCTTCATGCTGGCACGCACAAAGCGCACCATCTTCTCTTCAAAGGCCGGATCGGCCAGCGCGGATTCCATGACGTAAAGCCCGTCCTCCATCACCTTCACGCCCTCGTCGGCATAGCTGAAGAACACAAGGTCATCCGGGGTAAAGCCAGCATCCAGCACCTGACCATACTCATTATAGGTCATGACACTGATGCACTGGGCCTGGGCCGGTTCCTGCACCAGCGCGGATACGTCGAAGGCCTGCTTCAGCACGGTCACGCCACCTTCGCTGCCATCCGTCGGCAGGCCAAGCTTCGCCATCCAGGCATAGAAGGGATATTCATTCCCGAAGAACCACACTCCCAGCGTCTTGCCCGGGAAATCCGCCGTCGAGGTCACGCCCAGATCCTTACGGCACACCATGGACAGACCCTGGTTCTTGAAGGGCTGCGCGATGTTCACCAGCGGCACCCCCCGCTCGCGCGCCGCCAGCGCGGCGGGCATCCAGGTGGTGATGACATCCGCGCCACCGCCTGCGATCACCTGTTCGGGCGCGATATCCGGCCCGCCCGGCAGGATCGTGACGTCAAGGTTCTCCTCATCATAGAACCCCTTCGCCTCAGCCACGTAGTAGCCTGCAAACTGCGCCTGCGTGACCCATTTCAGCTGCAACCGCACCTGATCCTGCGCCTGCGCCGCCCCGGCGGCCAGCACCGCCATCAACGCACCCGTCACCAAACCCTTCATCATCTGTTTGACCTCCATGTCATCCGTCTTGTTGTCGTTATCCCCGCACTCTCTGGGAGGGGTGCCAGAACGTGACCCGTCTTTCGATCAGCGCCACGAAACCGTAAAAGGCCGTCCCCGAAAGGGCCGCCACGAAAATCTGCGCCCAGACCATGGGCAAGGCAAGCGATCCGACCGCCGTCGAAATGCGGAACCCCATCCCACGGGTCGGAGAGCCGAAGAATTCCGCAACGATGGCCCCGATGACCGCAAGGGTTGTGGCAATCTTCAACCCGTTGAAGATGAACGGCATCGCCGACGGCAGGCGCAGCTTGAACAGCGTCGTCCAATAGCCTGCGCCATAGGTGCGCATCAGGTCGCGATGCATCCGGTCGCTGGCTGCCAGCCCCGCCACCGCATTCACCAACACCGGAAAGAACACCATGGCAAAGACCACCGCCGCCTTCGACTGCCAGCCGAAGCCGAACCACGTCACCATGATCGGAGCAACCCCCACGATGGGCAGCGCCGCCACGAAATTCCCCACTGGCAAAAGGCCCCGCGTCAGGAAGGGCGACCGGTCCACCAGGACCGCCACCAGAAGCGCCGCGCCGCACCCCATCGCATATCCGGAAAACGCTCCTTTCACGATGGTCTGCACGAAATCCGACCACAGCAGTCCGATGTTTCCCCCGACTGTCGCCGCCACCACCGATGGTGCAGGCAGGATGACCTCGGGCACCGCAAAGGCCCGCACCGCCCCCTCCCACAGCGCCAGCACCGCCAACCCGAACAGCACCGGCGGCAAAAGCCGCAGCGGCCCGGCCTTGACCCGCCCGGCAATCCAGACATTGGCCGCCCAGGCCACGGCCCAGAACAGGATGGCCAGCCACAGCCCCGTCATGGCCGCACCCCCATCATCCGGTCCGCCGCCTTCTGCACCGCGCCAACACTCAGGATCAGAACCCCCGCCACCAGCGCCGCCGCAAAGAGCGAAGCCCACATCAGCAAGGGCTGACCAAACTGGCTCGCCACCAGCATCCGCGCCCCAAGGCCTTCCACCGCGCCCGTGGGCAATTCCCCCACGATGGCCCCCACCAGAGCCGCCGCAATCGCAACCTTGAGGGAAGCAAAGAAATACGGCATCGAGGACGGCAGCCGCAGATAGATGAAACTCTGCCAGCCATTGGCATTCCACGTCGCCAACTGGTCCAGCTGCATCGCATCCGGGGACCGCAACCCCTTCACCATCCCCACAAGAACGGGAAAGAAGCTCAAATAGGCGCTGATGATCGTCTTGGATACCAGCCGGTTCTCCACCCCCAGCGCCTCGCCAAGCGAAAGCGTGTTAGACAGAACCACGATCATCGGCGCCAGCGCCACGATGGGAATGGTCTGGCTGATCACCGCCCAGGGCATCACCGTCGCTTCCATCACCCGGAAATAGACAATCCCGATCGCCAGCGCGACGCCAAGCACGATCCCCAGTGCAAATCCCGCAAGCGTCGCCTCCATCGTCACCCAGCCATGATAGACAAGGCTCCGCTTGGACGTGATCGCCTGGCCCGCAATTCCGTCCCACAGCGCCACCGCCACCTGATGCGGCGCAGGCAGCTTCGGCCGATCCAGCGCCATCGTCGCCGTGACCAGTTCCCCGAACCCGACCGTGCGGCCCTCGCGGCCCGCCCGATCATGCACCGCCGCCGCATTCATCCAGACCGTGCACAAATACCAGATCCCCAGGATGATCCCCAGAACGGCCAGCACAGGCAAAGTCTTGCCCTTCATTCCCGCCCCCTCACCCTTGCGCGCCCTGCGGCCAGGCGATCAGCGCCACCGCCACAATGCCAAGCACCACACCCGCCGCCTGAATCGCCGTCAGCCGCTCCCCGAACCACAAGACCCCGATCAAGGCCAGCGCCACCAGTTGCACCACCGACGAGATCGCCACCGCCAGCGCCAACCCGCTTTCCCGCATCAGCCGCACCATCATCAGGTTGCCCACCAGAAAACAGCCCAGAGCGACCACCAGCGTCGGCCAAGCGCCCGACCCTGCATAGGCCCGCAACACGCTATTCGCCGCGATGAAAGCCACCATCGCCCCCGAAAGCCATAGCAACAGCCCTGCGCTCAAAACGCCCTCCCAAACCGAACTTGGGCGTCATCTTGGCCCAAGTACCCAAATCCCCCGCCCGCCACCGGCGCAACACCAAAAGTCTCGCCTCTCCCTCCCCCGGCACGGGGAAGGGTCGGGGAGGGGGTTTCCCTGCCAGACAAAAGCTCACACCTCATCGCCATGCCCCGCGCGCAACCCGTCCCGCACCCGATGCGCGATCTCGATGAACTCGCGGCTGTCGCGAATGTCGAGGGGCCGCTCCTTCGGCAAGGGGCTGTCGATCACATCCGTGATCCGCCCCGGTCGCGGGCTCATCACCACGATCTTGGTGGACAGATAGACCGCCTCGGGGATCGAATGGGTCACGAACCCGATGGTCTTGCCCGTCGCCGCCCAGAGCTTCAGCAATTCCTCGTTCAACCGGTCGCGCACGATCTCGTCCAGCGCGCCAAACGGCTCATCCATCAGCAGGATATCGGCATCAAAGGCCAAGGCCCGCGCGATGCTCGCCCGTTGCTGCATGCCGCCCGACAATTGCCACGGAAACTTGTTCCCGAACCCCTTCAATTCCACCAGATCCAGCACCCGCTCCACCCGGCGCGCCTGTTCGCCCTTGTCGAACCCCATGATCTCCAAAGGCAGCTTGATGTTCCCCGCAATCGTCCGCCAGGGATACAACCCCGCCGCCTGAAACACATAACCATAGGCCCGGCTCTGCCGCGCCGCATCGGGCGTCATCCCGTTCACCGTCAGCGTGCCGCCGGTCGGATGCTCCAGCGCCGCGATGCACCGCAAGAACGTCGTCTTGCCGCATCCCGACGGCCCGATGAAGGACACGAACTCCCCCCGGTTCACCGTCAGGTTCACATCCTTCAGCGCATGCACCGGCCCGTCCCCCGTCTGGAACGTCAGGTTCAACCCCTTCGCCTCGATCACCGGCGCACCGGCGTTCATCGTGTCTTTCATCCCACCTGTTCCCCGACGCCTTTCCCCGCGGCGTCATCAATTCTTCGCAGCCCCGGGCTACTCTTCCTCATCGTGAACGAAAGGCCCGCGACGATCATGCCCCCCACCCTCGCCTTCGCCCCGACAGAGGACGATCTGCAAGACGACCTCTTCACCGTCCCCGTACTCACCTTCGCCCCGCCCCCCAAAGCGCAGGACGACGAGGAAGAAGAGGGCTGACGCCGCCCCCCGGCCCGTGCCATGCTGCCCCGGTACCCTGTCCGGAGCCTGCCCCCATGACCCATGCCGCCCGCCCCCAATGCCGCAAACTGCGCCCCTCGTCCGATCACACCTATGCCGGCAAACAGGGGTTCAGCTATTTCGAAGGCATTGCCCGCGAAACGACCGGCAGCCAGGCGATCTGCATGCACCTTCTGACCATCCCGCCCGGCGGCCGCGCCCGCGCGCACAAGCATGCCACCCATGAAACCGCGATCTTCATGCTCGAGGGCGTCACCACCATGTTCTGGGGCGACCGGCTGGAACACCGGATGGAGGTAGAGGCGGGTGATCTTCTCTACATCCCCGCCGACATGCCGCATCTGCCCTTCAACCCCGGCCCCGGCCCCGCCCGCGCCGTCATCGCCCGCACCGACCCGCACGAACAGGAAAGCGTGATCCTCATGCCGGAACTGGAGCATCTGGTGGCGGACTGACCTCATACCGACCTCGTCAATCCGCCATCGACGCGCAAGTTCTGCCCGGTGATATACCCCGCCCCGTCCGACGCCAGAAACCCCACCACGGCGGCAATCTCGGCCATCGTGCCATAGCGTTTCATCGGCACCATCGCGGCGCGTTCCTCGGTCCCCGGCAGGCTGTCGATCCAGCCGGGCAGCACATTGTTCATCCGGACATTGGCCGCCGCATAGGTATCGGCATAAATCTTGGCGAACGCCGCCAACCCCGCCCGCGCCACGGCGCTGGTGGGAAACATCGCTGACGGTTCAAACGCCCAGGCGGTCGAGATATTGACGATTGCCCCCCCGCCCTGTGCCTGCATGATGGGCGTCACCAGCCGCGTCGGGCGCACCACGTTCAGGAAATACACCTCCTGCCCGCGCAGCCAGTCCTCGTCGGTGATCTCCAGAAGCGCCCCGCGCGGCCCGTGGCCTGCGCTGTTCACCAGCACATCCACCCGCCCCCAGCGCGCCATCGCCCCATCGACCAGGGCCTGAAGATCAGCGACCGACTGATTGGACCCCGTCACCCCGAACCCGCCCAGCGCCGCACCCAAAGCCTCGCCCTTGCCGGACGAAGACAGGATGCCCACGGCAAACCCGTCCTCAGCCAGCTTGCGCGCCGCAGCGGCCCCCATGCCGCTGCCGCCTGCGGTGACAAGGGCGACCTTCACCGTCAGACCCCCGTTGCCGGAATACCCGTCCGCACCACCGGGCGCGGCGCGGTCAGGTCTTTCCACTGGCTCAGCGCCCGGTTCACCGCAGGCCGCGCCTCGCGGCCCACGAATTGGCCATGGCCTTCCCGCGTCTTGACCGCCCCATCGTCGATGGCCACCTGCCCCCGCGTCAGAACATAGCGCGGCAGACCCTTCACCTTGTGCCCCTCGAACACATTGTAATCAATGGCCGATTGCTGCGTGGTGGCCGAGATCACCTTCTCCTTTTCCGGGTCCAGCACCACCAGATCGGCATCCGCCCCCACCAGCACCGCTCCCTTCTCGGGATACAGGTTCAGGATCTTGGCGATGTTGGTGCTCGTCACCGCCACGAACTCATTCGGCGTCAACCGCCCCGTCCCCACCCCATGAGTCCAGAGCATCGGGAGACGATCCTCCAGCCCCCCGGTCCCATTCGGGATCTTGGAGAAATCCCCCACCCCGAACCGCTTCTGCGCCGTGGTGAATGCGCAGTGATCGGTGGCCACCACCGACAGCGACCCCGACATCAGCCCCGCCCAGAGACTGTCCTGATGCGCCTTGTTGCGGAACGGGGGCGACATCACCCGCCGCGCGGCATGGTCCCAGTCGGGATGGAAATACTCGCTCTCATCCAGCGTCAGATGCTGGATCAGCGGCTCCCCCCACACCCGCTTGCCCGCCTGCCGCGCGCGCCGGATCGCCTCATGCGCATCCTCGCAGGACACATGCACCACATACAACGGCACCCCCGCCATATCGGCAATCATGATGGCGCGGTTCGTGGCCTCCCCCTCCACCTGCGGCGGGCGGGAATAGGCATGTCCCTCCGGCCCCGTATTCCCCTCTGCCAAGAGCTTCGCCGTCAGTTCCGCCACCACATCGCCATTCTCGGCATGGACCATGGCCAGCCCGCCCAGATCGCCCACCCGACGGAAGGAGGAAAACAACTCGTCATCATTCACCATCAAAGCGCCCTTGTAGGCCATGAAGTGCTTGAAGGACGTGATCCCCGCCTTCACGCTGTCGGCCATGCCCTCCCAGACCTTCTCGCCCCACCATGTCACCGCCATGTGGTAGGAATAGTCGCAATTGGCCCGGCCCGATTTGTTGTGCCACATCTGCGCGGCATCCATCAGCCCCTGCCCCTGCCCCGGCAGCACGAAATCCACCACCATGGTCGTCCCGCCCGACAGCGCCGCCCGCGTCCCGCTCTCGAAATCATCCGCGCTGTAGGTGCCCATGAACGGCATCTCGAGATGCGTATGCGGATCAATCCCGCCCGGCATCACATAGCAGCCCGTCGCATCCAGTTCCGTCCCACCCTTCAGCCCCGGCCCGATCTCGGTGATCTTCCCCCCCTCGATCCGCACATCGGCCTTGTAGGTAAGGTCCGCCGTCACCACCGTTCCGTTCCTGATGATCGTCGCGCTCATCGGCTCATCTCCCATGAAAGGCCCGTGCCATTCTTCTCTGCCCAAATATCCTGCGGGGGTCCGGGGGTGCAAAACCCCCGGGGGTCGCCATCAGGACACCACCTCCGCCACGTCAAGCGCGGCATGCAGCAGCACATCCGTCCCCGCCGCCGCCCATTCGGGGGAAATCGCCTCCGCCTCGTTATGCGAAAGCCCGTCCACACAGGGGCACATGATCATCACCGTCGGCGCCACGCGGTTGATCCAGCAGGCATCGTGCCCCGCGCCGGATACGATATCCATGTGGCTGTACCCCAACCGCTCCGCCGCGCCGCGCACCACCGTCACAAGACCGGGATCAAAGGTCACGGGGTCGAAATGCCCCACATCCTCGATCTCGCAGCCTAAGCCCAATTCCTTCGCCACCGCATGCGCCGCACGCATCACCTCTGCCTTCATCGCATCCAGCTTGGCCTGTTCGGGGCTACGGATATCCACCGTAAACACCACCTTCCCCGGAATAACATTCCGCGAATTCGGGAACACCTTCACCTGCCCCACCGCGCCCACAGCGTTCGGCTGATGGCTCATCGCAATCTGATGCACCCGCTCGGTGATCCGCGCCATGCCAAGCCCCGCATTCACCCGCATATGCATGGGCGTCGATCCGGTATGTGCGTCCTTCCCCGTCAGCGTGATCTCCAGCCACCACAGGCCCTGCCCGTGAGTGACGACACCAATGGTCTTGCCTTCGGCCTCCAGGATCGGCCCCTGTTCGATGTGTAATTCCAGCATCGCATGCATCTTGCGCGCACCGACGACCTCATCCCCGACCCAGCCGATGCGCGCCAGTTCCTCGCCAAAGACGTTGCCATCCAGGTCGCGGCGGCCCTTCGCATATTCCTCCGTATGGATGCCCGCGAACACGCCCGACGCCAGCATGGCGGGCGCAAATCGCGCGCCTTCCTCATTCGTCCAGTTCGTCACCACGATGGGGCGCTTCGTCCGCACCCCCATGTCGTTCATCGTGCGCACCACCTCCAGCGCGCCCAGAACGCCCAGAACGCCGTCATATTTCCCGCCCGTCGGCTGGGTATCCAGATGCGATCCCATGTAAACCGGCAACGCCTCCGGGTCCGTCCCGGCCCGCGTGGCGAACATGTTGCCCATGGTATCCACGCCCATGGTCATGCCCGCCGCCTCGCACCAAGCCTTGAACAGATGCCGCCCCTCGCTGTCGGCATCGGTCAGCGTCTGGCGATTGCAGCCCCCGGCCACGCCGGGGCCGATCTTTGCCATCTCTTCAAGGCTGTCCCAAAGCCGCGCGGAATTGATCCGCAGGTTTTCCCCGGGTGCTGGCATCGGCTGGCTCTCCCCCTGTTCGGGCCCTGTGCGCCGGGGGCGTCTTTTCGGCCCCCTGACCCATGTCGTTGATCGACTCGTTTCCTGACCGTATGGTCAATACGAAACGCACCACAACCTGACCATCCGGTCAACGAAAAACACAGGCCCGCATGCCCGAACCTGCCCGCATTTCACGCATCCGTTCCGGCCGTCGCACAGATATCCGGCAACAGAATGAACGCATCATCCTCGACGCCGCCGAACGGGTCTTTGCCGAGGCGGGCTTTGGCGGCGCGACCATGCAACTCATCGCCGATATGGCCGGCCTGCCCAAGGCCAACCTGCATTACTACTTCCCCACCAAAGAGGCGCTCTATCGCCGCGTGGTGCGCAACATCTTTGAAATCTGGCTCGACGCCGCCTCCTCTTTCGATGGCGCCGCAGGCCCGGTGGAAGGCATCGGCGCCTATGTGCAGGCCAAAATGGACATCTCCCGCCGCCACCCCCACGGATCAAAGGTCTGGGCGGCCGAAGTGATGCACGGCGCCCCGGTGATCCAGGACTATCTCGAAACCACGCTCCGCGACTGGACCGAAGGCCGCATCGCCGTGATCCGCCGCTGGATCGACCAGGGCCAGATGGCCCCCATCGACCCGCGCCACCTGCTCTACATGCTCTGGGCCACCACCCAGCACTACGCCGACTTCTGCCACCAGATCGAAACGCTGAACGCCGGCAAGCCCCTGTCAGACCGCCAGTGGCACGAGGCCACCGAAAGCGTCAAACAGATCATCCTGCGCGGCATCGGCGCGATCTGATCCCGGCCGCCCTTTCCGCACCACCCCCTCATCTGGTATGGCAGGCAAGAGGCGCACAGGACAGGAGACATCGCATGACACTCGAGGAACTCGAAGCCGAAGCCGCCCGCCTGATCCTTTCCGAATTCACGGAAGAAACCGCGCTTCGCCTTGGGCTGACGCTGATGAACATGGCCAAGCTCGACCGCCTGCCTGTGGTCATCGACATCCGCACCAATGACCGCACGCTGTTCCACCTCGCCATGCCGGGGGCCGCGCCGATCAACGACCGCTGGGCGCGGCGCAAGTCGAACACTGCACTGCATTTCCACCTCGCCTCCCTGCATGTGGGCCGCAACATGGCGGCCAAGGGCGAAAGCCTCGCCATGCACGGTCTGACGGAACAGGATTTCGCCATCCACGGCGGCGCGGTGCCCATCGTCGTGGCGGGGGCGGGCCTTGTCGCCTGCGCCACCATCTCGGGCCTGCCGCAGGTCGAGGACCACCGCCTTGTGGTCCGCGCGCTGGAAACGCTCTTGCCGGGAAACTGAAGGGCAGAACGGCAGGATCGCGGAACGGCGCAACCCGGCAAAGCCGGCAAAGGGCCCTTCCAAACCCGCCGTCGGGACCTATCTCTAGCCCATGCAATTGCAAATCACGAGGGAACCGATGAACTTCAAGGGATTGACCCGCTCGCTCGCCATCATCACCGGAATGCTGGTGGCCGTGCCCTATCTGATGATCCTCGCCGTCGAATGACAGCCCCGGTGCGGGTGGCCTGCCACCCGCCCGCCTTTCACAGCAGTTCCACCTCGACGAAACGCATCTCCTCCGTCCCGGCATTGATCACATTGTGCTCCACCCCTGCCGCACGCCGATAGGCCGTGCCTGCCGGGACAAGCACCGCCCGACGCGCGCCTCCCGGCCCTTCCAGTTCCATATGGCAGTCAGTCAAGGCGGTGATCACGTAATCATGCCCATGCCGATGCCACCCCGTCTCGGCGCCGGGGGCAAAGTCAAAACGCGTCACCCGCACCCGCGCATCCTCCACCAGCACCGTCGCCACGCAAGCCGCCCGCATCCCGCCCCTCCCTTAACGCTTTGCATCTGCCGCCAAATTGCGCCAAGGTCGCCCCAGCGGCCGCATGGCGCAAGCACAAAGTCCCGACCGATGACACGACCCCGCACACGCATCCAGCAAAAGAATTCCGAGACCATCCTCGAAGCCGCGCTCGACGTTTTCTCCACCTATGGATTCCGGGGCGCGACGCTGGATCAGATCGCCGAAGTGGCCGGCCTGTCCAAACCCAACCTGCTCTACTACTTCCCGTCGAAAGAGGCGATGCATCAGGCCCTCCTGACGCGCCTCCTCGACACCTGGCTCGATCCCTTGCGCGAGGTGGACGAAGAGGGCGATCCCGTCGAAGAGATACTCGCCTATGTGCGCCGCAAGATCGAACTCAGCCGCGACTACCCCCGAGAAAGCCGCCTCTTCGCCAATGAAATCCTGCAAGGCGCCCCACGGATCCAAGAGGCCATCGAAGGCGATCTGAAACGCCTCGTGGATGAAAAATGCGCGATCCTTGCCCTCTGGATGGACCAGGGCCGCATCGCCCGCCTGCCGCCGCATCACCTGATCTTCTCGATCTGGGCCTTGACCCAGCATTATGCCGATTTCGACATGCAGGTGCGCGCCGTGCTCGGCCCCGGCCATGATCCCTTTGCCGAAGCCGGCGATTACCTCGACACGCTGTTCCGCAAGCTTCTGGCCCCCTGAACCGGCTCTGCTGCTTCACCTTGGCCCAAATACCCGAAGAACCGCGCCAGCAACCGGGATACCCGGTCCCTGTCGTCACGCCATCGCCGTCACGCGGCTTCGGCCCGCCCCACCAACCCTGTCAGCACCTCCGCCGCAATCTCGAAAGACCGCAGCCGCGCCGCGTGGTCGTGGATCATGCCGGTTACCATCAACTCATCCGGTTGGAAGCGATCGACCAAGGCCGCCATCTGCCGCGCCACCGTCGCCGGTGCCCCCACCGCCGAACAGGACAGCGCCGCCTCCACCTCTGCCCGCATCCCGGCGGGCACTTCCGACAGGTCGGCAACAGGCCGCGGCAGTTTGCCCGGTCGCCCCATCCGCAACCGCGCAAAGGCCAGCACCTGCGACGACCGCAAAAAAGCGGCCTCCGCCTCCGTTTCCGCCGCACAGACCCCCACACCCATCATCGCATAGGGTGCCGCCAGCCATTGCGACGGCCGAAAGGTACGGCGATAGACCTCCAGCGCCTCGACCAGCATCTGCGGCGCGAAATGCGACGCAAAGGCATAGGGCAGCCCCAGCCAGGCCGCCAGTTGCGCCCCGTAAAGGCTCGATCCCAGTATCCAGACCGGCACCTTGGTACCCACACCCGGCACCGCCCGCACCCGCGCCTCCGGATGATCCTCGTCGAGGTAGGAAATCAGCTCCGTCACGTCCTGCGGGAACGTATCGGTCTGCTCCATATGCCGCCGCAACGCCCGCGTCGTGGCCATATCCGTACCCGGCGCACGGCCCAGCCCCAGATCAATTCGCCCCGGAAACAGCGTGGCCAGCGTGCCGAACTGTTCGGCAATCACCAGGGGTGAATGGTTCGGCAGCATGATCCCGCCCGCCCCCACCCGAATGCGCGACGTCCCCGCCGCCACATGCCCGATTACCACCGCCGTCGCGGCAGAGGCGACACCGGGCATGTTGTGATGCTCGGCCAGCCAATAGCGGTGATAACCCCACCCTTCGGCATGGCGCGCCAGATCCAGCGTGGCCACCAGCGCATCCCCCGTGCTGGCCCCTTCTGGGACAGGGGACAGATCAAGAATGGAGAAATGTTTCATCCGTCAAAGATAGGCAGCCATGCCTGCGGCAGCAATCCACGATCAGCCGCCGCCTTGTGAAACCTGCATCACAATGCCGCGCCGCGCCGCCGGAGGTTCCGCACAGGAACCTCCGGAACAACAGGCCCGGATCACTCCGCCGCCTTGGCCATCGGGTTGTTCGGATGGCTCGTCCAGTTGGCATAATCGCCCACCACGCGGCCCGTGCGCGGGTCCGTTGCGCCCTTCGGCATCTCGACCATGGTGATGCAATTCTCCACTGGGCAGACATTGACGCACAGGTTGCAGGCCACGCATTCATCATCCTTCACGGTGAACACGCGCCCCGGCCCCATGTCGATCGCCTGATGGCTGGTATCCTCACAGGCCGCATAGCAGCGCCCGCATTTGATGCAGGCATCCTGGTCGATATGCGCCTTGGTCACGTAGTTCAGGTTCAGATACTGCCAGTCGGTCACATTCGGCACCGCCCGCCCGATGATCTCATCGACCGAGGCAAACCCCTTTTCGTCCATATATTGCGACAGGCCCGAAATCATCTCCTGCACGATCTTGAAGCCATAGGTCATCGCTGCGGTGCAGACCTGCACGTTCGATGCCCCCAGCGCCATGAATTCCACTGCGTCACGCCAGGTCGTCACGCCCCCGATGCCCGAAATCGGCAGCCCCCGCGTCTCGGGCGACCGGGCGATCTCGGCCACCATGTTCAGCGCGATGGGCTTCACCGCAGGCCCGCAATAGCCGCCATGCGTGCCCTTGCCGTCGATCATCGGCTCGGGCGAGAAGCTGTCAAGGTTCACCCCGGTGATCGAATTGATCGTGTTGATCAGCGACACCGCATCCGCCCCGCCGCGCTTCGCCGCCTCGGCCGGGCGGCGGATGTCGGTGATGTTCGGGGTCAGTTTCACGATGCAGGGCATCTTGGAATAGTGCTTCACCCATTCCGTGACCATCTGGATGTATTCCGGCACCTGCCCCACGGCAGAGCCCATTCCGCGTTCCGCCATGCCATGCGGGCAGCCGAAGTTCAGTTCCACCCCGTCGGCCCCCGTATCCTCGATCCGGTGCAGGATGTCCTTCCAGCTTTCCTCGTCGCAGGGCACCATCAGGCTGATGATCATGGCCCGGTCCGGATAGTCCTTCTTCACGCGCCGGATTTCATCCAGATTGGTCTGCAAGGGCCGGTCGGTGATCAACTCGATGTTGTTCAACCCCAACAGCCGCCGATCCGCGCCCCAGATCGCGCCATAGCGCGGCCCGTTCACGTTCACCACGGGCGGCCCTTCGCTGCCCAGCGTCTTCCACACCACGCCGCCCCAACCCGCCTCAAAGGCGCGGCGCACGTTGTATTCCTTGTCCGTCGGCGGGGCCGAGGCCAGCCAGAACGGGTTCGGCGAGCGGATTCCCAGAAAATTGGATGTCAGATCAGCCATGAAAGCCTCCATGTTGGCGCGCGGGACCGTCACCCGAAGGCGCGCCCGTCATCTTGCTATGGGTGAAGGTTGGGGTCAGAGACCCAGCAGGTTCCAGATCCAGCCGACGATGATCCCGCCGACCTCGCCGAATTTCGGGATGACATAGGCCCAGGCCAGCGCGGCGGCCACGTTCACCGCGCAGAACACCGGAAAGCTCATCCGCGTCATGCCCGCGAACAGAAAGATCACCGGGCGCAAGGGGCCAAAGAAATGGCCCACGATCACCGCCCCGATCCCCCATCTGCGAAAGGCGTCGCTCGCCCGTTCGACCAGATCGGGATGGTCCTTGAGCGGCCACATGCCCAGGATGCGGCCGCCATAGCGGCGCCCCAGCCAGTAGCTGAAGGTCGATCCGATCACCGCACCCAACGCCGCCCCGGCCCAGATCGGAAGAAAAGGGATGGCTCCGGTCGCCACCAACGCGCCTACACCTACCAGGATGGCCGTTGATGGCACGGCGATGGACAGAAATGCCGTCGTCTCGGCCGCCGCAAAGACCAGCGCCAGCCAGAACGACCATTCCTGATGCCGTTCGATGAAGGCGATTGCCGCCTCGGTCCACGATTCCATGCGGCGCCTCCTGTGACGGCACCGCATTTGGGGCCTTTCCGCGCCCCGGTAAAGGGGGCAGCGCCAAAATCATGCGCGTGCCGCCATCAGCGTGGCATGGATGTCCTCGGCTGCATCGCGCCCCTCGGCCACCGCTGTGACCGTCAGGTCATCACCCCCCGCCGCGCAATCGCCCCCGGCCCAGACACCGGCAACCGAGGTCCGCCCCGCGCCCGTCACGGCAATCTTGCCGCCCTCCAGCGCAAGGCCCTCGGGCGCGCCGGTCAGCGTCTGGCCGATGGCCTTGAACACCTGATCCGCCCGCAGCCGGAACGTCTCGCCGGTCGGCTTCAGACCATCCGGGCCATCAGCCATGTAGGCAAATTCCACCTCCGCGCCTGCGCCCGCCGCATGAACGGCCACGGGTGCGGCGTTGCAGATGATCCGCACGCCCGCGCTGGTGGCGTGGTCCTGCTCGTAACCGCTCGCGCTCATCCGGTCTTGCCCGCGGCGATAGACGATGCTCACCGTCTCGGCCCCCAGAAGGCGCGACTGCACCGCCGCATCCACAGCCGTCATCCCGCCGCCAATCACCACCACATCGCGCCCCACGGGTAGGGTGGCCTTGTCCTTGGCCTGACGAAGCTCGGCGATGAAATCCACCGCGTTGCGCACCAACGGCATCTCCTCGCCCGGTGCGCGCAGCGCATTCACGCCCGCCAGCCCAAGGCCCAGAAACACCGCGTCAAATTCCGCCTGCAACTCGCCCAGCGAAACCTCGCGCCCCAGCGCCATTCCGGTCTTGACCGTGATCCCGCCGATCTGCAGCAGCCAGTCCACCTCGGCCTGCGCAAAATCGCCGACGGCCTTGTATTGCGCGATTCCGTATTCGTTCAGCCCCCCGGCCTTGGGGCGCGCGTCGTAAACGAAAACCTCATGCCCCTTCATGGCCAGCCGATGCGCGCAAGCCAGCCCCGCCGGACCCGCCCCCACGACCGCCACCTTCCGCCCCGTCGCCGCCGCCCGGGCAAAGGGATGCACGCCCTTCTCCATCAGCGTATCGGTGGCATAGCGTTGCAGCCGCCCGATCTCCACCGGCTTGCCCTCGGCCACCTCCCGCACACAGACCTCTTCGCACAGCGTCTCGGTCGGGCAGACACGGGCGCACATGCCGCCCAGAATGTTCTGCGACAGGATCGTCCGCGCCGCCGCCTCGGGCGTGCCAGTGGCGATCTGGCGGATGAACAGCGGGATGTCGATGCTGGTCGGGCAGGCTGTCATGCAGGGTGCATCATGGCAGAAATAGCAGCGATCCGCCGCCACCCGCGCCTCATGCGCCACCAATGGCGGCTCATGGTCAGTGAAGTTGCGGGCAAGCACGTCGGCTGGCAGACGTCCCGGAACAATGCCGGGCGTGAGCGGGCTGTTGGACAAGGCGATCTCTCCCTGTTTGCTGTTCTTTGTTAAGGAAAAGCTGACACAGGGCCTGTTTTTTATCAAACGGTAAAATAACTGCGGCACCAGATTTTTCGCGACCCCGCCCCCAATCCGCTTTGGATGCCCGAAATTCAGGCACCAACTCCGCCGACCCGCCCCGCAAGATCGCCGCTTTTCACCCCCGGCCTCGTGGCGTATAAGCACGCAGCACAGCATCCAGCATCTGGCGCCGCCCCTCTGGCAGCCCCGGATGAACAGGCAGAAACAACCCCGGCGCAACGTCGCCAGCAGAGGACCGGCATGAGCAAGCACACTTCCGAAGCCGATGTCGCCTTCATCCAGGCGCTCGCGGAACTTCTGAACAAGAACGAACTGACGGAACTGTCGGTCAAACGCGAATATGGCGAAGATGACAGCCTCGAGGTGCGCGTGGTCAAGCAGGCCAATGTCGTGACCGTGGCCGCCGCCGCGCCCGCCTATGCCCCTGCTCCTGCCGCAGCCGCACCGGCCGCCGCGCCCACTGCTGCCCCTGCCACCGCCGCGCCGGAAGACCCGGCCCAGCATCCGGGCGCCGTCACCTCGCCCATGGTCGGCACCTGCTATCTCGCGTCCGAACCCGGCGCCGCTCCCTTCGTGACCGTGGGGGCCACCGTGGCCGAAGGCCAGACCGTCCTCATCATCGAAGCGATGAAGACGATGAACCAGATTCCCGCCCCGCGCGCGGGCACCGTGAAGCGCATCCTCGTCGAAGACGGCACGCCGGTCGAATATGGCGCGCCCCTCCTGATCATCGAATAAGGGAACGCCCATGTTCGAAAAGATCCTGATCGCCAACCGGGGCGAAATCGCGCTGCGCGTCATCCGCGCTGCCCGGGAAATGGGGATCAAATCGGTCGCCGTGCATTCCACCGCCGACTCTGACGCGATGCATGTCCGCATGGCCGACGAATCCGTCTGCATCGGCCCGGCCTCCTCCACCGCCTCCTACCTGAACAAGGCTGCCATCATCTCGGCCTGCGAAATCACCGGCGCACAGGCCGTCCATCCCGGCTACGGCTTCCTGTCCGAAAACGCCGCCTTCGCGCAGGCGCTGGAAGATCACGGCATCACCTTCATCGGCCCCTCGGCGGAACATATCCGCATCATGGGCGACAAGATCACCGCCAAGGAAACCGCCAAGGAACTGGGCATCCCCGTGGTCCCCGGCTCCGACGGCGGCGTCGCGGATTTCGAAGCCGCGCAAGGCGTGGCCGACTCCATCGGCTATCCCGTGATCATCAAGGCCACCGCGGGCGGCGGCGGGCGCGGGATGAAGGTCGCCCGGAACGCGCAGGAGCTGGAGGTTGCCTTCCGCACCGCCCGGTCCGAGGCGAAGGCCGCCTTCGGCAATGACGAAGTCTATATCGAGAAATACCTGCAAAAGCCCCGCCATATCGAAATTCAGGTCTTCGGCGATGGCAAGGGCAAGGCCGTGCACTTGGGCGAACGCGACTGCTCGCTCCAGCGCCGCCACCAGAAAGTGTTCGAAGAGGCCCCCGGCCCCGCCATCACCCCCAAGATGCGCGCGGAAATCGGCAAGATCTGCGCCGAGGCGGTCGCCAAGATCAATTACATCGGCGCGGGCACAATCGAATTCCTCTATGAGGACGGCAAGTTCTACTTCATCGAAATGAACACCCGCCTTCAGGTCGAACACCCCGTGACCGAGGCGATCTTCGGCGTCGATCTTGTGCGCGAACAGATCCGCGTCGCCGCTGGCCTGCCCATGTCCTTTTCGCAAAGCGATCTGGAAATCAACGGCCACGCCATCGAGGTGCGGATCAACGCCGAGAAACTGCCGAACTTCGCCCCCTGCCCCGGCAAGGTCCGCGTGTTCCACGCACCCGGTGGCCTTGGCGTGCGGATGGACAGCGCGCTTTACGGCGGCTATTCCATCCCGCCCTATTACGACAGCCTGATCGGCAAGCTGATCGTCCACGGCCGCGACCGGCCCGAGGCGCTGGCCCGCCTGAAGCGCGCCCTTGGCGAACTCATCATCGACGGGATCGACACGTCGGTTCCGCTCTTCCACATGCTGCTGGCCGAGCCAGACATCCAGAACGGCGAATACAACATTCACTGGCTGGAAAAATGGCTGGCCGCGCAATTCGCGGAATGATCTGTAGGATGGGCAGAGCTGCCCATCCTACGCCCCGCCCATGACCACGAACGCCATCACCCCGGATATCCTGCTGCGCGCCTATGCGGCGGGCATCTTTCCAATGGCCGAAAGCCGCGATGACCCCGGAATCCATTGGGTCGATCCGCGCCGTCGCGGCATCCTGCCGCTGGACGGTTTTCACATCTCGCGCTCGCTCCGCCGCCGCCTGTTGCGCAGCGATTGGCGCATCACCGCCGATACCGCCTTTGCCGAGACCGTGCAGTCCTGTGCCGCCCGCGACGAGACCTGGATCAACACCACGATCTTCGAAAATTACCTCGCCCTGCACCGCATGCGCTTTGCCCATTCGGTAGAGGTATGGGAGGGAAGCAATCTCATCGGTGGCGTCTATGGCGTCACCCTGGGTCGCGCCTTCTTTGGCGAAAGCATGTTCTCGCGCCGCACCGACGCATCAAAGGTCGCGCTGGCCCATACCGTCCACCGCCTGCGTGCAGGCGGCTTCACCCTGTTTGACACGCAATTCCTCACGGCCCATCTCGCCACACTCGGCGGCATCGAAATCTCGCGTGGCGATTATCACCGTCGCCTCGCCGCCGCACTGGAAGGGCGGGCGCAATTCCATCCTGCGGGCTATTCGCCCGCCCCCTCGGACGTGGCCGGATCGGGCGCAGGCGCCGCTTCAGGATAGGCGCAGCGCAGCACCCAGACGTCATATCGCGGATGATCCAGCGCCGATAGCGCAGGCGATGACGCCACCATCCAACCCTCGAAGACCGGTCCATCGACCCCCGCATCGCGGATCGTCAGATGCGCCTGCGCATCCGATGCCGGATTGTCCGCAGGGTAACGGCAGGCGTCCAGCCGGATCGACAATCGGCCCGACACGGCCTCCTGCCCCAGCACCAGCTCGATATCGGCCGTCTCGCCTGTCAGCTTGTCCAGCCAGCGCAGGATGGCCGCATCCCCTTCTGCAAAGCCCTGCGCTGCGGTTGGGCTCGCCGCAAGGCCCAGCAGCCCCAGCACGGCCAGAACCCGGATGATCATTCGACCGCCCCGCCCTCCGAAGCCGCGCCGCCGTCACCGCCGCCGCCGCCCGCGAATTTCATCATCAGCGAAATCACCGATACCGCGCCTTGGGTATCCTCGATCTCCGCCCCCGGCGACAGGTTGTCCAGCGCCCCACCCGGGACCAGCTCCACGAAGTTCCCGCCCAGAAGCCCTTCCGAAGAAATCAGCGCCGCCGAATCCTCGGGCAGCAGCACGTTCTCCTGCACCGAAAGCCGCGCATCGGCGAAGAACGTCTCCGGGTTCAGTTCCAGCGCCGTCACCGTGCCAACCTTCACACCGGCCAATCGCACATCGGTGCCCACGCGCACCCCTTCAACCGACCGGAACGACGCCACCAGCTCATAGCTGCCGCTGCGGCCCGCCGTCACACCGGTCTGCTGCCCCGCATAAAGCAGAAAGCCGATCGCCGCCGCCAGAACCGCCGCCCCGGCCAGAACTTCTGTCCGATTTTCCGCCATCACTCGGGCTGCCACGCCTCATAGTCCCGCCGCACGACCGGATCGGGACGCCGGATGGAACCCGGCGGCGCATAGGCGGCCTCGGTGCCGGTCAGGTTCTCCTGATGCGGCTTTTCCCAGGCCTTACGCTTCAGCGGCGCCTTGGTCGGCGGCTGGTCCCATGTATGGTGCAACCAGCCGTGCCAATCAGGCGAAACCCGGCTTGCCTCGGCCTCGCCGTTGAAGATCACCCAGCGCCGCTTGCCGTCGCGCGTCTCATAATAGACGTTGCCCTGATCATCCTCGCCCACCTTCACGCCCTTGCGCGAGGTATAGATCTGCGTGCCCAATGTCTGGCCATTCCACCAGGTGACAAGCCGCTTGAGGAAATCCATCGCAACCCTCCGGGAAACCTTTGCTCCCATATGGCCGAAGGGGATAAAAAGGTCCAGCGGCAAGCCACAGCAACGGCGCGAATGTGACCGGACGACGCGGTGTCCCCCGACGAGCCAAGGGGTTGGCAAGCTGGGCGCCCTCCTGTAATCGCAGGCACAGCACACAAGGATCCCGGGTGCAACTCCCGGGTGGCTCTTCCGGCCGCCAATCCGCCGGACAACCTCACAGCCCCCATCACACAGTCATCGACCCGGCCAACGCGCTGTTTCGATCAAGGACGGATTTTTCATGTTTTCAGCAGACTCTTACCGCCAGCAATGGACAGGCAATATCCGGGGCGACCTGCTCTCCGGTCTTGTCGTGGCCCTTGCCCTGATCCCCGAGGCGATTGCCTTCTCGATCATCGCGGGCGTCGATCCCAAGGTTGGCCTCTACGCCTCCTTTTCAATCGCCGTCATCACCGCCATCACGGGCGGTCGCCCGGGCATGATCTCCGCCGCGACCGCCGCCACGGCCGTGCTGATGGTCACGCTGGTCCGCGATCACGGGCTGCAATACCTCCTTGCCGCCACAGTGCTTGCCGGGCTGCTGCAAATCACGATGGGCCTTGCCCGTCTGGGATTCGTGATGCGCTACGTCTCGAAATCGGTGATGACCGGTTTCGTGAATGCGCTGGCCATCCTGATCTTCATGGCGCAACTGCCCGAGCTTGACCCTTCGCGCGTGACATGGCTCACCTATGCCATGGTCGCAGGCGGGCTGGCCATCATCTATCTCTTTCCCCGCCTGACCAAGGCCGTGCCCTCACCGCTTGTCACCATCATCGTCCTCACCGCACTGACCCTTGCCTTCGGATGGGATGTCCGCACGGTGGGCGACATGGGTGCGCTGCCCGATACGCTGCCGGTTTTTCTTGTGCCCGATATTCCCCTCACCCTCGAAACCCTTGCCATCATCTTTCCCTATGCGCTCGCTGTCGCCGTGGTTGGCCTGCTGGAAAGCCTGATGACGGCCCAGATCGTCGATGACCTGACCGACACCACGTCAGACCGCAATCAGGAATGCATCGGTCAGGGTCTGGCCAATACTGCCACTGGCTTCATCGGCGGCATGGCCGGCTGCGCCATGATCGGCCAATCGGTCATCAACGTGAAATCCGGCGGGCGCGGACGTCTGTCCTGTTTCTTCGCCGGGGTGATGCTGCTCATCCTTTGCGTCGGCCTCGGCGACCTGGTCAGCCAGATCCCCATGCCCGCCCTCGTGGCCATCATGATCATGGTGTCCATCGGCACCTTCTCGTGGTCCTCGATCAGGACGCTGCGCACCCATCCAACCTCATCCTCCGTCGTCATGCTGGCCACGGTCATCACGGTTGTCTGGTCTCACAACCTCGCCATCGGCGTGCTGACCGGCGTCCTTCTGTCCGGCATCTTCTTCGCCGCCAAGATCGCGCAACTCTTCCGCGTCACCTCCACCACCACAGCCGACGGCCGCAGCCGCACCTACCGCATCGAAGGCCAGCTCTTCTATGGCTCGGTCGAAGATTTCATGCGCGCCTTCGATTTCAAGGAACCGCTTGACACCGTCATCATCGACGTCTCTGCCGCCCATATCTGGGATATCAGCTCGGTCCAAGCGCTCGACATGGCGGTCATGAAGTTCCGCCGCACCGGTGCTGCGGTGCAGATCATCGGCATGAACGCGGCATCCGAAACCATCGTTGACAAGCTTGCCCTGCATGACAAGCCCGGCGCGATGGACAAGCTGGCGGTGCATTGATCCAAAAAGGCTGCGGAGCGCGAAATCCCGACCCGCAGCCTTCTCCACACCATGTAACGCAAAAGAAAAAGGGCGAACCCGCAGGTTCGCCCCGAACGCCTTCGGCAGTGCAGGCCTCAGCCCGCCGTCGCCGGTTCCTTCTTCTTCGTCTCGGTATAGACCAGCATCGGTTTGGCCTCGGCGGAATTCACCGCCTCTTCGTTCACCACAACCTCTTCGACACTGTCCATGCCCGGCAGTTCGAACATGGTGTCCAGAAGGATATCCTCCATGATCGACCGCAGCCCCCGCGCGCCGGTCTTGCGCTTGATCGCGCGCTTGGCGATGGCCGAAAGCGCATCCGGCGTGAAGGTCAGCTTCGTGCCCTCGATCTCGAACAGGCGCTGATACTGCTTGACCAGCGCGTTCTTCGGCTCCGTCAGGATGGTGACCAGCGCCGCCTCGTCCAGATCGTTCAGCGTGGCGATCACCGGCAGACGGCCCACGAATTCCGGGATCAGCCCGAATTTCAACAGATCCTCCGGCTCCAGCTCCTTGAACAATTCGCCCACGCCGCGCGCATCCGGATCCTTCACATCGGCACCAAAGCCGATACCCGATCCCTTGTTGCGCTGCGCGATGATCTTTTCGAGGCCCGCAAAGGCCCCACCGCAGATGAACAGGATGTTCGTCGTGTCCACCTGCAGGAATTCCTGCTGCGGATGCTTGCGCCCGCCCTGCGGGGGCACGCTTGCAACCGTGCCTTCCATGATCTTCAGAAGCGCCTGCTGAACGCCCTCGCCGCTGACATCTCGGGTGATCGACGGGTTGTCCGACTTGCGGGTGATCTTGTCCACCTCGTCAATATAGACGATCCCGCGCTGCGCACGTTCCACGTTGTATTCGCTGGCCTGCAACAGCTTCAGGATGATGTTCTCCACATCCTCGCCGACATAGCCCGCCTCGGTCAGCGTCGTCGCATCCGCCATGGTGAAGGGCACATCCAGAATGCGCGCCAACGTCTGCGCCAACAGCGTCTTGCCGCAGCCCGTCGGCCCGATCAGCAGGATGTTCGACTTCGACAGCTCAATATCCGTCTTCGACGAATTGTTCAGCCGCTTGTAGTGGTTGTGCACCGCGACCGACAGCACGCGCTTGGCATGCACCTGCCCGATCACATAGTCATCCAGCACCTTGCAGATCTCGCGCGGCGTGGGCACCCCTTCGCTGGATTTCAGACCGGTGGTCTTGGTCTCTTCCCGGATGATGTCCATGCAAAGCTCGACGCATTCGTCACAGATGAACACCGTCGGCCCTGCAATCAGCTTGCGCACCTCATGCTGGCTCTTGCCGCAGAACGAACAGTAAAGCGTGTTCTTGCTGTCGCTGCCGGAGTTGTTCGCCATTCGGTCGTCCTTTGCCAGAACCCGGCCCCGCGACCGGTCGTAAGGTGGAAGTCTAGGACAAGCCCCGCGCCCCCACAATGCCAAAAAACCCCCGCCAGGCCTGCCCCGGCGGGGGATACCGTCACTTCGCCGTGTCGTCCGCCTTGCCGCGGCTTTCCACGATCTCGTCGATCAGACCCCAGGCCTTCGCATCCTCGGCCGACATGAAATTGTCCCGCTCCAGCGCCGCCTCGACCGTGTCATAGTCATTGCCGGTGTGCTTGACATAGATCTCGTTCAGCCGCCGCTTCAGCTTTTCGGTCTCGCGGGCGTGGATCATGATATCCGTCGCCTGCCCCTGATACCCGCCGCTGGGCTGGTGCACCATGACGCGGGAATTGGGCAGCGAGAAGCGCATCCCCTTCTCCCCTGCCGTCAACAGAAGCGACCCCATCGAGGCCGCCTGCCCGATCACCAGCGTGGAAACCTTGGGCTTGATGTATTGCATGGTGTCATAGATCGACAGCCCGCTCGTCACCACGCCGCCGGGGCTGTTGATATACATGCTGATTTCCTTCGACGGATTCTCCGCCTCAAGGAACAGAAGCTGCGCACAGATCAGCGACGACATCCCGTCATGCACGGGCCCGGACAGAAAGATGATCCGCTCCTTCAGCATGCGCGAGAAGATGTCATAGGCCCGTTCGCCCCGGCTGGTCTGTTCCACGACCATGGGGACAAGGGTATTCATGTAGTGATCGACGGGATCGCGCATCGGGGGCTGCCTCTTCATCTCTCGGGGGACATAACGACATTCTCTTGCCAGAGTCTTAGTGGTGGCAGCGGGGGGCTGCAAGGGCACCCCGACGAATGCCGCCTCCCCTGCCCGGCCGTGCGCCCGGAAGTCGCCGTCGCATGGGTATTTTTGCCAGGGTCTATACAAGCTGAGGCTGTCTGAGAGTATGCTAAGGTACTCTTATGGCACAGAAAAACGTGTATCTGTTTCGGGGGAGAATCTCGGAGCGCAAGTTCCGCGATCTTTTGCGGGTGTTTGCACTCGACATCACCGCCGACCGCGCCGCTGCGCTGACCGGCTTGAGCCACAATACAACCGCGGGTCTCTACCGCCTCTTGCGGCAGCGCATGGCCGAACTGGCCCAGCAGGATTGCCCCTTTCGGGGCCAGGTGGAGATCGACGAGAGCTACTTTGGCCCGACCCGAACACGCGGCCACAAGGGGCGGGGAAACCCTCGCAAGGTGCCGGTCTTCGGCATCCTCGAACGGGGCGGGCGCGTGCACTGCCAGATCGTGAAAAACTGTTCAAAAGCAACGCTTACAGCCATCATTGAAGGGCGCGTCGAGGCCTCGGCCGAGATCACCACCGACGGCTTCCGCAGCTATGACGGCCTCGTCGAGGCAGGGTTCTCCCGCCACCACAGGATCAACAAATACTACAATCGAGACCATACAGTCTTCGCCGAGAATGGCATCCACATCAACGGCATCGAGAGCTTCTGGAGCTATGCCAAACGCCGCCACGCCAAATTCAACGGACTGCGCAAAAGCAGCTTCCCAGTCTTCCTCAAAGAAACGGAATTCCGCTTCAACACGCGCGACAAAGATCTCTACAAGATCCTCCTCAAGTCATGCAGACTGAAACCACTCAGACCATGAGCTTGTATAAACCCTTTTGCCAAGATGAAGCCCATGACGGCATCAAGGGGATGGCAGGGGTGCGACACCCTTCCTGCATCTTGCCAGATTACACCGCGCCCCTAGCTTGCGCGCCATGTCCGAACTCCCTCTCCCCCTCCCCGCCACCCGCGCCGCCGCCACCGCGCGTCTTGCCGCCTTCCTGCCTCGCGCAGGCCTCGCCTATGCCGCGCGCCGGAACGAGGATCTGCCCGGTCATCCCCATGTCTCCGGCCTCTCGCCCTATATCCGCCACCGCCTGCTGACCGAGGCCGAGGTGATTGACGCCACGCTCCGCGCCCATCCCCAGGGGGCCGACAAGTTTCTGGCCGAGGTGTGGTGGCGCACCTACTGGAAGGGCTGGCTGGAGCGTCGCCCCGCCATCTGGGCCGCCTATCGCCAGGGCCTGACCGAGGCGTTGAACCGGGTGCAGACGGAGGCCGGCCTGCGCCAGCAATGGGAGGCCGCCTGTCAGGGCACCACCGGCATCGACGGGTTCGACCATTGGGCGCAGGACCTGGCTGCGACAGGCTATCTGCACAACCACGCCCGCATGTGGTTCGCCTCGATCTGGATCTTCACCCTGCGCCTGCCCTGGGAACTCGGGGCGGATTTCTTCCTGCGCCACCTGATCGACGGCGACCCGGCCTCCAACACCCTGTCCTGGCGCTGGGTGGGCGGGCTGCACACCCCCGGCAAGACCTATGCGGCAACGCCCGACAACATCGCACGGAACACAGGTGGCCGCTTTCGCCCCACCGGCCTTGCCCGCAGCTGCCCGCCCTTGCCCATGTCCCCCCATCCCGCAGCGCGCGCGGTGCCTGCGGGCGACGATCTGCACCCGGCTCTTCCCACCGCGCTGCTTCTGCACGAGGATGACCTTGCCGGGGACGATCCCGCCGCCTTGCGCGACACGGGGCCACTGCTGTTTCTCTCCACCACCACGCGGCGCTCACCCCTTGCAGTCAATCCGATCGTGACACGCTTTGTCGCGGACGCCTTCAGCGAAACCGCGCGTCGTCGCGGCCAACCCGCTGCGCTCTGCTTCACCGAAGCCGGTCTCGAAGCCCTTGCCGATCACCTTGCCGCGCAGGGCATCGCACAACTTGCCACACCCTATGCCCCGATCGGGCCCACCGCCGCCGCCCTGCAACGGCTGGAACCCCTGCTCGAGGCGCGCGGCATCCGCCTCGCCCGCCTGATCCGCACCCATGACGCCGCCGCCTGGCCCCATGCCACGCACGGCTTCTTCCGTTTCCGGGAAGCGGTGATGGCAGCGTGACGGCTCTCGGGGCAGGGTTCAGCCCGCCACTTCAAGGCTAATGCGGCGGGGTTCACGCCGCCTCCGACCCCGTTAACCTTAACCGAAGGTGACCAACCCGTCGGCTTGCTGTGCATACGCCCGTCTGCACGCCCGTCTGCACGCCCAAATGCACTCCGCGCGGCACGCTCAACGAAAGGTCCGCCACGCCAGCCGGACCCGCGCAGCCGCCGTCACGAAACACAAGGCCCCGAACACCCAGGCCATCGGCGCGAACCACTGGGGCCACAGACAAAGCGCCACAAAAAACAAAATCGTCTCCGTGCCTTCCAGCAGCCCTGCGGTGAAATAGAGCGACTTCTCCCCGCGTGCCCGCGTCTCCAGCCCGCGCTTCTCGGCCAGCACGGCATAGCCCAGAAAGCTCGCCCCGTTCACATAGAAGGACGCCAGCAGAAACGCCCCCGCCACCCCGTTCGCGCCAGGGTCGCGCAGCACGAATGCCAATGGAATCAAGGCGTAGAACAGGAAATCCGCAACGATATCAAGGTATCCGCCGAAATCCGTCTTGCCCGTCGCCCGCGCGACCGCCCCGTCCAACCCATCCGCCAGCCGCCCCGCAAGGAGCGGCAGCAGCGCCACCAGCGCCGACCCGCCCAGCGCGATGATCGCCGCGGCCAGCAGCCCCAGCACCAACCCCGCCAGCGTCACGCCATTCGCCGTAACCCCCTTTTCTGCCAATCTTTTCCCGGCACGGTTCAGCGGCGGATCAATCAGCCGCCTCATCCTTCCGTCCAGCATCGCATTCACCTTTCCGTATCTCTGGCCAAATGTCTGTTGCCAGCCGCCGTCTGCACTAGCTATCCCGGTCTCATCGCGCCCGACAAGCGCCCGAAACAGGGAATGAAGATGCAAAGACGTGACGCCCTCCGCCTGATCGCCGCCTTCCCAGCACTGGCCGGGCTCTCGACAAAAACCCTTGCCGCAGAATGGGATGGCATCCTCGACCAGGCACGCGGTCAGACCGTCTACTGGCACGCCTGGGGTGGCGATCCCAAGATCAACGATTTCATAAGCTGGATCGGCGACAAGGCGCGCGAACGCCACGGGGTCGCCCTGGAACATGTCAAGCTTGCCTCCACCGCCGATGCCGTCTCCCGCGTGATTGCCGAACAGCAAGCCGGGCAGACAACCGGCGGCGCGGTTGATCTCATCTGGATCAACGGCGAAAACTTCGCCGCGATGAAGGCGCAAGGTCTTCTGTTCGGGCCCTTCGCAGAAACCCTGCCAAACTGGCCGTTGGTGGATGTGACCGGCAAGCCCGCCACGGTCACGGATTTCACCCTTCCGACCGACGGCTACGAATCCCCCTGGGCGATGGCGCAACTCGTGTTCGAATATGACAGCGCCCGCCTGTCTGATCCGCCCCGAAGCCTTGCCGCGCTGGCCGCATGGGCCGCTGCCAATCCCGGCCGCTTCACCTATCCGCAGCCGCCCGACTACCTTGGCACGACCTTCCTGAAACAGGTGCTCTACGGCGTGATGACGGATCCCGCCCTCCTGCAATCGCCAGTGCAGGAAGCGATGTATGACGTCCAGACCGCGCCGCTCTGGGCCTTTCTTGACGAACTTCACCCGTCGCTCTGGCGGCAGGCCAAGGCCTTCCCGCAGAATGAACCGGCGCTCGGTCAATTGCTTGCCGATGGCGAGGTGGACATTGCCTTCGCCTTCAATCCCGGCCGCGCCAGCGCCGAAATCGCGGCCGGCAACCTCCCCGACAGCGTGCGCACCTTCGTGCTCGAGGGCGGGACGATCGGCAACGCGTCCTTCGTGGCCATTCCCTTCAACGCCGCCCATCGCGCGGGGGCCATGGTCATCGCCAACCTGATCCTTGACCCGGAAGTTCAGGCCCGCGCGCAGGATCCGGGCATTCTCGGCTTCCAGACCGTGCTCGATCTGGCCCGCCTGGCACCCGAGGATCGCGCCCGGTTTGATGCGCTGCAACTGGGCATCGCCACCTTGTCGCCCGCCGAGCTGGGCCCCGTGCTTCTTGAACCGCACGCCTCCTGGATGACCCGCATCGCACAGGACTGGACCTCTCGCTACGGGGTCGCCCAGTGACGAAGACCAGCGGCCGGGGGGGCTGGCTGCGGCTGATGCCGCCCCTCACCCTCGGCCTGATGGCCCTGCCCGTGGCGGCCGGTCTGGCCGGAACCGCGGTGCCCGCCTTGCGGGACGGGGGCGCGGCCATGGTGGCGGTGGTGGAATGGCCCGGTCTGCCCCGCGCTGCGGCCCTGTCGCTGCTCACCGGGCTTGCCGCGACGCTGCTCTCGCTCATCGTCACGCTTCTCCTGGTCGCGGCTTTCGCGGGCACCCCGGCCTTCGACCGCATCCGCCGCCTCCTTGCGCCGCTCCTGTCCGTTCCTCATGCAGCGGCAGCTCTTGGCCTTGCATTCCTGATCGCACCCTCGGGGTGGATCGCACGCGGGCTTTCCCCCTGGGCCACCGGCTGGCAAACTCCGCCCGACCTTCTGATCCTGAACGATCCCTGGGGTCTGTCCCTCACGCTGGGCCTTGTCGCCAAGGAACTGCCCTTCCTGCTGCTGATGGCCCTCGCCGCCCTGCCACAGATCGACGCCGACCGCCGCCTCGCCACGGCCGCAACCCTCGGCTATGGCCGGATCACGGGCTTCACCCTCACCACCTTGCCCGCCCTCTACGCCCAGTTGCGCCTGCCGGTCTATGCCGTCCTTGCCTATGGGATGACGGTCGTGGACATGGCGATGATCCTTGGCCCCACGCTCCCGCCCACCCTTTCCACCCAGATCGTGCTCTGGATGGGCGAGGCCGGCCTCGCCCGGCGCGACACGGCCGCCGCCGCCGCACTGTTGCAATGCGCCCTCGTCCTTGCCGCACTTGGCCTCTGGCGGTTGTTCGAGATCGCAGGTCGCAGGGCCCTTGCCCGGCAGGCCTTTCGCGGGCATCGCGGCGCATTCCTTGATCGACCCGCCGCCCTCGCCGCCCGCATCGCCACCCTGCTGACGGCAGGCAGCCTGACCCTCGGCCTTGCCGGGTTGGCGCTCTGGTCCGTCGCCGGGCTGTGGCCGTTTCCGGATGCACTGCCCCAGACGATCACCTTTCGCATATGGGCCACCGCCGCGCCGGCCCTGACGGACACCCTCCTCCTCACCCTCGCCATCGCCACCGCCGCCACGCTCGCCGCCCTCGCCCTCGCCCTCGCCTGCCTCGAGGCCGAGGCACGGTTCAACCTCACCCCCAGCCATCGCGCGCTCACGCTTCTCTACCTGCCCCTCCTCGTCCCGCAGGTGGCCTTCCTGCCGGGGCTTCAGGTGCTTGCCCTGGCCAGCGGGATCGAAGGCCATGCCGCTGCCGTCGCCGCCGCCCATCTGATCTTCGTGCTGCCCTACGTCTTTCTTTCCCTCGCGGGCCCCTTCCGCGCCTGGGACAGCCGCATCGCCATCAGCGCGGCAACGCTCGGCGCCACGCCTTCCCGCATCTTCTGGCGGCTGCGCCTGCCTATGCTGCTCGCGCCCGTGCTGACCGCTGCCGCCGTGGGCATTGCCGTCTCGGTCGGGCAATACCTGCCCACCCTCCTGATCGGCGGCGGAAGGGTGGAAACCCTCACGACAGAAGCCGTCGCCCTGTCCTCGGGCGGAAACCGCCGCCTGATCGGGGCCTATGCCGCGCTGCAACTGGCCCTGCCCGCGCTTGCCTTCGGCACGGCGCTTGCGCTGCCTGCACTCGTCTGGCGCAACCGGCATGCCATGCGGGGGCTGGCATGACCGGAACGCTCGACCTGCAGGCCATGACGATCACCCAGGCCGACCGCAGGCTGGTCGATCTGACCCTCTCCATCCCCCCCGGCCGCATCGTCACGATCATGGGCCCGTCCGGTTCCGGCAAATCCACGGCCCTCGCCGCCCTGACAGGCACTCTCGCCCCAGGGTTTCGCCTCACAGGCCGCATCCTCCTCAAGGGACGCGACATCACCCACCTGCCGACCCGCAGCCGCAACATCGGGCTGATGTTTCAGGATCCCGTTCTCTTTCCCCATCTCTCCGTCGGCCAGAACCTTGCCTTCGCCCTGCCGGCCGCCATCCGGGGCCGCACCGCCCGCCAATCACGCATCGAGGCGGCGCTGGCCTCTGCCGGTCTCGACGGTTTCGCCGCCCGCGATCCCGCCACCCTCTCGGGCGGTCAGAAAGCGCGGGTCGCGCTTCTGCGCACCCTTCTGGCCGAACCCTGTGCCCTGCTGCTCGACGAACCCTTCTCCCGGCTCGATACCGATCTGCGGGCTCAGATCCGCAGCTTCGTTTTCGACCGCGCCGCCAGGGCCGGCATCCCGACCCTGCTCGTCACCCATGACATCGAGGACGCCCGCGCGGCCGGCGGACCGGTGGTCGATCCGCTCGGCAATCCGCTGCTGCCCTGATCCTGACCCTCTCCCGCATCGGCCCGCCGGGCGCTAGGCTGGCAGATGACCCGTCCCTCCTGCCCCCACCTCCTGCCAGAGCATCCGGATGTCCCGACTTGCCTTCGTCGTCTCCCTTCTGATCACCCTTTCCCCCGGCGCCGCCCTCGCCTGCCGCCAGCCAGAGGACGCCGCGCGCGTCCTTCAGGCGACCCTTGCCGCTATAAATGCCGAACGCAGCCAGCGCGGCATGGCTGCCCTCGTCCCCGATCCGCGCCTGCAACAGGCCGCACAGACCCATGCCTGCGACAGCGCCACGCGGAACCGCATGGGCCATCACGGCAGCGATGACAGCACGCTCGCCACGCGGGTGCAACGCCAAGGCTATCGCTTCCGCTCGATCGCCGAGAATGTGGCGGCGGGCCATCCCACCCCCGCCGCCGTGGTCCGGGGGTGGATGGGTTCAGCGGGCCACCGCCGCAATATCCTTGCCCGCGATGCCCGCGATGCCGGCATCGGCCTCGCCATCGCCCGCGACGGCACGCTGCACTGGGTGCTGAACCTCGGCCGGAAGGGATAGCGCGGCCCGTGCCATTTCACCTTGGCCCAAATACCCATATCCGGCCCATCACCCGACGCCACGCGCGGTCCGCTCGGGACGCCCGGCACCTGCGCGGGCCCGGCATCGGAGCATGGGTATTTTCGCCAAGGTGAAACGGCATGGGCACGCGCAAGATGCACCCCATCCTAGCGCGCCAGCAGCAGTTCCGCCTTCAGCCCGCCCAGGGCCTCGCTCCGTCCCAGCCGCAATTCCCCGCCATGGCTGCGCGCAATGTCCGCCGCGATTGACAAGCCCAGCCCGACGCCGCCGCCCCGGTTCGGATCGCGCGCCTTGTCCAGCCGACTGAAGGGCACCACAGCCTCCGCCCGCCGCGCCTCGGGGATGCCGGGGCCATCATCCTCGACCGTGTAGCGCAGCCAGTTCGCCCCCATCTCCAGCGTTACCTCCGCCCGCCTGCCATAGCGCAGCGCATTGTTGACAAGGTTCTCCAGCGCCCGTGTCACTGCTTGCGGGCGCAGCGGCACCGTCTGAACGCGGCCCGGCGCGTGAAACTCCACCCGCCCGCCCACGCGCTGCGCATTCTCCACCACACGCCTTGCCAGCAGGGCGGGATCGGTCGGCTCCACCGCCTCGGTCGCATCCCCGCGGGCAAAGGACAGAAACTCGTCCACCAGCCGCTCCATCTCGGCCACATCCCCCAGAAGCGCCCGTGTCTCCTCATCCTCGGGCAGCATCGCAAGGCCCAGCCGAAGCCGCGTGAGGGGGGTTCGCAGGTCATGGCTCACCCCGGACAGCATCAGCGTGCGCTGCTCGATCTGCCGCTCGATCCGGGCCCGCATGTCCAGAAAGGCATGCCCCGCAGCACGCACCTCGGTCGCGCCGCGCGGATGGTAAGGGATCACCTGCCCCTTCCCGAACGCCTCCGCCACGCGCGCCAGCCGCGCAATCGGGCGCAACTGGTTGGACAGGAAAAGATAGGCGATCACCGTCATCAGCACCGATGTCACGATCATCAGCACCAGCAATTGATGCGGATTGGTGGCCGACATCCGCGACCGGTTGATCGTGACCGCCATCTCGCCCCAACGCGTCGGGTGGTGCAGCCGGACCATGCCATTGCCCTCGATCAGGTCCACCGGTTCCAGCCCGGGGAACTGCTCCCGCAGGGTGCGGATCACCACCCGCCCCGACAGGTCAAGCCATTCGGTCCGGTCCGCCTCCGGGGCCGCCGTCCGCGCCGGCAGCGCCACATCCATGTCGAGCGGTCCGCTCAGGACCGCAAGGCGGGCCGCCGCCGCCGCGCCCGTCTCTGCCGCCTCCGCCTCTTCCAGCAGAAGCCGGACCTCCGCCGCCACACCGCCGGTCAGCTGCTGGGTCACGCGTTCGAAATGCCGCTGAATGAACGTCACCGAAACGACCAACTGGATCGTGACGATCGGCACGATCAGGATCAACGCTGCGCGGCCATAGAGACCACGGGGCAGGAAGGACTTGCGGGCCATGGGTCCAGAGCCTAGCCTGCCCCCGGCCCGGAGGAAAGAGGACGCCGCCATGCCGCCATCCACCTCCAGATCTGCGATGTCCAATCCGGGCGGCACGGGCAGCGCCCCCCGGCTGCGCCACCTGCGCGCGCCAAACCCCTCGGCCCTGACCCGTGATGGCACGAACACCTGGCTCTTGGGGTCCGGCGAGGTTGCCGTGATCGACCCCGGACCGGACATCCCCGCCCACCTCGCCGCGATCACGGCCGCCCTCGACCCGGACGAACGCATCAGCCATATCCTCGTCACCCATCCCCATCGCGATCACTCCGCCCTCGCCCCGGCACTTGCCGCCATCACCGGCGCACCCATCCTCGGCTTCGGCCGCGCCACCGAAGGGCGCAGCCCGCTCATGCAGCGGCTGGCCGATGCGGGCCTTGCCGCCGGGGGCGACGGGCTCGACCACGCTTTCCAGCCCGATCTGCGCCTCTCCGATGGTGACAGCATCACCGGGACCGACTGGCAGATCACGGCAATGCATACGCCAGGACATCTGGGCAGTCATCTCTGCTTTTCCTGCGGCGAGTTGCTGTTCTCCGGCGATCACGTGATGGGGTGGAGCACTTCGGTCATCTCCCCCCCCGAAGGCGACATGCGCGCCTATCTGGACGCGCTGGACCGGCTCGACCGTCCCGACTGGTCGCTGTTTCTGCCCGGGCATGGGGAACCGATCCCCGATCCCCGGACCCGCGTTCGCGCGCTCATCGCCCATCGCCACGCCCGCAGCGCCCAGATCCTCGACGTACTTTCCGACGGCCCGGCCGACGCCCTCACCCTCGCGCAGCGCATATACAGCGACCTCGCACCCGCCCTCCTTCCCGCCGCGCGCCAGAATGTTCTGGCCCACCTCCTTGATCTGCATGAGAAATCTGAAGTCGCCGCAGAAGATGAAGTGACAACCACAACCCGCTTCCACAGGATCTGACTCCGCGCACAACTTTTCTGCCACTATCCCCTTGCCGCCCCCAAACACGCTTGCTATACGGCCCCCGTGTTCCGGCGTAGCTCAGCGGTAGAGCAGTTGACTGTTAATCAATTGGTCGTAGGTTCGATCCCTACCGCCGGAGCCAATCCATAAAAAATCCAATGAAATCAATGGGCTTGCCGCAAGGCGGGCAGCCCATCGAGCGCCGCCCGCCCTCTGTACCCAATGTCGCGGATTTTTCTGCGCGCAAAGAGTCGGAGCCACATTGTGGGACGCATCGCTTACCTCTCGCGCCGGGGCCAGATCTGGTGGTTTCGCCGCCGCCATCCCGTCATCGTCATCCCGTCGCCAAAAATCGGCCAAGAAACAAAGCATTGTTCATCACAACGCATTAGCGTGCAGGCCAAGGGGCACCTCGCGGTGAGCCTCGGGACGACTTCGGTCCGCGAGGCGCGTGTGTTCAGCGCCTACCTTTCGGCAGATTTTGAGCGGGCATGCGCGTCCGCGACTTTGGCACAGATGACGGGGTCCCGTTTGTGGCGGTACAAAATGAACTCGGCTCGCAGTCCCTGAAAACCATCAATAGCCTGCGCCGTATCCCACTTCACCAGGCCCTGATCGACCTCGGGCTGCCGCAACTCGTGGAGTTGAGACGCGAACAGGGCATGAGTCGTCTATTCCCGGAAATGAACCGTTCAAAGTCCAAAGGGACATTGAGCGCGATCATGAGCAAGCGGTTCGGCTACTACATCCGCAAGCATGCTGACGAAGGATCTTCAAGCGCGGGCGACAGCCCGTCCAGCCCGGAAGTCTGATCCACCCCAGGGGTTCGGTCCGGTTGGGCCAGGGCGCGCGCGGGGGGATACCCCGCGCGCGGTCTCACCGTCTCGGGGTCATGCCGCCCCAGCCCTGCGCCAGCGGTCCGCGCCCGGGCATTTCGCGCTCCGCCGCCACCCGCAAACGGCGCAGCGCCAGAACCTGCCGCAGCGCCGATTGCAGCCCGACGGTTCCCAGAATGTCGCGCAGCATGCCGATATCGGCCCTCAACCCGCGCCACAGGCCCTGCTTGCGCGCCTTGGAAGGGCTGGTTGCGGCAAGGTCCACCACGGCCAGGCGCAGCCCTTCGGCAATCCACATCCGGTTCAGGAAAACCTCAAGACCAAAGCCCCGCAAGCCCGCGATCCCGTCCAGATGGGGCAGCAACAGCCTGCGCCGCATCACCCGCTCGCCCGAGATGTAGTCAAGCCCGATCCATCGCCATAACCACGGTGCATTCTCGCGCAGGCTAACCGAAACATCCGCGCGCCCGGAACGCACCGGCATCAACAGATTCATCACCGCCATCGGCGTCAGGCCGATCAGATCGGCGTCCAGAAACAGCACGATATCGCCCCGCGCCTGCGCGATCCCCGCCGCCACGGCCGCCGATTTGCCCCGGTTCCGCTCCTGCCGCAGAACCCGCGCGCCGCAGGCTTCGGCCACCTCCGCGCTGCCGTCCTGCGACCCGTCATCCACCACGATCACCTCGTCAATCGCAGGATGTCCGACCACGGCCGCCAGCACGACCGGCAAGCGTTCCGCCTCGTTCCAGGCCGGGATGATGCAACTCACGCTTACACGCATCGACGCCTCCATACCGTGAAGCCCACGCCCGCCGCAGCAGCGCCAAGGATGACCAGCATCAAGACCAGGCCCAGATCGCCCGTCCCGACCGACAGGCCGAAGATCCAGCCCAACGCCGCCAGCCCTGCCGCCTTGGGCAGGCTGGCCGCGACCGTGAATACAAGGAACGGCATCGGCGCCATCCGGGCGAAACCCGCCGTCAGGATCACCGCAAAACCTGCCACATGCGTCAGCTTCCCAAGGAAAAGCAGCCACCCACCCCGGCGCGCGAACAGCGCGCACAGACCGGCCGGTTGCGGCGGCAACCGCGACCCGAAAACCCGCTGCGCAAGACCAGGGCAGAACCGGCCGAGCGCATAAAGCAGCCCGTCCCCCGCCACATCGCCGGCCACCGCCACGGCCAGCACCGCCCAGGGATTGAAAACACCCGCTGCAGCCAGCGCCCCGGCGATGACCGTCACGATCGGACCTTCGACCAGCGCCAGCACGAACAGGAGGGCCAGCCCCTGCTCCTGCAACACGCTGTGGATAGCCTCGGCTTCCATCCCGTTCAGCCTGTCGTTTTCTGCAGGGCACCGGGTGCCATGGCATTGCCGCGCCATTCGAAGCGGGTATTTCCATAGCTCGCCACCCAAAGCACCGGCAACATCAGGTCGCGCAAGGGCAGCATCAGAAGGCCACGCCCCGGCCGGACCCAGCCGCAAGCCAGCGCCAGCGCCGCCTCGACCCCGTACCAACACACCGCCAGTGCCGCCGCCAGACCCGGCCCCCCGGCCGCAAAGGCCGCCGCCAGCGCCACCAGCGATCCGTTCAGCACCTCGCCCGGAAACAGCAGCGGGAACCCCTCGCGCCGCACCTTGGCCCAGCGCAACTGCCGCGACCAGACCTGGGCCAGCGACCGCCGCCCGATGGGCTGCGCAAAGGGTCTCTGCGTCAGCGCCACCCGCTTGCCCGCCCCGCGCACCAGCCGGGTCGAGGCCACATCCTCGGCCAACCGCTGCCCCAGTGCCGCCAACCCGCCCCGCGCCTCAAGAAACGCGCGCTCCCACATCAGCGTCTTGCCGTGCGCGAAACCGAAACCCAGCATGTCGGCCAGAAGCTGCACCCGCGCCTGATTGCTGTTCAGAAAGGCGCATTCCAGTTCGGCCCAGGCGCCTGCGGGCCGTACGCCGACGGGCGGCGATGACACCAGCCCGACATCCGGCCCGCGCGCCGCCAGAAGCTGCCACAGATAGTCACGCGGCAGCAGAAGGTTGCTGTCGGCCATCACCACCAGCGGGCCGCGCGCCGCCTGCCAGCCCTTTTCCAAGTTGTTCAGCTTCGGATTCGCACTGACCGCCGCATCCCCCACCAGAAGCCGCGCCGAAACGTCGGGATGCGCCGCGATCAGACGCCGGACCAGCGGCACCACCGGATCGTCGCCATCGGCCACGCAGAAAATCACCTCGAAGGCCGGATAATCCAGCGCAAAGCTTGAACCCAGCGTTTCCGCATCCAGCGGGTCCAGCCCGCAGACCGGACGCAACAGCGTGATATGCGGCGCCCCTTCCGGCCGCGCCGGCAAGGGGCGGCCCAGCCGCCACCCCACCGCCACGCAGGACAGGACATGAACCGCGAAAAGGCCCGCAGCAATCAGGATCAGCGCAAGTTCCATCCTACACCCCCTCGGCCGCGACGGGCGACAGAACCGGCACGTCCTCCGGCGCGGCCACCGCGCCCTCCGCCCCCCAGGACAACAGACGCAACCGCCCGTCCGGGCCCTCCACGATGGCGGTGCAGCTGTCCGTCCAGTCGCCGCAATTGACATAGCGGCGGCGATGGTCGTCATGCAGCGCGGCCAGATGGAAATGACCGCAGATGATCCCGTCGCAGCCCTCCGCCTCGGCCAGCGCCACCAGCCGCCGTTCATGGGCATGGCTGCGATAGATAAGCCCGTTCAACCCGGACAGCAGCAACTCGATCGGCCCCCGCGCCTCGCGGCCGAACCGAAGCCGCAGCGCCCGCAGCCCGCTGTCGAACAGCCGCAGCAGCCCGTCGATACGGCTGCCCACCCGCGTGCAGATGTGAAACCGCAGCACCCGCGCATCGCAGACATCGCCATGCAGCACCAGATACCGCATCCCGTCTGCCGCCCTGTGAACCACCTGCCGCAGTGGTTCGACCGGCAGGCGCACGCGGGCGGGCCATTCCGCGGCAGGCAAACCCGTCAACGCCCGGTCATGGTTCCCCGCCAGATAGACCAGCCGCCGCCCCGCCGCCGCCCGCGTCCGCAGGATGTCCACGATCCGGTCCTGCCGCGCACCCCAATGCAGGATCAGCGGATCCCAGATGTCGAAGATGTCGCCCACCAGAAAGATCGTCTCGGCATCGTTGCGCTCCAGAAATTCCAGGATCGCCTCTGCCCGGCACCCATGGGCACCAAGATGCAGGTCCGACAGGAACATCGTGCGATGCACCTCCGGCGCTGCCCGCCCTGCCTCTGCCGTCATGCTTCGCCTCCTGCGCCGCTTGTGGATATCTTGGCCCAAGGCAGTGACGCCTGTTTGAAGGTCTTGAATCAGTTCGGTAAAATCACCCCGCCCTTAGCGGACAGCCATGTAACGGCCACAGCACCTAGTTACTCCGCCCCGCCCTGTGCTATAGCGACAAGGCAAATGGGCTGCGGGGGCACAGGTGAACGTCCAGCGGGAAAACCGGCAGAACCCGGATCGCATCATCCGGCGCAAGCTGTCGGATCAGGTGCTCGACCGTCTGCGCGACATGATCCGCGCCGGTGAATTCCGCCCCGGCGACGCCCTGCCCTCGGAACGCGCGCTGATGGCGCGCTTCGGTGTCGGGCGCCCCGCCGTGCGCGAGGCGTTGCAATCCCTGAATCAGACCGGCCTCATCACCATCGCCCAGGGCGAACGCAGCCGTGTGAACGCCGTCGATGCCGCCACCTTCTTTGATCAGAGCGACGAAATCGCCCGCCTCGTGCTGAACATTGCCCCGGCGAACCTCCAGCACCTGAAAGAGGTGCGCCAGATGTTCGAACTCGGCATCACCCGCATCGCCGCCGAGCGCGCGACCGAGGCCGACATCATCGCCCTGCGCGCCGCCGTCGCCCATCAGGCCGCCCAGCAAGGCGGCGACCCGCAACCCTTCATTCAGGCCGACATGGCCTTTCACATCCGGCTGGCCGCGATCTCTGCCAACCCCATCATCACCGCCGCGTCGCAGGCCATGCTGCGCTGGCTGTTCGAATACCATACTGCGCTACTGCACTGGTCGGGCTATGAAGAGGTCACGCTCGCGGAACACAGCGCCATTGTCGATGCGATTGCCGCCCGGGATGCCGATGCCGCAACCGATCTCATGCGCGCCCATCTGGACCGGTCGCGCACCCGCTACGCCATGCCCGGCTGATCCGGCGTCAGCGCGGTCCTCCACCCGCCCGGATCCAGCCGAAATAATCCTCCGATCCCATCTGCCCGCCCTTCAGCGCGATCTCCAACCCGTCATGCGCCCCCGCGCCATAGGCACGGCACAAGGCCGCCCCCGGCACCGTGGGCGCCAGCGCCCCCAGCGCCTGCAAGCCCAAGGCCTGCATCCCGTGGCCCGAAGTATCGCCGCCCGAAATCACCGCCCGCCGCAGGCCCGTTGCCCGCAGCACGCCATCCAGCACCCGCCCCAACGCCGCACCAATCCGCTGGTTCGCCACGCCCGCGCCCAACCCGCTGGCCGACAGCGCCGCGCGGAACCGCGCGACCGCCGGATCGTCCAACCCCGCCGCTGAATGCACCAGCGGGCTCTGTCCCTCGGACGCCGCCGCGACCGCCGCCGCCACCACCCGCGCCTCTTCGGCCGCCAGCGCATCCTCCGGCCCGCAGACCGTCGCCGCCTCGAAACCGATGCGCGCAAAGCCGTTCGCCCCGGCCCAGGCCAACTGCCCCGCCGTCACCGGCGACACCGACCCTGACACCGCCACGATCTGCCCCATCGCCCCCGCCGATCCCACCTCGGGCGCAGGGCCGATCAGCCCCGCGTCCCGCCAATGCTGCACCAGCGCGTATTCCACGCCCTGGCTACCCACGACCACCGGCATCTTTCCCCGGTTCTCCCAGATCAGCCGCCCTGCCGCTGCCTCGCTCGGCCCGTCGATGCAATCCACCGACAGCACCCGCGCCCCTGCCCTGACCAAGGCCTCCAGCCGCGCCTGCCCGCCCGCCGCCAGATGCTCCAGCGAAATCAGCCCGCCCGGCAAAACCGTCTGCCGCGCCAGATGCCGCAACAGATCGGCCTCCGCCATCGGCGTCACCGGGTGATGCGCCATGACCGGATGCCGGTCCAGCCGGAACACCCCCTCCGGCAGGCCCGCAAACAGATGCCCGAACGCCTGATAGCGCCGCATCACCGGCGCCGCCGTCAGCATCGCCACGGCGCGCGACGGGCGCAGATCCAACAGCGTCTCGATCGCACAACCGATGCTGCCCACCTCCGGCGCCGAGTCGAAGGTCGAGCAGATCTTGTAATGCAGCAAGGGCGCCCCCAGCGCCTCCAGCCAACGCACCAAGGGCGGCAAACCGGCACGCATCGTCTCGGGCGACTGGCTGCGCAGCGTCGTCGCAATGCCCACCCCCCGCATGCCTGCGAACCGCCGCAGCAGCGCCGCATCCGGCACAGCGGTGAACAGCACGGCAGGCAGGCCCGCAAAGGCCAGCACCTCCATCACCGCCGCCGACCCGGTGAAATCATCCCCGATCCACGTCACCCAAGGACCGTCACCCGTCATCGCGCACCCTCCCGCCCAATGCTTGACGCCTGTCTTATCAACATGTCATACCAGTTGCCACCACAACCCAAGCAAGGATCGCCCCATGACCAAGATCGCCCTCTTCGGTGCCGGTGGAAAGATGGGCGTCCGCTGCGCCACCAATCTCCTCAACACCGACTACATCACCGCCCCGGTAGAGGTGAGCGAGGCAGGGCGCGCCCGCCTGAAAGAGGCGACGGGCCTCGACTGTCTCCCCGCCGAACAGGCGCTGGCCGGGGCGACCGCCGTCATCCTCGCCGTACCCGACACCCATATCGGCCGTGTCGCGGCCGAGGTCGTCCCCAAACTCGACCCCGGCACCATCGTGGTGATCCTCGACGCAGCTGCCCCCTATGCCGGCCACCTGCCCGAACGCGCCGACATCACCTATTTCATCACCCATCCCTGCCACCCTCCCCTCTACAACGATGAGGTGACGCCCGAAGCGAAGGCCGACCACTTTGGCGGCATCGCCGCCAAACAGGCCATCGTCTGCGCCCTGATGCAGGGCCCGCGCGACCATTACGCCACGGGCGAACAGATCGCCCGCGCCATCTATGCCCCCGTCATGCGCAGCCATGAGGTGACGGTCGCCCAGATGGCCATGCTGGAACCCGGCCTGTCGGAAACCGTCGCCGCCTCGCTCATGACGATCATGCGCGAGGCGATGGATGAATGCGTCCGCCGCTCCGGCGTCAGCCACGAATGCGCCCGCGATTTCCTTCTGGGCCACATGAACATCCTTGGCGCGGTGATCTTCGAGGAACGCGTCGGCGTCTTTTCCGATGCCTGCAACAAGGCCATCCAGTTCGGTATCCCCGTGCTGATGAAGGATGACTGGAAGCGCGTTTTCGATTGGGATGAAATCACCGCCTCGATCAAGCGCATCACCTGATCGGGCGACGCAAGGCAGGGAGGCACCGATGATCACCCATTGGTTCGACGTGGTCGATGACCGCTTCCGCGCGCTCATCCTGCCCAATACGCATGTCGATACGCTCTTCGACGGGGGCCGCTGGCTCGAAGGCCCGGTCTATGTGCCCGCGAGCCGGCACCTCCTGTTCTCCGACATCCCCAACAACCGCGTCCTGCGCTGGGATGAGGTGTCGGGCCATGTCAGCCCGTTCCAGCAGCCCGCCAACTTCGCCAACGGTCACACCCGCGACCGTCAGGGTCGCGTCCTGTCCTGCGAACACCTCACCCGCCGCGTGACGCGGCTGGAACATGACGGCACCACCACCATCCTTGCCGACAGCTATCAGGGCCGCCGCCTGAACTCGCCCAATGACATCGTGGTCGCCCCCGATGGCGCGATCTGGTTCACCGATCCCACCTATGGCATTTCCACCGAATACGAAGGCAGCCGGGCCGACAGCGAGATCGGGTCGAACAACGTCTATCGCCTCACCGAAGACGGCCTCACCGCCATGATCACCGATCTGGTCCAACCCAACGGCCTTGCCATCACCCCCGATGGCAGCCGCCTTTATGTGGCCGACAGCGGATCGGACCCTTCCCGCCTCATGGCCTATGACCTTTCCCCCGATGGCCGTCCGCAGAACCCCCGCGTCCTGCACAGGGCGCAACACGGCGTCTATGATGGCTTCCGCCTCGACCGCCTCGGAAATCTCTGGATCGCCGCGCAGGAAGGCGTGATCTGCCTCGCCCCCGATGGCACTCTTCTGGGGCGCATCCTCACACCCGAAGTCGCCGCCAACCTCTGCTTCGGCGGCCCCGCCCGCAATCGCCTCTTCATCTGCGCCACGCGCCAATTGCTCGCGGTCTATCTCAACGTCACCGGCACCCCCGATGCCTGATCCCGCTCCTCTTGCCCTTGGCCCGCTCACCGCCACCCTGCGCGACGGCGGCCTCGGCGCCGTCACCTGCCACGGGGTCGAGGTGCTCCGCGCCCTCACCTACCCCGTCCGCAACCGCGACTGGGGCACCTGCCTGACACGAACGGAGGCCGAGGGAACCACCCCCACCACCTATGCCCGCCACTTCACCGCCACCGACGGCACCTTCCGCGGCACCTTCCACGCCCGCCTCACCGCGCCCTTCACGCTTGAGGCCGAAGTCACCTTCACCTTCCTGCAGGACACGCAGGTCAACCGCGCGGGCTTCACGCTGCTGCACCCGATCCGTGGCGTGGCGGGCCAGCCGCTGACAATCCACCACCCCGATGGCACCGAGACCCGCACCACCTTCCCCGCCCTGATCAGCCCCGCGCAACCCGCCCGCACCATCGCGGGCCTCACCCATAGCATCACCGGCACCGCCATCCACATCGCCATGACCGGCGACGTGTTCGAGATGGAGGATCAGCGCAACTGGTCCGATGCCTCGTACAAGACCTACTGCCGCCCCCTGTCACTCCCCTACCCCTACGCCGTCGCGGCGGGCGAAGTGATCCGCCAGACCATCACCCTCAGCCTGACCCCGGCCAGCATCGCCCCGGCACAGGCCTCTGCACCCACCCGCATCACCGCCAGGATGCCGCAGGTCCTGCTTGCCCATGAACACGGGATTTGCCCGCCCGACGCCCTCGGCCGCGCACCCGACCTGCCCCTCCTCTTCCGCCTTACCCCGGAAACCCCCGAGACCACCCTCGCCGCCATCGCCCGCCACCCCTCCCCCGCGCTGGAGATCGTTTTCGACACCCTGCCCGATCTGCAACACCAGATCGCCCGCGCCCGCGCCGCAGGCCTGACGCCCGCCCGCGTCACCGCCCTGCCCCGTCCCTTCCTGAAAAGCTACCAACCCGATGCCGCATGGCCCGGGGGCGCCCAGCCCGCCGACGCCATTTTCATCCTGCGCAGGGCCTTCCCCGATGCCCTGATCGGAAGCGGCAGCCTGACCAACTTCACCGAACTCAACCGTCACCGCCCCGACCCGGCACAGGTGGATTTCATCACCTTCGGCAATACCGCCATCGTCCACGCCGCCGATGACGTCTCCGTGCGCCAGACGCTCGAGGCGCTGCCCGACATCTTCGCCTCGGCCCGGACCATCGCGGCGGGAAAACCCCTGCATCTCGGTCTCTTCTCCATCGGCATGCGCTCCAACCCCTATGGCGACGCCACGGCCCCGAACCCGGATGGCCTGAGCCTGCCCATGGCCATGGCCGACCCGCGCCAGCACAGCCCCTTCGCCGCTGCCTATGCCGTGGGCATCCTCGCCCTGGCCGCCATGGCCGGGGTGGAAAGCCTTGCATTGGCCATGACGTCCGGCCCTCTCGGACCCGATGGCCCGCTCACGGACGTCCTGCGCGTCGCCCACCGTCTCGCCGGCGCAGACGTGACGATCACCGAAGACGCGGGCTGCTTCACCCTCGCCTCCGATCGTGGCGGTCTGGCTGCCAACTGCACGCCCAATCCCGCTCCGCCGCCCAAACGCGGCCTGCCCGGCCTTGCCCCCGACAGCGCCCTCACCTGGTGCCTGTGACCGCATCACCCTCCGCTGCCCGAAAGGAGCCCCATGTCCCCCCGCTTCGAGGCCGATTATCTGCTGGAAACCCCGGTATCCCTGGAACAGGCCGCCGCCACCATCGCGGGCGAACAATCCTCGGGCACCTTCCGCCCCGTTCCGGGCGAGACGGCGGAACTCAAGGCCCGCTCTGCCGCGCGGATCGAGGCGATCACCGATCTCGGCCCCATCCCCGGCCCCGCCCTGCCCGGCGCCGCCACGCCCGAGGCCCCGCATCGCCGCGCGCGGATCACCCTGTCCTGGCCGCTCGCCAATACCGGCCCCAGCCTGCCCAACATCCTTGCCACCGTGGCGGGCAACCTGTTCGAACTGAACTGCGTCGCCGCCCTGCGCCTGACCGCGCTGCGCTTCCCGCCCGAACTTGTCGCCGCCTGCCCCGGCCCCGCCTTCGGCACCCAAGGCACCCGCAGCCTCTCCGGCGTCATGGACCGCCCCCTCATCGGCACCATCATCAAACCCTCCATCGGCCTGACGCCGGATGAGACCGCCGCCATGGTCGCCACCCTTTGCGCCGCAGGCATCGACTTCATCAAGGATGACGAATTGCAGGCCGATGGCGACATCTGCCCCTTCGATGCCCGCGCCCGCGCCGTAATGGCCGCCATCAACGCCCATGCCGACCGCACCGGCAAAAAGGTCATGTATGCCTTCAACCTGACTGGCGAAGTGGATGAGATGCGCGCCCGCCACGACCTGGTGCAATCGCTCGGCGGCACCTGCGTCATGGCAAGCGCCAATTCCATCGGCCTGACGGGCATGCTCGCCCTGCGCCGCCACGCGCAACTGCCCCTGCACATCCACCGCAACGGCTGGGGCTACCTGTCCCGCCATCCCGGCCTCGGCTTCGACTACCCCGCATGGTCAGCCATCTGGCGTCTGGCCGGGGCCGACCACCTCCATGTCAACGGCATCCGGAACAAGTTCTGCGAAGCCGACACCAGCGTCATCGCCTCCGCCCGCGCGCTGACCTCGCCGCTTTCCCCCACGCATCCCGCCACCGCCATGCCAGTCTTTGCCTCCGGCCAGACCGCGCTTCAGGCCCATGACACATGGGCCGCGCTCAGATCCCCCGATCTGATCTTCGCCGCAGGCGGCGGCATCATGGCCCATCCCGACGGCCCCGCCGCAGGCGTCCGCGCGCTGCAAGACGCGTGGTCCGCCGCCATGGCGGGCATCCCCCTGCCGCAGGCCGCCAAGGAAAGCCCCGCCCTCGCCGCAGCGATCCGCGCCTACGGCTAGCCGGGCCGCCAGTTTCACCCGCCAGACCTTCGCCACCCCAAACCATCCGTAGGTATGGATAAATCCAGCCTTACCCCCGCCGTTCTGTCCTGTAACCCGCAACAGAGGAGGATCACGGGATGAACCAACCGAAATGTGACTGCGAAACCTACGGCCGCCTCCTCGGCATCGCCTTTCTCGGCCTGCACCTGCCGCTTCTGACCATCGGGATCGCCTATTTCTTCTTCGGCGTGACCGAGACGAGCCAGATCGTCCTCGCGGCACTGACCGGCACCCTCGGCGCCGCTGTCGTGACGCTTGGCGCGATGTGGCGCATCATCGGCCCCCGCCTGATCGCCCAGCTCGGCCAGACCGGCTACAAACCCGGCCTGCTCGCCCCGAACTGAGCTTCTGCCATCTCCTCCTCCCCGCGCGCGGCAATCTGGTCCGCCAGATGCTGCGCATCCGTCCACACCCCCCAGATGAAGGCCGAGGCCCGTCGCGACAACCACGGCAACCCCAGGAAGTATAGCCCCGGCACCACCGACACCCCCCGCTCATGCCGCGGGCGGCCCTTCTCGTCCAGGACGTCAATCTTCATCCAGCCGTAATCCGTGACGTAACCGGTGGCCCAGATCACCGCCGTCACCCCCTCTGCCTTCAGGTCCATCGACAGGACTGGATCGGTCACGCAGGCCGGATCAGGGCCGATGACACGCGCCTCGGGTTCCTCGGGCAAATCCAGACCCTCGCGTCGCACATAGGCATCCGCCTCATCCAGCACCGACAGGTAATTCGCATCCCCCCGCGCGATATTCGCCGCCAGGTCGGGCGCAAACCGCATGCGGCCATCCGCAAACCCCTCGGTCCGGCCCACCAGCACCATCCCCCGCGCCGCCATGCGTCGGAAATCCACCGTCTGCCCGCCCCCGGCCCCGCTGACGGCGATTGTCACATGCTCCATCCCCGGCGTGACGGCCTTGGCGTCCCACTTGCCCAGCGCCCCCAGCCACCAGACGAAATCCCGCCCGCGATAGGCGCGCGGCGGCCGGTCATGCGGCCCGACGGAAAGGAACACCTTCCGCCCCGCCTGCAACAGCTCATCCGCGATCTGCGCGCCCGAAGACCCCGCCCCCACAACCAGAACCGCCCCCTCGGGCAACTGGCCGGGGTTGCGATAGCCGCTGGAATGGATCTGCATCACACCCGCGCCTTCGGGGATCATGTCCGGGAAAACCGGCTTCTGGAACGGCCCCGTGGCCGACACCACATTCCGCGCCACGATCACCTCGCCCGCCGCCGTCTCGGCCCGGAACAGCCCATCGGCCCCACGCTCCAGCGACCGCACCTCCACACCGCACCGGATGGGCGACCGGTTCTGCACCGCATAGGTCTCGAAATACCGCACGATCCGGTCCTTCGGGGCAAAGGCATCGCCATCCATATCGTCGAATGTCAGATCGGGAAACCGGTCATGCCAGGCCGGCCCGTTCGCCACCAGTGAATCCCACCGCTCCGTGCGCCAGCGTTCGGCGATCCGGTGGCGCTCCAGCACCAGATGCGGCAGGCCCCGCCGCCCCAGATGCGCGCTCATGGCAAGGCCCGCCTGCCCCCCGCCAATCACCAGCGTCTCGACCCGTTCCACCGCCATCGCCGCCTCCTGCCGCCACACGGGCCCGCCCCGCCCCCTTGGTCTAGGCGACGGCCGCCCAGCGCGAAACACGCATTTCGCTCGGCTCTGGTTAGGCCCCGCCTAACCCAAACCCGCCTCCCTTCAGATCACCGCCGTGACCCCGCCATCGACAAAGATCACCTGCCCCTGCACGAAACTCGCCGCATCCGACGCAAGGAAGATGCAGGCCCCCTGCAACTCCTCCACCCGCCCCCAACGCCCCGCAGGCGTGCGCTTCACCAGCCAGTCATGGAACGCCGGATCCGCCATCAGCGCCGCATTCAGCGGCGTCTCGAAATATCCGGGCGCAATCGCGTTGCAGCCGATCCCGTGTCGCGCCCAATCGGCGGCCATCCCCTTGGTCAGGTTCGCCACAGCCCCCTTCGATGCCGTGTAGGGCGCGATCGAAGGCCGCGCCAAGGCGGCCTGAACGCTGGCGATATTCACGATCCGCCCCCGCCTGCGCGGGATCATGTGCCGCGCCACCGCCTGCGCCACGCGAAAAACGGCGGTCACATTCACCGCCATCAGCCGCTCGAACGCCTCGGCCGGAAAATCCTCCAAAGGGGCGCGATGCTGGATACCGGCATTGTTGACCAGAATGTCGATCGGGCCGACCCCGGCCTCGAACCCATCCACCGCCGCCTGCACCGCCGCCCCATCCGTCACGTCAAAGGCCAGCGCCCGCGCCCCCGGCACCGCAGCCACCGCCGCAGTAAGCCTGGCCCCGTCGCGCCCGTTCAGCACCACCTCTGCCCCCGCCGCCGCCAACCCCTGCGCCAGCGCAAGCCCGATCCCCTGCGAAGACCCCGTCACCAGCGCCCGCTTCCCGCCCAGATCAAATCCCGCAAACATCGGCACCTCCTCGCCTGATCCGCCCCATCATCCTGCCTCACCGCGCCAGCGCAAGGATCGCTTCCACATCCAGATGCGCTTCCAGTTGATCGGCCAGCGCCTCAAGCGTGGCCTCCACCCCCGCTTCAAAGCCCACCTGCCCGCCCTGCACCCCAAGACCCGCCAGCCAGGCCGCCCGAAACCCGTCTGCCGCGAACAGCCCATGCAGATAGGTGCCGGCCACCAGCCCATCCGCCGACACCGCGCCCTCATCCCGCCCGCAGGTCCGCGCAAAGGGCCGCGCACAATCCCGCCCCTCGGTCACGCCCAGATGGATCTCATAGCCCGTCAGCGCCGCACCGCTTTCCACATGGCAACCCGACACCCGCGCCAGCCGCTTTTCCGGTTGCAGCCGTGTCGCCACATCCAGCAGCCCCAATCCCGCCACCACATCCTGCGTGCCCTCGATCCCCTCCGGATCGGCGATCATGTGCCCCAGCATCTGATACCCCCCGCACAGGCCCAGCACCCGCCCGCCCCGCCGCCGATGCGCCCACAGGTCCGTCTCCCAACCCACCTCCCGCAGCAGCAACAAATCCGCCACCGTCGCCTTCGACCCGGGCAGGATCACCGCCGCCGCATCGCCGGGGATCACCTCGCCCGGGCGCAGCATCACCAGATCAACCCCCGGCTCCACCTTCAACGGATCAAGGTCGTCGAAATTCGCGATCCCCGGCAGGCACAGAACCACCACCTTCGCCCCGCCCCGATGCGGCCCGCCCGTCAGCCCGACCGCATCCTCGGCAGGCAACCGCCATGCGTCGCGAAAGAAAGGCACCACGCCGAACCCGCGCCACCCCGTCCGCGCCTCCAGCCAGCGATAGCCGTCCTCGAACAGCGCCACATCGCCGCGAAAGCGGTTGATGACGAAGCCCGCCACCATCGCCGCATCGCCCGGCTCCAGCACCGCCTGCGTGCCCAAGACTTGCGCGATCACTCCACCCCGGTCGATATCGCCCACCAGCACGACGGGCACATCCGCCGCCCGGGCAAAGCCCATATTGGCGATGTCACCCGCCCGCAGGTTCACCTCGGCCGGGCTCCCCGCCCCTTCGACGATCACCAGATCATGCGCCGCGCGCAGCCGGTGAAAGCTCTCCATCACCCCCGCCATCAGACGCGGGCGCAAGGCCGCGTAATCCCGCGCCTCGGCGGTCGTCAGTCGCCGCCCCTGCAAGATGACCTGCGCCCCGGTCTCGCTTTCGGGCTTCAGCAGAACCGGATTCATGTCCGTGACCGGATCAATCCCCGCCGCCCGCGCCTGCAAGGCCTGCGCCCGTCCGATCTCGCCCCCGTCCACTGTCACGGCGGCATTGTTCGACATGTTCTGCGGCTTGAACGGGGCCACCCGCAGCCCCCGCCGCCGCGCCACCCGGCACAGCCCCGCCACGATCAGCGATTTGCCGACATCCGACCCGGTGCCCTGCACCATCACCGCCCGCATCGCGACTGCCCTCTCTGACCGATGCCCCTTCATCGCAGGTGGCACTCCGGCGCGAAAGTCCGCAAGCGGCAGGCCACATCCCGTTAACGCATCCCGCAGCCACCGTCCGCCGCGTGCATACGCGCGTCTGCACGCGCGTCTGCATGCGATGTTGAACAGGTGCCGTCAGCCCTCGGCCAGCCGCCCCTCGGGCCCGAAATGGCGCGGAAAGAAGGCCGTCGCCGCGGCCCAGACTGTCGCAAGCGCCTCATGCCGGCCATAGGGTTCCTGCATCGTCATCAGGTCCAGCCACACCCCTTCGACCGTCACCCGCAGCACCCGCGCGATCCGGACCGCATCGCCTGGATAGCCGCCCAAGGCCAGCAAATCACGGCAAAGACCGTCCAGAAGCCGCTGATATTCCTCATCATTCGATCCGCAATGGCTCTGATACAGGGGTCTGCTCTGCGCCTCGCCCCAGAAGGCACACCAGGCCGCCAGTCGATCCGGCGTGCAGATCGCCGGCGCGAAATCCGCCTCGATCAGCGCGGCAATCCGGTCCGCCGGATGCGGCCCCACCCCCGCCAGCGCCGCCTGCCAATTGGCGCGATATTCGTCCGACAGATGATCCAGCGTCGCCGCCAGCAGCTTGTCCTTTGATTCAAAATGGAAATTTGCCAACCCATGCGAAAGCCCCGCCCGCTTGGCCACCTCGCCCAGCGTCGTCCGCGCAAAGCCGTTCTCCGCAATGACCGAGATCGTCGCCTCGATCAATTGCAGCCGCCGCTCATCCCGGCTCAACTTGCGTCGCGGCGCAGAGACTACTTCAACCACGGCCACTATCTCCTTCTTATACAAATAAAAACTGGCATGAATTATCCTTCGCGACCGCACGAATACAGGGCCCTTCGCCCCTTCTTCATCATTTTGATTGACAGTTCAATCAGAATCTTGCGACCATCCCGTCACGTGCCAAGCGACAAAGGCCACCGCATGACGACGCACCCGCTCTCCTCCCTGCCCATCCCGAACGACTGGGATCGTCGCGGCCTGCCTGGCTGGACCTACCATTCACCCGCCCTCTTCGACCTTGAAAAGACACATGTTTTTTTGACTCACTGGCAGGTTGTGGGGCATGAATGCGACCTGCCCGCCCCCGGTGACTGGATCACCTTCGACATGCTGGGCGAACGCGCCGTCCTGATACGCGGGGCCGATGGGGTGGTCCGCGCCTTCCACAACCTGTGCCGCCACCGGGGCGCGCGTGTCGTGGATGGTGCGCGCGGCCAGTGCCGGGGCGCCATCGTCTGCCCCTTCCACGGCTGGGTCTACAACTTGGATGGCACCCTGCGCGGCGCCGCCCAACCCACCAGCTTCGGCGACATGGATCGCACGAAGTTCGGCCTGAAACCCATTGAGCTGCAATCCTTCCACGGATTTCTGTTCATCCGGTTCCAACCCGGCCCGCAGCCCGACATTGCCGATCTTCTGGCCCCCTACGCCGCCGACTTTGCCGCGTACCGCACCGCCGAGATCCTGCCCGTCGCCACCCCCTACTGGTCCACCGAACTGCCGGTGAACTGGAAATCCGTCCGCGACGTGGACAACGAAGGCTACCACGTCCCCCTCGCCCATCCCGGCCTGCAAGACCTTTACGGTCGCGACTATCGCGACATCTTCCTGCGAAATGGCCTGAACATCTCTATCGGCCGCTATGGCGATACACCCGGAAGGCTCTGGTCCGTGCGCCAGTACAACCGCCTGTCCCGCCCGCGGGAGCACCTTCCCACGCACCTCGCCGGGGCCTGGACCTATTACGGGCTCTTCCCACAGATCGTCTTTGCCTTCACCCCGGAAAGCATTCAATTCTATCACGAAATTCCACTCGGCCCCGGCCACACGCGCCTGACCGGACGGCTCTACCGCAACCCGGATGAGACACGGCAGGAACGCCTTGCCCGCTACCTCGCCATGCGGATCGACCGCGATACATCCGCCGAGGATCAGCAACTGTCGATCTGGTCCAACGAATCCATGCGTTCGTCCGCTTTCGAAGGCTTTTACCTTTCCGATCTGGAATGGGGACTGCGCCGCCATCACGAGGATCTGCGCGCCCTGCTTCCCGTGATCACCCTCGACACACCGCCGCCCGAGGATCGCATCGCCGCCATCAATCAGGAAATGCTTGGCGCTCAGGGACATCCGGGCATAGCCTGAACCCCACGAGACCGGATCAACCGGCCAGCACAACAGGGAGACCGCCATGAAACTGACCCGCCGGAATACCCTTCTGACACTCGGCAGCACCTTGGCGCTTCCCTATGTCCGCCCGTCCTGGGCGCAGGCGGGCCGGGTCAATGTCTATAACTGGGCCGATTACATCGGTGAAACCACGCTTGCGGATTTCGAGTCCGAAACCGGCATCGGCGTGGTCTATGACCTTTATGCCAGCGCCGAGGAAATGCAGGCCAAGATGCTGGCCGGTTCGTCAGGCTATGATGTCGTGGTCATGGCCGGGCTGTCGCTGCCGCAGTTCGTTGCGGCAGGCGTCTATCAGAAACTGGATCGCGCGCGCCTCACAGGCTGGTCGAACCTTGATCCGGAAATCCTTGAGATTGTTGAAGGATTCGATCCAGGCAACGAATACAGCGTGCCTTACATGTGGGGTTCTGTCGGCATCACCTACAATCTCGATATGGTCCGCGCGCGCCTGCCCGATGCCGACCTCGACTCCCTCGACACGCTGTTCAACCCCGAAAACGCGGCCAAACTTGCCGATTGCGGCATCTCCATCCTCGACAGCCCCACCGACATCGGCTTCATGGTGATGAGCTATCTGGGGATCGACCCCAACACCGCAAGCCCCGCAGAATACCAAAGGATGGCCGAGGCCTTTGCCCCCATCCGCGACTACATCGCCACCTTCGACAACTCCAACTACCTCAACGCCATCCCGAACGGCGAGCTTTGCGTCGTCAACAACTGGTCTGGCGATTACGGGGTTGCCAAGACCCGCGCCGCCGAGGCGGGCATCGAGATGAACCTTGCCTATCATGTGCCAAAAACCGGCGCACCGGCCTGGTTCGATCTGCTCTGCCTGCCCGCCGATGCCCGCAACACCGACAACGCCTATGCCTTCGTCGATTACCTGCTGCGCCCCGAGGTGATCGCCGCCTGCACCAATTACACGGGCTATGCCAACGCCAACAAGGCTGCGACCGCCTTTGTCGATCCCGAGATCGCTTCCGATCCAGCCGTCTATCCCGACGACGAAACACTGTCCCGCATGTATACCCCCACGCCCCAGACCGAAGAACAGGACCGCGAGATCACACGCATCTGGGCCACCATCAAATCCGGCGGCTGACCATGCTCTCTTCCCCGGCGCCCTTCCTCCGGATCGAGGGCGTATCCAAGACCTTCGGCACCTTTCAGGCGGTGCGCGACGTATCGCTTACCATCGAAAAGGGCGAAATCTTCGCCCTGCTCGGCGGGTCCGGTTGTGGCAAGACCACGCTGTTGCGGATGCTTGCGGGGTTCGAAACCCCCAGCGCAGGCCGCATCTTCCTTGATGGGCAAGACATGACCGGCGTGCCACCCTGGGAACGGCCCGTCCACATGATGTTCCAAAGCTACGCCCTCTTTCCCCATATGACGGTGGAAAAGAACGTGGGCTACGGCCTGAAACACGAAACCATGACCGCCGCCGAACGCACCGATCGCGTGCGCGCCATGCTCGACCTCGTACAACTCACCCCCTTCGCCCAGCGCAAACCGCATCAGATTTCGGGGGGCCAGCGCCAGCGCGTGGCACTGGCGCGCGCACTTGCCCGCCAGCCCAAGCTGCTGCTTCTGGATGAACCCCTCGCCGCGCTGGACAAGAAGCTGCGCGAACAGACGCAATTCGAACTGATGTCCATTCAGGAACGCACGGGCGTCACCTTCATCGTCGTCACCCATGATCAGGAAGAGGCGATGACTCTGGCCGACCGCATCGCCGTGATGGATCGGGGCCAAGTCCAACAGATCGGCCCCCCGGCCGAGGTTTACGAACACCCCGCCACCCGCTTTGTCGCGAATTTCCTGGGCTCCATGACTCAGGTCGAGGCCACCGTCGCCGCCATCGACGGCCCCCGCACCCGCCTTTCCGTCCCCGCATTCGGGGCCGAGGTTCAGGCGGAAACCCTGCCCGGGCTGGCGCGTGGCGAAAGCGTTACCCTTGGCCTGCGACCGGAAAAGATTGCCCTGCATCGCAGCCGCCCCGAAGGCCCGAACGTGATCGAGGGCGAGGTGAAGGACCTCGCCTACTTCGGCAAGGACAGCCTCTATCGCATCACCCTCCCCGATGGCGGGTTGATAAGCGTGCATGCCGTCAACGCCCGCCGCGACGGTGACGCCCGCCCCGACTGGTATGATCGCGTCTGGCTCAGCTTCGATCCGGCCGCCGCCATCCTGCTGCGGGACTGATCCGATGCGCGCCCGCCTTTCCCGCTGGTTCAATGGCAGGGGCTGGTCGCAGCTCATCATCGGGGTGCCTTATCTCTGGCTCCTTCTGCTGTTCCTCTTGCCCTTTCTGATCGTGCTGGCGATGAGCTTCGCCACCCGCACTCCCACGGCGCCGCCGTTTGGGTTCGGTGGTGACAATCCGCTATTGAATTTCAACGGTTACGCGCGGCTCTTCACAGATGACCTTTACATCCGCGCCTTCACCACATCGCTTGTGAATGCCGGCATCGCCACGGTGCTGTGCCTGCTGATCGGCTATCCCATGGCGCTTGGGCTGACCCGCGTGTCCAAGGGCTGGCGGAACATCCTGCTCATGCTGGTGATCCTGCCGTTCTGGACCTCCTTCCTGCTGCGCGTCTACGCCTGGATGGGGATGATGGGGCGCAACAGCTGGTTCAACCGGATGCTGACGGATGCCTGGAACTGGCTGACACCGGAAGGCTGGGCCGTCACCTCGCTTCCGCTCATGCATTCCAACTTCGCGGTCGTCCTTGTGATGGTCTACACCTATCTGCCCTTCATGATCCTGCCGCTCTATGCCAGCCTCGAACGGCTCGACCCCGCGCTGGACGAGGCAGCGATGGACCTTGGCTCCCGCCCCTTCCAGGTGTTCCTCGACGTGACCTTGCCCCAATCCCTGCCCGGCATCGTGGCCGGCGGGCTACTGGTGTTCATTCCCGCCGCGGGGGAACTGGTCATCCCCTCGCTGGTGGGCAATGCCGCCAGCCCGATGATCGGCCGCGTCATCTCGGACGAATTCACCTCCGCCCGCGACTGGCCGATGGCCTCCTCCGTCGCGGTGGCGCTTCTTGTGATCATGGTCATCCCCACGATGCTTTACAGCCATTTCCAGGCCCGCGCCGACGGGGCGGAGGGCAAGCCATGAACCGCCGCCCCTGGTTTCTCTTCACTGTGCTCTGCTTCGGCTTTGCCTTCTTCTACGTGCCGATCCTGTCGATGATCGTCTATTCCTTCAACGAAAGCCGCCTCGCGACTGTCTGGGGCGGGTTTTCCACGAAATGGTATGTCTCGCTTCTGTCCAACCGTCAGGTTGGCGCGGCGCTGGTTCTGTCGTTGAAGATCGCCGTCGTCTCGGCCAGCATCGCCACCATCCTGGGCACCATGGCGGGCATCGCGCTTGCGCGCTTCACGCGCTTTCGCGGGCGCCTTCTCTTTTCCGGCCTTGTCACCGCGCCGCTGGTGATGCCCGAGGTGATCACCGGCATCTCCTCGCTCATGCTCTTCATCCTGATGGCCGACTGGATCGGCTGGCCCGGACAGCGCGGATTCACCACCGTCACGCTGGCCCACATCACCTTTTCCATGGTCTTCGTCACCACCATCGTGCAGGCCCGCATGATCCAGTCCGACCGCGCCATCGAAGAGGCGGCGATGGACCTCGGCTCGCGGCCCTGGCAGGTGATGTGGGACATCACCCTTCCCACCATCTTCCCGGCCATTCTGGCGGGATGGCTTCTGGCCTTCACCATCTCGCTTGATGACGTGGTGATCACCTCCTTCACCACCGGCCCCGGCAACACCACATTGCCTCTGCTGATCTGGTCAAAGGTCAAGCTCGGCGTCACCCCCGATATCAACGCCCTCGCCACCCTCACCGTCCTTGTCGTGGGTCTGGGGGTGATGATCGCAGGCATCATCCTCAACCGCGCCGAACGTCGCCGCATCCGCGATGAACGCATGGCCTATCGCACCAATGACTGACGCGCCCGATAGCCTGATCGACTTGCCCCTTGGCACCCCGGGTGCAGGCCGCGCGCGCTATGGTGCGGCCATGGCGCTTTATCAACAAGGCCGCCTGTCCGCGCGGGAACTGGAGGCATGGCGCATCGCCGCCGCCTCCGACACCCGCCCCGCGGATGAGGTGCTCCTCTCCCACGGCCTGCCCCGCCCCACCACAACACCGCCTGATCCCGACACCGCCCTGTCACGGCTGATGGTCGAGGCCACCACCTACCTCGCCCCCTTGCACTGCCCCGGTGCCGCCGAACTGCGCCGGCTCCTTGCCAATCGCGCGCAGGCTTCCGCGCTGCCCGCAACAACACTCCCATCGGTCATCGCCACCCACCTGCCCGCCGCGCTGACCGCGCTCATCATGACGCACCCATCCCTGGCCCATGCGATCGCAGCGGCCTCCCCCCACCTGACCTGGACCACCTTTGAAAGCTACCCGCACGATCAGATTGGTCCGGCCTTCGCCACCGGCCACGCCTTCTGCCCGCTCATCGGGCCACAGGCCCCTTTCCCGGCCGATGATGCGGAATTCGGTCTGTTCCTCATCGCGCCCCACATCCTTTACCGTGACCACAGCCACCCCGCGCCCGAACTTTACCTTCCCCTCACCGGCCCGCATGGCTGGCGCTTTGGCCCGAACCGCCCGCTGATCGTGAGGCCTGCCCATCACCCGGTATGGAACGACCCCAACCGTCCGCACCTCACCAAGGTCGGCCCCATCCCCTTCCTCGCCTTCTACGGCTGGACGCGCGAGGTGGACAAACCCGCCATCGTCCTGCCCGCTGATGACTGGGACCGACTTGAAGCCCTGCGTCTGGAACCCACGCCATGACCCGAACACTGCTGACCAACGCCCGCATCCGCACCATGAACCCCGCCCAGCCGATGGCCGGGGCGCTGGTGATCAACGCCGGGCGCATCCTCGCCCTGGGCGACCACGCCCCCATGGCCACCCTCGCCGGCCCCGAGGCACAGGTGATCGACGCGCAGGGACACCTCGTCCTGCCCGGCTTTCAGGATGCCCATATCCACCTTCTGAACGGCGGCACCGATCTGGTGGAAACCGCCCAGTTGTACGATTGCACCACCACCGACGACATCGCCGGCACAATGCAGACCCATGCCGCCACGCAGGATGGCCCGATGCTCTGGGGCGCGGGCTGGCAATGCGGCTTCTTCGGGGATGCGAACCTCACCCGCGCCGTGCTGGACCCTGTGACGCCGGATCGTCCCTGCCTGATCTATGACGGCAATTTCCACAACGCCTGCCTGAACTCCCGCGCGATCCAGATGATCGACCTGACGGACGACACCCCCGATCCGCCCAACGGCCATTTCGTCCGCGATGCCGCAGGCCATGCGACCGGAATGCTGCACGAAGATGCCATCTACTGGGCACTCGCCCGCCTGCCCAAAACGACCGAGGCCACCTTCCACGCAGGCCTGCGCGCCGGGATGGCGCACGCCAACCGCCACGGCATTACCGGTGTGCTCGACCCCTTCATCCAGTCCCATCACACCGGCATCTATGCCCGCGCGGCGGCTGAGGAGGCGCTCACCCTGCGCGTGGCGGGCGCCATGTCCGTTACTGCCGCCGATACGGTGGACAGCGCCCTCACCCGCCTCACCGCGCTGCGCGACGCGCATCGCAGCGCGGACTTCCACCTGAATTCGGCGAAATTCTTCCTCGACGGGGGTTTGGAAAACCGCACCGCCGCCCTGATCGCCCCCTATGGCGATCGACAAGGCGGCAACTGCCCGCTGATGTTCACGCCCGACCAGATCCGCGACCTCTTCACCGCGCTCGATGCCGCGCGCTTCCAGATCCACGTCCATTGCATCGGCGACATGGCCACCCGCGCCGCGCTGGATGGGTTTCAGGCCGCCCGCACGGCCAATGGCGCCTGGCCCTCGCTCCACCAGATCGCACATTGCCAGCTTGTCCACCCCGACGACCGCCCGCGCTTTGCCGAACTGGGCGTAATGGCAAACCTGCAACCGCTCTGGGCCTGTACAGACCCCGTCATCCCCGATGACACCATGGCCATGATCGGCCCCGACCGCGCGGCCTGGACCTATGCCTTCCGCAGCCTGCTCGACGCAGGCGCCCCTTGGTGCATCAATTCCGACTGGGCCGTCACCACCCTGAACCCGTTCGAGATCATCGGCACCGCTATTACCCGCGAACCGCCACGTCACCGGGGCCGCAGCGCGCCCTTCTTCCCCGCCGAACGCCTGACACGGGAAGAGGCCGTCCTTGGCTACACCACCCATGCCGCCGCCGCCTGTTGGCGGGGCCATTACTCCGGTGCCCTGCGCCCCGGATTTTCTGCCGATCTCATCGTGCTGGACCGCGACATCCTCACCTGTGATCCCTATGCCATCGCGGAAACTCAGGTTCTGCTCACCCTGTTCAAGGGCCGCGCCGTTCACAGCGCCGCCCGCTTCTCCTGACCGAAAGGCAATCACCCATGTCTGACACCGCCCCCACCCGCCGCATTGCCAATATCCACGATGCCGCCTTCACTCCCTTCGTCTATCCCGATGGGGTCGCGCTGGGCGACGCGATCCTGCAACTCGACCACGACAAACCGTTGGGCGAAGGCTTTCACGTTTATCGCATGCCTGCAGGGATGCGCACGCGCCGCCATATCCATAACGGCCATGAACAGTTCCTGATCCTCGAAGGGCGTCTGATCGAAGATGACGGGACCGAATTCAAACCCGGCGATCTGGTCTTCTACGCCGATGGAACCGAGCACAACTCCTACACCCCGGATGGCTGCCTGCTTGCCGTCCACATTGTCAGTGCGGAAACGCCGACCGAATAGGCGGCTACGAATCACCTGTCCAAAGCGGCGCGGAACGCCCGCGCCGCCTGTGCCGTCGCCGCGCATTCGATTGATAAGTTGTTAATAAATATTAATAACTTGCCATCAGACGGCAGGATCGTTTCCGAACCGGCGAAAACGACCGGGGCCACGTCGGATTGGCGCCGCCGAGGAGCCGGCAGAGGGTGATTTTCTTGCGGCGTCCCGGAAATGTGGTAACAATTTGTCGAAAGGTGTGCCCTTCACCTTTGCCACGTCCCGCCGTCAGTCCGGTGGGCGCGGCAGAAAAGACCAAAGGCGATGCGGTGGGGGCCGTATCACCCGGGCGTCAAGAGGCAAGACTGCGACGGAACCCAAGCTGCCGGGATGTGTGATGAGTGCTTTCGTTTTCCGTGTCGCCAGGTGCGACATCTACCCCATGCCGTCGAAGCTGCGGCGCATTGCCACCATCGCCCCCCTCACAGATGAGGCCGCGTGATGGGTATTCTTCTTCCCCATTCCGGTCTGTCGGCGCAAGCTGCGCACGCCGCCCCTACCCACCTTGCGCAGGCTGTCGAAGCAACAATGCTGTCGCAGGGCCTGCGCCTGCGCGTCGGCCCCCACCCTTCCGATCTCTGTGCTGTCGAAGATCTCTCCATTGGTGATCCGCTCTGGGATCTGGCCACCGGTCGGCTCATCGACATCGACGCAATGGCCTGCGCCACGCTTACCCCTCACCTTCTCGATGACATGGGTCTGCGCGCCGTGTCTGTCGAAACACCGTCCGGTACGGGCTACCTCGCCCTCGCTTCGGCACGGATCATGGCACAGGCCCAGCGCCCGCAACCCGGTTTCGCCCCCAGAATCTTCTTCCGTTTCTGGCCCGAAGCCCGCCTCCTGGCCGAGGTCGAAGGACGCGCCGTCCTGCTGCGCGGCGGTCAGGTCTGACTGTCGCCGCCAGGCGGCAGAGTGCTTCAACAGCCCGAGCAGCCTGAACGCAAAGCCGAAGCAGGCACGTTACGCCCGGGCGGATTGACCGCACAGCCCTCCTACCGCCCGTTGGATCGGCCCGAACGCTCCGACAGCATCGCGCGCAGATTCACCTCGAACGGCGGGCGAACGATCCCGAATTCCGTGATCAACCCGGAGATCAGTCGATGGGGCGTCACGTCGAAGGCGGGGTTGAAGGCCGGCGCACCCTGCGGCGCTATGGACGCGCCACCGATCCGCAACACCTCATCCGCATCGCGCTCTTCGATCTCGATCCCATCGCCGGTCGGGGTTGACAGGTCCACGGTCGATGACGGGCAGGCCACGTAAAACGGCACCCCGTTATCCTGTGCCGCAAGCGCAAGGTTATAGGTGCCGATCTTGTTTGCCGTATCACCGTTCGCGGCCACCCGGTCACAGCCGACCACCGCCACATCCACCCGGCGCCGCCGCATGATATGGGCCGATGCGCCATCGACGACGATGGCATGGGGCACGCCATATTCCATCAACTCAAAGGACGACAGTTTCGCCCCCTGCAACCGGGGCCGTGTCTCGTCCAGATAGGCAAAGACCTTGCGGCCCGACTCATGCGCCCTCCGGATGATGCCCAGCGCCGTGCCCACCCCCACCGTCGCCAACGCGCCGGTATTGCAATGATGAAAGAACGTCACTTCCTGCGGCAGGATGGCCAGCGCATGGGCAGCAATCGCCTCGTTCACGGCAATATCTTCCCGCTCCATCACCCGCGCCTCGGCCAACAGCCGCGCCGCGTCTGCCCCGCCGCGCCACAGCGCCGCCATCCGGTCGAGTGCCCAGAACAGGTTCACCGCCGTCGGGCGCGATGCGCGCAGAACGCGATCCGCCGCTTCCAGCGACGGGATCAGCGCCTGCCCTGCTGCCTCGGCCAGCAGGGCCGCCTGCGCCATGCCGAAGGCCGCTGCCACCCCGATGGCCGGCGCTCCCCGCACCGTCATGTCATGGATCGCCCCGGCCACCGCCTCGGGCGTGGTCAGGTCGCGATACTGCACGACCTCTGGCAGATGGCGCTGGTCGAGCAGACGCAGGGTCGCCAATCCCTCGATCCATTCCATGGTCCGAAAGGCCATCGCACCCCCTCCTGCCTGAACGATGGGGCCCTGCATCGCAGGGCCCCGCCGGTGGTTCACCCGATGATCGAAGCGAAAGTCGCCGAAGGCCGCATCACCGCCTCGGTCTTGGCGGGATCGGTATGGTAATATCCCCCCAGATCCACGGCCTTGCCCTGGCCTTCCGCCAGTTCGGCCACGATCTTCGCCTCATTCTCGGCCAAAGCCTTGGCAATCGGCGCGAAATGGCCAGCCAGCGCCGCATCATCGGTTTGCGCGGCCAGGGCCTGAGCCCAGTACAGCGCAAAATAGAAATGGCTGTCGCGATTGTCGGTCTGGCCGACCCGCCCTTTGGGCGATCTGTCATGGTCCAGAACGCCCTGCGTCGCCGCATCCACCGCCCGGCCCAACACGCGCGCCTTTTCATTTCCGGTCAGATCGGCCTGAAACTTCAGGCTTTCCCCCAACGCGCAGAATTCGCCCAGCGAATCCCAGCGCAGGTGGTTCTCTTCCACCAGTTGCTGCACATGTTTCGGGGCCGATCCGCCCGCGCCGGTTTCAAACAACCCGCCGCCCTGCATCAGCTTCACTATCGACAGCATCTTGGCCGAGGTGCCAAGCTCCAGGATCGGGAAAAGGTCCGTCAGGTAATCGCGCAGCACGTTGCCGGTGATCGCAATGGAGGTTTCGCCCTTGCGGATCGTCTCCAGCGACAGCCGCGTCGCTTCGCGCGGGGCAAGGATCTGGAACTTGTCCGCCACGCCCGCCGAATCCAGAATCGGCCGGACATACTTGATCAGCTCCGCATCATGCGGCCGCGAAGCATCCAGCCAGAAGATCGCCTGACAGCCCTCGGCCTTCTGCCGCGACATGGCCAGCCGCACCCAATCCTCGATGGGCGCTTTCCGCGTGGCCGCCGCGCGCCAGATATCGCCCTTCTGCACCTTGTGCTCGTGCAGCACATCGCCATTCGCCGCGATCAGGCGCACCGTGCCATCGGCAGGAATTTCAAAGGTGGTGGGGTGCGAACCATACTCCTCGGCCTTCTGTGCCATCAGGCCGATGTTCTGCACCGTGCCCGCCGTCGCCGGATCCAGTGCGCCGGTCGCCTTGAAATAGGCGACCGTCTCATCATAGACCGCCGCATAGGAACTGTCGGGGATGACGCAATTCGTATCATGCGCCTTGCCATCCGGTCCCCAGCCCTTGCCACCCGCCCGGATCAGCGCCGGCATCGAGGCATCAACGATCACATCCGACGGCACATGCAGGTTGGTGATCCCCTTGTCGGAATTCACCATGTACATCGGCGGGCGCCCCGCGATCACCGCGTCGATATCGGCCAGAATGGCTTTGCCGTCAGGCATATCGCCAATCCGTTCCAGCATGGCCCCCAGACCGGAATTCGGATCCACCCCTGCCGCCTGCAACGCAGCCCCGTGCTTGTCAAATACAGGGGCAAGGAAGGCCTTCACCGCATGACCGAAGATGATCGGGTCCGACACCTTCATCATCGTGGCCTTGAGGTGGATGGAAAACAGGGTCCCTTCCCGCTTCGACAGGTCGATCTGCGCATCCAGAAAGGACCGCAGCGCCTGCGCCGACATGAAGGTCGCATCCACAACGGTGCCTTCGTGATAGGTCACACCCTGCTTCAGCATCGTCACCGTGCCGTCGGGGGCCACATGTTCGATCCGGGCCGCCCCCGCCTGCGCCGCGCTCAGCGTCACCGATTTCTCGTTCGACCGGAAATCCCCGCCCGACATGGTGGAAACCCGCGTCTTGCTGTCACTGCGCCATTCGCCCATCGAATGGGGGTTGGCCTTGGCGTAATTCTTCACCGCCACCGCCGCGCGCCGGTCGGAATTGCCCTCGCGCAGAACCGGGTTCACCGCCGATCCCTTGATCGCATCATACCGGCGCCGCGCCTCTTTCTCGTCATCGGTCTGCGGATCTTCGGGATAGTCGGGCAGGTCATAGCCCTGCCCCTGCAATTCCTTCACCGCCGCCACCAATTGCGGGACCGAGGCCGAGATGTTGGGCAGCTTGATCACATTCGCCGCAGGCGTCGTCACCAGCGCGCCCAGTTCCGCCAGATCGTCCGGCTGGCGCTGTGCCTCCGACAGACGTTCCGGGAAGGCCGCAATGATGCGGCCCGCCAGGGAAATGTCGCGCACGCCAACCGTGACACCCGCTGCCGCCGCAAAGGACTGGATGATCGGCAAGAGCGAAGCGGACGCAAGCTGCGGCGCCTCGTCCACCTTGGTGTAGATGATGTCGGGAATGGGTCGATCGGTCATGGATACGCCTGTTTGTCTTGCAGTTAAGGCCCTCGGCCAAGCAAAAGGGCGACGCACGGCCCTGCCCCGCGCCGCCCCTTGATTTGCAACCTAGTCAGACTATGCGGAAAACGAAAGCGGCTCGATGCCGCGCCGCGCATTTCAAGCGCCGCCCCCCTGGCGCCCGGTCTGACGTGGCTTCAGACAACCTTCACGCTCAGCGTTCCGATCCCGTCAATGACGCATTCCATCACGTCTCCGCGCACGACAGGGCCGACACCCGAAGGCGTGCCTGCCATGATCACGTCGCCCGCCTGAAGCTCGAAGTATTCCGAAAGATAGGAGATCATTTCCGGCACCTTCCAGATCATCTGGTTCAGGTCGCCTTCCTGCCGCAACTCCCCGTTCACCGATACCGCGATACGGCCCTGATCGGGATGGCCCACCTCTGCCACCGGATGAACCGGACCGACCGGACCCGACAGTTCGAACGCCTTTCCGATCTCCCAGGGACGGCCCATTTTCTTTGCCTCGCCCTGCAGATCGCGGCGGGTCATGTCCAGACAGACACCATAGCCGTAAACGTGCGACAGCGCGTCCTCCAGCTTGATGTTGGTTCCGCCCGATTTCAACGCGACGAGCAACTCCACCTCGTGGTGCACGTCCGAGGTGTGGGGCGGATAGGGAAATGCGCCCGACGCATCCAGGTTGTTCGGGTTCTTCTGGAAAAAGAAAGGCGGCTCGCGGTTGGGATCATGGCCCATCTCGACGGCATGCGCCGCGTAATTGCGCCCGATGCAGTACACCCGTCGCACCGGAAACACCCCGCCGCCCGCCACGGGAATTGTCGGCACCGGCGGTGCGGGAATCACGAGTTCAGCCATTTCTCACCTCATCTGAACAGCAACCTCTTTGCTGCATAGCGGATAGATTGGTTCAGATCAATCCCGACTGCATGCGAAGGAATACATCATGCTCAAACCAATTTTTGATTGATCTGCATTTTTAGGCCTGTATAACGTCATAAACAGAGCGATTGGTCAACCAATCATGGGAAATGGTTCATGGATGCACAAACCACAGATCCGGTGACACGCCTGCGCAGCTATGTTCTTGAGGGCGGCTTCGGCGAAGGCGGAAAGCTGCCCCCAGAGCGGCAGCTTTCCGAGGAACTGGGCCTGTCGCGCGCCACCATTCGCAAGGCGCTGGATGTGCTGGAGCGTGACGGGTTGATCTGGCGCCATGTGGGCAAGGGCACCTTCATTTCCCGTGAGACCCCCCGCAAGCCCGATAGCGCAAGCGTCGAACTCGGTCGCCACCTGACACCTTTCCGAATGATCCGCGCCCGCCTGGCCATAGAACCTGCCATCGCCCGCGAAGCGGCCGTCAATGCCTCGGGCGAAACGCTGACCCGGATGCAGCGCGCCATTGAACGGGCCAAGGCGGCGACGACCTGGAACGAATACGAAATCCAGGATGACCTTTTCCACCGGGCTGTGGCCGAGGCCAGCGACAACCTTCTGCTGCTGTCGCTGTTCGATCATCTGAACGAAGTGCGCCGCGCCGTCGCCTGGGGCAGCGTGCTTCGGGAAACCGCTCACCCGTCCCCCGATCATTCCAGTTTCGCCGAGCATGACCGCATCGCCGAGGCCATCGCCAACCGCGACCCGCACGCCGCGCATGACGCGATGCGGAGGCATATCGGCTCGGTCGCGCGCCGCCTTTTCGGAGAGGTGTAGGAGCAGAGGAAAACACCCGGCCCGAAGGCGGCGCCCAAGACCGCACAGCCGGATCAGACCGACAAGACCGATTTTCTCAGGGAGGAGAGATCATGAAGACCCTACTTGCAAGCCTGGCGGGCATCGCCCTTGCGTCCAGCCTCGCGGTCAGCGCCGCGCAGGCCGAAACAATCCGTATCGCGCTTGCCGAACAGCCCTCGGATGAAATGGCCGCCTTCTTCGTGGCCCTGGACCGCGCCAAGAAGGCCGGGCTTGATTATGAATGGACCGCCTTCGCCGAAGAAGAACTTGCCATCCAGGCCGTTCTCAGCGGTGACATGGACATCGCATTCGGCACGCCCTACGCGGTGATGCAACGTTCCAAGGCCCCGGTCCGCATCATCTTCCAATTGTCGCGGCTGGTATTCTTCCCGGTGGCGACCAAGGAATACGAAACGCTCAAGGATCTCGACGGCGTGCCGATCATGCTGCATTCGCGCGGCGGCGGGACCGACTCCATCGCCAATGTGATCGAAGATCGCGAAGGCATCAAATTTGGCGCGCGTTCCTATGTGCCGGGGTCCAGCAACCGTGTCGTTGCGATGCTTGCCGGCCAGGCACAGGCCACGATCCTTGACCTGTCCAACCGCAACAAGATCATCGCCGAGGCGGCGGACCGCTTCAATTCTCTGCCGATGTTCGAGGTAAAGGCCAGCGACGAGGCGCTCTTTGCAAATCTCGACTGGATGAAGGAAAACGAAGAGGCCGTAAACATCTTCGTCGATGCCCTGCACAGCGTCTGGACCGACATGTCCAAGGATCCGACGATCATCAGCCGAGAAACCGATCCGAACGGCCCGATCGGCCAGCTTCCGGCCGAAGTGCTGGCAGAGCTTGACGATTTCTACACCGAAGCCGTCGAGGGTGGGCTTTACGATCCCAACGGCGGCGGGCGCGAAGCCGCCATGGCCGATCTGGAATGGTACACGATGGCCGGACAGCTCGAGGGTGATCCGGCAACGATGAACCCGGAAGACTTCTGGTACTTTGCCCCGCTTGACGCGGCAATGAAGTAAGCCCCGTCCGACAGCAGCCACCCCTCCGCCTCTCAAACCTGGCGGCAGGGGTGGCGGCCCCGTCACCACGCTGTCTCAGTCACGAAAGGTCCGTGATGATCAACCGCTCACTCATGCTCAAACTTCTCTCGGGGCTGATCGTCTTCGGCGCCTGGGAGATCGCGGGTCGCATCCCCATCTCCTACGCTTTTCCAACCTTTCTCGACTCCATGGCCGCACTCGCCCGGATGACATTCGATGGCACCATCTTCGTGGCCTATGCGGAAACCCTGCGCCCACTGGTGGTGGGGGTGGCCATCTCGGCCGTACTCGGCATCGGGCTCGGCCTCTGGATCGGCCTGTCCAGGCGGTTCGAATGGCTGTTCGCGCCCATCTTCATCGTCATGCAAGCCGCACCGCTGGCCGCACTCATCCCGATCCTGGTGATGATCTACGGCATCGGGCTGACGTCGAAGGTCTTTGTCGTTTGCATCATGGCCATGCCCGTGATCGTGCTGAACACCGCCAGCGCGGTGCGAAACACGCCTGCTTCGCTGAAGGAAATGGCGACCTCCTTCCTCGCCGCCGATCGCGACGTGCTTCTGAAGATCATCCTTCCCGCCGCCTCGCCCGTCATCTTTTCGGGCCTGCGCCTTGGCGTTTCGGCCGGATTCATCGGTGCGATCCTGTCGGAACTCAAGATCACGCCCACAGGCGTTGGCGACATCATCACTTACAGCCGGTCCATCGCCGACTATCCCAGCATGTATGCGGCGATCTTCTCCATCATCCTTCTGGCAGTTCTCTTCCTGAACCTGCTCGAAGCTCTCGAAAACCTGCTCTTTGAAGGGAACAACCGTGGATATGTCTCAGATTAAGCCAGACGCACGGCACGTCACATCCGCCACCGACAGCGCCGTCTCGGTCCGCAGCGTATCCAAGGTCTATGGCGATGTTCAGGCGCTGAAGGATCTGACGCTGGATTTCCCGCGGGGCGAACTGACCTCGCTTCTCGGTCCTTCGGGCTGCGGCAAGACCACACTCCTGAAAATCATCGCAGGCCTCATCCCCGCCACCTCGGGCGACGTGCTGATCAACGGCAAGGCTGTCACCGGCCCCGGCCCCGACCGGTCCTTCGTGTTCCAGGATTTCGCGTTGATGCCCTGGGCAACGGTGCTTCGCAACGTGGCCTTTGGCCTTGAACTGCGCGGCGTTGCCAAATCAGAGCGCGAGGCGGTGGCCGAGAAATACATCGCCGCCGTCGGCCTTGCGGGCTTTGAGCAGAAATACCCGCATCAGTTGTCGGGCGGCATGCGCCAACGCGTCGGCCTTGCCCGTGCGCTTTCGGTGAATGCCGAGGTGCTGCTTCTCGATGAACCCTTCTCCGCAGTGGATGAACAGACCCGCCGCAAGTTTCAGGAAGACATGCTGGAACTCGTGCAGAAAGAAAAGAAGACCTTCATCTTCGTCACCCACTCCATCGAAGAGGCGGTCTATGTCTCTGACCAGATCGCCATTCTGCTGCCTCGCCCCAGCCGCGTATCGGAAATCATCCGTCCCTCGAGCTTCCGCGACAAGGGCGTAGACAACATCCGCCGCGATCCCGAATACCTCGACATCGTTGACGGGATCTGGGCGTCGCTTCGCAACTATGTGGAATAGGCCATGACCGTATTCGGCTACAAACTGCCCGCCCTGTCATCGCTGATCCTTTGGGCGCTTCTGTGGGAACTGGTGGGTCAGTTGCAATTCACCTTCTTCATCCCCCCGTTTTCCGAGGTGATGACAACACTCGTATCGCTCCTGCCCACTCCGGCATTCCTGTCGGCTCTAGGTGTTACGGCCTGGGCCTTCGGGACGGGTGTGTTCTTTGCCATCGTGATCGGGATTCCGGTCGGCATCCTGATGGGAAAAAGCCGCATCCTGGATGAACTTCTCCTGCCCTGGGTCAACATCTTCCTGTCCGCCCCGCTCACGGCGCTCGTGCCGGTCCTGATGGTCCTTTTCGGCTTCGGCACCCGCACGGTCATCATCACCACCACGCTTTTCGCCATCTGGATCATCATTCTGAACGCACGCGCGGGGGTAAAGCAGATCAACCGGTCGCTTGTCGAAATGGCCCGCAGCTTCGGCGCCTCGCCATTGGATGCCTTCTTCAAGGTCTATTTCTGGGCCGCCCTTCCCGAAATCCTAGGCGGCGTCCGGATTGGCGTCATCCGGGCGGTCAAGGGGGTGATCATCGGACAGCTCCTCATCTCCATCATGGGCTTCGGCGCTCTGTTCGAGCTTTATTCGAGCAAGTTCCTGATGGCGGAATTCTGGGCCGTTCTGATCGTCCTGTTCGGGCTGGCCTTCGCCCTGTCGGAATTCCTTGCCTATCTGGAGGGCAAGGTATCCTACTACGCATCGTCGCGCGGCTGATCCGGCCGCGCCCCTTTCCCGGAGGCCTGACATGACCCAGACGCTTGCCACGCTCCTCGCGCCACATCGGGCAGATGCGCCCGCCATCGGCGCACCGGGGCGCGACTGGCTGACCTATGGCGGACTGCGGCAGTTGTCGGGCAACATCGCCGCGCAATTGCGCGGCTTCGGGATCGGGGCCACCGACCGCGTCGCCATCGTCCTGCCCAATGGGCCAGAAATGGCGGCGGCCTTCGTCACCATTGCGCAGGCCGCCGTAACCGCACCGCTGAACCCCGCCTATCAACAGGCGGAATACGCCTTCTACCTCGAAGACCTGCGCGCCCGCGCGCTGGTCGTGCCCGAAGGGTATGACGGCCCGGCCCTCGCCGCTGCCGCACCTCTTGGCATGGCCATCCTGCGCCTGCATGCCGACACCTCAGCCCCGGCAGGAACCTTCCGTCTCTCCGGCCCCGCAGCCGCGACGGCCGCCCCGGACGACATGCCCGAAGCAGAGGATACGGCCCTCATCCTGCACACCTCTGGCACCACCTCGCGCCCCAAGATCGTGCCGCTGACACAGGCCAATATCGCGGCCTCGGCGCGGAACATCCTCACTTCGCTCGTGCTCACACCTGCCGACCGTTGCCTGAATGTGATGCCGCTCTTCCACATCCACGGTCTGATCGCCGCCGTCTCGGCCTCGCTTGCGGCCGGGGCCTCGGTCGCCTGCGCCCCGGGCTTCGACGCGCTGAAATTCTTCGCCCAGATGGCCGAGATCAAACCCACCTGGTACACCGCCGTGCCGACCATGCATCAGGCGATCCTGTCGCGCGCTGCCCGCAATGCCGACACCATCGCCGCCAACCCCCTGCGCTTCCTGCGCTCTTCCTCTGCCTCGCTGCCCGCGCAGGTGATGCTGGAACTGGCGGCAACCTTCAACGCCCCGGTGATCGAGGCCTATGGCATGACCGAGGCCACCCATCAGATGGCCTGCAACCCCCTGCCGCCCCGCGCGCAAAAGCCCGGCTCCGTCGGCATCGCTGCAGGCCCCCTTCTGCGCATCGCCCATGAGGTTGAGGATCGCCTGATAGACGGCACCGGCGAAGTGGTCATCTCCGGCCCGAATGTCACCCCTGGTTACGAGGGGAATCCGGAAGCCAACCGCAAGAACTTCTTCATGGCCGAAGGGTTGCGCTGGTTCCGCACCGGCGATCAGGGCGCGCTGGACGACGAAGGTTATCTGCGCCTGACCGGCCGCCTGAAGGAAATCATCAACCGCGGCGGCGAAAAGATCAGCCCGCTCGAGGTGGATGGAATCCTTCTCGACCATCCCGCCATCCAGCAGGTCGTGGCCTTTGCCATGCCGCATCCAAAACTGGGCGAAGAGGTTGCCGCCGCCGTCGTCCTGCGCGAAGGCCAGACTGCCACCGAACGCGACATCCGCGATTTCTGCGCCACCCGCATGGCAGATTTCAAGGTGCCGCGCCGCGTGGTGATCCTTGATGAAATCCCCAAAGGGGCCACGGGCAAGCTGCAGCGGATCGGCCTTGCCGAAAAACTGGGGCTGGGACCCGCCACCTGATCCCGCGATAGGACAAGACCCATGAAGATCTGCATTTTCGGCGCAGGCGCCATCGGCGGCTATATGGCCGCGAAACTGGTTCGGGCCGGGGCCGATGTCAGCGTCGTCGCGCGCGGACCCCATCTTGTCGCCATGCAGGAAAAAGGCCTGACCCTGATCGAGGAAGGTCGGGACCCCGTCACCCTGCCCGTCCGTGCCACCGCCTTCGCCGCCGATCTGGGCCCGCAGGATTACGTCATCCTTACCCTCAAGGCGCATTCCGTGCCGCCCGTTGTCGGCGCGATGCAGCCCCTCTTCGGCCCCTCCACCACCCTCGTCCATGGCGTGAATGGCGTGCCGTGGTGGTATTTCCACAAACACGGCGGCCCGCTTGACGGCACCCGCCTTGCCAGCGTCGATCCCGGCGATGTGCAATGGAACGGCTTTGGCCCCGACCGCGTGCTGGGCTGCGTCGTCTATCCTGCGGCCGAGGTCAGCACCCCCGGCACCATACACCACATCGAAGGCAACCGCTTCTCTCTGGGCGAACCGGACGGGTCGAAGTCCGACCGTGCAACCGCCCTGTCGCTGGCCCTGCAGGCGGCAGGGCTGAAGGCCCCCGTCCGACCCCGCCTGCGCGATGAAATCTGGATCAAGCTCTGGGGGAATCTCTCCTTCAACCCCATTTCCGCCCTGACCCATGCCACGCTGGATGTGCTTTGTACCGATCCCGGCACCCGCGACGTGGCCCGCCACATGATGATCGAGGCGCAGAAGATCGCCGAAAAACTGGGCGTCACGTTCCCAATTGACGTGGAACGCCGGATCGACGGCGGCGCTGCCGTCGGCGCACATCGCACCTCGATGCTGCAAGACCTGACCGCTGGCCGACCTATGGAGATCGACGCCTTGGTGCGGTCCGTGCAAGAACTGGGCCGACTGACCGACACGCCGACGCCAACAGTCGATACCGTGCTCGCGCTGATCACGCTCCGGGCGCGCATGGCCGGGCTCTATTGAAGTAGGGGCCGCACACAGCCGAAGGAAGGACAGAAAGAAATGCGCTTCATCATAGGTTCCGCCGAACCCGGCCTGCCGAACGATGTGTTTCTCGTGGATGGAAACCGCGCTTTCAATCTTTCAACGGCACATCCCGGCATCGGCCACGATCTCACGCGCCTGATCGCAGACCCTGCACTGATGGCGCGCATCCGGGCCGAAGGGATGGGCCAGCCCACCTTGCCCGTCGCCGCCATTCGCCCCGCCCTGCCCGTGGCCCATCCGGGCAAAGTGATCTGTCTTGGCCTGAACTATGTCGATCACGTGAAGGAAGGCGGGTACGACATTCCCACCTACCCCGCCCTTTTCATCCGCACGCTCACCTCGCTCATCCCTGCGGGCGCGCCGATGATCCGGCCGGCCTGCTCTGAACGGCTGGATTACGAGGCGGAACTGATGGTCGTGATCGGCCGCGGCGGGCGGCACATCGCGGAAAACGCTGCGCTGGGGCATGTTTTCGGCTACACGATCTTCAATGACGGCTCGATCCGCGACTATCAGCGCAAGACGCATCAATGGACGCCGGGCAAGAATTTCGATGGCACAGGCGCCATCGGCCCGGTCGTGGTAACACCCGATGAACTGCCCCCGGGGGCAAGCGGCCTGCGCATTCAGACCCGTGTCGGCGCGGAAACACTGCAGGATGCCAGCACCGCCGACATGATGTGGCCCGTCGCCCGCACGATTGCCACGCTTTCCGAATTCACCACCCTGTCGCCAGGCGACCTGATCGCAATGGGCACACCCCCGGGCGTCGGCCATGCCCGCACGCCGCCGCGCTGGCTGCGCCCCGGCGAAACGGTCGAGGTGGAAATCGAAGGCATCGGCATCTGCGCAAATCCCGTGCAGGACGAAACCCTTCCCTCACGCTGACTGGCGATCACCTGCCGCACGGTACGGAGCCTGTCAGCTTCGTGATGCGGCGTGACAGGGCTCCGGCTGCCCGCCCCTTGTCGCCAGGCACCTTTCGGGCAATCTCTGCTCATTTGCCCGCAGAGAGAGCCCAGATCATGCCTGCCTTTTCCCGTCGCAGTTTCAACCTTGCTATTCTTGGTGGTCTCGCCGCTCCCCTGTCCCTCCGGGCCGAGACCGATGCCATGGCCGATCTGCGCCGCATCGTGCTTGGTCTGCCGCAACTGCACGCGATCCTCCTGCAACGTGACGACGACATGCTGTTGTCCGAGGCCCCGCGCGGGCGCGGCCTCGATCACCCCGCCAACATCAAATCCTGCTCCAAAAGCGTGCTCGCCCTGCTACTTGGCACAACCATCACCCGCGGCGAGGTGTCAGGACTCTCCGCCCGCATCCGCGATATCGCACCGGACCTCATTCCCGCCGACGCCACCGAAGGTGTGGCAGACCTCACCCTGTCCGACCTCGTCACCCTGCGCGCCGGACTTCAGGGCACGTCGGGTAGCAATTACGGCGCGTGGGTGGGGTCCACCAACTGGGTGGCCTATGTCCTGCGCCAACCCCGCATCGCGCCAAATGGCGGGCGGATGATCTATTCCACCGGCACCACTCATGTTCTTGGTGCGGTCCTGTCTGTCGCGACGGGCCGCACATTGCGGGATCTGGCCCGCGAAAGGCTGGGCGATCCGCTCGGTATCGACATCCCCGCCTGGACCCGGGATCCGCAGGGTTTCTATTTCGGCGGCAACGAGATGGCCCTTGCCCCGCGGGCCATGCTGCGCGTCGCGCGCGTCATGCGTGATGGCGGGCGCGACGGCGATGCCCAGATCATCGCGCCCGAATGGATTGCCGCATCACGGCAGGTGCAGACACATTCGCCCTTCTCCGGCCTTGGCTACGGGTTGGGCTGGTTCCTCAGCAAGACAGGCTGGATCATCGCCCGCGGCTATGGCGGACAGGTCATCGCTGCCCATCCCGGGCGCCGCCTCGCCCTCGCCATCACCTCGGACCCGACACAACCCGCAAGGTCAGAAGGCTACTTCGGCACGCTGATGCGCCTGATGGACGGTCCGGTTCTGGCGCTTGCCTGAACCCCGGCTATTCCGCCGGAACAGATCCTTCCGAACGTGCCCCGGTCGCCTCCTCCAACTCGCGCTGCAGCAGCGCCTCTTCCGCCGCCCGAGGCGCCGAGAACCCGGCCAGCAGAAGATAGACGACCGGCGTCAGATAGAGCGTCACCAGCGTCGCCAGCCCCAAACCACCCACGATCACCCAGCCAAGCGCCTCACGCGCCTCGGCCCCCGGACCAGAGGACAGGATCAGCGGCACCCCGCCCAGCACGGTGGAGACCATGGTCATCATCACCGGGCGCAACCGGATCACCGCCCCCTCCGTAATGGCCGCGCGCACGCTGCGCCCTGCATCGCGCAATTGATTGGCAAACTCCACGATCAGGATACCGTTCTTCGCCATGATCCCTACCAGAAGGACAAGGCCGATCTGCGAATAGACGTTCAGGCTGCCGCCGCTCAGGATCAGCGCAAAGATTGCACAGGCAAGCCCCAGCGGGACTGTGGACATCACGACGATGGCAGAAACGAAACTCTCGAATTGCGCCGAAAGCACCAGGAACACGATCAGGATCGCAAAGCCGAAGGTCAGGAGCAGCCCCGAACCGGTTTCATTCAGCGCTGCCGCTTCGGCAAGTGGCACGATCCGGCTGCCGGCGGGCAGGATGTCATCGGCGAGCCTCTGCACTTCCTGCAGCGCCGGACCAAGCGCCAGCTCAGGCGTCAGACCCGCCGTGATCGGCACGGATCGCTGCTGCGCTTCGCGTCCAAGTTCGGGTGCGACAGCACGCTCCTCCAGCCGGACAAAGGCCGAAATGGGCACATTCTCCCCGCTGCGGGACCGCATGAAGATACGTTCCAGATCGGTTGGATCGTTCACCGGATCGGCGGTGGAAATCATCTGGATGTCATGGCTCCGATCGCCGATGAACACCGTCCCAATCGTGCGCCCGTCCAGCACGGCCTGCAACGCCTCGCCCAGACCATCTATGCTGATCCCGAGGTCACTTGCGCGCTCACGGTCCACCTCGATGAACAGTTGCGGCTGCGTCGTGTCATAGCCCAGCCGAACCTGCCCGAAGGCCGGGTTCTGTTCCATCGCCGCGACAAGCGTCGTGGCCTGGTCGGAAAGATCGTCGTAACTCGGCCCGACAATGGCAAAGCTCAAGCCCTGCCCCGCACCGCGAATGCGCAGGCTGTTCGGCTGGATGGCAAAAGCCCGCACACCAATCACCGATGCAAGCCCGCGATTGATTTCAGCCACGATTTGCTGCTGGCTCCGCTCCCGCTCGCCCCAGGGTGCCAGCGTCAGAACCATGAACCCGGAATTCGCCGCACCACCCGATCCGGCGATGGCAAAGACATTCTGCACCTCGCCCGATGCCACGAAGGGCGCAACCCGATCCTCGATCTCGCGCATCTTGCCAAAGGTATACTCCAGCGACACGCCCTGCGGTGCCTCCACCCGCATCAGCACCGTGGCACGGTCTTCGGCAGGGGTCAGTTCCTGCCGGATTGTCCCCAGAGCCAGGACCGCAGCACCGGCAAACACCAGTGTGGCCGCGACAACCACCACCGGCATCGACAGGGCCCAGAGCAGACTGCGCCGATACATCGTCGAAAGCGCATTTCCCAGACGTTGAAACGGCCCCACTCTTGGCGCCTCTGTTACCCCATCCTTCAGAAGGCGGCTCGCCAGAACCGGGCACAGCGTCAGAGCCACAACCGAAGACAAGAGCACCGCCATCGCCAGCGTGAAGCCGAATTCGCGGAACAACCCGCCCGCCTCGCCCGGCAGAAACGACAGGGGCACAAAGACGGCGGCAAGCGTGGCTGTCGTCGTCACCACCGCAAAGAACACTTGCCGCGTGCCCATAACCGCCGCCGCCCGCGCGCCCATCCCCTCGGACCGGCGCCGCACGATGTTTTCCAGCACCACGATGGCATCGTCCACCACCATCCCCGTAGCCAGCACAAGCGCCAACAAGGTCAGGATATTGATGCTGAACCCCGCCATGTAAACCGCAGCCAAGGTCCCGATCAGGGCAACAGGCATGGCAATCGCCGGCACAAGCGTCGCCCGCATATCGAACAGGAAAGCAAATATCACCGTAACGACGATCATCGTGGAAAGGACGAGGGTCAGCACCACCTCATTCAGCGCCCCAGCCACGAAGGTCGCGTCATCCGAAGTGATCCGCAATGTCACATCGTCGGGCAGTAGCGGCTGCAACTCGGCCACCGCGTCCCTCACCGAAGCCGATATGTTCAAGGTATTCGACGCCGCCGCCCGCAGAATGCCAAGACCGACCCCCGCCTCGCCATTCGCCCGCAGGATGGATTCGCCCAGAGCAGGCCCAAGGCTCACCTGCGCCACATCGCCCAGACGCACGCCATCGCCCAGAACCAGCGCCTCGAACTGTTCGGGCGAATTGATCGCCGCCGTCGTGCGCACCACAAGCGACTGCGACGCCGATGCCAGCGATCCGGCGGGCGCGTCGAAGGACACTGTCGCCACCGCCGCGCGCAGATCGGCGAGCGACAGACCACGGGCCGCAAGTTGCCGCATGTCTATGTCGATGCGGAACACCTCGGCGCGATTGCCGAAGATCTGCAAATCGGCCACCCCTGCCACCGACAGCAGGCGATCCGCGACCAGATCCTCGGCAAGTCGTGTCAGTTCTTCGGGGCTGCGCTGGGGCGATGTCAGCGAAAGGCGCATCACGGCATCGGCATTGGCATCGGCCTTCACGATCCGTGGCGCATCCGCACCTTCCGGCAGGCTGTTCTGGATGCGTGCAACAGCATCGCGCATATCCGTCGCAGCGACATCCAGATCCGTGGAGGTGGAGAATTCCACCGTCACGCGGCTGCGGCCAAAGCGGGAGCTGGACGATATGTCGCTCACCCCCGAAACCCGCCCCGCCGCCCCTTCGATCGCTGCAGTGATCTCGCGGTCGATGGTTTCCGGCGCCGCTCCGGAATAGTCGGTCGTCACCGTGATGACCGGGCGGTCCACCTCTGGCAGTTCCCGTATCTCGCCACCGAGAAAGCCCGCGATACCGGCAATCACGATCAATGCGTTCAGAACGAAGGCAAGGATCGGACGGCGAATGAAAAGCGCCGTTCCCGAAAGATGTGCGTTCCGCTCGATAAGGTTCATTCCGCGACCTCGCTCACAGCTTTGCCGGCGCGGTGGCAGTCTGCTCGACTCCGGCTGTCGCCGCCTCTCCCTGCACCCGCACCGGCGCACCCGGACGTACCGCCTGCACCCCTTCCACGATCACCAGATCGCCGGGCGCGAAATCAGCCTGGACCAGCACCGCTTTTTCCGAACGTTGCAGGATGCGCACCGGCAGGCGCTGCGCCACACCCTCCCGAACCACCCAGACAAAAGCCCCCTCGCGGTTCCATTGCACCGCCAGCGGATCAACGGCCGGCGCCGGCTCCCCTGGCAGATCAACAGAGATCGCAAAGGACATGCCTGCCCTCAGCTGGTCATCACCATTGTCCAGACGCGCCTGGACCCGCAATGTGCGGCTGGCCGGATCGACACGATTGTCGATGGCACTGACCACGCCGCTGATCCTGCCAGCCCCCCCGGCCAGCGCCTCGGCCTCCACGGGATCGCCCATTGCGATGCGACCGACCATTCGCTCCGGCAGACGGAAATCGACCAGGAGCACCGACCTGTCGTCAATATCGGCAATCACGCTGGCCGACGTGACTTGCGCACCAACCTCTGCATTCACAATGCCTATCCAGCCCGAGATTGGCGCACGGATCTCACGAAGTGACAGGTCAAACTCCGCCTGCCGCAATTCCAGCCCGGCCTGCCGTCGTGCAAGTTCCGCCTCGCGCAACTGGACGGCGCTGCTCGCCCCTGACCCCTGCAATTGCTGCAACCGCTCCAGCGCCGCCTGCGCATCATCAAGCACCAGTCGCGCCCGCTCGACAGCAATGGTCTCGGCCTCGCTGTCCAGTCGCAGCATCACGGCACCCTCCTCAACGCGCTGTCCCGATTGAACCAGCACCTCGGTCACACGTCCCGGTGTCTCCGGCATCACGGTCACAGCCCGGATTGCCTGCCCATCACCTATGGCGGCAACCCTGTCGGCAACACGCGCCTCGCCTGGTGCCCGCGCCAGAACGACAGGCGCCTCGCCGCCCCCCCGGGCGCCACCCCCCGCCCCGACATTTGCGCCCTCCGCCTCCACCAGCCCGACCCAGTCCAGCACGGGCCCCAAACCCGCACCGCGCAAGGCCTGATGGACCGGCGGCACAAGGGCGGCGGCCCCAAACACAAGCAAAAGCAAGCCCACAAGGGTCAGACCAAGTTGCGTTCGGATCGACATGGCAGACAAACCTCGCTCAGGCCAGAACAGACCCGACAACACTGCTGCACATCACCGTCACTGCAACCCCACGGGTACAAAATTCTCATAACGATGCCGTCATTCGTATTGACGTTGTCCCCCGCGCCTAGGGTCAGGACCCATTGATCTTGCGCGTTCGGCATGATTCAGGCTCCGCAA
>VFQR01000101.1_pt1 | contig 210019 bp, 181 predicted proteins | sample 3512321 | NCBI WGS metagenome assembly VFQR01 (sample SAMN10412374, study PRJNA504923) | tailings metagenome | isolation source: Relicate 3 Philex TSF1 revegetated site | place: Philippines: Tuba, Benguet | collected 2017-08-29
TCCCGATTCCCGATTCCCGATTCCCGATTCCCGATTCCCGATTCCCGATTCCCGAATCCCGAATCCCGAATCCCGAATCCCGAATCCCGATTCCCGATTCCCGATTCCCGATTCCCGATTCCCGAATCCCGAATCCCGAATCCCGAATCCCGAATCCCGATTCCCGATTCCCGAATCCCGATTCCCAGCCCTCAAGCGAAATCGTCGATCAGGCCGTTGTGGCGGCGGATGACCGCAGCGGCCGCTGCTTCGGCTGCACTGCTTTCTTCCGTTCCTCCATTCGCAGCGCTGCGCAGGGCGAAGCCTTCGCGCTGCTGCGGCGCGTCCTGGTAGGCCGCGCCTTCCTGTCCGACCTGGGCGTCGGCGAGGCTGAAGCCCTGTTCGGCGAGCAGCTCGCGCAGGCGCGGCACCTGGGTTTCCAGCAGGCTGCGCACTTCGGCGCTGCGGCTGGCGAACTCGGCGCGGATCTCGTCGCCGTTCATTTCGAGGCTGATCTCCAGCGGGCCGAGATCGTCGGGCGACAGCTTCAATTCGGCGCGGCCGACCTGCTGCGAGGCCATCCACACCACCTGCTGGCCGAGGGTCGCGCTGAACTGCGGCGAGCCGGGTTCAAGGCGCGCGGTGGGCAGGGCCGGCAGCGTTGGCGCGAGCGTCTCGCGCAGGCTCGCGGCGAGTTCGGCGCGCTCAATGCCCAGCGCGGCCTGCAGAACGCCCGTGGGTGTGCTGCGCGAAGTAGGGCGCGCAGAAAGCGCGTCCTCGCTTGCGTCCGGCTGCAGATTCAGTCCCGCCAGATCGATGCCGGCTTCGCCCGCCGGCAGGGCCGTGGTGGCGCCGCTCGATGGTGGCGTCAGGCCAGGTGCCTGCGGGTTGGCCGCAGCGCTGAAATTGGCTCCGGGTCGCGGCGCCGTGGCGGTGGCGATGCCGGCGAGCGCTTCCGCGCTGCCTGCCAGTGTCGCTGCAAGCGACTGCGCCGCTGTCGATGTCGATGCGTCTGCTGCAGCTGCGGCGCCGCCCGAGGCCGCGACGACCGGCCTGCCGTCGACGGCGGTGGCCGCGGGAGCGCGCGCGAGCTGTGCGGCGATGGCAGCAGGCGAACGCCGCGGGCCCGAGTCGCCGGTCGTTGCAGAGAGGGTCACAGGCGCGGACATGGCGTCTGGATCCCCGCCTGCGCGGGGATGACGCAGCAAGGTGTCGGCTGGGACTTCGACACCGGCCTGCGTCGTGGCGAGGCGCTCGTAGGGCGCAGCGACGGCGCCATGGCCCGGCAGCTGGACCAAAGGCTCCGGCGTCAGCCCTGCACCCGCAGCGAGAGCAGAGCTCGCCTGCGCCGGGACGGGCGTGCCGCTGAAGCCCAGTCCGATACCCACGTCGCCGCCCGGCAGCGCAGGCGGCAGCGGCGCGAGCCCAAGTGCGGCCAGCAGGGCCGGATCCGGGCCTTCGGGCGCTGGCGTCTCGGCCTGCTCGACCGGCTGCGCCGCAGCGGTCGGCAGCGCGGTCGGCTCGGCCTGCGACGTCGAGGGTTCGAACTGCGCGAAGAGCGCAGCGAAGCCGGACTCCCCGGCGGTCGATTCGGTGCGCGCGCTGGTTCCGCGCGGGGGGCTGGCCGCTGCCGGGGCGGCCATGGGTGCGGCATTCATTCGGAACCTCCGCTGCCGCGCAGGTGCTGCCGCGCGGCGTGGTCGTCGAGCTCGCGCTGGGCGCGCTGGTTGTCGACATGGGCCTCGCGCTTGACGTACGCGGCCGAGAGTTTTTCGAGCACCGCCTTCTCGCGGCTGGCCAGCAGCAGCCGGGTGCGTTCCAGCTCGCAGTTCTCCTCGGCGCGACGCACCGCCTGCTGCTGCTGCTTGAGTGCGTCGTCGAGCTTGTCGAGGAAGGCGCGGCGGTTCAGCAGCTGGGCGGCACTGGTCAGTTCGGCCGGCGGCTGCGCGTACTCGTGCGCGTACTTCGAGAGTTCATCGAGGCGCTGCTGGTGCGTCGCCAGGTGCTTGCTGCGCTCGGCCAGCGCGCGGGCGCGCTCGGTCTCGCGGTCGGCGGCGATCTGCTGGATGGGGCGCAGGCGATTGCTGTCCATATCGAGGCTCCTCAGCTGCCTTCGTGGATCAGTTGCGAGAGTGCGGCGCGACTGCTGGCGATGTCTGCGGCGTCGGCCACATCCTGGTTGAGGAAGCGCATCAGCGCCGGCCATCGCCGCAGGGCGTCGTCGACGCGCGGATCCGAGCCGCGCTGGTAGGCGCCGATCGAGATCAGGTCCTTGTGGCTGGAGTAGGCCGACATCAGCTGGCGCACCTGGCTGATCTGCGCGCGCCAGTCGGCGTCGGCGATCTCGCTGACCACGCGGCTGACCGAGGCCTCGACGTCGATGGCCGGATAGCGGCCGCCCTCGGCGACCGCGCGCGACAGCACGATGTGGCCGTCGAGAATCGCGCGGGCGGCATCGGAAATGGGCTCGTGCACATCGTCGCCCTCGGTCAGTACCGTGTAGAAGGCGGTGATCGAGCCGCGGCCGGCGGCGCCATTGCCGGCGCGTTCCACCAGCTGCGGCAGGCGCGCGAACACGCTGGGCGGATAGCCGCGGGTGGTCGGAGGCTCGCCCACCGACAGGCCGATCTCGCGCTGGGCCTGGGCGAAGCGGGTCAGCGAATCCATCAGCAACAGAACATTGCGGCCCTGGTCACGGAAGTACTCGGCGATGGCGGTGGCGCGCCAGGCGCCGTGCAGGCGCGCCAGCGGCGGACGGTCGGCCGGCGTGGCGACGACGACCGCACGGTTCAGGCCCATCTGGCCCAGGGTGTTCTCGACGAAGTCGCGGACTTCGCGGCCGCGCTCGCCGATCAGGCCGACCACCACCACGTCCGCCGAGGTGTAGCGGGTCATCATGCCGAGCAGGGTCGACTTGCCGACGCCGGAGCCGGCGAACAGGCCGACGCGCTGGCCGCGGCCGATCGGGATCAGCGCGTTGATCGCGCGCACGCCGACATCCAGCGACTGGTGGATCGGCTCGCGCTGCAGCGGATTGATGACCGGGCCGGTGAGGCTGACCGTGGCCTCGCAGCGCGGCTCGCCGCGGCCGTCCAGCGGCACGCCTTCGCCGTCGATCACGCGGCCGAGCAGGGCATCACCCACGCGCACCCCGGCGGCGCCGCCGGGCACCGGCACCACGCGCGCGTTCGGCAGCAGGCCCTGCACTTCGGTGCTGGGCATCAGGAAGGTGCGCTCGCCGGAGAAGCCGACCACTTCGGCATCGACCCAGCTGCCGTCGGCGGTCTGCAGGCGGCAGTTGGCGCCCAGCGGCACCTCGCAGCCGACCGCCTCCAGGGTGAGCCCGACCACGCGCTTCAGCACGCCCTCGCGCAGGAACTCGCGGCTGCCGGGCGCGGGCGGCGCGTGCCGGCGCAGGCGGTTGGCGAGCCGCGCGTTGCGGGCGAGGGTTTCCGGGCGCGTGCTCACGGCGACGCGCCTTCCTCGGGGTCGCTGTCCTTGCGCTTCGACTCCGCCAGCAGGCGCGGCAGGATCTGCTCCAGCCGGGTCGACAGACGCGCATCGAGGCGCACGTCCTCGGCGTGTACGCGCAGGTCGCCGCGCGCCAGCGCCGGGTCGGCGATCACCCGTACGCCGCTGGCTGCAGGCAGCAGGGGTTCGACGGCGTCGAGGTCTTCAGGATGCAGGCGCACTTCAACGCTGCGCGGCTTCTCGCCGAGGCTGTCCAGGGCTTCGCGGGTGAGCCTGGCGATCAGCGCCGGCTCGACCGTGTAGGCATGGCGGACCAGGGCGCCGGCCACCCGCGCGGCGAGTTCGGCGAGCGCCAGTTCGACTTCGCCCTCCAGCTCGGCCAGGGGGCGCGAGAACGCATCGAGGATGCCTTCGAGGCGCGCCTGCAGGCGGCGCATCTCGGCCTGCGCCTGGGCCAGGCCCTCGGCGTGGCCGGCAGAGTAGCCCTCCTCGTGGGCGGCCTGCTGGATGGCTTCGATCTCTTCCAGCGAGGGCGGCTGCGGCAGCGGCTCCCCGGCGTCCTCGGGCGCGCTCGGCGCGGCCGGTGCGTCCAGCGCGGGGACTTCCCAGCGCCTGAGCTCGGGCGAGTCGCCGAGCATGCGGACCGGGCCGACCGGGGCCGCGCTCACAGCAGTTCCTCGGTCTTCGAGCCGAGCTGGATCTCACCCGCATCGGCCATCTTGCGGACGATGCCGAGGATCTCCTTCTGCGCGGCTTCGACGTCGGAGAGGCGGGCCGGGCCGCGCGCTTCCATGTCCTCGACCAGCATGGCCGCGGCGCGCTGCGACATGTTCTTGAGGATCTTGTCCTTGACCTTGGCGTCGGCGCCGCGCAGGGCAAGGCCGAGCTTGTCGCCCTGCACCTCGCGCAGCACCGTCTGGATCGAGCGGTCGTCGAGGTCGGCGACGTTGTCGAAGACGAACATCAGCTCCTGGATCTGGTTGCACAGCTCCGCATCGATCTCGCGGATGCCGTTGCTGATCTGCTGTTCGGTGTTGGTGTCGAGGAAGTTGATGATGTCTGCCGCGACCTTGACGCCGCCGACCTGGCTCTGGTTCATGCCCTGGTTGCCGGCGAAGCGCTTCTCCATGATGTCGTTCAGCTCGCTCAGCGCATTCGGCGGGATGCCCTCCAGCGTGGCGATGCGCATCAGCGCGTCGACGCGGGTGCGCGCCGGCAGCAGCTTGACCACGTCGGCGGCCTGGTCGCTTTCGAGGAAGCTCAGCACGATGGCGATGATCTGCGGATGCTCGTTGCGGATCAGATCGGCGATCGAGCGCGGGTCCATCCACTTCAGGGTCTCAAGGCCTTTGCTGTTGCGGCCGAGCAGGATGCGTTCGATCAGGTTGCCGGCCTTGTCCTCGCCCAGCGCCTGCACCAGCACGTTGCGCACGTAGTCGTCGGCGCCGAGGCCGAAGGCGGTCTGGGTCTGCAGCTCCTCGACGAATTCGTCGACCACCTCGATCACCTGGTCCTTGGTGACATTGCTGATGGTGGCCATCGCCACGCCGAGCTTCTGCACTTCCTTGGCGCTGAGCTGGCGCAGCACCTCTGCCGCTTCGGACTCGCCGAGCGACATCAGCAGGACGGCGGCACGCTGGGTGCCGCTGAGCTTGTCGTTGTTGTCAGGCATCGGCGGCCACCCAGTTCTTCACCACCTGCGCGACGATCTTCGGATCCTGCGCCACCGTGCTGCGGGCGAGCTGGAGTTTCTCGTCGAGCGTACGTGCCGAGGCCACCATCGCCTCGCGCTGCTCGCGGGTGTTGTTGACCTGGCCGGGCAGCATGCGCACGCCGGCTTCGTCCTCGCCGCCCTCGGTGTCACCGCTCAGCAGGGGCAGGTCGCCCTCGTCGGCGGCGATCTCGTCGCGGCGGCGCGGCGCGGGGCCGAGCAGGGTACGGATCACCGGTCGCACCACGAACAGGATCAGCAGGATCACCAGCAGCAGGCCGCCGCCGTACTTCAGCAGCGGCCAGAACCAGGGCTGCTCGGTCAGCGGCACGCTCATGTCCATGGGCGCCGGGGCTTCGCGCAGGAAGGGCGCATTCATCACGCTGACCGCATCGCCGCGCGCGTCGCTGAAGCCGATCGCCTGTTTGACCAGCTGCTCGACCTGGGCCAGCTGCTCGGCGCTGAGCGGCTGCAGGGCGGGCAGGGCGGTGGTGGTCGCCGCGGCAGCGGCAGCCGGATCGGCAGTCGGGTCTGCAGCGGGATCGGCGGTCGGGTCGGGCGTTGCGACGGCGGCGGTCGGGTCCGGCACCGACAGCACGTGGTCGATCAGCACCGCCGCGGTGATCCGCTGCACGCGGCCGGTGTCGTTGCGGCTGTGGCTGACGGTGCGGTCCATCTCGAAGTTGCGGGTAGCGCTGCGTGAGGCGCTTTGCGGGCCTTCCGCGGCGGCGGTGGCCTCGGCGCCGGGCGGTGTATTCGAGGTCGCTCCCGGCACGCCCTCGTTGGGCGGCGCGCTGCTGGTGCTCTCGGCGACCTGTTCGGAGCGCAGCTTGGCGGGGTCGTGCACGAAGCTCTCGCGCGCTTCCTCGATCACCGAGAAGTCCATGTCGACGCTGACCTGCGCGCTCACCCGGCCCGGGCCGGCGAAGGGCTCCAGCAGCTGCTGGATGCGTGCGACCAGGGTTTCCTCCAGGCGCCGGCGCTGTTCGAACTGCAGGGCCGCCAGCACGTTCGGGTCGTTGGGGTCGTTGTTGGTGAGCAGCCGACCGGTCTGGTCGATCACGGTGACGCGCTCGGTGGCGAGATCGGGAATGCTGCTGGCGACCAGATGCACGATCGCTGCGACCTGGTCACGCTCCATCTGCCGCCCGGGGTAGAGCTGCAGCATCACCGAGGCCGAGGCCGGCTGCCGTGCGCGGGTGAACGCGCTGGGCTTGGGCAGGGCCAGATGCACGCGGGCCTCGCGGACCGGGCGCAGCTCGCTGATGGTGCGGGCGATCTCCATCTCCAGCGCGTGCTGGTAGCGCGCGCCTTCGACGAACTGGCTGGTGCCGAAGCCGGGGTTCTGGTTGATCGACTCGATGCCCGGCCGCGTGGTCTGCGGCAGGCCCTGGGTGGCCAGATGCATGCGCGCCTCGCGCACCCGCGATTCCGGCACCTTGATGGCGCCGGTGACGGCGTCGACCTCGTTGGGGATCTGCGCCGAGCGCAGCGAGCCCACCACTTCGGCGGCGTCGCGGTCGGGCAGACCCGAGTACAGGGTCACGTAGGTCGGCGACAGCGACCAGAAAAAGCCGGCGATGCCGAGCGCGACCGCTGCAGCCAGCGCCAGCAGCAGGCCGGCCTGGCGTACGGCCGGGATGTCCTTGACCTGGGAAAGGGTGATCTGGGTGTCCATGGCCGGGCGTCCGTGCTTACAGCGGCATGTTCATGACGTCCTGGTAGGCCTGGACCAGCCGGTTGCGCACCTCGACGGTGGCGCGGAAGCTGACCGAGGACTGCTGCGAGGCAAGCATCACCCGCACCAGGTCGACGTTGGGATCACCCATCTCGAAGGCCTTTGCCAGCGCCGCCGACTCGTTCTGCTCGGCGTTGACCTGACCGACCGCGCGCTTCAGCGTGTTGCCGAAGCCGCCTTCAGCGGCCGCGGGCGCGGGCGTCTCGACCGGAGCCGGTCGCTGGGTCTGCAGCTGCCCCTGCAGACTGCGGATCTGCGAGAGGATGGCGTTGATGCTGGCGTCGCTCATGGAGGGCCTGGACCGTCCTGACGGGATTCAGGCCGATCGAGGCAAGAGCTGTGCCGCAGGCTTGTCAGGAATCTGGCGTCAAATTCAAGTCGCCGTCGCGACCGAGTCCATACTTGCGCAGCTTCTCCACCAGGGTGGTGCGGCGCAGGCCGAGCAGCTGGGCGGCATGCGCGACCACGCCGTCGGCCCGCTCCAGCGCCGCGCGGATCAGGCTCATTTCGATGCGCGCGATGTGGTCCTTCAGGTCGATGCCTTCGGCGGGCAGGGTGTCGACCGAACTCGGACTGTCGTTGGCGATGGCCGCGTCGAGCTCGTTCTCTTCCGGCAGCTCGACGCCGTCGCGGTAGCGCGCCGGCAGGTCACGGGCGCGCACCAGGCCGCCGGGATGCAGCACGGCCAGGCGTTCGATCAGGTTGGACAGCTCGCGCACGTTGCCGGGCCAGGGATAGGCCTGCAGCACCTGCAGGGCCTCGGGCGACAGCCGCACGCTGCCGCGGCCGGATTTCTCCAGCTGCTTGGTCAGCGCCGCCACCAGCTCGGGCAGGTCCTCGCGACGGTCGCGCAGGCTCGGCATCTCGATCGGGAAGACGTTGAGCCGGTAGAACAGGTCCTCGCGGAAGCTGCCCTTGACGATGGCTTCTTCGAGATTGCGATGGGTGGCGGCGATGACCCGCACGTTGCAGCGGATGGTGTCGCTGCCGCCGACGCGCTCGAAGCTGCGCTCCTGCAGCACGCGCAGCAGCTTGACCTGCATCGGCATGCTCATGTCGCCGATTTCATCCAGGAACAGGGTGCCGCCCTCGGCCAGCTCGAAGCGGCCCTTGCGTGCGGTGATCGCGCCGGTGAACGAGCCCTTCTCGTGGCCGAAAAGCTCGCTTTCGAGCAGCTCGGCCGGAATCGCGCCGCAGTTGACCGCCACGAAGGGGCCGTTGCGGCGGGCCGAGCGCTCGTAGATGGCGCGCGCGCAGACTTCCTTGCCAGTGCCCGATTCGCCGAGGATCAGCACGGTGGTGTCGAAGCTCGCCACCTGCTCGACCATCCGCCGCAGCTTCTGCACCGAAGCGCTGCTGCCGGTGGGTCCGCCGCGCGGCACGCCGGCGTCCGCGATGTCCTCCATCTTCTTGATGGAGGCGCGCCGCAGGTGCTCGACCAGCTGCGGCTGCTTGATCGGGTAGTCGAGCGGCCAGAAGTTGGCATCGTGCAGGCCGAAGGCCTGCGGGCCATCGAGGTGATGCTCGGGCAGGGCCAGGATCGGCGGATGCAGCGGATCGCGCTTCAGCCAGTCGAGAAAGGCTTTCCAGCTCTTGACGTCGGTGACCTCGCCGAGCACGACAGCAAGCCAGTCCTGCGGGTCGTGCCGCGACAGGTGCAGTTCGTCGGCGTCGGTGACGACGCGCGGCGTCAAGTCCATGAAATCCAGGATGGTGCCGATGCGCTCGCCGCGTCCGCGGTCGGCATCGATCACCAGCACGCGTGATTCAGACATGGCCTCGCTCCCCGGCAAGCCGCGCCAGGATCGGCATGACCTCCTGGACGTAGTTGAGCTTGCTGATGAAGGCGTCGGCGCCGGCGCGGGCGGCGTGCTCGCGGTGTTCGGCGTCGTCGAAGTGGCTGGCGATCACGATGTAGGGCGGGGCGGTCTGCGCCTTGATCAGGCGCGTGGCCTGCAGGCCGCCCATCTCGGGCATGGCGAGGTCCATCAGCACCACGGCAGGCTTGAGCTGTTCGGTCTGCGAGATCGCCTCCAGCCCGTTCATCGCGCGGCCGACCACCTCCAGCCAACCGACGTTGCGGAAATGCCGCATCGCCGCGTTGAGGAAGCCATCGTGATCATCGACCAGCAGGACGGTAAGGCGATTCATTGGGCGGTTCTCGTAAGGTGGGGGACGCGGGGCGCGCGATGATCGCCCATGGCCTGCAGTCGGCGCTCCTTGGCGGCGCCGATGCCGAGCATTTCGCGGTATTTGGCGACCGTGCGGCGAGCGATGCTGACGCCCTGCCGGGCCAGCAGGCTGACGATGGTGTCGTCGGCCAGCGGTGCCGAGGGGTTCTCGGCCTCGATCAGGCGCTTGACCATGGCGCGCACCGCCACGCCCGCGACCGAGGCGCCTTCCAGGCGCACGGCGAAGAAGTACTTGAGCTCGAAGGTGCCGCGCGGGGTCTGCACGTACTTGCCGGTGGTGATGCGCGAGATCGAGGACTCGTGCATGCCGATGGCGTCGGCCACTTCGCGCAGGGTCAGCGGGCCCATGCCCTCCTCGCCGCGATCGAAGAAGTTGAGCTGGCGCTCGACGATCGCCTGGGTGGTCTTCAGCAGGGTGTCGTAGCGCATCGACAGGCCGCGGGTGAGCCAGCGTGCGTCCTGCAGCAGCTCGCGCATCTTCTTGGCGCCGGCATCGTCCTGCGAGGCGCTTTCCAGCAGGGCCTCGCAGACCGGGCTGATCCGCACCTTGGGCGCGGTCAGCGGGTTCAGGCTGACCACCCAGTTGCCGTTGCGCCCACGGCGCACGATCACGTCAGGCACGACGTACTGCTGCGGCTCGGGCTGCGACTGGCTGCCGGGCTTGGGGTCCAGCGCCATGATCAGGCGCTCGGCGCAGATGACCTCGTCGGCGCTGACGTCCAGCGCGTCGGCGATGGCGTTATGGTCGTGCTCGGCCATCAGCTGCAGGTGCTCGGAAACGATCCGCAGGGCCAGGCCGTGGCCAGGTTCGTCGTGATCGCGCTGTTCCAGCTGCACCATCAGGCATTCGCGCAGGTCGATCGCCCCATAGCCGGCAGGCTCCAGCCGCAGCAGGCGCTGGCGGATGCCGGCCAGACGCAGCGGGTCGATGCCGCGCGCGCGCGCCGCGGCGGCGAGGTCCTGCAGGGGCAGTTCGAGATAGCCGGCGTCGTCGACCTGGTCGATCAGCCAGGCGGCCGCTTCGAGCTCCTCGGGGGTGTGCAGCTCCAGGCTGAGCTGTTCCAGCAGGCGCTGGCGCACGCCGCCGGTTTCCCTGGCCATGCAGCGCGCCAGCGGATCGTCATCATCGTTGCCGCTGCCGTTGACGCGGCTCAGGCCGGCTTCGATGAAGTCGCTGGGCAGATCTTCGCGGGGGCCATCGAGCGCGTCCTCCAGTTCGACCTGGGCGGCTTCGGCGGCGTCCTCTGCGGGTTCATCGTCGACATCGGTTTCCAGCAGCGGGTTCTCGTCGAGGGCGCGATTGACCTCGGCCTCCAGCTCGACCGCATTCAGATGCAGCAGGCGGATCGACTGCAGCAGCTGCGGCGTCAGGCTGAGCGTCTGGCTGAGCTGCTGGCGCATGCCCTGTTTCATGGGAACCCCTTGAAGATGTAGCGGCGCCCGACCAACGGGAACGTACTGAACATTCTCGGCGCGGAACGTCGGAAACTTAATCAGGGTAAGCCCTACACGCGTAGGGAAATCCCCCACAAAAACGGAATCCCGTCGTCGTGTTCGCTGGTGTCGAAGGAGTTTTGACGGAACATCCGGGCAGCAATGGGCCAGCGAGGGTCGGAGGGAGGGGGCCGCGCCGGCGGATCGACATCAGGCGTCGAGCGCGCGCTGCACCGCGAAGCGCAGCAGTTCACTGGAGCGCCGGATTCCCAGCGTCTCCATCATCCGCGCGCGGTGCGTCTCGACGGTCTTCACGCTGATGCCGAGCAGGGCGGCGATCTCCTTGGTGACCTTGCCCTGGGCGAGCAGTCGCAGGATCTCGCGCTGCCGCGGCGGCAGCGATTCGAGGTCCTGCGCGCCCGGCACGCGCTGGTGGCTGTTGCCGAGCATGCGCGAGGAGATCTTCGGGCTCAGGAAGGTGTCACCGCGCAGGGCCGCACGCAGGGCGATCTCCAGCTCGGCCGGTGCCGCCTCCTTCACCACGAAGCCGAGCGCGCCGCGCTCAAGCGCGGTGCGCACATAGGCCGGATCGGCGTGCATGGACATCATCACGATCGCGGTTTCGGGAAACAGGCGGCGCATGTCGATCAGCACGTCGAGGCCGTTGCGGCCCGGCATGGCGAGATCGATCAGGGCGATGTCCGGCCGGTGGATGGCGGTGAGGTCGAGCGCCTCCTGGCCGTCCTGCGCTTCGGCCACAACCTCGATATCGGGCTGCGACTCCAGCAGACGGCGGATGCCGGCGCGCACCAGGGTGTGGTCGTCGGCGAGCAGTACGCGCATGCGCAGGTCCAAGGGGGCGGGAGCGGTTGGGGGAAACTTAGCGCAGTGCGTCGGCCTGCGAAAGCGTGCGTTGGTTCGCGGATTGCGATGGATGGGCTTCGCGCTCTGCGGGTTCCGAGGAATCGCCGCGGGCGGGAGTGCTGAGCAAGGCGGATCGGTTCACTGCATTCGTGAGCGAGGGCGAGGGAGGCGTTGAGTCTGGCGCCGTCAAGGCCCAGGGCGGAGTGCCGGTACATGCGCTGCGCTTATGTACCCTACGCGCACAGCAGCTCTTGGCTTCGTTGGCGGCACGGCGCCACTCGCAGTTGTAGGGCGGATAAGCGCAGCGCATCCGCCAGCGATGGCGAGGGACGCGCTGGATCTGGCGCGTTCGAAGCCTGGGGCCGGGTGCTGGTACATGCGCTGCGCTTATGTACCCTACGCGCACAGCAGCTCTTGGCTTCGTTGGCGGCTCGGCGCCACTCGCTGTTGTAGGGCGGATAAGCGCAGCGCATCCGCTGGACGCTTGCCACGCGTAAGACTGGCCGTCCCGCATCACCCGCAAGCGGGACCCTATCTATGGGGGCCAAACCGCGGAAGGCCTTCAGAGGTTCGCCATACGCAACGTTGCCCGCCTTCCAGTCCGCTGACACGGAGCCCCATCGACCCGGGCGCACTGCCCAGCCCAGTCAGGCGCCACGCCGGCTTGCCGCGATCTGCCGGCGATGCTGGCGGAACAGGAAACGTTCGAGCGCGGCCTCCAGGCCACAGGAGTCGGGTGGAAACGCCAGCCACAGGTCGTGATGACCATCGGCGCCTTCGGCACAGGCCAGCACCTGGACCGGCAGGCGCAGGGGCAGGCTCAGCCCGGTCGGCAGCTGCAGGCTGAGCAGATGCCGGCTGCCGGCGGCCCGGGCCTGCGCCACGCTGACCTGCGCACCCAGTCGCGACCAGCGCACCGGCCGCGGCGGTGACTGCGGCTGTTCCGCGGCCAGCATCCGGCCGAGCAGCTCAAGGGTGAGGTCGACCTTGGCCTCGATCCGCAGCAGGGCGGCGTCCTGGGGCGCGTGCTCGGGGTCCTCGGGCGTAGGGGTCTCGGCCACCGTGGCGCTGCGCAGCAGGCGCTCGGCCATGGCCTGGTGGCGCTGGATCTCCGCCTGCGTATCGGGGCCGGGCGTCAGCGTGCAGGCCAGCTCGTCGCGACAGACCAAGGCCTGTCCGAACAGCTGCAGCTCAGCCTCGTCCGGGCTCATTCGCCTTGATCCTGCAGGTACTGATGCACGGCGCTGTGTTGGCGACGCTGCTCGCCCAGCTGTTCGCCCAAGCGGTCGCGCACCGACAGCAGCAGCGAATGCACTTGATGCTGTCGCGCCAGCAGGCGGCGCGCCGCCGCTTCATCGATGGGCTCGGGGCTGGCGAAGGCGGCGCGTACGGCGCGGTCGTGCTCGGCCAGGGCGGCTTCGGCGCCCTCGGTGTCACCGTGCTCCAGGCGCTGTGCCAGGGCTTCGAAGCGTTCGAGGATCTCGCGCATGGTGAGCGTCTCCAGGGTGCGTGCCGTGCGGCAGGCCTCGACGCAAGCCAGTGCCTGACCTCAGCCGGCCTTCTGCTGCAGCTCGGGCGGGATCGCCGCCCAGGCGGCTTGAACTTCCGCCAGCAGTCCGTCGACCTCGCTGAATGCGCCGGGGTCGTTGGCGGCATTGCCTTCGACCAGGCGGCGGGTGGCGTAATCGTAGAGCGCATCGAGGCTGGCGGCCACGTCGCCGCCCGCGCTGTGGTCGAGCGAGCCGCGCAGGCTGTCGATGATCGCGCAGGCGCGGCTGATCGCCTCGCCCTTGGCGGCGATGCGGCCTTCGCTCATGGCGGCCAGGGCCAGCGCGATGCGCTCCCTGGCGCCGCTGAGCAGCAGGCCGATCAATTTGTGGGGGCTGGCGTCGATCACCGAACCTTCGAGGCCGGTGCTGCGGTACTGCTTCAGATAGGCCTGTGCGCCGTGCATGGGAATGTCCTCTCGGTTTAGCGGGCGGCAGACGGCAGCTGGGCCAGCTGGTTGGCCAGGAAGCTGCTCGTGCCCTGCAGCTGCGCGACGATTTTTTCCATTGCGGTGAACTGCGCGAGATAGGTCGACTGCACCCGCTCCATGCGCGCGTCCAGGGCCTCGCGCTGGCGGGTAACGTCTTTCAAGCTGTTGTTGATCGCCTTGTTGCGGCTGGTGATGGCGCCGTTGGTGCCGGTGAAGCCGTCGACCAGATCGGCGACCCGCTTGCCGGTACTGCCGTCACCGCTGAACAGCTTGGCCACGGCCTGCGGGTTGGCATTCATCGCGGCATCGAAGCGCGCGGCATCCAGCTTCAGGCTGCCGTCGGCCTGGAAGGTGATACCCACCGAGTTCAACGATTCGAAGCCCACCGGCTGGCCCGGCACGCTGGCGCCGATGGTGTTGCGCAGCTGGCTGACCAAGGAGCGCGGCAGCGCATCGCCGGTCAGCGGCGAGGTCACGCCGGTCTGCGGATTGGCCAGGGTGGCGACCTTGACCGTGCTGAGCACGCTGTTGACGGCGCTGACAAAGGCCTCGGCCTGCTTGCGCGCGGCGCCGTCGTCGCGGCCCACGGTCAAGGTGGTGCGGGTCGTGGCCGGATCGGTCTCGGACTTGGTCGCAGTGAAGCTCACGCCCGGAATCACCGAGGCGAAGGTGTTGGTGCTGGACGAGGCCAGGTTGCCGTCGACGCGCACCTGCGCATCGGCGGCCGCCGCGTTGACGGTGAAGGCGGTGGCGAAGGCATCAAGATCGCCCGTGCCGCTGATCGACACGGCTTTGGCTGCGCCGGTCTCGCGGCCGGTCAGCACCAGGCGCACGCCGTCGTCGGTGGTGACCAGGCTGGCCGAGACGCCGGCGTTGTCGCTGGCGTTGTTGATGGCGTCGCGCAGGCCTTCGAGGGTGATCGGGTCGCCGCCCGCGTTGACCGTGAAGTTCGCGCTGCCGACGTTGAGGGTCAGGCTGCCGCTGCCCAGCGAGGCCGATGCACTGGCCTGCGCCGTCGAACTCAGCTTGCCGGCGCGGGCCAGGCTGACGACGTCGATCTCGTAGCTGCCCTGCTGGGCCTGCGGGCCGGCGGTCGCGCTAAGGTAGTTGGCGTTGCTCAGGCTGACGGTGCGCGCACCGAAACCGCTGGCCGAGCTGAAGGCAGTGGCCGCGGTCTTGAGCTGGGCCAGCACGCTGCTGATATTGCCCAGCGAGCTCAATTGCGCGCGGGCGCTGGACTCGATCCGCGACAGGCGCTGCGCCTGCGGCGCGCGCTCTGCCGCCACGAGCTGGCTGACCAGGCCCTGGATGTCGAGGCCCGAACCGACGCCACCGATGCTGGACATGGCTGCCGTACTCCCTTCGCGCTAGGCGCTTTCGTTGATCATGCCCGAGCCGAGCTCGGCCATGCGCTGCGCAATGCGCAGCGAGACTTCCGACGGAATCTGCTGGATCACGTCGCCGGATTCCTGGTCGACGATGCTCACCACCACGCGGTTGGAGTCATCATCGACGCGGAAGCGCAGCGAGGTCTGCACGTCCTTCATCACCTCGTCGAGCTGGCGTTGAAGTTCTTCGCTGGACTCGCGCCGCGCAGCAGGGTCGCGCTCCTGCGCTGTCGCCTGTACGGGCGCTGCAGTGCTGCCCTGCAATGCCTGCGCCGGCGAACCTGTGACGCTGGCTGCCGGTGCGCTTGGATCGCTGGACTGAGGTGGGCCGGAAAGCGACGAAGCCCCGCTGCTGCGGGGGGCAGCGGCCGGGCCGTAGGTGCTCAGCAATGGATTGATGGTGCTCATGGCTCACCTCGGACCGAAGGGGGCAGGGTCCGACCCTGCCCCCCGGTGGAGCCCGGAATCCTGCCTTAACGCAGCAGGCTCAGGACGTTCTGCGGCAGCTGGTTGGCCTGGGCCAGCATGGCGGTGCCGGCCTGCTGCAGGATCTGGCCGCGGGTCAGCTCGGCGGTTTCCTTGGCGTAGTCGGCGTCACGGATACGCGAGCGGGCGGAGGAGAGGTTCTCCGAGGCCGTGCTCAGGTTCGAGATCGTCGAGCTGAAGCGGTTCTGCAGCGCACCGAGATCCGCGCGGTTGGAGTTGACCGACTGCAGGGCGGAGTCAAGACGCAGGATGGCTGCCTGGGCCCCCGCCGCGGTGCTGATGTCGATGGAATCAACGCCGACCGTATCGCGGGCGATGTTGGCGCTCAGCCCGACGTTCGCAACGGTACCGCCGATCGCGATGGTGTCAACCGCAGAGACGTTCAGCGAGCCACGGAGGACACCGTCGAAAGCGCCGCCAGTGACCGAGATGCCGTCCGTGCCCGCGGTGAACCCAGTGCCAGCTTCCGCCACGGTGATGTTGCGACCATCTGCAGCGGTCAAAGTAAGGTCGCCGCCATTGAGTGATGCAATCACTCCAGTCTGGTTGGACACTCCGTTGATGGCGTCACGCAGCTGCGATGTGCTGAGGCCGGCGGCAACGTCTGCGCCGGAGAAGACCGCCACGCCGTTGATCGTCAGATCGTACGTGTCGCCCGCAGTGCCGCCGATCGCGCCAACCGTCTGTGTGCCGGTCGTGGTGGCGCTGACTGTCAGGCCACTGATTCCAGCGTCATTGATCGCGCGTGCCTTTGCGTAGGCCGAAGTGGCGTCCTGGCCGTTTGCGGTGCCAGTGAACCCAGCACTGGAATTGATGGAGGTGGCGGCGCCACCGCCGATCGCGATGGTGATGTCAGTGGCCGCAGCCGCAGACACTTCCGTACCCTGCTCGGTAGCGATACCGCCAATGCTGGAAGCCTTGACGCTGCCGATGGCGAAGTTGATGGTCTGGTTGGCGTTGGCGCCGACCTGGAACGAGGCCGAGCTGAACGAGCCGTCGATGATGCGCTGGCCGTTGAACTCGGTGGTCAGGGCGATGCGGTCGATCTCGGCCTGCAGCTGCGTCACTTCGCCCTGAAGGGCCTGGCGGTCGCTGGTGCTGTTCGTGGAGTTGGCCGACTGGATCGACAGCTCACGCATGCGCTGCAGGATGTTGCCGACTTCGGACATGGCGCCTTCAGCCGTCTGAGTCAACGAGATGCCATCGTTGGCATTGCGCACGGCCTGACCCAGGCCGCGGATCTGGCTGGTGAAACGCTCGGAGATGGCGAGGCCGGCGGCGTCGTCCTTGGCGCTGTTGATGCGCAGGCCGGAGCTCAGGCGCTGCAGGCTGGTGGCCAGCTGGGTGCCGGAGCTGGACAGATTGCGCTGGGCGTTCAGGGAGGCGACGTTGGTGTTGATGACTTGCATGATGACTCTCCTCGGGGTTCGGGTTCCGTTGGCCCGCTAGGGCCTGGATTCCGCAGGGGGGTTGGCCTGTTGCCGAGGCCCCGGCGCCTGCTGAGTCAATTAACGTCCGCGCGGTCGGAATCTTTAGGGCCAGGTTTCGCGCCCGATGTGTCAGGGCGCTCCTGACAGCGGCCCGGAGCAGGTCGGTACGGACATCCAGAAACGCCAACGGGCCCCGCAGGGCCCGTCGTGTATGCGTCTGAACCCGCGTCGCGCTTCAGCGCATCAGTGCCAGCACCGTCGCCGGCTGCACATTCGCCTGCGCGCTCAGCATCTGCGCGCCGGAGCTCTGGGCCTGCTCGCGCAGGCGGCCGGCGCTGTCGCTGATGCGCTGCGCGGTGTCGCTGCGAGCGGCGTCCAGGCTCTGGGCGGATGTCGTGTCGCTGGTCTGCGCGGCGCGGGCCAGCTCGGTGCTTCCGCTCAGGGGGCGCGGGCGAGCCAGGAACTCGGCGCCCAGCGCGAAGGTGTCCTGCCCGGCCTGGATGCGCTGGTCGACCTGCAGCCCGAGGTTCGGTGCCGGCTGGCTGGCGGCCGAGCCGGTCGGATTCAGAACCTGCCCCGCGTCCAGGCGCTGGCCGGCGCGCGACTGGGTGTCGAGGTCGAGCGCGCGGGTGGACTGGGCGGCGAAGGTGGGTTTGGCGTTGATCTGCATGGCGATCCTGCGGCGGGGTCGCCGCGGGTGGCTTTGAGTTTCGCGAGTGTAGGCGCGTTGTGGCTCGCGTTACGTCAACGCGGGCACGCTCTGCAGTCAGGGAAAGCCTGACAGCCGGGTTCAGCGCTTGGGCAGACGCACGGTCAGGGTGCCGGAGGCCAGCTCCTGCCAGCTGCGGCGTTCGCGGTCGACCAGCACCCAGACGAAGCCGAGACCTGCGGCGGCAAGCGAGAGCGCGCCTACGCCGAAGCGCAGCACGATGGCGGACCAGCCCGGCGGGTTGCCCTGGGCATCCACGGCGCGCAGGCGCCAGGCGCGCATGCCCAGCGTCTGCCCGCCGAAGCGCCAGGACAGCCCCGCATAAAGGAAGGTCGCGCCGACCAGGGCGATGAATTCCAGCCAAGCGCCCAGGCTGCCGGGGGTGACTGGCTCGCCGCCGTTTGCGGCATAGCTCAGCACCGCCACGGCGAACCAGATGCCCAGCACCGGGAAGAAGTCGTAGATCAGGGCGAACAGACGCGGCCACAGGGTGGCGGTTTCGACTTCGAGACGGGCGGGGGCGGTGCTCATGGGCGGCAAGGATACCGGGCCAACTCGCTAAGCTTGCGCGCATGTCGAGCCCGCCCCGCTCCAAACCCGCCTCCGCCGCCGAACGTCGTGAGCGCACGCTCGCCCTGCCGCCCGCGCGCGACGCCGACCAGCGCCTGATCGAGGCCTTCATCGAGCGCGCCTGGGCCGAGGACGGGCTGTCGCGCAACACCCAGGACAGCTATCGGCGCGACCTTGAAGGCTTCGCCCGCTGGCTGGTCGATCACGGTCCCGGCCTGTTCGAGGTCGGGCGCAGCGAGGTCTATGCCTATCTGGCCTGGCGCAGCGCCCAGGCCTACAGCCCGCGCAGCGGCGCGCGTCTGCTGTCCAGCCTGCGCCGCTTCTACGCCCAGGCCCTGCGCCTGAACCGCATCGCCAGCGATCCGCTGGCCCTGATCGAAAGCCCCAAGCTGGGTCGGCCGCTGCCCAAGGCGCTGACCGAAGCCGAGGTCGAGGCCCTGCTGGCCGCGCCCGCGCTCGACACGCCGCTGGGCCTGCGCGACCGGGCGATGCTGGAGCTGATGTATGGCACCGGCCTGCGCGTGTCCGAGCTGGTCGAGCTGCCGGCCGGCGCGGTCAATCTGCGCCAGGGCGTGCTGCGGGTGATGGGCAAGGGCAGCAAGGAGCGCCTGCTGCCGATGGGCGAGGAGGCCCAGCACTGGCTGCAGCGTTACCTGGACGAGGCCCGCCCGCTGCTGGCGCGTGGTCGCCAGCCGCTGGCCCTGTTCCTGTCGCGGCTGGGCGAGGGCATGAGCCGGCAGATGTTCTGGCACGGGGTGAAGCAGTTGGCCCTGCGCGCCGGCATTCCCACCGAGCGCGTCAGCCCGCACACCCTGCGGCACGCCTTCGCCACCCATCTGCTGAATCACGGCGCCGATCTGCGCGCGCTGCAGATGCTGCTGGGCCACAGCAGCCTGTCGACCACGCAGATCTACACCTTCGTGGCGCGTGAAGGCTTGAAACGCCTTCACAGCCAGCACCACCCGCGCGGCTGAGGGCGCCCCCGGCAGTGCGGGCGGCTCGGGTACACTCGCGCCGCCCGCTTTTGGCGCGGCACTGAACTTCCGGCCCGGGGCACGGTCGCAGCGCGACAGGCCCGCAGCCCGCCGGCCCCATCCAGCTTCGAGGAACCGCATGACCCGCATCCTTGCCGGCGCCGTGATCGCCGCCCTGAGTTTCGTGGCCACCGCCACGCCCGCCTTCGCGCAGTCCGGTGAGTCCGCGGTGCGCGGTGCCATCGAAACCCTGGTGCCGAACGCCAAGATCGACAGCGTGTCGGAGTCGGTGGTGCCGAACCTGTACGAGGTCACCATCGAAGGCCGCGTGGTGTACGTCACCGCCGACGGCCGCTACCTGATCCAGGGCTCGCTGTTCGACATCCCCAACCGCGTCGATGTCACCGAAGCCAGCCGCTCCAAGGTGCGTCGCGAGGCGCTGGCCCGGGTCACCACCGGCCGCATCGTGTTCGCGCCGCCGAACCCGAAGTACACCCTGACGGTGTTCACCGACATCGACTGCGGCTACTGCCGGAAGATGCATGAGCACATGACTGAGTACAACAGCGCCGGCATCGCCATCGAGTACCTGTTCTTCCCGCGCGCCGGCATCGATTCCGAGAGCTACCAGAAGGCGGTGTCGGTGTACTGCTCGACCAACCAGCAGAAGGCCATGACCGACGCCAAGGCCGGCCAGCCGCTGGACCGCAAGGAATGCGAGAACCCGATCGCCGACCAGTTCACCCTGTCGCAGCAGATCGGCGTGACCGGCACGCCGGCGGTGTTCACCGAGGACGGCACCCAGCTCGGCGGCTACATGCCGCCGGACCAGCTGCTGCAGCGCCTGGAGGCGATGGCGGCGGCACCCAAGCAGTAATCCGCGCCAGAAATCGCCAAAGAGGACGGCGACCCCGGCAGCGGGGTCGCCGTTCTTCGTTTGGCGGCTTGGTTGCCGCGGTCTTGGGCGACAGGGCGGGCATCGCCCCTTGGCGGGCAAGTGTCGACCGCAGGCGGGCTCCCGCAGCCCGACCCGGCCCGGGAACGATTCGGGTCCGGTCCGCTGCGGGCAAGCTGGTAGAATTCGCGCCCCGCATTCCTCGCGCCGCGTGCGCGTGACAAGGTCAGCATGATCGTGTTCGAGGGCCAGGCGGCCCTGTCGTCCTTCCGTCTGGCGGCGCTCGCCGCCCGCGTTGGCAGCCTGGCATCGGGCCTCGGCCCTGTCTCCACCCGCTGGCTGTACTTCATCGAGCTGGAACCCGGCGTCGCGCTCGGTGAGGCCGACAGTATTCGGCTTGGCCGCATCCTCGAAGCCCGCCCGGGCCAAGCGCAGCCCGCGCCGAGCTCGCCCTGGGTGCTGCCGCGTCTGGGCACGCGCTCGCCCTGGTCGACCAAGGCCACCGAGATCCTGCGCGGCGCCGGCTTGCCGGTGGCGCGGGTCGAGCGCGGCCTCGCCTATGCACTGAGCGCCGCGCTGCCGGCCACGCCGGGCCTCGCCGTGCTTCTGCACGATCCGATGACCCAGAGCCTGGTGGTCGAGGGCTCGCGCCTTGCCGGCCTGTTCGCCGCGCAGCCGCCGCAGCGTGCCGAGCGCATCGCCCCGGTGGAGCTGCCGGAGGCCAACCAGCGCCTCGGCCTGGCCCTGTCCGAGGACGAGATCGAGTACCTGCAGGCGCGCTTCGCCGAGCTGGGCCGCGCGCCCTCCGATGCCGAGCTGATGATGTTCGCGCAGGCCAACTCCGAGCACTGCCGGCACAAGATCTTCAACGCCAGCTGGCGGATCGAGGGCGAGGACAAGGCGATCAGCCTGTTCGGCATGATCCGCAACACGCAGAAGGTCTCGCCGCAGTTGACCCTGTCCGCCTACAAGGACAATGCGGCCGTGGTCGAGGGCTTCAGCGCGCGTCGCTTCGCCGCCGGCCCCGATCGCGTCTACGTCGAGCGACCGGCCGCACCCTCGGCGTTTGCGATCAAGGTCGAGACCCACAACCACCCGACCGCGATCTCGCCCTTCCCGGGTGCGGCCACCGGCTCCGGCGGCGAGATCCGCGACGAGGGCGCCACCGGTCGCGGCGGCAAGCCGAAGGCCGGGCTGACCGGCTTCACCGTCAGCCATCTGCGCATCCCCGGCCTGGCGCGGCCCTGGGAGAACGCGCGCCCGCTCAATCCGCGCATGGCCACGGCCTTCGAGATCATGCGCGACGGCCCGATCGGCGCGGCCGCCTTCAACAACGAGTTTGGCCGGCCGGCGCTGACCGGCTACTTCCGCAGCTTCGAACTGCCGACCGCGCAGCCCGGCGTGCATCGCGGCTACGACAAACCGATCATGCTGGCGGGCGGCGTCGGCAGCATCGAGCGCGACCAGGTCGAGAAGCGCCGCCTGCGTCCGGGCGATGCCGTGGTCGTGCTGGGCGGGCCGGGCATGCTGATCGGTCTGGGCGGCGGCGCGGCCTCCTCGGTGGCCTCGGGCCAGAGCAGCGAGGACCTCGACTTCGCCTCGGTGCAGCGCGACAACCCCGAAATGCAGCGCCGCTGCCAGGAAGTGATCGACCGCTGCTGGCTGCTGGGCGAGGCCAACCCGATCCTGTCGGCGCATGACGTCGGCGCCGGCGGCCTGTCGAACGCGCTGCCCGAGCTGCTCAATGATTCCGAGGTCGGCGGCGAGATCGACCTGGCCCAGGTGCCCTCCGACGATCCCGGCCTGTCGCCGATGCAGCTGTGGTGCAACGAGGCGCAGGAGCGCTACGCCCTGGGCGTCGCCGCCGAGCGCCTGGCCGAGTTCGAGGCCCTGTGCCGGCGCGAGCGCTGCATCTATGCGGTGGTCGGCCGGGTCACCGCCGAACGCCACCTGCGCGTCACCGATTCGCGTCCGCAGGCGCTCGCCGTCACCGGCGTGCCCGAGGCGGTGATCGACCTGCCGATGGACGTGCTGTTCGGCAAGGCGCCGAAGATGCACCGCGACACCCGTCCGCCGCGCGCGGCGGCCTGGCCGCGGCTCGATCCGTCCACGATCGAGCTGCGCGACGCGGGTCTGCGCGTGCTCTCGCATCCCAGCGTCGGCGCCAAGCAGTTCCTCGTCACCATCGGCGATCGCACGGTGGGCGGGCTCTCGGCGCGCGACCAGATGGTCGGGCCCTGGCAGCTGCCGCTGGCCGACGTCGCCGTCACCCTTGCCGACTTCGAGGGCTACACGGGCGAGGCGATGGCGCTCGGCGAGCGCAGCCCGCTGGCCCTGATCGACGCCGCCGCCTCGGCGCGCATGGCGGTCGGCGAGGCGCTGACCAATCTGGCCGCCGCTCCGGTGGCCTCGCTGAAAGAGGTGAAGCTCTCGGCCAACTGGATGGCCGCTGCCGGCTTCGACGGCGAGGACGCCCTGCTGTTCGACGCGGTGCAGGCGGTGGGCATGGAGCTCTGCCCCGCGCTCGGTATCGGCATTCCGGTCGGCAAGGACTCGTTGTCCATGCAGGCGCGCTGGCAGCACGGTGAGCAAACCCAGACCGTGGCTTCGCCGGTGTCGCTGGTGATCAGCGCCTTCGCCCGCGTCGAGGACGCGCGCGCCACCCTGACTCCGGTGCTGGCGGCCGATGAGGGCGAAACCGAGCTGTGGCTGATCGGGCTCGGCGCCGGCAGGCAGCGCATGGGCGGCTCGATCCTGGCGCAGTGCTATGAGCGCTTCGGCGGCGCCAGCCCGGATATCGAAGATGCCGAGACCCTGCGCGAGTTCTTCGAGCTGATCCAGGCCGCGCGTGCGGAAGGGCTGATCCTCGCCTACCACGACCGTTCCGACGGTGGCGCGTTTGCAGCCGCCTGCGAGATGGCCTTCGCCGGCCACTGTGGCCTGCAGCTGCAGATGCAGGGCTGGTCCGAGCAGGTGCTGCCGGCCCTGTTCAACGAAGAGCTGGGCGCCGTCGTGCAGATCCGCACCGAGGACCGCGCCGCCTTCGCCGACCTGGTCGAGCGCCACGGTTTGATCCACTGCGCGCAGCGCATCGGCCGACCCAGTCGCCGGCCCAGCGTGCGCGTGCTGGATGGCGACGAGACCCTGGCCGAGTGGGCCTGGAAGGATCTGTTCGAGGCCTGGTGGTCGACCAGCCATGCGATCCAGCAGCGTCGCGACGAGCCCGGCTGTGCCGATGCCGAACTGGCCCAAGCGGGTGACTTCGAGGCCGCGCCGCTGGAGGCTGTGCTCAGCTTCGAGCCCGAGGACGACGTCGCCGCGCCGTACATCAACACCGGCGCGCGGCCGCGGGTGGCGATCCTGCGCGAGCAGGGCGTCAACGGCCAGATCGAGATGGCGGCGGCCTTCCACCGCGCCGGCTTCGAGGCGGTCGACGTGCACATGAGCGACCTGCTCGAGAGCGGCGGATCGCTGGAGGGCTTCCGCGGCCTCGCCGCCTGCGGCGGCTTCAGCTACGGCGACGTGCTGGGCGCTGGCCGCGGCTGGGCGACATCGATCCTGGAGCACGCGCGCCTGCGCGCCGAGTTCGAGCGCTTCTTCCATCGCGCCGATGCCTTCGCCCTGGGCGTCTGCAACGGCTGCCAGATGCTGAGTCAGCTGAAGGACCTGATCCCCGGCGCCGAGGACTGGCCGCAGTTCCAGCGCAATGCCTCCGAGCAGTACGAGGCGCGGCTGGTGCAGGTCGAAGTGCTGGACTCGCCCTCGATCCTGCTGCGCGGCATGGCCGGCTCGCGCCTGCCGATCGTGGTCAGCCACGGCGAGGGCCGTGCGGTGTTCGCCTCGGCCGAGCAGCAGGGCAGGGCGGCAGTGGCCCTGCGCTATGCGGTCCACGGTGGCGGTGCGGCGACCGACTATCCGGTGAACCCGAACGGCTCGCCCGAGGGCATCACCGGCCTCACCAATCGCGATGGCCGGGTCAGCCTGATGATGCCCCACCCCGAGCGGGTGTTCCGCACGGTGCAGATGAGCTGGCATCCGGCCGGCTGGGGCGAGGCCTCGCCCTGGCTGCGTCTGTTCCGCAACGCCCGCGCCTGGGTGCAGTGATGCAGCTCTCGCCGCTGCGCCAGTTCATCCTCGCCGCGGCGCTGTGGCTGCCGGCCTGTTTCTTCCTGTGGGCGGTGCTGATCTCGCCGATCCTGCTGCCGGTGGCCAAGATCGCGCAGGCGGTGCTGCTGCAGCTGCTGCCGCAGACCATCGAGCTGATCGAGCAGGACGGCCAGAACTTCGAGGTGGTCACGCGGCTGCTGACCGAGGCCGACGCCAGCGGCCGGGTCGGACAGCTGGTGCTAACCTCCACGCCGATGATCTACGCCTGGTGCCTGCCGCTGTTCGCCGGGCTGGTGATGGCGGCGCCGATTGCAGCGCGCGAGAAGCTGAAGCAGTTCGCGATCGGCATCCCCGTGCTGTGGCTGGTGGTCAGTTGGGGTGCGATCTTCGATGCCCTCTATCTGCTGCAGTTCCAGGCCGGACCGCTGGGCGAAGCGGCGCTGCAGCAGGCCGGGCTCGCCCCGAACCTGGTGGCGATGGGCTACCAGTTCGGCTACCTGATCCTGCCGCCGGTGGTGCCGATCGTGATCTGGATCGGCCTGAACAGCGCCTTCCTGCAGGAACTTGTCGAGTTCACTCGGGAACCCGGCGAGCCGCCCGCAGTCTGAGGCCCGCTTCCGCGCTGCGGCAGCCCTGCAGCCGGCCTAGGGGTTATCCTTGCCGGCCCGACCTTCCTGGCTGACCGAGGCATATCGTTTGAACGCAGTGCTGGCCGACACCACGTCCGTCCAAGACGCGTCCGAAGAGGGCCTGGTCGCGCTCGAGAACCGCATCAGCGAGGCCCTGATGGCCCGCGGTCGGCTCAAAGAAGCCGACCTTCTGCGCGCCCGTCGCCTGCTGGAAGAGTCCGGCGGCTCGCTGATCGCGCTGATCACCCGGATTGGCCTGGCCTCCGAGCGCGATGTCGCCGAAGCCAGCGCGGAAGTACTGGGCCTGCCCCTGGTCTCGACCAAGGATGTGCCCGAGCAGCCGCCGCAGAACGTGCAGCTGTCGCTGCGCTTCCTCAAGCAGCAGCATGTCTGCCCGATTGGTGAAAGCGACACCCACATCGACCTGCTCACCGCCGATCCCCAGGATCACTACCTGGTGGAGGCCGTGCAGCTTGCGACCGGCAAGGACGTGAAGCTGCACGTGGGGCTGCGCTCCGAGATCGATGATCTGATCGAGCGCTACTACGGCGCTGGCCGCTCGGCCATGGGCACGATTGTCGAGAACCTCGCCGAAGGCGATGTGCGCAGCGAGGACGATGTCGAGCACCTGCGCGACCTCGCCTCGGAAGCGCCGGTGATCCGCCTGGTGAACCTGGTGATCCAGCGCGCGGTCGAGCAGCGCGCCTCGGATATCCACATCGAGCCCTTCGAAAGCCGCCTGAAGGTGCGCTACCGCATCGACGGCGTGCTGCACGAGGTCGAGTCGCCGCCTTCATCGAGCACGGCGGCGGTGATCTCGCGCATCAAGATCATGGCCAAGCTCAACATCGCCGAGCGCCGCCTGCCGCAGGACGGCCGCATCATGCTGCGCGTGCAGGGCAAGGAGCTGGACCTGCGTGTCTCCACGGTGCCGACCGCGCACGGCGAGTCGGTGGTGATGCGTATTCTCGACCGCGAGTCGATCGTCTTCGACTTCCACAAGCTCGGCTTCACCGACAACTTCCTGGACAAGTTCACCAAGGTGCTGGAGCTGCCGCACGGCATCCTGCTGGTCACCGGCCCGACCGGTTCGGGCAAGACCACCACGCTCTACACCGCGCTGTCCAAGCTCAACCGGCCCGACCTCAAGATCATCACGGTCGAGGACCCGGTCGAGTACCAGATCGAAGGCATCAACCAGATCCAGGCCAAGCCGCAGATCGGCCTCGATTTCTCACACGCCCTGCGCTCGATCGTCCGCCAGGATCCGGACGTCATCATGATCGGCGAAATGCGCGATCTGGAAACCGCGAAGATCGCGATCCAGTCGGCGCTGACCGGCCATCTGGTGCTGTCGACCCTGCACACCAACAACGCCGCCGGCGGCATCACCCGCCTGCTGGACATGGGCGTCGAGGACTACCTGCTGACCTCCACCGTCAACGGCATCCTCGCCCAGCGCCTGGTCCGCCGCCTGGTGCCCGAGCATCGCGAGGCCTATGTCGCGATGCCCGAGGTGATCGAGGAGTTCGGCCTGCGCCGCTTCACCGACGCCGACCCGGTGACCCTGTATCGCCCGGTCGCCAGCCCCGGCTCCAGCACCGGCTACCACGGCCGCACCACGATCATGGAATTCCTGGTCATGAACGACCCGCTGCGCCGCCTGGTGATGCAGCACGCCGGCATGGGTGAGCTGGAGCAGGCCGCGCGCGACAGCGGCATGCGCACCATGTACGAAGACGGCCTGGTCAAGTCGCTGGAAGGCGTGACCACGATCGAGGAGGTCCTGCGGGTGACGCAGGAGGGTTGAGTGCCGGGAATCGGGAATGGAGAATCGTTCGAGCGCGGCGAGGCCAGGTTCGTGGCCACGATGCGGTTACTTGTTCCCTCGTGAAGCGTTGGCGCGAGGGCCGGGTCGTGGCGCTGAGCGGTAGCTTGCGCCACGGATTCTGCAGGCAGGCATTCAAACGATTCCCGATTCCCGATTCCCCATTCCCGATTCCCGGCCTGAAAATGCCCCAATTCCGCTACAAAGCCCTGAGCCCCGCCGGCGAGGCGCTGGACGGCCTGATGGAGGCCGCCAATGCCGACGAGGTGATCGCCAAGCTGCAGGACGCCGGCAATATCCCGCTGAAGGCGCTGCCTGCCGACCAGGCGCAGGGCGCGGGGCTCGGCGCGCTGTTCCAGCGTTCGCCCATGGGGCCGAACCAGGTGCTGCAGTTCACCCAGCAGCTGGCGACCCTGCTGGGCGCCGGCCAGCCGCTCGACCGCGCCCTGCAGATCCTGCTCGACCTGCCGGAATCCGAGCAGGCGCGGCGGGTGATCGACCGCATCCGCGAGGCGGTGCGCGGCGGTACGCCGCTGTCGCAGGCGCTGGAAGCGCAGAGCGGCGTGTTCTCGCGCCTGTACGTCAACATGGTGCGCGCCGGCGAGATCGGCGGCGCTCTGGACGACACGCTCAAGCGCCTGGCCGACTACCTGGAGCGCAGCAAGGCGCTCAAGGAAAGCGTGATCAACGCGATGATCTACCCCACCATCCTCGTAGTGCTGGTGCTCGGTGCGATCGGCCTGCTGGTCGGCTACGTGGTGCCGCAGTTCCTGCCCCTGTTCGAGGACATGGGCGCCGAGATCCCGTGGCTGACCGCGACGATCATGAGTCTTGGCCTGTTCGTGCAGGGCTGGTGGTGGCTGCTGCTGGCCGGTGCGGCGGCCGCGGTCTGGGGAGTCATGAAGTCGCTCGCGGATCCGGCGCGACGCCTGAAGTTCGACGCCTGGATCCTGGGGCGCGGCCTGATTGGCCAGCTGCTGGCCAAGCTGGACACCGCCAGGCTGGCGCGCACGCTGGCAACGCTTGTGCACAACGGCGTGCCCTTGCTGACCTCGCTGGCGATCGCCCGCAATGTATTGACCAACAGCGCGCTGTCGGAGGCCGTCGGTCAGGCCGCGGAAGAGGTGAAGACCGGCGGCGGGCTGGCGATCGCGCTGGCACGCAGCAAGCTGTTCCCGCGTCTGGCCGTGCAGATGATCAGCGTCGGCGAGGAATCCGGCGCCATGGACACCATGCTCGGCAAGGTCGCCGACACGTTTGACGTTGAAGTGCGGAACACCATCGATCGCCTGCTGTCTGCACTGGTCCCGGTCATCACCGTGCTGATGGCGCTGACCGTCGCTGTCATCATGATGGCGATCCTGGTCCCGATCTTCGACCTCACCAACACAGTGGGATAACGCTCATGAATGCTGCAAACGCTCGCTCCGCCGATACGGCGCTTCGTCTCACCCGGAATCGCCAGACGGGCTTCAGCCTGATCGAGATCCTGATCGTCATCGTGATCATCGGCGGCATCATGGCGCTCATCGGCACGCAGATCTTCGGCGGCAAGGATCGCGCCGACGTGCGCCTGACGCAGGCCCGTGTGGACGTGGTCGCGCAGAAGATCGAGCAGTACCGCACCGACGTCGGCAACCTGCCCGGAACCCTGAACGACCTCGTGCAGCAGCCCTCCGGCGTGCGCGGCTGGCTGGGTCCGTATGCGAAGGCCACCGATCTCAAGGACGCCTGGAACCGCGATTTCCAGTACTCCTCGACCGGCTCGGGGTCGACCGATTTCGCGCTGTCCAGCTTCGGCAAGGACGGCCAGTCGGGCGGAACCTCGGTGAACGCCGACATCACCTACGAGCCCTGAGAGCTCGCGCGGCAGTGAGGCCTCGCACGCCCAGCGCCGAGCGTGGCTTCACGCTCGTCGAGATCCTGGTGGTCATCATGATCATGGGCGTGGTTGCCGCCATGATCGGCAGCGCCATGGGCTACAGCCTCACCGGCCAGCAGATGCGCAGCGCCAGTCGCGATCTGATCGCAGCGCTGCGCTATACCCGCGGCCAGGCCATCGTGAAGCGCGAGCCGCAGGTGCTCATGCTCAACGTCGACGAGAAGTCCTACCGTGCGGCCACGCGTGCTCCAGTGAAGCTGCCGGAGCAGTTCGACCTCGCCATCGAGACGGCGCGCCAGGAGATGGTCAGCGAGGGCGAGGCCGGCATCCGCTTCTATCCGGACGGCTCCTCGACGGGCGGCAACATCGAACTCTCGCGTGGCGACACCGTCTGGCGCATCGACATCAACTGGTTGACCGGCGAGGTGAGTCTGCGTGAACCCGGCAGTCGCTGAGCCAGTATTTGCCCCGCATGCTGACGCGGTCGTCCGAGCGGAGGCATGCCGCTCGTCATCCCCGCGAAGGCGGGGATCCAGTGGACGTGCGACAGCGTCGAACCCGATGGCGACTGCAGCCCTGCGGGTGCAGCGGGCTTGCCCGGAGGCGACGGCCTTCGCGCGCGCTGAGCAGTCTTTCCGCGAAAGCTTCGTGGCCCCGCCTTGCGAGCCCCCGGTACTTGAAGAAACCCGGATTCGTCATCCCCGCGAAGGCGGGGATCCAGTGTTCTGGGCCAAGCATCTGGGCCCCCGCCTTCGCGGGGGCGACGGTGACATAGGTCGGAAGAGCGGCCTGTTCGTTGGCAGGCGCCAGCAGGGATTCACCTTGATCGAAGTGGTGATCGCGCTGGCGGTGTTCGCCGTGGCTGTCGGTGTGTGCATGCAGATCGCCACCGCCGGCCTGCGGCAGACGCGCGTCGCCGCCGAGCAGACCCAGGCCGCCTTGCTGGCACAGTCGCTGCTTGACCTGCACGGGGTTGGCGAGCGCCTGCAGCCGGGCCGCAGCAGCGGCCGGCTGGAAGGTGACTACAGCTGGGAGATCGAGGTCAGTCCTTACGAGCCCGAGCTGCAGTCGGCCAGCCCGCTGGCGCCGGGCCTCAGCGCGGTGCAGCTGTTCAAGCTCGATCTGACCATCCGCTGGTCGGCGGGTCGCGGCGAACGCAGCGAGCGCTTCAGCACGCTGCGGGCGATGTCGCCCGATCCCAATGTGCCGGTGAACCCGGCCGGAGCCGGCGGATGACTCGCGAACAGCGCGGCTTCACCCTGGTCGAGATCCTGGTCGCCACCAGCCTGCTGGCGCTGATGATCCTGGGCGCCATGGCTGCGCTGACCAGCAGCGTGCGCTCGGTGCGCTCCGGTGAAGCGCTGGTCAGCCGCACCGACAGCGTGCGCATCGCCCAGGAGTTCATGCGGCGCCAGCTTTCGCAGGCCTTGGCGCTGCCCTTCGAGCGCACCGACGATCTCGGCATGGTGTTCGTGTTCGAGGGCGGTGACCGCGACATGAAGTTCGTCGCCCCGATGCCCGGTCATCTGGCCCGCGGCGGTCCGCACGTGCAGCAGATCAGCATCGGCAGCGGCGAGCGCGGACTGAAGCGCATCGAGTTCACCCATGCGCTCCTGAACGGCTATGACGATCCGCAGAACCGCAGCGACGAGCGCCCGCCGGTGGTCGTGCTGGACGGCCTGCAGGACGCCTACTTCGAGTACCGCTCGGTCGACGAGAACGGCCAGCTGCTGCCGTGGACGCGCAACTGGGACTATCCGCAGTTCCTGCCGATGATGGTGCGGCTGGTGGCCGAGTTCCCGCGTGACCGACCGCAGCAGTGGCCGCAGTTCGAGGTGCCGGTGCACGCAGGCGCAGCCGGCTCGGTGGGCAGCTTCTACAGCCGGCTGCAGTTCTCGCGCCAGCGCCGCGACCGCGACAGCGACACCCCGAGCAGGCCGCCGCAGTGAGCCGGCACCTCGCGCCTTCCACAGCCCGCCGCAACCGCGGCGTGGCCCTGATCTTCGTGCTGTGGCTGCTGGCCCTGCTGACCCTGCTGCTCGGCAGCTTCGCCCTGATCACCCGCACCGAATCCCTGCAGGCGCGGCATCTGTTCGACACCACGCGGGCGCGCTATGCCGCCGAGGCCGGCATCAACCATGCGGCCTGGGCGCTGTCGCTGCCTGATCCGACCCTGCGCTGGCTGCCGGACGGCCGTGACTACCGGCTGCAGTTCGACGAGGCCGAGCTTTCGGTCCGGATCACCGACGAATCCGGGCTGATCGACCTCAATGCGGCCGACGCCCAGACCTTCGTCAACCTGTTCGTCGGTGCAGGCGTCGAGCTGGTCCAGGCGACCGCCATTGCCGACGCGATCCTCGACTGGCGCGATGGTGACGACCTCAAGCTGCTGAACGGAGCGGAGGACGCCGACTACCGCGCCGAGGGCTATCCCTATGGCGCCAAGGACGCGCCCTTCGATCTGGTCGCCGAGGTCCAGCAGGTCATGGGCATGAGCTACGAGCTCTACCAGCAGATCGCGCCGGCGCTGACGGTGTACTCCGGCCAGGCCGTGCCGAACCTGGCCTATGCCCCGATCGAGGTGATGCGCGCTTTCCCGAATATCGATCCGGCGATGGCGCAGATGCTGATCGAGCAGCGCCAGGCCTGGCTGCCCGGGCTCGGCCTGCCGCCCCCGACCCTGCCGGACGGCACCCCGCTCGTGGCGGAGGGTGGCACCGGGACGTATAGTATCGAGTCGCGTGCCACCCTCCCGAACGGTGCCTACACGGAACTTCGGGTGACTCTGCGACTCGGAGGCTCCGGCATTTCCGGCCGTGCTTTCAGCGTCCTGCGCTGGCAGGACAGAAGCGCGCTGTGAGGGCCCCGGTCCTTTCCCCGATCAACCCACGTGAAGCTGGCGCATGACCCTGGCGGATGCCCTCAACCCGCTGCTTGCGCGACTGCGGTCGCGCCTGGCCCAAACCCCTCTGCCGCAGTTCTGGCAGTGGTGGACGGCCGAGCTGCTGTCCTTCCTGCCGCCGCGCTGGCGCGAGGCGCTGGCGGTCGAGCACGCCTGCCTGCTGCTGACTCGCGGTGCCACCGGACTGGATGTCCAGGTCGAGCGCACGGGCATCTGCAGCCAGCTGCTGCAGCTGGAAGACGAACAGCGCGAAGACTGGCGCGACTTGCTGTCGCGCGGCCTCGACGAGAACCTGCGCGGCCTGCCGCAGGTGCTGGGCCTGCCCGCCGCCAGGCTGCTGCGCCGCAGCCTGTCGCTGCCTGCCGCGGCTCTGGAGAACCTCGACGCCGTGCTGGGCTTCGAGCTGGACCGGCAGACCCCCTTCAAGCCTGAGCAGGTCTACTTCGCCAGCCGCGTGCTGAAGCAGGACGCTGGCAGCAAGCAGATCCAGGTCGAACTGCTGGTGGTGCCGCGCCCCGTGCTGGATGAAGCGGTCGCCGCGCTGGGTCCGCTGTCCGACACCCTTACTGGCGTCGACGTGCTCGACGCGCGTGGCCGACGGGTCGGGATCAACCTGCTGCCGGCGGAGCGCCGCGCCAGCCAGCCGCGCACCCAGCCGTTGATCCAGGTCGGGCTGCTGCTGGCCAGCATCGTCCTGGTGTTCTTCGGCCTGGGCCAGATCGTCGACAACCGCATCGCGGCGGTCGAGTCGATCCAGGCCGAGTCCGAGGCGCAGCGCGAACGCGCCCGTGAGGTCAGCGCACTGCGCAGCCAGCTTGAGGATTCAGCCGCCGCCGCCAACTTCCTCGCCGTGCAGAAGCAGACCCAGGCCTCGATGGTGCTGCTGCTCGACGAGCTCACCCGGCGTCTGCCGGACGACACCTTCCTGACCCGCCTGTCGGTCAGCGGCAATCAGGTCAGCCTCAGTGGCTACAGCGCGCAGGCGCTGAAGCTGGTCGGCGAACTGCAGAAGTCCGAGCTGCTGAAGGACGCCGCGCTGAACGGCGGCGTGCAGCAGGAGCCGCGGGTTTCTCGCGACATGTTCACCATCAACGCCAGCTACGGCCCCGACCCGAAGGCGACGCCATGAACCCGGCCACGCTGAGTCCGCAGCAGAGCCGCTGGCTCGCCCTGGGCCTGCTCGGCCTGGTCCTGGGGCTGTTCTACCTGCTGTTCGTGCATTGGTGGTTCGTGGTGCCCTTCCTGGAGGCGCGTGCCAGCTTCATCGAGGAGCGCGCCCAGGAGCAGCGCCTGCGCGCCAATGCCTCGCAGCGCGAGGAGATCGAGGCGCGCCTCGCCGAGGTCCGCGCCTTCGAGGCCGGCAACCCCGGCTTTCTCTCCGAGGCCAGCTTCGATCTCGCCGCGCCCTCGCTCATCATGCGCATCCAGAGCGCGGTCGAGCGTCAGGGCCAGCCGGAGCGCTGCCTGACCATCAACAGCCAGCCAGTCCGCGGCCAGCAGTCGGAGAAGTTCGAGCGCGTCACCATCCAGGTGCGGCTGCGCTGCGAGCTGGAGCACCTGTACCCGGTGCTGCACGAACTGGAGAGCGGCAGCCCGCAGCTGTTCCTCTCCGAGCTCAACATCGTCGCCCGACGTATGCCTTCGCATCCCGGCGGCGAGGTCTTCATCGGCTATGTGGACGTGTCCTTCAATGCGCACGGCTATCTGCGCCCGCAGGGAGGTCGCTGATGGCCAGCCGCTCGCAGATCCTGCTGACCGCCGGCCTTGGCGCCGTCACTGCCTGGAGCGCGCTGTTCGCGCTGGCCGGGGTGTTGGGGCTGGGCGGGCGCTATGGCCTGCTGCCGGATGATCCTTCGCTGGTCGGTGAACTGCCGCAGATCAATCTGGAGCAGGCCGTGAGTTCGCTCGAGGGCGCCGGCACCTATGCCGCGATCGGCGATCGCCCGCTCTTCAATTTCGACCGTCGACCGCTGCCGCCGGTGGTACCACCGGATGCAGTTGTGGACGGCGGCACGCCGACACCTGCTCCTCCACCCGAGTTCATCCTCACCAGTGTCATCAAGAGCGGCGACAAGCAGATCGCCATCGTCCAGCACACGCCCTCGGGCAAGAGCCAGACCGTTGCGGTCGGCGCGGGCCTGCAGGCCGAGCTGGCGGGCTGGACGTTGATCGAGCTGGCGCCGCGCGGCGCGGTGTTCGAGGGCGGCGGCGGCCGCAAGTCCTTCGAGCTGCGCGTGTTCGACGGCACCGGCGGCCAGCCGCCGACGCCCATCGATGTCGCGCCTGCGCAGGCTGCGGCCCCGCAGGATGGCGCGGCCCCGGTGGTCGGCGCCGACGGCCAGCCGCAGCAGGCGGCCGCCGATACGCCCGAGGCGCGCGCCGAGATGATCCGTCGACGCATCGAAGAGCGGCGCCGGCAGATGCGCGAGGAGGCCGAGCGTGCGCGCCAGTGATTCCGCCGCCGGTGGGAACCTTTACCAGGGCGCGCGTTCTGTCGCCGTCCCCAAGTCCGGGGCAGCTTCCGCTGCTCCCGCAGCAGGAGTCTTTCGCGTGAGCCAACGCATCATCGGACTGCTCGCCTGTGCGAGCCTCGTGTTCCTCGGCGGCTGCGCCAGCACCGGCGGCAACTATGCGCCCCTGCAGTCGCGGCCGCAGCCCAGCCAGCCGGTCGCACAGTCGCTGCCTCTGCCCGAGGGGCTGGAGGAAGCAGAATCCGAGAGCGCTGGCGAGTCGAAGGACGAGCAGGCCAAGGAGGCCGTGCGCCTCGGGTCCGGCAGCTTCATCAACCGGGATCTGGCCAGCCGCGGTCCGGCTGGCGCCGGTGCCAGCGGCGAGGTGACCTTCAACTTCGAGGGCGAATCCCTGCACGCGGTGGTCAAGGCAATCCTCGGCGACTTCCTGCAGGAGAACTACGTCATCGCGCCCGGCGTGCAGGGCACGGTCACCTTCTCGACGGCCAAGCCGCTGCGCGGCGATCAGGCGCTGTCGATCCTGGAGATGCTGCTGCGCTGGAACAACGCCACGGCGGTCTGGCAGGACGGCCGCTACACCATCCTGCCGGTGGCGCAGGCCCTGCCCGGCAATTTGACTCCGCGCACCGGCCCGGCCGGTAGCGCGCGCGGCTATGAAGTCCGCGCCGTGCCCCTGCAGTTCATCTCGGCGGTCGAGATGGAGAAGCTGCTGAAGCCCTATGCCAAGCCGGAAGGCATCATCAACGTCGACCCGGCGCGCAACATGCTGGTGCTCGCCGGCACCGCCGCCGAGCTCGCCAACTACCTGCAGACGGTCGAGATCTTCGACGTCGACTGGCTGGCCGGCATGTCGGTGGGCACGTATCGCCTGGAGCAGGCCGAGGCCGCCAAGGTGGTCACCGAGCTTGAGAAGGTGTTCGGCGAGGGTGCGGGCACGCCGCTGTCGGGGATGTTCCGCTTCATTCCCCTGGAGGGCGTGAACTCGATCATCGTGATCACCCCGCAGCCGCGCTACCTGACCCAGGTCCAGGAGTGGATCGAGCGCCTGGATGCCGGCGGCAGCCAGAGCGGCTCGCGCCTGTACGTGTATGACGTCAAGAACGTCAAGGCCACGGATCTGGCGGGCACGCTCGGTGAGATCTTCGGCGGCCAGCCGCGTCAGCCGAGCTCGAGCCAGTCCGGCTCGGTTGCGCCGGGCCTGGAGCCGGTTCGCGCCAGCACCCTGGGTCGCGGCGAGCAGCCGCGCTTCGACAACAATCCGCAGCCGGCGCGCGTGGACGCCACCGAGCTCGCCTTCGGCACGGCCAGCCCGCCTTCCTCCGGCGGCGGCAGCGGCATTCCGGGCGTGGATGGCGTCTCAGGCCCGGTGGTCGATGCCGCCGGCGGCATCGCGCTGGGCTCGGAAGAGAACGTGCGTGTCTCGGCGATCGAGGAGAACAACCAGCTGCTGGTCAAGGCGACCAGCCAGCAGTGGGAGTCGATCCGCCGCGTCATCGAGCGTCTGGATCAGATTCCGCTGCAGGTGCATATCGAGGCGAAGGTGGTGGAGGTCCAGCTTAATGACCAGCTCCGCTACGGTGTCAGTTGGTTCCTTGAGAACGGGATCGAGGGTGAAGGGCTGCGGGGGCTTGCCGCCTCCCGCAACAGTTTTTCTTCGCTGGGCGGCACGATCCGCCGGGCCACTGCCGAAGCGCCCCTGTTGACTAACTGGACCTTCATCGGCAGGGATGCGGTAGCCACGATCTCCATGCTCGACTCGGTCGGTCGAACTGAAGTTATCTCCGCGCCATCGCTGATGGTTCTGAACAACAAGAGCGCGACCATCAACGTTGGCTCGCAGGTGCCCGTGCAAAGCGTGTCGATCGGCGGTCTTCCCGGTACCGGAACGGGGGTGGGGACGACCAACTCCTTTACCCAGTTCCTGCAGACGGGCATCACCCTGAACGTTACCCCGCGCGTGAACCCCGGTGGGCTGGTCTTCATGGAGATCGAGCAGGAGGACAGCACCCCGGTGTTTGCTCAGGGGGCGACCAATCCGACTGTCAACAACAAGACGATTTCAACTGAAGTTGCGGTTCAGTCGGGCGAGACGTTGATCCTTGGCGGCCTGATCAGCGAGGACAAGAGCAACAGCAAGGCTGGCCTCCCCTTCCTGAGCCGCCTGCCGATCCTAGGCGGCTTGTTCGGTGAGCAGGGGCGCAACGACAACCGGCGCGAACTGGTCGTCCTGATCACCCCGCGCGTGGTCAGCAACCCCGAGGATGCGCGTAAGGTCACCGACCAGTACATGCGCCAGTTCCGGGGCCTGCAGCCGCTGCGCGTGATCAACGAGACCCCCGCCGCCGATCAGCCCTGAGCCGGCGCGCACCCATACACACATTTATTAAGGAGCACGAATGTCCCCCCAGCGTCTTGCCACCCTGGCCCTGTTGCTCCCCCTGCTGGCCGCCTGTGCGGCCGGCGGCGGCACCAAGGCAACGCCCGCTGCCCTGAGTGACGATGAACAGCTGACCACGCGCCCGATCGAGCGCTGGGAGCACCTCATCGCGAAGCGCGCCGACCAGGCCTGGGAGTACCTGAGCCCGGGCTATCGCGCCACGCGCGTGCGCGAGGACTACGTGACGCAGATGACCACGCGCCCGGTGACGTGGCTGAGTGCGACCTACGACTCGCACCGCTGCATCGACGAGGGCAGCTTTTGCGAGGTGAACCTCAAGGTGCTGTTCAAGGTGGTGTCGCGCCAGATCGGCGTCGGCGAGCTGCAGTCCCATGGGTTCGTCACCGAGCGCTGGATCAAGTCCGGTGACACCTGGTACCACGTGCCCGAGGACATCTCGGGCTGAGTTCACGGGCCGCGCCACCGGTGCGGCCATGGTTCTGGAAGCCGGCTCCCGGGCGGGGCGGAGCCGGTGTCAGGTACGTCGTCCAGCCTTGCAGCACCGCCCTCAGGCGGCGTTGCGCGTGCTGGATCGATGTGGCAGACTGCCAGCGCTCTTGTCTAACCTCGCCCATGTAAGGCGGGTGGAACACCGCCGTCATGGCGTGCGGTTGGTCGGTTGGCAAAAGCACAAAAGCCCTGTGGTTGAATTTAGGAGTGTTGTGATGAAAAAGAGTTCTCTGACCACTGCCGTGGTCGCTGGTATCGTTGGCGCCGCCGGTCTGGTGAGCGTGTCCAACGCCGTCAACATCAACCCGGATGGTCTGGGCCAGGCCCTGATCTACCCGTACTACACCGTGAACAAGGGCAACAACACCCTGATCTCGGTCGTCAACACCACCAACCAGACCAAGGCCGTCAAGGTCCGTTTCCTGGAAGGTCGTGACTCGCAGGAAGTCCTCGACTTCAACCTGTACATGTCGCCGTTCGACGTGTGGACCGCGGCTGTCGTCTCCGACGGCGCCGAGGGCACCGATCCGGCCGCTGCTCCGCCGGCGCGCCTGTTCACCAGCGACACCAGCTGCACCGTGCCGGCCATTCCGGCCGCTGGCGAGCCGTTCAAGAACTTCCAGTACGCCACCGGCGACGTGAAGGTCACCGGCCCGTGGGAGCTGAGCCGTACGCGTGAAGGCCACCTCGAAATCATCGAGATGGGCTACCTGACCGCTGGCGGTTCGTTCGCCACCGCAGCCAAGCACAGCCCGGCTGGCGTCCCCGCCAACTGCAACGTGCTGGACAGCGCCTGGTCGCCGGGCGGCACCGGCATCTGGCTGGCCGACGCTTCCGTGCAGATGAACCCGCCGTCCGGCGGCCTGTTCGGTGGCGCCGAGATCGTCAACCCGGCGAACGGCACCAACATCAGCTACAACGCTGACGCGATCGAAGGCTTCTTCATCTCGGCCGCCGACAACCTGCACACCAACCCGGGCTCGGTCCTGCCCAGCCTTGAGCAGGCGCAGACCAACGACGACGGTGACGCCACCGCCATCGTGTTCAGCAACGGCACCCTGACCCAGTTCCCGTTCGTGGGTTCGGGCGCGGGCCTGAAGGCGGTCTCGGCTGTGTTCATGCACAACGAGATCTACAACGAGTTCGCCAGCCGCACCTCGGCCAACCTGTCGGTGCAGTCGGAGTGGGTCATCACCTTCCCGACCAAGCGCCTGCACATCAGCAAGGCGCAGCCGGCTCGCCTGCCGTTCCGCACGGCTTACAACATCGCCAACGGCGGTGCGTGTGAGACTGTCCAGATCACCTTCTGGAACCGTGAAGAGAGCGCCGTGGCTCCGGGCGGCACCGGCTTCTCGCCGCCCCCCCCGGGCCAGACCTCGACCAACCCGCAGCTGTGCTTCGAGGCTCAGGTCGTGACCTTCAACCAGACGAACATCGGTGACTACCGCACCGGTGGTAACCGCTCTGGCGTGTTCGGTTCGTACTACGCCCGCAACATCGCTACCGGCAACGCCCTTGAGGGTTGGGCGCGCATCCGTCTGGGCGACCAGGATCCGGCTTCGTTCACCCAGAACTTCCTGCCGCTGGCTACCCCGACCGCGACCGCGCAGAACACCATCGCTCTGGTGGGTCTGCCGGTCACAGGCTTCTGGGCTGCCAACTACGCCGGTACGGGTACCCCGGGCGTGCTGGCCAACTACTCGATCGTGCACAAGCACCGCGCCGATCGTCTGGTTGCCGACATCTCGACCCAGATCGTCAACGTTCCGGGCTCCACCACGGTCACCACGCCGGTGTGGCGCGCCCCGACCTCCGCGCTGTAATCAAGGCGGTCAAGGTGTGATGCACAAAGGGGGCCCTCGGGCCCCCTTTGTGTGTATTCAGTGCGGATTAAGTCCGCAGGAACAAGCTAGCGTTCGTCCGGCGCACCACCGTGCCGGCTCAATCGGAGTGCTTCATGAGCTTTAAATTCAGCGTGCTCGCCACCTCCGTCGGGCTCCTCTTCGGAGCGACGGCTGTGCAGGCGCAATCTTCCCTGACCTTTCGCGGCTCCAGCCTTTCCCCCATTCCCCTGGACGTGTCGCAGCCCGTGACGGTCGCCGACGACGGTTCCGTGCAGGCCAGCTGCCTGTTCCAGGCGGGAACCACCGTTTGCCAGGGCGTGAGCCCGCCTGTGAACCAGCAGGTGCCGGTGGCGACCCTGAGCGTCACCGGACTGACGCAGGACTCGGAGGGGCGTTTCGAGGTCAATGCAGGTCAGCAGGTCGCCGTCACCCGGGCAGTGACAAACACGCCGGATGTCTGCATCGCCACCACCACGCCGGTCTCCGGGTCCACCGGCTGGTCCAACGTGTTCGCTCCAGCGGCCAGCAGCGTCGCCAATGTCCAGTTCGCGGGCAGCGGGGAAGTCACCCTTGGCCTACGCTGCTACAACCAGGCGGGTGCGCCGCCGACCCCGGCCCAGCTTCGGTTCATGGTCGCGGCAGCCGTCGGGCCAAACCCGGATCTGTGCGAGTTGCCCCCGCATCCCTTAATTCGGCCGGCTGGCTTCAACCGCTATGTGCTGAGCTGGAACGACATCTTCCGGGTGGGCCCCTTCCCGAACGCTCCCGGCTTCCTCAATCCGGTGGGTTCTTACTCTATTGGTCGCCAGTTCCCGGGTGCCCCTGCCGCGGCGATGTACATCACCGTGCCAATCGTCCCGGAAGCTGGCAAGAACTACGTGCTCAACAATTCAACGGCGCAAGCGGTCCAGGCGGCGAACTACTTCGGTGGTCCGGAACGCGCGGGCTCGCATTTCATATCGGTCAGCCCCTGCGCAGGCGATTTGCGGCCGGCCGACCCGGGCTCGCCCGACCAGCTGCTGCGAACCTGCCGTTCCGAGATGCTGCGAGAAGGTTCGTTCCGCTTCACCACGTCGGTGTCGGCCTCATCTTCGGCCTGCAAGCTGATACCTGGGCAGACTTACTGGCTCAACTTCATGATGAACAACCCGGCCACGCTGCTGAACGGCGGCCAGATCAACCTCACCCAGAACGCCTGCGATCAGGGCACCAGCTGCGAACACCTGATCCAGGTCAGCGTCACCGATCGACCGTAAGCTTGTTGCTCACAAGACAGCCGGGCAGCGCCAGTAGGCGCTGCCCGGCGCGTTTGTGGCACCCTCGCTGAGGCGCCAGTTTGGGCGACAGCGCAGCGGCATCGGCATCGGCATCGGCATCGGCAAACGTCCGGGAACTTGTGGCTCCCAAACCGCTCCGAGGCGGCGCGTCGCGCAGCCGATTCGCTGGCACGCGAATGGATAGCGCCGTTCCGGGACTGCGCATGCGTCATACGCACCAAGCCGAAGTCGAAGCGGGTTCCATCCGCACAGGGCAGCCCACGCCTGGTCTGGCATGCCGACCTCGAACACCCCATAACGAAAGAAGCACAGGCACTCTCATGTCTCGCAAACTGATCCTGCTCACCATCGCCATCCTGCTCTGCGCGGTTGGAACTGCTTCGGCACAGCCGATGGCACCGAAGGACCCACGCGATGTGGTCGTGGTTTCCCGTGGGGGTGTGAGCGTCACCTTGCACGAGGTGGATGCACAGGTCATGGCCCTGCCCAAGGCGCTGCGTGCGCGCTATCTGGACAATCCGGAGCGGCTCGAGGAAGTCGTCTATGGGCTGCTGATCAACAAGCAGCTCACCCAACAGGCTCTTGCCGCTGGCGTCGAAACCGACCCTTACCTGGAGACCCAGCTTGCCGCTGCCCGGGAAGACTGGCTCGCCCGCCGTGCGCGCAACTTCCATGAAGATCAGCTGCTCGACAACCTGCCCGATTTCGAGCTGCTCGCCGAGGAAATCTACCGATCACACCCGCATCGCTTTCGCCGTCCTGTGACGCTACAGTTGGCGCATATCCTGGTCCGTATTGGTGGGCGCGGTGAGGCGGCCGCACGCGAGCGCGCCGAGGCCGCACGGACCGCGCTGCTGGCGGGTGAGCGGGAATTCAAGGAGCTGTTCATCGAATACAGCGACGAAGCCGCTGACCCGCGCAACTCAGGCGCGGGCATCCTCAACGACATTATTCCCGGGATCACGGAAAAGCCCTTCGAAGAAGCGGTGTTCCAGCTGACCGAGGTGGGACAGGTCTCCGAGCTGATCAAAACGGCCTACGGATTCCATGTGGTGCGCCTGATGAAGCGCACCGAGCCGACCTTGGCGACATGGGAAGAGGTCAAGGCGACGCTGATCGAGGAACAGCGCCAGCGCTTCCTCAACGAGCGTCGTGCTTCCCAGCTGGCGGAACTGCAGAGTCTGCCGGTCGAGGCGGATCCGCTGGTCGTCGCCCAGCTGCGTTCCCGCTACGAACGCGCCGCCGAGGGCATTCTTGCGCCCGCCATCGATGGCACTGAACCGCAGCCGGAAGACGCCAAGCCCGACGCTGAAACCCCCTGAGCGAGGTGGCGCAGGCCGAGCCGTGAGCCTCAAGACGCAGGCGGTCAGCGAGCGCTTCGCGCTGTTCCGATTGTTCGTCCGTCAGGACCTCCGACAGCGTTTCTCCGGCAACCTCCTGGGTATCGCCTGGGCAGTGCTGGCACCGCTGCTGCAGTTGGCTGTGTTCAATCTGGTTTTCGTGCACATCCTCAAGGCTCGCGTACCGGGCCTTGAGGGCAGCACCTATCTTGTGTTCCTGGCGCTCGGGTTCTGGCCCTGGTTCGCCTTCTCCGAGGCAGTGACGCGCGGCTGCACCGCGATCACCGATCACAGCGGCCTCGCCGGCAAGGTTGCGGTACCGCGCGCAGTGCCGGTGCTGGCTGCCGTCAGCACCGCCTTCCTGCTGCATGGTCTTGGCTACGTGCTGGTGCTCCTGGTCATCGCCCTGTTGGGGCCCGGTCTGCACTGGGCGCAGCTTGGTTTCGCCCTGCTGCACTGGCTGCCGCTGCTGCTCATGGCCGGAGGGCTCGCCCTGGCGCTTGCCGCCGTGCAGGTGTTCATCCGTGACCTGGCGCAGACCATCGGGCTGCTGATCACCCTGTGGTTCTTCCTGACGCCGATCATCTACGCGCCCGAAACCGTGCCCGGTGGCCTCGCGCAATGGCTGGCGATCAATCCGATCACCGGCATCGTCGATGCCCAGCGCTCACTGCTGCCCGGCCTTGCCGCGCTGCCCGGGGGCGCCGTGGCTACCTGGATCGGCGGTGCACTGATTCCTCTGCTGGGCTGGCTGGTGTTCCGTCGGCTGCGTCCACACCTCGAGGAATTCGAATGAGCGCGCCCCTGCTGCGGGTCGAAGGTCTGGGCAAGAGCTGGCCTGTCGACGCCAGCCCGCGTGCGCGCGCCTCGGCCCTGCTGCGCGCGCTGTTCGGGCGGTCGATTGCGCGCACGCCGGTGTTGCGCGACATCGGCTTTGAGATCCGGCCCGGCGAGTCGCTGGGCATCATTGGTGAGAACGGCGCCGGCAAGTCGACCCTGCTCAAGCTCATCGCCGGCGTGCTGACCCCCAGTCACGGCAGGGTGCAGCTCAATGCCACCGTGGGCGCCCTGTTGGAGCTCGGCGCTGGCTTCGAGATGGAGCGCACCGGTCGCGAAAACATTGGCATTGCCGCCGGCCTGATGGGCTGGTCGCGCCGCGAGATCGAGGCGCGCACGCCGGAAATCGAAGCTTTCGCCGACATCGGCCGCTACCTCGACGAGCCGGTCAAGCACTACTCCTCGGGCATGGTCGTGCGCCTGGGCTTCGCCATCATCGCGACGGTGCGTCCGCAGCTGCTGATCACCGACGAGGTGCTGGCGGTGGGCGACGAGAGCTTCCAGCGCAAATGCATCCGCTGGATCGAGGACTACCTCGAACATGGCGGCACCCTGCTGCTGGTCTCGCATTCGACCTACCACATCCAGAAGCTCTGCAAGCATGCGCTGTGGCTGCGCGAGGGCAGGGTGCAGGCCTACGGCGACGTGTTCGACGTGACCCAGGACTACCTCGCCTACCACGAGCGCAAGATCGCCGCCGAGCGCGGTCCGGAGCTGGATGCCGACTATGCCGGCAGCGAGTACCGGCTGGTCCGTGTTGTGCTCAATGGCAGTGAAGACGAGGGTGCTCGCCTGCTTGCGGAAGGCGATTCGCTGCGCGTCGAGGCCGAGCTGCACAGCCCGGATGGCCGCAGCCCGCAGTTCAGCTTCGGCGTGATCCGCGCCGACGGCACCGCTCTGTACGGCCAGGTGGCCGAGATCGAGGGCGTGCGCGGCGAGTCCATCGGCGGCAGCCGCACCCGCTACGCGCTGGAGGTCGATCCCTCCGCCTTGCTCCCCGGCAGCTATGTGCTGCGACTGCATGCGATGGACCCGGAGGGCCTGCGCGTGTTCGACACCGTCGAGCGAGCCTTCACCCTGCGTGGCGCCAGCCGTGAACTCGGCTGCGTGCGCCTGCCGCACCGCTGGCTGCATGCGGGAACCACACCATGAATGCGCGCGCCATGCAGGTGATCGTGCCCGTCTACCGCGCATTGCCTGCGCTGCAGCGTCTGGTCGAAGGCCTGCGCCGCACCCTGGGCACGGGCGAGCGCGTGCTGTTCTGCGACGATGCCTCGCCTGAGCCGGAAGTCTTCGCCTATCTGCAGAACCTGCCGGGCACGCTCCCCTTTGAGGCGCGCGTGGTGCGGCGTGAGCGCAACCTCGGCTTCGTCGGCAACGTCAACGCTGCTTTTGCCGAAACCGGCGCCGACGACGTCGTGCTGCTCAACAGCGACACCCTGCCCAGCGCAGGCTGGCTGGATCGACTGCGCGCCTGCTTCGCGGCGGATGCGCGCATCGCCACCGCCACGCCCTGGTCGAACAACGCCGAGATCTGCTCGCTGCCGCACCTGTGTCGACCCGGGCCGCTGCCCGACGATCCCGACCGCTGGGCGCGCGCCTGCCTTGAGGCCTGTCGCGACGAGTACGTCGACCTGCCGACCGGCGTCGGCTTCTGCATGGCGATCCGTCGCGCCTGCCTCGACCGCATCGGTGCCTTCGATGCCGAGACCTTCGGCCGCGGCTATGGCGAGGAGAACGACTTCTGCCTGCGCGCCGAAGGCCACGGCTGGCGCAATGTGCTTTGCGCCGACGCATTCGTCGGACACGAGGGCGGCGCCTCCTTCAGCCTTGAAGGCCTGGCGCCCGGTGGCGGCAATCTCACCCGGCTCCTGAACCGCTATCCGGACTACAACCGCCGCGTTGCCGAGTTCATCATGGCGGACCCGATCAAACCCCTGCGCCTGCGCGTGGTCGAGCGCTACGCCGCGCTGGCCGCCGGCCAGCCCGATGCCACCGGTCTGCAGGGTCAGCTCTTCCACTGAGAATCCGAGGTTGTCCGCGATGAGCGAATCGACGCCGGCGCTGGAATTCACCGGCGAACGCTTCACGCCCGAATGCGTGCGCGAGATCTGGTACGAGCACTACCACCGCTATGCCTTCGCCCAGCCGCTGGCGCGCGGCAGGCGCGTGCTGGATGCCGCCTGCGGCGAGGGCTACGGCTCGGCCCTGGTCGCGGCCGGTGCGGCCTCCGTACTGGGGCTCGACGTGTCGGCGCAGGCGATCGCGCATGCGCGTGCGCGCTACGCGCAGCCGAACCTGCGCTTCGAACAGGCCGACGTCACCGCGCTGGAGCACCTGCCCGCCGCCAGCTTCGACCTGATCCTGAGCTTCGAGACGCTGGAGCACCTGCATGCGCAGGAAACCATGCTGCAGGGCTTCCGCCGCCTGCTGGCGCCCGGCGGCCTGCTGCTGGTGTCGACGCCGGACAAGCGCAACTACACGGATATCCCGCAGTTCCACAACGAACACCATGTGCGCGAGCTCTACCGCGAGGAGTTCGAGGCCCTGCTGGCGGGCGTCTTCCCGCACCGCCGCCTGTACGCGCAGAAGCTGCTGTTCCAGTCGGCGCTGTGGGCGTTGGATGCGGACGCCGGTCCAACGGCCGCGGCCACCCTGGGCCGCGAGGGCGGCTTGAGCGAAGGAATGGCCTATCCGCCGCTGTACTACATCGCCGCCTGCGCGCTCGATCCGCTGCCGGCGCTGCCGGCCGTGCACCTGTTCGGCGATGCCGAAGAGAGCGTCTACGCCCACTACAACCACGAGATCCGCAAGAACATGGCGGCCGGTCATCGCATCCAGGAGCTGGAGCGTGAGGTCGAGGCGCTGAGGCGGCAGCTCGCCGGTATCGAGGGACACGGAGATCGCGTGTGAGCTGGGGCAGCTATGGCCTCGATCTCGGGCAGACGCGCAGTGCCGCCGATGCGCCGCTGTACGCCGCCGCGCCGCTGGGCGCGCATCCCCTCGGCAGCGGCCAGTTCGTGGTGCGCGAGCGCGACGGCGGGCGCACCGCGGTGCTGGCCGCGGATGTCCTGCAGGCGCTGCAAGCCTGTGCGGAGTTCGCGCCCATGGAGCGCCATGTTCAGAGCGTCTGCGCTCGGCTCGGCGGCCTGCACGGACAGGAGTCCGCCGTACGCGGCGTATTGCAGGATCTGGCGCAACGTGGCCTGCTGCTGCGCGCCGATGCCTGGCTGGACGAACTCCGCGCGGCCCCAGCCGCCAGCGCGGCCCCGTTCCGCACCCTGATCATCCGCACCTGCGAGCGACCGCGCGCGCTGGCCGCGCTGCTCGATAGCCTGAGCGCCCAGGAGCTGCGCTGGCGGAGCGGGCACCGCTATGTGCTCGTGGACATGAGCCGCGACCCGCAGGCAGTCGCCCTCAATCGCGAGGCACTTGCAGCCTTCGCCGCGTCCTCGGGCTGCGCGGTCGCGCATTTCGATCGCGCCCGCCAGACACGCCATCTGCAGGAGCTGGTCGAAGCCCTGCCCGAACATGCCGAGGGCCTCGGCCATCTGCTCGGCGACTGCGGCGCCGAGCTCGGCTACCACGGTGACTACGGGGTCAGCCTCAACTGGATGCACCTGCTGGGAGCCGGCGAGCGCTATGCGCTGCTGGACGATGACCATCTGTTTCCGCTGCGCTGGCATCCACATTGGAAGCCCGGACTGCAGCTGCGTGATCAGGCCGAAACGCCCACCTTCTTCGCCTGCGTAGACGAGGCGCTGGGGTCCGGCCGCGAGTCCGACACCGATCCGCTGGCTGCACATTCCGCCATCTGCGGCGCCACGCTGTCGCAGCTGCTCCGTGCGCCGTCCACGCGGATCGAGGCCGCGGCGCTGGCGGGTCTTGCACCCGCTGCACTGCCGCGGATTGGGCCACAGGGACGCGTGTCGGCGAGTACCCATGGACATCGAGGTGACACCTGCGCGATGGGCCTGCTGTGGCTGCTCAGCCTGCCCGCGGGCGCCCGGCCGGCCGCCTTCGCCAGTCACAACGCCTATGCCGCTGCGATGCAGCGTCCGGCGGTGGCCCAGGTGTCCTCGCGCTTCCGTCGGCTCGACAGCTGCGGCGTCACGCCCTTCATGATCGACGGCGGCCAGCTGATGCCGGCGGTGCCTCCGCGTGGTCGCGGCGAGGACGGCGTGTTCTGCGCGCAGCTCGGCTGCCTGCACCGTGAGGGCATGCTGGTCGAGCTGCCGCTGGGCATCGGTCATCAGCGGCCCGCGCCGCCCGATCGCAGCAGCTATGTGCGCAGCCCCATCACGCCCGCGTTGGCCCATGTGCTCGCGGACCAATTGCGCCACGCCGCCGCCGAACTGATGGGGGCGGATCCGACGGCGCGGCTGCGCGCGACCGCCGGGCGGCTCCAGTCAATGGCGAGCGTGAGCGACGGCGAAGCCGGCGAGTTCCTGAAGTCCAGGCTGATCGAACTGCGCGCAGGCGCCATCCACAGCCTGCGCCACGCACTGCAGGACGTGCCGGCAGCACCCCCGCACTGGACACAGGACCTGACGACGCTCATTGAGGCCAACGGACGCGCGCTGCTCGATGATGCCCCCGCACGGTTCGCGGAATGGCCGGCGGACACCGACGCGCAGACGGGTGCCGGCATCTGGAAAGCCTATCTGTCGCGCTACGCGACCGGCCTGCATGGCTGGCCCGACGCGATCGGGATCGCGCGGGAACGTGCGCCCGCCTGGATCGAAAGTCCTTGAGCGCGCCGCAGCTGGCGGTGCTGGTGGTCTGCCACGACAGCGGGGAAGTGCTTCCGCGCTGCCTGGAGGCGCTGGCCGCGCAGCGCGGGATCCGGCTGCAGCGGGTGCTGGTCGACAATGGCTCGCGCCAGCCGCCCGGGCCTGATCCGCGCATCGACGTGCGCATCCTCAACCCGCACAACCCGGGCTTTGCGGTCGCCTGCAACCAGGCCGCGGCCGCCTCCGAGGCGCCGTGGCTGCTGTTCCTCAACCCCGACTGTTTTCCCGGGCCCGACGATCTCGCGCAGCTGCTCGCGCTTGGCGAGGCTGCGCAGCGCGAAGGCCCGCTGGGGGCTTTGGGCGTGCAGCTGCTGGACGCCGATGGCAGCGCGCAGGCGGCGTCGCTGCGCCGCGACCCTGCGCCCGGGCGACTCATCCGGGCTCTGTTCAAGGGCCGCTCGGCGATCGAGCCGGTGCCGCCGACGCCGCAGGGCATACACGAGGTGGAGGCCATCTCCGGCGCGCTGATGCTGGTTCCGCGCGCGTCGTTCGAGGCGGTCGGCGGATTCGACGAGGGCTATCGCCTGCACTTCGAGGACCTCGACCTGTGCCGTCGACTCCGCCAGCAGGGCCTGCGTGTCGTATTCGCGCCGGCGCTTCGCATCACCCATCTGAAGGGCACCAGCAGCCGGCGGCGTCCGCTGTGGGTGGCCTGGCAGAAGCATCGCGGCTGGCGGCGCTACTTCGAGCGCTTCGATGCGCCAACGCTGGCCGCGTCGGCGCGCTGGGGCTTCCGCCTGCTGATCTGGCTGGCGCTGCCCCTGCTGCTGCTGCGCGCGCTCAAGCCCGCAATCTGATCCGACTTCCAGGCATCGACCGGCATCGCCATGAGCACCACGCCCACGCCCACCGACATCGTCCTGCACCAGCGCTCTCGCATCCTCGAAGTCGCCTTTGATGACGGCAGCCGCTTCGAACTGCCCTGCGAGTATCTGCGGGTGGAGTCGCCCTCGGCCGAGGTGCAGGGCCATGGGCCGGGACAGAAGGTGCTGGTTGCCGGCAAGCGCGGCGTCGGTATCCGCGCCATCGAGCCGGTCGGCCACTACGGCGTGCTGCTGCGCTTCGACGATGGCCACGACACCGGCATCTACAGCTGGTCCACCCTCTACGCATTGGGGCTGGAGCAGCAGACGCGCTTCGCCGCCTACGAGCAGGCCTTGGCGGCTGCCGGCATGTCACGTGATCCGGGCTGAGCGTCAGAACAGCAGGAAGCTGACCGCCAGCACCCAGCCAACGTACAGCGCCGACAGCGGCAGTCCGACCTTGAGCAGATCCACGAGCCGATAGCCGGCCGGGCCCGCGACCATCGACAGCACCGGGTTGCTGCCGGTGAGGAAGTTGTTGGAGGCCGACAGCGCCACCACTACCGCGAACTGGATCGGTGCTGCACCCGTCGAGATCGCGATGTTGATCGCCATCGGCACCATGATCACGGTGGCGCCGACATTGCTGATGACCATCGCCAGGCCCGTGGTGATCAGCCCGAGCACGCCCAGCAGCGCCCAGTGGGGCAGGGCGCCGAAGTGCTCCAGCGTCTGGCTGGCGACAAAATTCGCGACGCCCGAGCTGTCCACCGCCCAGCCGAGCGGAATCAGGCTAGCCATGATGAACACGGTCTTCCAGTTCACCGAGGCATAGGCCTCGTCCATGTTGATCACGCCGAGCAGCAGCATGCCGACCACGCCGGTCATCAGCGCCACCGGTACCGCGACCTCGCTGGACAGCGCCAGCGCCAGTGCCAGCGCGAAGCAGAACAGCGCGTGCCACAACTTGTGCGGGCGCTGTTCGTCCTTGGGGTAGTCGGTCACCACCACGAAGTCGCGGCTGCTGGCGGCCGAGCCGAGATCGCGCCAGAAGCTGTGGAAGACCAGCAGGTCGCCGGCGCGCAGCGGCGTGTTGCGGATGTCCTCGCGGTAGATCTCGTTGCCGCGGTTGATCGCCAGCACGCTGATGCCGAGGCGCTTGCGCAGGTGCAGCTGCTCCAGCGTCTGCCCGATCAGCTGCGAGTTCGGCGGAATCACCGCCTCCGAAATGCCGGCGCGGCTGGGGTTGAACAGGTCGGCGAAGTTGCGCAGCCGCGCCTGCATGCGCAGCAGCTGGTTCTGCGCGAAATCTGCCACCTGCTCGCGCGGACCCATCACGCCGAGCACGCTGCCCACCCAGATCATTTCGTCGGCGGGTGGCGCCAGACGCGCCTCGTTGCCGCTCTTCAGCGCCAGCAGCAGTGGTGCGCCGCGCATGGACTCCGCTTCCAGCACCGACATGCCGACCAGCGGGCTGTCCGAGGTCACGGTCAGCTCATAAACGTCGCCCTCGATGCCATAGGCGCGGGCGAAATAGCTCTCCGTGCGGCCCGGTGCGACGCCCTTGTCCTCGCCCTGGCCCAGCAGGCGCGCGCCGAACAGCCGGAAGAAGGCCAGCGCCAGCACCAGCAGGCCGAGCCCGATCGGCAGCGGCGCGAAGATCGGCAGCGGCGCCAATGAGGCCACGCCCGAGGGCAGGTTGCGGTTGGCCGCGACCAGCAGGTCGTTGAGCAGGATCAGCGGCGAGCTGCCGACCATGGTCAGCGCCCCGCCCATCACCACGCAGACGGCGATGGGCAGCAGCAGACGGCCCAGCGACACGCCGGTGCGCGCCGACAGGCGCGCCGCCACCGGCAGGAACAGGGCGGTGACCGAGGGGTTCTGCATCACCGAGGACACCAGCCCCGCGACGCTGCTCGACAGCAGGACCAGGCGCTCCTCGTAGCCCTTCGACTTGCGCAGCAGCCACACCGCCACGCGATTCAGCAGCCCGGTGCGGTCGAGCCCAGCGCCGAGGATCATCGTGGCGATCACGCTGATCACCGCATTGCCGGCAAAGCCATCGAACAGCTGCTCCACCGGCACCAGCCCGAACAGGCCCAGGCAGACCAGCACCAGCAGCGCGGTGACGTCCTGGCGCACGCGCTCCCACACGAACATGGCCATCGTGAAGGCCATCAGGCCCAGTACCAGCCACATGTCGGTGGAGAGCGCCGACGTCATTCAGCCCGTTCCCTGGCAGCGGGATGGCGTGAGCCGGTCGGGTGGCGCTGCACGGGTGGCGTCCATCAAAGCTCAGACCCTGCGGTAGAGCAGATCCCAGACACCGTGCCCGAGGCGCAGGCCGCGGCGCTCGAAGTGGGTCTCGGGGCGCCAGTCCGGGCGCGGCACATGGCCCCGCGCGCCTACGCTGTTGCGGAACTGTGGGCTCGCATCCATGACCTCCCACATCTGCTCGGCGTAGGGCTCCCAGTCGGTGGCGAGATGCAGCAGCCCGCCCGGCGCGATCCGGCTGGCCAGCAGCTCGACGAAGCCGGGCTGGATCAGCCGCCGTTTGACGTGCCGCTTCTTGTGCCAGGGGTCGGGGAAGTAGATCCGCACTTCGTCGAGTGCGCTCTCGCCGATGCACTGCTTGAGCACTTCGACGGCATCTTCGGCGTACAGACGCAGGTTGGTCAGCGCGTTGGCTTCGATCGCGTTCAGGGCGCGACCGACGCCGGGCTTGTGCACCTCGATGCCGATGAAGTCGCGCGCTGGCGAGTGCAGGGCGCCGTGGATCAGAGCCTCGCCGTTGCCGAAACCGATTTCCAGCACCAGGGGTGCCGTGCGGCCGAAGCGCGCAGGGGCATCGAGCCTGCCCTGGGCGATCTCCAGTCCGTACTTCGGCCAGAGCCCATCGAGCGCGCGCTGCTGCGCCGGGGTGAGTCGACCGGCGCGCTGCACGAAGCTGCGCAGCACGCGCGTGGCGGCTTCTGGAAGCACGCGTTCGGGCTTGTCTTCCAGCTCGCTCATCAGAAGAACAGTCCGTCCACCGGCGAAGACGCGCTGGCGTAGCGCTTGCGCGGGATGCGTCCGGCCAGGAAGGCTTCTCGACCGGCTTCGACCGCCTTGCGCATCGCGCTGGCCATCAGCACCGGGTGCTTGGCGCCGGCGATCGCGGTGTTCATCAGTACGCCATCGCAGCCGAGCTCCATGGCGATGGCGGCATCCGAGGCCGTGCCTACGCCGGCATCGACGATTACCGGCACGCTCAGGCTCTCGATGATCTCCAGCAGGGTGTAGCGGTTCTGGATGCCCAGGCCTGAGCCGATCGGCGCGGCCAGCGGCATCACCGCCACGCAGCCGATCTTCTCCAGCTCGCGCGCCACGATCGGGTCGTCGCTGGTGTAGACCATCACCTCGAAGCCGTCGCGCACCAGCACTTCGGCGGCGCGCAGGGTCTGCACCACGTCGGGGTAGAGGGTCTTCTCGTCGCCCAGCACTTCCAGCTTGACCAGGTTGTGGCCATCCAGCAGCTCGCGCGCGAGCCGGCAGGTGCGCACCGCATCGTCGGCGCTGTAGCAGCCGGCGGTATTGGGCAGCAGGGTGTAGCGCTCGGGCGGCAGGAAGTCGAGCAGGTTCGGTTCGCCGGCGTTCTGGCCGAGGTTGGTGCGGCGGATGGCGACGGTGACGATCTCCGCACCGGCCGCCTCGCTGGCGCGGCGCGTCTCGTCGAAGTCGCGGAACTTGCCGGTGCCTGTCAGCAGGCGGGAGGAAAAAATGCGGGTGCCGATCTTGAGCCGGTCGGCGGCGGGCTGGGCTGCGCTGTCCATCGCCGGATTATCGACCGAACCCGCAGGCGCTGTCGCGACGATTCCCGCGATTGCGTCGGAATCGCTTCAGCCACCGCCCAGCGCGTGCACCAGTTCGACCACGTCGCCATCGACCAGCGCGTGCTCGGCATGACGGCCCTTGGGCACGATCTCGCGATTGACTTCCACGGCAACGCGTCGACCGGCGTGACCGAGCTGCTCGATGAGAGTGGCGACCGTGGTGCCGGCGGGCAGCTCGCGCGCCTCGCCGTTCAACTGGATCTGGATCATGGGAGCTCTGACATCGGCGCGAGGGGCGAATCCGAAGGGTGCTGCGCAGCCTGAGCGCTTTCGCGCGGCATTGCCTGCGCGAGGCCAGCGGGGCTAAGCTCTCGCACCGCAGCGCGGGTGTAGCTTAATGGTAAAGCAGCGGCTTCCCAAGCCGCCGACGTGGGTTCGATTCCCATCACCCGCTCCACTCGAACGCCGCCCGGGCCATGGTCGATCCGCTTCCCATCGTGCTCGGCTGGTGCGAGACGCTCGCCCTCCCTGACCTGTCCATTCCGGCAATCGAGGCCAAGATCGATACGGGTGCGCGCAGCTCGTCCCTGCATGTCGACAGCCAGCAGGGTTTCACGCGCGACGGGCGCGACTGGGTGCGCTTCGCCCTGCATCTCGATGGCAACGCCGCGCGGCTTGCCGTGCAGGCCGAAGCGCCGGTGCACGACCGCCGCGCCGTGCGCGACTCCGGCGGCCACGAGACCGAGCGCGTCTTCATCCTGACCACGCTGGTCATCGCCGGCATCCGCTACCCGATCGAAGTGAACCTCGCGGCGCGGCGCGGGCTCAAGTTCCCCATGCTGCTGGGCCGCACCGCGCTGGCCGGTCGCTTCCTCGTCGACCCCGCCCGCAAACACACCCTGTCCGATACTCCGCCGTAACCCTCGCGCCACCAGCGACGACTAAGCTGCTCCCGATTCCCGATTCCCGATTCCCGATTCCCGGCCCAATGAAACTCGCCATCCTCTCGCGCAACTCCAAGCTCTACTCCACCCAGCGCCTGGTGGAGGCCGGTCGCGTGCGCGGCCATACGGTGCGCGTGCTGGATCCCTTGCGCTGCTACATGCGCATCGCGCCGGGCAGCTTCGAGATGCACTACAAGGGGCGCGAGCTGACCGACTTCGACGCGGTGATCCCGCGCATCGGCGCCTCGGTGACCTTCTACGGCACCGCGGTGCTGCGGCAGTTCGAGATGATGGGCAGCTACACGCCGAACAGCTCTGAAGCGATCCTGCGCGCGCGCGACAAGCTGCACTGCCACCAGCTGCTGGCGCGCCAGGGCATCGGCCTGCCCAAGACGGTGTTTGGCGACAACCCCGACGATACCGCCGACCTGCTGGCGATGCTCGGCAAGCCGCCGCACGTGATCAAGCTCACCGAAGGCACCCAGGGCACCGGCGTGATCCTGGCCGAGCGCGCCTCGTCTTCGCGCAGCGTCATCGAGGCTTTCCGCGGCCTGTATGCGAACTTCATCGTGCAGGAGTTCATCGGCGAGGCCAAAGGCGCCGATCTGCGCTGCTTCGTGGTCGGCAGCCGCGTGGTGGCCGCCATGCGCCGTCAGGCCAAGCCCGGCGAGTTCCGCTCCAACCTGCATCGCGGCGGCACCGCCAAGGCAGTCGAGCTGAGCGACGAGGAGCGCGAGATCGCCATCCGCGCAGCAAGGGTGATGGGCCTTGGCGTGGCCGGCGTCGATCTGCTGCGCTCCAAGCGGGGTCCGCTGGTGCTGGAGGTGAACTCCTCGCCCGGGCTGGAGGGCATCGAGGGAGCCACCGAGGTCGATGTGGGGGGCGAGATCATCGACTACATCGACCGCCGGTTGCGTGCGCGCCGCAGCAAGAGCTGAGCCCGGCAGCGCAGCTCAGGGCCCCGCCCGCGTGCGCGTCGCCTCCCGCGCGAAGGCGCTTAACGGGACTTCAAGCCGGTCTTAACCCGCATTTAATTGCGCCTGCCGCAGCCTGTGCCGACCGTGTCCTCTGCTCGGCACTCCTAAGTCTTCGTGACTGGCAGACCCATCGGTATCGGGGCAGTACCTCTTCAACCCGCCGCGTGCAGTTCCCCCTGCGCCGGCGGGTTTTCTTTTGCCTGCGGTGGGCCGACGACTGCCCGCTTCAGCGGGTTGTGCAACGCACAAGTGTTCAGGGCGACGCTCGGCGATTCGCACGCGAGAGCGGCTTAACACTTTCCTTCCATTTGCGGCGGGCGTACTATCCGGCGGTCCCCGGGGGCCGCCATGTTGGCGGAATCGGTGGGATGTCCCGAGTATCGTCTTCAAGACGCAGGAGAAAGTCCTATGCAGTTGAACCAGAGCAAGCTTCGCACCGCGGTGCGATTTGCCCTGTGCTTCGGCGCCACCGGCCTGATGGCCGGTCCCGCGCTGGCCCAGGAAGAGGCCACCGAACTCGAGCGCATCGAGGTCACCGGCTCGCGTATCCGTCAGGTCGAGGCCGAGAACGCCCAGCCGATCCTGACCATCACGCGCGCCGACATTGAAAAGCAGGGTTTCGCGTCGGTCGCCGACATCCTGCAGAACGTGCCTGCCGTCGGCACCCCGCCGATCAGCCGCGCTTCGCCGCTGTCCGCCGGTGAAGCCGTCGGTGGCCAGTACATCAGCCTGCGCAACCTGGGTGCCGCCCGCACCCTGATCCTGGTCAACGGTCGCCGCCTGACCTCGACCACCACCGGTATCCAGGACCTGTCCTCGATTCCGGCCGCCGCCGTCGAGCGCATCGAAGTGCTGAAGGACAGCGCTTCGACGATCTACGGTTCGGATGCCATCGCCGGCGTGGTCAACATCGTGACCCGTTCGAGCTTCGACGGCATGCGCGCCAGCGGCTACTACGGCCAGTACGACGAAGGCGACGGCGAGACGGAAGTCTATGACTTCGTCACCGGCCACAGCAGCGATCGTGGATCGCTGATGATGGCGATCGAGTACCGCAAGGAAAACAAGGTCCGCGCCTCCGACCGCGCGTTCTCGGCTTTCCCGAACGGCCAGTTCTATCCGAACCTGGGCTGGACCCCGGTCAGCCGCTGGGGTGGCTTCGTCACCACCGCCGCGACCCCGGTCCCGGGCCTGCCGACCGGCACCCGCGTGGTCCTGCGTCCGGGCGGCGATCCGAGCAACATCAACGATTTCGTTCGCCAGGACCAGACCGCGCCGAACGGCCAGGTCAGCAACACCAACGAGCAGACCGACCTGCGTACCCCGCTGACGAGCCGCCAGATCTTCGTCAACGGTAGCTACGACCTGACCGACAGCATCCGCTTCTTCTCCGAAACGAGCTACTCGCACCGCGAGGCCAGCCGTCAGGTGGCGGGCTACCCGATGCAGGGTGCGGCCTTCGGTATTCCGATGGCGGCCGGCAGCCTGTTCAACCCGACCGGTGCGAGCATCGGCAACTGGTGGCACCGCGGTTGGGACGTTCCGCGCGTCTCCGAGAGCGATCTCGAAGCCTTCCGCGTGGTCCTGGGCCTCGACGGCAGCTTCGATATCGGCACCCGCTACTTCGACTGGGACGTGAGCTGGAACTACGGTGACCAGCGCGTCGTGCAGGCCAGCTTCGGCAACTTCAACCTGGCCAACACCCGTGCGGCCCTGGGCCCGTCCTTCCGCAACGCTGCCGGCCAGCTGCAGTGCGGTGCCCCGGGTGCGGTGATCAACGGCTGCGTGCCGTGGAACCCGTGGCTGCCCGCCGGCACCATCGGCGAAGGCGGCCTGACCAACAACACCGCCCTGCAGAACTTCCTGTTCCAGCGCGAGCACTCGATCGGCGACACCTCGACCCAGGTCGTCAGCGCCAACATCTCCGGTCTGCTGTTCACCCTGCCGGCCGGCGACCTGCAGTTCGCGGGTGGCATCGAGCGTCGCAAGGAGAAGGGCGAGTTCGTGCCCGACGCCCTGTCCGTCTCCGGTGGCTCCACCAATCTGGGCGCCCTGCCGACTCGCGGAGGCTATGACCTCAACGAGGCCTACCTCGAGCTGGACATCCCCCTGCTGTCCGATGTCGCGTTCGCCAAGCAGCTGTCGATCAACGTCGCGTCACGCTACTCCGACTACGACACCTTCGGCAGCACCACCAACAGCAAGGCCAGCTTCCAGTGGCGTCCGATCGACGACCTGCTGATCCGCGGCACCTGGGCTGAAGGCTTCCGTGCCCCGACGATCAGCAACCTGTTCGCTGGTGGTTCGCAGACCTTTGCCTTCTACACCGATCCCTGCGATCCGGTGTACGGCGCGGCGCGTAACTCTGAAGCGACCCGCACCCGCTGCGCGGCCGCGATCGCGAACTACGCGAACTTCCGTCAGCTGCAGCAGGGCTTCGTGCCGACCACGGCAGCCAACGCCCAGACTCCGCTCGCCTTCTTCAGCGGCGCGGCCAACCCGGGCCTTCTGCCGGAAGAGTCCGAGTCGACCACGGTTGGCTTTGTCTACAGCCCGAGCTATGTCGACGGCCTGACCTTGAGCCTGGACTGGTGGAAGATCGAGCTGACCAACACCATCGTCGGCGACACCCCCGGCCAGATCCTGAGCGACTGCTACGTCGACGGTATCGCCTCGCGCTGCAACCTGTTCACGCGTGATCCGGTGCTCGGCATCGTCAACAGCATGAACTACGGCAACCGCAACGCCGGCTTCTCGAACGACGAGGGCTTCGACTTCGGCGCCCTGTACCGCCTGAGCACCGGCTTCGGTGACTTCGGCTTCACCCTGCAGAGCACCTACACCTCGCTGTCCGAGTTCAAGTCGACCAACGACGCGAACATCCCGCTGTCCCAGGCCGTCAGCTTCGGCAGCAACTTCCGCGTCCGTGGCAATGTGGGCGTGGATTGGTCGTATGGTGACTTCGGCGTGAGCTGGAACGCGCGCTACTTCTCCAAGATCAAGGAAACCTGCCTGAGCGTGGTGTCCTTCCCGGAGCAGTGCTCGGATCCGGGCTACATCGCCGGCAACCCGGCGCAGACGCGTCCGATCAACATCGCCGGTTCCAACACCTTCCACGACCTGCAGGTCCGCTGGAATGCGCCCTGGAACGCGACGATCTCGGTCGGTGCGAACAACGCCTTCGAGCATGAAGGCCCGCAGCTGTACACCCAGCCGAGCGCCAACGTCGCCTACTACGGCGGCTTCGACATCGGTCGCTTCACCTACCTGCGCTACACCCAGAACTTCTAAGTTCAGGTTGGCAGGTTTGCCGCACCGCTACGGCCCCGCAAGGGGCCGTAGTTTTTTGCGCCGCGCGAACGTCGCCTGCGGCGACCGCTATCATTCGCGCTGTTCCGCCCCATCAGGCCCTGTCCGCATGAATCCACGTCCGTTCCTCCTCTGCCTGTGCGCGGGGCTGCTGCTGTCGAGCGTCGCGATCGGCGCGGCCAGCCATCCTTGCGCCCGCGAGGTCGATGCCGAGGCCCGCCTCGCCTGCTACGACCGCGCCTTCCCGCCCGTGGCCGAGGCGCTCGGAGCGGCTCCCGTGCAGCGCAGCGAGGACGAGCTGCGGCAGGAATTCGGCCTGACGACGCGCGAGCTGGAGGAGCGCAAGCCCGAAGCCGATCGCGCGCAGCGAATCGACAGCATCGAAGCCGCGGTGACCGATGTGCGCACCGCCCAGGGCGGCCAGCGCGTTCTCACGCTCGACAACGGGCAGGTCTGGAGGCTCACCGAAGGCGGCACCCGCGGCCCCCTGAAGAATGGTGATGCCGTCGTGGTGCGCCGAGCGCTGATGGGCTCCTACATCCTCGTCACGCCCGGAGGCGTCGGCCTGCGCGCCCGTCGCCTGCAGTAGGCTGGCAGCTGCGTGCTCGCTGCGGACGCAGTTCCCTACCTGCCAGTGGCTCGGCTCGGGCACACGCTGTCGGAGCCGCGAACGGATGCACCGGTTTCAACATTGGCAACGCGTCACCCGAACTCGTAGGGCGGTTGAACGCAACACATCCGCCGGCACGCGGTGCAGAGAACGGCTGCCGATTACTGCCTGGGCACAGCCAAGGCAGACGCCATCAGTCCAGAGGCCGGCCCAAGGCTTTCGCCAGGGGCCTGAGCTGCTCCGCATAGGCTCTCCAGCGCCCCGAGGACTCGCGGTACAGCGGCTTGCGCACCTGCGCATGGCTGGCCGTGGCCACGGCATTGCGCTGTTCGTGGAAGCTTAGACAGGCGGGCTCCCAGGGCAGGCCCAGCCAGTCCAGCAGGGCCTGCAGTTCGGCTTCCGGCGCGCGCACGAACGCGTCGTAGTCGAACACCCGCACCGACGGGGCCCATGCATCGAGGACATGGTTCGCCAGCCGATCGAGCTGGGTCTGGTAGTGGCCGATGGCTTCGAGCGTGCTGCTGTACGGTGCCTGTGCCTGGTTCAGGTGCTGCTGGAACACCGATAGCCCGGTATCCATGGGGTCGCGTCGGGTGAGCACGATCCGCGCAGCCGGGAACAGCTGTCGAACGAGCCCCAGCAGCAGGATGTTGTCCGGGCGCTTGTCGGTCACGAAGCGGGAAACGCCGGGCCGGCTCGCGGCGATGCGCCGCAGCAGGCCGCGGTAGTCGGCGCGCAATTGATCGGCGAGCTGGGTGGGTATGGGGGCACCCGCGACATGCGCGGCGAGTGGCCCGGCGGCCAGGCGAGGGAAGTACGCAAGCTCGCCGCCGGCCACGACGTCCGGATGCGCGTTCAGGACCTGCTCCAGCAGGGTCGAGCCCGAGCGGAACATTCCGCAGATGAACAGTGGTGCTGGCAGTTCGGGGTCTTCGGCACGCGCCACCGCGGCGGGCGCCTCGGGAAACGCCGCCAGCAGCGCATCGACATGACGTTCGATGGCCTCGGGGCGGTAGGGCGGGCCACCTCTGGCGGCGAGACGGTTGGCGTCAGCGAAACACGCGAAGGCCTCGGCCGGCAGGCGACGCGCTTCGTGGCAACGCCCGAGCGCGAACAGCAGTCCCGCGCGCAGGCTGTCCTCAAGCCGTGGGTCGGCGGCCGCCGCCGCGAGTCGCTGCAGGCGTTCCGGCAGCGCTTCCTCGGGCAGCCGGATCTGTACCAGCCGCGCCAGCGCTTCCAGGCCCAGCGCAGTGTCCTGGCCGCTGAGCTGCAGGTACGTCGAGATCGCAGCCGGCCAGTCGCCGAGGTCCTCCTGCAGCTTGCCGAGATTGAGCAGGGCCGGGGCATAGTCAGGGCGCAGGCTGAGCGCGCGCTGGAGCTCGATCGCGGCATCCTCGACCCGGCGCAGATCCTCGGACAGGATCACCGCACGGTTGAGGTGCACTTCCTCGGCACCTCCGATACCGGCGGCCAGCGCGCGCGCATAGGCCTGCAGGGCGGACTCCGGCGCACCAGTCCGGCGCAGCAGCCAGGCGTACTCGTACCAACCGTCCGCGTTTCCGGGATGGGCTGAAAGTAGGTGCTGATAGGCCTGCAGGGCCTCGGCTGCGCGGCCGGCGTCGACCAGTCGGCGCGCTTGCGAGTGGATAGGGTTCATGGCCCATAGCCTGTCGCTCGCTTACGCGTAGGGCAAGCTGTGCGAGGGCTCTGGGTTCATGGATGTGGCGACATGCATCTGACCGAGCTCCCTTGCGCGGTGGGCATGCTGATGAGCTGCGCCTGTCGCATGCGGCGATGGCAGTCGACCGCTACCTGCAGGCGACTCCGCTCGCAAACGCCACGGCCTCACTTGCGCGAACGGGTGCCAGCTGGTGGACTGCAAGAATTGATCGCCATCAAGGAACATGTATGAGATTCGCCCGCTTGCCCCTGCTCGTGCTTTTGCTTCTGATTTCTGCTTCGGTCGCCTGGGCGGACACTGCACCGGGACCGGATGCGCCTGAGCGAACGAACGTGGAACACTCGGAGGCTCAGCAAATCATTGCCGAAACCGAGCTGTCCCTCTCAATGGCGCGGGATGGTCAGTACGGGCGCATCAGCAAAAAAGATCTAGAGCGGCTGGAAGCCGCCCAGGCACGCGTGGCGGCATTGCTCGTCAGCGTGGCCTCGCCCACGGAACTAGTGGCTTCGGACAAGCAAGCCCTTGATCAGGCGCAGGCCGAGATCAACAGCATCCTTCGACACGATGACGACAACCGCCGAGTGTGCAAGCGCGTAGCCGCGACTGGAACCCGACTCGGCGCCATGGAATGCATGACTGTGGCCGAGCGGCGTCAACGTGCGCGATCCAACCGCGATGCGGTCCAGGACATGCAGCGTGGCGTGGTGTGTCTCTCCGGTGAGGGTAAGTGGTGCAGCCAACCCTGAGCAGCATGTCTGCACCGTTGACGGTCGCGCGCGCACTAGCGCGGGCAGAGGCGGAGGTGGCCAACCGGCTGCTTCAACGCGTGGCGCGCGGCGAAGGCGCCCTCGCGCTGCCAGAGGCGCGTGCGCTTGCAGAGGCAGCGCCCGCGGCGCCAGACGCCTTGCACATTCTTGGCCTGTGCATGGCTGACGCTGGCCGCTTCGCCGATGCTGTCGCCGCGCTGGATGCGGCTCTCGGGCTTGCACCCGGCGAGCCAAGAATTATCGCCAATCGCGCGCGGGTGCTGCGCCGCGCCGGACGCTTGCCTGAAGCGGTCGCCGCTTGGCGAGAGCATGTTCGCCACGCGCCTTCCGATGCCGCGTCCTGGACCCGTCTGGGGCTGGCTCTGCTTGAGCTCCGTGCCGCGGCCTCTGCGCGCCTTTACGTCGCTCAACCAGACCCATCCCTGCTTGGCGAGGCGATTGAGGCCCTGCGGCGAGCCGTATCGATTTCGCCGGAATCGGTGAGTGCATGGCAGGCGCTCGCGCAAGCGCTGCGCGACGAACACCGCCTGGAGGAAGCCGAGCAAGCGCTGGCGCGCGCGCTTGAGCTCGCGCCGGCCCAGCCCGCCCTCTGGCTCAGTCAGGCGCATCTGCTCCGTCTGTGTGGACGACCCGAAGAGGCGCTGCGGGCCATTGAACGGGCGGAAGCCAACGGTGGCGCCGGTCCGGAACTGCTGGACAGCAAGGTCGGAGTGCTGGTGGATGACTTGCGCATCGCTGAAGCTCAGGAACTCGCCTTGGAGCTCGTGCAGCGCTTTCCGGACTTCACTCCGGCCTACTCCACCCTGACGCATCTGCGGTGGGAGTATGGCTCCGCTGTCGAGGGCTCCGAGGCGCCAGAGGCGTTCTTCAGGCGCGCGGCGGATGCGAGGGCCGGCGACGCAGACCTGCAGCTGGCATTCGCGAGCTTCCTGCTGGAGGCAAAGCGGGGTGAGGAAGCATTCGAGCGCTTGCAGCTGCTTCGGCAGCAAAGCGATCATCCGCGGCTTGTGGCGCTGCAGGCCAATGCGTTGGAGATCGCCGGCTTATCCGAGCGCGCTGCCGCGCTCTACGCCGAGGCCGATCCGCTGCTGGGCGCCAACGATCCGGCGTTCAACATCGCTTACGCGCGTCACTTGCTGAAGAGTCGTCAGTGGACTGCGGCCGCGGCGCGCCTTGAGCGGACCCTGACTCTGGACCCGAAGCGACAGGAAACGTGGGCGTACCTGGCCACGGTTTGGCGTTTGCTCGACGACCCGCGCGAGGACTGGCTCTGTGACTTCTCGCGGCTTGCGGTCCTCTTGCCGGTGGACTGCCCGCCAGGCTGGTCGCAGATGTCTGAGTTTCTCCTCGATCTGCGCGCTTATCTGGAAACCCTGCATCGCGCTCATCGCGAACCTGTCGTGCAGAGCCTGCGTCAAGGCTCACAGACCCCCGGCCGTCTGTTCGGCAGGCCTGATCCGAGGCTGCAGGCCCTCCAGCAGAGTCTGGTGGCGGCAATCGAGGATTGGCTGCGCAGCATGCCGCATGATGCGACTCATCCGTTTCTCGGACGTTTGGCGCGCAGCATTGATTTCACGGGTTCGTGGTCTGTCAAGCTCTGGGAATCAGGCTCGCATGCCAATCACTTCCACAGCGATGGTTGGATGAGTTCGGCCTTTTACGTGTCCTTGCCGCCGTCGGTGCTCGACCAGTCGAATGCGGCGGTCGCCGCAAGCGAGAGGGTGCTAGCCCAGCCGACTGCCGGCAGTCTGCAGTTGGGGCAGCCGCCGGAGGAGCTTGATCTGGGGCTTGCGCCGCGCCGGATCCTCCATCCCTTGCCGGGTTATCTGGCGCTGTTCCCATCCTACATGTGGCACGGAACCGTCCCGTTCGCCGATGCAGAACCACGCATCACGGTCGCCTTCGACATGCTGCCGCGAAGCTGAAGTGCAGGGCCTCAGGCCGCTTGGACACCTCGCTCGCGCAGCGCCTGCAGCAGGGGCTCGAGATGCGGCAGATAGCGGCGCCAGCGCCCCGAGGCCGAGTCAAAGATGGGCTGCCGAACCTGCCAATAGCTCGCAGTCTTGACCGTGTTGCGAAGCTTGTGGAACTCAAGGCAGCTTGCGTCCCATGGCAGGCCGACGAAGGCCAATACTCGACGCGCTTCGTCTTCCGGTGAGCGGATGAACACGTCGTAGTCGAAGTCGAGAATGTCCTGCGGGTAGAGAGACTTCCAGTGCGCCATCAGTCGTCGGTACTCGCCGTAGTAGTGGCCGATGTCTTCAAGGCGGCACGCGTACGGTGCGACCCGCGGATTGATGTGCTGCATGAATACCGACAGGCCGTTGTCCACCGGATGGCGTACGGTGTGGATGAACTTCGCGTCGGGAAGGAGCCGCTTGATCAGACCGATGAACTGGAAGTTCTCGGGCCGCTTGTCGGTGATGAATGTCTGGTCATCCGCTGTCGGGAACAGGTCCCGCAGGTGCGTCATGTACTCATCCGCCAGTGCCCGCAGGTCCGCAGCATCAAGGCGCGCCATCGACTGCGGAAACGGGCTCAGCCGATCGACCACCAGCCTCAGCAGCCAGTCGACCTCACCGCCGGGTACGACCGCGGGATGCGCTGCCAGGACTTGCTCGACCAGCGTTGAGCCTGAGCGGAACATGCCGCAGATGAAGAGCGGAGTCGGCCCCGTGACGCTGCGGGGTGTTGCCGATGCGCCTGGCGCTGCTCCTCGGTCGAAGCAGCGGATCAGTTCATCACCCAGGCCGGACTGGCGCGCGGGCTGATAGCGGACGCCGTGGAGTGCAATGAGCCCCGCGTTGCCTCGACTGAACGCACTGAACGCGTGTGCGACTTCGCATAGTCGGTCGTAGCTGTGGCCGAGTGCGAACTCGACATGGACGCGGGCATCCGCGCCGACCACAGGATCTCCCAGCGCCGCCAGAAGGGCATGCAGTTCGGCGTCGTCACTGGACGCCGGGGGTTGGATGATCAGGCTGCGAGCCCGTGCCACCGCGCGCAGACCGGCATTGACTTCAGAGGCAAACGCCGGCTCGCTCAGCACCCGTCGATAGCAGGCCAACGCCTCCGTGCGCAGCCCGCGCTGCTCGTACAGATTGCCCAGATTCATCAGCGCAGGCAGGTAGTCCGGCTTCAGCGCCAGCGCGTGCTGCAGCTCGGCTTCTGCGGCTTCATCTCGACGGAGGCGATCAGCGAACAGAACTGCCCGGTGCAAATGCAGCTCATGCGGCGCCTGCGGCTTGCGCTGCAGCGCCTCGCCGAAGCATTGCACGGCGGCGGCCGCGTCGCCGCAATCCGCCAGTGCTTCACCGAGTGCCCTGTGGAGATAGGCGCTCTCGGGCTGCAGCCTGACCGCCTCACGCAGCAGGGGCAGCGCTTGCGGGTGGCGCCCGGCGCGCTGCAGCCAAGAGGCCTGTGCGAGCAGTGCTCTGGCCGTGGGCAGCACTTCGCTCACGAACGCTCCAACCTTACCCGCCAGCCCACCAGATGATCGCGGTTATGCAGCAGAGGCCCTGCATGCGCGACCTTGAAGCCCAAGTCGCCAGCTTGGGCGAGCACAGCGGCCATCGCTTGGTCATCCAGCGCATGATCGACGAGGTCGTTCAGACGGCGCGCCGAGGTACGCAGGTCTTCCTCGGCACGATCTATCTCAAGCCCCAAGCGGTCCGGCCGCATTTGGCCGCGCAGGCCCATCAAGCTGCGCGCGGCATCCAGCGCCACCTCCAACACTTGGCCGCTCTCGCCTCGCGCGCGGCGCTCGCCCAGCGCAGCTCGCAGTCCGCGGATGGCCGCAACCAGTTCATCCGAGGCATGGCGCAGAGTGGTGGCATCGCCGGATTCCGCGGTAAGCAAACGACGCAACCGCCGATGCAGTCGCGACTGTTTGAACACTAGATCACAGTCGAGCAGCGCGCGCTGGGCCGACCGCACCAGCAGCGAGTCGGCGTGATGCAGCACGAACTGCGCGTTGCCAGCAGCCTTGAGCACTCTCGCGACCTCCGCCAGCGATGCCGCGATGTCGCCATACTCAAGGGCGTAGTGACCGCTGACGGCGTCGAACGTGTGCGGCTCGAAGGGCAGTCGTTCGCTGCGTACGCCAGGATGAAAGCGCACCCCCGCGAAGCGCGCCGCGCCATCCGGGACATCGCGCAGTGGGTCGATCAGGGCGAAGTCGGTGGCATCGATCCGCCAGCGGACGCCGTGCCGCTGGGCGGTTTGCAGGGCAATTAGCGGCAGCACGCCGTTGCCGGTGCCGACATCGAGCAGGCGGCCCTCTGGGGGCAGGCATGCGAAGAACTCTTCCCAGGCTGCCCTGATTTCCTGATCGTAGAGTCCGTCAGGTCCCGCTGGTCCGGTCGCAAGACGACCGCTCCGGTAGTAGTTCTCCCACTGCTGCAGACTCACGCCATCCTCCTCGAAGCTCGCATCAGTATATCGACCGCACTGCGGCCGCTATGCTCTCTGCGGGCGGTGGGCCCACAGCATGTAGAGACTGCGCGGCATGAACAACGAGATCCGGGCCTTGGTTGCGGCAGCCACCGACGCCACGCAGCACGGGCGGTCGCAGGAGGCAGAGCAGCTCTGGCGGAGAGTGCTTGCGCTTGACCCGGGGCATCCGCGCGCCCTGTACGCGCAAGGTATGCAGGCCCGCCAAGCGGGCGATCCGGCAAACGCCAAGGCCCTGCTCGCGCGCGCCGCTGTCGCTGCGCCCGGGGAGCCGGCGATCCAGCTTGGCATCGCAATGGTGTGCCGCGAACTTGGCGATCTGGATGGCGAAGCATCAGCCATCGAACGCGCGCTGCAGCTGGATCCGTACTGCCTGCCTGCCCTGCTCGCCAAAGCGGCCGCTATCGAGCGCGACGTGGGCCTCCGAGCCGCGGCGCCGGTATACCGCAACGCCCTGAAGATCGCGCCATCGGAGCCGGAGTGGCCGGCGGCGATGCGCACGGCACTCGCACACGGCAAGGCGGTGGTGGGGCGTGTGGGGGAGGAACTCGCTGCGTTCATCGAACAGCGAACCGGCGCGATCATGGCGCGTCTGACGGCACTGGAAGTTGAGCGCTGGAGGGAAGCGGGGGCCATCGTCAGCGGTCGCAGCACCGCCTATCACTCGCAGGCCAACCGTCTGCTGGTGCCGAGGCTGCCGGCAATCCCCTTCTTCCCGCGTGAGCTCTTCCCATGGGCTCACCAGCTTGAGTCCCAGACTTCAGCAATTGCCGAAGAGATGCTTCACGTACATGCTGAGCAACAGTCGGAGTTCCGACCCTACGTCGCTTATGCGCCGGGGACACCCGTAAACCAGTGGCACGAACTCAATCACTCGCAGCGCTGGAGCAGTTACTTTCTTTGGCGTGACGGTGTGCCGGTAGCTGCGCACCAGCAGGCCTGTCCGCGCACCGCTGCGGCGCTCGGCGCGATCGAGATGGCGGATATCGGTGGCTTGTGCCCCAACGCGATGTTCTCGGCGCTGTCGCCCCATACCCGCATTCCGCCCCATCATGGCGAGACCAACGCGAGGCTGGTCGTCCATCTGCCGCTTGTGGTGCCAGAGGGGTGTCACTACAGGGTCGGTTTCGAGCAACGGCAGTGGAAGGTCGGGGAGCTGCTGTTCTTCGACGACAGCATCGAGCATGAGGCCCGCAACGATAGCGATGCGCTACGGGTGGTGCTGATCTTCGACGTGTGGAATCCGCTGCTCTCAGAAGCTGAGCGCGATATGGTTCGCAGCCTCAGCCAGCTCACGCGAGAGTTCCACCAAACCGGCACAGGCTAATGCCTGAGCGGCGGTGACCCTCTGGCGGGGAGACTTCAGGCCCGCATCCATTCGAGTTCGACCATCGCTGGTTACTCGATTCGGGGCTCCACCCGAAGTCTCCTGCTTCGCTGGCCCACGTTGTCAGCAATATCCACTCATCGAGGACAGCATGCATTCACCAGTTACGACACATCCAGACCGGCGCGCTCGACTCGCAGTCGCATTCCAGCTGCTGCGCGAGGGGAAGTTCGAAGAGGCCGTAGGTGCTGCTGACGCGCTGATCGCGCAATATCCGGATGACGCCGAGTGTCAGTTTCTTGCCCTTGAAGCGCGACTCGCGAACGGGCAGCCTGAGATCGCGCTCGGGCACGCCGAGCGGGCCTGTGAGCTGGCTCCGGACCAGTTGCCATTGATGCTGCGTCGCGCTGAGGTGCTGCTGGCGCTACGGCGTCGCACGGACTTCAGGTCCGTGGCCGCCGAAGCGCGCGGGCTGGCTGGCAATGACCCTCGCGCGCTCTGGGCGATTGGCAACGCCTACCTGGCCTGCGACGACGCGAACGAGGCTCGATCGATGTTCGAGGCCGCTCTCGCGTGTGGTGCCGAATCGCCCGGTCTGCACATGAGCCTCGCGCATGTCCGCCTGTTCACCGGCGACCTGGAGGGCGCTGAGCGTTCGGCCAATGCAGCATTGGCGCAAGCCCCCGGCATGGGTGAAGCCCTGCACCTTCGCTCGACGTTGCGTCGTGCGTCACCCGAGCGCAACCACGTGGATGAGCTGCGCGGCCGGCTGCAGGGCCTGCGAGAACCGCGGGCGCGCGCTTTCGCCAGCTATGCGTTGGCCAAGGAGCTGGAGGACCTCGGTCGTGAAGCAGAGGGCTTTGAAGCGCTGCGCGAGGGAGCCTCGCTCATGGCCGGCGTCCTCAACTACAGCGTGCAACCGGAGCTGGATGCCATGGTGCTCCTGCGCGAGACGTTCAGCGCGAAGGCGCTCGCGGAGCTGCCATTCGGTGACGACGGCGAAGGGGCGATTTTTGTGGTCGGAATGCCTCGCACCGGCACCACCCTAGTGGAACGCATGTTGAGCAATCACCCGCGGGTGCGCTCAGCGGGCGAGCTGCTCGATTTCAAGTCACTGCTGACGTCCGCGATCGCGGACATCCAGCGGCAGCAGGTGGCGCTGTCGCCGGCGCAAGCGGCTCTGCTGATCGATCTGCCGGCGCTGGGCCGCGGGTACATGCGCGGGGCGCGCGAGGCCGCGCGCGGGTCGGAGGTGTTCGTCGACAAGATGCCGGTCAACTTCCTCTACTGTGGCCTCATAGCGAAAGCTCTGCCGAAAGCAAGGATCGTTCATCTGGTGCGCGATCCGATGGACAGCTGCTACGCGGTGTTCAAGACGCTTTTCCAGAACGCCTACTTCTTCTCGTACGACCAGACCCAGCTTGCCGACTACTACTCGGCCTATCGCGACCTCATGGCGCATTGGCGCGCGGTCTTGCCGGGACGCATTCTGGACGTGCAGTACGAGGCATTGGTGCAGGACACCGAAGCGGAAGCCCGCAGGTTGCTCGATTTCTGTGGTTTGGAGTGGATCGGCGCCGTGCTGAATCCGGACGAGAACGAGCAGCCAACGAGCACCGCAAGCGCCGCCCAGGTGCGCCAGCCCGTGCACACCCGTTCGATCGGGCGCTGGCGAACGGTGGCAGAAGGGCTTCGGCCCTTGCTGGACCGTCTGCAAGCACATGGTTTGGTGGGCGCGGACGGATCGCCCCAGTAGCGCATCGCCATTCGTCCACCAGCCCGGAGTTGCGCCTACCCGGACACAGCTTGGTTGGCCGCACCACAAAAGAAAACGGCGGGCACGAAGCCCGCCGTTTTCATTGCCTCGCCTGAACCTTAGAAGTTCAAGTTGATGCTCGTGAACACGTAGCGGCCGAGCTGATCATAACCGCCGGGTGCGTTCGCGTTGAGGGCATTCGGCGGCCCAACCAGCGGCGGCTCCTTGTCCGCAAGGTTGTTCACGCCCAGCGTCAGGTTGATGTTGTCAGCCAGCGCAAGCGAGCCCGACAGGTCGAGATAGCTGTATGCCGGGATACCGCCCTTGGCTGCCACCAGCGGGTCTGTCGTCAGCGTCTGGCCGCGCGTACCGATGTACTCCAGCTCGCCGAAGTAGCGCCAGCGCAGATTCACCGACCAACTGTCACGCGCATAGCGCACGTTCGCGATATGGCGCCATTCCGAGGTCTGGCAGTTCGGGTTGATCCGACCCGCGCAGTCGTAGGTGAAGACGTCGCTGATGCCCGGCAGCGGCGTGTTCTCTTCCTTCATGATGTAGTTGCCGATGAACGAGGTGAGGAAGCGGCCGCCAATCGCCTCAAAACCATAGTTCACGTTGAGGTCCAGACCCTGCGAATGCAGTTCGCCGAAGTTGTCGGTGATGTTGACCACGTAGAAATCGGGGTTGCGGAACAGGTCGCCCGACTGCGGATTGCGTTCGACCAGCTCACACAGGCGCGCCTCGCCGGTGATTGCACAACCCTCCAGGATCGTGGCGGCACCGATGCCCCTGATGGTGTCCTTGATCTTGATGTCGTAGTAATCGAGCGCGATCGCCAGGTTGTCGGTCGGCGCGAAAACGAGGCCCAGAGTATAGGTGTCTGCTTCCTCGGGGGTGAGGGTGTCCAGACCGCCAATGAACTGGTTGTACTGGCCGGCGCCATTCGCCGGAACACGCCCGTACTGGTCCGCCGTTACGCCGGTGTTGGCGCACTGTGCGGCGTTGAAACCGCGCGCTTCGATCTGATCGGCGCGTCCGGCACAGATATCGGTGCCACTCCACAGCGCGGTGCGCTGCTGGGCGAACAGATCATTGATGCCCGGCGCGCGGATTGCCCGGTTGTAGCCACCGCGCGGGCGGAACATGCCGACATCTGCCGCAAAGCCGATCTTGTAGGTGTTGGCCCCGCCGGAGCGGTCGTAGTCGGAGTACCGGTAGCCAACATCAAGATCCAGCGACTTGAACACACCATCACCAACGAACACCGGCACCAAGCCTTCCATGAAGACTTCGTTGACCTTGGTCTCACCATCGATCGGCGGCGACGAGGAGCCGGCACCGGCGAAGTTGCCGGCGGCGCTGTCGTTGTCCGCCACGAAGGCATAGGACTCGCGGCGCGACTCGACACCGACCACGCCGAAAATGTTGGATCCGCCAGCGGACGGGAAGCCGAAGCCCAGATCGCCGGTCGCGAAGGCGTTGAACACGTCCATCTCGGTGTCGATCTTGCTGAAGCTCACGCCAGCGAGCGCGTTGGCGGCTGCAGCAGTAACGCCGCCGGGCTGCCAGACGTTGTAGAACAAACAGCCGTCAAACGATCCGGCGGGGCAGCCCAGCAGCGCCTGCTGGATGCGCGAGGTCAGGAAATCGTTGTAGCCCTGGATGTCGTTGCTGGTGCGTGCGAACAGGTAAGACGCATCGTAGGTCCAGGACTCAGTCAACTGGCCCTTGGTGCCGACCACGAAGCGATAGCTGGCATCGGTGGTATTGGTGCGACGGGGGCCGCCTTCCACGTTGCGTCGCGCGACATATACGTTGAAGGGAACCGTCGGGTCGATGCCAAGGTCTGAACAGGCCGTGCCGAACAGCGGGTTGGCGCAGTCCTGGTCTTCGAGAAGCGTGAAGAATGCGCCCGACTCGGCGATCTGCAGGCTGTCCTTGCGGTTGACCAGCATCGCTTCGAAGTAGGGGGTGAAATGCTCGTTGATCTCATAGGAGATCGACGTGCCAGCCGTATAGCGCTCATCCGGACGCTGGTAGTAATTCGGCGGCGCGTAGTTATAGAGCGGGCCGTACGAATCCGTCCAACGGCCAGCACTGTTGTAGCTTGCGGGAGTGAACAGCTCGGGGGTGGTGTCCGTCTCAAACTGACTGAAGTAAAAGTTGCCCGGGAAGCTCGTCGGCGAGCCACCGCACTCTCTGCCGTTGGCCAGCAGGGCGCAGGAAGCGTAGTCACGCTGCGCGTGGAACAGCGCATCGTTCTCACGATAGGTTACCCATGCCATGGCATGACCCGAACCGTCACCCAGCCTGCCACCCCATGCCAGATCGATGTTCTTGCTGGCGCCATCGAAGCCGGAGTTACCGTCCTCATAGGCATAGCCAGCCTGGTCTTGCAGACCCTGCATGTACTCGTTGCGATTGTCGTGCTGGTAGGCGGAGTAGCCCGCATTGATACTGAAGCCCTCGAACTCGGTGTCGAGGATGAAGTTCACCACGCCAGCGACAGCGTCCGAGCCGTAGACGGCGGAGGCGCCGCCCGTCAGCACGTCGACGCGGTTGATCAGCGAGGCGGGGATGATGCTGATGTCGCGCAGCTCACCGGTCGGACCCGGCGGCAGGCGGCGGCCGTTGACCAGGGTCAGGGTGCGCTCGGCGCCCAGGTTGCGCAGCGACACGGTCGCATAGCCGGTCGACGGGTTGTTGGTCTGCGAGTCAAACGCCGGGGTCAGCTGCGGGTACTGGTTGACGAGGTCGTCAACGCGGGTGGCGCCGGAGAGCGCGAAGTCTTCGCGCTGGATTTCGGTGACCGGGGCGGAGGAGGTCACGGTCTGGCTCTGGATGCGCGAGCCGGTGACCACGATCTGGTCAAGGGAGGTGGGCGTTTCTTCGCTCTGCGCGTACACCGGAGCGGCCACGAGGGCGGCGGTGCCGGCGACGAGGGCGAAGCGAATCGCACCCGACAGCGGGTTGAACTTTGACATCGGCTATGTCTCCAAACAGTTGGCTGGGATCGGGGCGGCGCCCGAAGACCTCAACCGCCCCCGGAACTGGGACAGCGGTCTCTGGATGCTAACACAATGTTTACAAGCCTCCGCCAGACCTGCAGCGCCTCCACACCGGTCTATATGCGCGCGCGAGCCCTTCCGCGAGGCGGACCTCGGCGGCGGCGGGCGCACGCACCGCGAAGCGACGTGACGGAGTAGCATCCGGCATCAGGCTCAAGGGCAGGTCTCGCAGCATGGGGGCGGCAGGCAACAGGGGGCGATGCGGTGGCGATTGAGGAGCGCAGCCTTCCGCTGGAGGCCCTGCAGCCCGGCATGTTCGTGTGCCGCATCGAGCTTCCATGGAGTGAAACCCCGTTCGCCCTGCAGGGACTGCAGATCGCCTCGCGCGCGGACATCGAGGCCCTGAGGCCTTACACCCGGACCGCAGTCGTCGATTTCCGCCGCAGCGTCCTGCCCGAGGGCCGCAGTCTGCTGCTCACCCTGGGCTACCGCCCGCCGCCCGGAGTTCGCCTGCCGGAGTTGCGTCCGTATCCCGAGGCACTGCCGGTGGAACAGGAGCTGCCGCGCGCGCGCTCGGCCCGGCGCACGGCGATGGGCTTGGCGCGGCGCCTGCAGGACGACCTGCGTGCAGGTCGACCGCTGGAGCTGGAACAGCTGGGCGAAGCCGTGCAGCCGGTGGTGGCCAGCGTGCTGCGCAGTCCCGACGCCTTCTTCTGGCTGGTCGCGCTGCGTCGTCGCGACCCCTATGCCTATGCGCACGCGCTCAACAGCGCGGCACTGGCAACCGCACTGGGGCGGCAGATCGGCCTGCCAGCGGATTTGCTGGTGGAACTGGCCGGAGCCGCGCTGCTCATGGACATCGGCATGTCCTTGCTGCCGGATGGCCTGTGCAACCACGGCCTGCTGCTGTCGCCGGCGGAGCACCGGCAGGTGCAGCAGCACGTTGCCCTGGGTCTCGAGGCGCTGGCCTCGCGCCCTGGGGTCAGCGAGTCACAGCGGGAGTGGATTGCAGCCCATCACGAGCGCCACGATGGCAGCGGCTATCCGGAGGGGCTGTCCGGCGCCGGCATTCCGCTGTTTGCCCGCATGCTCGGGCTGGCAGATACCTACGACGCCCTGTGCTCCGACCGCCCACATCAGAAAGGCTTGTCGCGCCATGACGCGACCCAGTGGCTGTACCGCGAGCGCGATCGCCTGTTCCAGGCCGAGCTGGTCGAGCAGTTCGGGCAGGCGCTTGGCGTGTATCCCACCGGCACCCTGATCGAGCTCTCCAGCGGCGAGGTAGCGGTGGTCAGCCAGCAGAATGCGGCGCGCCGGCTGTTCCCCAAGGTCACCGTGCTCACCCACCCCGACAAGACGATCAACGCCGCCTTCCCGCAGGTCGATCTGTGGCTGGACGATGCCGCCGCCGGTGGGCGCCGCACCATCCTGCGGGCCCTGCGGCCGGGTGCCCACGGCATTGATCTGGGCCAGCTGTTCCTGGTCGACGATGCCAGCGAGGCGGCCGAATGAGTGCAGGCGTGAGGCGTCCGGCATGCCCGAACTGAGCCCCGACTGGCCGGGCCTGCGCGCCTACATCGATGGCCAGCGCGCGGGGTCGGATCCCCTGCCGCTGGCGCTGCTGCACCTGCACCTGCGCAGACACCGCAGCCTGCGCGCCCGGCTCGGCGAGGATGTGCTGCGGGCGCTCAGCGAGCGCGTGCTGCAGCGGGTGTGGCGGGTGTTGCGAACGCAGGACCGGGTGCTGGTGCTGAGCGATTCGGACCTGCTGATCGCCCTGCCGGAGATGCTCAGCGCCGGCCACGCCCGCCTGGCCGCGCAGGCCCTGCAGCGTGCCCTTTCGGAACCCGTGCAGTTCGATGAGCTGATCCTGCGGGTGCAACCCGAGATCGGGCTCGCGCTGGCGCCCGTGCACGGCGCCGACGCCTCAGCCCTGCAGCGGGCAGCGGCCGCCGCATCGGAAGCCGCGCGCACGGCGGCGGGCGGCATCGCCGAAGCCACCGGTGCGCCTGCACCTCTTCTTTATGCAGACCTCGCCCGCGATCTGCGCGCCAACGCCCTGACCGTCGAGTTCCAGCCGATCGTGCGCCTGCGCGATGGGCGCCGGATCGGCTTCGAAGCCCTGGCGCGCTGGCGCCATCCGCGTTCCGGCGAGCGGGTGCCGCCGGCGCTGTTCGTTGTCCAGGCCGAGGAGGCCGGGCTGGTGCCCGAGCTCACCCGCTGGAGCCTGCAGGCGGCCCTGCGCGAGTTCAAACCCCTGCATGCAGCCGATCCGAGCCTGCACTGCGCTCTGAATCTCTCGGCCCGCGCCTTCGAGGACAGCGCCCTGGTCGAGCAGATCGAGTCGGCGCTGGCGATCTGGGGCCTGCCGCCCTCGGCCCTGCTGCTGGAAATCACCGAGACCGCCCTGCTGGAGGAGCCCCAGCGCAATGCCCGCCAGCTGTCGCGCCTGCGCGCGCTCGGCGTCGGTGTCGCCCTGGACGACTTCGGCCAGGGCTATTCGTCGTTCGGCTATCTGCAGTTCCTGGAGCTCAGCCTGCTCAAGATCGACCGGCGCTTCCTTGAGCGCCTGGAGGGGGCGCGTGAGCGCGGCCTGGTGCAGTCGATGATCCAGCTCGCCCATCGCCTGCAGATGCTGGTGGTGGCCGAGGGCGTGGAGACGCCCGCAGTGGCCGGCGTGCTGGCGCAGCTCGGCTGCGACTTCGCCCAGGGCTGGCATTTCGGTCATCCGCATCCGGCGGCGCACTGGCTGGCAGAAGGCTGAGGCGCACGGGCCGGATTCGCGTTTGCCCCCCTCGGAGGCGCTCGGCCACAATGCGCGGCTTACCGCCCCGCCGCCCTTGGAAACCCCGATGCCCAGCCGTCGCGAACTTGCCAACGCCATCCGCTTCCTCTCCGCCGACGCCGTCGAGGCGGCCAAGAGCGGCCACCCGGGCATGCCGATGGGCATGGCCGACATCGCCGAAGTGCTGTGGAACGACTTCCTCAAGCACAGCCCCGGCAACCCGGGCTGGGCCAACCGCGACCGTTTCGTGGTCTCCAACGGCCATGGCTCGATGCTGCTGTACTCGCTGCTGCATCTCGCCGGCTATCCGCTGCCGATCGACGAGCTGAAGCGTTTCCGGCAGCTGCACTCGAAGACCCCGGGCCACCCCGAGGCCTTCCACACCCCGGGCGTGGAGACCACCACCGGCCCGCTGGGCCAAGGCTTGGCGAACGCGGTCGGCATGGCGCTGGCCGAGAAGGTGCTGGCGCGGCGCTTCAACCGACCCGGCCACGCCGTGGTCGACCACCACACCTATGTGTTCCTCGGCGACGGCTGCCTGATGGAGGGCATCAGCCACGAGGCCTGCTCGCTGGCCGGCACCATGAAGCTCGGCAAGCTGATCGCCTTCTGGGACGACAACGGCATTTCGATCGACGGCGAAGTCCACGGCTGGTTCTCCGACGACACCCCGGCGCGCTTCGAGGCCTATGGCTGGCAGGTGATCCGCCGCGTCGATGGCCACGACCCCGAGGAGATCGCCCAGGCCATCCGCACCGCACAGGCCGAGACCGGGCGCCCGACCCTGATCTGCTGCCGCACCACCATCGGTTTTGGCGCGCCGACCAAGGCCGGCAAGGAGGTCTGCCACGGCGCGCCGCTGGGCAAGGACGAGATCGCCGGCGCCCGCGCCGCGCTCAGCTGGCCGCATGCGCCATTCGAAATCCCGCAGGACATCTATGCCGGCTGGCGTGCGCGTGATCTCGCGGGCGCCGAAGCGCAGTGGAACGCGGTGTTCCAGGCCTATGCGCAGGCGAACCCCGAGCTTGCCGCCGAGTTCGAGCGGCGCATGCGCGGCGAGCTGCCGGCCGATTTCGTTGCCTCGGCCGATGCCTATATCGCCAAGCTGCAGGCCGAAGGCCCGACCGTGGCCTCGCGCAAGGCCTCGCAGATGGCGCTGGAAGCCTTCGGCCCGCTGCTGCCCGAGCTGATTGGCGGCTCGGCCGACCTGGCCGGCTCCAACCTGACGCTCTGGAAGGGTTCGAAGGACGTCAACGCGGAGGACCCGAACGCCAACTACGTCTACTACGGCGTGCGCGAGTTCGGCATGAGCGCGATCGCCAACGGCCTCGCCCTGCACGGCGGCTTCCTGCCCTACGACGCCACCTTCCTGGTGTTCAGCGACTACGCGCGCAACGCCCTGCGCATGTCGGCGCTGATCCCGACGCGCACCATCCACGTGTTCACCCACGACTCCATCGGTCTCGGCGAGGACGGCCCGACCCACCAGCCGGTCGAGCACCTGGCCAGCCTGCGCTACATCCCCAACAACCACGTCTGGCGCCCCTGTGACGCGGTCGAGAGCGCGGTCAGCTGGAAGGCGGCGATCACCCGTACCGACGGCCCGAGCTGTCTCGTGTTCAGCCGCCAGAACCTGCAGCACCAGCCGCGCACCGCCGAACAGGTCGCCGACATCGCGCGCGGCGGCTACGTGCTGACCGACCCGCCGGAGGCGCGCTTCGACCTGATCCTGATCGCCAGCGGCAGCGAGGTCGAACTCGCCCTGCAGGCCGCGCGTGCGCTGGAAGCGGAAGGCACCAAGGTGCGTGTGGTCAGCATGCCCTGCAGCAATGTGTTCGACGCCCAGCCCGTCGAATGGCGCGAAGGCGTGCTGCCCGGCTGGTGCCGCAAGCGCATCGCCATCGAGGCCGGCGTGTCCGACTTCTGGCGCAAGTACGTGGGCCTCGACGGCGCGGTCATCGGCATCGACAGCTTCGGTGCCTCGGCCCCCGCGGACCAGCTGTTCAAGCACTACGGGTTCACGGTGGAGAAGATCGTGGCGGCGGCGAAGGGGCTTTGAGGGCCGGGAATCGGGAATTGGGAATCGGGAATCGGGAATCGTTGAGAGCAGGCTGCCCTTCGGGTTGACTGGTGCGAGGCCGATGTGGCTCCGGCATTGGCTCTCGCTTCTCGCTTCTCGCTTCTCGCTTTTTGCTTTTTGCTTCTCGCTTTGGCTCTTGCGGGCAGGAGCCCGCGCTCTTCAGGGGCCCCTGGGGAGCGGCGAGGCTCGGTCGATCAGCCCGCAGGGGCGCCGGCAGGGATGCCGGCGATGTTCGTGACAGTGCAGGGATGCACTGTCCACGAACACCGGCCGAGGCTCGCGAACCCTAAGCGCAGGGATGCGCGGAGGGCGCGGACGAGGGGTGCCCTTCTCTTTGGTTACTTTCTCTTGGGCACGCAAGAGAAAGTGACTCGGGCAGCCCGAAGGGCTGACCGAAAGCTCTGCTCTTCGCCTTCAGCGATGAAGCGGCCTAACAGAACCGAGGCAAGGGTGAAGCTCATGGTGGGCCAGGGCCCACCCTATGCGGCCCGACAGCCCGCACGGCTCGCCGCATGCCTGGCAGGTCGATTGAGGCAGGCAAGAGTCGAGTTGGAACGGTGGTGCGGCTTGCGGGGCAGGGCTCCGCCCGGCCCTCACCCCAACCTCTCTCCCTCGGGAGAGGGGCTCACAGCGCGCACAATTGCTGGCGGCTTCGTTGAATCCTTCTTCGTCATTCGAGCGCTTGGATTTGCAAGCTGCGAAAAGCGCGTACAGCTACTGGAGGCTTCGTTGAAAACTTCCTCGTCATTCGAGCGCTTGGATTTGCAGGCAGCGAAAAGCGCGCACAACTACCGGGGGCTTTGTTGAAAACTTCCCCGTCATTCGCACTCGTAGGATTCGACGCCGACGACACCCTCTGGCACAGCGAAATCCACTTCCAGCAGGCCCACGCCGAGTTCGAGCGCATCGTCGGCCAGTACGTCGATCTCGCCGATGCCGGGCTGCACCAGCGCATGCTCGACACCGAGCGCCGCAACATCAAGCTGTTCGGCTACGGCGCCAAGGGCATGTGCCTGTCGATGATCGAGACCGCGATTGCACTCACCCAGGAGCGCATCAGTGCGGCCGACATCCATCGGCTGCTGGACCTCGGCAAGGGCATCCTGACCCACCCGGTCGAACTGCTCCCGGACGTGCGCAGCGCGGTCGAGGCGGCGGCGGAGGTGGCGCCGCTGGTGCTGATCACCAAGGGCGATCTGTTCCACCAGGAAGCCAAGATCCGCCAATCCGGCCTCGCCGGATTGTTCCCGCGCATCGAGATCGTTTCGGAAAAGGACCCGCCGACCTATGCCCGCGTGCTCGCCGAGTGCGAGGTCGCGCCGGCGCGCTTCGCCATGGTCGGCAACTCGCTGCGCTCCGACATCGAGCCGGTGCTGGCGCTGGGCGGCGCGGGCGTGCATGTGCCCTATGCGGTGACCTGGGCGCTGGAGGCCGAGCACGCCGTCGATCCCACCCACCCGCGCCTGCGCTGCGTGCAGCGCACGGCTGATGTCCCGGCCGCGCTGCGCGAGCTCGCTGCGCCCTGAACCCGGGGCGCTCCGTTCGCGCTAGCCTCTGGCAGTCTTACCGAATCGCCAATACCCAATCCCCAATCCCCCATGTACACCCAATGCCCCCACTGCCTGACGGTTCACGCGCTCAACGCCGCGCAGATTGCGTTGGGCCGCGGTGAGCTGGTGTGTGGCGTCTGCGAAAAGCACTTCAACGGGCTGGAGCGACTTGCTGACAGTCCGGCCCAGGCCTCGGCAGGCTACGGGCGCGGCAGCTTGGCGCAGGCGCCGCGGGTGCTGCCGGAAGGCATGGCCGATCCGCGGGAAAAGCCCCCCGAGGGCGTGCCGGCAGGGCCGGCCGCTCCGCAGTTCGTGCTGCGCCGGCGGCGCGCCAAGGCGCTGCCCAGCGGTCGCTGGTGGGCAGCCTGCGTGGCGCTGGGGCTGCTGCTGGCCGGGCAGATCGTGCTCGCCCAGCGCGCCGAACTCGCCCAGGACGCCGCGCTGCGGCCGTGGCTGCAGCGCCTGTGCGCGGCCCTGTCCTGTGACCTTCCCGCCTATGCCGCACCGGAGCGTATCGTCCTGCTCAACCGCGATGTCAGCCCCCACCCTTCGGTGGCGGACGCCCTGCTGATCACCGCCAGCTTCCGCAACGATGCGGTCTGGCCTCAGGCCTGGCCGGTGCTGGAGCTCAGCATGGCCGACCTGGATGGTCGCCTGGTCGCACTGCGGCGCTTCAGCGTGGCCGATTACCTGGGCCAGCCGCCCGAGCGGCCGGTGCTCGCGCCGGGCGAGTCGGTGCTGGTCGAGCTGGAGGTGGCGGACCCGGGCAACCAGGCCATCGCCTTCGAGTTCAGCTTCCTGTAGGCGCACGCGGGTCTTCACGGCGGCACTCATTGACGCCGCGTGACGCAGGTGTCGCGCAATGCGTCAGGGTGAGTTCGGGTCGACGCCGAGGCGTTCCCGCATCGTCCCGTATCGACCAAGGCCGCAGGCCGGGGTGCGCCGGTCGATCGCGGGCCTGCTGCTACACTCGCCGCGCCCTGTTGCTGGGCCTGCGCAAGAGAGAAGCCCCGTCGATGAACCCGCGCCCCCCGGACCCCGACCTGCCTGCCCTCGACGATGAGGCTGGACGTGACGCGCGCAAGCTGTCCGCCGAGGAGCTGGGGCTGTTCGAGCGCGTCGGCGAGCGCCGCGTGGTGGCCGCCGGCGAGCTGATCTTCCGCCGCGGCGAGCTGGGCCGGACCATGTTCGTGGTCGTCGAAGGCGAGGTCGCCCTGGAGTTCGGCGACGGTATGCGCGACAAGCGGATCGGCCCCGGCGAGTTCTTCGGCGAGCTCGCGTTCTTCATCGGCAACCATGCCCGCCTCGCCAGCGCGGTCGCGCTCGGCCCCTGCCTGCTGGTGGCGGTCTCCAACGGCGATTTCGATGCGCTGCTGGAGCACGAGCCGGCGATGATCGCGCGCTTCATGCGCCGCAGCTTCGCCTACCTCGTCGCCAGCGAGCAGCAGTTGATCCTGAACCTGAAGCGCCGCAACGAGGAGCTGCTGCTCACGCTCGATTCGCTGCGCCAGACCCGCACTCGCCTGAACAATGCCGAGACCTTGGTGCAGACCGACGAGTTGACCGGACTGCGCAACCGTCGCGGCCTGTACGCCCATCTCGACGAGATCGAACACCTGCCGCGGCCCGGTGCGCTGGGCCTGCTGTTGATCGACCTCGATGACTTCAAGGCGATCAACGACAGCTTCGGCCACATCACCGGCGATCGCGTGCTCGAAGCCGTGGCCGGCCAGCTGCGGCGCATCGCCGGCGAGCACGACGTGCCCGCGCGCCTGGGGGGCGACGAGTTCGCCCTGCTGGTCCGGGTGGAGCGCCCCGAAGAGGTGGAAATGCGCGCCCGCGGTCTGGTCGACAGCGTGCGCCTGCTGGCCCTGCCCGAACCCCTGCACGGCACCACGCTCACGATCAGCGTGGGTGCGGTCGTGTGCGATGCCGAGGCGGGCTGGTCGGTCTGGTACAGCCAGGCGGACCGGCTGCTCTACCGCGCCAAGGCTGAAGGCGGCGACGACTTCCGCTTCCAGGGCGTCGAATCGCCACCCGTCTGAAGCACGCGCTTGGGGCAACACTGATCAAGCGCCTCCCGGCCTTGATCAGGGGTCGCGAGTCCGGCACATGTCCGGACTCGCTTGCGCTGGATCAAGCACTTGCGTGCTCGATACACGGGCGCGCCCTCCGTGGCGCGCGACAACACTGAATTCTTCAGCGTTGCCTTAGACCATCGCCGCATGTCGTTTCGGCCGGGCTTGACAATTTCGCCGCAGCGCATCAAGACTGCGGCCCATGCCCTCGAAGCCGACCCCCAGCAGCCTGAGCCACGACCGCCTCCCGGCGGCGTCGCTGCTGCTTATCGGCCTCCTTCTTCGACCGCACAGGTGCGGACTCGAACTCTAGGGCGCGTGTAGCAGGCAGAAACCCGAGAATCCGAGAACCCCGCACCGGGAAACCGAGGCGGGGTTTTTCTTTGCCTGCGGTTTGCCAAGCCCCTCGGACGAAACCCAACTCTTCGACCTTGAAACCCGCTGGAGCCGCCATGAGCCACCGCATCCGCATCTTCGACACCACCTTGCGCGACGGCGAGCAGTCGCCGGGCGCCAGCATGGGCCCCGCTCAGAAGAAGGTGATGGCGCGCGCGCTCGCCGAGCTCGGCGTCGACATCATCGAGACCGGCTTTCCGGCGAGTTCGCAGGCAGACCGCGAGTCCACCGACGCGATTGCGCGCGAGATCGGCCAGCACGTCACCCTCGCCACGCTGTCGCGCTGCGCCGAGGCCGACATCGAGGCCTGCGCCCGCGCCATAGAGAAGGCGAACAAGCCGCGCATCCACGTGTTCATCTCGACGAGCCCGCTGCACCGCAAGTTCAAGCTGGGTCTGAGCGAGCAGCAGGTGATCGAGCGTGCTGAAAGCGCGGTGGCCTATGCGCGGCGCTATTTCGACGACGTCGAGTTCTCGGCCGAGGACGCGATCCGCACCGAGTTCGAGGTGCTGGTCAAAGCCTTCGGCGCCGCAGCGCGCGCGGGAGCGACCACGCTCAACGTGCCCGACACCGTCGGCTATACGACGCCCGAGGAAATCCGCAGCCTGTTCGAACGCCTGCGTGCGGCCGTGCCTGGCGAGCACCTGGTCTGGAGCGCGCACTGCCACAACGACCTGGGCCTGGCGGTGGCCAATTCGCTGGCGGCGATCGAAGGCGGCGCGCGCCAGGTCGAGTGCACGGTCAACGGCATCGGCGAGCGCGCCGGCAACTGTGCGGTGGAAGAACTGGTGATGGCCCTGCGCGTACGTCAGGGCTTCTATGGCGCCGACACCGGCATCCGCAGCGAGCGCCTGGTGCCGACCTCGCGCCTGCTGCAGCGCCTGACCGGGATGATGGTCCAGCGCAACAAGGCCGTGGTCGGCGTGAACGCCTTCGCGCATGAAGCGGGCATCCACCAGCACGGCATGCTGAAGAACCGCGAGACCTACGAAATCATGCGCCCCGAGGACGTGGGCTGGCCGAAATCCGAGCTTGTTCTGGGCCGGCACAGCGGCCGCGCTGCCCTCAGTGAGCGGCTGCGGGCGTTGGGCTTCGTGTTCGAGGACGACGAGTTCGAGCACGTGTTCGCCAACTTCAAGGCGCTGACCGAAACCCAGCGCGTGGTCGGCGACCGCGATCTGGAGCAATTGATCCTGGGCGCGACCGCCAGCGCGGGGCAGGGTTATCGGCTGGCGTCCATGCGCATTTCGGATGCCGGCGGACAGGCGCGCGCCGAAGTCGAGTTGTCCGATCCCGAGGGCAACCACGTAGCCGAAAGCGCCGACAGCGATGGCCCGGTTGCCGCCCTGTTCGCGGCCATGGCCGCCGCGACGGGCATCGAACTCAAACTGGAGAGCTACCAGGTGCACAGCATCGGCATGGGCGCGCAGGCGCGCGGCGAGGCCAGCCTGTCGGTCAGCTGCGAGGACGAGGAGTACACCGGCGTCGGCGTCAGCCGCGACATCATCGAGGCCAGTGCGCTGGCCTGGCTGGACGTCGCCAACCGCCTGCTGCGCAAGCGCGAGATTGCGTCTGCCCCGGCAACGGCGTCGGCCTGACCGAGGGCCCTGCTGCAAGCCCCTCTCCCCTGGAGGGAGAGGGGTTGGGGAGAGGGGGCAAAGCTCGCCGCAAGCGTTCTACCCCTCTCCCCCAACCCACCTTCGCTTCGCTCGGGCTCCGGACAGCGTCGGCTGCCACCGGCAGCCGACAAACGCTCTCCTCCGCTTCCCACACGGGGAGAGGGGAGCAGAACCGGCTTCGACCCAGTGATCGCAGCGTGCTCTTTCGAATCCCGAATCCCGAATCCCGAATCCCCAATCCCGGCCCTCCAATGCCCTCCACCCTCTTCGACAAACTCTGGGACGCCCACGTCGTCGTCCCTGAAACCGAGTCCGCGCCCGCGGTGCTCTACATCGACCTGCACCTGCTGCATGAGGTCACCAGCCCGCAGGCGTTCTCGGAGCTGGAGGCGCGCGGCCTGTCGCCACGCTGCCCCGAGCGCTGCATGGCGACGATGGACCACAGCACGCCGACCCTGCCGGCCGATGCGAGCGGCCGTCTGCCCTACGCCAGCGCGGCCAGCGAAAAGCAGGTCGACCAGCTGCGTGAGAACTGCGCGCGCCACGGCATCGAGCTGTTCGACATGGGCGATGCGCGCCGCGGCATCGTGCATGTGGTGGCGCCCGAGCTGGGCCTGACCCGCCCCGGCATGACCATCGTCTGCGGCGACAGTCACACCAGCACGCACGGCGCCTTCGGCGCGATGGCGTTTGGCATCGGCACCAGCGAAGTCGGCCATGTGCTGGCGACCCAGTGTCTGTTGCAGCGCAAGCCCAAGACCATGGCGATCGAAGTGGAGGGCGAGCTGGCGCCCGGCGTCAGCGCCAAGGACGTGATCCTGCATGTGATCGGGGTGATCGGCGTCAACGGCGGCACCGGCTATGCGCTGGAATACCGCGGCTCGGCGATCCGCGCGATGGACATGGAAGCGCGCATGACCCTGTGCAACATGTCGATCGAGGCCGGCGCGCGCTGCGGCATGGTCGCGCCCGATGCGACCACCTTCGAGTGGCTGCGCCGCGCGCCGCGCGCGCCGAAGGGCGCGGCCTTCGAGGCGGCGATGATCGAGTGGTCGAAGTTCGTCAGCGATGCCGACGCCGTGTTCGACCGCGTGGTGCGCATCGATGCCGCCGACATCCGCCCGACCTTGACCTGGGGCACGCATCCGGGCACCGCCATCGCGGTCGATGCGGTGGTGCCTGAGCCGGCCGATGCCAGCGCGCGCAAGGCGCTCGACTACATGGGCTTCGAGGCCGGCTTCGGCCTGGTGGGTCAGCCGGTGGATGTGGTCTTCGTTGGCAGCTGTACCAATGGCCGCCTGGCCGATCTGCGCGACGTCGCGCAGATCCTGCGCGGCCGACGCGTGCATCCGCGCGTGCGCATGCTGGTGGTTGCCGGTTCGGAGAAGGTCAAGCGCGAGGCCGAGGCCGAGGGCATCGATGCGATCGTGCGCGCGGCTGGCGCCGAATGGCGCGAACCCGGCTGCTCGATGTGCATCGCCATGAACGGCGACATCGTCGCCCCGGGCCAGCTCGCGGTCAGCACCAGCAACCGCAACTTCGAGGGTCGGCAAGGGCAGGGCGCGCGCACCGTGTTGGCTTCGCCGCTGTCGGCGGCGGCGGCTGCGGTCGCCGGGCGCATCGCCGATCCGCGTGAATTCCTCACCGCCGCCGCCGAGGTCGCCTGATGAGCGCCATCACCCACATCCGCAGTAAGGCCGTCGTGCTGCGCGGCGAGAACATCGACACCGACCAGATCATTCCGGCGCGGTTTCTCTCCACGACCACCCGCGCTGGTCTCGGCCAGCACGCCTTCAGCGACTGGCGCAAGGATCCCGGCTTCGCCTTCAACCAGCGGGAGAACGCAGGAAGGCAGATCCTGATCGCCGGCCGCAACTTCGGCTGCGGCAGCTCGCGCGAGCACGCGCCCTGGGCGTTGACCGACCTTGGCCTGAAGGCCGTGGTCAGCAGCCAGATCGCCGACATCTTCCGCAACAACGCGCTGAAGAACGGGCTGGTGCCGATCGTGCTGGACGGGGCGATCGTGCAGCACCTGATGCAGCAGGCCGACGGCGAATTCGCCATCGACATCGCCGACTGCACGCTGACCACGCCACAGGGCCAGGTGCACCGCTTCCCGCTGGATGCCTTCGCCCGCACCTGCCTGCTGGAGGGCGTGGACGAGCTCGGCTACCTCATCGCCCGCGAGGCCGCGATCAGCGCCTTCGAGTCGGCCCGCACTCGCGACTTTTCCCTGCCCACGCCCGCCACCGAGGAACCTGCCCATGCGCGCTGAAATCGTCCTGCTGCCCGGTGACGGCATCGGCCCCGAGGTCACCGCTGCTGCTGTCGAGGTGCTGAAGCGCGTCGCCACGCGCCACGGCCACGACTTCCACTTCAGCACGCACCTGATCGGCGGTGCGGCCATCGACGCCACCGGCGAGCCGCTGCCGGCCGCCACGCTCGCCGCCTGCCGCAAGGCCGACGCGATCCTGCTCGGCGCGGTCGGCGGGCCCAAGTGGTCGGACCCGAAGGCCAAGGTGCGGCCCGAGCAGGGCCTGCTGGCGATCCGCCAGGCGCTGGGCCTGTACGCCAATCTGCGGCCGGTGACGCCGCATCCGGCCGTGCTGGATCGCGCGCCGATCAAGCCGCATCTGCTGAACGGCGTCGACCTGCTGGTGGTGCGCGAGCTGACCGGCGGCATCTACTTCGGCGAGCGCACCCGCAGCGAGCACGGCGCCTCCGACCTGTGCGTGTATTCGGTCAGCGAGATCGAGCGCGTGCTGCGACGCGCCTTCGGCTTCGCACGCGCGCGCCGTGGCTACCTGGTCAGCGTCGACAAGGCCAATGTGCTGGAGACCTCGCGCCTGTGGCGCGAGATCGCCACGCGCATTGGTGCGGACGAATTCCCCGACGTGCGCCTCGAACATCAGCTGGTCGACTCCATGGCCATGCACCTGATCGCTCGCCCCCGCGAGTACGACGTGATCGTGACCGAGAACATGTTCGGCGACATCCTCACCGACGAGGCTTCGATGCTGGCGGGCTCGCTGGGCCTGTTGCCCAGCGCCTCGCTGGGCGAAGGCCGTCGCGGCATCTACGAACCGATCCACGGCAGCGCGCCCGATATCGCCGGTCGCGGCATCGCCAACCCGATCGCCACGATCCTCAGCGCTGCAATGCTGCTGCGGCATTCTCTGGGCCTGGACGACGAAGCCCGCGAGATCGAGCGGGCTGTCAGTGACACCTTGGACGCCAAGGTGTTCAGTGCCGACATCGCCGGCAGCGAGCGCGCGTATTCGACCCTGGAAGTCGCCGATGCGGTTCTGGAGCGCCTGCCCGAGCGTCTGCCGGCGGTGGCGATGCGGGATTGATTCAGAGCCGGGATTGGGGGTGAGGCGGCGCGTTCGCGCGGCACTGCCGCGCGCGCCGGCGAACGCCCGAGCGCTGCGCGCGAGGGCAGGGTCCGGGAATCGACCGAAGCTTGCGCTGTTGGCGCATAGCCGATGCCGAGACTTCGCTTGCCACTGTGCTGTGCGCATGGGCGCGGCCTTGCGCAGCCGGCGCCTTGCCCTGGCCCGCTGATGCGAGCCCGCCGCTTGGCTTGGGCCAAGTGCAGCGCTGCCCAACGACGTGCATGCGGATCTGGTGGCGGGCGTTGAGGTGGCGACCTTGGGCTCCGCTGCGCTCGTCGCCAACCCACGCCACGCTTGCGTCGCGTCGCAACCCATCATGCCCGCGCACTTCCCTTCTCCCCACGGGAGAAGGTGGCGCGCAGCGCCGGATGAGGGGCCGTACTTAGCGCAGGCTTGACGCCCGCGGACGGACTGCGATTACGCTGCCTTGGCGCACGCACTGCGCCGGACATCGCCTAGGCCCGCCGCGGACACGGCTCGCCTTTCGCGGGGTCAGCGTGCGTGCGGTCCCGCCACGCGTGGCTCCTTCCCGTCTCCCTTGCGCGACTCATGATTCGAACCCTCGCCCTGCTCGGCCCGCTGGTCTTCCTGTTCACCGCCATCACCGTGCAGGCCCTGCATCCGGCCTACGACTGGGTGCAGGCACCGCTGTCCTTCTATCTGTCCGGGCCGCAGGGCCTTTGGCTGCAGTCGGCCTATGCCTTCCTCGCTGCGGCGATTTCGGCGCAGGCCTGGCTGAGCTGGCGCAGCGAGCGCACTGGCGTGCTGAACACCGCAGCCCTGCTGCTGTTCTTTGCTGGCGCGATCGCGCTGGTGGTCACCGCGGTCTTTCCCGGCGGCTCGCCGGCCGGCGCGGTGCCGCCCTTCGAGCATCGTCTGCATGTGCTGAGCGCGCTGCTCGCCTTCGGCCTGACCGGCCTTGGCCTGTTGCTGCGCGGTGCGCTCGATTGGACGCGCGGCGAGCGCCTGTTCCTGCCGCTGGCCCTGCTCGCCGTCGGCTGCCTGCTGCTGCATGTGTTCGTGCGCGAACTGCCGCGTGGGGCCAGCCAGAAGCTCGCCATCGCCCTGTACCTGCTGTGGCTGGGCCTGCACGGCTGGAGGGCGCAAGGCGCGTCCGCGCTGGCGCGCCGGGCGAGTGACTGAGCGCTCAGGGCGCGAAGCTGCTGGCAAGCGTCTGTCGGCGGGCGTGCGGGTCGTCTTGGGCATGGACATCCACCACGCGGCCCCTGCTTGCCGCGCGACAGCCAGGCCCTGATGGCCGGCGTTGCGGAATGCGCTTCGACGTGGGGACGGGCTGCACCCGCCGATTGCATGTGGGGTACTTCGCCTTGTGGCTTCTTCACCGCTTCGCCACACTTGCGAAGGCCGCCGCGGCGGCCTTTCCCATGACCACGGAGTTCGCCCCATGCGCCTTTCGCGCCGCCATCTGCTGATCCTGCTGCCGTTCTTCCTGCTGCTGATGGGCGCCCGCCAGGCGCCGCTGACCGATCCCGATCCGATCGCGGTGCCCGCCGGGCTGGAGCTCAAGACCGTGGAGCGCGAGATCAAGCGCGCGCTGATCGGTCGCGGCTGGACCATCACCTCCGAGGCCGAAGGCCAGATCGATTCCACCCTGAACGTGCGCGCCCACACCGCGCGTGTGCGCCTCAGCTATGACACCCAGCGCGTGGCCCTGGCCTACGTCTCCAGCGAAAACCTCGCCTACGAGGAAAAGCGCGGCGAGCGCTACATCCACAAGAACTACGCGAGCTGGGTCAACAATGTGTTGACCGATCTCTCGCGCGGTCTGCAGATGGCTGCGATCGAGTAAACGACGCCGCGAATGAGGCGTTCAAGACGAGCCTGGCCGGTGACGGTCGGGCTCGCCGCGTTTCGAGAGGGAGCAATCAGAGCGTGTGAATGATCCAGACGCCGTAGCGAGGGCGCCAAGCGGCGGCCGCAGTAGGCGGATGGTTCTCACATGCTCTCAGCTCAGCTGCCGCGCAGCGCCTCCAGCAGCGCCGCCCGCGGCAGCTTGCCGGTGGCGTTGCGGGGCAGGGCGCTGACGCGCTTCAAGGGCCGCGGCAGGTAGACCGGGTCGACCACCTCGCGCAGGGCCGCGAGTACGGCGGCTTCATCGAGTTCCGGTGCGACCACCAGTGCGGCCACGCGCTGCACCGGTCCCGTGCTGTCGGGGAGGAAAACCACGCCGTCCTGCACGCCGGGAATGGCCAGCAGCCGACGCGTGAGCTCGCCCAGCGAGGCGCGCTTGCCTGCGATCTCCAGCAGGTCCGCCGCGCGACCGGCAAGACGGAAGCGGCCCTGCGGCAGCAGTTCGATCAGGTCCTGCAGCAGCACCGGCGCCGCCAGCCAGGCGGCGTCGATCTGCGCGCCGTCGGGGCGCGGCTGGATCTCCACGCCTTCGTAGGCGGTCCAGGTCTCCGCGCGGGCGGTCTGCCGATGCGCGATCACGCAGGTTTCGGTGCTGCCGTAGAGCTCCAGCACGCGGCCGCCGCTGGCGGCTTCGGCGGCGCGCGCCAGCTCGACCGGCAGCGGCGCGGTGGCGCTGACGATGGCGGCGGTCGGCGGCAGCGCGAGGCCGGATTCGACCAGCGCGCGAAGATGCACCGGCGTGGTGACGAGCACGCGTGGCACTTCCAGTTCGTTCAGCGCACGCACGATGTCGGCGGGAAAGAACGGCCGCGCCGGGTGAATGGGAAAGCCGCCCAGCAGGGGCAGCAGCACCGAGGTCTCCATGCCGTACATGTGCTGGGCCGGCACGGTGGCGAGGATCTGCGCCTGCGCGCCGGCGACTTCGCGCAGCAGGGCGGTGTTGAGCGCGGTGCTGCGGCTGAAGCTGGCCCAGCTCTTGGGCTGGGCCTTGGGCGGCCCCGAACTGCCGGAGGTGAAGCCGATCACCGCGAGGTCTTCCGCAGGCAGCTGCGGCAGCTCGATCGGCCCCTGCCACTCGGCCAGCAGCGCCGGCAGCGCGGTGTAGCGCGGCGGCAGGCGCTCCAGCGGACAGCCGTTCAAGCCGTCATCGCCGACGCAGTGCGCTTCGGGATAGCGCTCCAGCATTTCGAGGATCACGCTGGGTGCCCGCGAGGGCGGCAGCAGGGTCGGCTGGCCGCGCAGCAGGGCGGCGGCCAGGGTCAGGATGAAGCCATAGCGGTCTTCACACAGGTTGAGGCAGTGGCTGCCGGCCGGCAGCGTTTCCGCCAGCGTGCGCGCCTGGCGCAGGAAACGCTCCAGCGTCACAGGAGCCGCGCCGCCCACGGCGAAGCGCCGGTCGAGCGGCCCGCAGGCAAGCGGAATCAGGGCGGAGGCAAGGCTGGGATCGCTGGGAACGGCCGACATGCAGTGAAGAACGCGTTACGAGGCCGCCAAGGCTCCATGAAAACGCACGCGGACTCAAGGAGTCGGGGATCCAGCGTGCTGGCCGGCGAAGCGTGGCCGAACACCTCTCGCGTGGCGAGTGCCGATGCCGCGCTGTTGGGGTGCGCCTTCGGCTTGCCCGAACCTACTCGGCGGCGGGCCCATCCGCCTGCTGACGTAGCTCGGGCCAAGCGTAGGCCTGCCCAACTTCAGGCTCGCGGCGGGCGGCAATGCTGCGATGTGGGGATATGGCTTCGGCCCATCCCAGAGGGCTCTGCGGGCATGGAGCAGCGCGGCGGGGATGGTTGTTGTGGTTCGCAATGCCCCGAACGACGACGGGCTGCACAAGGCAGCCCGTCGCACGAAGTCAGGTGACCCGGTCAATTCGGAGCGCGCCCCAAATCCAGCGACGCTCTTGCGAATCCCAAATCCCGATTCCCGATTCCCGGCTACTTGTCAGCAATCGAATACGCCGGCAGCTTCTTCGGCACCAGCACGTTCTTCAGGGTCACGTAGCGCGGCAGGCCGTCCTTGCCGAAGGGCGGGAAGGCCTCGCCCTGGATCAGCGGCGCCAGGTACTTGCGGCAGGCCTCGGTGATGCCGTAGCCGTCGCGGCGGATGAAGTTCTTCGGCATCTTCTTTTCGTGGTTGGCGACCTTGGCCAGCGGCGCCGGCTCGATCTTCCAGCGATAGGGCGCATCGCTGAGGCGCTTGATGACGGGCATCACCGCGTTCTTGCCGGCCAGCGCGTACTCGACCGCGGCGCGGCCGACGGCCTGGGCCTGCTCCCAGTCGGTCTTCGACGCGAGGTGGCGTGCCGAGCGCTGCAGGTAGTCGGGCACCGCCCAGTGGTACTTGTAGCCGAGCTTGTCCTTGACCAGCGCGGCGATCGTCGGGCCGACGCCGCCCAGCTGGCTGTGGCCAAAGGCGTCCTTGCCGCCGGCTTCGGCGACGAAGCGGCCGTCCGGATGGCTCAGGCCTTCGCTGACCACGACCGTGCAGTAGCCGATCTTCTCGACCGTGGCCTTCACCTTGGCCAGGAACTTGGCCTCGTCAAACGCGATTTCCGGGAACAGGATGATCTGCGGCGGGTCGTTCTCCTCGCGCTGGGCGAGGCCGGCGGCGGCGGCGATCCAGCCGGCGTGGCGGCCCATCACCTCCATCACGAAGACCTTGGTCGAGCTCTCGCTCATCGAGATCACGTCGAGGCTGGCTTCCATCACCGACACCGCCGTGTACTTGGCCACCGAGCCGAAGCCCGGGCAGCAGTCGGTGACCGCGAGGTCGTTGTCGACCGTCTTCGGCACGCCGATGCAGGTCATCGGGTAATCAAAGGTCTTGGCGATCTGCGACAGCTTGTGCGCGGTGTCGGCGCTGTCGTTGCCGCCGTTGTAGAGGAAGTAGCGGATGTCGTGGGCGCGGAACACGTCGATCAGGCGCTCGTACTGCGCGCGGTTCTCCTCCAGCCCCTTGAGCTTGAAGCGGCAGCTGCCGAAGGCGCCGCCCGGCGTGTGGGCCAGGTCGCGCAGGGCCGCGGCGGATTCCTTGCTGGTGTCGATCAGGTCCTCGCGCAGGGCGCCGATGATGCCGTTCTTCGCCGCCAGAACCTTGACCTTGTGCTTGCGCGCGGTTTCGATGACGGCGGCGGCGGTGGCGTTGATGACCGACGTCACGCCACCGGACTGTGCGTACAGCAGTTTTCCCTGGCTCATGGGGGTAAGGGCTCCGACCAAAGTGTTGAATTGACTCTACCCGGGGCAGCGGTTACGTTGCCGGCGACCGCGCGAACCGGGGCCTGTAGGGCTCGCAAGTCTAGCCGCCCCGCCGCCGCCGCGCCCCAAGTTTCCCACTACTTCCGGATCTCCCATGCGACTCGTACTTCTCGGTGCGCCCGGCTCGGGCAAGGGCACGCAGGCCACGCGCCTCAAGGAACAACTGGGCGTGCCGCACATCTCCACCGGCGATCTGCTGCGCGCCGCCGTGGCGGCCGGCACCCCGCTGGGCCTGCAGGCCAAGGCGGTGATGGAGCGCGGTGAGCTGGTGTCCGACGAGATCGTGCTGGGCATGCTTGAAGAGCGCTTCAGCCAGCCCGACATCGCCCGCGGCTTCATCCTCGACGGCTATCCTCGCAACCTGGCCCAGGCCAGCGCGCTGGACGCCCTGCTGCAGCGCCTGCACCTGCCGGTCGACGTCGCCGTGCAGCTGGATGTCAGCACCGAGCTGCTGGTCCAGCGCATTGCTGGCCGCGCACAGGCGGAAGGCCGCGCCGACGACACCCCCGAAGCGGTGACCAACCGCCTGCGCGTCTATTCCGACCAGACCGCACCGGTGATCGACTACTACCGCGAGCGCGGCCGCCTGGTCTGCGTCTACGGCGTCGGCGCGATGGAAGAGGTCTCCGACCGCATTCTCGCCGCGATCCGCAGCGCCACGGCCGACGAAGCCTGATCGCGACCGGTCTGACACCGGGGCTGGTCTTCCACTGTCCCTCCGCGCGCTGCGGAGGGACATCGCCCCGGACGACGAACACACCCGCGTGAACCCACTCCTCGCGCGCCTCGTCGCCCTCATCCTGCTGCGCTGCGGGCCGCAGGATCTGCCCTTCGACGCCCGCCTGCTGCTGCGCCTGCTCGCGCTCTGGCTGCTGCTGCAGCTGTCGGTGCAGCTCTTCCTGCTGGAAGGCGGCGGCCCGCTGCAGCTGCCGCTGGTGCTCGGCTTCCTGCTGCTGCCGATCCACGTGCTGCTGATGCTGCGCGGGCGCCGCGAGCGCTTCGTGCAGACCGCGCTCGGCTTCGTCGGCGCGAGCCTGCTGATCGGCCTGGCCTCGCTGCCGGCGATGCTGGTGCTCGACAGCATCGATCCGGCGCGGGTGCAGAGTGAGGGCGTTACCGCGCTGCAGATGCTTGCGTTCTGGGTCGCCATGATCCTGACGGCATGGAAGCTCGCGGTCGACGCGCACCTCTGGCGGCACGCCCTCGACGTGTCGCCGCCGCTGGCGATCGCCACCAGCCTCACCCTGTTCCTTGCCGAGATCGCCGTGCTGGGCCGACTCGCCGGAGCCTCCGAATGAAACTGCACATCCTCGGCATCTGCGGCACCTTCATGGGCGGCGTCGCCGCTCTGGCGCGCGAACTCGGCCATGCGGTCGAAGGTTCCGACCAGAACGTCTACCCGCCGATGAGCACCCAGCTCGAAGCGCTGGGCATCGCGCTCGCCAGCGGTTACCGGCCTGAACATATTGGCGCCGATGTCGACCAGGTGGTGGTCGGCAACGCGCTCTCGCGCGGCAACCCGGCGGTCGAGGCCGTACTCGATGCCGGCCGCGACTACAGCTCGGGCGCGCAGTGGCTGGCCGAGCGCGTGCTGCGCAGACGCCGCGTGCTGGCGGTGGCCGGGACCCACGGCAAGACCACCACAAGCTCGCTGCTGGCCTATCTGCTCGACTGCGCCGGCGCTGAGCCGGGCTTCCTGATCGGCGGCGTGCCCGAGAACTTCGGCGTGTCGGCGCGGATCGGCGCGAGCCCGGCCTTCGTGGTCGAGGCCGATGAGTACGACACCGCCTTCTTCGACAAGCGCTCGAAGTTCGTCCACTACCGGCCCGAGATCGCGATCCTCAACAACCTCGAGTACGACCACGCCGATATCTTTCCCGACCTCGCCGCGATCCAGCGCCAGTTCCACCATCTGGTGCGCACGGTGCCGGGCCGCGGCCGGCTGATCGTCAACGCCGAGGACGCAGCGCTGGCCGAAGTGCTGGCGATGGGCTGCTGGACGCCGGTGACGCGCTTCGGCATCGACGTCGCGGCCGACTGGCAGGCGCGCCTCTCAAAGCCCGACGGCAGCGCCTTCGAGCTGCTGAGGGGCGGGGAGGTGATCGGCGAGGTTCACTGGGACCTGCTGGGCCGGCACAACGTGATGAACGCGCTGGCCGCGCTGGCCGCGGTCGATGCCTACGGCCTCGATGTGCGCCCGCTGCTGCCCAAGCTCGCCGGCTTCGTCTCGGTCAAGCGCCGCATGCAGAAACTGGGCATCCCGCAGGACATCTGCGTCTACGACGACTTCGCCCACCACCCCACCGCGATCCGCACCACGCTCGCCGGCCTGCGCGCCCAGGTCGGCAGCGCGCGCATCCTGGTCGCGATCGAGCCGCGCAGCAATTCGATGCGGCTGGGCGCCCACGCCGCCGAGCTCGCGCCCTCACTCAGCGACGCCGACGCCGTGGTCTTCCTGCACCGGCCGGAACTGGCCTGGGATGCCGCATCGGTGGTCGCTGCCCTGCGCGGCGAGGGCCACACCGTGCCGAGCGTCGACGCCCTGCTCGACCAGCTCGCCGCTCTCGCGCGACCGGGCGACCATGTGGTCTTCATGTCGAACGGCGGCTTCGAGGGTGCGCCGCGGCGGATGGTGGAGCGGCTGGGGGGTTGAGCGTCACAACGAGGGCAGCGAGTTCGCGGATCCTTCGGCGCAGCTTCGTCGGGTCATAGGCAGGAGATCGGCGGTGCAGCGCGGGCATGGTCGGGCCGTGCATGATTCGGCAGAACGGTTTGCGTGCGCCGGTCGCAGTGGGATAGCCACTCCGTGTGCTTGCGCCGCCCATGAAGGAGTCCGCTCATGTTGATCGCTCCAGCTCGGACACGGCGTCGGTGGTGGCGATGGTTGCCTGTGCTCGTGCTCGCCGTGGTCCTCGTGGGGTGGCTCAGCCTGGATGCGCTGCGATCCAGGGTCGACACGCCGCCCGCGGAGCCGGCAACCCGGCAGACCCCCTTGGCGGATCCGCATGGGTCTGCGGATGCGTCAGTTTCTGACGCCGCTGCGGAGACCGTCGAGCCTGCGCGCTCCCATGCGGCAGTGCTGGCTGCGCTGCCATCACTGGACGAGCCCTTGGCTCCGCATTTCGATGCGCTTCTGGAGCGTGCCGGTCGGCTGGAAGGTCCCGCCTCGTGTTATTTGGCGCGCTCCGTCCAGCTCTGCACCCACTCGGCGACAACAGCCGAAGGAAGCGAGCGCTTTATCGAGGGGATGTCGACCGGCCCCTCGCGACTCGATGGCATGGTGATCGACATGCTTGCCCGATCCTCCGAGCGCGTTGAGCGCTGGCAGCGGCATTGCGAAGGCACGAGCAGGGAGCAGTTCGCGCAAGCCCGCAGGCTGCTCGGCGACACCCTCACAAGACTGACGCCCGCGCAAAAGACCGCCCTCTCCCTGGTGCGTAGCGATGGGCAGCTGCGCCGGCTGAATCCGGAGCACCAGACTCCGCTGATGGACTCCAACGTCGACCTCTTTCCCGCTTTCCTCACCGGTCGGGTCCGGCCGTTTCTGGAGGAGGGCTATCGCGCACGGGTGCCGCTCGCGCTGGAAGGATTGATCCTGCTGCATTCACCCGGCACCACGACGACCCGCCAGGGCATCTGGGAGGCAGCGCCAGATCAGGAGCGCTTTCTGCGCTATTCGCTCGTCGCGCTGCATCTCTACGGCCCCAAGGTGCTCGGCCCGCGCGTGCGCGCCGTGGTCGATGCCGTTGTGGCAAGCCTCGGGCCGGCCGAAGTGGACCGAATCGCCTCGGAGGCAGCGTTCGAGGCGGCGGCGTGGCGTGCCGATCCGCGCTTCCAGTCGACGGCCCAGCGCGGCTTCAGCCTGAGCAATGAAGAGGCCCTGGCCTGCGACAGCTGAGCGGCCACGCTCCTTCCCGATGCGCCTTTGGCTGGGGGGCGATGGCTACCGCCTGTGACGTTCTTGGGCCGAACAGGTGCGGAGTCCACAGCCTGTTGATCAAGCCACCGCGTCGAGGCTGGCTGTGGGTGGATGCCGCTCTGTCAGCGGATGCCGTCACACACCCGCCCAACCGCAAGCTCCGCCGCCTCCACCGCCCCGGCGAGTCAGCCGGGGAAGTGAGTCGACCACTCGCTGGCGATGCCGGCGCGCTGGGTGGCACGGGCTGCTCCGCACAGATCGTCGAGGTCAGGTTCGAAGGCCTACGCCAGCCTGTGCGCAGCGCTGCCGCTGCGGACAAGACCATCAGCGGTCGCGGCATGCGGTTGTCCGCGCGTGATTATTCGCGCTTGGCAGGATGATGCGCCTCGCTGGCGGTGTGGTCGGTACGGACGCCGTGCGGATTGCACTGGTTGTTACCGCCCTCTGGACAAAGCCCATGTGCCCAGCGCGCCGGAAGATACCCGGGGAAACAACAGACGGCCCGGCCTACACCGGGCCGTCCGCATTTCCGGTATGCGCATCGGATGGGCCGTCCATTGCGCAAGCGCAGGGCTCAACCTTGCGTGAGCTCCACCGCAAAGCTTGCGTGGGCATTGCTGGGATTGGCGATGTAGTAGTTCTTGCCGGTCTTGAGCGCTCCGCCATCGATGGTGCTGCCATTGGTGGCCTTGGACACCGGCGTGGGGTCGGAGCCGCTCACGTCCTCCTTGATGTCGAACACCACGCCTTGCGGTGCGACCAGGGTGATCGTGCTGCCATTGTTGCTGAGCAGCTGGAAGTTGAAGCCCGAACGAGCCTTCTGGCCGCTGAGGGGGGTGGTTGCGGATGCGGATGCGGCGATAGCGCCCATGGAGAACTCCTAGGAAAGTGGGGACAGGTTTTCCGGGCCGCACTGCACCGCAACGCAGGGTTTGCGTTGAGCTGTCGCTGCAGGGGTGGAGTGTGGACGGACAAGCGCGGCGAGACGCCGAGCGCGCGTATCGTGTGCTCTTGCGAAGAATAGTTCGACTGTCAGATCTGACAGGCGACGTTACGTTCCTGTGAGGGCGGGTGCGGGGCGCAGAGTGGCGTCAAAGTCTGCTCCGCATCCCTCGTTGCGAGTGCCGCACCCCTGCGCTTGCTCGGTTCTTGATCGGTGTACGGAGTCCCTGCGAACACTGATGTTCTTGCCTTGGTCGAGCGTGAGGGCTTTGGCGAAACGTTCTGCGTCAGTGCGCTCAGGGACGCAGCCGCGCCACCCCAAACTCGGCCGCCTCCACCGCCCCGGCGAGATAGCCGGGGAACTGCGTCGACCACTCGCTGGCGATGCCGATCACACGCGAGCGCCAGGGCGCCGTGCGGACGTCCGCCTCGGGCGCTGCGGCGTGATGTGCGGCGGCGTCGAGATCCGCGGCGTCGGCGGTCAGCGGGTCGGCGGCCCAGTCCTTTAGGAATTCGGCTGTGGGATGCGCGGCCTGCTCGCCGAACAGCCGCTGCAGCTGGCCGCGGCAGGCGGCGCGCAGCGCGGCCTCCGGCACCTCGCGGCGCGCACGCGCGGGCACACCGATGAAGCCGAACAGGGCGGCATCGCCGCCGGGCAGACTGGCGTCGTGGATTTCGGCCATTGGCCCGAGGCTGCTCTGCGCCGTGCCGGACAGCCCCTGCGCGCGCCAGAACGGCGATGCGAACACCGCCACGTACTTGGCGTGTGGGGCCATCCAGGTCGGCGTGGCGCGCCAGGCCGACAGCAGCGCCGCCGGCAGGGCCGGCTCGAAGTGGAGGCGGCTCGCGGCCAGCCGCGGCGGCAGGGCAAGCAGCACCCGTTCGGCGCGCCAGTGGGCCGCGCTGCCGTCGGCCTGTTCGACCTGCAGGGACAGCGCCTCGTCTGCCGCCTTGATGCGCTGCACGCGTGCGCCGAGGTGCAGGCGCGCGGGGTCGATGCGCTCCTGCAGGGCATCGACAAGTGCGGCCATGCCGCCCGCCAGGCGCATCGAGCCGGCCATGCCGATCGCGCCGGCGTAGCGCTGCGGGGGGCGCCCCGGCGCGCGCTCGACCAGCACGTCGCCGGCGTGATGCTGCTCGAAGGCCGGCAGGCCGAGCTGGTTGATCAGCCCTGCGAACTCCGGTTGATGCGCGGGCCAGAACCAGGTTGGGCCGAGATCTATGCGGCTGGCGGCAGGCGCTTCGTCGTGGCTGTGCAGGGACAGGATCCGGCCGCCGACGCGCTCGCGCGCTTCCAGCACAACGCAGTCATCGATGCCCGACCGCTGCAGGCGCCAGGCGGCGTACAGACCCGCCAATCCGGCGCCGACGATCACCACGCGGGCGCGGTTCATGCGTCGCTTGTGCCCGTCGCGGACGCGGGCTGCGGGCCGCCGAGCGCGCCGAGCTTGAGGTAGAGGCAGGCGCCTTCGGCGCCGGCGATGGGCTCGGCGTGCTCGCCTGCGGGCAGGCGCAGCCAGCTGCCGGCGGCGAGCCTGCGGCCCTGCCACTGAAGATCGCCTTCGAGCACCAGCATCTCGGCGCCTTCGACGGCACCGTCCAGCACCGGCTGGCCCGGTGCCAGGCGCAGCAGGCGGACGTTTTCGAAAGCGTCGTCGTAAAGCGCGCAGACCGCGCCCTGCGCCAGCGCCTGCCAGCGCTGCGGGTCGCGCGTGTCGACGCGCACCTCGGCGCTCTGCGCGGGATGCATCTGCCACAGCTTCACGAAGATCCGCGCGCCCTCGACGCTGTAGGGCCGATGCGCCGAGCCCGGCGGATTGCGCAGGTAGGTGCCCGCGGGGAAGTCCTCGCCGTCGGCCGAGAACACGCCGTCCAGCACCAGGATCTCCTCGCCGCCCGGATGCGCATGCGGCGCGAACTCCGAGCGCGGTGCATACCGCACCAGGCTGGTCGCCCGTGCCTTCTCCTCGCCGATGCGGTCCAGCATGAGCCGCTCGACGCCGGCCTGTGGCGAGGGGATCCAGACGTGCTGCTCGACGGCGACGCAGGCGGGAAGATCGAAATCGGCGTGGATGCGCACGAGGGTGTCCTCGAAAGACAGGGATGCGACGCGGGGGCGTGGCGCCAATGCAGGCGATGCGCGCGTCCGGGCTGCACATCTGACGACAGGGGCGCTCTGCGCAGCTCACCGAGCGCGACGACGGCGCCGCGATCGAAGGCGATGGACTACTCGCCGTTGACCAGCGTGCCCTTGTCGAGGTGCACGGTGCGTCGTGCGTACTCGGCGGCCTTGGGGTCGTGGGTGACCATGATGATGGTCTTGCCGAACTCGCTGTTGAGCCGCTGCAGCAGGCGCAGCACTTCATCGGCGGTCTTGCGGTCGAGGTCGCCGGTGGGCTCGTCGCAGATCAGCAGGCGCGGGTCCGACACCAGTGCGCGGGCGATGGCCACGCGCTGCTGCTGGCCGCCCGACAGCTCGTTCGGCTTGTGGCCGCCGCGGTCGGACAGCCCCACCAGCTGCAGCGCGATGCGCGCACGTTTCGCACGTTCACCGGCGCCGAAGTCGGTGAGCAGCAGGGGCAGCTCGACATTCTTCTGCGCTGAGAGCACCGGCATCAGGTTGTAGCTCTGGAAGATGAAGCCGACCGTGCTCGCGCGCCACGCCGCCAGCTCGTCCGCGCTGTAGTCCTCGATGCGCTCGCCGCCGACCTTGAGCACACCCGAGGTCGGCGAGTCGATGCCGCCGATGAGGTTCAGCAGGGTGGTCTTGCCCGAGCCCGAGGGGCCCATGAGCGCTACGAAGTCTCCTTGGGCGATGTCGAGGTCGATGCCGTGCAGCACCTCGACGCGCTGGCTGCCGCGCACATAGGTCTTGGTGAGCTGGCGGATCTCGACCAGCGGGGTGGAGGCGGCCACGGGCGTCAGCGGCTCGTCTTGCGGGCCACGCGGTCGCCGTCCTGCAGCGTCTCCGGCGGCGACAGCACCAGGGTCTCGCCGCCGCTCAAGCCCGCCAGCACGCGGCGCTCGCCGTTGGCGACCTCGCCCAGCTGCAGCTCGACGCGGCGCACGGTCTCGTCATCGGCCAGCACGAAAACGTGGCCGCGATCGCTGGCGCTGCTGCCTTCCACACCCTCTTCGGGTTTTGCCATGACCACCGCGCGCTCAGGCACCAGGGCGCCGCTGGGCGGTGCGGCATTCGGGTCGGGGCGTGCTTCGAGGAAGCTCACGCGCACGCCCATGTCGGGCACGATGCGCGGGTCCCGGCTGTCGAGCGCGATGCGCACCTTGACCGTGGCCTTGCTGCGGTCGGCAGCCGGCACGATGGCGATCACGCTGCCGGGGATCTTCCAGTCCGGATAGGCGTTCAGCACGGCGTCGACCGGCATGCCGGGCTGCACGCGGCCGATGTAGGCCTCGTTGACGTCGACGTTCACTTCCAGCGAATCCATGTCGACCACGGTGCCGATACCGGTGCGGGTGAAGCCACCGCCGGCTGACAGCGGCGAGACCATCTCGCCCGGCTGCGCGGCCTTGGCGATGATGACGCCGCTGAACGGTGCGCGCACTTCGGTGTTGGCGAGGTTGAGTTCCGCCACCGCGACCTGCTCGGCGGCGACCTCGGTGGCGCGCTGCAGCGAAGACAGCCGCGCGGCGCGTGCATCGCGATCGCTTTGCGCCTGCTCCAATGCGGCGTCGGAGGTGAGCTTGCGGGCGGCCAGCTCCTGCTGGCGCTTCAGCGTGCTTTCGGCCAGCGCCAGCAGCGAACGCGCTTCGGCCAGCTGCGACTGGCTGGAGGCAAGCTGGGCGCGGGCCAGTTCGAGCTGGGCTGCCGCGTCGATGGGATCGAGCCGCGCCATCAGCTCGCCCTCGCTGACGCGCTGGCCTTCCTCGATCAGCACCTCCAGCACGCGGCCGGTGACCTTGGAAGACACGGTCGCGATGCGCCGCGCGGTGACGAAACCCGAGGCGTCCAGCAGCGAGGTTGGCCCGGCCTCGGCTGCGCTGCGCGCGCTGCCGGTCTCGACTTCGATCGGACGCATCGCGCGCAGGGCGAAGAAACCGATCGCGAGCAGGACCAGCACCAGCAGCCAGATCGGCACGCGCCGACCGCGCCTGCCGCGCCCCCCCTCACCGCGCGGAATGCGCAGGGCTTCCAGCAGGGCATCGGAGCGTTGGGCGTCCTGGCTCATGGGGTGGGTCCGTTCGGTGGGAATGTGCGGGATCGCGGCAAGCAGCATGAGGCATCGGTCCGGCGGCGCGCAGGCTGCGCCGCAGCCCGCCAAGCCGACGTGTTCAACGCCGGTAGCGCTGCTCCAGGAAGGCCCAGGCCGCGCGCAGGCCCTGCGCCTCGCCGCCGGCCGGCCGGCCCGGGCGGTCGCTGTCGTTCCAGCTGTAGACGTCGACGTGGGTCCAGGGCTGCTCGGCGGCGACGAAGCGGTCGAGGTAGAGCGCCGCCGTGATGCAGCCGGCCATGCGCGAGGGCCCGGCATTGGCGAAGTCGGCGATGCCGGACTTGAGATAGCTCATGTAGGGCCGCCACAGCGGCATGCGCCAGAGCGGGTCGCTCTGCGCCTCGCCGGCGGCCAGGTAGTCGTTGGCGATGTCGTCGCGGTTGGCGAACAGCGCCGGCAGGTCGGGGCCGAGCGCGATGCGCGCGGCCCCGGTGAGCGTGGCGAAGTCCATGATCAGGTCGGGCTTGGACTCGCCTGCGTAGGTCAGCGCGTCGCACAGCACCACGCGGCCCTCGGCATCGGTGTTGTCGATCTCGACGGACAGGCCGGCGCGGGTGGCGATGACCTCGCCCGGGCGGTAGGCATCGGCGGCCACCGCGTTCTCGACGGCGGGGATCAGCAGCTGCAGGCGCACCGGCAACTGCTGCGCCATCACCAGCTGGGCCAGCGCCAGCGCGTGCGCGGCACCGCCCATGTCCTTCTTCATGTTGCGCATGCCGTCGGCCGGCTTCATGTCGAGGCCGCCGGTGTCGAAACAGACGCCCTTGCCGACGATGGCGAGGCGCGGATGGCTGGCGTCGCCCCAGTTCAGTTCGATCAGGCGCGGCGCGCGATGGCTGGCGCGACCGACCGCGTGGATGGCGGGGAAGCGCTCGCTGATCAGGGCCTCGCCGACGATGCTGCTGAACGCGGCGCCCTGCGCCTGCGCCAGGGTGCGCGCCGCCTGTTCCAGCTGCTCCGGCCCCATGTGCTCGGTCGGCGTGTTGATCAGGTCACGGGTCAGCAGGCTCGCGCGCAGCAGGGCCACTGCCTCGGCCAGCGACGGGTCTTCGAGATCGATGGCGAGACGCGCGGCAGCGCGCGCCGGCTTGCGGTAGCGGCTGAACTGGTAGGCGCCCAGGCCCCAGCCGATCACCGCCGCGCCGCGCTCGATCTGCAGCCCGCGCGCGTCCAGCGCATAGCTGCCCTCGGGCAGGGTCAGCGGCAGGCCGGCCAACGCCCAGGGGTCGTCGGCGCGGACCACGCCGACCAGCACCGCGGCCAGCGCGCCGTTCGACTCGGGCAGGGTGAGCTGGGTGCCCGGCAGGCCTCGAAAGCCCTGCGCCTGCGCCCAGCGGCGCGCGGCCTCGCCCAGCGTATCGAGCAGGGCGTCGAGGCTGGCCTCGGTGCACAGGATCAGGGGGCAGGCATGGGCGGCCTCGGCCGCGGAGGCAAAACCGTTCATTCGGAGGTCCGCTGGGAAAAAGCCGGTCAATGCTAGCAGGCGGCCGATGCGCGCCCGCGTGCAGGTTTCCCCAAGGTCCGATACCTGTGCTGTCCGCGCCTGCCTATGCTGTCCGCTGCACTTTCGTGGCGAAGGGGGATGCCATGCAGCGCAGGGCCAAGGGCAAGATCGTCAGCGCCGCCGAGGCGGTGGCCCTGATCCATGACGGCGACACCGTCGCTACCGGCGGCTTCGTCGGCATCGGCTTCGCCGAGAACCTGGCGATCGCGCTGCAGCGGCGTTTCCGCGAGACGGCCGCGCCGCGCGAGCTCACCCTGGTTTACGCAGCCGGGCAGGGCGATGGCCGGCAGCGCGGCCTGAACCATCTGGCCGAGCCGGGCCTGCTGCGGGCGGTGATCGGCGGCCACTGGGGCCTGGTGCCGGCCCTGCAGAAGCTCGCGCTCGACGGCGCCATCGAGGCCTGGAACCTGCCGCAGGGGGTGATCTCACACCTGTTCCGCGACATCGCCGCCGGCCGGCCGGGGCACCTCACTCGCGTGGGCCTCGGCACCTTCGTCGATCCGCGCCACGGCGGCGGCCGGGTCAATGCGCGCAGCACGGCGGAACGCGTGCGGCTGCTGCCGATCGACGGCGAGGACTACCTGTTCTACCCGGCCTTTCCGATCGACGTGGCGCTCATCCGCGGCACCACCGCCGACCCCGAGGGCAACATCAGCTTCGAGCGCGAGGCGCTGACGCTGGAGAGCCTGTCGATCGCGATGGCGGCGCGCAATTCCGGCGGCGTGGTGGTCGTGCAGGTCGAGCGCATCGCCGAAAGCCACAGCCTCAACCCGCGGCAGGTGAAGATCCCGGGCGTGCTGGTCGACTGCGTGGTGCTGGCCGAGCGGCCCGAGCTGCATCCGCAGACCTTCGCCGAGAGCTACAGCCCGGCCTTCGCCGGCGAGATCCGCGTGCCGCTGGAGCGCATCGCGCCGCTGCCACCTGGCGCGCGCAAGGCGATCGCCCGCCGCGCGGCGCTGGAGCTGCCGCCGAATGCGGTGGTCAACCTCGGCATCGGCATGCCCGAGGGCGTGGCCGCGGTCGCGGCGGAAGAAGGCGTGCTCGACCTCATCACGCTCACCGCCGAGCCCGGCGTGATCGGCGGCATGCCGGCTTCCGGGCTCAATTTTGGCGCGGGAGTGAACGCGCAGGCGATCATCGATCAGCCCTACCAGTTCGACTTCTACGACGGCGGCGGCCTGGACGTGGCGGTGCTCGGTCTGGCCCAGGCGGATGCCGCCGGCAACGTCAACGTCAGTCGCTTCGGCACGCGCCTGGCCGGCGCCGGCGGCTTCATCAACATCAGCCAGTCGGCGCGCAGGCTGGTCTTCGTCGGCAGCTTCCTCACCCCTGCAGGCGAGGGCCGTGCGGCCGCGCGCAAGTTCGTGCAGGCGGTCGAGCAGGTCACCTTCAGCGCCGCGCAGGCACGACGTAGAGGCCAGCAGGTGCTGTATGTCACCGAGCGCTGCGTGTTCGAGCTGGGCGAGCGTGGCCTGCGTCTCATCGAACTGGCCCCGGGGCTGGATCTTGAGCGCGACGTGCTGGCGCTGATGGACTTCGCGCCGGAGATCGCCGTGCCGCTGGCGCCGATGGACGAGGCCCTGTTCGGCGAGGCCGCGCTCGGCCTGCGCCAGCGCCTGCTGGCCCTGCCGCTGCCGGCGCGGCTGCAGCTCGACGCCGCGCGCGACCTGCTGTTCATCAACTTCGAGCACTACCGCATCGCCCGGCCCGAGGACATCGACGCGGTCGAGCATGCGGTGACGGTCCTGCTGCAGCCCCACGGGCGGCGCGTGAGCGCGGTGGTCAACTACGACCATTTCGCCATCGCGCCCGAACTTGAAAGCGCCTGGGCCGACATGGTCGGGCGGCTGGATGCGCTCTGGTACAGCGACGTGCGTCGCTACACCACCTCGGCCTTCCTGCGCGCCAAGCTCGGGCAGGCGCTGAAGCAGCGCGGGCTGGCGCCGCACATCTACGTCAGCGAGGCCGAGGCCTGGGGCCATCTCGGCGTGGGCGACTGAAGGCCCGCGGCGCCGCATTTCACATCCGTCTGCAGCGGGCGCGGGCTAGGCTGCCGCCATGTCCGAGACGTTCAAGCCCATCCACGCCGCGCGCGCAGCGCTGTTCGCCTTGCTGGCAGTCGCCTGTGCCAGCGTGCACGCGCAGGACGCCGCATCCCCGCCGGCACCCGAGGCCGAGTCGGCGCTTGCGCTCGATACCGTTGAAGTCATCGCCGAAGTCACCGGCCCCGGCCTCTGGGCCCTGCGCCGTGATGGCCATGTGGTCTGGGTGCTGGGCGTGCAGTCGCCGCTGCCCAAGCGCTTCCGCTGGGAGTCGCCCGAGCTCGATGCGCGGCTGGCGGAGTCGAGCCTGCTGATCGCGCCGCCGGGTTTCGACCTCAAGGGCGTCAACCGCTTCAACGCCGTTTTCCTGCTGCCCAGCCTGATCCGCGCGCGCCGCGACCCGGAAGGCCTGACCCTGGCGGAACGCGTCCCGCCCGAGCAGCACGCGCGCTGGCTGGCGCTCAAGCAGAAGTATTTCCCGCGCAAGCGCGGCACCGAGAAATGGCGGCCGCTGATCGCCGCACTCGAGCTCTACAGCGAGGCCATGGAGGACGTCGGCCTGAGCTACCGCCGCCAAGTCTGGGATGCGGTCGAGCGCAAGGCGCGGCGGCAGCGCATCGAGATCGCCCGGCCCGAGCTGGTAATCGAGGCCGGTCGTCCGCGCGAGCTGATCCGCAGCTTCGCCGACAACACCCTGGACGATCTCGACTGCTTCGAGCGCACCCTCGATCGGCTGGAGGCCGACCTCGCCGACATGGCCGAGCGCGCCGAAGCCTGGGCGGTGGGCGATGTCGCCGCCCTGCGCACGCTGCCTTTCCGCGATCAGGCCCAGGCCTGTCGTGACGCGTTCCTGAAAGCGCAGTTCGCCGAGGACCGCGGGCTGGACGAGATCCCGCAGCGCCTGCGCGCGCTGTGGGTCGAGTCGGTCGAGTCGGCTCTGGCCGAAAACGAGAGCAGCGTGGCCGTGCTCGACATCGCCCTGCTGCTCGATCCCGAGCTGGGCATGTTCGAGGCCCTGCGGGCGCGTGGCATCGAGGTGGACGAGCCCGATGCCGTGGATGCCCTGGACGATGCGCCATCGGCTGAACTGTCGGCAACCCAGCGCTGATCCCTCGGCGCGCTTAGCGAAGGCCTAACACCTGGCCCGCGGTGTGCGGCGTAGAGTGCGCGGCCTTCACAAACGCGAGCGCCGCGCATGCCAAGCCCCGTCACCGTTTCCCGCGCGCTGCTGCTCGCTGTGCTCGCGCTCGCCTTGCCGCCTGTGCCGGCACAGGCGCAGCCCGTCGAGGCGCCGGCGGCCGAGGCGACGCAGATGGAGACGGTTGAAGTGGTCGCCCGCATCAGCGGGCCCGGCCTGTGGGAGGTGCGCAAGGGCGAGAACGTGCTGTGGATCCTCGGCACGCAGTCGCCGCTGCCGCGCCGCTTCGAGTGGGTGTCCGACGAGGTGGATGCCAGGTTGGCCGAGTCCAGCCTGCTGATCGCGCCGCCGAGCGTCGAGTTCGGCGCCGGCATCGGTCGCTTCCGCGCCCTGACCCTGCTGCCCAGCCTGCTGCGGGCGCGCCGCAACCCCGAGGAGCGGACGCTGGAAGACGTGGTGGGCCCGGAGCTGTATGCGCGCTGGCTGCCGCTGAAGCAGCGCTATCTGGGTCGCGGTCGCAAGGTCGAAACCTGGCGGCCGCTGTTCGCCGCGATGGAGCTGTGGCAGGAGGCGATCGAAGACGCGCGAATGACCGGCTCGGGCCCGGTCTGGCGCGCGGTGTCGAAGTCGGCGAAGAAGCTCAAGCTGCCGGTCGAGACGCCGCAGGTGGCGGTCCAGATCGCCGACCCCAAGGCCAGCATCCGCAGCTTCGCGCAGAGTCCGCTCGACGATCTGGAGTGCTTCAGCCGCACGCTCGAACGCCTTGAAAGCGATATCGACACGATGCGCGAGCGTGCCGAGGCCTGGGCCGTGGGCGATCTGGAAACGCTGCGCGCGCTGCCCTTCAGCGACCAGAACCGCGCCTGTCAGGACGCCTTCCTCTCGGCCAGCGTCGGCGACCAGAACCGCATCGCCGATGTGCCCGAGCGTCTGCGCGACGCCTGGCTGGCCTCCGCTGACAAGGCACTAGCCGAGCATCGATCGAGCGTGGCGGTGATTTCCATCGCCAGCCTGCTGGATCCCGAGAGCGGACTGATGCGCGGGCTGCAGGCACGTGGCTACGCGGTGCGGGCGCCAGGCGATCCGGACGCCGGCACTGCTGCTGAAGAGGCGGTGCCCACGGACCCGCAGACGCCTTGATTCAGCTCACTTCGGCGCTGGTGCGGTGTTCGCCTCGGCCTGCAGCAGGGTCGGCGGATTGCCGCTGTCGATGCGGCGGGCGATGAATACGACCCAGTAGTCGATGTGCTCCGAGCCGGGGTTGCGCGCATAGCCAACGGCGATTTCGTCCTGCTCGGCGTAGAAGGGATGCTCGGCCAGCAGATGGGTGCGGTGCGGTCGGGAGTCGAGAAAGGCCTGCAGGGCGTCGGCTGCGGTGGCATAGCCGCCGGACACGGCTTCGACCTGGTTGTGGATGGATCCGGGATAGCTGCTCGGCAGGGTGTAGCCGGCCTGGCGCAGGCGCCGGTTGGGCGCCATCACGCCATAGATGTGGGTGACCTGGCCACGTTCCGCCATTTCCCTGGCCTTGGCGTCGGCAACCGCGGCGAGCACCGGGTGACAGTTGAGCCGCATGCGGCGCTGAAGGGGATGATCGCGGATCAACTCGGCCAGCTGCTGCGCCTGCAGGCTGTAGCCGCAGGCTGACGCCGAGCGGTCGGCGAGGTCGCCTGGTGTCTGCAGGGACGGCCGCGCGCGGAACTCGTGCACATCGGCCACGGCAGGCGCGGCACTGGCGCCTGCCTGCAGCGTGGGCAGGGCCAGCGACAGCAGCAGCGTCAGGGTGCGCAGGCGGTTCAGACGCATTGGCAGGCTCCGCAACGGTTGTCGCGAAACCCTACCCGCTCGGGCCGGCGAGGGGAAGCCAGCGTCGGCGCTATTCGCCCTGCGCCAGCGAGTAGCCGCGCTGTTCGCCGAAGCGGTAGAGGTTCTCGGTCTTGACCGGTTCCAGGCCGGCCTCGATCAGCCGCGCCAGCAGCGCGGGCACCGCACGTGCGTCCTCGAAGCGGAAGCGCAGGCGCCAGTGGTCGCTGCACCAGGTGTCGGGATGGCCCTGCGGCCACACGCGGACGCCGCGGTTGGTGATCAGGCTGAGCTTGGACTCGCCGGCTGCGGCCTGCGCGCGTTCGGCCAGTCGCTGCGCCGAGCGGCCGGCCTCGTCGCAGTGCAGGAACACATCGACGCCCTCGAAGGCCTTCTGCGCGCGGGTGGCGATCGCCTGGGCGATCGGGGCACGGGGCTCGGCGCGCGGGCGGGTCTCGGGATAGCGCACGGGCGCGAGCCGCTCGGGCTCCATGCCCAGGCGCGCGATCACCGCGCGGCCGAAGGCGCGGGTGCCGACGCGCTCACGGCTCAGGCCGTCCTGCCAGAGGTCGGCGGTGTGGACGCCGTCTTCCAGGGTGCGCAGCCAGGCGTTGTGCAGGGCCTCGGCGGCGCGGCTGCGGCCGACGTGCTGCAGCAGCATCACCGCCGCCAGCAGCAGGCCCGAAGGGTTGGCGATGTCCTTGCCGGCGATGTCCGGCGCCGAGCCGTGCACCGCCTCGAACATCGCCGCGCGCAGGCCCAGGTTGGCCGAAGGCGCCAGCCCGATCGAGCCGGCCACTTCGGCGGCGACGTCGGAGAGGATGTCGCCGTAGAGGTTCGGCGTGACCACGACGTCGTAGTCCTGCGGCCGGCTGGCCATGCGCGCGGTGCCGATGTCGATGATCTGGTGCTGGCTGCGGATCTCCGGATACTCGGCCGCGATCTCATCGAAGACCTGGTGGAACAGGCCGTCGGTGAGCTTCATGATGTTGTCCTTGCTCATGCAGGTGACGCTGCGGCGGCCGTTGGCGCGGGCGTACTCGAAGGCGTGGCGGACGATGCGCTCACAGCCCGGGCGGGTGATCAGCTTCAGGCACTGCACCACCTCGTCGGTCTGGCGGTGCTCGATGCCGGCATAGGTGTCCTCCTCGTTCTCGCGGACGATCACCACGTCCATGCCCGGCTGCAGGCTGCGCACATAGGGCGCGTAGGACACGCAGGGCCGCACGTTGGCGTACAGTCCCAGCGTCTTGCGCAGGGTCACGTTGACGCTCTTGTAGCCGCCGCCTTGCGGCGTGGTGATCGGGCCTTTCAGCAGCACGCGGTGCTGGTCGATGGCTTCGAATACCTCGGGCCCGAGCCCGGCGGCGTGGCCGGCGCGATAGGCCGCGAGGCCGACGCTCAGCGGCAGGAACTTCAGCGAAGGATCGAGCGCGCGCAGCACGTCCAGCGTGGCGGCCATGATCTCGGGGCCGATGCCGTCGCCTTCGGCGACTGCGATGGTGAGCGCGGCGGAGGCGGGCGTTGCGGCGAGGGCGTCGTCGAATCGGGGCAGGGCGGACATTTCGGCACTCCAATACATGAAATACAGTTCATGAAAAATGCTGCAGTAAAAACCGTGAAGCCCGCGTCGAAGAGCGCTCGGAAAAGCCTGCCCGAGGCGGCGGGCAAACCGGCGAAGTCGGCGCCTGCTGCAGCGCTGAAGACTGCCGATGAGGTATCGCCCAGCCCCGGCTGGACCTTCCTCAGCAACCACACCCACGTGCTTGTGGCGCTGGCCGCCGAGCCCGACCTGACCCTGCGCGACATCGCGCAACGCGTGGGCATCACCGAGCGCGGGGTGATCCGCATCGTCGAGGAGCTGGAACAGGCCGGCGTGCTGAGCCGCGAACGCGAGGGTCGGCGCAACCGCTACGCGCTCAATCTCGAGGCCTCGCTACGGCATCCGCTGGAGCGGCACTGCCGGATCGGCGAGCTGCTGGATCTGATTCTGCGCAGGTAGGGCTGCGGGGATGGACCCGGGCCGAGACGCGCATCAAAGGCCGCAAACGCAGAAGGCCCCGCGTGGCGGGGCCTTCTGCATGCACATCAGAGCGTTCGCGATCAGTCGCCGCGGCGTGAGGCCTGCTTGCGCTCGTTCTCGGTGCGGTGCTTCTTGCGCAGGCGGATCGCCACCGGCGTGATCTCGACCAGCTCGTCGTCGTCGATGAACTCGAGTGCCTGTTCGAGCGAGAACTTGATCGGCGGGATCAGGCCTTCGTCGTGGTCCTTGCCGGAGGCGCGGAAGTTGGTCAGCTGCTTGCCGCGCAGGGCATTGACGGTGAGGTCGTTGTCCTTCGAGTGGATGCCGACGATCTGGCCTTCGTAGATCTCCTCACCCGGGTCCAGAAACAGGCGACCGCGCTCCTGCATGGCGATCTGCGCATAGGCCGGCGAGGGGCCGGTGCCGTTCGAGATCAGCACGCCGTTCTGGCGCTGACCGATCGTGCCTTCCGCCTTCGGACCGTAATGGTCGAAGACGTGGAACAGCAGGCCGGTGCCTGCGGTAATCGTGCGGAACTCGGTCTGGAAGCCGATCAGCCCGCGCGCCGGGATCATGAAGTCCATGCGCACCCGGCCCTTGCCGTCGGGCTCCATGTTCTGCAGCAGCGCCTTGCGCTCGCCCAGCCGCGACATCACGCCGCCCTGGTACTGCTCCTCGAGGTCGACCACCAGGCTCTCGATCGGCTCCATGATCTGGCCGTCGATCTCCTTCAGGATCACTTCCGGACGCGACACGGCCAGCTCGTAGCCCTCGCGGCGCATGGTTTCGATCAGGATCGACAGATGCAGCTCGCCGCGGCCGCTGACCTTGAATTTGTCGGCGTCCTCGGTGTCCTCGACCTTCAGCGCGACGTTGTGCTGGGTCTCGCGGATCAGGCGGTCGCGCAGCTGGCGGCTGGTCAGGAACTTGCCGCCCGAACGCTCCTTGACGCCGGCAAACGGCGAGTCGTTGACCTGGAAGGTCATGCTGATGGTCGGCTCGTCGACGGTCAGTACCGGCAGCTGCTCGGCGCTGCCCTGCTCGCAGACGGTCTCGGAGATGCCGAGGCCCTCGATGCCGGAGATGGCGATGATGTCGCCGGCCTGCGCCTCCTTGACCTCATGCCGCTGCAGGCCGTGGAAGCCCAGCACCTGCAGCACCTTGCCGTTGCGCGACTTGCCCTCGCGGTCGATTACCGTCACCGGCATGTTGGTGCGGATCTTGCCGCGCTGGACGCGGCCGACGCCGATGATGCCGACGTAGCTGTTGTAGTCGAGGCTGGTGATGCGCATCTGGAACGGGCCGTCCATGTTCACCGGCGGCGGCGCGACGTGCTTGATGATGGCTTCGAACAGCGGAGTCATGTCGCCGCCGCGCACGTCGTCGGTCAGACCGGCGTAGCCGTTCAGACCGGAGGCGTAGACGACCGGGAAGTCGAGCTGCTCGTCGGTAGCGCCCAGCCGGTCGAACAGGTCGAAGGTCTGGTTCAGCACCCAGTCCGGACGCGCGCCGGGGCGGTCGACCTTGTTGATCACCACGATAGGCCGGAAGCCCATCGCGAAGGCCTTCTGGGTGACGAAGCGGGTCTGCGGCATCGGGCCGTCCATGGCGTCGACCAGGATCAGCACCGAGTCGACCATCGACAGCACGCGCTCGACCTCGCCGCCGAAGTCGGCATGGCCCGGGGTGTCGACGATGTTGATCCGGAACTCCTCGCCGGCCGGCGACGTCCAGCGGATCGCCGTGTTCTTGGAGAGGATGGTGATGCCGCGCTCTTTCTCGAGGTCGTTCGAGTCCATCACGCGCTCGGCGACTTTCTCGCGCTCGCCGAAGGTGCCGGACTGCTTCAGCAGCTGGTCGACGAGGGTGGTCTTGCCGTGGTCGACGTGGGCGACGATGGCGATGTTGCGCAGGTTCTGGATCATGGGGCACGGCCTGAAGCGAGCCACGCAAGCGTCGCGGATCGCGGATGGAAAGAAGTGTTCGGACAGGTCTCGCGCACAATGCGCTGCTGGCACTCGGCCAGGGCAAACGGTTGTGGGGGAACAACGCGCGCTGGAGAGAAACGGCGACCTGCCGCCCGCGGCCAGTCATCACTGGCGCTTGACGCGGCGCGGCATTATACCGGCCTGCGGCTGACAAGCCAGTTGCAGTGCGGCTGGATGGCTTATCCTTGGCGGCTGTCATTCATCGGGAAGCCCCCATGTCCGAGCTGATCGCCCATTTCGACACCGCCAAAGGCCCGATCCGCGTGCGTCTGCATGCCGACGCCTGCCCCGTGACGGTCGCCAACTTCGTCAACCTGGCCAGCCGCGGTTTCTACAACGGCCTGAACTTCCACCGCGTGATCGCCGACTTCATGATCCAGGGCGGCTGCCCCGAAGGCAGCGGTCGCGGCGGCCCCGGCTACCGCTTCGAGGACGAGTGCACTCCCAGCCTGCGCCACGAGCGCGGCGTGCTGTCGATGGCCAATGCCGGCCCCGGCACCAACGGCAGCCAGTTCTTCATCACCCACGTGCCCTGCGGCTGGCTGGACGGCAAGCACACCGTGTTCGGCAAGGTGCTCGACGACGGCGACCAGAAAGTGGTCGACGCGATCGCCGGCGGTGACGCCCTGAACAGCGTCAGGATCGAAGGCGATGCCTCGGCCCTGCTGGCTGCGCAGGCCAAGCGCATCGCCGAATGGAACGCCGTGCTGGACGCGCGTCGTCCCTGAGTCCAGCGCCACGCGACGTCGTCACCAGATCCCGGCCCGCCCTGCGCGCCGGGATCTGTCGTTTCAGGCCCCCGGAATGTTCGGAATCCTCTGATGCTCTACCTCACTTTTGCCGCAGGCCTGGTCCTGCTGATCCTGGGCGCCGACGTGCTGGTGCGCGGCGCTTCCAAGCTGGCGCTCAGCTGGGGCATCAGCCCGCTCGTGGTCGGCCTGACCGTGGTCGCCTTCGGGACCAGCGCACCCGAGTTCGCGGTGTCCCTGCGCGGTGCACTGGAAGGCCAGGCCGACATCTCGCTGGGCAACGTGGTCGGCAGCAACATCCTCAACATCCTGCTGATCCTGGGCGTGTCGGCGCTGATCGTGCCGCTGGTGGTCAACCGCCAGATCGTCCGCCAGGAGGTGCCGATCATGGTCGGCGCCTCGATCCTGCTGTTCGTCCTGTCCCTGGACGGCTCGATCGGCCGTATCGAAGGCGGGCTGATGTTCTTCGGCCTGTTTGCCTACATCGGCCTGCTGTACTGGCAGAGCCGCCGTCGGCCGGCCGATGAGCTGGATCTCGAGCTGCCGCCCGACTCCAACTGGGACCGCCACTGGGCGGTGCAGCTGCTGCTGATCGCCGTGGGCCTGGGGATGCTGCTGCTCGGCGCGCGTTGGCTGGTGCAAGCCGCGATCGTGTTCGCGCAGTGGCTGGGTGTGAGTGAGCTGGTGATTGGCCTGACTGTGGTCGCGGTCGGCACTTCGCTGCCCGAGATCGCGACCTCGATCATCGCCGCCCTGCGAGGGCAGCGCGACATGGCGGTCGGCAACATCGTCGGCAGCAACATCTTCAACATCCTCGGCGTGGCCGGCCTGACCGCGCTGGTGGCACCCATGGCCCTGCCGGTCTCGCAGGCGCTGATCACCTTCGACATGCAGGTGATGCTGGCGGCAGCGATCGCCTGCTTGCCGATCCTGTTCTCGGGGCACCTGATCGCGCGCTGGGAAGGAGGGATGTTCCTCGGCTACTACTGCGCCTACACCGCTTTCCTGATCCTGGCCTCGGCCGAGCACGACGCGCTCGACGAGTTCGCCACGGTCATGCAGTGGGTCGTGCTACCCATCACCGCCGCCACCTTGCTTGCCATCACGATGCGCGAACTGCGCAGGCGGAAGCAGGGGCTTCGGCCGGGGTAGACCCTTTGCTCGCGCGCGCCGGAGCCGGTAATCCCGTTCAGCCCGCGCGAGGCCTTGATCGTAGCCCGGGGCGGCGCTCGGGTGTGCAGAGCGAAGAGCGGAGAGCGGAGAGCGGAGAGCGGAGAGCGGAGAGCGGAGAGCGGAGAGCGAAGAGCGAAGAGCCCCGCTTCCAGCGCATCCTTCCGATTCTCCGATCGTCGCCCCCGCGAAGGCGGGGGCCCAGCGAACACCCTCGCGCGTCGACCCGCGATAACCTCGCGCGGGCTGTCGCCCTGACGGGCTCACGCGCTCGATGCCTGCGATTGGAGACCCGAAACTGCAAACCGAGAAGCAGCCGGCCATCTACATCCTCGCCAGCCAGCGAAACGGCACGCTGTACATCGGCGTGACTTCGAATCTCCGCCAGCGCGTCTGGCAGCACCGCAATGATCTGGCCCTCGGTTTCACCCGACAGTACGGGGTGCATCGGCTGGTCTTCTACGAGCTGCACGCCACGATGGAATCCGCGATCGCGCGAGAGAAGCAGCTCAAGAAGTGGAACCGATCCTGGAAGCTGCGGCTGATCGAGGGCGCAAATCCCGCGTGGCGCGACTTGTGGCCGGAGATCAGCGAGGTCTGAAGTGGCTGCATGCGGACGCCGAGAACCAGCGTGCGCGCTATGAAGTGCGTGAGACGAGCCCCGACTGGGCCCCCGCCTGCGCGGGGGCGACGAGCCAAGAGCAAGAAGCGAAGCATCAAGCTGGACACCGAGCGCAGGGAGCCAAGCGCAGGGAGCCAAGCGCAGAGAGCCAAGCGCAGAGAGCCAAGCGCAGAGAGCCAAGCGCAGAGAGCCAAGTTGAGCCATCCAAGCGCTGTCGTCACGGCTGCAGCTTGTGCCAGAGCAATCTCGTTCGTGATCCAGTCACCGGGGCACGCGCACGCCCGGCTCGTCGCCCCCGCGCAGGCGGGGGCCCAGAGGATCCTGCCTCGGGCTTGGGATCGCCGGTGCCCCGCAGATGGGCGCCACACTTCGGGCCTCGCGCGGCCGACCACGCGTGGGCCATCCGAGGCAGACGGCGTGGCATCAAGCGTCGGCATTCCGAACAACGGCGGGCGGCTTGGCCCGGCGCCACGGCTACGGCAGAAACGGAAGCACCGCGTGCGGCACACAGTTCGGACTACTGGGCCTATGGCCTCTGCGAACCAACTGGCGCAGATGGTGGGTCGTGAAGGATTCGAACCTTCGACCTACGGATTAAAAGTCCGCAGCTCTACCGCTGAGCTAACGACCCGGTGATGTCATCGGATTCGACACGCTGCGCGGCGAACAGCCCGGGCTGGGCCTCACGCAGGGGCGCGCAGTGTAGTCAGGGGGCGGCGCAGGCACAAGTTTGCGCCGCGTGGGGCCGGGCCGCCATTCATCCAAGGTAGCGCGTGGGGTCGGTGACGCCGGCGGCCTCGAAGCCCGCCGCGCGCAGCCGGCAGGCGTCGCAGTGGCCGCAGGCGCGGCCCTCGGCATCTGCGCGGTAGCAGGAGACGGTCTCGCCGAAGTCGACGCCGAGTTCGATTCCGCGGCGGACGATATCGGCCTTGCTCAGGTCGATCAGCGGCGCGTGCACGCGCAGCGTATGGCCCTCGACCCCGGCCTTGGTCGCGAGATTGCCCACGCGCTCGAAGGCGGCGATGAACTCCGGCCGGCAGTCGGGATAGCCCGAATAGTCGACCGCATTGACCCCACAGAAGATGTGCTGCGCGCCCAGCACTTCGGCCCAGCCCAGGGCGACGCTGAGCATGATGGTGTTGCGCGCCGGCACATAGGTGACCGGAATGCCCTCGCCGCCGTGCTCGGGTACCTCGATGTCGTCGGTCAGCGCCGAGCCTCCGATGCTGCGCAGATCGATGTTCACGACCTTGTGTGCGGCCGCGCCAAGTGACTTCGCCAGCCGGGCCGCGGCTGCGAGTTCGGACGTGTGGCGCTGGCCGTAGGCCACGCTCAGCGCATAGGCCTCATAGCCCTCGGCGCGGGCGATCGCCAGCACGGTGGCGGAGTCCATGCCGCCGGAGAGAAGCACCACGGCTTTCGCTGGATTCATGGGCGTGTGGTTCCTGTGCTTGATCGGGAAGGGTGAGTCGGCAATCGGCAACCGTTGAGCGGGGCTTTCGACTCGAACCGACGCCGCCATCGGCAGGGCACATTGGTGGATGTCGACGGCTGCGTGGAGCTTGCCATCCCGATGGGATTGCGGCTCTTGCGAATCCCAAATCCCGAATCCCCAATCCCGCGCGCGCAAGCGCGCTCAGCGCCCCTGCGCTTCCCCCCACAGCTGCTTGTGCAGCTGCATCTGGAAGCGGATCGGCAGTTTCTCGGCCAGCAGCCAGTCGGCGAGCTCGGCGGGCTGCACCTGGCCGAAGCTGGGCGAGACCAGCACGTCGCAGCGCTCGTGCAGGCGGTGTTCGCGGGTGACCTGCATGGCCCAGTCGAAGTCCGCGCGGTCGCAGACCACGAACTTGATCTGGTCGGAGGGCTGCAGATGATCGAGGTTCTGCCAGCGGTTCTTCGCCAGCTCGCCCGAGCCCGGGGTCTTGAGGTCGATCACCCGCTGCACGCGCAGGTCGACCGGGGCGATGTCGATCGCGCCCGAGGTTTCCAGGGAGACGCTGTAGCCGGCGTCGCACAGCCGCTCCAGCAGCACGAGGCAGCGCTTCTGCGCCAGCGGCTCGCCGCCGGTCACGCAGACATGGCGGGCGCCATGGCGGGCGACCTCGGCGAGGATGTCCTCGATCTCCCACCACTGCCCGCCGTGAAAGGCATAGGCGGTATCGCAGTAGCCGCAGCGCAGCGGGCAGCCGGTCAGGCGCACGAACACGGTCGGCCAGCCCACGCTGCGCGACTCGCCCTGCAGCGAGAGGAAGATCTCGGTGAGGCGGAGGCGGTCCTGGGGGCCGGGAATCGGGATGGGGGAATCGGGAATCGTCAAAGCGGTGCACCGCTAGGGTGGAGCGACGGAAACGTTGGCGGTGCGCGAACACGTCCTGGGCAGTGAATCGAAGCGGACCGGGGCCGCTCAGGGCTGCCGCGCCCCAATCGCCTTCGAAAGCGAGCGGGGGAGGGCGGTCGATCGGCCCGGATCCACGCGAATCGTCAGCACTCAAACTGACGGAACGATTCCCGATTCCCGGCGCTACCGGCGATCTTCCAGCCGCATGGCCCGCAGTCGGCCCTGGGCCAGACGTGCGACGGTGGTGTCGGGGTACTGCTGCATCACCCGGTTCAGCGTGGCCTCGGCCTCGTTCCACTGGCGCAGCTCGTACTGGCAGTAGCCGAGCTTGAGCAGGCCGTCGGGCGCCTTGGTGCTGTTGGGGAAGCGGCGCAGCAGGGTCTGGAAGGCTTCCAGCGCGATCTCGTAGTTCTGGGTGACGTAGTAGGACTCGCCCAGCCAGTACTGCGCATTCGGCGCGTAGTCGCCATCGGGGTACATCTGCAGGAAGCTGTTGAAGCGACGCGCGGCTTCGGCGTAGCGGCCTTCCTTCAGCTCGTCGAAGGCGGCGTCATAGCTGCGGCGCTCGTCTTCGGGGTTGCCGCGCACGCTTTCGATGGCGGCCGGCGCGGTGTCGCTGCCGCCGAGTGCAGCGGTGCCCACCAGCCCTTCGACCGGGGCGCGCACTTCAGGCTCTTCGAATTCGGTGGTCGCGGGGGCAGAACTGCCGCCCAGCGCGATCTCGTCCACGGCAGCGGCGCCCGCCGTGCCCGTGTCGCCGGAGGGCGCACCGCTCGGGCTGGCGCTCGCGCCGCCTTCGATGCGGCCGATACGGCTGTCGAGATCAAGGTATTGGTCACGGTTGCGCTTGGACAGGGCTTCGATCTCGAAGGCCTGCTGTTCCACCATGCCGCGAAGGCTGGCGATTTCCGCCTGCAGCTCGCTGATCTGGTTCAGCAGCTGGATGTTGGCCTGGGCCTGGTCTCCGCCGGACTGCTGCTGCTCCAGCCGCGCGACGCGGTCGGCCAGCGACAGGCGCGAACCCTGGGCAGCCGCCGGAGCAGCAACGGCGACCCAGAGGGTCGCCGTTGCCAGGCAGCCTGCGAGGAGGCTGTACGCGCGCATCAGCGGGCGGTGTAGACGATCTCGACGCGACGGTTCTGGCCCCAGCAGCCATCGGTCGAATCGGTGCAGGTCGGACGCTCTTCGCCGTAGCTGACGACGGTCAGCTGGCTGGCGGAACCGCCGTTCGACAGCAGGGCGCCATTGACGGCGTTGCCGCGACGCTCGCCCAGGCCAAGGTTGTACTCGCGCGAACCGCGCTCGTCGGCGTGGCCTTCCAGGGTGATGCGGGCCGACGGACGGTCGGTCAGGTACTTGGCGTGGCAAGCCAGGATCGAAGCGAACTCGGACTTGATGTCCGACTTGTCGAAGTCGAAGTAGACGACGCGCTTGACCAGGCAGGGGTCACGGTCCAGGTCTTCCGGGGTGTAGCGGCCGTCGCTGACCGGCTGGGTCGGCTGGGTCGGCTGGGCCGGCTCCGGCTGGGCGGGAGCAACGGTCTCTTTCTTGGCGCAGGCGGCCAGGGCGGCCACGGTCGCGGCGGCGATCAGCAGGCGGGTCATCGTATTCATTGGAGCAGGGTCCTTGGGGTTGCGATCGGATGCAGTCTTTATGGTTTGAAACGGTGACGTTGAGCCCATCCTCTAGCGGACACTTCGGCGCACACGCTTTCCAGCGCTTGGCACCGAGCGCAGACCCGACCTTGTGCCTCGCGGCGCTGGCCTGCCTGCTCCCGCCGTCCTGCAGCCTTGCGGCCTTCGGACCTTGCCCCGCGACGTCCTGTCGTGGGGGTGGCGCAACCCAAGGGTCGCGCCGGGGTGGAACGCACTGAGCCGGTGAGGGCGATCAGCGCTGCCGATAGGGCGACCAGGCGGGCTCCCGGACGTCGCCATCGGCGAGAACAAGTCGCTGCCGCACGCGGGCATCGGCCGACACGGCGTACAGAACGCCACGGCGGCCCTCGCGGGCGGCATAGAGCAGCATGCTTCCGTTCGGTGCAAAGCTCGGCGATTCGTCCAGATTGCCGACCGAAACCAGGTTCTGGACGCCGGGGTTGCCCACGGTGCGGTCCAAAACCGCAATACGATAAACATTTCCCTGACCCTGCGCCATCGCCAGCTTCTTGCCCTCACAGCAGACCGTGGCGCGGGCGTTGTAGTCGCCGAGGAAGGTGATGCGGCGGGCGTCGCCGCCGCCGGCCGGCACTTCGTAGATCTGCGGCTTGCCGGCGCGGTCGGAGGTGAAGAAGATCGAGGCCCCGTCCGGCGCCCAGGTCGGCTCGGTGTCGATGCCCCAGTGCTGGGTCAGCTGGGTCAGCTGCTTGCTGCCCAGGTCCATCACGTAGATCTCGGGGTTGCCGGTGCGCGACAGGGTGAGCGCCAGCTTGCTGCCGTCCGGCGAGAAGCTGGGCGCGCCATTGATGCCGCGGTGGCTGGCCACCAGCTCGCGCTGGCCGCTGCCGATGTCCTGGATGTAGATCGAGGAATTGCCGCGCTCGAAGCTGACATAGGCGACGCGGCGGCCGTCGGGGCTCCAGGCCGGCGACAGCAGCGGCTCGCGCGAGCGCACCACCGGCTGCGGGTTGAAGCCGTCGGCGTCGGCGACCATCAGTGCGTACTGCATGTCGCGACCGAGACCGGTGGCGGTGATGTAGGCGATGCGCGTCCAGAAGGCGCCGCGCACGCCGAGGATGCGCTCGTAGATCTGATCCGACACCTGGTGCGCGACGTCACGCAGGCTGCCGCTGCGGCCGATCATGGCCAGGCCCAGCATGCGCTCCTGCTTGGCGACATCCAGCAGCTCGAACTCGACGCGGTAGCCGCCGTCGGTGCCGTCCAGCACGCGACCAACCACGAGGAAGTCCTGCTTCAGCAGGCGCCAGGTGGCGTAGTTGACGTCGGCCGAGCGGATCGGCTTCTCGACGATGTCGCGCTCGGCCAGCGCGCGGAAGGAGCCGCTGCGGTTGAGATTGGCGCGGATAACGGCGCCGATGTCGGTCTCGGGGGCGGCGCCGGCGCCGAGGTATTCGAAGGGCACGACGGTGATCGGCAGGGCGGACGAGTTCACGCCAAGGATGTCGATCTCAAGCCGCTGCGCGTGCGCCGAGCCCAGCGCGAACAGGGCGCAGGCGGCGAGCAGAAGGGCGGCGAAGCGGGGCATCGTCGGGGTCATGTCGGGCCTGGAATTGCGTTGAGCGCAGCCGCAGCCAGCCGTTCGTGGAGTCCGGGCCGGATCGGGGTTCGCGTGAAGCGCGAACATTACACGAGGGGCAGCGGCGAAGCTGAACGGAGACCCCAGTGCAGTCGCAAGGCGCGCGGCCTTGCGCGAGTCGCCGGCACTCCCGCCTGAGGCTTCCGGATGCGTTCGGATCCATCGGACCTGCTGAGGCTCCGCCACGCGTACGGCTTCCCTCAAGCCTGCTGGCGGATGCGCTGCGCTTATCCGCCCTACAACCGCGAGCGACGCCGAATCCGCGTCGGAGCCGGTGCACAAGCACGCGTAGGGCAGATAAGCGCAGCGCATCTGCCAAAGCTGGAGTCCGCCATCAGACGCAGAGCTTGACCAGGTGTCCGCGCGCCTGCCTGGGGCTTCGCCGTGTGCCTGGCTTCGATCAGACTCGCCGGAGGCGCATGGCGTCAGCGGTTGGGAGCACCTAGGCGCGTATCGGCCTACTCGCCGTCCCAGCGGAAGGTGAAACGGATCTGCCGCGAGAACACCGATTGGAAGCCCTCGTAGGGCAGGGGGTTCGCCTTCATTACCGCGGCTTCAATCGACCGGCGCGTGAGCTCATCGGCATTGCAGGGCGAAGTCACGCTGACGCTGATGACCTCGCCGCCGGGAATCTGCACGATGTCCACCGTGCATCGCAGGCCGGGGCGGGCGGTTTCCGGGCGCAGCCAGTTGCGCTGCACGCTTTGCTGGATCGCCACCTGATAGCGCCCGAGCAGGCTGTCATCGGTGCCGCGATTGCCCACTTCCGATGCGTTCTGCGTCGCAGGCTGTTCGCGGTCAGCATTGCCGGGGCGATTCTGCGCGTTCTGCTGGCTGCGCATGTCCTCCAGCTGCTTCAGGCGCTCTTCCTCGATCCGGCGCTGGCGCTCGGCGGCTTCGCGCTGCTGGCGGATCTTGTCCAGCTCGGCCTGCTGTTCGCGCTGCTGCTGTTCGCGCAGGCGCTGCAGGCGCTGCGCTTCTTCCTGCGCCTGCTGCTCCAGCAGCACCTGCTCCTGGCGACGCTTCTCGCGCTGCTCCTGCTCCAGCCGCTCGGCTTCGGCCAGCGCATTGCGCGCGGCGCGCTCGGCGTCTTCGGTGTCAGGCGTGGGCACGGGCGCCTGCGGTGCGGCCTGCGGCGGTGCTTCGGCCGTCTGCGGTGCGCGTTCCGGGGTGGGCTGCGGCGGCGGTGCGGTCTCGCGCTCGGCCTGGCGCGCAGGGCGCGGCGGCGTCGGCGCGGACGACTGCGCGCCGCCCATCACCAGGGTCGCGGTGATCGGCTCGCCGCGTACCGAGGGCGACGCGGGCGGCTTCTGCCACAGCATGCCGACGAACAGCAGGCCGAACAGGGCCAGGTGCAGGCCGATCGCCAGCACCAGTGAGACCAGCTTGTCCTCGCGGGTTTCCATTGCGCTCGTGGCGGCCTTCTCAGTTCGCCTCGGGCTTGCTCATCAGCCCGACCTTGGTCACCCCGGCTTCCTGCAGCAGCACCATGCCCTGGTAGACGGTGCCGTAGTCGGTGCGGCGGTCGCCCGCCACCATCACCTGCACCTCGGGGTTGTTGCGCACGAAGGCGCCGACCTTGGCGACCAGCGCCTCGGCATCGATCTCCTCGGCGGCGGCCCCCTGCAGGGTCAGGAAGAAGCGGCCGTCCGAGCTGACCTCGACGATCACCGGGTCCTTCTGCGTCTCGACCGGACGCGCGTTCGACTCGGGCAGTTCGATCTCGACGCCGAGGTTCAACAATGGGGCGGTGACCATGAAGATGATCAGCAGCACGAGCATCACGTCGATGTAGGGGACGACGTTGATCTCGTTCTTCAGCTTGCGCTTGGTGCGCTTGCGCATGGCGATGCTCGCTCGGGTTCCGTGCCGTCAGTCGTCGACGTGGGCGTGACGCTGCAGGATGGTCGAGAACTCTTCGGCGAAGGTCTCGTAGCGCGTGTGGATGCGCTCGACGCGGGTGGCGTAGCGGTTGTACGCCCACACCGCCGGGATCGCCGCGAACAGGCCCATCGCGGTGGCGATCAGCGCTTCGGCGATGCCGGGCGCGACGGTGGCGATGGTGGCTTCCTTGACGTCGGCCAGGCCGATGAAGCTGATCATGATGCCCCAGACCGTGCCGAACAGGCCGACGTAGGGGCTGATCGAGCCGACGTTGGCGAGGTATTCGAGGTTGTGCTCGAGCGCGTCCATCTCGCGCGAGAGCGCGGTGCGCATGGCGCGCTGCGCGCCTTCGAGCTGGGTGCGGTTGTCCATGCTCTTCTTCTGGCGCAGCCGCGCGAACTCGCGGAAGCCGGCCTCGAAGATCGCCGAAAGCCCGCTGGCGCGATCGTCCTGGTTGCCCAGCTCACGCATCAGCGCGCTCATGTCGGTGCCCGACCAGAAGCGCTCCTCGAACTCGTCGGCGCCCTTGGAAGCGCGATCGAGCACGCGCTTCTTCATCAGGATGATCACCCAGGACGAGATCGAAGCCACCACCAGCAGCAGCATGACGAGCTGCACCGGCAGGCTGGCGTGCAGGATCAGGTCCAGCACGTTGATGTTGTTCGACATGGCGGCCGTCTACTCCGAAGCCTTGAACAGGGAATGGGTTTCTACGTCGGTGAAAAGGTCATCCGGCAGCGGCTGCGGTCGGAAGCTGCTGGCGGTCAGGCAGACCGCGCGCACTTCCGCGCGCAGCACCAGCGTCTCGCCGCGCCAGATGCCCTGCTCGAACACCAGGCTGGCACCGCGCCGCGAGGCCAGCGAGGTGCGCACCGTGAGTTCGTCGTCGAGCTTGGCCGCGCGCAGGAAATCGAGCTGCATGGCGCGGATCGCGAACAGCAGGTCGCGGTCCGTCGCAAGCGCCTGCTGGTGGATGCCGAGCGCGCGCAGCCACTCGCTGCGGCCGCGCTCCAGGAATCGCACGTAGCTGGCGTGGTAGACCACCCCGCCGGCGTCGGTATCTTCCCAGTAAACGCGTACCGGCCAGCTGAATTCGCGTTGAATGTTTCCGCTGCTGGACGTCTGCATCAGCTGCCCGAGAACAGGTCGGGCGGCGGGCCGCCCTGGGGTTTCAGGCCGAGCATCTTCCAGGTGCGGCTGGTGGCCATGCGGCCGCGCGCGGTGCGCACCAGATAGCCCTGCTGGATCAGATAGGGCTCGACCACGTCCTCGATGGTGCCGCGGTCCTCGCTGAGCGCGGCCGCCAGTGACTCCACGCCGACCGGGCCGCCGTCGAAGCTTTCGACAATCGTCTTCAGCAGGCGACGATCGAGATCGTCGAAGCCTTCGGCATCGACCTTGACCATCAGCATCGCCGCCTGCGCGGCCTCCAGGGTGATCACGCCGTCGGCGCGCACCTGGGCGAAGTCGCGGGCGCGCCGCAGCAGGCGGTTGGCGATGCGCGGCGTACCGCGGGAACGGCGGGCGATTTCGGCCGCGCCCTCGGGCGCGCACTGGATGCTGAGGATGCGCGCCGAGCGCCGCACGATCGCGGTGAGCTCCTCCGGCGAGTAGAACTCCAGCCGCTGGACGATGCCGAAGCGGTCGCGCAGCGGGCTGGTGAGCAAGCCGGCGCGGGTGGTGGCGCCGATCAGGGTGAAGGGCGGCAGGTCGAGCTTGATCGAACGCGCGGCCGGACCCTCGCCGATCATGATGTCGATCTGGTAGTCCTCCATCGCCGGATAGAGGATCTCCTCGACCACCGGCGACAGCCGGTGGATCTCGTCGATGAACAGCACATCGTGCGGCTGCAGATTGGTCAGCAGCGCCGCGAGATCACCGGCGCGCTCGATCACCGGCCCGGAGGTCTGGCGCAGGCTCACGCCCAGCTCGTTGGCGATGACGTGGCTGAGTGTGGTCTTGCCCAGGCCCGGCGGACCGAAGATCAGCACGTGATCCATCGCCTCGCCGCGCTTCTTCGCGGCCTCGATGTAGATCTTCATCTGCTCCCGCACCGGCGCTTGGCCGAGGTAGTCGTCGAGCACGCGCGGGCGGATCGACGCCTCAAGCCGGGCTTCGTCGAGGGATTCCTCGGGGGAGACGATTCTTTCGGTCACTGCTTTGGAGCCGGGATTCGGGATTGGGGATTCGGGATTCGCAGCCGGCGGGGTGAAGGAGGCTGGGGTCCCGTACGCAGCGCGGCAGTTTACGGGGTTGGGGGAAGGTGCGGAGCGATGGTTCTCCGACCTCGCGGCGGCAACCGACAGCGCGAGGCGTCGTGCTTTAGCCCCTCTCCCCGCGGGAGAGGGGTTGGGGTGAGGGCTGGGTGTCCTCGACAGGTGCTACAAGCCCCCACGAGGATGTTTGATCCGAGGTGTGGAGCTTGTGCTCCGCCCCGACCCTCTCCCCAACCCCGACCTTCGCTTCGCTCGGGCTCATCGGCCCGTTGGCTGCCACCGGCAGCCCACAAGCGGGCCGCCTCGCTCCACGGGGAGAGGGGCTCAAACTCCAGCCCCAGCCCCAGCCCCAGCCCCAGCCCCAGCCCCAGCCCCAGCCCCAGCCCCAGCTCCAGCTCCAACTCCAGCCTCAGGTCCCAAAGCTGCTCAGCTTCGGCCACTGCAGTCCGGAGCCTCCGCTCTCACCCCGCTGCAGCGGCAGGTGCCCGCAAACGAATCCCGAATCCCCAATCCCGAATTCCGGGCCCTCAAGTCCGCAGCGCCGACTTCAGCGCCTTGCGAATGATCGCCTCCGCCGTATCCCCCTCCTCGCGCGCCTTCTCGGCCATGCGCTGGGCTTCCACGCCCTTGTAGCCGAGCTGCTGCAGGGCCACGATCGCCTCGCTCAGCGGGTCGGTGGGCACGGCCGCGCCGGGGGAAGGCACGAAGCTCAGGCCGCTGCCGCCCATGTTCGAGGCCTTGTCGCGCAGCTCGACCAGCATGCGTTCGGCGGTCTTCTTGCCGATGCCGGGGATGCGGGTGAGCGCGGTGACGTCACCGGCCTGCAGCAGGCGCGCGAATTCGTCCACCGACACGCCGGACAGCACGGCGAGTGCTATCTTCGCGCCGATGCCGGTGACCTTCTGCAGCTCGCGGAACAGCCGGCGCTCGGCGTCCTTGAGAAAGCCGTAGAGCGAGACCGAATCTTCCTTCTGCGCGTAGTGGGTGAACAGGCTGACCTCGCGGCCGATCTCGGGCAGGTCGTAGAAGGTGCTCATCGGCGCCTCCAGCTCGTAGCCGACGCCGTGCACGTCCACCACGATCTGCGGAGGGGCCTTGTGGATCAGGGTGCCGCGCAAGCGACCGATCATCGTCTGCTGCCTCGACGTCGAATGAGTTGGGACGCCGCCACGCCGGTGCGGGCGGCCAGGGTGCGAGTGTGTGCATGGGTGATGGCCACCGCCAGCGCGTCGGCGGCGTCGGCCTGCAGCTTGCCGTCGATGCCCAGCAGCACGCCGACCATGTGCTGCACCTGGGCCTTGTCTGCAGCACCGCGACCGACCACGGCGCCCTTGATCTGCATCGGCGAGTACTCGTGCACGCCGAGGTCGCGCGCCACCACCGCGCAGATCGCCGCCCCGCGCGCCTGGCCCAGCTTCAGCGCCGAGTCCGGATTGCGCGACAGGAACACGCGCTCGATCGCGACCTCGTTCGGCGCGAAGCGGTCGATCAGGCTCCACAGGCCGTCGAGGATGCCGCGCAGGCGCTTCGGGAACTCGTCCTCCAGGCCGACGTGCAGAGCCTCGTGATGCACATGCACGCAGCGGCCGGTGCCGTCGGCATCGACGATGCCGACACCGGTGCGGACCGAGCCGGGGTCGATGCCGAGGATGCGGGTGCTCATGGCGCGGCCTCGGTGGCTGCGCCGGGATTGGGGATTCGGGATTCGGGATTCGGAATTCGCAACTCGCCGACGCCGGGAACGCGCAGGCCTCGCGCTCCGGGACGAAACATGACGCTCGCGCTGCCTTCATTCCCGTCGCCCCCGCGCAGGCGGGGGCCCAGATCGCCCCGCTCCGGTCGCTGCAGCACTGGATCCCCGCCTGCGCGGGGATGACGAGCGAGTGGGGCGCGCTGGCTTCGCGCTCCGGGGCGAAACATGAGCCTCGCGCCACATTCATTCCCGTCGCCCCCGCGCAGGCGGGGGCCCTGATCGACCCGCCCGGGTCGCTGCAGTACTGGATCCCCGCCTGCGCGGGGATGACGAACGAGTGGGGCGCGCTGGCTTCGCGCTCCGGGACGAAACATGACGCTCGCGCTGCCTTCATTCCCGTCGCCCCCGCGCAGGCGGGGGCCCAGATCGCCCCGCTCCGGTCGCTGCAGCACTGGATCCCCGCCTGCGCGGGGATGACGAGCGAGTGGGGCGCGCTGGCTTCGCGCTCCGGGGCGAAACATGAGCCTCGCGCCACATTCATTCCCGTCGCCCCCGCGCAGGCGGGGGCCCAGATCGCCCCGCTCCGGTCGCTGCAGCACTGGATCCCCGCCTGCGCGGGGATGACGAGCGAGTGGGGCGCGCTGGCTTCGCGCTCCGGGGCGAACCATGACCCTCGCGCCACATTCATTCCCGTCGCCCCCGCGCAGGCGGGGGCCCAGATCCGCGTGCCGAGGTCGCTGCAGCACTCGATCCCCGCCCGCGCGGGAATAGCGATGTACGGCTCTGGACGTCGCTGTGAGAAGGCTGGTGCCCGTCACTTGGGAACTCGCATGCGGCAAGGCTGCCGAGTATATCGACGCCCGAAGGCGTCTCCGGCTTTCTCGGCCTTTCCGCACTGGCGACATCGGCGCCTGCCGCGCATCGTTCCGCCATCCCTTTCATGGAGTCCGCCATGTCGACGCACCCGCTTCCCCGTCGCCGCCTCGCCGAAGGTCTTGAAGTGACTGCGCTCGGCTTCGGCGCCATGGGCATGTCCGACTTCTACGGGCCGTCCGACCACGCCAGCAATCTCGCCGTGCTGCATCGGGTGCTGGACCACGGCATCAACTTCATCGACACGGCCGACATGTACGGCTGCGGCGCCAACGAGCGGCTGCTGGCCGAGGTGCTGAAGACGCGCCGCGACGAGGTCGTGATCGCGACCAAGTTCGGCAACGTGCGAGCGCCGGACGGCCGCGTGGTCGGCATCTGCGGCCGGCCCGAGTATGTCTACGTCGCCTGCGAAGCCAGCCTGGCGCGGCTCGGCGTGGACTGCATCGACCTCTATTACCAGCACCGCGTCGATCCCGAAGTGCCGATCGAGGAAACGGTGGGCGCCATGCAGCGCCTGGTCGAGGCCGGCAAGGTGCTTCATCTGGGCCTGTCCGAGGCCAGCGCCGAGACCCTGCGGCGCGCGTCCAAGGTGGCGAAGATCGCGGCCCTGCAGACCGAATACTCGCTGTGGTCGCGCGATGTCGAATCGGACGTGCTGCGGGCCTGTCGTGAGCTTGGCATCGGCTTCGTGCCCTACAGCCCGCTGGGGCGCGGCTTCCTCACCGGCGCGATCGCCAGCGCCGAGCAGCTCGACGCCACAGATCGTCGTCGCGCGCATCCGCGTTTCCGCGCCGACAACGCTGCGCGCAACCAGGCCCTGGTCGAGCAGGTGCGCGCATGGGCGATCGAGCTTGGCTGCACGCCCGCGCAACTGGCGCTGGCCTGGCTGCTGGCACAGGGCGAGGACATCGTGCCGATTCCCGGCACGCGCTCGCTGACGCGGCTGGAGGAGAACGTCGGCGCGGTGCAGTTCACGCTGTCACCGGCCTGGGTAGAGCGCATCCGCGCCGCCCTCGATGCCATCGAGATCAGCGGCGGCCGCTATCCGCCGGAGGGGATGGCGCTGGTGAATCGTTGAGGGTCCGCGCTGAAGGTGTCGCTTTCGATGTCCAGCGGGGATGAGCGCTGCGTCGGTGCGCTCGCGTAGGGAGTCACACAGCCTCGCGAGTGTGCCCCCTCTCCCCCACCCCTCTCCCTCAAGGGGAGAGGGGAGAAAGAACCGGTCCCGGCACGAGACCCAGTCATGCGTGCGCCGTCAAGGCGTGCCAGGACGCCAAACGGGCGATGCCGCAGAAGGTAGGTAATGAAACATCCGTGTTTCCGGAGTGACCCGCGCAGCCGCGATCACGCCGCCGACGCGCGCTCCAGCCAGTGCACCAGCTCATCCAGGCTGCGCACTTCGAGGTCGGGCTTTTCCGCGTGCTCCCAGGTCTCGTCGCGGCGGTTGATCCAGACCGCGCGCAGGCCGGCGCGACGCGCACCGAGCACGTCCATCTGCGGGTCATCGCCGACGTGGAGCACCTGATGCGGCGCCAGGCCCAGGCGCGTGCAGGCCGCATGGAAGATGCTCGGCTCCGGCTTGGCCGCGCCGTGCTCGCGCGCGCCCAGCGAAAACTGGAAGTGCGCCGACAGGCCGATGCGGTGAATGCAGGCGTTGCCATTGGTCAGCGCCGCCAGCGGCAGGCGCGCGGACAGGCGTTCCAGCGCGGGCAGGCTGTCGGCGTAGAGCTCGACCCGGTTGCGCGCGGCATAGAACACCTCGAAGGCTTCATCGGCGCGGCTCGGGTCTTCGCCGCCTTCGCTGAGCGCAATGCGCAGCGAGATCATCCGCTGCTCGCAGAAGTCGTGGGCCAGGTGCGGATGGTCCTCATAGACCTGCGCCCGCAGCGCGCGCATGCGCTCGATCGGATAGGCCCTCGCGGTGCCCGGCGCGTGCTGCTGCAGCCAGGCCTGCAGTTCGCGTTCGGCGGCTTCGATGGCCGGCCACACCGGCCACAGGGTGTCGTCGAGGTCGAGGGTGATGGCGCGGATGTCGTTCAAGCGGTGGGTTCGCAACGTGCCGAGGCCGGCATGGTAGTCCTCACGCCGTGCAGGCGGACGTGAGGAACAGCTGCATAGGGTGGGCCCTGGCCCACCGTGGGCTTGAACCTTGCCCCGGTGGTGGCTTGGCGTCGGCTCCGGGACGAGCGGAGCGAGTGTGGGGCTCCGGTCCAAACACCGTGTGGGAGACGGATTGGGGCGAGAGGCAGGGTTTGCTACAGGCTGACAGCTTGGCCCTTGCTCAGGTGGGGCGTCGACGCCGGGTTCAGATCAAGCCGAGCGAGCCGCAAGTGCCGGGCTCTGGCTAAGAGCCCCTCTCCCCTGGTGGGAGAGGGGTTGGGGAGAGGGGGCGGGCTTGCCTCACGCTCAACCCCTCTCCCCCGACCCCTCTCCCACAAGGGGAGAGGGGAGGAAGCCGGTCTTGCGATGCCTAGCTGTGCTCGCGAGCCTTGCGATTCCCGATTCCCGATTCCCGATTCCCGAATCCCGCCCTCACTCCATCACCACCACCCCGGTGCGCCGGCCGCGCACCACGCTGAGCGCCAGCTGCTGCGGGCGCATCTCGATCACCTCGCCGAAGGTGTCGAGGCTGTCGATGCGGAAGCGGTTGACGCCGGTGATGAGGTCGCCCGCGGCCAGTCCGCTGCGCGCCGCGCGGCTGCCTTCGGCGACGCGCTCCACGCGGATGCCGGACACGCCCTGCTGGCGCGAGCGCTGCGGCAGGGCGGTGAACTCGGCGCCGTCGAGGCGCGGGTCCAGCGCGCTGCCCAGCAGTTCGGTCAGCTGCGGCTTCAGCTGCAGCTCAAGGCGCCGCGCGCGGCCCTCGCGCAGATACTCCAGCGTCACCGGCTCGCCCACCGGCAGCAGGCCTTCCTTGTTGTGCAGGGTCTGCGGGCTGTCGACCGGCTGCTGGGCGATGGCGGTGATCACGTCGCCCGGCTGCAGGCCGGCCTCGGCTGCCGGTGAGGCCGGCCGCACGCGCGTCACCACCGCGCCGCGCGCGCCTTCGGCGACGTCCAGCATCGCCGCCAGCTGCGGTGTGATGGCCTGGGTCTCGATGCCCAGGCTGCCGCGCTGCACGCGGCCGGTGTCGAGCAGCTGACGCATGATCTCGTTGGCCAGCTCGGCGGGAATCGCGAAGCCGATGCCGACGTTGCCGCCCGAGGGGCTGAAGATCGCGGTGTTGATGCCGACCAGCTCGCCGCGCAGGTTGACCAGGGCGCCGCCGGAATTGCCGGGGTTGATGCTGGCGTCAGTCTGGATGAAGTTCTGGTAGGCCAGGCCCTGCAGGCCGGAGCGGCCCAGCGCCGAGACGATGCCCGAGGTCACCGTCTGGCCGAGGCCGAAGGGGTTGCCCACGGCGACCACGAAATCGCCCACGCGCAGGGCTTCGCCGGTGGCCAGCGGCAGTTCGGCGAGGTCCTCGGCGGGAATGCGCAGCACGCCGACGTCGGTGTCGGGGTCCGAGCCCACGAACTCGGCGGTGACCGTGCGGCCGTCGGCGAGCGTCACGCTGATGTCGTCGGCGCCTTCGATCACGTGGTTGTTGGTCAGCACCAGGCCTTCGCGGGCGTTGACGATCACGCCCGAGCCCAGCGACTGCTGTACGCGCTCCTGCGGCACCATCGGCAGGCCAAAGAAGTGGCGGAAAAAGGGGTCTTCGGCCATCGGGTTGCGCACCCGCACCACGGTCTTGCTGTGGATGTTCACCACCGCCGGAGTGACCTGCTCCAGCATCGGCGCCAGCGAAGGCAGGGGCTGGCCATCGACCACCGCGGGCAGGGACGCATGTGCCGGTCGCAGCAGGTGGCTCGCAACGGCGAACAGGCCGATCGCGGCCAGGGTCAGCAGGGCGCCGAGCGCAGCGCTGCGCAGGCGGAGGGTGATGACGGTGGCGCGCGCAGGGGCGTGGGACATGCGGAATCTCCTGTGGCCGGAGCTTGATGGGGAAGGCCGACGCAGACCCACGCCGGCCGCTCAGGTTCCAACGCGGGCCGGGTATGTCCGCGCAGCATTCGGCTTGCGGCAAGGTGGGGGCGCCGGGCCGGGCTTCAAATCGGCGGCGGTGCCCATCACGGAAGCATGCGCGCCGGGTGAGTCCGGGTGTGGATCCCTCCGAAGCGCGTGAAGCGGAGCCGGCCGCGCGCTCGTGCACCGGGGCGAGGGCGAAGCTCACGGTGGGCCAGGGCCCACCCTATCCGAGGCGCAGGGTGTGGGCCCCGGCCCACCATGACCTCGTCACCGGCCCCGTTGCCAGTTGCCCAGTGCGGCGCATGTCCGCGGCCGCGGGCGCCATGCCGCCTCGGCCACGCCCAAGCCAAGGCGGCAATGCACAACCCACATCGCGCGATGCCCATAGGGTGGGCCCTGGCCCACCATGACCTCGAACGTTGCCCCATCGCCCGGTGCGGCGCAGGTCCTGAGGCGCAGGCGCCGTGCCGCGATGGCGACGCCCAGGCCGACGAGTCAATGCGCGCCCCACGCCCCGCGATGGCCATAGGGTGGGCCCTGGCCCACCGTGGCCTCCACACCCGCCCCGTGACGCATGTTCTGCATGCCCCCTTCACGCAGCGCGCAGCGCTCCGCTCAAGCGCCGATCCGCGCAATCCCGCGCCCTCAAGGGCTTCAGAAATCGCGCGCTCGATCAAGCGGTTTTCCACAGTTTTTTGCGTTGACACCCGGGGTGCCCGGGCGTAGCGTACGAGGCCGTTGTCCACTAGATCTTGTGGTCTCGCCCCATGCGAAACCCTACAGATTGGGGTCGCTGTCCAGGCCAGACACTACGCCCACCCGGCGCAACACGGATCTTGCGGCCAGCACTCAGGCAGGCGGGGGCAGGGCGAAATCGACGACACAGCTAGCGGTGCAACGGGAGACCCGAAGCAGCAGGCACTGGCCGGGGGGCGGTGGTCGGCAGCGACGGAAGACGAGGGCCCCATCGAGGGCCCATCGCACAACAAGAACCCATCAGTCGAGGCGCAGGGCAGCCCGAAATCGCCCGGACCCCAGCACGTATCGCGACCGGAGCGCCCAGCGCGCGCCCATCCGAACGTGCCGGGCGCTGCGCGCGAAGCGCAGCCGCGGTCCGGATCGACCAAGGTCCTGCAGTCACGGCCACAAGAAAGAGGCGAAATTGGATGAGCAGCGTTCGGCTTGAAGCGGTGCGTAACGAGGCCAAAGTGATCGAACTCCAGCCCGCGTCCTGGGACATCTGGGACAAGAAGTACCGGCTCAAGACCAAGAAGGGCGAGCCCGTCGATGTCACCATCGACGACACCTACAAGCGCGTCGCGCGCGCGTTGGCCGACGCCGAGCCCACGGTCGAAAAGCAGAAGTACTGGTACGAGCGCTTCCTGTGGGCGCTGCGCCGCGGCGCGATCCCCGCCGGCCGCATCACCTCCAACGCCGGCGCGCTGGAGCACAAGCCCGCCACCAGCACGATCAACTGCACCGTCTCGGGCACCATCCCCGATTCGATGGACGGCATTCTGGAGAAGGTCCACGAAGCCGGGCTGACGCTCAAGGCCGGCTGCGGCATCGGCTACGAGTTCAGCACCCTGCGCCCCAAGGGCGCGTTCGTTGCGGGTGCCGGCGCCTACACCTCGGGCCCGATGTCCTTCATGGATATCTACGACAAGATGTGCTTCACCGTCAGCAGCGCCGGCGGCCGCCGCGGCGCGCAGATGGGCACCTTCGACGTGTCCCACCCCGACGTGAAGGACTTCATCAAGGCCAAGCGCGAAGACGGCCGCCTGCGCCAGTTCAACCTGTCGCTGCTGATCACCGACGAGTTCATGCAGGCCGTGCAGGCCGATGCCGAGTGGCCGCTGGTGTTCCCGGTCAACAAGAAGGAAGTCGACGAGATCGACCTCGGCAACGTCGAGCAGGTGGTCTGGCGCGACTGGCCGGCCAGCGAGACCTACATCACCCGCGACGACGGCCTGGTCGCCTGCAAGATCTACGGCCACGTCCGCGCGCGGCACCTGTGGGACATGATCATGGTCTCGACGTACGACTACGCCGAGCCGGGCTTCATCCTGATCGACCGCGTCAACGAGATGAACAACAACTGGTGGTGCGAGAACATCCGCGCCACCAACCCCTGCGGCGAGCAGCCGCTGCCGCCCTACGGCGCCTGCCTGCTGGGCTCGATCAACCTCACCACCTTCGTGCGCGACGCCTTCACCGACAAGGCGCGCTTCGACTGGGAGGAATACAAGGAAGTCGTACGCGTGTTCACCCGCATGCTCGACAACGTTGTAGAGGTGAACGGCCTGCCGCTGCCGCAGCAGCGCGCCGAGATCCTGCGCAAGCGCCGCCACGGCATGGGCTTCCTCGGCCTGGGCAGCACCGTGACCATGCTGCGCATGCCCTACGGCGGCAAGGAGAGCTGCGAGTTCACCGAAGCCGTGGCCCGCGAGATGGCCGTGGCCGGCTGGGAAGTCGCGCTGTCGCTGGCGGAAGAAAAGGGCCCCGCGCCGATCATGGACGAGGACTTCACCGTCAGCGCCGAGATGCTGCGCAAGCGCCCCGAAATGGCGAAGGACGGCTGGAAGATCGGCGACACCATCAAGGGCCGCGAGCTGCACGCCAAGTACAGCCGCTACATGCAGAAGATCGCCACGGTGGCACCCGAGCTGGTCGCCAAGCTGGCGGAGAAGGGCGGCCGCTTCACCCACCACAGCTCGATCGCGCCCACCGGCACGATCAGCCTGAGCCTGGCCAACAACGCCAGCAACGGCATCGAGCCGAGCTTCGCCCACCACTACAGCCGCAACGTCATCCGCGAAGGCAAGAAATCGAAGGAAAAGGTCGAGGTCTACAGCTACGAGCTGCTGGCCTACCGCAGCCTGGTCAACCCGGACGCCATGCCCTACGCGCAGGAGGAAAAGGCCAAGCTGCCCGACTACTTCATCGCCGCCGATGACATCACGCCCAAGGCCCACGTCGACATCCAGGCCGCCGCGCAGATCTGGGTGGACAGCTCGATCAGCAAGACCGCGAACGTCCCCACGGACTACCCCTACGAGGACTTCAAGGACATCTACCGCTACGCCCACGAGAAAGGCCTGAAGGGCTGCACCACCTTCCGCTTCAACCCCGCCGCCTTCCAGGGCGTGCTGGTGAAGGAGGCCGACCTCGAAAACACCACCTACCGCTTCGAACTCGAAGACGGCAGCGTGGTGGAAGTGAAGGGCAACGAGCAGATCGAATACGACGGCGAACTGCACACCGCCGCCAACCTCTTCGACGCACTCAAGGAGGGTTACTACGGCAAGTTCTGAGTGAGGCGCGAGCGACGCGCGGCCCAATCACGCGCATAGGGTGGGCCCCGGCCCACCCAGCCCGACGAAGCGCATAGGGTGGGCCCTGGCCCACCATGAGCCCAACGCTCGCCCCGGTCACTCAACTCGCCAAAGCCTGGCTTTAATCCCCTCTCCCCGCGGGAGAGGGGCGCAGCGCCCCCCGCCCCTCAGGCGAAACCCGTACCACCCGCTCCACCGCTCACCCGCAGCGGAGCAAGAACACCCAGGGCTTGATTCCAAGCCCGGCGCAGGCCAAGGATCGGCCTGCGGCGAAGGGCGCACCCCTTCGCGCATGCCCGGCCTGTCTCGCCGGGCAAGTGCAAGCCACCGGCGCAGGACGCACCGGCGGCGGTCAATGTTCTCGATACCACTGCCCCACGCGGGGCAGGCCCGAAGCTAGAACGTCCCGATACGACGTGAGGAGTGGCAGATGAGCAATGGCAATGGGGTAACCGCGACCCTGAGTGAAGCGGTGGAAGCCGTCACCGAGAAAGCCCAGGAACTCGCCCACGACGCCAAAGAGGCCGTGGTCGCCGCCGAACAGGCCGTGGCCAAGCGCGCCGCCAAGGTGAAGAAGCAGGCCGAAGGCCAGTACAAGAAGGCCAAGAAGGCCGTCGACAAGAAGGTCGGCGAAGCCAGGAAGGCCGTCTCTGGCGCGATGAAGTCGGCGAAGAAGCAGGTCGCTGCCGCGAAGAAGGCCGTCGACAAGAAAGTCGGCGAAGCCAAGAAGGCCGTCTCCGGCGCGGTGAAGACCGCCAAGAAGAAGGTCGCCGCCGCCAAGAAGGCCGTCGCCAAGAAGACCGCCCCGGCCAAGAAGGCCGCGAGCAAGCAGGTCGCCGCAGTGAAGAAGGCTGCAGCCAAGAAGGCCGCACCGGTGAAGAAAGCAGCCGCCAAGAAAGCCGCACCCGCCAAGAAGGCCGCAGTGAAGAAAGTCGCCGCGGTGAAGAAGGCCGTCGCCAAGAAGGCACCGGCCAAGAAAGCGCCCGCCAAGAAAGCCCCGGCCAAGGCCGCAGCAAAGAAAGCCCCAGCGAAAAAAGCGGCCGCCAAGAAAGCCGCCCCTGCAAAGAAGGCAGCCCCCAAGAAAGCCGCCAAGTAAACCCGGAGGGAACACCCGCCGCCGCATGACCGGCGGCGGGTGAACCCCCACCGCCCAAGCCCCAGGCGCACACCGCCCAAGGCCGGCAGAACACCCAGACCAAGCAGAACACCCAAACCAAGCAGAACACCCAAAGCCCAGGCGCGATCAGGCCCAACCCGCCCCGCGACAGGCACCCCTTCTAGCCCCTCTCCCCTGGAGGGAGAGGGGTTGGGGAGAGGGGGAAGAACCCCACCTCACCCCCAAGAAAATCGCGACACCCAAGCTCCAAAGCCCCTCTCCCATCGGGAGAGGGGTTGGGGAGAGGGGGGAAACCCCACCTCACCCATCAACTCCGCGACACCCAAGCTCCAAAGCCCCTCTCCCCTGGAGGGAGAGGGGTTGGGGAGAGGGGGGAAACCCCACCTCACCCATCAACTCCGCGACACCCAAGCTCCAAAGCCCCTCTCCCCCGGCGGGAGAGAGGTTGGGGAGAGGGGGAAGCCCCCACCTCACCCCACCCACCCCGAAACACCCACACCCAGCAGGCGCACAGCGCCGCACCACCCGACCCGAAGGAGCCCCCATGGCCGTCAAAATCACCAAAAAAATCAAGGGCTACTCTGTCCTCAAGCCCGAAGACAAGGCCGCCGCTCCCGCCCCTGCCGCAGCAGCACCCGCCCCCGCCGAACCCCCCGTGCGCCAAAGCGCCGAAGTCATCCAGATGCACGAGCAGATCGAGCGCCCCGAAGTGCTGGTCGGCTCCACCTACAAGATCAAGTCGCCCCTGTTCGAGCACGCCCTGTACGTCACCATCAACGACATCGTGCTGAACCAGGGCACCGCCCACGAATCGCGCCGCCCCTTCGAGATCTTCATCAACTCGAAGAACATGGACCACTTCCAGTGGGTCGTGGCCATCACCCGCATCATGAGCGCCGTGTTCCGCAAGGGCGGCGACGTCACCTTCCTGGTCGAAGAGCTGAAGGCCGTGTTCGACCCGCGTGGCGGCTACTTCAAGGCCGGCGGCGTCTACATGCCCAGCATCGTCGCCGAGATCGGCGCCGTGGTCGAAGACCACATGAAGACGATCGGCCTGATCGTCGACCCCGAGCTGGACGAACACCAGCGCGCCCTGATCGCCGAAAAGCGCGCCGCCTTCGAGGCCCAGTCAAAAAAAAACGCTGAGCTGAGCCCGGCGGCTGAGGGCGCGGCGAGCGGGGGAGCGAAGAGCGACGCCGCCACCTTCCCGCCCGGCGCAACCCTGTGCCACAAGTGCAACACCCAGGCGATGGTGGTGATGGATGGGTGTCAGACTTGTTTGAATTGTGGGTATTCGAAGTGTGGGTGAGGGAGCACTAGCGCGCGCTTGTATTGACTGTTCGTAGGCCTCGATATGAGTCATGAGGACCGCCCCGAGGACGACGTACTAGACCCCGTTAGATTCAATCCGCGCTCGATGTTCTCTCGCGGACAGCCAGTCTGGGCGAACGCTTGTGTCGGAGACAACGGTCTCAACGAGCTTCCGCAGTACGCGGCGGGATACGCGCAAGCAGCCGACCTGATCATTGCCGCCGTTCTGGCATCGCATCGTGGACAGGTTGACGTGCTTGTCTATCCCGCGTGCTTCTGCATTCGTCACGCTGTTGAGCTTCACCTGAAGAACACCATTGGCCAACTCTTGAGTCTGCCAGTGGCGAATCGCTTCGAAAGAGTCGTCGTGCAAGAGTTTTGGCGCTCGCATGATCTTGGCGCGATGTGGGAGCTCCTCACGGTAAAAATGGCGACTCTTGATTCGCGGTTAACACCGGAGCTGCAGAAGATTGATGGCCTCGTTAGAGAGTGTGCGGAAATCGATCGAAATGGGCAGGTCTTTCGTTACCCTCACTCCAAAAAAAATGATCGCCACCTAGTCGCTCAGCGGCTCATTAATTTTGTCAGTCTCCATCGAGGATGGGTGCTTCTTAAGGAAGGACTCGACATCATTTTTCGATTGGTGGAAACCCTGAAGGACGAATATTCACGGTGTACCTTTACCGCAAAATTGTCGAGGCATCAACTGTGTTTGATTTCGTCGTTGCTGCCGCCGAGAGGCGAATGGGGGAGCCCGAAGTTTCAGGAAACCAAGCTCAACACCATGATGTCGTTTCAGTTGAGCGGGAGAGAATTCTCTAAAGCTCTCAAAATCATCGAGGCGCATCGGGAGTTCGCGCCAAGAATCGGGATCGAGATCCCGTTGATTGGTTTCGACGAGGACGTCTGGCGCTGGTTGGTGAAAGCATGGCTGTACCAGTATCCTGAAAGAGCAAAAGATTATCAGGAGGGAAGCGGAGCGGATTCGCATTCGGATAAAGTCGACGAGGATGACGAGATAGACGAAAGCAATCTGTTCTCGCGACGCCGGGAGATATGGGTCGGTGCGCGTGAAAAAGTCTCGGCGGAGTTTCTCGCTGCGCTCAATGCGCTATTCTACTACGCGTTTCATCCGGATTACTCTGAAGATTTCGATCTCGCTTTCCAGCAACAGTTGCCGCTGAAGCAGCGCGATGAGCGCTTGGGCGAGGATGAGATGAGTAGATCCTTCTTTCATGTTTTTGGGAAAACTAACCTTATACACAATCTGGCTCGGTCGCTATGCGCTTTGGGGAAGATTAATTGGGTTCTCAGCCTGCATCGCGAAATTGAACTCAGCGCATGTGAGTCGGCTATCGCCTGGTACGACGAGCGCGAGGCGAGAAGAAAAACTGGGTAAAAGTGGGTCCGGCTGATTTTTGATTGGCTCATGGGTGTATCTGCCCTGCTAAGCTGCACGATTGGGGTTGATTTAACCTCGATTCCGGACATTAGGAGCTGGTCAATGCCCTCTTCTCTGCGTCTGGACTGGGTCTGCGCTTGCGGTGTCTCCAGTTCCCTCTTGCTCCAAGCCGACATCGTCGTCACCTGCCGTGAATGCGGTAAGCGTATAGGCAAGATTCGCGAGGTGTCATGGAGTGGGTATGTCTACGTACTTAGCAACCCTGGCATCCCTGACTTGTTGAAAGTCGGCTTCACCATGGGTGATCCCGATCAGCGGGCGCGGGAACTTAGCGACCATACAGGCGTACCTAATCGCTACGTGATCGAGGCAACCTTCAGATCCAGTGACCCGCGACGTCATGAGCGAGAGATCCACGAAAGGCTGAAACCGCAGAGACACAACCAGAACCGAGAGTTCTTTGCGGCGCCGATCACATTCGTTCTCGCACATTGCAGAACGGTCACGGGCTTCGCGCCAGAATGCCGGCCCGACGTGCTGAAGGTCGGTTACGACCCTTGGGCGAAGGTCAGGACGCGGGGCCTGTCGTCAGCCACAGGCGGCACTTTGGCAAGAGCAGAGGGGGTTGCTGCCGGAAAGTTTGCTTGTCCGGGTTGCCGATCTCCAATGCGACCTCCGAACAAACGCGTCCAAGCGCTTGGTGGTTACCGGTGGTGTTCCAAGTGCGTGATCGTAGTTAATCGATCCGGCGAACAGCTAGATGTCCGCGCGCGATGAGTTCCTGTGCAGGGACAAAAGGGGGGCGGGTTAATTCTTCGGCACTTCAAAGCACGGGATCAGGTTGATCCTCCCTGAAGCAGAAGATTTGTCTGGCCCTTTCGCACGAAAACGCCAAATGAGGGAGTAAGTGTGATCGGCGATGAGATTAGAACAGCCATTTCTTTGCTTGCGCTCTTCAGCTCAGCTCTGTCTCTTTATCTCACGCGGCGCCTTTGGCTGAGCACTAACCGACCTATAGTGGTCGCCTTTGTCGATGAGTGTTCATCCGGGAACACATCGACTGCGTTCAACTTGGTAATCTCCAATGTTGGAAACCGCCCTGCGCTTGAGGTGAGGTTGCATGCAGACAAGCGGTCCCTTGATGCGCTAATTTCCAGGAGCGCGCCTGACGAAGTTGCGAAAGTCATATCCAGTTGTTTTGACGGCGAAAGTTCGGTTGCCGTACTTCGGAATGGGGAAGAGCTGGTAAACGCCTTTGGTTCCTACAGCAACGATGTCCGATGGAAGCACCTCAATTACGGTGCCGTGATTCCGATCCGTTTAACCTATTCGGACTTGTCCGGAAGGGTGTACAGTGAGAGCTTGCGCCTAAAAGTATTTGCTAGAAATGGGTTCGCTGGGAGCGTCTGGAAAGTTCGGCCTGGTTCAAAGTAGTGTTGAGAGAGTTGGGCCTTGATCTGTCAAATCGCCGTCGAATAGTTGCTTGACCCCCGCGCGGCAGTTCTTCTTCTTGCTTGATCCGCCTCATTCACACACCCTCCCAGCATGACTTCGCTCTTCGACCCACTAGGCCCCGCCTTCCGCGCCCCGGACGTCTCCGCCGCGCTGGAATCGCTCGCCGCTGAAAGCGAGGTCGAGCGCGGGGCGGTGTTCACCCGGCCCGAGGTTGCGGCGGCCATCCTCGATCTCTGCGGCTACACCGCCGACCGCGCCTTGCATCGCCTGCGCCTGCTGGAGCCTTCCTTCGGCGGCGGTGACTTCCTGCTGCTGGCGGTGGCGCGTCTGCTGCAGAGCTGGCGTCGCGAGGGCGGCACGCCGACCTCCGCGCTCGTCGACCTTCGCGAGGCCGTGCGTGCGGTGGAGCTGCATCGCGAGAGCGTCGACGCCGTGCGTGCGCGCTTGCTGTCTCTGCTGCTGGAGGCCGGCATCGCTCGCACCGATGCCGAAGCCCTGTGCGCGGCCTGGCTGGTCTGCGACGACTTCCTGCTGACCTCGCTGCCCGGCGAGTTCGATGTGGTGGTGGGCAACCCGCCCTATGTGCGGCAGGAGCGCATCCCGGCACCGCTGCTGGCCGAGTACCGCCAGCGCTATCGCACCCTGTTCGACCGCGCCGACCTGTACGTGCCCTTCTACGAGCGCGCGCTGGATATGTTGGCGCCGGGCGGGCGGCTGGGCTTCATCTGCGCCAACCGCTGGGTGAAGAACCGCTACGGCGGCCCGCTGCGCGCCAAGATCAGCGGCGGCTTTGCGCTGCTGCATTACATCGACATGGAGAATGTCGATGCCTTCCACACCGAGGTGATCGCCTACCCGGCCATCACCGTGATCGAGCGCCCGCGCACCGCCAAGATGCGCGCCGCCCCCACCCGAGTCGCCACTGCCGAAGCCCTGCAGCAGCACGGGCTGGCGCGCGTGGCGCAGAGCCTGCTCGCGGATGAAGTCGCCAGCGGCGTCGATGAAGTTGACCTCGCCCAGGGCGGCGAGGCGCCGTGGCTGCTCGACGACGTGCCGCGTCTGCGTCTGCTGCGTCGGCTGGAGTCGCAGTTCCCCGCGCTGGAAGACGCCGGCTGCAAGGTCGGCATTGGCGTGGCCACTGGCTGCGATCGCGTCTTCATCGATGACCTCGAAGCGCTGCCGGTCGAGCCCGAGCGCAAGCTGCCGCTGGCGATGGCGCGCGACTTGGTGGACGGCCGCATCGACTGGCGCGGCCGTGGCGTGCTCAACCCCTTCGAGGCCGACGGCACGCTGGCCGATCTTGAGCGCTATCCGCGCTTCGCCGCCTACCTCTACAGGCACTACGAGGCCGTGGCTGGTCGCCATGTCGCCACGCGCAGCGGCGAGGGCTGGTACCGCACCATCGACCGCATCTATCCCGAGCTGGTGCAGCAGCCCAAGCTGCTGGTGCCGGACATCAAGGGCGAGGCGGTGTTCGTGCTGGACGAAGGCCACTACTACCCGCACCACAATCTGTACTTCATCACCTCGCGCGAGTGGGACCTGCGCGCCCTGCGCTGCGTGATGCGCTCGTCGCTGAGCGTGATGATCGTGGCGACCTACTGCACGCGCATGGCCGGCGGCTTCCTGCGCTTCCAGGCGCAGTACCTGCGCCGCCTGCGGCTGCCGCACTGGGAGCAGGTGCCCGAGGAAATGCGTGCGCGCCTGCAAGCCGCGGCGGATGAGGCCAACCCCGATGCCCTGGACGCACCTGTGTTCGAGCTGTTCGGCCTGAGCGCCGACGAAGGCCGGCTGGTGCGGCGCATCGCCGAAGAGGCGCAGGTGACCGGGCGCGCCAAGCGCAAGGCGGCCGCATGAAGATTCAGCTGTTGCCGGAGGGCTTCGAAGCGCGGATCGGCGATGCGGTGGAGGCGTTCTGGAAGACGCGCACCGGCGCGGTGATCGAACGCAGCCAGGGCGGCAGTCGGGATTCCGTGGTCGGCGGCAAGAACATGGACGGCTTCGCCCAGCTGGTGCGCGAGGTCGTCCAGCACTGTGGCCTGCCGCCGGAGTGCGTGCATGCCGGCATGCGCGATGTGGTGCTGCCGGGCTTCTTCCGCGCCACCAAGAACTGGGACGTGCTGGTCATCCACCAGCGCCGCCTGCTGGCGGTGTTCGAGTTCAAGTCGCAGGTAGGCAGCTTCGGCAACAACCTGAACAACCGCAGCGAAGAAGTGATCGGCTCGGCCGCCGACCTGTGGGTCGCCCATCACCACCACGCCTTCAGCGACGGCCCTCACCGCCCGCGCCGCAGCGGCATCGCCGAACCCACGGCAGGCGAGGGCGACTACAGTCGCGACGCAGCCGACACCGACCCCGCACTGCTCAATCCCAGCCTGCGCAGCGACCCACGCCCGCCCTTCCTCGGCTGGCTGATGCTGCTGGAAGACTGCGAAGCCTCCACCACGCCGGTGAAAGTTCAGGAGCCGCACTACCGCGTCTTCGATGAATTCCGCCACGCCAGCTACGCCCAGCGCTACCAGATCCTCTGCGAGCGCCTGGTCGAACGGCAGCTCTACGCAGCGGCTGCGCTGGAGCTCACCAAACGCGACAGCCGCGAACATCGCGCGCTGTCGGAGGCGACGAGCCTGCGGGCGCTGTTTCGGGAGTTTGCTGGGCGGATGGTGGCGGCGGTGGGGTGAGGTTTTGCGACGTGTGAACCTTAAGCGCGCCCTGCGCCCGGTTCCGGGCAGCAGGTTCTAGCGATGACATGTTCCTTCAATGGGAATACTGATGAGACCTTCGACTCTACTTGGCCTGTTGCTGGCCGCGGCCTCGCCGGTGCTGCACGCGGTCAGCACCATCACTACGCAGGACCTCCTGCAGCCCGACCCGGCAGAGCGCGCGCGCAAGAGCTTCGATGACGGTCTTCCGTCTCTGATCGATCCCTTGGACTGCGAAGCCAGCTTTCAGTACCAGCCGATCGAACTGGCCTGGGTCGGGTCGGATCTGATCTATCCCGAAGACAACTGTGAGGATCTGGCTGCGAGCGACACCTTCAAAGCGAACATCGAAGACATCCAGCGGGCGATCAACGACTACAACATCGCGATCGTGCAGCGCGCGAAGGAAACGGGAGCGTTCCCGGCCTATCCGCTCTATGCATCGCGCGCAGAGCCGACAGAGCAGCATCGTGAACAGGCGCGCGAGCTTCTGAAGCGCGTTTCGGCGGACCTTGAATTGGAGGCGCTCGAGCTCTCGGTGTTCACGGACCATACCAACCTGCCGATACGGATGTTGATCGCCGGACAGTCGGACGTTTCCGATCTGTCGAAAGACCTCGCGGCGCAGGGTTGGAAGCAAGCGCCATGGCCAGGGCCGATGCTGCAAGCCATGCACTGGTACCCAGGCTCGGGCGACCACTATCTCGCGGGCGCGGTCGATGGAAACCGGGCGACGGTCCTGGTCTCGGAGTCGAGCGGTTTGATCGTCCTGGCGATCGCGCTCAACCTCCGGGTTGAGTAGTCGTGCAGAGCTGAGCGGCAGGCCCCCGCCTGATCGGTCGCTGCGGCCTTCTGCGTGATCCGCCTAGGGAATCCGCTGGGCGACCTCCACCCCCGCCTCCGGTTCCGCCACTCGGTCACGTCGAGCCCTGACTCACTTCCATCACTTGGTGCGCTGTGCCTGCGTTGGCACGGCGCCCGCCGCGAGCGCTGGCGACGATCAACTACGCATTCGCCCAGCTCCGCGTCCGCCGCGATGAATCCTTCAGCGAACTCACAGGGTGCACAGAAAATGACGATGTTCGACGTTGTCCTCTGCCTGGCGGTCTTCAATCTTGTCTACGTGGTCTGCTTCAGGCTGCTTCAGTGGCACTTGCAGCAGGCGTGTCCCGAGTACTGGCTTGAGATCGGATCGCCGAGCGGGTTTGACGGGGCGTCTGTCCTTTCGGTGGTTCGTGTTCTCTACAGCGCGCGGATTCGATCGGAGGTAAAGGGCAAAGCCTGGCTATCGGTGCTTTGGGCGGTTCGGGTGCTGCTGCCTCTTGGCTTGGCTGCGGTCCTTGGGATCATGATCTGGGCCTGGATGTGATCGATCAGATGAGCAGCGACAGCCTAGGTCACGCAGGCCGCGGTGAGGTCTGACCTCGTAACCTCGCTCGATTCACCCGCCCGAAGTCGCGGCGACCAGCCTTGATTACTCGAAACCACTCCGCAGCAACCCGCGCTCGTCCGCCGCATCAATAAACCGCAGCCGCAGCGGCTGACCGCCGTTGAGCGGCAGCCCGGCGGGCGGGTCGAGGCGCGCTTCGAACTCGATGAACACCGCGTCCGGCGCAGGCACGCCGCTGAGCGCGATCACGGCGCTTTCGCCCGCGGCCAGGGCCAGTGCGGTGCTGACGGGCGGGCCGCCGGCAGTGGGCGTGCACGCGTCAGGCGTCGCACCGCTGCACGACCACAGCACATCGCCGAGCCCGAGCACCAGGGGCAGGCGTGCGCCGAGCGCCTGCACGGCGTCCGGCCCGTGGTTGTCGATGTGTACGCGGTATTCCAGCCGTAAGGCAGGCGCGTTTGGTGGCGATGCGCGCGCGGCTGACAGCACCAGTTCGGCGCCAGCGCTGGCGGGCGTCACCGCATTGGACGGCGCCGTGGCCGGGCCGGTGCGCGCGGTGTTGATGGCGGCCACGGTGAAGCGATAGGCGGTCTGGTTCTGCAGGCCCTCGATGCGGCAGGGCGGGGCCGCGCAGAGGCGGGTGTCGCCGCTGGGCAGGATCTCGAGGGCATAGCCGGTCAGCGCGCTGCCGCCGGTGTCGGCGGGCGGCAGGAAGCGAAGTTCGGCCGCCGCGTTGGAGGCCACGGCGCGCAGCGCAGTGGGCACGCCGGGCACGCCCGCGGGAATCACGCTGTTCGACAGTTCCGAGGCCGGTCCGCGCCCGGCGGCATTCACCGCGATCGCGCGGAACGCGTAGCTGCTGCCGTTCTGCAGCGCATCGATACTGCAGGGCGGGGCGTTGCATGCGACCTCGCGGCCGCCCGGTACGACCTGCACGATGTAGCCGGAGATCGCGCTGCTGCCCGATTCCGCGGGCGGCGTGAACGCAAGCGTCGCCGCGCCGTCGCCGGCTGTGGCGGCACCGATCAGCGGTGCGCCCGGCATGGCCAGGGTGCGGAAGCTCTGCAGGCTGCCGTAGCGCGTGCCGACAGCGTTGGTGGCATAGGCGCGGACGTAGTACAGGGCGCCGGGCTGCAGCCCGCTCACCGTGGTGGCGTAGGCACCGATGCCGCTGCCCAGCGCGACCTGGGAGTCGAGCAGGGTGGGCGTGCGCACCGTGCTGTACACGAGGCCGCGCTCGCTGACGGCGGCGTCGCCTGCCGCGAGCACGTTGCCGCCCAGCTGGGCGCTGGTCTGGGTAATGTTCGCGGGTGCTGCTGTATCAACATCAGGCGCACCGGCGGGCGCTGCGGCGCGCAGGCTCTCGCTCGCCGAGGTGGCGCAGTTGAAGTCGTCGCCCACGTTCACCGTGTAGGTGCCGACCCCGAGCAGCCCCGTGGTCGCGCCATTTCCGCCGGAAGGCAACCAGCTGTAGAAGTAGGGCGGCGTGCCGCCGCTGACGTTGGCGATCAGGCGGCCGTCGACGGCCTGCGGGCTGCTGGTCTCGATGCTCAGGATGCTGTCGATGCGCAGCTGCGGCGGCTGCGTGAGCACGGTCGAGAGCGAGAGGCTCTGTCCGATCGCATCGCTGACCTGCACGCTGTAGCTGCCGGCTGGGCGCCCGGAGATCTCCGCGCTGGTGCTGCCGCCGGGCGACCACAGGTAGCTGTAGGGCGGCACGCCGCCGCTGGCGTTCACCCGCAGGCGCCCGTTGCTGCCGCCGAAGCAGGCGATCTCGCTCAGCACCGTGATGGTGCCGAACAGCTCCGGCGGCGTGCTGAAGCTGCGCGTCTCGCCGTAGACCGTCGCCGCCGGGCTGATCGCGTAGGCACGCAGGGCGTAGGTGCTGTTCGGCTCAAGGGGGACCGCTTGCGCGAAGCTGCCGGGGCCGCTGCCCATGGCAACGCGCTCGTCCTGCAGGGTGGGCGTCGCCTGCGTGCGGCTGAACACCACCCCGCGCTCGCTGACCGCCGTGCTGCCCTCGCTGGTGACCGTGCCGCCCAACACCGCGGAGCGCGCGCTGATCGAACTCGGAATTGCCGTGTTGACCGTGGGCGGTGTCGGCTGGCCGATCACCACGCTGCCCTGCGCGCTGCAGCTGTTGAAGTCCGCCACTGAGACGCTGTAGGTGCCGGCTACCAGGCCGCTCAGCGTCGGCCCGACTCCGGTGGGCGACCAGAAATAGCTGTAGGGCGGCGTGCCGCCGCTGGCGCTGGCGGTCGCGCTGCCGTCGTTGCCGCCGAAGGTGCTGACAGCGGTGCCGACCACGCTCACCAGCAGCGGGGGCGGCTGCGTCACCGTGATGAAGAGGTCCAGGCTGGCGCCCGCGGAATCCGTCACCCGCACGCTGTAGTCGCCGGCGGTCAGACCTGTCGCCGTCGCCGCCGTGCCGCCGCGCGGACTCCAGAGATAGCTGTAGGGCGGCATGCCGCCCGTGGCCGCCACGGTCGCGCTGCCGGTGTTGCTGCCGAAGCAGTTGGCCGGCGTGCTGCTGACGCTGCCGGACAGCGTCTGCGCGGCGGCAAGCGTGAGCATGCCCAACCACATCAGCGCCGCCAGCAGGGCCTGCAGCGCCGGCACGCGCCTCCGTTTGCGCGCGCGCGGCCTTGTTGCGCCAGCGTGATCCATGAGTTGGGCTGAGGAGGGCAGGGTCGGCATGCGGGGCTCCGAGGGCGCGGCCGGGCACAGAGTGCGCTTCATGGCGTCAAGCTAGCGCAGGAGCGCGGCCGCGACCCTCATCGGGCGAACAACGGGGCCGGGTTCAACCTTGATGGGGCAGGAAGGCGCATGCACTCTTTCGCTCACGCAGCGTCGGGCGCTCGCGCGGCGAGGGGTGGCGCCGTTGGACTGACGCACACGGCGCTACCAGGCGTAGACGCGCGCGCCACACGCCGGAGCTATAGTCCCGCCGCGCCCCACCACACCCCTTGGAACCCGTCGACCCATGCGTCATGCCACACGTCTTGCGGCCTTCGGGCTGATCGCCTGTATTCCGGTGGTGGGCCTTGCCGCCAGCCCTGTCGATTCGAGCGCGGTGCGTCATGCCCCGGGCGAATTCGCCAAGACGCAGCCGGCGGCCGCGGAGCTTTGGCGCGTGCCCCCAGGGGCCGTCGGCAAGGCGGCGAGCGTCAGCCTTGAGGCGCCGCGTGCGGACGAGGTGCAGGCCCTGCACCGGCGGAATGCCGACGGCGCGTTCAAGCGCGTGCAGATCGGCCTGGCGCGCGCGCTTGCGCGGGAAAGCGTGGTGCTGCCTGCCCAATGGACGCAGGCGGGTGGCGGCGATCGCGTGGCGCAGGTGGAGGTGCGCTCGGTCGGCGCCGCTGCGCTGCGCGTGGGCCTCGATGTTGCGGGTCTCGACCCGGCGATCGCGCTGCGCTTTGGCGGCTCAAGCCGCCCGGAGCAGCCGCAGGCCAGCACCACGGTGGCCGAGGCGCAGCGCCTGCTCGGCGATGACGGTCTCTACTGGACGCCCAGCACCGATGGTGAGGTGCAGCGCATCGAGGTGATCGTTCCCGCCGGGGCTGCGCTGCCGGCCTCGCTCTCGCTGCCGCGCTTGAGCCACGAGATCGTCGACAGCCGGACGCCGTATCGCCGGCCGCAGAAGATCGGCGAGTCCGGCGCCTGCAACGTCGACGTGGTCTGCCGTCTGAACGAACTGGGCCCGCACTTCGCCAATGCGCGCCACGCCGTCGCCCACATGCGCTTCGTGGTCGGCAGCAGCACCTTCATCTGCACGGGCACCCTGGTGGCCGACAACGACCCGGCCAGCCAGGTGGCGCTGTTCCACAGCGCCAACCACTGCTTCTCTTCGAACACCAGCGTGCCGCCCAATGCGACGCAGATGCAGACGGTGGCCAACACGCTCAACACCTTCTGGAACTACGAAGCCACCACCTGCAACGGCAACGTGTCGGCGATGCAGACCCGACTCACAGGCGGCGCGACCTACCTCGGCTCGGACCATCGCACCGATGGCATGCTGCTGCGCCTGAACCAGGCGGCGCCCGCCATCGCCTACTTCGCCGGCTGGAACGCGCAGCCCCTGTCCTCCGGCACCGCCGTCACCGCCATTCACCATCCCTCAGGCGACGCCCGCATGGTTTCGACCGGCCAGAAGCTGTCGGAAGACGCGGACAACCACGAGGTGGGCTGGCTGAGCGGAACCACCGAGGGCGGCAGCAGCGGCTCCGGCCTGTTCACCATCGCGGCCAGCGGTGCCTACGAACTGCGCGGCGGCCTGTACGGTGGCGCCGCGAGCTGCGCAAACACCGGCAATCTGGGCAACCCTGGCAATCGCGATTACTACTCGCGCCTCGACAAGGACTTCGCCTGGATGTCGCCGTGGCTGCTCTCGAGCCCGAACGTGTTCCAGAACGGCTTCGAGGCGACGGCGGTGGTCAACGCTTCGCCCTGAAGCGGGGCGGCCAATCTGGCCGATGGCCGATGGCCGAGGCCGCGGAGCCAGCGGAAACCTGTCCCTGAGTCCTTGTGCCTGCAGGTGATGGCCCGCCGCTTCATTTTTCGCTTCAAGGTCGAAGGGGCTGCGTCCAGCCCTGTGCGCCGCCAACGAGAATTGAAGGAGTTGCCCATGCGCCTGCGCCTTGTGTGCCTGCTGCTGCTGTTCGTGTCCGTCGGCCCGGCGATGGCCCAGGCGGTGCTGGAGGAGGCCAGCGTCGGCCCGGCCTTCTTCGGCGACAACGCGCGCCGCATCGAGGTGCGCGACATGAACGGCGATAGCCGCCGCGACCTGCTGCTGGTCCGTCGCGGTCCGGATGGCGAGCGCCTTGAACTGTGGCTGCGCGACGATCCGGGTTCGTTGAGCTACCGGCTGAGCGAGCCGCTGGCCCTGCTGCAGAACGTGGTCGATGCGGTGGTGTTCGACTTCGATGTCGACGGCGACAACGACATCGTGGTGGCCGTGGCGGCCGCCGACGCCTCGCCGGGCGGCGTGATCCTGCTGAGCAGGGAAGGCGGCGCGTCCTTCTACCCGTCCTTCAGCCGCGGGCCGCTGCTGCCGCTGGCCAACATCACCTCGCTGAAGGTGCAGGACGTGTACACCGCAGGCGGCCTGCGCTTCGGCGTCTCGGCCATCACCGGCGATGCGGCGGTGCAGCTTTATGCGGTGGTGCCGGGCAGCGGCCTGCAGCCGGCGCAGGCGCTGCCGCATGCGGGCGGCGTGGCGACGTCGATCTCGGTGCCTTTCCTGCTGGAAGGCGGCTCGGGCGTGCTCACCCTAGGCGCTGCGCCGCAGCGGCTGTGGGTGTGGAACGGCAGCGCCTATGTCGAGCGCGCGGTCAGTGGGATCGATCGGAGCGTGCAGCGGGCGACCTCGGTGACGGTCGATGGCGACGACGCGCTGGATGTCGTCACCGCCGACAGCGAAGGGCGCGTCGAGGTGTGGAAGGGCACGGCGCTCGGCGTCAACCAGCCCGCCGACCGCTTCGACCTGGTGCAGCAGCTGGAGGCAGCGGGCAACCTGGTGGTGGCACTGGACACCGCCCTCATCGAGCCGGGGACGATCGATGTGCTGGTCGGCCGTCAGCAGACGCAGCGGCCTTTCGCCACGGGGCTGCACCGCATCACCATCGCCAGCGGCAGCATCGCGCCGCGCGCCGTGGTGCAGACCGGCGGCATCGGCATTGGCATCGACCGCAGTTCGCCCAATACGGTGTTCCTCGCCAGCCCCAGCGAGCCACTGCGCGCCTTCGTGCGGCCTGGCACGGCGACGCCGGGCACCTTGGGCTTCGCCCGCACCGACGGCTACTACACGCTCGAGAACCTCAACACGATCATCCGCCTGAGCTCGCCGCCGCTGCCGCAGAACGCCACGCTGTCGCTGCTCGGCGCGCTCGGCACGGTGGAGATGGCGAGCTCGGCCGGCACCCGCATCCACGACCTGCTGGTGTCGCGCACGCCGTTCACGGCCCAGGCCGGCAGATACACCTTCAGCCTGCAGGACCCGCAGATCCCCGACATCGTGCTGCGTGAGCCGCTGCAGACCGTGCTGACCGTGTTCGAAAGCCCCAACGGCCTGAACGGCCTGTGCTCGGTGGAGTGCCTGATGCTCGGCTGCATCGGCATCGTTGGCGGCAGAAGCGCGGGCGAGTCCAACGGCATCGGCACCCTGGCCCAGGTGCAGCTGCTGCGCGACTTCCGCGACGACGTGCTGCTGACCAGCCCCAAGGGCCGCGAGTACGTCGAGATCTATGACGAGTTCGAGGTCGAGCTGTACGTCCGCAGCTTCGCCTCGCCGATCTTCCTGTCGAGCCTGCGCGAGGCCAAGGACGCGTGGATGCCGGCCATCGAGTCGATGGTCAACGCCAGCGGCGCGGCGACCATCACGCCCGCCATGCTCGACCACATGGACGTGGTGTTCGGGCACTTCCGCAGCAATGGCAGCGAACGCCTGCGGCAGCTCATCGAGCGTCGCTACCTGGAGCTCGACCCGCGGCAGTTCGAGAACCAGCCGATCGGCGACATGCAGACCTACTGGGAAGAGGTGCTGCTGCCCGAGCGCATCCTGCGCGACGGTTTCGAGAGTCCGCCGCCGCAGTGAACGCCGGCCTACGGGCATCGGGCGCCAGGCCTTGTGCGTGTGCGTAGGTGGCGCTGCGGGTTCCTCCGCAGGATCACCCGCGATTCCGTCCGCACTGGCGCTCCGCACTGCCGGGCATCGCTGCCGTTGTCCTCGGTCGAGGTGCGCGCGATTGGTGCCGCGGAGACGACGCCGAGCTGATTGATTCGCGCGCCGTTTTGCGAGTATCAGCGGGGCGCACGCAGCGCCATCACGCTGATCCTCCCTTCAACGAGCCCAACCGCATGCGCCTCCTCGCCCGCTGCCTCCTCGCCCTCAGTGTTCTCGCACTCACTGCCTGCGCCACCACCAGCCCGGTGCCCAAGGGGCCGGTCCTGGCGAATCGCGTCGGCCTGGTGAATCTTGTCCAGCCGCAGCTCACGCACAGCCATGTCGGCGTGACGATGTTCGGCAATGAGGCCAAGCGGGTGGAGCCGCAGCAGCTGCGGGCACCGGACTATCTGGCCCGGAAGCTCGGCGAGGCGCTGCAGGCGCGCGGGGTCGAGCTGGTGCCGGTGGAGTTGCCGACGGGACTCGCCGAGGCCAAGAACGGCTTCGTCGCGATGGGCTGGAGCGCCTACAGCGTGCGCGAAGAATATGCCGGCGCACTGCGCGAGCTGATGCAGTCGCGTGGGCTCGATGTGCTCTGGGTGGTGGAGTCCATGGCGCTGCAGGACCCGATCGGCCGGTCGACGGTCATCATCGATGGCCATGGCCTCTACACCCGCCGCGTACTCGGCGACGACCTGCCGCATGCCTATGCCTTCCTCTGGGGCTACGGGCTGCAGGCCGAGAGCCTCGCCGTGGTCGGCGCGGCCGGTACGCGTGAGTACGTCCCGATCGAGGCCGCAGAGCTCGATGCCGCGACCATCCCGCGGATCGAAGCCGCACTGGCGCCCATGTTCGACGACGCCGCGCGGCGCCTGGTGCAGGCGCTGGATCCGCAGCCGCGTCGATGAGGCTGCGGCAGCAGCGGTTGGCACGCGCGCGGGGTGAGGCTCCGCGCTGCAACGCCGGTCATTGCGATCCAGCGAAATGTGTCCGCCCCGTCGCTCTGACCGGTTCCTGAAGGGCTGCCAACGCCTCTGCGCTGCCTGCGCCATCCTCGATGGCGCTGTTCCGAAGCTGATCCCTCGATACCCTCGATGGCGTCGCCCCCGCGAGGAGCCTGTCCTCGCGAAGGCGGGGACGGGGCCCAGTGTCGCTTGCCGCAGTCGAACGAGTTCTGGATCCCCGCCTTCGCGGGGATGACGAACCCGAGTTTCCTCAAGACCCCTGCGCCGCGACGCCGCGCTGGAAAGCTCTCATGTCATTCATTGGAGATGGCAGGCAATGAAGTTCAAGACACGCCATCTCGTTGGCTTCGGTCTCGTCATAGCGGCCATGGGCCTCGCGCTCAGAGTCGCGGTGTTTCTGTGCACGGATTGCGCTGCCCCCGGAGACCCACTGATCTACCTTGCCAAGACCTGCACAAACTCGGGCCGATACGTGGCCACGGTCGGCGGCAAGAACACCGTCATCGAGTGTGAGCCCGGTGGCGAGCTCAGCCTGCCGCCTGACGCCACCGCGGCCCAGCTGTTGGTTGATGCGAGTCGGCTTCCCACCTTCGGCATCCTCGAGTCGAGCAAGCACTGCTGGTTCGTGCGCGATAGCGCACCGGAGGGATCTTTCCGAACGGCCATGTGCAGTGTGACTACCGACGGGCCATGATGCGCCGGGCCCCTCAGTGCATCAGTTCTGCGTCCTTTCGGCACGACCCAGCAGATTCCGCCGGCGGGCGACTGGCGCGATCGCTTTTCATAATGAATCCTTCTTCTGGAGCGTCTGCATGACCCGCATGACTTCCTGCCGCATGTCCTGGCTGATCGCCGTCGCCCTGATCCTGTCGAGCGCCGCGTGCACAGGCAGCGAGCCTGAATTGGAGGCCGCCACTGCAAACGCCCCCCGCGGCGAATACCACGGCGAGATCTGGTCGGACGGCATGTCCCCGTCCGTCACCGAGTTCTACGGTGAAACCCGCGACGGGCGCGACGGCGTGTATCGATTCGACTACGGCGACGATGTGGAAGAAGGCGTGCTGCTCAACTGCAAGCGGCTCAAGGCTCGGGAGTTCCGCTGCGGCTGGAAGGATCGCTGGGGCTCAGGCCAGGTCGACATGAAGTTCAGCGCCGACTTCAAGGCCTTCAGCGGCGTCTGGAGCGATGAAGCCAACCCGCCCTCGCTGGGGCTGCGCTGGCATGGGGCGCGCCGGTAGGAATCCCGCCTCATGGGAGAGGCGCGCCAAAGTCGAACCGGCGGGTGCGGGGCCGCGGCAGGACGAGCCCTGGGCTGGCTTGAGCCCTCGCCCGGTCACCTCAGCGTGGCGTGACCTCGGATGGCGTAAGTCGCAGCGAATGGGCTGATCGGCTGTACTGGGAACGAATCAGGCTTGCCTCGGCGTAGAAGGTGATCGCCACTCTGGTGAAGGCGGCGTTTCCGATCCGTTACCGCCGCGAGGTGGCTGCGTGCCGACATGGAAGCCCATGCCTCCGGACACTGCGGGCGCGGGCGCAGTGGATGCATCCGTCCTGGCGGCAGGCGCGTCGCACCGGCCCTGGCCGGTTCTCACTATCGGAGATATGACATGAAAAAGAAGATCCTGCTGACGATGGCTGCGGCCCTGCTTGCGCTGGCCAGTGCCCAGTCGATGGCGATGATCGTGGTCGACAGCGACGGCCAGTATTGGGATTGCAACTGGCAGCGCGGCGTACTCGTTTGCGTGCCGCTGGACTACATGCCGCCGCTGGATCCCTGATCCGCGCAGCGGGCTCCGCCCCCACGACGAGGGATGGCGCGCAGCGCCATCAGGATGCGCTGGCGCAGCCACGGAGGGTTGTGCCGGCAGACGGTACACGCCGCATCAGGATGGGCGTGGCCCAGCGTGCTTCGTCCAGTCCAGCCGCGCTGGGTCGGCTCAGGAGGAGCGGGCCCAGCGCGGTGGCATGCACCGCCCAGAGAGCGAGCGTGATCGACGCCGTCGGAGCGAGGCGGGCCCGATGGACAGCGATCGAACCTGCGAGGCCACCGGCGGACGGCTGAAGAGCCTCGCGCGTCCGTCAAGCCAGTCGTTGCGGGGGGCGGTCGCACGCGTGCTGTCGTGTCATGACCCGAGCGCACAAGAAGCGCCATTGGCCCGCGCCAAACGCGGCCATGGTGTGGACCGCACGGGCCTTCGACGCCGCACCGCTGCGGCTGGTCTGGGCGCTGGTGACGCGGCGGCAAGCGGGCCGGGATCGGCCCCGGGGGCTTGGCATTGTCGCGTCTGCGCACCGATACTAAGGGCCAGTCCGCATTGTTCATGAAGGTTCGTATGTCTGCTCGGGTGTGCGTTTTTGATTGCGTCGCCGGGTCGCCTTGCTGCGCACCTGAACGAGCGTCTCGCACCCGCGTGAGTGCCTCGCCATGAGCGGCAGCCGCATTCCGGGCCCCTTGGGCGCGCAGGCATGGCAGCGTCCTCTGGACACAGGAACCGCGGTGCTCGCGTTCATGGGCCCGCCGGCGCCGGTGGGCACGAACACCGTTCTCCGGCCCGCCGCAGAACCCATCGATGACGATGTGCGCATGCTGGCAGCAACGGCCTACGGCGAGGGCTCGACCTCGAACGTGTACGAAGAGATGGCGGCAATCGCCAATGTGCTCGTGCGACAGCAGAAGGCGCGTGGCCACGCCAGCATCGCCGGCTTCATTCGCGGCGACCGCACTTTCGCCTATGCCGCGCATGACGGCAATGTCCGCTTCGAGCGTCTGCGCGCGGCAACGGATGAGCAAATCGCGGCGGACCCCGGCATGAGCTCGGCCGTGCGCGCGGCGCGCAATGCGCTGTCGCCCGCAGGCACGGACTATTCGAACGGTGCCTACTTCTGGGACGGCGCCGACATCCGCAGCAACTACAGTCGGCACCCCAAGGTGCGTGACGGCATCCGCTTCGGTGACCCGGCCCACAACATCTACGGCATCGACGAAAAGGATGTGCCGGGCGAAGAGTGGTGGCGCAACGCGGCTGGGCAGAACACTCGGCTCCGCGGGCAGTGGAGCTACAAGTACGAATCCACCGCGGCCTACGGCGGCACCATCTTCTGGCGCTACAACCCGGACTTCGTCAGGGCGACGGGCAACCGGGAGCACCGTTGATGCGAGCAGCGATCCCCCGCTATTGGACCCATTTCGCGCTGGCTGCGCTCTTCGCTTCCGTACTGCCAGCCTGCGCGGCCTCCCCTTCCTTGGACGAGGCCCCGGCAGAGATTTCAGCGAGGCAGCTCGGAGACGAGCCCGAAGCGACGGCGCGATCAGCGCTCGCGCCTGTGCTCGCCGAGCGCAATCCACCCGCTCAGCTCGAAGCCCTGCCGCTGCGCTCCGGCTGCACGCCCGCGCTCTGCGGCCCCGATCAGGTCGAGAATTACGACGAGCCCACGCCGCCCGGCTGCACGCCGATGTACTGCAGTGTGCAGGTGGATCGGGTCGAGTGGGTTGGCGACGCGCAGGAGCTCCGGATCATCGGCGGTGAGCACATCGACTTGGTGAACGCCGGTGTGGGCCCTACGCTGGAGCTCGCTGATCAGCCGTTTGCCGCGTTGCGTGTGGGTGCTTCCGAGGCGCCTTGGGGCGTCTGCCTCGCGCTGTCGCACGCGGGTCTGGGGCAGAGCGGGCGCAGCCAGCGCTGGATCACGCTCGCGCTGGTGCCCTACGCAAACGGTGAGCCAGCCCGCAGCGCAACGCGCCTCACCGGCGCCTGGGCGCGCTGCGAGGATCTCGAGCAGGGTGCCGACGCCGATGAAGTGCTGCTGCCGCTGGTCGAGCCGAGCGACGAGGGCGATGCGGGCCTGCTGCTGCAGCGCTACCGCTGCAGCCTCCAAGGCTGTCGTCGTGATGCCGAGGCGAAACCCGTGCGCGTGGAGTTCAACGAAGACGGCGAGCTGCATCGGCGCGAGTGACACTCCGCGCCGCGTCAATGGGCACGCGCGGAGAGTGGACACTGGAGCTGTGCACAACGAGCGCGAAGGGCGCTGCGCGCATCCCTCAGGGCTCGATGTTCGAGTACACGGCCCCGCGCATACGCATCAGGAACTCGACCCGCTGCTGCAGCGCCGCCGCGCGTTCCATGCCGGCCGACAGCGCTGCGGAACTGCCGGCGCGTTCGCGCGACCAGATCGTGCGGATCAGCTCTTCGTCTGCATCGAAGTGCGCGCGCCAGCGTGACTGGGCACGCTGCAGCTGGCTCTGCTCGTCCGCGGGAAGCCGTGCAGACAGGGCTTCCTGCGCCTGTGTCAGCTCGCTCTCCAGGAACGCGAGCCAGGCGCCAATCTCGACAGAGGCGCTGCCGCCGGCCGCTTGTTCAATCGCCTGCTCGTAGGCCGCAGCGCGCGTCCGAAATTCGCTGACGTAGTCCGGGGCATCGGGGTTGTCGACTGCGCCAACGGACGAAGCGCATACAAACAGGCTCAGCAGAAGCAGGGCTCGAATCCTGTGCATCGCGGGTGTGTTCATGTGTTCACCTGTTGATATGGCCATGGCCGCGCGGCCGAATCCCTTCGGCCGCGCGGTTTCTCATTTCAGCGTCACCAGCTGCTTCAGCACGCCATCCAGGCCGCCGAACACGGTGAGTTTGTCGATCTTCTCGGTGACCTTTTCCAGCGCCTCCAGCTCCTTCAGGCGCATCAGCACCGGGCTCTCTTCCATCAGCTTGGCGGTGTTGAGCAGCGAGCGCGTGGCGTTCGCTTCCTCACGGCGGCGGATCACGTTGGCCTGGGCCGCCTTTTCCGCCTGCACCACGCTGTTCAGGATCTCCTTCATGTCGCCCGGCAGGATCACGTCCTTGACGCCGACGCCCAGCACCTCCAGCCCCAGCGCCTCGACGCGAGCGCGCACGTAGCTGTAGATGTCGGCGTCCAGCGAGGCCTTGTCGCCCAGCAGTTCGTCCAGCGACTTCGACGACACCGCCTGACGCAGGCCGAACTGCAGCTCGCGATAGAGGAAGTCGCCGTACTTGGCGACCTTGGTGCGGGCCGCCACCGGATCGGTGACACGCACGCTCGCACCCAGGTTCACGCGCAGCGAGACCTTGTCGCGGGTGAGCAGCTCCTGGCCGCCGACTTCGATGGTCAGCACACGCAGATCGATGACTTCGGCCACCACGTTCTTCTGCAGGTTCCAGAAGGCCGCAGCACCCGGCGCCAGCACCCGCGCGAGCTTGCCGTCGACGAACAGCAGGCCGGCGTGTTCGCTGGGCACGGTCACCGACACGGCGACCTTGTCGAGCAGGCCGATCTGGCGCAGACGCTGCGCGGTGGCCACGTCGAGCTCGCTCGATTCGGCCACGGCGATGCGCTGCACCTCAACCGGCACCAGGCCCTTCCAATAGAGCTTGCGGGTGCCCGGCTGCAGCACGTCTTGCAGCTTGCCGTGCTTGAACACGAGGCCCAGCTCCTGGCTGCCGATGTCGGCCAGCAGGAAGGTCTCGTTCAAGCGCTCGCCCAGGCCAGCGATGAGGGCGTCGACATCCTTGCCGGCGTATTCCAGCTGGGTGATGTCGAACAGGCGCACTTCGACCTGATCGAACCAGGCGCGCAGGCGGTGCACGCCCGGGCCCAGCACGCGCTCGAAGCGCCGGTTGCGGTAAACGAGGCCGCGCTCGGCGTCGCCGATCACGACCTTGCGGATCATCAGCATTGCGGTCTCCTTTACTTCCATTGGGCTCGACGAGGGATGAACAGGCCCGGACGCCGCGGCGAGCCGATGCGCGGCGAGGGCAGGGGTTGCGTTGTTGGTCAGCTCCGAGTCGCGCTTGACGACTCGCCGGAGCGGGTTCCCGCGCTTGTGGAAGCACCGTTCGTCATCCCCGCGCATGCGGGGATCCAGTGCTCCTGAGTCTCTCGCTGGGCCGAGAGGGGTGATTGCACTCGCGTGAAGTTGCTGAGCGCTCGACTGGGTCTCCGTCGCCGCCTTCGCGAGGACAGACTCTTCGCTGGGACGACGAACATCATTGGTTGCACGGCTTCAGTTCGGCGAGGAATCTCAAGCGCATGTTCTGTGGTTGAACAGGGCACGCGGCCATCAGACCGCGACGCCCGCAAGAGAAGGGCTCGCCCCGCCGTCCTCGGGACGGAGATCCAGCGCGCGCGTGCGGGCGGCATGGCGTGGGTGTCGCGCTCTCCAAAGCGGCAGAGCAGCGATCCCTGCGCGGGCCGGCCGCTGGCGCGGGCGGGGTCCCGGTCCAGTGGACGTTGCCGGATGGTGTCTCTCGAACGCTTGGCCGAAGCCGCGTGTTCGCGAGTCGCCAGGCGGCGCGGGGCGAAGCCCGTGGGGCGCAAGGCCCCGGGTGTTGCGATGGCTCACTGCGTTACAGGCAGTTGGAACGGGAATCGAACCCGCAACCCTCGGATTAGATGTCCGATGCTCTAACCAATTGAGCTATCCGTGTGTCGGCATACGGGACTCGAACCCGCGACCTTCGGACTCTGCGGTCCGACGCTCTCGCCTCTGAGCCAATGCCGTCGCTGAGAAACCTCCTGCAGCCGGACCGAGGCATACGCCACGGCAGCGCCGCGCGCACCGGACGGGCCTTTCGAACCCGTACCGCAACGAACCGGTGAAAGAGGCTTCGCATTGCCGCCGTATCGCGGCGGCAATCCCTGCAGGCCGCTGGGGCCTGCTGCGGGCCTGCTGCTGAGCAGGCTCGCGCTTGTCCTGGAACTCCTTGTGTTGATCGCGAGCCCTGCAGCCAGAACCCGCTTGGCGTCATCCGTCTTCGCTACACGTCAAGCGGCCGAATCGAGCCCCTCTCCCCTCGTGGGAGAGGTGTTTGGGAGAGGGGGGCAAGCTCGCGCAAGCCTGCGTTCCCCTCTTCCACGTCCCACGCCTTCGCTTCGCTCCCGCGCATCGGATTCACAGCTGACGCTGCCAGCGATCAGCGATCCGGCGCGAATCAACCAGGCGAGAGAAGGGAACGGCTTCGAACGGCTGTCGATCGCGAACGCTGAAAACAAAACGCCCCCGGGTGGGAACCCGAGGGCGTTCGCGTCGCCTCGGGGAGATCGGGGTTGCCGATCTCCCGAGTGCGGAAGATCAGCCGGTGGTATCGATGCGGCGCTTGCCAGCGATGCCGCGCTGGTCCAGCCGCACGCATGCGCAGACGCCGAAGCCAAAGGGCTTCGCGTGCAGCTGGCGTGGCGGGTGGGCGATGCGGTTCATGGCTGGGTCTGCTCTGGAACAGTGCGGGGAAGTCCGCGAGGTGGCGCAAGATACGCCTGTTTTCCGGGCTGTCAAGCCCTCTGTGTGTCGCGCTTGAAGCCGCCGCTGCGGCGATGCGCCAGGTGCGGAGCGTTCCCCGCATTCGAAGATCGCCGAGCGTCGACGCGCGCTGTGTTGCTCGAACCACACAGGGCACGCAATGTGCCGCGCGAGACTCAGCCCTCGAATCCGTCCCTGAACAGAACGAGCGTGCCGACCTCGGGCACGTGCATCACGATGCAGTGGATGGCGCCGGCCAGGGCGATGATGTTGGTGCAGTCGACGGTGTCGATGGTGCGGCCCGGGAAGGCCTGCTGGAACACGCTCACCGCCTGTGCGTTCTGCGCGGCGTACTGATTCGGGTTGCTGGCCGGGGTGAAGCGGCAGGTCAGCACCAGATCGTTCAGGATCACCGCATTGGCATAGGTGCAGTGCGCGCCGCTGCACTGGAAGCCGGGCGTGCGGAACACGGTATAGCCGCGGTCCGTCAGCGTGCTCGCCATGTCATTGGTGACCTGCGCAGGGACGCCGCTGAGCAGGCTTGGCGAGTACTCGGAGATGATCACCGAGTTGCTTGATGCCGGCAGCATCCACATGTCGATGTGGCGGGTCGCATCCAGCGCCTGCGGCAGCGCGGCGGTGACTTCGACCAGGTTGCCCTGGTAGTCGAGATAGCGGGCCTGCACATCGGCCAGAGTCAGCGAAGGATTGCCCTCGGACGGGTCGAAGATCAGGTTGGTCAGGAAGGCGGCGCGGTCGTCGAACAGGTGGTAGTTGCCTCCGCCGTGCAGCAGGCCGATCTCGTAGCGCGGCTGGTTCCAGGCGTTCGCCAGCACGGAGGGAATCAGGTCGTCATTCGGCCGCGGGCGGTTGTAGATGTGGTCGATGATCGCCAGCTGGCCGGCCTCGTCGACGACGTAGCGCGGGCCGTAGTCGCGCATCCAGATGCTGTCGCTGGCGGCAATGACGAACTGCACGCGCGCGAGATCGGCGCCGGCATTGCTGAGCGCCGTGGTGGCGCTGGCCTGCTGCGCGCTGCTCGCCACCACCAGGAACACCTTGGCGCGACTGTCCAGGGTCGTGACCTTGGTGATCATTTCGGTCTGCAGCGGCAGCAGGCTGCTGGTCGCCGTCCAGCGCATCAGGATGCCGGCATTCGGTTCGTACTCGGCGACGGCGCGAACAGGTGATGGCGGCGGCGCGCGCAGCGGCACAGGCAGCGGCGGCGTCCAGCGCGCACGCTCCTCGCTCGTCATGTGTCGCGGAAGAGGAGCTTCCTCTTCCTCCGCCCATGCCGATGCGCTGCCACAGAGGCCGGCGACCAGGGGCAGCACGCGGAGCAGGCGCAGCAGGGTCATCGTGCCTCCGGAGCAATGTTCACTCGCGGAGTCTAGTGCAGGGGTCAGCAGGCGTCGAACCTCCCGGGTGATCGATCGTGCATGTGCCGGATCGCGCGCATCCTGGCGCGGTCAGTGCGCTCCGGAATCCTCATGTCTTGCCCAGGGAAGGCTGCGCATCTTCGCGGGCAGGCGTGGCTGCAGTCTGCGTATCCGTGCCGTGGCCGATGAATTGCATGTGCCCAAAGCTCTGGGCGCGCCGCGGATGCGTGCGCCCATCCACGGGCCCGCTGCCAGGGTCGGCATCACCACTTTCCGAGGCGAGCATGATCACCCGAAGCAACACCCTGACGTCCCTGTGCCGATGCCTTGTTCTGATCCTCTGCTGCGGCGTCGCAGGAGCCACCGAGATCAAGGTCAAGGTCGAGGCCGAAGTCCACGCGGCCCTGAGCAAAGGCCAGAGCGCCCGCGTGCTGGTCTGGCTGGGCAGCGAAGTTGAGGCGGTGCATGGCGCGTCAGCAGAGGCATCGGTGGCAGCGTTGCTGCGCTCGGCGCCGGGCATCGAGGCGAAGATCCTGCGCCGCTTCCAGACCGTGCCGGCGTTCGCGGCCGAGCTGGATGCCGACGACATCGCGGCCTTGCGCGAGGCAGGCATGGATCTTCGGATCGGGTTGGACGCCGGCGGCAGCGGCAGCCTGCAGCAGTCGATTCCCCTGGCCCAGGTCACGCCGGTGCAGTTGGCGGGCCTCGACGGCAGCGGCCGCAAGGTGGTGATCATCGACAGCGGCCTGCGCCTCGATCATGAGAGTTTCGCCGGGCGCATCGTCGACGAGGCCTGCTTCTGCACGACCTGCTGTCCCAACGGGCAGACCACCCAGTTCGGTGCGGGCGCGGCCGCCGACGGGCATGGCCACGGCACCAATGTCGGCGGGATCGCTGTGGGGGCCGCCGGGGTGACGGGCGTGCCGCGCGGCGTGGCGTCGGGCGCCGACATCGTGGCAGTCCGCGTGCTCGACCAGAACAACAGCTTTTGTTGCGCCTCGGACGTGATCGCCGCCTTCGATTGGGTGCGGGTCAACCATCCCGACGCCACCGTGATCAACGCCAGCCTGGGCACCGGTGCGCGCTTCCAGGCGAACTGCGATGCCGCCGCCAGCTTCACCATCGCCTTCGCAAGCGTGATCAACGACCTGCGCGGGCTCGGCGTGCTCAGCACGATCTCCACCGGCAACAACGGCTCATCGATCGACATGCAGGCGCCGGCCTGCGTGGCCTCGGCGCTGGCGGTGGGCGCGGTCTACGATGCCAACGTCGGCAGCGCCAGCTTCGGCAGCGTCTGCACCGCGCCGACCACGGTCGCCGACCAGGTGACCTGTTTCTCCAACCTCAGCACCACCACCGACCTGCTGGCGCCGGGCGCGCCGGTGACCGCGGCCGGGCGCGGCAGCAGCACCGGTACCTCGACCTTCTCGGGCACGTCGATGGCCGCACCGATGACCGCCGGCTGCATCGCCCTGCTCAAGCAGGCCGTGCCCACGGCCACGCCGGACGAGATCGAGGCCGCACTGGAAGCCTCGACCGTGCGCCTGCTGCGTCCCCCGATGACCCGGGACTACCCGCGGCTCGACTGCGCGGATGCGCTGCTGCGGCTGACGGTGGACGTGTTTGCGGATGGCTTCGAGCTGCGCTGAGCCTGCTGGGTGCTCAGCGCAGGCGTCGCGTCGAAGCGCCCGAGTGCCCCTATCGCCAGCGCGCGGGCCTCAACGGCGCTCACGCCTGGCGCGTCGCCCGCACCCGTGCACGCGCCCAGGCAAGGGGCGCAGCGTGGTGATCAATCGCAGCGCAGGCCTTCAAGCGGCGTCAGCGCCTGCAGCTGCAGGCGCTGCGTGCCGTCGCGACCCTCCAGCCTGGCCTCGGCGCGGCCGCAGTCAAGGATTCGTAGCTTCAGCCTGCCCCACAGCGGTCGGCGGATCTGCCCAGGATCGAAGCCGCCGAAGCGGCCGCCTTCGACCGCCAGCGCGCACAGGCTGAAGGCTTCGCCGTAGCGCGGGCGATGCACGGTGCTGCCGAACAGGGTGAGGTTGCTGCCCTCGTTGCGGTGACCGTGAAACACAAAGGCGAAGCCATCGCCGGTCAGCACCGAGAAGCTGAAGCCCTGGCCCGAGCTGGCGGGGTCGTACCACGCACCGCTGAGGGCACGCGTATCGCGGATGTAGAGCGGCGACAGGCTGTCGAGCCAGGCCTGGATGTCGGCGATGTCGCGCGCGTCCAGCTCGGCCTGCAGGAATCGCATCGGCGAGATGACTTCGGTGGCGGTGCGCACGCCACCGGGGACGCCTATGGCCTGGCGCGGCCGATCCGTGCGCGGGTCCGGTTCGTGGCAGCGCCCGCACACCTCCAGATAGCGCAGCTGTCCGCGGGCAACGTCGGGTGCCGACTGCGCGGTCGCCTGCTGGATCAGGAGGCTGCCGAGGAGCAGCGCGATCAGACGCGTGCAGTGCTGCTTTGGCATGGCGGAGCCGGCGCGGAGCCTGCGGGTCGTCAGTCTGGGCCCGGCATGTTGCAGCGCTGTGGCCTGCCATGCGCGACCGGTGCTGTAGTCCGAGCGAGCCCTGCCTCGCAACGACCTGTGATTCGCATCGACCTGCGCCTCGCGTGGGGGCGCGGAGCATTCAGAGGACGAGCGCTTCGTGACAGAGTAGGGATCACCGCAGGGCGCCGGCTTCGCCCTGCCCCAAGGCCCCACGGAGATGGCCCATGCCCCTGCACGCGGTGGATCGCTTCATCCTCAGCGCAACGCTGGCCTATGCGCTGTTCGGGGCGGTCTGGATCGTCGGCTCCGATGCGCTGCTGGCGCGCCTGATCAACGTCGATGCGATCGCGCGGCTGTCGATGGCCAAGGGCCTGCTGTTCGTGGTGCTGTCCGGCTGCGCCTTCGCGCTGGGCATGCGTCATGTGCGATTCCTGCAGGACGCCGAGATCGCCTCCGACCGCGGTTTCGACTGGCGCCGCTGGCAGCGCTGGCCGGGCTATCTGCTCGCTCTGCTGCTGACTGCCACCGTCGGCGTGCTGCGCGCGCTGGTGCTCGATGCGGTGGGTGCGGATAGCGGCCTGCTGCTGGTGTTCGTGCCGGCGATCTTCGTATCGGCGCTGCTGGGCGGCTGGGGGCCGGGCCTGCTGAGCACCGCGATGGCGCTGCTTATCACCGCGCAGTCGATGTACTGGCACGGCGCCGAAGCGCGCGACCCCGGCACGGTTGAGCACCTGCAGCTGCTGCTGCTGGCCATCAGCGGCGCCGCCGGCAGCCTGATCAGCAGCAGCCTGCACCGCGCCCGCGAATCGGCCCAGCGCGAGGCGAAGGCCACGGCCGCGACCCTGGCGGCGATCGGCGATGGCGTCGTGGTGCTGGATGCCGACGGCCGCGTGCGCTCGCTGAACCGCGCGGCGACGACGATCCTGGGCCGCGCCGCGGACGAAGCGCGCGGCTGCCGGCTCGCCAGCCTGCTTAACGCAGACGATGGCGATGGTGCTCCCGCCGCTGAGCGCAGCCTCCGCCCGGACGAGGCGGGCTTGGTCCGCATGTCGCGGCCCGACGGCGCGCAGCTGGCCCTGCGCATCGACGAGTTCGCGCTGGTCGAGCATGGGCGCGAGCGTGGGCGGGTGGTGGTGCTCCGCGACGAGACCCAGCGGGAGTCGCTGGAGCGCGAGGCGCGACGCGTGCGCAGCCTGCTGGGCGCAGTCATCGAGGGCGCCTCCGATGCGATCTTCGTCAAGGATCCCGAAGGGCGCTATCTGATGTGCAACGCGCAGGGCGCGCGCATGGTCGGCTTCAGCGTCGAGGACCTGCTGGGACGCACCGACGCCGACCTGTTCCCGCCCGAGCAGGCGCAGATGCTGCGCCAGATCGATCTCGCGATCCTCGCCTCCGGTGAGACGCGCACCGGCGAAGAACAGCTGAGCCTGCCCGGCCAGCCGGACGCGGTTTTCCTTGCCACCAAGGGTCTGGTGCGCGACGCCCGCGGTGAGCGCATCGGCGTGTTCGGCATTTCCCGCGACATCACCGAGCGCAGCCGGCAGCAGCGCCTGCTGGCCGAGAGCCGCGCCCAGCTGCGCACCTTCGTCGAGCAGGCGCCGATCAGCGTGGCGATGTTCGACCGCGACATGTGCTACCTGGTGGCGAGCCAGCGCTGGCGCGCCAGCTTTGCCATGGCCAGCTCCGATCTGGTGGGCGTCTCGCACTACGCCCTGCTGCCGGACCTGCCGGAGCGCTGGCGCGAGCTGCATGCCCGCGGCCTGGCCGGCGAGCACCTGCACAGCGACATGGACCTTTGGGAGCGCAGCGACGGCCAGCGCCAGTGGCTGCGCTGGGCCATCCAGCCCTGGCAGGATGAGCGCGGCGAGGTGGGCGGCATCATCATCGTCACCGATGACCTGAGTACGCAGATGCGCCTGCTGGACCAGCAGCGCATCGCCGCGGTGGCGCTCGAAGCCGCCGACGCCATCGTCATCACCGATGCCCACTCGATTGTCCAGCAGGTGAACAGCGCCTACTGCGAGATCACCGGCTACAGCCGCGAGGAGGCCATCGGCCGCCGGCAGGGCGATCTGGTGCGCTCGGGCAAGCAGGGCGCCGAGTTCTATCGCGCGATGTGGTCGGAGCTGGCCACGGTCGGAGTCTGGCGCGGTGAGCTGTGGAACCGCCGCAAGAGCGGCGAACTCTACCCCGAGTTCCTGAGCATCACCGCGGTCAAGGACGAGCACGGTGCGATCAGCCACTACGTCGGCGTGATGCAGGACATCACCCAGCGCAAGCGCGCCGAGGAGACCATCGTCCGCCTCGCCTACTACGACGCCTTGACCCACCTGCCGAACCGCCGGCTGCTGCTGGACCGGCTACAGCATGCGCTGAACGCCAGCGAGCGCGAGGGCCTGCGCGGCGCGCTGCTGTTCATCGACCTAGACAACTTCAAGCAGCTCAACGACACCCGCGGCCACGACGCCGGTGATCAGCTGCTGATGCTGGTGGCGAGGCGGCTGCAGGACGCCGTGCGCGAAACCGACACCGTGGCGCGGCTGGGTGGCGACGAGTTCGTGGTGCTGCTGGAACACTTCGCGGAGGATGCCGACGCCACGGCCGCCCTGGTCGACCGCGAAGCCCGACGCCTCACGGACCGCCTCGCCGCCAGCTATCAGATCCAAGATGCCGAGCATCGCTGCACCGCCAGCATCGGCATTGCGCTGTTCGGGGGACATGGCGCGACTGCGGACAGCATCATGAAGCAGGCCGACCTTGCCCTCTACCAGGCCAAGGCCGATGGCAAGAATGCAGTGCGCTTTTTCGATCCGGCGATGCAGAACGTGGTGGAGGCGCGCTCGCGGCTGGAGGCGGAGCTGCGCGACGCCGTCGAGCGCGGCCAGTTCGTCCTGCACTACCAACCGCAGTGGAATCACCCACACGGCGTCGCCGGGGTCGAGGCGCTGATGCGCTGGCAGCGCGACGACGGTCGGCTGGTGTCACCTGCGGAATTCATTCCGCTGGCCGAGGAGACCGGCCTGATCGTAGCCATGGGTGCCGCCGCCTTTGTCGAGGCCTGTCGCCAGCAGGTGGCCTGGCAGACGGATCCCGCGACGCGCGACCTGAGCATCGCCGTCAATGTCAGTGCGCGTCAGTTCCGCAGCCGCGAGTTCGTCGCGCAGATCCGCTGCGCGCTCGAGACCACGGGGGCGGATCCGCAGCGAATCAAGCTGGAGCTGACCGAAAGCCTGCTGCTGGACCAGGTGGATTCGGCGATCGCGCGCATGCACGAACTGCGCGCGCTCGGCCTGAGCTTCTCGCTGGACGACTTCGGCACCGGCTTCTCGTCCCTGTCCTACCTCAAGCGCCTGCCCTTGGAGCAGCTCAAGATCGATCGCAGCTTCGTCGTCGATCTGCTGACCGACAGCAGCGCCGCCTCGATCGCGCGCGCGGTCATCCATCTCGCACACAGCCTGGGACTGTCGGTGGTGGCTGAGGGCGTGGAGAGCGAGGAGGTGTGGAGCCATTTGCGAGAGCAGGGCTGCGATGCCGCCCAGGGCTACCTGTTCAGTCGCCCCGTGCCGGCGGACGAGATCCCGCAGCGCCTGCGCGAGCTGGCCGCGCGTGCGGCGCTGTGAGTACTGCCGGAATGTGGTGATGCCCTGACCGCCTCGGGGCCAGCGTTGCAACGCGTTGCCGTCTGTCGCGCACGACGGCGACGTTGGCATGGATTGCCGATCATCAGGACGTCGTAACGCAAGCACTGCGCCATCTTCGTGCGGTCGGCCGGCCGCTGCGTGACGCAATGCTTGGCAGCAGTGCTTGCCGATGCTTTCCCGGATCGACTGGATGTCGAGCCTGAGCCCCTGCATGCACGCTGCCTTCCGCGACAGGTGCTGGGACTACTTCGCGCCGGACCCGCCCTGACGGGTGGCCAGGCTTGGGCGCGCCATGGCAAGGTGCGCAGCCCGAGGAGCATCCAGAGCGACATGAACACGAAAGTATCAGGGCAGGCGTACATGGCTCGAATCGGGCTGATTCTGATCGGAACGGTCGGTTCGGGATGCGTGCAGTCTGAGCCCCCTGCGGATCCCGCCGCATCGGCGCCGGTGGCTGCGATCCTTCCCGAGATGGTCAGGATCGACGGCGGCGAGTTCTGGATGGGCTCCGCCCCGGACGATGCGTTCAATCTCGGTGGCCAGGGGCCGCAGCTGCTGCTGCGTGTAGAAAGTTTCGAAATCGCGCGTCATGAACTGACGGTGGCGGAGTTTGCGGCCTTCGTGGCGGATTCCGGCTACCGCACCGATGCGGAGCGAAATCGAGCGGTTCCTGGCTTCGGTGCAGCCAAGGGATGTCTTGGGCTTTCAGGGCAGGCCGGCGAGTTCGCGTGGGACGCTGGCAGAGGCTGGCAGAGCCCCGGTTATGAGCAGTCCGATCAACACCCCGTCACTTGCGTCAGCTGGAACGATGCGCAGGCCTACGTCCAGTGGCTCTCGCAGCGCACCGGCTCGCGCTTTCGTCTGCCTTCCGAGATCGAGTTCGAATACGTCCAACGCGCAGGCTCGGTCAGCGGGTGGGCGTGGGGAGACGATGCCGCTGGCGGTTGCGCTGTCGCGAACGGTGCGGACCAATCCCTGCGCGAAGCGGTGCCTGGATGGTGGCTTCCCAAACTGCCCTGCATTGATGGCCATGCATTTCCCGCATCCGTTGGCAGCTACCCAGCCAATGCGTTCGGCGTCCACGACGCTGTCGGCAACGTCTGGGAGTGGACGGACGACTGCTTCAATGCGCGTTACGAGGGAACCGAAGAAGGCGCGTCCCGCGCAGTGGACTGTTCGCGCAGGAATCACCGCGGGGGCGCCTGGAATTCGGCGCCCATGGACCTGCGCTCGGGCTATCGCACGGCGTCAGCGGCCAGCTTTCGAGCCAGCACGGGCGGCTTTCGACTGGCCCGTTGAGCAGGCGCTGCCGGTGGTGATTGCATCGAGCGACTGCATCCGGCTCAGCCATGTCGGCGGCGCATGTCGAGAAGAATGCGCGCGTCGTCTTCGCGCTGCTGATTGAACCCCTGATGCGTGCTGGATGCCAGTTCGCCGAGGGCTGGCCAGCGCGCAAGTATGCGTTCGCGGCTGGCACTGATTGCGGCCAGGTCGGCTTCGAGGTGGGTGGCATCGCAGATCAGTCGCGGGCGGAGTGCCATCACTTCCAGATGCGCTGCGCGCGGCTGTTGCAGCGCGGTTTCCAGCAGGTGCTGGATCACCAGCATCTGGCGATTCCTCTCGCGCGCTTGCGCGGCAACGTCGAGCAGCTGGTCCACATTCACAGCGCTGCCCTTCGTATGCGCAGGCAGGGCGCAGAGCATCGCATCGATCAGGTCGAGATCGCCGCCGGCAGCGGTGGCGCTGAGAACGTTGGGGGCGTCGAGTCCAGGGGCGGGAGCCAGCGGATCCGCGCCATGGGCGAGCAGTAGCCGCACCAGCGCGACATCGGTCTGCGGAGGCGCAGACTGCACGGCCATCAGGAGTATCGATTCCCCCGAAGCCGCCTGCTGCAGCGCGTTCGCACCTGCGTGCAGGAGCGCTTCGAGCGCGCGAGGGTCCGCGCTGAAGGCTGCCAGCGGCAGGCCGCACAGCGAGCCCCGCGGAACAACTCCCGCCTTGAGCAATGCAGCCAGCACCTGATGGCGTGCCGGCTCCAGTTCGGGGTCGAGAAAGGGCGGCAGGCGGCGAGGGCTGGAATCCTCAAGCGCATCGAGCAAACGCTGCCCGCGCAGCGCCAGAGCCAGTGCCAGGTCGCCCTGCGACCCTTCCAGTGCCGCCTTGCTCCAGCGTTGCCTGAGCAGCAGCTCGAGGTGGTCGGGGCGCGCATGGAGGGCTGCGTAGTGCAGCGGGCCCAGCCGATACTTGCCGTGTCCGCAGGTCGGGGGGCGAGTGCCGGTCACCATTACGCGCTCCAGTAGCGCGAGCGAGCTGCGTCCCGCGGCCGCCAGCAATGGCATGGGCCAGCGACGCTCCGGCGTGTCGATGTCAATGCCCTTGTCGAGCAGGGCGATGATCAGCCCCTCGTCGACCTCGCCGCGGCCGTTGAACGGAGCGGCGAAGCAGGCTTCGATCAGCTTCCGCGCCTGCGCGCGCGGCCAGTCGGTGCGCGCGCCGCGTTCAAGCAGTAGCAGAGCGACGGTTCCGTGGTTGCCGCGAATCGCCTGCAGCAGCGGCGTTGAGCCATCGGGGGCGGGGACATCGATTTCGGCGCCCGCCTCCAGCAGCAGGCGTGCGGCATCCGCGGAGTGGGCTTGCGCCGCGTGATGCAGTGCGCGCAGGCCGTGCGCATCCACGGCTTCGATGTCCGCGCCGGCCTGCAGCAGACGCTTGATGACTGGAATCCGGCCGCTTCTGACCGCGAGCATCAGCGGACGTCGGCCATGCGCGAGCTGTTGTTCAACCTCTGCACCCCGCTCCAGGGCCTGATCCAGCAGATCCGGATCTCCGCGCATCAGCGCATCCATCAGGCTGGGCGGCAAAGCCTCCTGTCGCAGCACCGGTAGACCTTGCCTGATGCGTTCGATGACCAGCTCCTCACGCATGAGGTCGAGCATCTGATCTTCTTCGCAGTCCGCGTCGAAATCGCCCAGGTCGAACACCTCGTCCACCAGCAGTCGCTGCGCAACAGCCGCAGAAGCATCCATGGCGTCGCAGGTGCCCCGTACGTCCAGATGGTGGTCCTCGCGCATCAGCAGAGCTGCGCGAAGCGAACCGCCGATGGTGCACTGGCCGTGGTTGTAGTGCCCCAGAATGACGTGCTCGACCTCGACATCGCCGCTGATCACCCACACTCCGCCGCCGTGGACGAAGTTCTGGGCGCGCACACGGCCCAGCACGAGCAGACTGGGGCCGTAGTCACCTTCCAGGTTCAGCAGATCGCCTTCCAGCTCAAGATCCCCCTCGATGACCAGGGCGTCGACGCGATACTCGGGGCAGACGTCGGCGTCCGCGCCGAAGTCCCAGATCATGCTGCCCTGAACGCGCGCAGAGGTGGGGAGATGCAGCAGGCGACTGTGACGGGTGGTTCCTTCGAGGAAATCGGCCATGCCGTAACGCAGGTTGATGGGCATGCCGGCGCACAGCGCATCAACAACGTCGGGCGTGATCTCGCGGGACTGACGCAGAAGCTCTGCGGAACTCGTGAAGATGCCAGGTGCCGGGTTCATGGGCGTATCGATCAGAAGAGGACAAACCATCGAGTATAGGCAGGCTGTGCGATCTCCTTTCGTCTGTTCCGCGATGGGTCGCCGAGGCGGCTCGCGTCCGGCTGTCAAGTCTTGAAGCGCCAATCCTGTTTCGCCAACACTGCATGGCCACCCATCTGGATAGTTCGAATGAAACGCCATGCAGTCGCCTGTGCAAGCCTGCTGTGTCTGTTTCCGGTCGCCGCATTGGCGGAGTGCACCTATGGCGAGGCCCGTTCGAGGAGTCTCGAAGTGACCAACCTGCAGGCGACGCAGGGCCGGGAGCGCATGGCTTATTTGCAGAAGGGGGAAGATCTTCCGGCAGACCTGGAAGCTCGCGTCGAAGCGCTGGAGGCTGACCTCAAACCCCTGCGTGACGAGTTTACGGCGATGCTTGAGCCGCAGGCGCTGAGCATCCAGGACGACAGTCCAATCGATCCGAAGTTCTGCCGCAGCTTCGAGGCATTGCTTGCCAAGCATGCTCCTGAAGCTTACGAGTCGGCGCCCATCAGCCTGAGTGCAGCCACGCCGTTCGCATGCGAGGGCATCGACAGCACTACGCTGTGGCAGCGCTATGGCGAAGCCATGCAGGCGCAGACCAGCCTGCTGCAGTCCGGTCGCATCGATCAGGCGCAGGCGCTTGCGCTGAGCCAGAAGTTCAGCCAGTTCGGCACTGAGATGAGCACCGCACCGACAGCAGCCTGCGCGACCCTGCAGGACATCGAGCGTGATGTTGCGGCCTATGGAGGCTAAGGCGGGCGCCGTCATGCAGCGGCTTGGCTGGGCAGTAGTTCGCCTTCAGCGCGCACGGGTGCAACGGTTCTGGCACTAACCTCCGGTCGTGCTCAGATGGGCTGCGGCTCCCTGAGACAAGGTGCCCGCTCGTTCTGGACGGCGACTCGCCGTTCGCCGTTCAAGCTGCGGGCTGCGCAGAGGTCGCTGTACGGGACCAGGCGCTGCGGGATTCGGCGCGCGCCTCAGCGCGTGCCGAGTCGCTCCCAGAAGCTGTTCGGCAAGGGTTCGCCCTCGGCCTTGCCGAGCTTCTCGCGATGGCGCCCGGGCGGCGGTTCGCTGCGGTGCGGGCGACGGCAGCAGACGCGCACCACGTAGCTATCGCCGGCGGTGTCCTCGACCTCGACGGTGTGGGCTTCGCCCTGCTTCAGGGCCTGATTGATCGCCGCGCCCAATGCACGCAGCGCTTGTGGCGTGCCGACCACGGTCGACATGTCACGGGGAAAGTCCTGCGCGTAGACATGCAGGATGGACTCGGGCATCAGCGCTCTCCGGCGGGCGGCACGTCCGGTTGTGCCGCGGAATGCCGGCGAGGCATGCAAGGTCTGCGCCCCATGGCGAGCCGGTGGCGCCGGCCCGCCGCCTCGTATCTCAGCGGATGTCGCTGGCCTCGCCGACGCGCAGCTGGCCGCGCGCCTGCACGGGGGACTCGCCCATGAAGGCGCTGCGGCTGAACTCGAAATCGGCGACCAGGGCCTGGCCTTCGCGGCGCAGGCGCAGTTCGCCGTCGGCGCTGGCGATCATGCGGCGGCCGTCCGCGCCTTCGATCGCGAGCGTCAGCTGGCCGCGACGCGGGGTATTGCGCACGCCTTCGCTGCCGAAGCTGCCGAGCTGGTAGCTGCCCTCGGACGTCTCGGAGGCGGCGACGAACAGGTCGGCCTTCGCGTACAGGGTGTTGGCTTCGTTGTAGACCTCAAGCGTCAGTGATTCGACGCCCTCGGCGTCGATCACCGGCAGGCGCATGGCGCTGCCGGAGGCGTTGCGGACCGCGTGGTCGCTGCCGTCGACATTGAGCTGCAGGGCGCTCGCGCCTTCGCTGGCGGCGACTTCCGCGGTGGTTGCGGTTGCCGCGCCGGTGGGGGCGGCTTCGCTGGCGGCAGGCGTGTTCGCGGCGGCGGGCGCCTCCTGGCTTGAAGGGGCGCAGGCCCCGAGGCCGGCAGCCAGCAGCAGGGCGGTGATGCGGACGAACAGGGTATGCGAGGGGTGCATGGTCGGGACTCCGGCGTGGGATTCCGCGAGGTTACGGCGCTCGGGCCGCGCGTGCGACAGCGCGGGGTCGGGGTGTTGCCCTCAAGCCATGCGGGCCGCTGGAGCCACCCGGGTGGCAGCGGCAGCGCCCCGACCCTGAGGTCGAGAGGCGCTCAGGTGCCCGTCGCGGCCGGTTTGGCTTCGCTGCTGGCGGCGGGCTTGCTCTCGCTGCTGGCGGGCTTGGCGTCAGCGCCGCCCGAGCCACTGCTGTCGCCGGCGAGATTGCGCTTCTTGTCGCCGTCCTTCTTGAAGTCGGTTTCGTACCAGCCGCCGCCGGCCAGACGGAAGCTGGGTGCGCTGACCTGGCGACGGACCTGCTCGGCGCCGCAGGCGGGGCATGAGCTCGGGTCGGCGTCGGACAGCTTCTGCAGGCGCTCGAAGCTGTGGCCGCAGGCGCCGCATTCGAATCCGTAGAGGGGCATGGGGTGCTCCGGGGCAATCGCAAAGATGGGCGCAGGATGGGGGCGGACGCCACGAATTCAAGAGCCGCGGGCGCGGCGGCGTGAGCAGCTGCGAGGCGGGGCAGGGGAGATTCGAGATGCACACCCGGCATTGGAGCCAGTGCACGGCTCATGGTGGGCCTAGCGTGTCGAAGATCGAGGCCAGTGCGCAGCTCATGGTGGGCCAGGGCCCACCCTATGGTGGCCGGATGGAGTTTTGAGGACCGAGGCCAGTGCGCGGCTCGCGGTGGGCCTGGGCTCACCCTATGGCGGTTCGTGGTGGCTCCAAAACCGAGGCAAGTGTGGTCCGCGGTGGTTTTGTCGGGAATGGGGCGGGCGGCGGCTCATAGGGTGGGCCCTGGCCCACCATGCGCTCGACACCGGCTCCGGTCCGTGCAATTTCCAGTGCGCCCCGGTCCCGTGCATGCCCGCATCGCGAAGCCATGCGCAAGGCCGCACCCGCGCCGCCTCTGCTCGCGTCCGCGCGGAGCGCCGCTCAATACGTCGTCAGCCACCCACTGCGCGAGGCTTCCTGCCCGGTCACCACGCGCTGATACAGGCGCCGCAATTCGAGGCTGACCGGATTGGCGCCCAGCTCGCGCTGGTCCAGCCAGCCGACCTGGGCGATCTCGGCCGAGGTGCCGGTGAGGAAAATCTCGTCGGCGTCCTTGAGCTCGTCCAGCGACACCGGACGCGAGTCCGCACCGGCCAGCTCGATCACCGTGGCGCGGGTGATGCCGGGCAGGGCGTCGGGGTGTTCGACGGCCGTCACTCGCCCGTCCTTGACCATGAACACGTTCTCGCCGGTGCACTCGACCACCATGCCTTGGGCATCGGTGAACAGGGCCTCGCCGAAGCCGCGCGCCGTCGCCTCGCGCTTGGCCAGGATCGAGTTGACGTAGGCACCGCAGAGCTTCAAGGGCGGAATCGCCGCCGCCGTGTTGCGCCGGTAGGGGCTGTGGGTCAGCTTGACCCGCTCGCTGCCCAGATGCGGCTTCCACGGCATCGAAGCGACCAGCACGTCCTCGCCCAGCACCTCGACATCAAGGCCAAGCCCGCCGCGCGCATACGTCGCCAGCGGGCGGATGTAGGCATCGCGATGCTTGTTCGCACGCAGAACAGCCAATGTCGCGGCTTCGAACTCGCTGATCGAGAAACGGATGCCCAGCGCCTCGCAGCCGCGGGCCATGCGATCGAGGTGATCGCGCAGGCGGAACACCGCGGCGCCGTCCGGCGTGGCGTAGGCGCGGATGCCCTCGAATACGCCGGTGCCGTAGTGCAGGCCGTGCGCCAGCGGGTGGATGCCGATCTCGTCGACGCGGACGATCTCGCCGTTGTACCAGAGGCTCAGGGACATTCGGCCACCTCCACCTTCAGGCAGTCGTAGAGCTTTTCCATCTGCCGGCACAGGCCTTCGGCGGCGCGTTCGCCTTCCACCGTGAGGGCAAGATTCCAGGCGCTACCGTCGTTGGAGCGTTGGCCTTCGATGGCCAGCGGCGTGTAGCCGCGGCGCTCGGCCGTGCCCAGCACGCGCAGCAGCGCGCCTTCGGCCGGGCGCAGGGTCAGGTCAAGCCGGAATCGCATGGGCTTCGGTCTCGTCCAGCATGGTCGCGTTGCTGTGGTTGGGCGGCACCAGCGGCCAGACGTTGGCGCGGGCGTCGATGATCACGTGCAGCAGGGCCGGGCCCGGGGTGGCCATCAGCTCGCGCAGCGCGGCTTCGGTGTCCTCGCGGCGCTCCAGGCGCACGGCGGGGATGCCGAACACGCGGGTCAGCGCGGCGAAGTCGGGGTTGTCGGAGAGATCGATCTCGCTGAAGTTCTTGGCGAAAAAGAGTTCTTGCCACTGACGGACCATGCCCAGCGAGCTGTTGTCCAGAAGCACCATCTTGATCGGCAGCTTGCAGCGCGCGACGGTGGCCAGCTCCTGGATGTTCATCATGATGCTGCCGTCGCCGGAGACCAGCACCACCGGCCGGTCCGGGCAGCCGAACTGCGCGCCCATCGCCGCCGGCAGGCCGAAGCCCATGGTGCCCAGCGCGCCTGAGGTCAGATGATTGCGCGGATGGTGGAAGCGCCAGTGCTGGGCCACCCACATCTGGTGCTGGCCGACGTCGCAGGCGACCACGGTGTCGGGCGGCATCAGCTCGGACAGACGTTTGAGCAGGGCCGGCGCATACACGCCCTTGCCCGGCGCGTCGTAGCGCGGCGCGCTGGTGGCGCGCATGCGCTGGCAGCGCTGGTGCCAGTCCTCGCAGTTGCTGCGTGCGGCAGCCAAGCCGCGCAGCGAGTCTCGCAGATCACCGTACAGCGGCACGTCGGCATGGCGCAGTTTGCTGATCTCGGCGGGGTCGGCATCCAGATGGATGACCCGCGCGTTGGGCGCGAACTCGCTGAGCTTGCCGGTGGCGCGGTCGTCGAAACGGGCGCCGACGCAGATCAGCAGATCGCATTCCTGCACGGCCGTGTTCGCCGCGCGGGTGCCGTGCATGCCCAGCATGCCGATCAGGTAGGGATGGTCGGGCGGCAGGTTGCCCTGGCCGCGCAGGGTCTGCACGGTGGGCAGGCGCGCGGACTCGACGAAGGCGCGGAACTCCGCGACCGCATCGCCCAGCACCACGCCCTGGCCGGCGTAGACCACCGGGCGCTCGGCCGAGGCGATCGACGCGATCGCTTCGATCAGACGCGCGGCCGATGGCTGCGGCAGGGTATCGGGCACCGAAGCGGGCAGCGGGCGCAGATGCTGGGCCGGCGCGTTCTGCACGTCCTTCGGGAAGTCGATCAGCACCGGCCCGGGGCGGCCGCTCTTGGCGATGCGGAAGGCCTCGTGGACGACCTGCGGCATGTCCTCGATCGAGCGCAGCAGGAAGCTGTGCTTCACGATCGGCAGGGTCATCCCGTAGACGTCCAGCTCCTGGAAGGCGTCGGTGCCCATCAGGGTGGTCGGCACCTGGCCGGTCAGCACCACCATCGGCACCGAATCCAGAAACGCATCGGCGATGCCGGTGACCAGGTTGGACGCGCCCGGCCCCGAGGTGGCCACGCACACGCCCACCTTGCCCGATGCGCGGGCGAAGCCGTTGGCGGCAAGCGCCGCACCCTGCTCGTGGCGGACCAGGATGTGGCGCATCGAGGAGCCGGTGAGCGCGTCGTAGAAGGGCATGATCGCGCCGCCCGGGTAGCCGAACAGCACCTCGGTGCCCTCGGCTTCCAGACAGCGGGCCATCAGTTCGGCGCCGTTCTTGGCGGGCTTGAAGGCCGCTGCGGCGATCGGCGCGGCAGCGGGTTCGGCCGACGCCGCAGGGGCGTCCAGGCTGTGGGCGGCGCGGGCGTTCATGCGGCGGCGTCCTGCGGTTTGGTGGCGGGCTTGGTCTCCGCCTTGGGCGCGGCATTCAGCCAGGCCATCTCGGCGCGCAGGGTCTTGCCGATCTTCTCGATCGGATGATCCAGGTCGGCCTGCTTCAGACGCTGGTACTCGGGGTTGCCGGCCTTGTACTCGGCGATCCACTGGCGCGCGAAGGTGCCGTCCTGGATCTCGGTCAGGATGTCCTTCATGCGCGCCTTGGTATCGGCGTCGATCACCCGCGGGCCGCGGGTCAGGTCGCCGTACTGCGCGGTCTCGCTGATGAACTCGTGCATGCGGGTCAGGCCGCCGTCGTAGAGCAGATCGACGATCAGCTTCAGCTCGTGCAGGCATTCGTAGTAGGCGATCTCGGGCTGGTAGCCCGCTTCGACCAGGGTTTCCCAGCCGGCGAGAACCAGTTTGGTCGCACCGCCGCACAGCACCGCCTGCTCGCCGAACAGATCGGTCTCGGTCTCTTCCTTGAAGGTCGTCTTGATCGCCTTGGCGCGCGCCCCGCCGACGCCGGCGCAGTAGGCCAGGGCCAGCTGCTCGGCCTTGCCCGAGCGATCGGCGTGGACGGCGTAGACACAGGGCACGCCGCGGCCGATCTCGAACTCGCGCCGCACCAGCGCGCCCGGGCCCTTGGGCGCGACCAGGATCACGTCGAGGTCCTCGCGTGGCGTGATCTCGCCGTAGTGCACGTTCAGGCCGTGGGCGAACAGCAGGCAGGCGCCTTGTCGGATGTTCGGCTCGATGTGCTCGCGATACAGCTGCGGCTGCACCATGTCCGGGGTCAGCACGGCGATCAGGCTGGCTTCGCGGATGGCGTCTGCCGGTGACTTGACGGTGAAGCCATCGGCCTTGGCCTTGGCCTCGGTCGGGCCGCCCGGGCGCAGGCCGATGATGACGTCCGCGCCGGAATCGCGCAGGTTGAGGGCGTGGGCGCGGCCCTGGCTGCCGTAGCCGATGATGGCGACGCGGGGCAGGGTGGCGGCGGGATTGTTCGGCTGGCTCATCGTCGATTCCTTGGCAACTGCGCTGGAGGGGTTGGGTGGGGTCGTTCGCGGGGGCGAGGTTCGGGGCGTCGGCTTCAGCCGGTGGTGATCGCGCCGCGCGAGGCGGAGCTGACCAGCCGGGCGTACTTGGCCAGCACGCCGGTATCGGCGCGCGGGGCGATGCGGGCGGGAATGCGGCGCGAAAGGTCGGCGGTGGTTTCCAGCACGCGGCGGTCGACGTCGATGATCACGGTGTCGCCATCGGCCAGCTGGGCGATCGGGCCGCCGCGTGCGGCTTCCGGGCTGGCGTGGCCAACCATGAAGCCGTGGGTGGCACCGCTGAAGCGGCCATCGGTGATCAGCGCGACCTCGTTGCCCAGGCCCTGGCCGACGAGTGCGGCGGTGACCGCCAGCATCTCGCGCATGCCGGGACCGCCGGCCGGGCCTTCGAAGCGGATCACCACGATGTCGCCGGCCTGGATTTCGCGCGCCTGCACGGCGGCGAAGGCCGCGTCTTCGGAGTCGAAGACCTTGGCCGGACCCTCGTGGCGACGACGGCCGTGACCCGCCAGCTTGACGATGCAGCCCTCGGGCGCGAGGTTGCCGTAGAGGATCGAGTAGCCGCCGCTGGGCTTCAGCGGATTGCTCAGTGGGCGAACGGCATCCTGGTTCGGGTCGCCGGCCGGTGCGGCATCAATCTCGGCGAAGAAGCTGCGGCCGGTCACGGTGGGCGCATCGGCCAACAGGCCGGCGGCCTTCATTTCCTTGGCGACCAGAGCCGTGCCGCCCATCGTGTACAGCTCGGCGGCGGTGTAGCGGCCGCCGGGCTTCAAATCGGCGATCACCGGCACGCTGGATGCCGCCTGGAACTCTTCCAGATCGAAGGCCACGCCGGCCTCGTGGGCGATCGCCAGGAGATGCAGGGCGGCATTGGTCGAACCGGCGGTGGCCGAGACTGCGCGCGCGGCGTTGCGCAGGCTGTCCGCGGTGATGATCTGGCGCGGCAGCGGGCCATTGTTGGCGAACAGGCGCATCACCTGCTCGCCGCAGGCTTCGGCCGCTGTGCGCTTCTCGGCGGCGGGTGCGGGGATGTCGTTCAGGCCCATCGGCGACAGGCCCAGGAAGGTCATCACCATCGCCATGGTGTTGGCGGTGAACTGGCCGCCACAGGCGCCGGCACCGGGGCAGGCCTTTTTCTCCACGTCCAGCAGCTCGGCCTCGTCGATGCGCCCGGCCGAGTGCGCGCCGACCGCTTCGAACACGTCCTGGATGGTGACCGCCTTGTCCTTGCAGCGGCCGGGCAGGATGGTGCCGCCGTACAGGATCAGGCCCGGCAGGTTCAGCCGGCCCAGCGCCATCGCCGCCGCAGGAATGGTCTTGTCGCAGCCGACCAGCAGCACCACCGCATCCAGGCAGTGGCCGCGCACGGCGAGTTCGATCGAGTCCGCAATCACCTCGCGCGAGGGCAGCGAGGCGCGCATCCCGTCGCTGCCCATGGCGATGCCGTCGGTCACGGCAATCGTGTTGAACTCGATCGGCGTGCCACCGCCGCGCTTGATGCCGGTGCCGACGTGTTGGGCCAGCTCGCGCAGGTTGATGTTGCAGGGGCTGACATCCGACCAGGTGTGAACCACCGCCACCAGCGGCTTTGCGATCGCGGCGTCATCCAGGCCCGTGGCGCGCAGCATGGCGCGGGCGGGGGCACGGGCGGGACCGGTCTTGATTGCGTCGCTCTGCACGGGGGGATTCCTGGTGGCGGTGGAAGGGCTGGCTGCGGCGGGAGAGAAATCGAGGGCAAGAAAAAACCCCGCCTCGTTGCCGGGGCGGGGTTTTCGGTTTCTTCGGATCCTGGCCTGCTTTCAGGCTGTCTTCGGACCGTAGTTTCCTATCCCGCGCCGGGTGGCAGGCCAATAAGAAGTACGAGTACGAGAAGCGCGAGTGCCGCGGCCGCGATGCGCGCGTTCGTCACCTGCACCTGGGCGGTGCGGGCGATGGCGATGGCGCTGCGGGCGGGCTGACGGTTCATGCGCTGCAGCAAAACACAGGCTTTCGCGAAGTGTCAACAGCCGAAACGGCATTAGGACCTGACTTTGGTCGAGGCTGCGCAGCAGGGTCGTGCAGCCGCTTCACCCGTGTCGACGCGGGGCCTCTACACTGGCCCGCGAGCGGCCCTGGCGATGTTGCGCCACCGCGGGCCCGCAATGCGAAGGAGTACACCATGCCCGTCACGACCTCCAAAACCCGCCGCTACGCCTGGTTCGGCGCGCTGCTGATCGGCCTGCCCACCGTGCTGATCCTCGCCTGCATGTGGTGGTGGGACCACGAGCCCGAGGCCTTTGACGTCGTCGCCCACGGCAAGGCCCGCGCCGCCGAGCGCGGCCAGCCGGTCGTGGTCGGCACGGTCAGCACCGAGGCCCTGATCCGTGTGGCCGAGACCCTGCTCGACAAGCGCGGCGGCTACCTCAGCAATGACAAGCTGCCGCCGGGTGCGCTGATGGACAACCTGCCCAACTGGGAATTCGGCGCGCTGGTGCAGACCCGCGACTTCGCCAAGGCCTTCCGCAACGAGTTCAGCCGCTCGCAGACCCAGAGCACCGAGGACAGCGCCCTGCTGGAAGCGGATCCACTGTTCTCCACGCCCTCCGACCGCTGGCTGCTGCCCTCGTCGGAGGGCCAGTACCGAAAGGCGATCGGTCATGTCGAGGACTATCTCGACCGGCTCTCGGACAGCGATCCCTATTCGGCCCAGTTCTACGCGCGCGCCGACAATCTCGCCGACTGGCTGTCGGTGGTCGAGAAGCGGCTCGGCTCGCTGTCGCAGCGGCTGTCGGCCAGCGTCGGCCAGATCCGCATCGACACGGACCGCGGCGGTGACCCGAGCGCGACGCAGAGCACGCCTGGCGTGTCGCCGAGGATGGTGCAGACCCCGTGGACCGAGATCGACGACGTGTTCTACGAGGCGCGCGGCACCACCTGGGCCCTACTGCACTTCCTGCGCGCGGTCGAGCACGATTTCGAGCCGGTGCTGCGCGACAAGAACGCCCTGGTCAGCCTGCGCCAGATCATCCGCGAGCTGGAGGAAAGCCAGCACACGCTCGGCAGCCCGGTGGTGCTGAACGGCTCGCCCTTCGGCTTCTTCGCCAACCATTCGCTGGTGATGGCCAACTACGTATCGCGCGCCAACGCCGCCGTGATCGACCTGCGCCAGCTGCTGGAGCGCGGCTGAGATGTCGATGGCGCCGCGCCTCGCGGCCCTCCTGTTCGCGCTGCTGGTGCTGTGCCTGCAGGCGAGCGTGGTCGCGGCCGGCGAGGCGGTGATCCGCACCCATCCCGAGTCGGCGGGCGTCCGCAGCCTGCCGGTGGACTGTTCCGACGCCGACGGTGAGGGCTGGACCAGCTACCGCATCGAGGCTCCGGCGGTGGGCTGGGACGCGCGGCCGCTGGCGGTGCTGGTCAGCGGGCTGGCGGTGGACCGGGTGCGCATCAGCCAGGGCGATCGCGTCTACTGCGGACAGTACGGTGACGGCGCGCGCGCAGATTCGCGCTTCCGCACCGGCGTCGGCGGCGTCTTCGTGCCCGCCCGGGGCAGCAGCAATCCGGTGCGCGTGGCCGTGTCCGGCGCCGCGCTGCAGTTCTGGCCGGTGGTCATCGACGTCGGTTCACCGGCGTCGGTGCAGCGCTCGGATGCGCTGCGCTTCGCCTTCCGCATCGCCATGCTGGCGATCACCTTCAGCGTGGTGATCTCCACCGCGCTGGCCTGGGTGGCGCTGCGCGAGGTCGCCCTGCTCAGCCTCTCAGTGAACACGGCGCTGGTGGTGGTCTGGATCGCGATGATCACCGGGCTGTCGGGCTTCCCCGAGGCCTGGCTGCCGGTCGGTGAGGCGCGGCTGCGGATCCTGCTGAGTTCGCCGCTGCTGGTGGCCGGCATCACCGTGTTCCTGATGATGCGCTCCGGCCGCCTGCGCCGCGGCGAGAAGGGCGTGCTGCTGATCACCGCCGGCTGCTGCCTGCTGGCGCTGCTGGCAGTCGCGGCCTGGGTGGTGCCCTGGAGCTACATCCCGGCCTTCACCCAATGGGCCGAAGTGGGCGTGTTCCTGCTGTTCGCCGGCGTCGTCCTGGTCTGCCTGCCCGGTGCCCTGCGCAAGCGCCTGCTGCCGGTGGCGAACCTGCTCGGGGTGCTGCCGCTGGCCGTGGTCAGCACCCTGGGCGTGTTCGCAGCGGGATGGTTCGGCGAATGGAAGGTCGAGGCCTATGTCGGCGGCGCAGCCTGGATCGCCGTGGCCTCCAGCTCGATGCTGATGATGCGGCTGGCCAGCCTGCGTCGGCAGCGTGACGAGATGCGTGCGCTCGCCCAGAGCGATCCGCTGACCGGCCTCGGCAACCGCCGCACGGCGCTGGCGCGGCTGCAGGACGAGGTCGACCGTCGCCGTGCGCTGGGCACGGAGTTCGGCCTGGTCTACGTCGACATCGATCACTTCAAGCAGATCAACGACGGCTTCGGACATGCCAGCGGCGATCGCGTGCTCGGCGGCGTGGCCCAGCTGCTGCGGCAGCTGGTGCGCGCCAGCGACGTGGTGGCTCGACTCGGCGGCGATGAATTCGTGCTGATCCTCGTGGGCGCCGACGAGGCGACCAGCCTGCGTCTGGCCGAGCGCGTGCGCGAGCGCATCGAGCTGCTGCCCCTGGTCGGCAGCGGTCCGGAAGCCCCGCTGTCCTGCACCGCCAGCATCGGCGTGGTTGGCAGCGCTCGCTATCCCGAGGCCGGCGCGGAAGAGCTGCTGCGGCGTGCCGACGAAGCCATGTACGCGGCCAAGAAAGGCGGCCGCAATCGGGTCGTGCGCGGCTGAAAGCCGGCCTCGGTCTTCGCGTGCAGGCGTGTTGTTGCGGCGGCGGGATTCGCGATCTGGGATTCGGGATTCGGGATTCGGGATTTGCCAGAGCCTGAACGCTCTGCGCTTCTGCGAGCCTGCCTGCAGGCGGCAGCGACAGCACCCATGCGTCGTTTGCCCGGCGCAAACGACAACGCCCGGCCAGGGGCCGGGCGTCGCGTGGATCCTGCGGATCAGGCCGCTTTCAGCGGCTGGATTCGCACGCGCTGGATCAGAACTTCGGCTTGTCGTCGCTGCTGTTGAAGCGCTCGATCGCGTCCAGCAGGATCGCCTTGGCCTCGGCGGCGTTGCCCCAGCCGTCCAGCTTCACCCACTTGCCCTTCTCCAGATCCTTGTAGTGCTCGAAGAAGTGGCCGATGCGCTCCAGCCAGTGGCCCGACACCTGCTCGATGTCGTTGATGTGGCTGTAGCCGGCGAAGACCTTGCCGACCGGCACCGCCAGCAGCTTCTCGTCCGAGCCGGCCTCGTCGGTCATCTTCAGCACGCCGACCGGGCGGCAGCGGATCACCGAACCGGGGATCAGCGGCAGTGGCAGGATCACCAGCACGTCCGCGGGGTCGCCGTCGCCGCACAGGCTGTGCGGCACATAGCCGTAGTTGCAGGGATAGCGCATCGGCGTCGACAGGATGCGGTCGACGAAGATCGCACCGGTGTCCTTGTCGACCTCGTACTTGACCGGCTCGGCGTCCTTCGGAATTTCGATGACGACGTTGATCTCGTTCGGCACGTCGCGGCCGGAGGGGACAAGTTCGAGGCCCATGGCTGGCTCCTGCGGGGGTAGGGGAGGGAAGTCGGGAGCGGGTCGTGCCCGGCACCGGGGCCTTCCACGAGGCCCCGTCAGCCAGAGCCGCCCTGCCTTCGAGGGCGCCCGCGCGGCGCGAAGGATACGGGATCGGCTGCTGCGGCGCACCACGGCCATGGTCGTGAGGCCACGCGGCACCGGCACATAGCGTGCGCGCGTGCCGCGCACCAAGCGGTGCACGTAGGGTGCGCGTGCCGCGCACCCATCGGTACACGGAGGTGCGCGTGCCGCGCACCAATGGACGCACACGGTGCGCGCACGTCCTGCACCGCGCCCTCGTGACGAGCGACGCCGCGGCCGATTCCCATGAGTCCTGCGAGCAGCCGGCGCGCACGGCTCGCCCGCCTCACGTCCTCAGAGCGTGTGAAAAAATCCAGACGCCGTAGCGAGGGCGTCTCTGGGCGTTCGTGGCAAAGCGCGGTACGCGAATTCAAGGGAGTTTGGCGAGCCAAATGACCGCGGAATTCGCGGAGCGCGCTGCCGTCACGGGCGGCCAGAGGCGGCCGCAGTAGGCGGATGGTTTTTTCACATGCTCTCAGAGCTTCTCGGTCGCGCGTTTCGGGTCGGGCGTTCTCCAAGGAACCTGGATTCGTCATCCCCGCGGATGCGGGGATCCAGTGATCTTGCGACTGGGTCAGGCTGTGACTGGGCCCCCGCATTCGCGGGGGCGACGATTCAGGCGTGGCAGGCGTTCTGCTTTTTGAAAGCCTCTCAGCGCGGCGCCGCCGCGCAGGTGTTCTTGAAGAACCTCGGCTTCGTCATCCCCGCGCAGAGCCTGCCCTCGCGAAGGCGGGGGCGGGGGCGGGGATCCAGGACTGCCGCGACTGCGGCAAGCGACGCTGGGCCCCCGCCTACGCCGGGGCGACGAGTCATGGGGCGGCAGGCGTTCTGTTTCCTGAGAGCGTGGAGTGCGCCGTGGGTCAGCGCTCCACGGGGGTGCTGCCAGGCGCTTCGACGACCCGCTGGAGCCTCAGCGCGAACGGGAGCAGGAAGCGCAGGCGCTCCGGCCCCTCGTAGGCCACCAGCGAGCCTTCCAGCGTGTCGTCGTCGCGCAGGCTCAGCTTCAGCAGCAGGGCAGCAGCGCCGTCCGCAGCGTCCGCCGACCGCCAGGGGCCTTGCACTGCGCTGACCAGCGAGTTTCCCCGAACGATCGCCTGGAAGCTCCGAACGACGGAGGTGTGCTCACCGTCGAGTCCGGACACGTATTCGATATGGCTCTCACCTTCGGGATCGACCTGCAGGCCAAGGCTGCGCGTCTGCCCATCCACGTTGAGCGTGCCCGTCCACGCGCCGCGGAAGCGTGTCGACGCGCTCATGGGAGCGAACTCGGCGATCGGGTCCAGGCCCAGCGCGGGCGCCTCGGGCCAGGCGGTTCTCAGCAGGCGCTCCGCCAGCGCCTGCACGAAGGGCTGGGCCTCACTGCGGTTGACCAGCACGGTGAGTACGAGACCCTGCTCGGGATAGAGGGCAAGCAGGGTGCTCGCGCCCGGCATGCCGCCTTCATGCCAGATCTGTGCGGGTGCTGTGATCGGGCCGCGCACATACCAGCCCTCGCCATACCAGGCGTCGCCATACAGCGGATGCGCGGCGCCGTCGCCGTCAGGGCGGCGCATGGCCATCACCTGCGCTTCTGGCAGCAGCGCGAGCATTGCTTCGAAGCGCGACGGGTCGAGATGAAAGGCGCCGAAGCGCAGCAGGTCGTTGACGCTCGCGTACACATTGCCGGCGCCGGGCGTGTCGTTCCACAGCGGGCCAATCGGCGTCAACGACGCGTCGTAGGCGACGGCGCCCGCATGCGCATCGATGCCGGCGACAAACGCATCGCGCATCGCCAGGGGAGTGAATACCGAACGCTGCAGGTAGCCCTCGAAGGAGTCGCCGCTGCGTGCGGCGATCGCAGCGCCGATCAGCCCGTAGCCGAGGTTCGAGTACTCGGCGATCCGGCCGGGCGTCTGCACGGTGCGCAGGTAAGATCGCTGCGCAAGCGATCCCCCGGCTGCGGCATCAGCGATTCGGCGCCGTAGTGGATCCGCGCATAGGTGCCCAGGCCCGCGGTGTGGTGCAGCAGCCGCGCCAGCGTGACGCCCGCGAGCGGATCCGCGCTGTCCTCGTCCAATCCCAGCGCAGGCAGCAGCTCCTGGATCGGTGCGTCCAGCGACAGGCCGGAGGCCTGCTGCAGCACGCGCAGCGCAGTCGCGGTGATCGGCTCGCTCAAGGACGCCAGTGCATAGGGCGTGCGCAGGCTTGCCGCGATGTTCTGCTCGCGATCGGCGGCGCCGACCGCGGCGGCATGCAGCACCACGCCCTTGCGGGCAATGGCATAGGCCGCGGAAGGGATCTCGCCGGCATCGACCGCCGCGCGTGCGAATGCATCGGCCTCGGCGAAGCCGGGCGGGCGGAGGTCGGCAGCGTCCCCTGCGAAGGCGAGCGCGTTCGCCGTCGACAGCAGCAGTAAGAGCGAGGCACGAACTCTCGCAGCGATGGCGCTTATGGGGCGAGCCGTCATGGGACGTCCAGCGGGAATCATGTCGACGGCCTCAGCGGGAGGTGCGGGATTGAAACTGCGCGCGGTACTGCAGCGGTGCGATCCCGTAGTGGCGCTCGAACGCCCGTCGGAACACATCAGCGCTGAGGTAGCCCACGCTGCGCGCGATACGCTCGATGCCGAGACGGCTCTCGATCAGGCGCTGGCCGGCCTCCTCCACCCGCAGCCGCTCGACATAGGCCGCGGGCGACAGCGCGAAGTGGCGCAGGAACAGGCGCGAGAGCTGGCGCTCGCTGCAGTGGCAGCGCGCGGCCAGTGCCGCCACTGACAGCTCGCCATCGAGGTGGTCGAGGATCCAGGCCGACAGCCGGCTCAGGCGCACATCTTCCACGCCCTGCGAGGCCAGGCGCTGGCAGTACTGGCGCTGGCCGCCCGGGCGCTTGAGATGCACCACCAGCTCACGCGCCACCGCCAGCGCGCAGTCGCTGCCGTGGTCCTGTTCGACCAGGTGCAAGCAGAGGTCGATGCCGGCAGTCACTCCAGCGGAGGTGTAGAGCGCGCCTTGGCGCAGGTACAGCGCATCGATCACCAGGCCGATCGCCGGATAGCGCGCGGCGAAGGCCGCGGCGTGCTTCCAGTGGGTGGTCGCCTGCAGGCCATCGAGCAGTCCCGCTTCGGCCAGCGCATAGGCGCCGGTGCAGATCGAGGCCAGACGTCGCACGCCCGCGTGATGTTGCCTCAGCCACGCCGCGACGCGCGCCAGCCGGGCGGGTTCGCGCAGACCCCTGCCGCCCGGCACGATCAGGGTGTCGGGCGGCGCCAGGCTCTCAAGCAAACCGTCCGCCACGAAACGCAGTCCGTTCTCCGCCGCAAAGCTCGGGCCATCCAGGCTCAGCACCCGCAGCGCATAGCCACCGCGGGCCTGCGGGCGCCGCTCGCGCAGCCAATCGTTCGCCGTCGCGAACACTTCCGCCGGCCCGGTCAGATCCAGAGCGGTGAGCCCGTCGTAGCCGAGCAGAACCACCGTGCGGGTGCGAGTCGTAGACTTCATGCCGTGAGTCTGCGGCGGGCGCGAGCGTCCCGAAAGACCAGGAAACGACGATTTCGGACGTATGTAGAGAAGCAGCGGACCGTCCGCTGACGGAAAGTCGCGCCCCCTCAAGCGGTATAGGGTGGGCCCTGGCCCACCATGAGCTCCACCCCGCCGCTCGCCCACTGCGTGTTGGGGAGATGCGCCTTGGCACCTTGATTCGCGCCTGCGCGTTCGCGGGCAGGCCTCGTATCGCAGGCGCTCATGAACCCATGCCGCGGCGGCTTCACCTCAGGTCTGCCGGCTGATGAGCAGACGGGTTCATCGAAAGCCCGACGAGCGCGACAAGACGCCAGCTGCCGACGTGGACGCGCATTACCCACACGCTGCCAACACGTGCATTCCCGACGCCAGTCGCGTGAGCTGGTGCAGCCTACAACGCACGCGGCCCGCACAAGGCGGGCCGCGTGGGGTTCAAACCTTGATCGCAGCGATTACAGCAGCGGCACCAGCAGCAGGGCGACGATGTTGATGATCTTGATCAGCGGGTTGATGGCCGGGCCAGCGGTGTCCTTGTAGGGGTCACCGACGGTGTCGCCGGTCACCGCGGCCTTGTGGGCTTCGCTGCCCTTGCCGCCGTGGTGGCCTTCCTCGATGTACTTCTTGGCGTTGTCCCAGGCGCCGCCGCCGGTGCACATCGAGATGGCCACGAACAGGCCGGTGACGATGGTGCCCATCAGCAGGCCGCCGAGTGCGGCCGGGCCCAGCAGCAGGCCGACCAGCACCGGGATGAACAGCGGCAGCATCGAGGGCAGGATCATTTCCTTGATCGCCGCGCGGGTCAGCAGGTCGACGGCCTTGTCGTACTCCGGCTTGCCCGTGCCTTCCATGATCCCCTTGATCTCGCGGAACTGGCGGCGCACTTCCTCGACCACGGCACCCGCTGCGCGACCCACCGCCTGCATGGCGTAGGCGCCGAACAGGAAGGGGATCATGCCGCCGATCAGCAGACCGATCAGCACGTCCGGGCGGTCGATCGAGAAGTCGATGGCATCGACGCCGAACTTCTCGTCGAGCTTGTGCGCGTAGTCGGCGAACAGCACCAGCGCAGCCAGACCGGCCGAGCCGATCGCATAGCCCTTGGTCACCGCCTTGGTGGTGTTGCCGACGGCGTCCAGCGCGTCGGTGGTCTTGCGGATCTCGGGGCCGAGCTCGCTCATCTCGGCGATGCCGCCGGCGTTGTCGGTGATCGGGCCGTAGGCGTCGAGTGCGACGATCACGCCGGCCATCGACAGCATCGAGGTCGCGGCCACGGCGATGCCGAACAGGCCGGCCAGCTCGTAGCAGGCGTAGATCGCGGCAGCCACCGCCAGCACGGGCGCCGCGGTGGACTTCATCGAGACCGCGAGACCGGCGATGACATTGGTGCCGTGGCCGGTTTCAGACGCCTTGGCGACCTGGCGCACCGGGCCGTACTCGGTGGCGGTGTAGTACTCGGTGATCACCACCATCGCCGCGGTGAGCACCAGGCCGATCAGGGCGCAGGCGAACACTTCCGTGGCATTGGTCTGGATCATGTCCTGGGTGACGAACCAGAAGGCGATCGCCGCCAGCACGCCCGACACGATCAGGCCCTTGTACAGCGCCTTCATGATCTTGCCGTCGCTGCCGACCTTGACGAAGAAGGTGCCGATGATCGAAGCGACGATCGACACCGCGCCGATCACCAGCGGATACATCACGCCGCCGAAGCCGTAGGTGGCGAAGCTGATGCCGGCGATCAGCATGGCCGCGATGATGGTCACCGCGTAGGTCTCGAACAGGTCGGCGGCCATGCCGGCGCAGTCGCCGACGTTGTCGCCGACGTTGTCGGCGATCACCGCCGGGTTGCGCGGGTCGTCCTCGGGGATGCCGGCCTCGACCTTGCCGACCAGATCGGCGCCGACGTCGGCACCCTTGGTGAAGATGCCGCCGCCCAAGCGCGCGAAGATCGAGATCAGAGAGCTGCCGAAGGCCAGGCCGATCATCGGCTGCATCGCCGCCTTGATCGCGGCCTCGTCATCGACCACGCCGCCGACAAACCAGAAGTAGCCGGCCACGCCGAGCAGGCCCAGGCCCACCACCAGCATGCCGGTGATCGCACCGCCGCGGAAACTCACCGCCAGCGCGGCGTTGAGGCCTTCGGTGGCGGCCTGGGTCGTGCGCACATTGGCGCGCACCGAGACGAACATGCCGATGAAGCCGGCCACGCCCGACAGCACCGCGCCGATGGCGAAACCAATCGCCGTGGGCCAGCCCAGGCCGGGCAGGAAGCCGATGATCAGCAGCAGGACCACGCCGACCACGGCGATGCTGGTGTATTGCCGGCGCAGGTAGGCGCTGGCGCCTTCCTGGATCGCGGCCGCGATCTTCTGCATCCGCTCGTTGCCGGTGGGGCGTGCCAGGATCCAGCGCGTCGAGAACACGCCGTAGAGGATGGCGAGCGCCGCGCAGGCGAGCGCCAGAGTCAAACCGTGCTGCTGAAGCATTCAAATCCCTCCCAAAGCATTCAGGTGGACCCGTCGTGCGGGCCTTCGTGGACCGACGCGTCGCGAAGCTAGGAGGTGGATGGCACAGCGCTGCGGATGAAGCGCAGCCCATCCGATCATCAGAGTTACGAGCCCCCCGGCCCAGGTAACGCCTGCCGCCCGATCAAGCGGGCGGGTCGAGTGTAGCGGGAAAGGATGGGAGCGGGGATTCGGGATTGGGGATTGGGGATTCGTGGAGCGGTCGCGGTCGCGCGCTGCCCATCCATCCATGCGGGCTCGCTCGCGAGGGTGCATAGGGTGGGCCCTGGCCCACCGTGGCCTTGATGCTCGCGCCGGTGATCCCGCGCAGGCCGGTCGTGCCGATGGCGTCTTTCGCCCGATCGGATGATAGAGGCGCCGGCGGGGCGCGCGTGCAAAGGGCCTGCGCGGACAGGGCTGCGGCTTCGGTACTTGTCGAGCCGCGGCGAGTCGCAGGCCGCGAATCACGTGCCGCGGCTCAATCGCTGCGTCGCGCGCGAGGGTGAATAGGGTGGGCCCTGGCCCACCATGGCCTTGATGCTCGCCCCGGTCATTACTCGCGGGGCGGTGATGATGGCGGTGGCGGTGGCGGTCCGATGGGGACCGGGGCGAGGTCGGCGCTCATGGTGGGCCGGGGCCCACCCTATGCTTCGCACCCGCACCCGCACCCGCACCCGCACCCGCACCCGCACCCGCACCCGCACCCGATCCCGAATCCCGAATCCCGAATCCCGAATCCCGAATCCCTGCTTCAACCGTGAAAGCCGTCGATCTCCACGGCCAGCTCGCGGCGGCAGATATCGCCCTGCAGGATCAGGCGCGGCACCTCGGCGGGCAGCAGGCGCGACAGCGCGGCCTGCAGCTCGGGCAGGGCGGCGGCGTCGCGCAGGTAGACCTTGAGCAGGCTGTGCGCGCCGAACGCGGGCTCGATGCGTGCGTCGGCGGCGCGCGCTGCGCCCAGCAGGCTGTCGAAGTTGTCGAAGGTCTCGCGCAGCTGGCCCACGACCGAATCGTGGTGGAGGCTGGCATGGCCGACCACGGCCGCGGTGCCGGACAGCAGCAGGGGCAGGGCATCGGCCGGATCGGCGCGCATCGCCCGTGCAAAGCTGGGCGAACGCGGCCCATAGCTGCGCGGATAGCGGTAGGCCGGCACCTGGCGCGGGTTCTCCACCGGCAGGCCGGGCCGGGTCGAGGCCAGCCAGTAGACCTGCAGCAGGCGCGTGCCTTCGCGATGGCCGATCGCGGTGGCCGCCGGCAGGGCTTCGTCGGGAATGTCGAGCGCCTCGGCGCGGCCGACGCAGAACTGCCGGTAGCGCTCCGAGTCGCCCTCGCCTTCGACGATGGCGTCGAGGTAGTTCCACAGGCGCAGCAGATGCGGATGCGCAGCGTGCTGCCGATGCCCGGCGAGCAGCCGGTAGGCCTGCTCTGCGCTTGCTGCTGGCCCCGCATTGCCCTCGTGGATCTGCAGCGCGCCAAAGCACAGCGAGGCGCTGCGACCACCGCCGATCAGCCCCTCGCGCCAGGGCTCGACCGCTTCGCTGCAGGTCCAGACCTCGTAGGTGTCAGCGCCCTCGGCCTCCAGCGGCTGCAGCGGCACGCGCAGGTAGCGCGGGTCGTCGAGCTGGGCCGGCGCTGCGGCACCGAAGCCGAACACCGCCAGCGTGCGCGGGCCGAGCAGGCTGCGCGGATCGCGCGAGCGCACATAGCCCGGCACGAGCGCGAAGGCAGGCTGGTCGAGTCGGGGCTGCGCGCTCATGCGGCTTCCGTGCGTGCCGACGCGGGCAGGGTCGCCGCACGCCGTTCGCCGCGCAGCTTCTGCAGCAGGGCGGTGACGGCATAGATGACGCGGAAGGCGCGCAGGCGCTTCAGCACGGCGCGGTCGTCGAAGACGTTGCCGGCGAGCATGGCGATCACCGCCTGCTCGATCTGCCAGATATTGCGCGGATGCTGGAACAGCTCGCGCATCACCGGCGTGGTGAAGCGTTCGATGAACCAGCTGAACACGCCGATGCCGCCGTCGATGCGCTGGCGGTAGGCCTTCTGCAGCGCGGCCTCGCGAGCCGGCTCGCGCAGCACGGCATCGACCAGCTCGGCGGCGCGCTCGGCGCCGTGCATGGCGAGGAACACACCGGACGAAAAGATCGGGTCGACGAAGGCGTAGGCGTCGCCGGCCATCACCCAGCCGGGGCCGGCGATGCGTCCGCAGGCATAGCTGTAGTTGCCGGTGGCCTCGGGTTCGGAGACGCGCTCCGCACCCTGCATGCGGCGCGCGGCGTCGGGGTGCTTCAGGATCGTGTCGAGCAGGAACTGGTCCAGCGGGCCGCGGCGCGTTTTCAGGTATTCCGGCGTGCAGACCGCGCCAATGCTCATGACCTCGTCCGGCAGCGGGATCATCCACATCCAGCCGGAAGGCAGGCGATAGATGGTGATGTTGCCGGCGGCTTCGCCGGGCTGGCGGGCCACGCCGCGGAAGTGCGCGTAGACCGCCGCCGAACGGTGGCGCGGGTTGGCGCGTTTCAGGTCGAACTGCCGGCCGAGCAGGGTGTCGCGGCCGGAGGCGTCGACCACATAGCGCGCCTCCAGACTGCGCTCGCTGCCGTCGAGGCGCAGGCGCAGGCGCGAGCGCCCGGATTCGAGCCGCTCGATGCCCAGCACCTCGACACCTTCATGCGCCGCGGCGCCAGCCGCCGCTGCGTTGGCGAACAGCAGTTCGTCGAACTGGTCGCGGCGGACCTGGAAGGCGTGGTCGGGCACTTCGCCCAGCGCGCGGCCGAAGTCGAAGGTGCTGTAACCGCCGACGTCGGCCGGGAAATCGGCCGCCGGCTTGCGCACGCCGATGGCCTCGACCTGGGCCAGCACGCCCAGGCGCTCGAGGATGGGCAGATTCATCGGCAGCAGGCTTTCACCGATGTGGAAGCGCGGGTGCCGCCCCTTCTCGAACAGGCCCACGCGCCAGCCGGCGCGGGCCAGCAGGGTGGCCGCCGTGCTGCCCGCGGGGCCACCGCCGATCACTGCGACGTCGAGCTGTTCTGGGAGGTCGCGTGCGGCGCTGGAACTCATGCGGACATCGGGGGATTGGGGGGCGCCGGCAGGGCTGGCGAAAGTGGCGTGAATGATACACTCCGCGCCCGCTCGAGGCCGGCTGCGACGTGCTGCCCCTCGTTTACGTAAAGACGGGCCAGCACAGCGCAGGCCCCGAGGAACCACGCCCCATGTCGAACCAGTCGCCCGCCGAGCGCGAGCTCGCCGAACTCCTGATCGAAGCCCTGAACCTCGAAGACGTCGAGGCCGCATCGATCGATCCCGCCGCTCCGCTGTTCGGCGACGGCCTCGGCCTCGACTCGATCGATGCGCTGGAGCTGGCGCTGGCGATCTCCAAGAAGTACGGCTTCCAGCTGCGCTCGGACAATGCCGACAACCGCCGCATCTTCGGCTCGCTGGCGGCGCTCTCCAGCCACGTGCAAGAGCACCGCACGGTGTGAGCCGGCTGCTGCTGGTCGGGCTGGCGCTGGCGTTTCCCGTGCTGGCGCATGCCTCGGCGGTGACCGCCTCGCTCGAACTCGCCACCGCCGCCGTGGCCTGTCTGCTGATCCTCTCCTGCCTGCCGCTGCGGGCCAAGCCCTTGCTGGCGATCACCGTGTTCGCGGCCGGCGCGATCCTGCTCGCCCTGCTGCATGCCAGCGGACACGCGCACCTGCCGCTGATGCTGCCGCCAGTGCTGTTCAATCTGGCGATCGGCCTGTACTTCGCGCGCAGCCTCGCCCCGGGCCGCATGCCCCTGATCGAGCGCATCGTGCGCGCGCTGAACGAGGGCGAGGTGCATCACCCCGATGTGCCGGCCTATGCGCGTGCATGGACGCGGGCCTGGGCCTGGATCCTGCTCGTGCTGGCCGCGATCAACGCGGTGCTCGCCCTGCTGGCCGAGCCGAAGGGCCTGCTGCTCGGGCTGGGCTTCACGCCGCCGGTGGCCGTGCCGCTGGAGCTGTGGTCGCTGTTCGCCAACCTGCTCAACTACCTGATCGTGGCCATCGTCTTCGTCGGTGAATACGTCTACCGCAGCCGCCGCTTTCCGCACAGCGACTACGGCGGCTTCGTCGGTTTCCTGAAGCGCGTCGGCCGACTCGGCCCGGCCTTCTGGCGCGGCAGCGATGCCGCCGCAGGCTCGAAGGGATGAGCGGCTTCCGCATCGCCGCCGACCATCCCTGCCTGCCCGGCCACTTCCCGGGCCAGCCGGTGGTGCCGGGCGTGGTCGTGCTCGATGAAGTGCTGGCCCTGGCGCGGGCACGCTTCGGTGATCGCGTCCTGCTGCGCATGCCGCAGGTGAAGTTCGCCGCGCCCCTGCTGCCGGAGCAGGACGCGACGGTCGAGTTCGAACCGCGCGGCGAGCGCCTGCGCTTCCGCGTGCTGCGCGGCGAGGATGTGATTGCCAGCGGCGAGCTGGTGTTCGCGGACCCCTTGACTGCCGATCTGCCATGAGCCGCGCCGGTCAAGCCGAATGGCAGCAGCGCCCTGAGGGTGGCGGCCGCTTCGCGATCCTGCTGATCCGCAGCATCGCCCGCTACGGCGGCCGCTGGCTGTCGCGGCCGCTGCTGATTCCGATCACCCTGTATTTCCTGATTGTCCGCGGCCCCGAGCGGCGTGCGTCCCGCGCCTACCTCGAACGCGTGCTCGGCCGTCCCGCCACGCTTTGGGAATGCGCTCGCCACGTGCATGCCTTCGCCTCGACCATCCTCGACCGGGTGTTCATGCTCTCCGGCCAGTTCCGCAGCTTCGATCTGCAGATCACGGGGTTGAAGGAGCTGCACGAGCAGATCGATCTCGGCCGCGGCGTGCTGCTGTTCGGCTCGCACCACGGCAGCTTCGAGGCCCTGCGCGTGCTCTCGCGCGAGCGCCCCGACGTGACCGTGCGGGTGGTGATGGACCGCGGCCAGAACGCCACCGTCACCCAGCTGCTGGAAGCGCTCTGCCCGGACATCGCCGAGACCGTGATCGATGCCGCCCAGGACGGCACCGCGATCACGCTGGCGATCCGCGATGCCACCGAGCAGGGCGCCCTGGTCAGCCTGCTGGTCGATCGCGCGAGGGGTGCTGAGCCGGTGCAGTGGATCGATTTCCTCGGCAGCCCGGCGCCGTTTCCCAGCGCGCACTTCCTGATCGCCGCGGCGCTCAAGGTGCCGGTGCTGATCTGCTTCGGCCTGTATCTCGGCGGGCGCAAGTACGCCCTGCATTTCGAGCTGTTCGACCCCGGCATCGAGCTGCCGCGGCGCGAACGCGCGCAGAAGCTGCACGCCCTGCAGGAGCGCTACGTGCGCCGGCTGGAGCACTTCGTGCGTCTGGCCCCCTACAACTGGTTCAACTTCTACGACTTCTGGAGAAGCGATGACCCCGCGCATCCGCATCGCCGCGACGCTTCTGCTGGCCAGCCTGACGGCGCGGGCGGAAGTCCCTGAGCTCGACGCCCTGCTGGCCGGCTTCGCCCAGCCCGCACCGGCGCGCACGGACTACTTCGAACGCCGCGACTCGCCGCTGCTGATGCAGCCGCTGCTGTTCGGCGGCCAGCTCTCGCAGCCGGCCGCGGACGAGCTGGTCAAGACGGTCGAAGGCGATCAGCCCGAGCGCCTGCGCATCGCCGGCGAGCGTGTCGAAGTGCAGCGCGAGGGTCAGAACACGCGACGCTTCTCGCTGAAGCGCGCGCCCGAACTCGCGGCGCTGGCGGCCAGCCTGCGCGCGCTGCTGGGCGGCGACCGCAGCCTGCTGGAGCAGCACTTCGCGATCGAACTCGCGCCCTCCGGCGCCGGCTGGACGCTGGACCTTGCGCCCACCGATGCCCGCGTCGCCCGCAAGGTGCGCGGCATGCGCCTGCACGGCGTGGCCGGCGAGTGGCGCTGCTTCGACCTGGACCTCGCCGAGGACGAGCGCAGCCGCATGTGGCTGGGGCCGTGGGCGGCGTCCGCGCGTGCGGCCAGCGACGAGCCCGCCCGCGACGCGCTGTGCGGCACGGCTGCCGAATGAGCGCAGCCTCCGTCGGCATGCGCCTGCTGCGCGTAGCACTCTGGCTGGGTGCGCTGGCCCTGATCGCCGTATTCGCGCTGGGCGAGCTCAAGCTGAGCGGCGACCTGCGCCTGTTCATGCCGGCGGCGCGCACCGCCGAGCAGCGCCTGCTGTTGGAACAGCTGGGTGAGGGCCCCGGCGCGCGCCTGCTGCTGGTGGCGCTGTCGGGCGCGGAGCCTGATGTCCTCGTCGAACGCTCGCGTGCGCTGCGCGAGCAGCTTGAAGACAGCGCCGAATTCGTCTGGGTCGGCAACGGCGAGGAAGGCCTGGAGTCGATTCCCGAGACCCTGGCCGATTATCGCTACCTGCTCTCGCCCGGCGTGCAGCCCGGCGCGTTCGAGGCGTCTGCACTGGCGGAGGCCCTGAAGCAGCGCCAGCAGGATCTGGCCTCACCTGCCGCAGCCCTGATCGCGCCCCTGCTGCGCGTCGACCCCACGCTGGAAACCCTGCGCGTGTTGGAGGCCTGGACGCCGGCGATCGAGCCCGAGCGCCTGGATGGCGTGTGGTTCGGCGAGGCCCGCGGCGAAGCCCTGCTGCTGGTCGAGACCGCCGCGCCCGGCTTCGACCCCGACGGCCAGACCCGCGCGCTGGCCGCCCTGCGCGCCGCGCACGCGCAGGTGCTGGCCGACGAGGGCGAGGCCGCCGCCGGCACGCTCGAAGTCAGCGGACCCGGCGCCTTCGCCGAGAAGATCGCCGCGCAGACCCGCGCCGAGGCCAGCCTGCTCGGCGCCATCGGCACCGCCGCCCTGTTGCTGCTGATGAGCCTCTCCTACCGCAGCCTGAGCCTGCCCCTGCTCGGCGCGCTGCCGCTGGCGACCGGCGCGGTGCTGGGGCTGTCGGCCACGGCCTGGCTGTTCGGCGAGGTCCACGGCATCACGCTCGCCTTCGGCCTGACCCTGCTCGGCATCGCCCAGGACTATCCGGTGCATCTGTTCAGCCATCGACGCATGGGCGAGCCGGCCGAACACAGCGCGCGCCTGATCTGGCCGACGCTGGCGGCAGGCGCCTTCTCCAGCGCGCTGGCCTATCTGGTGTTCTTCTTCGCTGGCGTCGACGGCCTGCGCCAGCTCGCCGTGCTGACCGTGGTCGGTCTGATCAGCGCCGCGCTCTCCACGCGTTTCCTGCTGCCTGCCGTGCTCGGCGAGGTGCACCGCGAAGTCGGCGAAGGGCGCCTCGTGCATGCGCTGCAGCGGCTGCTGGCGCGGGTGCATCGGCTGCGCTGGCTGGCGCTGGTGATCGCTGCCCTCGCCGGTCTCGCGCTACTGCGTCCCGGTCCGTGGTGGCAGGACAGCCTGGCCGCGCTGACGCCGGTGCCCACCGAGCTGCTGCAGCGCGATCGCGAGCTGCGCCAGGCCCTGAATGCGCCCGATGTGCGTTGGCTGCTGGCCCTACGCGCCGACAGCGAGGACGCGGCACTCGCGCGCAGCGCCGAGCTGATTCCCGGGCTGCAGGGCCTGGTCGAGGCCGGCGCGCTGGGCCACTTCGAGCTGGCCGCGCGCTACCTGCCGCCCGTCGCGGTGCAGCGCGCGCGCCAGGCCGCGCTGCCCGATCCCGAGGCGCTGCGTGCGGCGCTGGCCGAAGCGCAGCAGGGTCTGGCCTTCCGGCCCGATGCCTTCGACGGTTTCGCAGCTGCCATCGAGCGTGCGCGCGGCCTGCCGCCGCTCAGCTCCGATGTGCTGGCCGGCACGCCACTGGAGCTGCGTCTCGCCGGCCTGCTGCTCCGTGACGGCGCGCAGACGGTGGCGCTTGCGCAGCTCTCCGACCTGCGCGATGTCGAGGCCCTGCGCGCTTTCGCCGCCGCCCATCCTGATCTCGATCTAATCGACCTGAAGGCGACAGCCGATTCGCTGGCTGCGAGCTGGCGTGCGCAGGTGCTGCTGGCGATGGCGGTGGGTGCGCTGCTGCTCGCGGCGCTGGTGTTTGCCGCGCTGCATGCCTCGTCTGCAGCGCAACGCAGGGCTGCGAGTGCCCGCCATGCGGACGACATCGACGATGCTGGCAGTGCGGATGCTGCTGTCACTGCCGGTGGCGGCGGCCTTACGCTGGTGGCGCACGGGGTGAACAGCTCGAACAGCTCGAACACCGCAGTGTCCACATCGAGCCTCGCGCGCAGCCTGCGCGTGCTGCTGCCGGTGGCCCTGTCCAGCCTGGTGGTGCTGGCCCTGCTGCACGGCTTCGGCGTGGCCCTGACCCTGTTCCACCTCATCGCGCTGGTGCTGGGCGCTGGTCTCGGCCTCGACTACGCCCTGTTCTTCGAGCGCAGCGCCCGCGTGGAGGATGCCGACGCCGCGGCCGAGCAGCGCCGCACCCTGCATGCGCTGCTGGTCTGCGTGGCCTCGACCGCGCTGGTGTTCGGCCTCTTGTCCTTCTCCAGCATCCCGGTGCTCAACGCACTCGGCGGCACGGTGGCTCTGGGTGTTGCCGTGCAGTTCGTCTTCGCCCTGCTGCTGGCCGGCAGCCGCCCCGCTGATCCCGAGGTTTTTCGATGAAACTGCCCGGCACCCGCGCGGAGATCGAACAGCTGGTTCCCCACGCCGGCGGCATGTGCCTGCTCGAACGCGTGCTGGCCTTCGACGACACCGGCCTGCACGCGCAGAGCGATGCCCACCGCGATCCTGCCCACCCGCTGCGCCGCAACGGGCGCCTGTCGGCCCTGCACCTGTGCGAATACGGCGCCCAGGCCATGGCCGTGCACGGCGGCCTGCTCGCGGCGCGCGAAGGCCGCGCAGCACCGCCCGGCCTGCTGGTCTCGCTGCGCGGGGTCGAACTTGCCCGCCAGTTCATCGACGACCTGTCGGGGCCGCTGGATGTCTACGCGCAGGACGTGGCCGACAGCGGGGCGGGCTGGCAGTGCAGCTTCCGCATCGAGCATGCGGGCGAGGTGTTGGCCACCGGGCGGGCGGCGGTGTTGCGGCGGGATTGAGAGGGTGGGCTCTGGCCCACCATCAGCCCCATGAGCGCGACTGCCGCCGCTGTTTGCCCCTCTCCCATCGGGGGAGGGGTCGGGGAGGGGGCTGCCCGACCCCGCGGCTTTCATAGGGTGGGCCCTGGCCCACCATGAGCTGCCCGCTCGCCTCGGTGTTGTTTGGCCGCTTCGTCGCTTCGTCGCTTCGCCGCTTGAAGCGAAGAGCAAGAGCTTTCGGTCCGTCCTTCGGCCGGCCCGACCTACTTCTCTTTGCGTGGCCAAAGAGAAGTAGGCAAGAGAAAGGCCACCCCTCGTCCGCGCCCTTGGTGCATCCATGCACCAAGGGTTCGCGTGAGTCCGTGGGTGTTCGTGGACAGGCCGTCCCTGGCCTGTCACGAACATCGGCCGCATCCCTGCGGCCGCCCCTGCGGGCTGATCCACGAACTCCCGCCGCTCCCCAGGGGCCCCGTTTAAGAGCGCGGGCTCCTGCCCGCAAGAGCCGGAGCGGGAAGCCGAAGCGGGAAGCCGAAGCGGGAAGCCGAAGCGGGAAGCCGAAGCGGGAAGCTTCGTCTGCCTTGTCTCGCTCCAAGCCCAAGTGCGATAGGGTTGCGTACCCTGCTGCACTGCCTCTCACCGTGTGATCGCCCGCCGCCAGAGCCTTCGCGAAGCGACGGCGATTGTTGGAGAGGGGGGCGCGTGCCGCAAGATTTCCTCCCCTCTCCCCAACCCCTCTCCCACAAGGGGAGAGGGGCTCGAACCTTCGCTCCCGTCGCCCGGCCCACAGCAGGCGAGTGCCCAATCCCCAATCCCAGCCCTCACCCATGACCCACACCCCAAAACGCGCCCTCGTCACCGGGGGCAGCGGCGATCTTGGTAGCGCCATCTGTCGCGCGCTTGCCGAAGCTGGCCACCACGTCTATGTCCATGCCAACAGCGGCCTCGACCGCGCGCAGGCGCTGGTCGACGCGCTGCTCGCGGCCGGGCATTCCGCCGAGGCCATCGCCTTCGACGTCGCCGATGCCGATGCCTGCGCCCAGGCCACCGCGAAGATGCTCGAAGCTGGCCCGATCCAGATCGTGGTCAACAACGCCGGCATCCACGACGACGCGCCCATGGCCGGCATGGGCGAGGCGCAGTGGAAGCGCGTCATAGACGTCAGCCTGCACGGCTTCTTCCATGTCACCCAGCCCCTGCTGCTGCCGATGGCGCGCACGCGCTGGGGGCGGGTCATCAGCATCTCCTCGGTGGCCGCCGTGCTCGGCAACCGCGGCCAGACCAACTACGCCGCCGCCAAGGCCGGGCTGCATGGCGCCACGCTGTCGCTGGCGCGCGAGATGGCCAGCCGCGGCATCACTGTCAACGTGGTCGCGCCGGGCGTGATCGCCGGTCGGATGGCGGCCGATGCATTCCCGCCCGAGATGATCAAGGCCACCGTGCCGGCGGGGCGCGCGGGTCGGCCCGAGGAAGTCGCAGCGGTCGTGGCCTTCCTGGCTTCCGAGGGCGCGTCCTACGTGAACGGGCAGGTGATCGGCGTGAATGGCGGGATGGGCTGAATCCTGGCGTGGACTTGTCTCGTGGCGGATGCCGAGGCGGGCGTCGCATAGGGTGGACCCTGGCCCACCATGGGCTTCACCTCCACCTCGGCCCATGCCCAGTCGAGCGTGCGGCTCGGCCGGCCAGCGCCCAGCCGATGTATCCGTCGAGACAGACCTCCCCAAGCGGATGCGTTCGCGCTACCTTCGCTGCCTTCGCGTGCCCGGCACGCATCCACGGGGAAGTTCACGATGTTCCTGCTGCGCCGTTCCGTTGTCCTGCTGATTGCCTTTGCTGCCGCACCTGCCTTCGCCCAGAGCGTGCAGGTGCAGAGTTCGATTCCCTATGCGGCTGACGCCGACATCTCCAACAAGGTGCGCGACGAGTGCCGCGAGCTGAACACCCAGCTCGCCCAGTTCACCCAGGAGTTCGGACGCGAGAACGGGCTGCAGATCCAACTGGTCGACAGCCTCGATACCTCGGCGGAAGGCCGCGTGCTGCAGATGGAAATCGTCGACGCGGTCAGCATGGGCAACGCCTTCATCGGCCACCAGAAGTACAGCCGCGTGCGCGGCGTGCTGTTCGAGAACGGCGAGCAGATCGCCGACTTCCGTGGCCGCCGCAACTCCATGGGCGGCGCCTTCGCCGGCTACAAGGGTTCGTGCTCGGTGCTCGGCCGCACGGTCAAGGCGCTGGGCAAGGACATCGCGCAGTGGCTGGTGAATCCGCAGGATGGGGCGCAGTTGGGGGATTGAGGTGAGTGGTCGAAACCGGGGTGGCTGGTGGGCGTGATCGCTGATGCCACCCCGGCGGCTTCGATGCAGTTGAATCAGGAGCAGGATTCTGGTCGGAGCCGGTGTAGATGACTTCCCAAGACTGTCCGAATTGCGGTGGCGTCATCGCACCGACATCTCGATTGCGCTTGCTTGCGCTGGACGCGATGCCCTGCCGGAAATGCGGTCTACGTCTGATAGTGCGGCCCGCCTGGTCGCGGCTCTGGCATCCGATCGGATTGCTGCTGGTGTTCGTGCCTGGGCTAATGCGCGCGCGGTACTTCCCTGACGTCCCCAGTTCGTTTCTGGTCCTGTGGATCGCCGCGATCTGGCTCGCGATCAGTTCCGTTACGGCGATGGGGCGGCTGGACCTTGAGTCTGTTCCCAAGCAATTCCCGCCGCTTGAGGTGCTCAAGTTCGGTGCGCTGCTGTTTCTGATCGTCGCGACACTGCTTGCTGGGCTTGCAGCGCTCTCGTGGATAGCAGCGTGATGCGAGGGGTCAACGGGAACCGTAGCCTTAGCGCCTGTCACGACGTTCGAGTGCCCGACTTCGTGCCTCGCCTTTGGCTCGGCGCGAACCTTCCGGGCGAAATGAGTGCGCTTGCCTTGAAGTCCTGACGTCGCTGGGCGCGGCGTCGGCACTGCATTCGGTGCCTGCTTTGGCTTGCGCAGTTGCGGGCAGGAGCCCGCGCTCTTCCACGGGGCCCCTGGGTAGCGGCGGGAGGCGGTCGATCAGCCCGCAGGGTTGGCCGCAGGGATGCGGCCAAGGTTTTCGACAGGCCAGGGAGGGCCTGTCCGAAAACCCCGACCGACTCACGCGAACCCTTGGTGCATGGATGCACCAAGGGCGCGGACGAGGGGTGGCCTTTCTTTTGGTTCCTTTTCTTTGGCCACGCAAAGAAAAGGGACTCGGGCCGGCCGAAGGACGGACCGAACGCTCTTGCTCATCGCTTCCAGCAACGAAGCGAGCAAACAACACCGGGGCGAGCGTGGAGCTCATGGTGGGCCAGGGCCCACCCTATGACAGCCGTGAAAGCGGGCAGCCCGATGGGCTGACCGAAAGCTCTTGCTGTCCGCTTCGAGCGACGAAGCGATTGAACAGCCCAGAGGCGAGCGTGGAGCTCATGGTGGGCCAGGGCCCACCCTATGACAGCCGTGAAAGCGGGCAGCCCGATGGGCTGACCGAAAGCTCTTGCTGTCCGCTTCGAGCGACGAAGCGATTGAACAGCCCAGAGGCGAGCGTGGAGCTCATGGTGGGCCAGGGCCCACCCTATGACAGCCGTGAAAGCGGGCAGCCCGATGGGCTGACCGAAAGCTCTTGCTGTCCGCTTCGAGCGACGAAGCGATTGAACAGCCCAGAGGCGAGCGTGGAGCTCATGGTGGGCCAGGGCCCACCCTATGACAGCCGTGAAAGCGGGCAGCCCGATGGGCTGACCGAAAGCTCTTGCTGTCCGCTTCGAGCGACGAAGCGATTAAACAGCCCAGAGGCGAGTGTGCAGCTCATGGTGGGCCGGGGCCCAACCTATGCCGCGCCTTTCCACTCCGCGGTCAGCAGCGGCTCGGCGGCGTCTGTCGCCGGCGCATTGGCCAGCAGCGCTTCCAACGCCGACACATCGAGTGCCGGGTGGGTCTCGCGCGCCAGCACCATCAGCTCGCGCGCCAGTTGCCGCAGGCAGACCAGGTTCGAACGCATGCGCGCCTTGAAGGCCGCGTCGTCGAGATCATCGCGCAGGGCGCGGTTCAACTCGGCGAACCAGCCGAGTCGCGCCTGATCAAGGAAGGCGGACGAGTCGACCGCCGCATGGGGCCGCGCGTTCGCCGCGCACCAGCGCTGCAGCAGGTCCTGCATCGCGAAGTTCAGCGCCTTGGCTTCGGCGAGTTCGGGCTTGAGTCGCGACAGGGTGGTGAGGTCGTCGATGCGACGGCCGAAGAACAAGGCGGCCAGCACGCCCCAGTAGTAGCTGTAGTCCCACAGCACCTTGAGCGGCATCAGCTGGGCGTCGCCGAACAGGCCGTACTGGCCGCGGTACATGGCCATGGTGCTTTCGTAGAAGCTGAAGTAGAGCTGCTCGTAGACCCCGGCATAGGGCTGCCAGGCTTCGCCTGTGCGGTCCTTCTCGATCAGCCGGCTGATGTAGGTGTTGCTGATCGCGATGAAGTCGCTGCCGGGCGAGTAGAAGGGGTCGAGGAACACACCGGCCTCGCCGGTCAGGGCCCAGCGATTCGCGCTGAACAGCTGCTTGCAGCCGTAGCTGAAATTGCGGAAGAAGGCGAAGTCCTGCAGCTGCTCGCGCATCGGCTCGATGGCCTGATGCACGCGCGGCTGATGCACGGCCAGCCAGTCCATCGCCTTCTCGAAGCTGTTCATCGTCTCCAGCGGGTGCATCTCGGCATCGCAGACGATGCCCACCGAATGCGAGCCCGAGGACAGCGGGATCAGCCAGACCCAGTAGCCGGGGCCAACCAGATGGTTGGTGCTGCGCCAGCGCTCGGGCGGCGTGCAGCGGCCGAGCCAGTCGGCGTTGGCCGACCAGTCGTGCGGATCGATCATGCCCTTGAGCCGGAACCAGACGGCGTTCGCCTTGTGGCCGTTGTCCTCGGCCAAGCCCAGTTTCCGCTTGATGAGCCCGGCGCGACCGCTGGCATCCACCACCCAGCGCGCTTCCGTCGTGCTGCGCTCGCCGGCGCGCTCCCACTCGACGCGGTGCGCGCTGTCGTCCTCGCTGAGCTCGATCTGCTTGACCGAAGCACCGTCGATGAACTCGATGCCCAGCGACTGTGCGCGCTCGGCGAGGAAGTTCTCGAAGCGGCCGCGGTCGATCTGCCATGCGCCGGTGGGCAGGGACTGGCTGGCGCCCAGCTCGGCGCAGCGGTCCGGTGCCGAGTGGCCTTCGGAGAAGAAGAAGCGGAAGCCGAACTTGACGATGTGTTCCTGATCGAGATGCTCGCGCAGGCCCAGCACGTCGCCGAAGTAGTTCGCGGCGATCTCGACCGTGCTCTCGCCAATCTTGAAGGCGGCCTCGGGCACCGGATGCGCGCGTCGCTCGATCATTCGGATGCGGGTGTCGGCGTCGCGCTGCTTGAGCTGCAGGGCGAGCGTGAGGCCGGCGAGGCCGCCGCCCAGGATCAGCACGTCGACGGGAGTCTGGTCGGTCGCGGTAGTCATGCGGTTCGGCTCTCGAATACAGGCGAAGGCGACGCCGACAGCGTGGCCGGGCCCGGGTCAAAAATGCGTGGGCGCGAGCGCCGCGCCTCGATGTAGCGGGGGATCACGCGGCCATGGGTCCAGACCCGGCCGACCACGTGCGAGGTGATGCGGTAGAGGTCGGTCAGCGGGCGGAAGTGGCTGCGGCGGAACTGCCCGGCCATGCCGTCGCCCGAATAGCGCGATTCGATCGGCACCGACACGCAGCCCAGGCCCAGCCGGCGCGCGGCCTGGATCAGGATGTCGGCCTCGAACACGAAGCCCTCGCCGGCGACGTCGGCGATCTCGCAGACCGCGCGCGGGTAGTAGCGCTGACCGCTCTGGGTGTCGGCGATGCGGTAGCCGGTGGCCCAGGCGATGCCCCAGTCGCCGAACTCGTTGGCGAGCCGGCGGTGGATCGGCTGCTGGGCGCGCTTCTTCAGGCGCGCGCCGATGATGATGTCGTTCGGAAACTGCGCGGCCGCCGCGACCAGGCGCGGCACGTCCGAGGCCAGGTGCTGGCCGTCGCCGTCCATGCTGACCACGCCGTCGATGTCGAGCGTGAGCGCGGCGCGGAAGCCGCTGCGCAGGCCCTCGCCCTTGCCGCGGCGGGTGGCGTGCTGGATCAGGGTGATCGGCAGGTCGGCGATCGCAGCGACGGTGCCGTCAGTGGAGCCGTCGTCGATCACGATGACATGCGGCGTGCAGGCCAGCGCGCCTTCCACCACTTCGCGGATGCGCAGGGCTTCGTTCAGGGCGGGAATGATCACCGCGGTGCGGGCCAGCTCAGCCATGACGCAGCTCCAGCACGAGGCGGCTGTCCATGCCTGCGGGCAGCTCGCAGGTCGACTCGCCCCGCGCCAGCGCCTGGGCAAGGCGCGCGGCCGGGGCCATGGCATTGCGCGCGGTCGCTTCGATCAGCGGGCCGGCGGCTTCGGCGCAAACGCCGGACTCGATCCGCGGCACCAGCGTGAGCCCGCTGCCATCGGCGCGGTCCAAGACCAGCGCGAAGCCGAACAGGCCCTCGCTCTTCGATGTGTGCTGCAGCGGGCCGCCGGCCGGGCTGTCGTAGGCCACCAGCAGCAGCGGGCCGCCGTCGATGGCGATCTGCAGCGCGGCTTCGATCAGACCCTGGGCGAAGCTGGCATCGAAGGCCGAGATCGCCGTGGCCGGCGCATGGCAGCCGACGCCGATGGTCCAGTAGCCAGCCGCGGCGTTGTGCACCGAGTTGTGGAACTTGGTCGGCGAGACTTCGGTGGGGGCCGTGGCCAGCGTCGCGCACATGTAGTCGGTGATCGCCAGATCGCCGTGGGTGGAGGTGAACACCGAGGGCAGGGTCGCAGGGTCGGCGCCGGCATTCGCGCAGGCAGCTTCCGCGACCAGAAGGGCCAGCAGCACCGAGTCCGGCGCGCGGCGGCGCTCGTTGGCCGGCAGCATCGAGGGCGCGGGCCTCTTCGGCGCGCCATCCACGAGACCCGCCTCGCCGCGCGCGAACGCGGCCAGCGCGGCCCAGTCGGGCAGGCCGTCGGCGAAGGCGCCGATGCCGAGGATCTTCAGTTCCGGCAGGCCGCTCATGCGCGCACCTCCGCACCGAACACCAGCGAACAGTTGTTGCCGCCGAAACCGAAGGAGTTGTTCATGGCGTAGCGCACCTCTCCGCGCGTGTTCTCGCGCAGGATCTGCGGTCCGCAGGCGGGGTCGGGCGCATCGCAGTTGAGGGTGCCGGGCATCAGGCCCGACTCGATCGCCTCGATCGCGATCAGGCTCTCGACGATGCCGGCCGCACCGAGGGTATGGCCCGTGTACGCCTTGGTCGAGCTGGCGCGCAGGCGCTCGCCGAACAGGCGCGCGACCGCACCGGCCTCGATCTCGTCGTTCTTCGGCGTGGCGGTGCCGTGCAGGTTGAGGTAGTCGATGTCGCCGGGCTCAAGCCCCGCGCGCGCGATCGCCGCCTGCATGCACAGGCGTGCGCCCAGGCCATCCGGATGCGGACTGCTCATGTGGTGGGCGTCGGAGGACTCGCCGTAGCCCAACAGGCGCGGGCCCGTGCCCTCGCGTTCGAGGATCGCGTAGCCGCCGGCCTCGCCCAGCGACAGCCCGTTGCGGGCCACATCAAACGGCCGGCACTGCGATGTTGAGACCAGCCCCAGCGCGTTGAAGCCGAACAGCACGCTGCCGCAGAGGGTGTCGACGCCGCCGACCAGCGCGGCATCGACCACGCCGGCCTGGATCAGCCGCGCGGCCTGGGCGAAGACCTTGGCACTCGACGAACACGCCGTGGCCACGGTCACGCAGGGCCCGCGCAGGCCGGTGGCCGCAGCAAGAAAGCTGCCCAGCGAATGCGGGGTGTGGATGATCGGGCGATGCAGATCGGCTGGGAAGCGGTCACCGTCGAGGCGGGTGTAGGCCTCTTCTGAAGCGCCGATACTCGACGTGCTGGTGCCGATGATGATCGCCACCCGCGCAGCCCCGTAGCGCTGGCGCAGGGCTTCGACGCGCGCGGCGACGCCGTCCTGCTGCAGGGCGAACCAGGCGAGGCGGTTGTTGCGGCAGTCCCAGCCCATCAACTCGGCTGGCAGCTGTACGTCCTCCAGCCCGTCGACGCGGCCGATCCAGGTCTCGAGCGGATGCAGGGAGAAATCATTGCGGCGCAGGCCGCTGCGGCGTGCCGCCAGCGCCTCGCGCATCGTGTCCAGTCCCGCGCCGCAGGCGGTGGTCAGGGTGCGGGCGGTGATCGCCAGCGGCGGTATGGCTACAGCAGACATCAGCTGGGGGTGTCCTCATCGAATAGCGCGCGATTATAGAGAGCCGGGATTGGTGGAGAGCCGGGCTTTGTGAAGGGCCGGGATTGGGGGCGAAGGCAGGCGAAGCGCTAGCGCGGCATGCCGCGCGCGTCGCCGAACGCCCCGAGCGCCGCGCGCTGCGGGAACTCGCATAGGGTGGGCCCTGGCCCACCATGGCCTTCGCCGCGCGATATCGCAGGTGTTTTCCACAGCACGGACAGCCTGCCGAAGGCCAGGCCTTGTCACCCGAGGCGTTTCACACCCCGATGCCCGTGCAGGCTCGCGCGGCGCGCGCGCAGCGACGACAATGTGCGGGGCCTCGTGCAGCGCCTTCAGACCTGCGCGTCCTGGCGAATCTCCTCCTGGCCCGAGCCCCACTCCCCAGTCTCCACTCCCGGCTTCCAAGTGTCCTTTCGCCGCGCCCACCGCCTGCGCCTCCTGCGCGACACCGATGCCCTTCAGGGGCTGGCGGTGGCGCTGCTGCTGCTGGTCGCCAGCGGCGGCCTGGTCTACGTGTACTACGCACTCCGGGTCTGGAACATCGCACGCCGCGCGCCGGCCTGGCCCGATCTGGATCCGCAGCGCCCGGCGCGATTGCTGCTGTTCGGGAAACGCTGCGAAGACGGAGAACCCGACAGCGACTTCCAGCAGCGCATCCAGCGTGCGCTGGCCCTGGCCGGGCGCCATCCGCAGCTGGAGCTGCTGCTGCTCGGCGGCGGCCCGCATCCGACCGAGGCCGAGGTCGCCGAACGCGAGCTGCGCGCCGCCGGGCTGAGTGAGGGCGCACGCGTCACGCTCGAAGACCAGTCGCGCGACACCCTGGAGAACCTGCGCCATGCCCGCTCGCTGCTGCGCGAGGGCGAAGGTGACGTGCTGCTGCTGTCCAGCCGCTACCACCTCGCGCGCTGCAGTCTGTTCGCGCACTGGCTGGGCATCGAGCACCGCGTCTGCGCAGCCGAAGAGCATTGGGCGCCGGGCTGGCGTGAGCGCGGGCGCCTGCTGCTGGAGGCCGCCTACATGGTCTGGGTCGAGTCGGGCCGCGCCTGGGCGCGCCTGCTGCGCAGCGAGCGGATGCTGGCAAAGGTGAGCTGAGGCGAGTGCGAGTCACCCGGCGTGCTTGGCCAGAGGACGAACTTCCGCGCCTCGCACCCCTCCCCCCTGGAGGGGGAGGGGCCGGGGGAGAGGGGGCGGGGGTTGCCACAAGCGCGCGCACGGCCCACGACCGCGCCTGGCATTTCGGCCTCGTTGGGCCGCGCTGCGCTTGGCCCAACCTACGGCGGCTCGCTTGACCTACATCTACATCTGCATCGCCTCAGCCTGCAAACCCAGGCGCCGCCGTGTCGCTGACGGCAGGGGGCTTCTAGTAGGTTGGCGCCGAGCGCAGCGAGGCCCAACGCCGCGCGAGCGAGGGTCAAGACAGACCTTGAATGCGCGCCGACAGGCCTGCCGAGCCTACGCTTCGAATCCCGAATCCCGAATCCCGAATCCCCGCCCCTCACCACTTCGTCGGCTTGGGATTGCGCTCGTCGAAGCCCTTCTGGTGCCAGTACGGATAGATCGGCGTGCGCTGGCTGGCCGCATCCAGCTTCGCCACCTGCTCGGGACTGAGCGACCAGCCGACTGCGCCGAGGTTCTGCCGCAGCTGCGTTTCATTGCGCGCGCCGATCACCAGGTTGACCACGCCGGGCCGCTGCAGCAGCCAGTTCAGGGCGACCTGCGCCACCGTCTTGCCGGTCTCGGCGGCGACTTCGTCGAGCGCGTCGACCACGCGGTACAGGAACTCGTACTCGACCGGCGGCCCACCGACATCGCCACCAGCAGCGATGCGGCCCTCGCTGGGCGCAACGCCGCGGCGGATCTTGCCGGTCAGGCGGCCCCAGCCCAGCGGGCTCCAGACCATGGTGCCGAGGCCCTGGTCGAGCGACAGCGGCATCAGCTCCCACTCGTAGTCGCGGCCGACCAGCGAGTAGTAGCCCTGGTAGCAGACGTAGCGGTTCAGGCCGTAGCGCTCGGAGGTCGCCAGCGCCTTCATCACCTGCCAGCCGGAGAAGTTGCTGCAGCCGATGTAGCGGATCTTGCCGGCGCGGGTCAGGTCGTCCAGCGCGCGCAGGGTTTCCTCGACGGGCGTCAGCGCGTCGAAGCCGTGCATGAAGTAGAGGTCGATGTGCTCGGTCTGCAGGCGCCGCAGGCTGGCCTCGCAGGCACGCACCAGGTGATGCCGCGAGCTGCCCTTGTCATTGGGGCTCGTGCCGGTGGTGAAGGTCGCCTTGGTGGCGATCAGGGCCTCGTTGCGCCTGCCCTTGAGCGCTTCGCCGAGGATCTCCTCGGAGGCGCCCGCCGAATAGATGTCGGCGGTGTCGAAGAAGTTGAGCCCGTGCTCGAAGCAGATGTCGAGCAGGCGGCGCGCGTCGGCGACGTCGGTGGCGCCCCAGCGGCCGAAGAACTCGCCGACGCCACCGAAGGTGCCGGTGCCGAGGCTCAAGACGGGGACTTTCAGGCCGGAATGGCCGAGACGACGGTGTTCCATGGCGGGCAGCTCCTGGGTGGGGGGTGTGCAGCATGCCAGTGGCCGCCTTCACTGAATGTCGAGAGCGCGCCGGCTTGGGCGATCGGCCGCGAGCGGCTACCCTCGACGACCGCCCTCGATACGCGAACACCGGAGTAACGATGCAGCAACTCGATGCCTGGCGCGAACGACTCGCCGACTACCCGATGCTGGAGATGGCCCTGGGCCTCTCCGCGCTGATCCTGCTGGCGGCGCTGGCCGACCTGCTGACGCGGCGCGTGCTGCTGCGCGTGGTCGAGCGCCTGGTCCGCGCCTCGCCGGTGCGCTGGGACGACGCGCTGCTGGAGCGCGGCGTGGTGCGCAAGCTCAGCCGGGTGGTGCCGGCGGTGGTGATCTTCACCGGCCTGCCGCTGATCTCGCAGCTGCCGCCGCAACTGGTCAGCCTCGGCCGCAACCTCGCCCTGGTCTGGGTGATCGTCAGCGTGGTCCGCGCGATCAACGCGCTGCTCGGCGTGATCGACGAGACCTGGCGCGGCACCGAGCGCGGCCGCAGCCGGCCGATCAAGGGCTATCTGCAGGTCGCCAGCCTGGTGTTCTGGATCGTCGCCGGCGTGCTGATCGTCGCCACCCTGCTGGAGCGCTCACCGCTGCTGCTGCTGTCCGGCCTGGGCGCGCTGGGCGCGGTGCTGATGCTGGTGTTCCGCGACACCATCCTGTCGCTGGTGGCCAGCGTGCAGGTCGCCAGCAACGACATGCTGCGGGTCGGCGACTGGATCGAGATGCCCCAGCTCGGCGCCGACGGCGATGTGATCGACATCGCCCTGCACACGGTGAAGGTGCAGAACTGGGACAAGACCATCACCACCATCCCGACCCATCGCCTGATCAACGAGAGCTTCCGCAACTGGCGCGGCATGAGCGAATCCGGCGGCCGGCGGATCATGCGAGCGCTGCCGATCGACCAGGGCAGCGTGCGTTTCCTGAGCGACGAGGAAGTCGAAGCGCTCGACCGTTTCGGCCTCCTGCGTGACTACCTGGGCGGCAAACGCGACGAGTTGAAGGCCTGGAACGCGCGTCTGGCCGAGAGCGGCCTGCCGCCGGTCAACCGTCGGCGGCTGACCAATCTCGGCACCTTCCGCGCCTACGTGCAGGCCTATCTGCGCCACCATCCGGGCATCCGCCGCGACATGACCCTGCTGGTGCGCCAGCGTGCGCCGACGCCGGAAGGCCTGCCGCTGGAGATCTACTGCTTCACCGCGACCACCGCCTGGGCCGAGTACGAGGGCATCCAGTCGGACATCTTCGACCACCTGATCGCGCTGCTGCCCGAGTTCGACCTGCGCCTGTTCCAGAAGCCCGGCGGTGCCGAGCTGCGCCAGCTGGCGCAGGTGGCGGCGGTGGAGTAGGGCAAGGCTGACGAATCCAGCGTTGTCGTGCGCCATGGAAGGCGCGCCCGCGGATCGAGTACGCGACGCTTGATCCAGCGCGACCGAGCTAAGCGAAGGCGTCGCCGCGTATCGGCCGAACGAGTCCGGACATGTGCCGGACTCGCGTCCACGGATCAAAGCCAGCAGGGGCTTGCTCCGTGTTGCTTTGGCGGATCAGCGGCGCATGCATCGCTGCCGCCGTGCCATCGATCACGAGGCCAGGGCGCGAATCCGCCGCAGCCGGAGCAGCGCGATCAGCGCCATCACCGCCAGCACCACTTCGACAGCCAGCGCGAACCACAGGAAGGGCGTGGCCACGCTGCCGGCGAGCATGCCGATCGTGCGCCCGATCGCGATGCCGCCGTAGGCGCCAAAGGCCAGCAGCAGACCGTAGGGACGATGGCGGGCGGCGAGATCCGAGGCCAGGATCAGCGCACCCACGCCGAGCTCGAAGCCGCCGTAGAAGGCGCGCAGCTCGGCCGCGGCGAGATCTCCCGTGAGCACGATGCCGGTGGCCGCCAGCGTGCCCAGCGGATCGAACATGAAGGCCGCGCCGAAGGCGATGAAGCCGAGGCCCGACAGCCATAGCACGATGCGTGCAAATCCCATGAAGCGTCTCCCGCCGAACGAGCGCGCAGGATGGGGCAGGGCGGATCAATCCGGGGTGAGGGGACGAGGGCTATCGCGGCGTGCGAACTCCCCGCACGCGGCTGCAAGGCTTTATGTGGCGCCGAGTTGCCGCGCCCATCCCTTCGGCAAGCAAGGGATCGCCACCGCGGCGCTTTGACGAATCCCGAATCCCGATTCGCGAATCCCGGCCTTCAAGCCCTGCGTACAATCCGCCCCATGCACATCCCCCCCGAGCAACTGGCGCGTTTGCGCAGCATGGGCTGGCGCGACGACGCGCCGGCGGCCGCGGCCTATGCCGAGGCCGTCGACGGCCGGCTGGCGCGGGTCACCGAGCAGCACCGCTCCGGCTACATCGTCGACGACGGCGAGCGCGAGTTCCCGGTGCAGGCGCCGGCGCCGTGGACCCGCAAGAGCTTTCCGCCCGAGCAGCGCGCCGCGGTCGGCGACTGGGTGCGGCTGAAGGACGACGAAGACCTGATCCTCGACTGGCTGCCGCGCTTCGGCCTGCTGAAGCGTGCGGCCGCGGGTGAGCACTACAAGCAGCAGCTGATCGCCGCCAACATCGATCGCGTGCTGGTAGTCTGCGGGCTCGACGGTGACTTCAACCCGCGCCGCCTGGAGCGCTATCTGGTGCTGGTGCGCGGCTCCGGCGCCGAGGCTGTGTTCGTGCTGACCAAGGCCGATCAGCTCGGTCGCGCCGACATCGACATGGCGGTCGAGGTGCTGCAGTCGCTGGAAGAAGCCGGCGCGCGCATCGTCACACTCAACGCGCGTTCGCTGGCTTCGGTCAGCGTGCTGCATCCGCTGCTGGGGCCGGGGATCACGGCGGTGTTGGTGGGGTCCAGTGGCGCCGGCAAGTCGACCCTGACCAATGCCCTGCTCGGCATCGAGCGGCAGAAAACCAATACCGTGCGCGCCAACGACAGTCGCGGCCGCCACACCACCACCCATCGCGCCCTGCTGCGCCTGCCCTCGGGCGGCTGCCTGATCGACACGCCCGGCATGCGCGAGCTGAAGCTCACCGGCGAAGAGACGCTGGACCGCAGCGGCTTCGACCGCATCGAGGAGCTAGCCGCCACCTGCCGCTTCCGCGACTGCCAGCACGAGCGCGAACCCGGCTGCGCCGTGCAGGCCGCACTCGATGCGGACGAGCTCGACCCCGGCGCGCTGGCCAACTACCGCAAGCTGCAGGGCGAGCTGGCCCATGCCCGCGCCGTGGTCAAGCAGCGCGAGCGTCAGGGCGCGCGCGGACCGAAGCGGCGCTGAGATCCGGGGTGATTCGCACGGCAGACCGAGCTTGAGGTCACGCCGTGTGCCAGCGATCGAATAGGGTGGGCCCTGGCCCACCGTGAGATCCACCCTCGCCGCAGTACCCGCAGCACCCGCAGTCGCTGCACGCGTTGTCCGCGTCGGTTTGGCGCCTCGTGCACGCTCTGGTCGACCCGGAAATGCAGCGCGGAGTCGCACCACCGCGACAGGCTTCAGGCCACGGTGGGCCAGGGCCCACCCTATACGGCTTCGTGGTCGGTGCGATGGGCGAAGCGGCGTTGAGATCCCAGGGTCGGCCGAGGCCTCAGAGGCAGGAGGCAGAGCCCCGGTTCTGGCACTGCATAGGGTGGGCCCTGGCCCACCATGAGGTCCACGCTCGCCGCGGTTTCTGCACTCGCTGCACTCGCCGTAATCGCTGCACGCCTTGCCTTTGACACATTGGCGTCTCGTGTACGCCCTGGTCGACCCGGAAGCGCAGCGCGGAGGCGGACCACTGCGGCAGGCTTCAGGCCACGGTCGGCCAGGGCCCACCCTATGCGGCTTCGTAGGGTGCGCGTGCCGCGTACCACCGCTTGCGTCGGAATTACCCGCGGCGGCGTTGCCCGCGCACCGGCTTCGGTTTGTCCACGGCGCGACGCACTTCCACCCGCACATGCCCGGCCGGCTCCACCGGCGTGCGCTTGATCTCGAAGGCCTTGAGCGATTCGAACAGCTGGCCGAGCTTCTGGTGGCCGTGGCTGCGCGGGTCGAACTCCGGCTGCAGGCGGCCGATCTGGTTGCCGACCTCGCCGAGCTGGGCCCAGCCATCGTCTTCGGCGGCTGCGTCCACCGCCGAGCCCAGCAGGGCGAGCAGGGCGGCATCGCCATCGGCGGGTGCGCTCGGTGCCGCGACCTTGGGCTCCTCTCCACTCAGCAGATCGGTGTAGACGAAGCGGTCGCAGGCCGCCACGAAGGGCCGAGGCGTCTTGCGCTCGCCGATGCCGATCACGTACAGCCCGCCCTCGCGCAGGCGCTGGGCCAGCCGGGTGAAGTCGCTGTCGCTGCTGACGATGGCCGCGCCCTGCAGCTGCTGGCCGTGCAGCAGGTCCATGGCGTCGATGATCATCGCGCTGTCGGTGGCGTTCTTGCCGCTGGTGTAGCGGAACTGCTGGATCGGCTGGATCGAATGCTCCAGCAGCGTCTCTTTCCAGCGCCCGAGGTTGGGCGTGGTCCAGTCGCCATAGGCCCGCTTGATGCCGGCGACGCCGTACTTGGCGACCTCGGCCAGCATGCCGGCGACCAGCGCAGCCTGGGCGTTGTCGGCGTCGATCAGCACGGCGTAGCGGGGAGCGTCGGAGCGTGGGGTCATTGCGGCACCGGGGATTCAGGGGTTGGCGACAGCGTGCAACGAACTCCTTCCTCTTGCACGGGCTCCGCTCAAGAAACCAAGCTAGATTGGGGTGGGCCGAGGGCGCATCTCAACGTCGTGGCTTACGGGCTGGCCGCACGGCTGCAACCGATCGAGGTGCCGCGATCGCCGGGCCGGAGGAAGTTCTGGCACTGGCTTTGCAAACGCACCAAGGCGAAAGCCGCGGTGACGCAACCTTGGGTGTCGTTGTGCCGTTGTGTGCTTGACCAGCATCTCGCGTTTCGGAAATGATCGAGACTTCTCCGTGGCAATCTGACTAGGAGTAGCGCATCTTGACGCACCATGTGGGCTATCGACGTCTGGCAATTGCTGCTCTGATTGCTTGGTTCATCTTTGCGTCTCTGGCCTACTTTTGGCCCATTCTGACGCGGGCGCCCAGCGTGCCGTTCACCTGGATGTATAGCTTTGAGTTTATTCCTCGGATGGGCCAGCAGGCGCAGTTTGACATTTTTCCTCTGTTCAGTTGGTCAGGTTACGCGGTAGTAGTAATGGGTCCACCCGCATTGCTCCTGATATGTGGATGGGTGATCCTCTGGGTGAGCTCTGGATTCGCTGATGAGGACCACTTGCGCGACGCCTATAGCCCCGTCCCACTTGCGAAGCGCTTAGCTGCTCGGCTGGGCGATAAGGCGCCTCGGGGAAGTGCCGATAGGTCTTCAGAGAGTCCATTCATTACTCAGAATTCGGGCGGGTTGAGTGGAGGCGGATCAGCCGCCATGATCTTGGGAATCTCTGATTTATCCCTCGCACCCGCTACCATAGCGCACCACCCGCAGAACGTTCAGCCGATGAAGCAGACGACCTTCGACTCCTTGGCGTACACGG